>Ga0209164_1000169_pt1 | contig 206902 bp, 160 predicted proteins | sample MTBNYHSulfiMetaG_FD_187458 | JGI IMG/M metagenome (GOLD analysis project Ga0209164, IMG submission 187458) | Enrichment culture microbial communities from rom New York Harbor, USA that are MTBE-degrading - MTBE-NYH (New York Harbor Sulfidogenic)... | ecosystem: Environmental > Aquatic > Marine...
TGATGAGTTTCGGATAAGACTGACTATTCTCCTCGCCGAGATTTTTTCTCATTAAAAATATCCAGACTATCCTATCTGCTTCATGTGATTTTTATTTATATCACATGATAATGGTTTAATTACCTTCAATTATTTTATCCCAACTCCTGTGATTTTTTCATACACAACTTTTTTGAGTTGCAACTATATATCGTTTTATTGCTCATAAATCATTCGTATATTTGAAAAATTTATTAATTAATAAAAAGGCAGACCAAAATAAATAAGATTAATAATTGATGACATGGGTTGGGGGACAATTCTTTAACTCAAATAATGCGAAGAACCCGACTTAATTTGTCAAACCGGCAATTGCAGCGCCAATCAAAGTCGCATTCTCAGCCTTGATGAACTCAACATATCTGCCTTTTTCATCAAATTTCATAGTTAAAACCTCTCTATTTCCATGATCATCAATTATTTGCCCAATTATTAAATTATCTTCATTATACTCATTAGTCACTATATAATCAGTTTCATTTTAATCTTTTATCGATTTTAAATAAAATTTAGCTCCCCAATCATTCACATCATTATTAGTTATTTGTTGTATATATGTCCCATCTTTATTAATAATAAAAATTTCATTATCTGGTAAAGATGCATCTTTAAAAATAATTTTTGTTGCGTCATAATTAAAATATGGTGTATTATAAAGATTATCACCAAAAGTTATCTGTTTTATATTAGTTCCATCACTTTTCATTAAAAAAATATTTGTGTAATCATCATATTTTTCTCCAGTTCCTCTTATAAAAACTATCTCATCACTATTTCTCGAGAAAGAAGGTGAAAAATCTGAATAATTATTATCAGTTAATTGAATCATATTACTTCCATCTATATTCATTATGTACAATTCACTATCATCACTTTGGTTTTTATAACAACTACATAATATTTTTTTATTATCTGATGAGAGTGATGGATTACCATAATAAAAACTATCAGATGTTATTTGCTGAACATTACTACCGTCTCTATTCATTATAAAAATATTATTTGATTCATCGGTAATATCATTTCTTAAAAAAATTATTTTTTCTCCATCATTCGAAAAAGATACTTCATATTCTGAAAACATACTATTACTTAATTGTGTCATTTTTTTATCTTTAACATTATATAAAAATATTTTATTAGGATTATCTAAATAAGTATTAAATAATATTTCTTCATTATCTGGAGAAAAATATTGATTATTAATAGAATTATCTCCAAATGTAATTTGTTCAACATTTTCACCATTGATATCCATTGTAAAGATATTTGAAATTGTATCACCCATTTCTGTTTTTCCAGTTTGTCTAATAAAAATAATTCTCTCTTCTTTACGTACAACTGGAAACTCATTAATCAATCCAACATAATATTGCGCAATATACAATGCATCTAAAATATCTATTATTCCGTTTTCATCAACATCGGCAGTATCAGTATTAAAACCGTCTGGATTAAGTCCTACATAATATTGAGCAGTTAATAATGCATCAACAATATCAATATAACCGTCACTGTTTACATCTCCTAAAGCAGGATTATCAACTACTGCTCTCGATGATATTTGATTACTGATTTTTATGCTTTCTACATAAGAAATATCCCGGCAGGCGGCTTTTAAACCTTCTGCTGATGTTAAATCATATTCCTCTAAGTTTTTTATATCTTTTTTTTCCTTACTCTTATTATCAGATGGGACAGTACATGATAAGACTGATCCAATTAAAAAGATAATTAAAATTAATTGTAAGAATTTTGTTTTCATTTTTATTTCCTTAGGTATTATAAAATTTTTTAAAGATTTAAATCTTTATAATTATATATCTCTTGCCACTAAGAAAAACATTCTCAAAAATTAAATAAATTAAATTTTTTTACTTTTAAGTAAATGAAGATTACATTTTACCCCTTTAGATTAATAAAGGAGTAAATAAAAATGAATAATGAAAATAATATTGAATTAAAAAAACTGTATCATTTCGTAACTACACAAGAAATGCTGGAAAATATTAATAAATTTTCTGACAATATAAAGTTAGACAGGTCAAAAACTATTAGATTAATAATTGATACAATAATACCTTTATCGGATAATTATATAATATTTGGAGAGGAATCAGATGAACTTGGTTATCAGGAAATCGGAGCAGATGCTCATATTAAATTTTGTCTTGATCCTAATATTTACAGGAAGCTTAAAAATGTCCATGGTGTAATGCACTCTTTTAGTATTGCTGTGATAGTTAGAAAAATGATAGAGTGGTTTTTTAAATTAATAGAATTAAAAAGTTATAAATGGCTGATAGAGAATATGAAAAGATGTATGAAGAGAATAATAAATGCTCTCTCTAAAACAGGGAGAATTCTGAAAAACACAGAAAATATGGTACATATGTTTGGAGTAGAGCAGCTTGAAGAAAATATTTCGCTTATATTTTCTAGAAATTTTACTCTTCTGGGAGTAGAATTGGCTAAAAAGCGCTTATTTTATGATAATTAAACTCTAATTTTAAATTTAATATTTATAATTTTTTTTCACATTTTTTAAATACTGAGACAGCCCAAGCCTAAAATAATGTAATTTATAGAAATTATGAAAGTGTAGGGTGAGTTAGGTAAAATTTTACCTGAGAAATTTCCTTCACTATTCTGTTATCATACTGAGAATAATATTTCTCTTAAAATATATTAAATAAATTAAAACCTTTTTAAATTGATTAAATTTGTTGTTTTTTTATATAAAAAAATTTAATATTTATAAAAACTATAATGGTATAAATTTTGCTTTAAAAATTACATAATTGTAATATCAGGCATAAAACTAAATGAATAAAAATGAAGATAAAAAGTTCAATAATTATATTAAAAAAAGCATTACTGCATTTAATACAGATTTTAATTCATTTAAAATTGTGATTATAATTGCAGCTATATGGCTGTTATTCTCATTTTTTACAAATGGTGTCTTTTTGTCATCAAGGAATCTCTCCACTCTTTTCAGACAGGTTACAATATTGGGAATAATGTCAATCGGGTTAATGATAGTTTTAACAACAGGCAATATAGATATGTCAATAGGAGTTATTACCGGGTATACAAGTATCTTTGCCGCATCATTCTCTATATTAATTTCTAATAATCTTTCAAAATGGTATCCTACGTTAAATATGCATATTTCAGTTTTTGGGATTGATACAACTGCAAACGGCTTATTATCTACTTTTATTAGTTTCATGTTCTGCATTCTACTTGGAGCGGTAATTGGTTTTTTCCAGGGATCTTTAACGGCTTATTTTGGGATTCCTTCATTAATTGCGACAATAGGGACTTCATCTGTTTTAATTGGTTTAATTGCATTTGCATCACTTGGTGTAAAGCAATTAATTTTTGAAAAAACTTTTCTTTATTTAGGACAGGGATATGCATCAAAATCATTTGGAATAATCTTTGTAGTAGTTTTTATACTTGCAATATTTTATTATACAATATGGAACAGAAAGCAGAATAAAATTTACAGCATAAAACAGTCTCCTCTTTATATAGATTTAATAAAGTTTTTTATAATTTCAATAATGTTTATTGGATACGTATTATATGTAGCAAATGGTTATCTGGGATTTCAGATCCCTGTATTAATTATGGCAATAATGGCTTTATTATTTTCTTACATTCTGTCAAGTACACGATTCGGCAGATATTTATATGCAATCGGCGGGAATAAAGGTACAGCAGCATTCTCAGGCGTTAATGTAAGAAAGAATATATTATTGTCATTTGTTTTATGCGGGATTATCTGCAGTATTGCAGGATTTATTTTATCAGCATATATGGGAACAGGTTCATTCGGTGAGGGACCTGTTTTATCTTTTGAAGTCATTATTGCATGTTTAATTGGATTAATTGCTTTTAAAGATAAAAATGGAGTTATTGTTGGTATTATTGGTGGAGCATTAATAATCGGAAGTATAGACTGTTTCATGGTCTTATTAGATTTTCAGCCCTTTATTAAATATATAATAAAAGGTTTATTTTTAGTCATTGTTGCTTACATAGCTAAAGAAAAAGAATTAATTTTTAAAAACTATTTGTCCAATACACTTCCGCCGTTTACGTTTAGAATATCAATAAAAGGAATGATAAAGTTAATTCCCGGTTTATTTGATTTAAACGGACAAACATATCCATCAGCTATTAGTTTTCAGTCAAAATCACATGAACAATTACCGGTATTTCATATAAAAAGAATAAAAAATATTCTTAAAAATCCAAAATTCTTATGGTGCATCATCTTAATTATTGCCGCTGTTTTTTATTTTACCGGTATTTCACATGAGAGTCTATGGTGTGATGAAGCATTCTCGGCAAATATGACCGATTATAGTTTTTTTAAAATATTAAAAACTACTTCATTGGATGTTCACCCGCCGTTGTATTATATCATGCTTAAGATATTCAGGATTGTTCTCGGGAAATCAGAATTTGCCTTTAGATTATTATCTGTACTTGGTGCAGTGGGAATGATTTGTCTGGGGGTTGGACCTGTAACAAGACTTTTTGGAAACAGGACTGCAATAACATATGCAGTAATAACAGTATTCACTCCTATTACTTTAATTATGGCTCATGAAGCAAGAATGTACAGTCTTGCAATGTTTACTGTAACAGCCTGTGCACTATACGGATTACTGGTTATTAAAGAAAATAAAAAGTGTGACTGGATAAAATATGGCATTTTAATGTTAACTTCTGCATATCTTCATTACTTTGCACTATTAGCTGTATTTTTTATAAATATATTTTTATTAACCTGGATTGTTTTTAAAAAAAGAGAATTATTAAAAAGATATATTATTACTTCAGGCATAGTTGTATTAACTTATCTTCCATGGTTATTTTTCTTTATTGGTCAGATTAAAAAAGTTAATAATGCATTCTGGGTAATGCCTTTTCATTTTTTTACAGTATTACTGTCATTTTTGCAAAGTTTTTATTATAAAAATTTCTTTCCTTTTGAAGGTGTTATATTCTTTATGGGTTTATTAACATTAATTTTAGTTGCATTAACTGTTGTTATAGCTTTGATAAATACATTAATAAAAAAAGAAAAACAAAAATTCACCATGAGTTTTTATTTTATTTTTATTTACATTAGCACAATACTTACTGCAATTTTATTTTCTATTACAGTAAAACCTATATTGTATCCCAGATACATGATAGTCTGTTCAGGATTATTAATACTTCTATTTAGTATTGGAATTAATAATTTAAGATATAATATATTAAGAATAATAATTATAATATTTTTTATTTTACTGAATTTGACTACAATTAAAAATGTATATACTAAACAATTTAACGGTTCATTTAGAGAAGTAAAAAATCAGTTAAATGATTCAATTAAACCCGGAGATTTGGTAATAACATCTGACTGCTATTGTGTTTCTCCTGCAATTTATTATTTACCTGATGCTGATAATTTTTTATATGTCAATAGTTTAGAAAAAAACTGGGAGTTTACTTTTGATGCTATGAGGCCTCATCTGGTTGAAGAATCAAATGTTAATAATCTTCTTAAAAAATATAAATCATTCTGGATAATCAAAAGTGGTACAGGTTTATCGGTTGATGCAGAAGAGATTTTAAAAGATATTCCGGGCTGGGAAGCAGTAACAGAAGAAATTGAATATTATTATCCTTATTCTCTAACCAGATTTTTAATTAAAAAGTATGCTTATACAGGTAAAGTAAATACACATGAAACAAGCGGTGATTTGATCCTCAATATAAATAATATTAAGAAAATTGACAGTAGATTAATTATTTCGATTTATAATAAAGATTTTAAAGATGAACCGAGAAGGTCATATAAAGCAGATATTATAAGAGTTAATACCGGTGAACTTAATTATGTTTTTCATAATATTAAATATGGAGAATATGCAGCAGTTGTTTTACATGATGAGAATAATAACCATAACTTTGATGTAAATATACATGGCGTCCCGAAAGAAGGTTATAAAATTTATAATTTTGATCCTTTACTTGAAAGAGATATTATTTTTAATAAAATAAAATTTGAATTCAAAAGACACAATCAGAAAATCGGTATTAAAATGGAATATCCTATTAATAATTAAACAATAATAATCATTTTTTAAAATCCTCTTAGTGTTTTAGTGATGATTTTTTTAGACAACTATAAGACATAAAATAATGTAATTAAATACATTAAGCCAGGGAAGAGGCAGGCTGTATATTAATATTCATTATAGTTTTTTTATAAACCGGTCTACTTCATTAGCCCATGATAAATAATAATTATGCTCGGTTGGAAAATGTTCTGCCCCATCTAACTCAATATATTTTTTATTATTTGATCCTAAATTATCAAATGTTTTTTTTATATAGTATTTAGGAGTCATTCTATCATTACCAGGTTGGATTATTAATGTTGGTTTAAAATAATCTTTATGTGCTATATGAGGCTTACTCTGTAATAATAAACTTAACGCGCCTTTTAAAGTAATATGTGTACCTGCTTGCGGATCCAGCTTAATTAAATCATTAAACTCTTTTGAGCCGGTTAGTGTGTCATAGGATATTAAGTTATAGGTTTTTATTCTTACATATCCAATGATTTTTGTAAACAATTTGAATAAAGGCAGTAATATATAAGTAAATTGTCCGGTATTTGTTTCATTTAACATAAATTCTTTGTCGCTAAAATCCCATAAGCACCAGCAAACCAGTGCATCAATTATATCAGGTATTTTGCAAAATGCAGCATATGCTAATGGACCACCCATACTGGCTCCACCGATTATAATTTTACCATTAAATAATTTTTTTGCATACAAAACAGTATCAACTAAATTTTGAACATGGACATTCCATTCAAAATCACCTTTTAACCCTTTATTGTATCCATAACCTTGCAAATCCGGTACTACAAAATTATAACCTTTATCATATAATGGTATAATAAAAGGCAAAAGAACTCTAGCATATCCGGCTATACCATGAGAAAAAACTATTGTTGGAGATTTTTTATTAGAATTATTGTAAATCTCAAGTTGAATGTTTTTATTATTTGATTTAATACTATCTATGCAAACAATTTTTTCCCATTTTGAAATTAATTCTTCTCCAAACCATTTAACCATATAGTTTTTCCAAAAATCAAGACCGGTATACATAAAACAACTCCTATAATTTTTATTATTCAAATATATACCATAATGGATGTCAGCATTTTAAAAAAACTAGGTAATGAGATTCATAACAGGGTTGCCTATAAATGATGTCAATAAAGCTTGTACTTAAATTTTATTGATGCGTCAAGTGACCTTTTAATTAAATTTTTTATTAAATGCTGATAAACAAGAAATAAAATTATTTTTTTTTAGCCACAGCAGTAATCCAATTTTTTTCAGGTATACAATCAATCTCAATTGATGAATATCCTGATTTTATAAGAAATTCATGATATTCATCAGGGGTATGTATTTTCATATCAAGTAATTTTGTCCATTTTAAATTTCGTTTTTCAAATTTTTTATCTTTATATACTTCATTTGTAATCAGTAAAGTACCTGTTGATTTTAAGACACGCCAAATCTCTTTTAAGTCGTCTATTAAATTTGGCCAAAAGTAATAAGTTTCAAATGCTGTAACTATATCAAAGGTGCTGTCTTTAAATGGTAAAGATGAAACATTTCCGTTTTTTATTTCAACCAATCCCTTTTGTATTAATTCCTTATTTATTTTTTTTGATAATTGTACCATATCATTAGAAAAATCAATCCCAAAGACTTTACCATTAGGAGTATATTTAGCCAGTTGTTGAATAACTTTTCCTCCGCCGCATCCAATATCAAGTATGTTATCCTGAGGATTAATTTTAATGTGGCTTAATCCCCATTTATGAATTTTACTATGTCCGTAATTCATTGTCCTGCCGACAAATCTTCCCAACATGCCTGAGGGTTTTCTGCATTGTTTAATATAATTTTTAATAAATCCCATAAAATTTCTCCTTGTTAATTATTATTCTTTGATAATGCTATACCAGCCGTTATAAACAAATTTTATAAAATCATTAAAATGTTCAGCAGCTTTTTCCGGTGATATACCGTTAATAATAATCTGTTCAATTGTATTTACATAAAAACTAGAGATACATTGAATAAAAAAAACAGAAATTTTTTTATCAGGTGTTATTTGGTGAATCCATTTTTTTATTATTTCAGATAAATCAGATATAATTCGTATTTTAAATCCTTCTAAGGATGATCCTGCAGCATTAAAAAGCAGCAGCTTTATTTCATCTAAATTTTTAAATACGAAAGAAATAATTATTTTAATATATTCTTTCTGTGTTTCTACTGTGTAGGTTTTCACAGTTCTTTTTTTATTTTGCAGATTGTTTATTTTTAAGCCTTCATTAATTTTGTCTAGTACCGGCTGCACTACTGCGCAGAAAATTTCATCCTTATCTTTGTAATAATTATAAATATTGCTTTTTGATGTTCCGGACAATGCAGCTATTTTCCTTATTGAAGTTTTTTCGAAACCATTTTTTAAAAATTCATTTTTTGCTGTAAGAAGAATTTTCTGTTTTATATTATCTTTAATATATTGCATTTATAATTATTTTTCTAAAAAAGGACATTGTACTTATTTGATAATAATATATTTAATTATATTAGTCAAGGATATTTAAATATCATTTAAACGACTTATTGCAGAAATCTTTTTAAATGTGTACTCAGTAGAATATTCATTATATATATACATTTTCACTAAAGTGTTAGTATTAATTAAAATGCAGATGTTGGAAGTGAATTATATATGTATTGTTAAATACATTATTGCAGAAATTATTTTAATAAAAAGTCAGTTCTTTTTTGTATTACTTCTTCAGAACCCGGGCCTATATATATAAAATGAGAATCAGTGGGGGCTGTAAATAATTCAGAATTTTTAATTTTTTTGTTGGCATAAACAGCATGATTAAACGAGACACTGCCATCATTTTTTGAATGAATAATCAATGTAGAAGTTGATATTTTTTCAATATGCCTTGCCCTATGTTCGACATCATAAATAAACCCGGTGCCGGAATCATTTTCTGTAACCATATATTTTATTAAAGACTCAATATCATTATCAGACATTCTTTTAAGTACATATTCCGGTTTTAATTTTGTGAATAATTTAAGATTTTTTAATAATGTTTTTTTTTCATCTTTTTCTAATTGTGTTTTTAAATTATCCCAGAATTTTTTTTGCTTTTTTGGATTTAATATTGCCTTTACACCATAATACTGGATAGTTAATTTATGAAACCAGGGTTTAATAACAGCTGCTTCTAAAATTAATTTTACTACTTTTTCCTGATGACGTTTTGTAAATTCTAAAGCAGTAGGTCCGCCTGCTGAGTTCCCAATTACAGAGACTTTTTTAATTTTAAGAACTTTTAATAATTCCGAAAATAGATCAGCCGTTGCCTCAGCAGTTTTTCCTGATTCTATTGGTGTTCCTTTATAACCCGGCCGGGTTGGTATTAATACTGAAAATCCTTTTTCAAGCAATTGATTTTGCTTGTAATCTATACAACAACTTCCATGTCCTCCATGAACAATTAAAACAGTTGGTCCTTTACCATTGAGGATATATTCTATTTTACCTTTATTTGTTTCTGCTATTTTTATTTCATTCATTTATGATATTCTCCTTACAATTCGATCGGTACAGTATTGCAGATAATCCATTATTATGCGAAATACTTAAAACCTATAGAATGCTACTTATTGGAAGCTTTCAATATTTTTTCTGCTCTATCTTTTTCATTTGGAAACATATCTTCAGGTACAAATGATTTTCCTAATGATTTAAACACTATATATCTTGCACAATTTTTAAAGTCAGATTTACAATAGCTGCTTTTATACATTTCAGATACAGCAGGCATATTTTTCATCTTGTCATTAAAAAATGGGCAACCTTCCAGGCATTCACAATAATTCATGAGTATACTCCTTTAATAAAAAGTCAAGCTTCTTTTAAAAAAATCTGATTTTTTATTATTTATACTTTTTTATGAAATTAATAAATTTTTATCAATTTAAATATTTTACATAACAGCAATATGGTTATTATAACTGTATTTATTTAAAACACAAAACATTAGTTTTTGAATAAATAAATTATTAAAAATAAAATAAAAAATAGTCGTATATAACCTAAAGATTGCATGACTAGATAATAAAGTAATGTAAAATAAATTATATATTTATGATATAGTTATTTTTAATTAATATTTTCCAAATTTGTTGCAAAAACATATTTTAACAGATCATTATTTTAATATTTTGATTTTATACATCTAAAACTAGGTAAGTGATGAGTTAGTAATATTATTTTACCGCTAAATATTTTTTTTAAGCTCTTTTTTTATATATAATTATTTTATTAAAAAGGTCAGGGAAAAATACTTATAAACAATATTGTAAAGGGACTAGGTAAAATAATACTGGAAAAGATATAATAAATATTATAAACTTAGAAAATAAGAGGGTGTAATGCAAATCAGAATTATTTTTTCATTGTGTTTGATTTTTTTATTAATTTCATGTGATTTATTTATAAAATTAAATGAATCTGAGTTGCTTCAGGATGAAAAAAAATCTGAAAGTATCAGTTTAAAAGGTTATTTTATAGGTGATGCCGGTGAGCTTGATAATCCAATATCAATAACAATATCTCCTGACGGCAGAGATATTTATATAACAAATGGTGGGGATATTGATAATGTAGTTTGGTTTAAGAGAGATGCTAAATCCGGTAAATTAACCTGCAATGGGGAAGTTTCAAATACAATTACAAATGAAGATTTAACATATATAGCTATTTCACCTGATGGTAAAAACGTTTATGCTATTGATTATGGACCGTTTGAGTTATTGATTTTTAATAGAGATATTACATCAGGAAAACTTGATTATATTAAAAGAGTTTATGCTTATGAACCTAAATCAATACTTGTACCTTATGACGGTAAAAGTCTTTATATAGGATGTTTTGATTCTATTTCTTATTATTTTGACAGGGATATTAACACTGGGGATCTTGATGATAATGGCTATATATATCACGGTAGTAATGGATATTTTGTAGATATGGTTATATCTCAGCTTGATAAACATATTTATACGGTAGATGATTCAAATAATAATGTTGTTTTTTTGGAAAGAAACGAAAATAGCGGTTATAGTTTAAAAGATACTTATCTTTTTGCAAATGTTTGCTCAATAGCTATTCATCCAAATGATAAATATGTATATGCAATTGATTCTACCGGTTCTATCCAGGTATATGAAAGAGATTTAAATAAAGGCGATCTTGATATGATACAAAATTATTCAGTAAGTCATAGCAGTTTAAGTAAAATAGCAGTAACAAATGACTGGGAAAAATTATTTTATATTGATTATACAAATAGCCTGCTCGGGTGGTGTAATATTAATACAAACGGTAAATTAAGTGATAATAATTCATTAACAATAAGTAATCCTATTATAAATAATGCAAAAGGGATATGTATATCTCCTGACAGTAAATATATTTATATTATTGGTGAGGGTTCTAGCTCTGTTGCCTGGTTTGAGAGAGAAAAATAAATAAAAAGTAGTCCGATGTTGTCCAAAAAGTATAAAATTTACCACAAAGACTCTAAGTCACAAAGAGAAAAACAGCAGTATTCATTGAAATATTTCAGAATATAGTGATATTTAATTATATTGCATCAAATATGATAAAATATATAAAGATAATAATTATATTTTAAAATTTTCTTAGTGACTTGATGCCTTAGTGGTTATCTTTATAGATAACTCCATTATCCACAGTGAAATATTATTTTTTAAATAACCCCGTAAGTTAAAATGATATAATTTATGGATATTATAATAGTATAGGGTGAATTAATTTTAAATATGCTTATTTTAAAATATCAAGCTCTTCAAATGCCCTGTATATTATTTTTTTCCTAAAATCTGCATCATCAGATTTCTTTATATCCAGGTTGCATGCAAAAAACCATACTTCATTTTTTACCTCAACATATCCTACATACCAGCCGATTTGATTATTAACTCTCATTGTCCAGCCGGTTTTTGCTCTTACAGTATATTTATCAGATTTGTCAACTATCATTACTTTTTTAAGAATATCATAGTATTTTTTATTAAATTGATATTTTTCTAAATATATATTTTTAATAATTTCTATTTGCTCTTCTGCTGAAATCCTTAAATCGCCGTCAAGCCAGAATGTCTCAATTTTGTTTCCTGTTTTACCATTGCCGTATTTTAATAAATTTAAATAATATAAGTATCTTTTATTACCGATTCTTCTTGCTAATTCCTGATAAAACCAGACACAGCTTTCAGGAAATGCAGATATAATATTTTGATCCTTATTCCATGCAGCAAACCCTTTATCCTTACCATCCCATTTGATTATCTCATATTCATCCTTTATTACACCTTCCTGCAATGCAATTAATGTGTTTATTATTTTAAAGGTTGATGCAGGAAGATAAGGTTCTTTTGATCTTTTTTCATTATAAATAAATTTTTCCCCTTTATTAAGATTTTCAATAATTACTGTACCTGTTAATTTATTTTCCTTCATATATACATCTAAAAAAATTTTATCTGTTTTTTTATTACAGATAGTCAGTGAAATTAAAAATACTAAGAATACCGGTAAAAATTTGTTCATTTTATTTCCTCGCTTTTATTAAATAATAGTATAAAAACTTATATTATCGGTTAAAAGGGCTCTTTATAAAGATTACCGCTAAGTAGATTTTAAAATATAATATACATCAATTTTGAATCGGTTTATTTTATCCTTAATGTTATACTGAACCATTTATTTTTATATGTATGTAATCCTATAATATTAAAAGGAGATACACCCATATTTAAAAAATTTATGGCGCTTCCTTTAAATACGAAATCGTTCTGCTGTAAAACGGTTTTCTTTTTTATGATAATAATTGAGAATACTGAGTACCCTTTTTTTACAAGAGGTTCTATTGTAAATTTTATTTCCCATGAGCCGTTATCCTTATCCTTAAAACGGCATATAGCTTCAATATATTTACCGTCATCATTGCAAAAAATGCCGTCATTTATTATTTCCGGATTTTTTGGATCATTTGTTAAATTAACCGGCAGATTTTCCAGTATAGGAAGCGGGATTATTACTTCTTCACTCTCATTATAAATAATTACTATTTCATATTTATTTTTTAACGGATTTTTTGCATTAATTATTGCTATAAATGACAATAACAGGATAAAAATAATAGAATATTTTTTCATTTTATTCCCTTAATTAAATTATTTTAATCAATACAGATAATATTCTATTATAAATTATAATTTTGTCAATTAAACTGTTTTATATATAAAATAAAATTTCAGTGTAATTAATTTTATAAATAATTAGTAAAATACAATCTTATGTAGTATATTAAAATTGTATGTATTTATAAATAAGAAAATATGATTAAATTTAGAGTAATAATTAAACAGAAAAGGTTTTTAAATGAAAAAATATATTATAAATAATAAAAATATAATATATAAAATAAAATTTTTATTAGTTGTTATAATCATTATAAATATTTTTTCCTGTACAGTTGATGATAATTCTAATTCGTCGGGATCATCTGGAGGGGGATCAGGGAGTGATTCTCAGTCTGATACTATCGGTGATATATCGATAGCGGATAAATATGATTCATATTTTACATTTGGTTTTGCAGTAAGCCTTTATCAATTGATAAGTGTTGATAATATTCTTAATTTTCATGCCAATAGACTAACAGCAGAAAATGATATGAAATTTTTACCGATACATCCGGAAGTAAATACTTATGATTTTAGCAATGCTGATTTAATTGTAAATTTTGCCAGGGATAATGGTATGAAAATGACAGGGCATACGTTTATCTGGCATACCCAGTGCCCTGACTGGGCATATTCAGGGACGGAGGCTGAAGTAAAAGTAAAGATGCAAAGTCATATTAAAACTTTAATAGACCGGTATCACGATGTTGTAGATAATTGGGATGTTGTTAATGAAGCAATTGGTGATGATAATAATTTCAGGCAGACAGGATGGTATAATGCATTTGGTGATGGTGAATACATAAAGCTTGCATTTCAATATGCGCAAGATGCACTGGCTGATAACAGCTCTGATGCTAAGCTTTATTATAATGATTACAATCTTATTGCAAATGGTAAAAGAACAGCTGTTTTAAATATGATACAAACATGGCTTTTAAATTATAACATACAAATAGATGGGGTAGGCATCCAGGCGCATTGGAATCTTGATTGGCCCTCTATAAATGATATACAGACAGCTATCGATGATATTGCTGCTATGGGTTTAAAAGTAAAAATAAGCGAGCTGGATATTTCTATCTATACAAATGATGATTATGCTGCAAGTACCTGGGAAGATGAAAAAGAATTTACATCTGTATTAGAAGAGGAGCAGGCACAGCGTTATAAAGAGTTGTTTGAATTATTCAGGCAGAATAGCGATAATATTACTAGCGTTACATTATGGGGTGTTTCTGATGATGCTACATGGCTTGATTATTTTCCTGTTACAAGAAATAATTATCCTCTTTTATTTAATGATAATCATTATGCAAAAAAAGCTTATTATGAAATAATAGATTTTTAGTATTATTCTATTTATTGAAAATTATAGGTAATTTTAATTATTGTTTTATTTTCATTAACTAAATTAAATCGAAGTTCATTTTAGATTGTTTAAAAAATTTAAATTCTAACCACGAAGAACATGAAGAAAGAACATAAAATATAGATTAAAAAAAAGAATCATATCATTTTCGTAGTTTTTACTGTGTTTATCTGCGTCCATCTGCGGTTAGTTTTATTAAAAAAACAAAGTATATTACAAATTATAAAAATATCTTGCTATTCTCAAACTTATTTTGTAAATTCCATTTTATTAAATTTTAAGGATTTTTTATGCCCTTTGTAGAGGTTAATGATAAGAATATCCATTACAATATTACAGGAAAAGGTGATTATGTTATTCTCCTTCATAATGGTTTTTACAGCACTGAAACTTGGGATTGTGTTAGAGAAGAATTAAGCAAGGATTTTACCGTTATAGATTATGACAGGTATGGATACGGCAAATCTGACAAATTTATTAAAATGCTTGATGGTGATATTATTAAAAATTATGTTTATGAATTAGAATCCTTCGTTAATAAATTAAATCTTAAATCATTCCATCTTTGCGGGCATTGTCTTGGAGGCGCAATATCATTATTTTATGCAATAAATAATCCTGATAGAGTCAAAAAAATTATTGCTGAGTCTGTAGGTTATTATACTGATTTTAAGATCACTGTTAAATCGGATTGGACTTTTCAGTCCTATGATAAAATGGATAATAAATTAAGAGAATCCTTACAAAAAATGCATGGTCTGGAATACTCAAGATTATTTTGGGAATTATTATGTGATTATAAAAATGGTTATATAATGAAGGAAGATTATGATATCCTGGATGATATAAAGAAAGTTAAAAATTCTGTTTTAATAATTAATGGGGATAATGATTTTTATTTTGGTCTTGATCAGCCGATTAAAGCATTCAAAAAAATAAAGAATGCAAATTTATGGGTAGTCCCGAATACCGGTCATGATGTACATATAGAAAACAGTGAGATGTTTATCTATAATATTAGAAAATTTTTAAAAAAGATATAAATTTTAAACTAGCCGATATTTTACTTTTTAATATTAAAAAAGCAGCTTTTTAATAAAAATCATGTACATTATTATAAAAAAATAATAATATTAAAAAATGGCGGATACAAAAGAAAACGAAATATTAAAATTTTTAGATACAATTGATTTTGAATGTCAAAGGTGTTCAGCTTGCTGCCGGTATGATCCGGGTGCTGTATTTTTGACTGAAGAGGATATAAGGAAAATTTGTAAGTTTCTATCTACTGACAGAGATACTTTACTAAATAAATACTGCCGGGGGATTTTTAGGGGAGGCAAGCTTGTAGTCAGCCTTTTAGAAAAAAAGAATTTTGATTGTATTTTTTGGGATAACGGGTGTAAGATTTATGAAGCAAGACCAATACAATGCATAACATATCCGTTTTGGTCATCATTGGTAGAATCAAAAAGAAGCTGGTATGAAGAATCAAAAAGATGTAAAGGTATAAATAAAAAAAGTAAATTAAAACTGGAAGATAAATATAATTATTATAAACTGGAAAAAGAATCAAATATAATTGAAATGGATTTTAAATAATATAATAAAAAATCAACAAAAATAAAAAAATAATAGCAGTATTTAATTCAATTACTTATCTTTTATTATAACATTTATTTTTTCCGGGGTTATAGAAATAATTTTAAACTCATCCGGTTTTTTTACTTTTACTTCTAATTGATATTCTCCCGGATAAACAAGTCCCGAGCAGTCTACATATAATATTAAATCTTCACTTGTGATTTTTGGTATTGAGTTTTTCGGACCTTCAAGTTTAATGGTTATATTTTTTTTGATTGATGCTTTAAACTGTTTTTTTAAATTTTCATATTTAATCTTTTGATATTTAAAAGCAACGACACCGGTTTCCTCAACTACTTCAAAAAATACATTAACCTTGCCCAATGCTTTTACCATTGGATATTCCGAAATTAAATTTACCTGTCTGCCGAATGACTCTTTAACTCCTTCAATATTTATTGTTTCAGTATTTATTGAGTCAATTTTATTGATAATATTTTCCGGTCCTTGGATCCTGATAACGGATGGATCTATTGTCACTTTTTTTATAATATAACCGGGTGCTTCCTTGCCGATAGGGATTAATATAACTCTTACATTCTTTTCTATTAGTTTTTCTATCCTAACACTTAGTTCGCTGGGTTCTATATTGATAGAACTAAAAAATGAATGCATTGGTTCCGGGACATCCCATTTTAATTTTACTTTTATTTCATTATTATTTGTGGTGGAAGTCGGATTTGTTATTTCACTTAAATCAAGCCTTACATTAAAATCTTCTTCTGTTACTTTATCAAAAACATTTTTTTTGTCTTTTGCAATTATTTTAACCATTTCGGGCAGTTCATTTGCTATAACAAGATAGTCTCTAAGGTTTGTTATTTTTAATTCACTTGAGAATGTTTTAGTGCTTCTTTGTAAAAATCCGATGGTAAAATACATTAAAATTGCCAGAAAAAAACAGGCAAGCTTTATCTTGTAATTTTCAAAAAATCCTGTTTTTATATTTTTAACAACCTTGCCCTTATTAAATTTCTTCATTCAATAGGTCCTTTTTATTAATTTCTTCTTCATATCCCAGTAGATTAATCAGTTCTTTTTTTAGAGTATCTATATCATAGTCCGTATTAATTTTCCCGTCAAAAGCAAGACTTATCTTACCGGTTTCTTCTGATACTACGATTGTAACTGCATCTGATTCTTCTGCCATACCAAGTGCAGCCCTATGTCTTGTACCGTAATTACTGTTTATTGTTTTTGAGTCGCTTAAAGGAAGAAAACAGCTTGCTGCAATTACTGTATCATTTCTGATTATAACTGCACCGTCATGGAGAGGTGTTTTATATGAAAAAATTGTTAATAATAAAGATGTGCTGATTTTTGCATTAAGCACCGTGCCAGTTTCAATAATTGGTCTTAATCCGACATTTCTTTCAAAAACAATTAATGCTCCTGTATGTAAAATTTGGAAATTTTGTACGGCATTAATAATGGCTATTAGATTTTTTGGATCTTTTTGTATTAAATTATTAATCCAATTTGATTGACCTATTTTTGTTAATACTCTTCTTAACTCAGGTTGAAATAAAATTATTATTGCAATAACAACTACTGCCGCTATCTGATTTAATAACCATGAGAATGTTTCAAGCTTAAGCAGATTTGATACAATATAAAGGATTATAAAAAAAAAGAGCCCTTTAATTACCTGTACTGCTTTTGTTTGGGCAAGTATTTGATAAAATTTATAAAATATAAATGTGCAGATGGTAATATCAATTATTGCTAATCCGACGTTTAATATAATATATTTTAACGGCATTAGAGGAATAAGCATGATTATTCAACCTCATAAACTCTTTTTAATTTTCTTCATCAATATTTCTTATTGCGTCAACAATATTAACCATTGTTACTGCTTGTTCTACATCATCTACCTTTATTATATTGGCACCATTAATTATTGCCATTGTATTAGCTGCTATTGAACTAATCAATGTTTTTTCCATCCTTCCTCTTAGAGCTTCTCCCAGGAAAGATCTTTTAGGAAGCTCAACAAGTATAGGGACATTTAGATATTTAAATGATGACAGTTGTCTTAATATTAAATAATTATCCTGGTTGCTTCTTCCAAAACCAATGCCAGGTTCTATAATTATTTTTTCTTTTTGTATTCCTTGCCCTAATGCAAATGACATATTTGATTGTATTTCACGGATTACATCAGAGATTGATTTTAATGGTTTAGGAGTCTTTTTTAAAAAAGAATTCCTATGCATTAATACAATAGGACATCTATTTTTTGCTACAAGGTGGAGCATTTGTTCATTATATTTTAAAGGTATAGCTTCTATTACCATGTCGATGCCTGCTTCTATTGATTCTTTAGCAATATCCAGTTTTGAGGTATCAATAGATAATATAATATTGGGGAATTCGTTCTTAATATCTCGTATTAATGGAATAAGCTGGGTAATTTTATTTAGATTATCTTCTTTGCTGTCAATTAAGCCCAATTTATTATCTTCACAGATATCAATCATATCTACACCGGCTTTTACCATTGATTCTACTTTACTTAATATCTGTTCATTATTTTTATGGATCGGATTAAATAATTTATAAAATTTTAAAATCCCCATAATATATGTTTTTCTTCTAAAATCAAGTACAGTATCCTTAATCTTCATTATACCGCTGTTTGAGAATAAAGTATTTTCGATTTCTTTTGATATTTTATTTAAACCGTAATCAAGATTAGCAATTTTTTTAGTTAACAATTTAATTGTTTCTTTTGAAGCAGAAATTAATACATCTGTTTTTCTTTCTGTAAAGGCGTACGCTTCTTTAGAAATAACAGCTTCTCCGCCGATTGCACGAACCTGCTGTTTTAATATATTGGCAGCTCTTGTATCCACATTTTCTAATTTGATATGTATAAAAATCATCTTTTGAGCTAAGATATCATATGCCCTTTTATCTGCTTTAATATTTGATAGCTCTTTTTTTATTTCATATTCATTGTTAAGATGAATAACATGTGTATTATGATTGGTTTCTTCGAATGTCACTGACATTGACCTCCATTCGGATTATGCCAGCAATTTGCATCTTTGTCAAGAAATCTCTTACTATAATTGTTAAATATTTTTATATAAAATACTTATTAAAGAAATGAATGTGGGGAGATGTTTAACTTTTAATTTTTTAGATTAATTATTATCGTTTTGCATATTATCTATTTTTTTTATAATGGGTTTAAATAAAATATTAGTGCATAAAAATTTAATTATTATAAAAATAATTAAGAATGATAATAATAAGCCTGATAATGATGATATTATTGCTATATTGCTGTTTTTAAAAATCATTAATCCTATATAATAAAACAGGATCAAAGATATAACAGGGATTAAAAAGATTATTATTGCAGATATGACCCTTGCCTTTGGTGTGAATGAAAAGGATATTCTTTCACCGATTTTAAAATTGTCTTTATATGTATTTTTTATTTCCATTAATCTTTTACCTTTGCTGAAAATATCACATTGGATTTTACCTGGGCAGGTACTGCATTCACCAGTAGATTCGATTTTAATATATATTTTATTATTTTTTATTTCTTCTATTACGCCATAATCCATAATTTTATTCTTAATTTTTTAATAAATCTCCTACCTTTATATCATATCCTTTTACTAAGGATTGAATATAACCTCTTCCATAAAGAGATCCCTCTCTTACAGATGTAACAGTTAAATAACCTATTACTATTTCTTTTCTTTTATTATTTACTATAGTTAATCTTATTATTTGCACCTTATCACCAATATTTACTTTTATTTTACTAGCCGGATCTAATGCGATAAATTGGAATGCAATTGATTCATTGACAATATCTGTTACTTGTGCAAAAATTTGATTCTTTGATTTTTTATATTCTTCAATATATTTCTCATAATCTTCATCATAGTAATATAAAAACTGTTTTTTAAGTTTTTCTAACAGTATTTCATATTCATTTCTTATTTTTTCTTTTTCTTTTTCTATTTCTCTTTGCTTTTCCAGTTCATATTGTTTTTCCAGTGTTAATCTTAATTCTTTTTCAAGTTCTTCTTTATCTTTTTCTGATATTGCTTTTTCATTATATTTTGTTTCCAGTTCTTTATATTTTTCTTTTAAATCATTTAATTCTTTTTCTAATTTTAATAAATTTTCTTTCTCTTTATTATATTCATTTTCTTTTTGGTAATATACATATAATTGCTGTTTTAAAACATCATATTTTTCTTTTTCAGTTTTTAACTGTTCTTTATATTCGTTTAATAATTTTTCTATTTCACTATTTGACGTGATTTTTTCTTTTTCTTCAATAATCTTTTTTAAATCCTTTATCTCCTGATTTTTACTTTCTATTTCATTTTTATATCTATTAATTAATTCATTGCTTGTTTTTTCTGCGAGTAACTTATTGTATTTTTCTTCTAATTCTTTTTTTTCTATTTCAAGATCATTTACTGTTTTTCTTTCTTCTTCCGATAATTTGTATTTATTTGCCATTTCTTCTAAAAGGGTTTCTATATATTGGTCCTCAGCGAGTTTAAAATCAGAAATAGTATTACCGGTATAAATATCGAATGCCTTTCTTAAAGCTTCAAAATAAAATATTCTGGCATTTTCTATATCGCCTTTTTCATAATAATACCTGTATCTGTTATAATCTTTTTCAAATTTACTTTTTAATATTTGTTCGTAATCTTTCAGACTTTCATTCTTTAATATATTACTTATTATTTTACTTTCCTCTATTGCTTTAATTGTATAATCTGATTGAGGATATTCAGTTATAATTTTGTGATAAAATAATAATGCATTATTATAGTCGCCGCTGTTTTTAAGTTTTTCTGCGTTATCATATAGTATTTTTGCCTTTTCATTTTGTTTATCGATTTGCTCGGATTTATTTAATGATCCGCTCAATAATACAATCTGATTTAAAGCCTGATTTGTATAATTACTTAAAGGAGTAACTTTAATGATATTTTTTAAGTCATCCAATGCGGATTCATATTCTTTTTGATCGATTTTTTTTAAGGCGCTGGTGTAATATTTTAATGCGGTTTCATTTTGTTCTCTTTTTTTTATTTCTAAAAGTTTTTCGTAGGAAGAGTTTATTTCTTTAAATTCTACCAGTACTTTTTCATATTCTTTACCGGATTGGCTGAATTTTTTTTCATTATAATATATTTCAGCTTTTTTATAATAACTGGTAAGCTTTTCAAATTTATCCAGTATTAATTTAAATTTATCATCCAGTTTATATGATCCTTTTGCTTCTTCAATTAATTTTGCTATTGTCTGTACAAAAAAGATATCCGTGTCTCTTTTTGTTATTAATTCTAAATTAGCATTAACAAAATCTTCCTGTTCTACATAAAAATCCAAAACAAGCCTCAATTTAATAAGAGCCCGGTCATAATTGCCTTTTTTAAAATCATCCATAGAACCGCTTATCAATTTATAAATAGTAACATTAAATTGCTGTATTTTATCCAATTTTTCTTTTGTTTTTTCTTCTTCTTTTCTGATTTTAATTATTTCCGATTCATACATTCTGCGTGTTTCTTCAACGTCAGCAATTTTTATTTCTAATTCCTTGCCTTTTTCTTCTAAAGCATTTTTTTGATCTTCCAGTTGTTTGTCAATTTCCAGTTTGGCTAATTTTATTGCATTGGCTTTTTCTTCTTCTAATTTTTGTAAAAGCCTTTCTTTTTCATTATCCGATATTTTTTTCTCTTCAAGTTCCTGTAATTTTACAAGATATTGAGCTTCAATTTCTTCCTCTCTTTTTTTTAGCTGCTCTTCCAGAGTAGTTTCGAGCATCTTTTTTTCCTGTTCTAAAAGTTTTCTTTCTTCTTCCAATTTTAATTTTTCCAGTCTTGCTTCTTCCATTTGTCTCTGATTGATTTTTGATAATATAGAATTATCATTAATAATATTATCTTCTAGGTTTGATTTTGATTTAAAATTAATAAATATCAGCCATGGTATTAAAAAAATAGGTATTAAGGTAAGCAGGCTCGATGCTATTGAAACAGGCAGTAATAAACCTCTTTTTACATTACTGATTTTATTTTTACCGTATGTTCTTTTTGATCTTGATGAATATATTTTTTTATCTATATTATAAAAGACTTCGACTCTATTGATCCCAAAAGCTTCTACATCCTGATGATCTTTCTTTTTTTCCTTTATGTCTTTTTCAATAAGATTTTTATCTATTTTATTAATATCAATTTTACCCGGGTATTTTATCTTATCATTTTCTAAATCAATATTATCAATAAGATCCGTAATATTGTCTTCCTCTTCTTCTATTGAGGTGAGTTCTTCTATTTCTTCATCAAGAAATTCCAGTTCTTCTATATCTTCCTGTTGATTTTTCAACTCTTCTGTTTTATCATCAGGATCCTGTTTTAATTTATTCTTTTCTTTTAAATTATCATTATTTATCTTTTTTACTTCTGTTTTTTTATGATGTTTTAAATTATCTTTGTTTTTAATATTGTCAAGATCAATTTTATTCGGATTTTTTTGTATATTATCTAAATTTGTTGATGCAGGTTTTTCTGATATTTCCGGAAATTTATCTAAAATTATTTTATCTTTTCCGGGTATATTTTTATCGGTTTTTATATTATGCAACGATTTATATTTTATTAATTCATCTATTTTTTTTGTATTATTATCTTCTATTTTTTTTATTAAATCCGGCAGGAAGTCATCATTTTGTATATATTCTATTGAATCAATTTTACTTTTTTTTTGTATTAACAAATTGTTTTTTATTTCATTAACATTTTTTGTTTCAGGGGAATTATTTATATTCGATATTGATTTTTTAGCCCTATTTTTTTTAGCATTAGAGATCATAGCTTCAATCTATATATATTAAAAATATGATAATACTGTTTTTTTAATTGAAGGATCCTTTATTTCATCAGCCTTCTGTTTTAGTATATTTAATTTATCGGTGTTTTTTTCTGATTTGTAAAGTTTTATTAATTGAGAATAATAATATGCCAGTCTTTCGGATTGCGGGAAGCTGTCTATTAAAGAAGAATAAATGGTGTCCGCCATAACATAAAATTCATTATCTTTTTTTAAAAAATACATTTCAAGATTAAGTTTTGCTTTAAATGAAAAAATAGTCTCCCTATCCAGTATATTTTCAGTAAAAACAACCTTGTTAAGCATTTTAATTGCATTATCATAATCGTCTTTCATATAATAAATTTCTGCAATATTTTTTAAAACATAATCATAATAATCTGCAACCGGATAATCATTTATAAATATCTCCCAGTTTAACAATGCATTATCATATTTTTTTAATAGAAAATAATTTTGCCCTAATTGATAGTAGGCCATCGGTACATGTACATTGTCCGGATACAAAGATATTAAGGACTCCAAGATATTTATTGATTTTTCTATCTCGCCGTTGCTTAAATAATCCAATGAATTATTATATAATTTTGCCCCTTCATCAATAGGCGATTTTGAGAGTAACTCAATCTTTCTTTTTTTATTTCTAATTCTTGTTGCGACATCGGCAATAATAATACCTGTTAAAGCAGTGGCTATGATTGACGAAATTGAAATACTTACATATTTGCCGATATCATAACCTCTTTTAACAAGATCATAATGCCTTTCATCAAAATCATTATTTGTAGAAATGGCCCTGTAATTATAATATTCTGATAGCCCTATTGTAATACCTGTAAAAATTAATGATATACCTAGAGATGTTCCTAATGAAATTTCGGCAGGTAAAAACGGGGATACTCTTCTTACAATAATTTGATCTTTTTTTATATTTATAAAATAATTTCCGCTTTCCAGGTTTGATACAAATATTGGACCTTTTTTTGTAATATCGCTGATCTTATATGTAGCGCTGTCCGGGAAATATAAATTTAGAGTATTGGATGTTAAATAAACATCCAATCTTTTAGATTTTATTTGTAAAATATCAAAAGCTTGTTCTATGTATCCTTCTTTTACAATTTTGATAGTTTTAACAGAATTATCAAGATTTTTTATAATACACGGTGTAATATAGCCTTTATCTATATTATTAATTAAAACTTTTGCCTTAATCGGTGTAGAATTAATAAATAAATAATTTAATTCATTCTCATCACCATGTATAAAAAATGTAAAAAAGAATAAAACATATAGAAAAATAAGTCTTTTCATAATATATATTATAGTATACATTCATTTTTGTATTATTCAATAAATTTTAAAAATTTATATGAATAATATTGTTAATAATGAAAAAAAAAGGTATATATATTTTTATTTAACGGATTTATTTTATTAAATAATAAATAAATTTTTTAAATATAAATAATTTTTTTAAAATATTTTTAGAGGGTGTTTTATGAAAAGAATAATGTTTGTTGTTTTAATAATTATTGTGTTTACTTTAAATATTTATTCCCAGTCAACATTGGATGTAGGCAAAGATAAAGTAGCAAAAGTAAATAATAAAATAATCACTTTAAAAGAACTTGAATCCAAATACGGACAGATATCAAAAATCTATCCTAACCAGTATTCAAAAAAAGAAGTTCTTGATATGATGATTACAAATGAATTATTTAAAAACGAATTAAGAAGCGACAAGAGTCTTGTTTTGGATAGGAATCAGTTTAATAGTTTATTGGATAATATTAAAAAACAATATTATCAGGCAATGCTTAATACTGATCCTAAATATCAGTTTACCGAAGAAAAATTTAAATATTATATTGAAAATGAAGTTAAGATTCCTTATGAAAAATTTATTGAGCAGATTGAGGATCAGGTTTTAATGCAGCAGTATATACAAAGAAAGAGCAGAAATAAATTAGAAAAAATTGCTTCAAAAAAATATAGTTCAAACTCTGATTTTCCGGTGTATATGCCTAATCTTATGGGGCAGGTTAAAAAATACAACTCTTTAGAAACCTTTTATGATGAGAATATTAATACTTTTGTAATGCATGAATCAGTAGAATTAAAACATATATTTTTACCTACAGTAACACAGGATGGTCATGCTAAATTATCTAATGATGATATAAAAAGACAAAAAAGCAAGATAGATGATGTATATAAAAGACTTTCAGCTGGAGAGCCGTTTGATAAATTATGTGAGCTTTTTAGTGAAGATGTAGATTCTGTCCAGAGAAAGAATCCTAAAACAGGAAAAATTGATCCAGGTTATTTAGGCGTTTTAGAAAAAAATAATGAAGTAATGAAAGACAGGCTTGGTGATAATATTTTTAATGAGCTTTTTAAATTAAGCAAGGGTAAATTTTCAAGCATTTTAGAAAGTAAAGTCGGCTATCATATTTTTTATGTTGTAGATAAACAGCCGAAAAGAATATTATCTTTTGAAGAAGCAAAACCGGGTATTATTGATATGTTTAAACGTGTTGAACAAATGCAGATTATTGAAGAAACAATGCAGACAACATTGGAAGATTTAAAGAAAAAAGCATCTATTGTATATTACAAAGATGAGTATAAATAATAAAAAAAAGGATTATGCAAGATTTAGAAGAGAAGGCAGAGTACTTGCATTCCAGTCAATATATGCTTATGATTTTTATGAAAGATCTATTGATGAATTATTGAAATTTGAGTGGATTCAAGAGGATATTTCTGATACTGTAAGAGAATATGCTTCTTTTTTGGTTAAAGGTACTATTGGTAATTTAATAAAGATTGATGAGGTAATAAAATCTAAATTAATTAACTGGGATTTTAGTAGAATTTCCAGTATAGATAAGGCAATCCTTAGATTTTCCATTTTTTCTATGTTATTTGAGGATGATTTACCGGAAAAAGTAATAATAAATGAAGCAGTAGAGATTGTAAAAGAATTTGGCAGTGAAGATTCATATAAATTTGTAAATGGAATTCTTGATGCAGTTAAAAGATCTAAAAAGTAAGACTAATAAATCAATTAAGAAGCTTTCTTCAATAATTCATCATGGGCAAAAAGGTAAACTTTTTAAGTTTTTATTTCTTATATTTATTCCAATATTTATAGTTTTAATAATTATCCTTACAATTAATATTTCTAATATTTTTCTATTTAAAATTAATACTAAAAATAAGCTTAAAAATGACAGCAGTAAAAGAACGTTTAAACTTGCAGAGGAAGCCTATGAACAGGGGTATTTTGAAAATTCTGCAATATATTTTCAATCTTTTGTAGACTCTGATGTTTCAAAGGTTGAAAAAATAATAGGATACAAAAGACTTTTTGAGATTGCTGTTATGCAGAAAAAATTGCAAAAGGCGCTTGTTTATCTTGATAATATTGAAGATATTGATAAAAAAGTATATGAAATATATATAAACAGGATTAAAATTTATTTAAGATTAAATGAATATAAAAAAGCGGAAGAGGAGATAAATAAAAATAAAAAGAGATTTAAGCATTCTGCTGAATTTAAAGAAATATCCGGTGTTTATTATCTAAAGATTAATGATTATATCAATGCTTTAAAAGAATTTAATGGTATTCCCTATAAAAAACGGGATTTCGGTATTCATAAAAAGATTATACACTGTTACCTGAGATTAGAACAATTTAAAAAATGTATTGATTATATACAGAAAATAGAAAAAAAGCTTAACATAGTAGGGGATGATGAAGTAAAGGGTGAGTTTTTAATATTAAAAGCCGTAACAAAGATTAAGATGGGTAAAATTGAGGATATATATGAAGATTTAAAAAGAGCCTATTCATTATCCGGTAAATATAAGGATATTGCTTTAAAGTTGCTGCTCTTTACAGGTATGACATTAAATAAATCGGAAGATATCTATGATTATACTAATAATAATGAAACATTTATAGACACAGATTTATTTAAAATAATAGGTGATTATTATATATATAATAATGATTATAAGAATGCTTTATACTTCTATGAATATATCAAGAAAGAGCGGGATTTAAAAAAAGATGAACTTTTAGTAATGGCTAATCTTTATTATATGAATCAGGATTATAATGAATCGATTAATAACATGAAGCTAGCATTTGAAAAATATGATTACAGAAGTGCTCTTTTATATAAAAATTTGAGTGTTGCATATGGGAAGATAGGTGAATATCAGAATCAATTATTTTTTTTAAAGGAAGGCATGCAGGAATTTCCTCTTGATATAGATTTTTATGTATATCTTGCCAAGATATATCTTGATATGAGTGAGCCGAGAATAGCTTTAGAGTATATTAATGACGCAAAAAGGATTATGAATACAAATAAAGATATTCCTTATGATAATAGAGTTGATGCCTTATATTTACATGCTTTAAATATAAGTAATAAAAATGTAGATGAAAATGAATTGTTAAATTTAAGAGAAAAATATTCTAAGAATCCCGATAATTATTTTAAAATTATTGATTATTATTTAAAACAGAGAAAATTTATTGATGCGGAAAGAGAAATTGACACTGTTTCAAGATTACCTCTTGATGAAGATCAGAAAGAAATATTGTATACATATCAATTAATTATATCTTTATATAAAGAAGATGAGAATGAATATATAAAATTTAGGGACAATTTGCTTAAATTGGATTTAAAAGAAGATGATAGTAAAATTAATATTTCTATGATATATATACTAGACGGTGAATATGAAAAAGCACTTGAAATATTAAATTCTTTTGATTTGCAATTATTGAAAAATAAATTAAAATATAAGATAATATATTTACAGGCAGTATGTTATTATTATAAGAATAATTTTTCATTAGCTTATAAATCTCTTGACAGACTGCCTGATATAGAGCGTGCCAATGGGCAGATAGCTTTTTTAATAAGCTTGATTAATAAACAATATGGACAGGAAGAATGATAAGTATTAAATCAAAAGATGAAATAGAAAGAATCAGGGAATGCGGTATTATAAGCGCTAATCTATTTAAATATTTAATTGATTATATTAAACCTGGTATTACAACAAAAGAACTTGATAAAATTAGTGAGGATTTTATCAGAAAAAATAATGCTATACCCTCTTTTAAGGGGTATTCCGGATTCCCGTCATCTATATGTGCCTCTGTAAATGAAGAGGTTATACATGGGATACCATGTAATAGAAAACTAAAAGAGGGTGATATAGTCGGTATTGATGTAGGTATTTTAAAAAACGGTTTAATTAGTGACAGTGCATATACTTTTCCGGTCGGCAGTATAAGTAAGGAATTGCAGCTGCTTTTACAGAGGACGGAAAAAGCACTGTATAATGCTATATCTAATGTTTATAATAATACTGAGATAAATAATATTGGCGGCAGTGTAGAGGACTATATAAAACAATTTAATTATGGTATTGTTCGTGATTATTGCGGTCATGGAGTCGGTTATAAAAATCATGAGGATCCTGAAATACCAAATTACAGGTATCCCAGGGGAAAAAGAAAATTGAAGACAAATACTATTATTGCTATTGAGCCTATGATTAATCTGGGCAGTCCCGGTACTTTTGTTTTAGATGACGGCTGGACAGTTGTAACCATTGACGGTATGTTTTCAGCACATTTTGAGCATACTGTTGCAGTAACAGATAATGGATTTGATATATTAACTATTGATCCTGATGAATTAAATAGTATTAAAAAGAATTTTTTTAATGGCTCTGTATCTGTAAAAAAATAATTTTTTTTGTCTAATCTTATTTATTTTAAAGAAATTATATATTTACAACATTTACTTTATTTGGTATGAAGGTTTGTTATGGAATCATTAAAAATAAATAATATTTCAAATATAAATGCAGCTCTTAAAAAAGGCGTATTAAATAATAAAAAATATACTTTAAACCCTATTGATTGCAAAATCAAAATAAATCAAAATGAATCACCTTTTGATTTGCCTAAAAGTATTAAAAGGAATGTTTTAAATAAAATAAAAAATAAGAAATGGAATATCTATCCTGATTTTATTCCTGAAAAATTATATAAAAAAATTGCAGATAGTTTTAATGTAAAAAAAGAAAATATTTTGATCGGTAATGGATCAAATGAAATGATTTCAACAATTTTAACCGCAACATTAGAATCCGGTAAAAAGGTAATAATCCCGGAACCTACATTTACAGTTTATAAGCTTATTTCGTCAAATCTCAATGCGAATATTACATCAGTTACGTTAAATGATGATTTTACTTATAATGTAGATAAATTTATGGAGGAAGCAAAAAGCAAAGGATCTGTTACAGTAATTTGTAGTCCTAATAATCCTACAGGTACATTTTTAAGTTATGATGATATTAAAAAAATTGTTGATGCTTCTAGAGGTATTGTTATTGTGGACGAAGCTTATATACATTTTGGCGGAGAAACCGTAATTGATTTAATTAAAGATTACGATAATTTAATATTATTAAGGACTTTTTCAAAGGCTTTCGGTCTGGCTGGTTTAAGAATAGGAATGATGATTGGTAATGAAAATATTATTGGCCAATTATCAAAGGTAAAGCTGCCTTATAATATTAATATTTTTTCTATAATTGTATTGGAGGAAATATTTAAAAATCTTTCTTTTTTAGAAGATAATATTAAAAAAATATTAACCCAAAGGGAATACCTTGAAAATAGTTTTAAAGAATTTAATAAACTGGAAGTAATACCTACCAGTACAAATTTTTTTCTTGTTAGAGTTAAAGATTCAAAATGGCTTTTTAATGAATTATTAAAATTCAGCATCCTGGTAAGGGATGTATCTAATTATCCGATGTTAAATAATTGTTTAAGAATTTCTGTCGGCAGTAAAAATGAGAATCAACTTTTAGTGAAATCATTACGAAAAATATATAAGAAGGATTAATTTATGAGAAAATCGGAAATAATTAGAAAAACAAATGAGACTGATATAAAAATTAAGTTAAATTTAGATGGGACAGGTAAATATGATATTAATACAGGCATACCTTTTTTAAATCATATGCTTGCTTCATTCTCCAAGCATTCATTAATTGATTTAAATATAAAAGCATCCGGTGATATAGATGTAGATTTTCATCATACAATTGAAGATATGGGGATTGCATTGGGTGAAGCTTTTAAAAAAGCACTGGATAATAAGATTGGTATTGTCAGATTTGCAGAAGCAACTGTACCCCTGGATGAAGCTTTGTCAAGAGCTGTAATAGATATCTCGGGTAGAGCTTTTTTATCATTTAATGTAGAATTTATACAAACAGATGACGGTAATAATGTTAATCCCTATCTTTTTGAAGAGTTTTTTAGAGCTTTTGTTAATAATGCTCAAATTACATTACATCTAGATTTAATTAGAGGCAAAAATAGTCATCATATTATAGAATCATTATTTAAAGCATTCTCAAAAGCGATTAAATATGCTATAAAAGTTGAGTCAAATGAAATTCCATCTACAAAAGGTGTTTTATAAATCAAATAATTTAAGATTTTTTATATTGTATGTTCAACTAAGTAATTAGTAAAAATATATTAAATTTACAAAAAAAAAAATATATTTGAAAAATATTTTTTTTTTGGTATTATAGATCTAATAAACAAAAGTTATTTATTTGTAAATTATTGATTAATAAGGAATTATTGATATATAATCAGGACTGGTTTATTTTTATTAGAGGATAATGAGGTTGTTATGGTTTTGAATAATATAAAAAATAAAATATTAATTTTACTCTTTATGATTATGTGTAGTGCTGTTTTTTCAATAGAATATTTTAAGGGATATTCTTCAAAAAAGGGGGAACAATATTCCGTCGCATCATTATTAATGACAAAGTATGAAGAAGATTCGAGATGGAATGAAAATTACTTTCATGAAGCTCAGTTTAGAGATCAGGGTATTACAATATTTACAAATATTGTTTTTTCCAACACCTTCATGAAAGGCAAGGGATGTAAATTTAATTGCATGATTAATTTTAAAAACGGAGAGAAATATACTTTTAATCGGGATTTTGGTTCTGATGAATTAATTATAAAAAAAGATGGTTTTAATATAAATGTTGGTAATAATTATATAAGATTAATAGATCAGAATAATTATATATTATTTTTTAAAGATAAAGATAATGATGTAGAGTTAAAACTAAACTATAATATTGTTAATCCTCCGCAAATATTTGGTGATGGTATTGTCACGATAGACAATAAGACGTTTTTATCATACAGTCAGCCTATAGTAGGGGCTTATGTAACAGGTACTCTTTTATATAAAAATAGAAAAATATCTTTAAACGGTAGGGGATCCGTTGATCATGATTATGGTGTAGGATCACCTTTAAAAGTACCCAGAAAATTTAGAAGTTTTTGGTTTTATAATGACAAATATTCTATTGTAATTCATACGATTATTTTTCCAGATAACAAACAGATTGACCGAGTATCAATATGCAAAGATGGTAAAATATTTAAAAGTTTTTTAAATACAGGATTGTTAACTGCAAATTTAGTAAAAGATTGCACGAATAATTTTAATTATCCTCAAAAATTTTATATTTCTTATAATGATAAAGACGGTGATATGATATATTCAAATATAAAGTTGAATAGTGTTACAGATAAGATCCAGCCGTTTGCGGAATTATCGCCGGCTCTACACACAATAGTTGTAAAGGCAGTCGGTGAAATGTGGATATATAGATTTTGGGCTGAAGCTGAATTTATTATTGTTGTTGATAATAGTAAAGAAATAATTAAAATTAAGGGTATGGGCAATTATATTGATATGCAAAAAGATTAACTTCTTTTAATAATCAAAAATAAATTTTTTCAAAATGTTTTAAGATGTATAATTGAGAATGTAGATTGCGGAGCTAGAATGGAAAAAAATTTAGATATTGCTATAAAGACAGCTAAAGCAAGTAAAAGTAAAGCAGTTATAGAAATCAGTGGATATATTAATATGGATACATCGGATTTATTGGTGAATGAAATTGAAAAAATAAAACAGAAATTTAATCCAAATAAATACATTTTTATTTTAGATGGATTGGAATATATTTCAAGTGCAGGTATAGGTATTTTTATGGAATTATTTGAATTCATTGAAAATCAAAAAGGTAGAATATGCTTTGTAGGTATGTCTGATAGTGTAAGAAGGGTGTTTAAATTGGTTGGTTTTTTACAATATTTTGGTGATGTAGACACGATTGAAGAAGCCGAAAGTTTCATTTCTTAAATTTTATTTATCAGCTTTTTAATGTTATATCAATAGCCTTACTTAATTCTTCTATTTTAAAGGGTTTTATTACAGCGTATTTAAAACCGAATTTTTTATAATTAGCCATAACAGGATCATTTGAATAACCGCTTGTTACTATACATTTTACATTAGTATTTATTTCTATTAATTGTTTGATTGTTTCAATACCTCCCATACCGCCAGGTATTGTTAAATCCAGAATAACACAGTCAAAACATGATTTCTTTTTTAAAGCATTATTATATTTTTCTATTGCTTCTAAACCGTCATTCGCAAATTCAACATCATATCCTAAAAATTTCAGTGCTTTTCTTGCTATATTTCTAATTTCATATTCATCATCCATATATAATATTTTACCTTTACCTTTAATTACATCATTAAATTCTTCATTTATTAAGTCAAAATACTGAGTATTTGATGATAAAGGAAGATATATATTAAATTTAACACCTTTTTTTGTTTTATTTTCAACATTAATAAAGCCATCATGTTTTTTAATTATTGAAAATACGCTTGCTAAACCAAGCCCTTTTCCGTTCTTTTTTGTTGTAAAAAAAGGATCAAATATTTTTGATATATTTTCTTTTGGTATACCCGGCCCTTCATCTTCAAAAGTTATTTTTATATATTTACCATTATTTAGTAATGGTATATTATCTTTATTTACAAAATAATTTTTTGCGGTTACTTTTAATTTACCTCCGTTAGGCATTGCCTGTCTTGAATTTATTGTCAAATTATTAAATACTTGATTCATCTGTCCTTCATCAAAATCAATTATTGCCAGATCATTATCAATATTTATTTCATATTTCATATTCGAACCTCTTAAAGAAAATAAAAGGCTTTCTTCTAAAATTTTATTTATCATTCCTGTTTTTTTAATCGGAGAACCGCCTTTTGCAAATGTTAAAAGCTGATCAGTTAGATTTTTAGAATTATATGTAGCTTTTTCAGCATCTAAAAGAAGTTCATAAAGATTTGGATCCTTTTGAGAATACAATTTGGCCAGATTAATATTGCCAAGTATTGCAGTTAAAATATTATTAAAATCATGTGCAATACCTCCCGCTAAAATACCTAAAGATTCTAATTTTAAAATTTTATTCATTTCTTCTTCTATTTTATTTTTTTCTGTTACATCTCTAAAAACAAGAACTACACCAATAATTTTACTGTCCTTATCCTTTATTGGAGCACCGCTATCAGCTATCATTCTTTCAGTACCATCTTTTGATATCAGTACTGTATGATTGGCAAGTCCGACAACTTTACCTTTTTCTAAAACTTTTTCAATAGGATTTTTGCAGGGTTTTCTTGTTTTTTCATTTATTATATTAAATACTTCTTTAAGCGGTTTACCAAAGGCTTCTTCATGTATCCAGCCTGTTAATTTTTCTGCAATATAATTTAATAATATTACATTCCCATTAATATCTGTTGTTATTACACCATCACCTATACTTTTTAAAGTTACTGCAAGACGTTCTTTTTCTTCAGCTAAATTTTGTTCCATCCTTTTAAATTCAGTTATATCACTGATAAAACCGCCTATTGCAAGCAATTTTTTTTGTGTTGTAAATATAGGTTTGCCTCTTTCCCAAATCCATTTCTCTAAATTATTTATTGTTTTTATCCTATAAGTAATATGGAATGATGTTTTACCTTTAATAACTTTATCTATTTCGTTTTTAAAAACAGATTTATCCTCAGGGTGAATAATATCAAGATAACTTAATTTTTTATTATCAATAAAATCGGAAGGATTATATCCTGTAAGTTCATAACAGCCTTCACTTATAAATTTCATAGTACGGGTTTTATCATTATCTGCAAGATATACTATCCCGGGCAGATTGCTGATCAATGTAGATAATAATCTTTGGCTTTCTCTTAATTCTTTTTCTACAATTTTTTCTTCATTTACATTAAAAATTTCGGCAAGAATATATTTATTATTGTTTATATATTTTAATTTTACATTAACAGGAATTTCTTCGTTATTATTGATAATAACTGTCCATTTGAAAATTTTATTTACTTTAATTTCAAAATTATTATCATAATATATTTCTGTTAGATCTTCATCTTTAAAAATGTCATTTATTTTTAAAAATTTAAAGTTATTATGTTTAATTTTTAATAAATTAAGAAAATATTTATTTAAGTATTTAATCTTGCCTGTTTTATTAAATATTAATACTGCATTTTGTATATTGGTTAGAATTGTTTTTTTTATATATAATTTTTTTAAAACATTTATAGAAAAAATTATTGTAAAAAGTATTATAGTAACATATGACAAAATTATATATTTCATTTCAAATATTATTCTCCAAATATTATAATGCATATTTTTTCTGAATAAAATATACTATAAAAAATATAATTAATATAATAACTTTATTAAATTGCCAATTTCTTTTAAATATTTTAAGATTATAGGCTTTTCTTTTTTGATTGTCAAGAATCTAAAGATTGTAAGGAAATATATTTAGGATGAGTAAATATTATACAATTAATTAAATAAATAGTGTAACTGCGTAATTATTACTCAAACCGCTATTTAATATAAAATATTTTAATTATTAAATAGTTTCTAATTTATTTATATATAATAAATTACAGTTCTTTATATTAATGGCATGTTTTTTGCTTAAGATTTAAAGAAATTATAGGAGGTATACAAGATAATGGATCCAAATGATAAAGTTAATGTTGAAAAAGAAAACTTTAATGATTTAAATAATAAAGAAAATAATGATATTAACATTGATATTAGTGAAGATTTTGAAGAATTTGAGAATAATAATGTAGAAGAAGAAAAAAATAAGAAGAAAGATGATAAGGAAAAAATAAAAAATGATACAGATGAATTTATAGAAAAATTAATAAATGAGGATAAAAAAGATATTATCAAAAAATATATAAAATTATACCATGAAAATGAAAAAATAAAAAAGAGTTTAAAGAAGTTTGAACACGATGCAAATGATTACTTTGATAAATATAGAAGAGCTTTAGCTGATATGGAAAATATAAGAAAAAGAATTATAATAGAAAAACAAGACTCTTTGAAGTATGCTAATTTTAATATAATATCTGATTTATTGGTTGTTTTAGATGATTTTCAAAGAGCAATTGATTCTGCAAAAGCTGATGATAAAATGGATTTAAATCATTTTGTAGACGGTATTGATATGATTGAAAAACAATTTGTTGATTTATTATTTAAAAAATACGGAGTTACTAGATTTTGTGAAGAGGGAGATGAATTTGATCCCAATATACATCAAGGAATGATGCTTCAAGAAGGAGATTATGATAAAGAGATCGTTATTGAAGTATTTAGAAAAGGATATTTATTGCATGATAGGGTTATAAGACCTGCAGAAGTAAAGGTTGGTAAACCTAAGGATAAATAATTTTTTTTGATAATAATTTAAGGAGGATATATTATGGGTAAGATTATAGGAATCGATCTGGGTACAACGAATTCTTGTGTTGCAGTAATGGAAGGAAGTGAACCTACTGTTATAGCAAATGCAGAAGGACAAAGAACTACACCGTCTATAGTAGCTTTTACTAATAAGGGTGAAAGATTAGTTGGACAAACTGCAAAAAACCAGATGATAACAAATCCAAAAAAAACAATTTTTTCAATAAAAAGATTTATGGGAAGAAAATATAATGAAGTTTCAGAAGAAATGAAGTTATTGCCTTATGAGATAGTTAAGGGACCGGGCAATGACGCAAGAGTTAATATTGATGGTAAGCAATATTCACCGCCTGAAATAAGCGCTGCAATATTGCAAAAAATGAAGGAAACAGCAGAATCTTATCTTGGACAAAAAGTAACCGAGGCGGTTATTACAGTTCCAGCATATTTTAATGATGCACAAAGACAGGCAACGAAAGATGCCGGAAAAATAGCAGGATTAGAAGTAAAAAGAATTATTAATGAACCGACAGCTGCATGTCTTGCTTATGGTGAAGATAAAAAGAAAGAGGGTAAAATAGCTGTTTATGATCTAGGTGGAGGTACTTTTGATATTTCTATACTAGAGATAGGAGATGGAGTATTTGAAGTAAAATCAACAAATGGTGATACTCATCTTGGTGGTGATAATTTTGATCAAAAAGTTATTGATTGGATGATTACCGAGTTTAAAAAAACATCAGGTGTTGATTTATCAAAAGATGTTATGGCTTTACAAAGATTAAAAGAAGCAGCTGAAAAAGCAAAGATAGAATTATCCAGTAAAGCAAGTACAGATATTAATCTTCCTTTTATTACTGCTGATCAGTCGGGACCAAAACATTTACAGATGAATTTAACAAGATCAAAATTTGAACAATTAATAGATGATCTTCTAAAAAGAACAATAGAACCATGTAAAACAGCATTAAAAGATGCAGAGTTAACAGCAGAGGAAATCGATGAAGTATTACTTATCGGTGGATCTACAAGAGTTCCGGCAGTGCAAAATCTTGTTAAAGAATTATTTAAAAAGGAGCCTACAAAGGGTATTAATCCTGATGAAGCTGTTGCTGTTGGTGCTGCTATTCAGGGTGGTATATTAGCTGGTGATGTTAAAGATATTTTGCTTCTTGATGTTACTCCATTATCATTGGGTATAGAAACTCTTGGTGGAGTTATGACTGTATTGATTACTAAAAATACAACAATACCTAAAACAGAAAAACAAATTTTTAGTACCGCGGCTGATAATCAAACTGCTGTTAGTATTCATGTATTACAGGGTGAAAGAAAAATGGCTCAGGACAATAGGACAATAGGCAGGTTTGATCTTATAGGTATACCGCCGGCTCCAAGAGGTGTACCGCAGATTGAAGTTACTTTTGATATTGATGCTAATGGTATTTTACATGTTAGTGCAAAAGATTTAGGTACCGGAAAAGAGCAAAAAATCAGGATAGAAGCATCTAGTGGATTAAGTGAAGAAGAAATCGAACGAATGGTTAAAGAAGCAGAAGCTCATGCAAGTGATGATGCTAATGCAAAAGAAGTAGCTGAGAGTAGAAATTTAGCTGATAATATGTTATATCAGGTTGAAAAATCATTAAGTGATTATGGTGATAAGGTAAATGAAGATGAAAGAAATAATATTAAAAATGCTATTGATGCATTAAAGAAAGCACTTGAAGGAAATAATGTAGAAGATATTAAATCAAAAACAGAAGAATTACAAAAGGCTTCATATAAATTAGCAGAAGAAATGTATAAAAATGCACAAAGTTCGACTCAACAGCCGGGTGGAGATCAATCAAATACAAATCAGGATAGTTCTTCTAATAAGCAGAATGTTGAAGATGCTGATTATGAAGTTGTTGATGATGATGATGGTAAAAAATAAATATATTTTAATTAATAAGACCATTAATTTTTAATTAATGGTCTTGTTTTATTTTTTTAAATTATGATATAAAAGAATTATTTTATTATAATTATATATAAAAGGATTGTAAATGGCTAAAAGAGATTATTATGAAGTATTAGGTGTAAGTAAAACTGCAACTACTGATGAAATAAAAAAATCATATAGAAAATTGGCTATGAAATATCATCCTGATAGAAATCCTGGAGATAAATCTGCTGAGGAAAAATTTAAAGAAGCGACTGAAGCCTATACTATTTTAGCAGATCCTCAAAAAAGAAAGCAGTATGATCAGTTTGGTTTTGCCGGAGTAGAAGGTATGTTTTCTGGTGGAGGTAATCCTTTTAACGGTTCTAATTTTGGCGGATTTGATGATATATTCAGCGGTTTTGAGGATATATTTAGTTCTTTTTTTGGAGGAGGCTTTGGAGGATCTTCAAGATCAAGAAGACAGTCAAGAAGAGGTCATGATTTATTATATAATATGGAAATTTCTTTAAAAGATGCTGTTCTGGGAAGAAAAGTTGATATCACTTATGATAAGCTTGTAATATGTGATAAATGTAACGGTTCCGGCTCAAAATCGGGAAGAGGCAAGAAAACATGTTCGACCTGTGCAGGCAGCGGTCAAATAAGAAGAAGTCAGGGATTTTTTTCAATTGCGACTACCTGTCCTACTTGTGGAGGAAGTGGAGAGGTTATTGATAATCCATGTACTTCATGTAATGGAAAGGGAGTTGTCAGTAAAAAGGTAACAAAATCAATTAAAATACCGCCCGGTATCGATAATGGTAAGAGAATAATAATACGCAGTGAAGGTGATGCAGGTGAGAATGGAGCTCCCTCTGGTGATTTACATATTAAATTTCATGTAAGTGAGCATCCTTATTTTATAAGAGATGAATATGATCTTATAATGGAAATACCTATTGATTTTACACAGGCTGTATTGGGATCAGAAGTTAATGTAGAAACAATTGACGGTAAGACTATTTTGCTTAAAATTCCACCTGGGTGTGAAAATGGTAAAATATTAAGAGTAAAGGGATCGGGTGTTCCGGTTTTAAATAGTAATGATAAAAGGGGTGATTTATATATAAAAGTAACAATAGATGTCCCAAAACATATCAGTAGGAATGAAAAGGTTATATTGGAGGAGTTTAAAAAGCTTCATGGCGAAAATAATAAACCTGCACCTATTAAAATTAGCAACCGTAATAAATTAAATGATTTTTTTAAAAAATTTATGTAAAAATATATAAAAACCTTTGTTAAATCATATTTTTATAAATTTATATACTATTAATACAATTTTTTTATCTATTTACAAAATTTACTATAAAATTATGTAATTTTATATAATAAATCATTTTAAAAATTTAAATTATTATTAATTTAAATAAAAAAATAAAAATAAAAAATAATTGTTGATAAATTAGCTATAAATTTATTAAAATATAATGGAGTACACTATAGGAGGAAAAATCCCGTGGCTAAATCAAAAAGAAAAAATTATTTAATTGATAAACCTTTTCAAATTGGATTTATATTTAGATTTATATTAATAATTATAATTTCTGTTATTATTGCTTTTGGAATTATATTATTTTACTATTGGTTTAAATCAAATGTTGGTGAATATAAACTTGATACTTCTGTTATTTTAATTTATAAAGGGCAGATTAAATTTAAGGGCAGTAAAGTTTATAAATACCCTGTAGAACAAATAGATGTATATGAAGAAGTAGATAATTCTGGAAATAAAACATACAAATGCTTTAAACCATATGCAAGTAAATATAAACAAGGTGATGTAATTAATAATATTGATGTTTCAAAATTAGAGCCAAAAATTGATGCTATCAGAAAAAATACTACTATGTTTTGGATAGTTTTTTATCCATTATTATTTACTTGTATAGGTCTTATTTTAATAATTGCTATTTACTCTCTATTTTTTTCACATAGGATGGCAGGCCCAATTTATAGACTTAGGGTATCACTTGATAGGATGATATCGGGTGATTATGATTTTAAAATTAGAGCAAGAAAAACAGATTTTTTCTTAAATATTATTGATAGACTGGAAAAGGTTAGGCAGCAAATTCAGGATAAGACAAAGAAATAATTAATAAATAAAAAAAAGCTAATCTAAATTAAGATTAGCTTTTTTTATTAAATATTTATCTAATTTAATTTTGTTACAATTATATTTATCATTTTTACTGTTGCTTCAATTGCTGCAACGAGTTGATCCGAATTTACTCCTCTTGTAACATAAGTTGCAGTTTTATTTTTATTTTTTACTTCCCAAGATATTCTTGCCTGTACTAATGCATCCGTTTTTCCTCCGGGGGGAATTGTTACTATATAATCCGTTAATTTAGGTATATCTATTTTAAAGTGTGCTAATACTTTTTTTAATGCATTCATAAAGGCATCATACCCTCCATCTCCTGATGAGGATATTTCTATTTCTTCATTTTTTAATTGACATTTAATAGCTGCAACAGGTTTCAATTGATGGTTTGTGATTATTGACCAATTTAATAATCTAAATGGTATATTTTTTGGTGTTTCAAAAATATCACTTATTAAAAACGGTAAATCTTCTGATGTAACCAATTTCTTTTTATCACCCAGTTCAATTATTTTTTGCAGCAGTATTTTCTTTTCTCCATCTGATAAATCTACACCAATTTTTTTTAAATTAAATTCAAGATTAGATTTACCTGACAGTTTCCCAAGTGCATATTCTCTTGATCTGTTAAATCTTTCAGGAATTAATAAATTACTGTATAAATTTCCTTTTTTATCGCCATCAGCGTGTATTCCGGCAGTTTGAATAAATACATTTGAACCATAAATCGGTTTATTTAAAGCCATACGCTGACCGGAAAAAGTCTCAACCATTTTTGATGCTTTATAAAGTTCTTTTTCATTTATATTTGTTTTTAGATTTAAAAAATCATTTAAGCCGACTGCCACTTCATCAAGAGATGCATTACCTGCTCTTTCTCCAAGACCATTAACAGTAACATGCAATCCATTTACTCCTGCTTTTGCAGCAGCCAAACAATTTGCTACACCCAGACCGTAATCATTATGCGGATGATAATCAAAATGAATATCAGGATATTTTTTTATAATTTTAACAAGATATTCATATGTTTCAAATGGATCCAGTATTCCTAATGTGTCCGGTAGCATTACTCTTTTAATAGGTAATTTTATTATATTATCCAGCATATAAAATAAATAATCAGGTGAGTCTTTTATACCATTGGAATAAGTTTCAAGATATACATTTACTTCTATATTTTTTTTATTTGCATATTCTATTGTTTCTTTTATATCTGCATAATGCTGTTCAGGTGTTTTTTTTAATTGCCCTTCACAATGCTGTAATGATCCTTTTGTTAAAAGATTAATTCTTTTAATACCTACCTCTATAGCCCAATCAATAGATATATTTTTATCTACGAATGATAATATTTCCAGTCTATCTAAATTGCCGGTTTTTTTTGCCCATTTTGTAATATTTATAACACTATCCCTTTCACCTGCTGATGCTTTTGCACTTGTGATTTCCATCCTGTTAACTTTTACTTCTGTTAGTAAAATTTTTGTTATAGATAGTTTTTCTTCTGATGTATATGAAACATTCTGCATCTGTTCGCCGTCTCTTAATGTTGTATCCATTATTTCGATTTGCTTCATCTTATTCTCCTGAAATTTAAATTAAAGATTGCATTATAACAATAAACTTATTTTTTGAAAAGGTTTTAATTTTTATTAAGCATTTATCTTTAAATTAATAAAATACAGCTTGATATAAGATTGTATAAACAGCACCTTGAGGTTTTAAATCGGATTTATATAATATAATCCTATCTACTGTAAATTTTATTTTATTATTTAATACTGGTAATTTTATAAAATCATTAGTTTTATATTTAAGTCTGCCTACAGTGATATGAAAATTAAAATCTTTATCATCAGTAATATTATGTTTTTTTAATTCTTTTCTTAACTGATCGGCAATATCTATAATTTCATTTTTTCCTTCATCGCCAGTAAGATAAATAATTTTCGGATAACCTTTTAAAGGAAATTTGCCAAAATTTGATAATTCGATTGGGAATGCTTTTTGGTTTTTAGCAATATTATCTATTATTTTTTTTATTTTAGGAATAATATTTTCTTCCTTATCGCCTAAAAAAAATAAAGTTATATGAAGATTGTCTTTATTTGTTATCCTGTAATTATTTGATAAATTTGTATTATTTAAAATTTCTTCTTTGATATTTTCCGGTAATGGGATAGCAATAAAAAGCCTGAAATTCATATTTTTAAATCCTGAAAAAACTCGTCCTGCTTATTAAATAATTTATTTATACCGGATTCACAATAATCTAATAATTTATTTAAATTTTGCCTTGATATATCCCCTTTTTCACCTGTACCCTGTATCTCAATAATATTTCCCTCTTTATTCATAACAACATTTATGTCGACTTCTGCTTTACTGTCTTCTTCATAATCCAGATCCAATAATACCTCCCCATTTACAATACCTGCACTAATTGATGCAATTTGTGATTTTAAAGGATTTTCTTTAATAAGTTTATCTTTTAACATCATGTTTAAAGCATATCTTAATACAATATATCCACCTGTTATTGAGGTGGTTCTAGTACCCCCGTCGGCCTGTATTACATCACAGTCAACAACAATTGAGTATCCTTTTATTTTTGTGAGATCTATAGCTGCTCTTAAAGATCTGCCAATTATTCTTTGTATTTCAATGCTTCTGCTGTCAGGTTTTAAAAGAGGTCTTGATTTTCTGATTAATGTTGAGCCTGGGAGCATATTGTATTCTGCCGTTAACCAGCCCATCTCATTTTCATCTATAAATACAGGTATTTTATTATTCAAAGAAGCTGTACATAATATTTTTGTTTTACCGCATTCTATTAATATATTTGAATACGCATTGCCCATAAGATTTCTTGATATCCTTACTTTTCTGATTTCATCATTTTTACGGTTTCTTTTTGTCATTTATAATCCTTTAATAATTTTATTCACTTAATATAAAATAATAATTAATTTGTTGCAATATTTACTTTTTTTAAGAATAATCAATAAAAAATTATAACTGGGATTAATATGTCATTTAATGAAGCTGATTTTATTAAATTAAATAAAGAAAACAGATTTAAAAAAGTTCTGTTTGCCTTAAAGGAATACATTTTAGGCGATAAAGATTATGATTATATTATTAATTTATTGAATTGGTTAAAAAAATATGAAAATTTTGAATATTTATTACCGAAGAATAAAATTGATTGGCAGATATTGTATAACAAACTTTTTAAATTATTATTGATTTATAATCCTTTTATTGAAGAAGAACCTTTTGATGATAAAGAAATTAAAATAACAACATTTCCAATAAAAGTTATATTGGACAATATTAGGTCTCCTTTTAATGTAGGATCAATATTAAGAACATCCCAGTCTCTAGGGGTAAACGAGATTATTTTTTTAGGTATTACTCCTGATCCGGATAATAATAATAAAGTATTAAAAACTGCAAGAGGCATAAAAATATCATATAAAAAATTTTATGATGAGAGTGATATGTTAACATATTTAAAAGAAAACAGGTATTCTATATATTCTATTGAGAAAACAAATAATTCTATTGAGTTGTCAAAAATAAATAATATAGATAAGAATATTTGTTTGATATTTGGAAATGAAGAATTCGGTATTTCAGCAAAATTATTAAGATTATCTGATAGAATTATTCATATAGATATGGCGGGTACAAAAAAATCAATTAATGTATCTGTTGCAGCAGGTATAGCATTATATAAAGTTTCTAATTTATTAAAATAATATCATTTTTATTATTTTTTTATAAATTTTATGATTAAAGAATCTATTTTATGTAATTTTAAAAATAATTTTTTCATTAATTTAAAAAAAAAAAAATATATTGCAAAAAAAAATAAATATTTATAAAGTATAGATATAAAGCAAAAAAAATATTAAATTTAAGGATCTATTATGGACAGGCCTAAACCAATCGGTGAAAAAAAGGATGGTAGTAGATTTAAAGTATTAATTATTGATGATTCTGTTTTTGTTGTTAAACAGTTGACACAAATATTACAATCAGAAAATTTTGAGGTTATTGATTGTGCTGATGATGGTGTGGTTGGTTTAGAAAAATTTAAAGAACATCATCCAAATATTGATATTATTACATTGGATATCACAATGCCAAAAATGGATGGAATAACTACATTGGAAAAAATCATGGAATTTGATAAAAAATCAACTGTTATTATGATTAGTGCACTTGGTAAAGAAGATTTAGTTAAAAAATCTTTATTGGCAGGTGCAAAGAGTTATATAGTTAAACCTCTTGATAGAAAAAAGGTTTTAGAAAGAATAGAAACAGTTCTAAAAGGAGAAAGATAATGAGAGTTGAATATATTAATCCTTTTGTAGAATCATCAGTAAGTGTTATGACAGAAGTACTAGGTATTGATGTTGAAAGAAAAGAAATTAGTCTTAGAAGTAAAGCTGTGCCTGTATTGGATGTTGCTGTTATTGTAGGTTTAGTTGGCCAGGTTGAGGGTAGAGTATTATTTGATATGTCCAAAAAAACAGCTCTTAATATTGTGTCAAAGATGAATGAAGAAGAAATAAAAGAATTTGATGAATTAGCTAAAGCAACAATTACTGAATTGGGTAATATGATAACAGGTAGGGCTGTTACTAAATTATCTGATATGGGATATAGATTTGATGTTACACCACCTGCGATTTTTGCCGGTGACAATATGGAAATTTCTGATGTGGAGTTGGAAGCCTTAGTCGTACCTATAGAAACATCTCTTGGAAGAATTGAAATCAATGTTGCTTTAAGAGAGAAGTGATTTGAGTATACTATTATTAATATTTTCTGCTGTTCTTGCTGCAATGGGGCAGCTTTCTTTAAAGAAATCAGCATTACAAACACAAATAATTTATGATAAAATTTTTTATTATTTTATTGGATTATTGAAGAATCCATATGCATGGATTGGGATATTATTATACGGCTTGTCATTTGCAGTTTATATGGTTGCATTAAAAAATGTCAAATTAAGTTTTGCAAGATCATTTAGTGCATTAAGCTATATTATTGTAATTATCTTATCAATATTAATATTTAAAGATTTTAAGGATCAAATAAATATATTTGCTGTAATCGGTATAATACTCATTGCAGTTGGAATATTATTTGTAGGCTTTGGTTATAAATAATCATTTGATAAATTTAATTAATAACAATTTATTGTAATTTTAAAATATTAGTTAATTAATTTTATCCCTAAATTTCTTTCTGCTTCTCTTAAATTTTTATAGTTACCAAAATATTTTATGAATCCTGATATATTTAATACTCTTCTTACATTTTCATTCATACCAATAAATGATATATTTTTATTAATTTCTTCTTTTATCCTGAGAGCATCCATAAAAACTTCTATTCCGGAACTTGAAATGTATTCAATTTTACTTATATCAAATATATAGCTTGCCGGGTCATACTCTCGTTCTAATAAATTAAGGGTTTTATGCAATTCTCTTGATGTATCCATATTTAGATAACCTTCAAGTGATAATATTACATATTTATTATTTTTATTTAGTACATGAATGAATATATCTTCACTATATATTTCATTAAATTCATCCAATTCATTATTAATTAATTCTTCCCATTCCAAATTATCAGTATTTTTTTTCATTATGATTTTATTATATGCTCCGTTTATAACTTCATATTTTACATCATCCATTATTTTTTTAATTAAATATACACCCATGCCTCTTCCTGATTTTTTAACGGATTTTATTAGGTCATTTTGTGTTTTAAATTCTCCAGCATTTTCGATGTTGAAATATTTTCCTTCTTTTCCGAAATCTTGTATTTCTATGATTAAATATGACTTATTAAATTCAAAAGAAAATTGTATTAAATTATTTATGTTATGATTATAGGAATGTTCAATAATATTCATTACTGCTTCTTCAATAGCTATCAGTATATCATTTAATATTTTTCTTTCCTGTATGAATATCTCAAAAGTTTCCTTTAATCTTCTTTGTAAAAAAGACAATCTTATTGGGGAGGGAAAATGTTTGGTTGAAAATTGAATGGTTATTGATGAGTTATCAGGTGTTTTTACAGTTATATCATCTTTTATTTGATTTTTTATAGATTCATCAATCATTACTTCATATGAAAATAGATTATTTAATAGTATATTCTTTATTTTTGGCAGATATACAGATACATTATCCAAAATTTTCCTCCGGCTTATATTTTTAAAGGAAATATAATACCATTTTTTTATTATTTTAAAAATAAAATTATTAATTGTTTTTAATAATATTAATCTATTGTATATTATTTTTAAAGATATAATTATTTATAAAAAATTACAACCTTTTAATACATAAAAGCGTCATATCATCATATTGAGAGGCATTTTTTACAAAATTATTTACATCATTGATTATATAAGAAAGTAATTCTTTTGTATTAATTTCTTTTTTTAGCTTCTGTATATTTTTATAGTAGTTTTCCATATATTCTTTATTATCAAAGTTTTTTGCTTCCGTTATTCCATCTGTATTAAAGATAAAATAATCTCCTTTGCTAATGGATATTTTTTTTTCTTCTACATTTTTATCAAAAAGAGTAGACGGCAAGATTCCGCATGCTTGTCCATTTGTTGATATTTTTCTAAATACATTTTTTTTTGGATTAAATAATATGCAAGGATCATGTCCTGCACATGTAAATTTAAAATAATGTTTTTCTGTATTTAATACACCTAAAAATAAAGTGACAAATTTCCCTTTTTTCATTACATTTCTTAAAAGTTTATTAAGCATTTTTATTATATTTTCCGGATTTAACCGGTTTGCTTCGATTTGTGCACTTGATCTTTCTATTAATGTCCTGATCATATTAATTGTTGAACTCATATATAATGCTGCTGGCATTCCTTTTCCTGATACATCACCAATTATTATTAAATAATTATTTTCATCAAGCTTTAAAACATCATATAAATCACCGCCTGCTTCTTTCGCCATAATACAGATTGCATTAATATCATATCCTTTAATTTCCGGTAGTTGTTCAGGAAGCATATTCATTTGTATTTCACTGGCTATTCTCATCTCTTTTTTTAACAGCTCTTTTTCTTTTGAGCTTTCATATAGAAATACATTTTGTATAGAAATAGCTGCTTGACTTGCCAGGATTTGTAATACTTCCATATGCCCTAATGTAAAAGCTTTTGTAGATAAATTATTTTCAAGATATAAGATGCCTAAAAGATTTTTTTGATGCAATATAGGCATGCATAAGATTGATTTGGGTTTATTTTTCTTTATATACTTGTCTTCTGTAAAAATACCTTCATTCACTGCATCATTAAGATTAACTGATTCCTTTGTCCTTTCAACATAATTTATTATTGATTGTGCAATATCTTTACTGTCTTCTATCGGTAAAGATTGTAATACTTCAATATTTTTTTTGTCTACAATACTTATTGCTTCTATTAAAAGTCTGCCGTTTTTATTTATTATTATTATGCCTTTTTGTGCACCTGCATTTTCTATTAATATTTTAACGAGTTTTTTTAGTAGTCCTTCCAAAGTTATTTCGCTGGATATTGTTTGTGTTGCTTTCATTATTGTATCAAGATCAAGAGAGCCGAAACTTCCAGAAAAGCTTAAATATGATTTTTTACTGATTTTTGATATTGTGGCATATGTTTTTCTTAAAATATCTTGAGTTTGTGAATCAATATTAAAAAGCGACTCAAAGATATCCGGATATTCTTTTTCTAATTCTTCAATTTTTGCTTTTGCGCCCCATTTAATATAACAATAGCAGGTTTCTGTCATATATGTTTTAAATATTTTATTCATTCCCCTGGATTTATAAAAATATGCAGCCAGTTCGTTTGCAATTGCTTCAATATTAATAAATTTGTTTTCTTTTGCAGATTTTATTGCTTCATCGTAATATTTCATTGCATAAAAATAATTTTTCTTTAAACGTTCAATTTCTGCTGATATTAAATAATACATCTGACTGAAATTCTCAGGACAGCTTTCATGCCATTTTTTTATTTTTTTTTGAATTTTTAAAACTGTATTAAAATATTTATGCTTTTCATTTTTAATGAATTTTATATATGATAATCCAATAAATAAATTTAGATAAGTTGTCTGGAATTGTCCTAAATTTGAACTTAAAAACTTTTCTGCTTTTTTTGTAATGTTTAATAAATCATTTTTATCATTTAATATAAATAATAAAATTAATTTAAAAGTATAGTGAACACTTAATCCTGATATATAGCCTTTTGTTTTCATCCTTATTATTTCTTTTTCTTCATTATAAAAATTACTTATCATTTTAAATTTATTTTTAGAAAGACCTATTAGATTATAAACAAATTGTTTTGGTGGATAAAAATGAGTATCAGCATCTTCTTGTTTGAGTTTTTTTTGGGTATTAGATAAATTATCATATCTTTCTTTTACTACTTCTAAATTTTCACCGGTTAATATAGGGAATAGACAATAAAAATTTAAATTATATGCAGCCCATTGTAAGTTGCCATTTTCAATTCCATGTTTAAATCCTTCTTCTACATATTTTATACTTGTGTTTACATTTTTTTTCCAATGATTTATCATTGAGCCAAATACGAAATAGTTCATACTTATTATTGATTTATTATTGAATTTTTTTAATAATTTTATTGAAGTTTCACCAATTTTATATCCTAATTCAAAATTTCCTAAAACACAATAAACAGATCCAGATCCGCATAATGCAAATAATGATAATGAATTTAAACCATATTTTATAGAAAAAAGAACAATAGCAAAGGTTATATAAACATAAGCATTAGGATAAACACTAAATGAACTGAATCCAATTTTAACTAATATATTGATTATTTCATTTTTAATAGTATTATTTATTTTATCCAAATTATATAAAAATTTGGTATTTTTTTTTCTTATATTTTTATTTAATAATAATTTTATAATTATTAAAATTACATTAATCATATTTATTTTTTTAGGATGCTTTAGTTTAAAACCTAGCATTTTTAATAACTTTAAACTTTTATTAATAGAGTTGTCTAAATCCATTTTTATTGTATAATAATCAATTATAATTTTTTCTATTTTAATTCTATCAATAATATTTTTAGTTTTATTTATAATTATATTAAAATATTTTTCTGCTGATTTATAATTTCTAGCCAAATATTCTGATTCAGATAATTCAATATATAAATTGATAATAACATCATATTTTTTCTCCCATGCATTTTTGGGCATTATACTAATTGCAGATTTAAAATATTTTGATGCGGATTCAAAAGCAGAGGATTCTTTTGCTTTTTTACCGGATTTTAAATTGAAATCAATTAATAAATATTTTTCTTTTTCATTAAGTAAATTTACTGCTATATTTAATTGATTTGTAATTATAAAGATAAGATTTTTATTACCTAAATTATATAATTTTAAAAAATAATTTCCTATTTTATAATGCAATTCTTTTTTTTCGTTTTCATTTATTATAGAGTAAGCAGCTTCTCTTATACGATCATGTAAAAATTTTAAATTATTTTGTGTTTTTATTAACATACCTTCTTTAATAAATAATTTTATTTCAGTTAATACCTCATGATTATTTTTATTATATATATTAGTAATAATATCAATTTTAAATTCATTACCTATGCATGATGCTAATTTAATATATTTTAAACTTGATTCTGGTAATTTTTTTATTTTTTGTGACATAAGATCAATTACATTATCAGTTACTTTCATGTTTTTTATTTTTTCTATATCCCATAACCATTTATTCTTAAAGTATATTAATTTGTTTTGATATAGTGACTTAATAAATTCTTTTATAAAAAATGGATTACCGTCTGTTTTTATTCTAATTACTGATGATAATTCTTTAATATTTTTAATATTACAATGAAAAGTATCACTTAATAATTCTGCGATATCATTATCTTTTAAATTTTTAAGTTTTAATATATTAATTTTTATATCTGTTTTTTTTATTTGTTCATTAAATAATAAAAATGAATTATTATCATTTATTTCATTTTCTCTATAAGCTCCAATAAATAAAAAATTATTTATTTCATAATCATTTAATAAGACATTTATTAATTGAAGACTTGCATCATCACACCATTGAAGGTCATCAAGAAATAAAACAAATGGAGCTTCTTTGGTAAATACTTTTAAAAAATTTTCAAAAGCTAAATTAAATCTATTTTTTGATTCTATTGGATTTAATTTTTGTAATTCGGGTTGTTTTCCAATAATAAATTCTAATTCAGGTATGACATTGATTAGTATTTGTCCATTTGCACCAATTGAAGATAATATTTTTTTCTTGTAATTTAATATATTTTTTTTTGATTCAGTAATTATATGTGCTATTAAATCTTGAAATGCATTAATTATACCCGAATATGGAATTCCTTTTTTAAATTTATCATATTTACCTTTTATATAATATCCTTTATTTTCTATTACAATTTTGTTTAATTCATTGATTAATACAGATTTTCCTATTCCAGATGAACCAGTTACATAAATAATTTCTTTATTAAAAGATACTATATTTTTAAAAGTGTCATTTAATAATAATATTTCTTTTTCTCTTCCATATAATTTTTCTGGAATTTCTAATTTATCAGAAATATCTTTTTGAGCAATTTTAAAATTTAATATTTTATTTTTCTTTATTAAAAAGTTATTACATTTAATTAAATCATTTAATAATCCTTTTAAATTTTTATATCTGTCTTCAGGATTTTTTGATAATAGCTTTAATATTATATTTGATATTACATCAGGTATTTCATTATTTATTTTTTTTGGAGGTATCGGCTTTTTTGCAATATGTGCATGTACCATCTCTAAAGGATCATCAGATTCAAAAGGCACTTTTCCTGTAAGCATTTCATAAAATGTAATGCCAAGTGAATAAAAATCTGTCCTGTAATCAATGCTTCTGTTCATCCTTCCTGTTTGTTCGGGGGATATATATGCCAGTGTTCCTTCTAGATGATCGGGATTTATTATTTCCTGATTTTCCCGGGGTATTTGTGTTGATATACTGAAATCTATTATATATACATTATTTTTATTTTCATTAATAATAATATTTGCAGGTTTTATATCTTTATGGATTATATTATTTTTATGAATTTTATCCAGAATATCTACTAATTTAATAGCAATGTTTAAGAATAAATCAATATTAATTTTTTTATTTTTTATTAGATAGTCTAATGAAATCCCTTCAATATCTTCCATTATAATTGCTAGACTGTTTTTATATTTAATTATTTCATGATTTTTTATTATACCCTCTATTTGATTTAATTTATTTACTATATCATATTCATATTTAAATTTATCTATTTCATCCGGAGAGGGGTATTCTTTTCTTAAAAGTTTAATCATTACTTTTTTTTTGTTGTTTTCTTTTATTGCTTTATAAATTATGGTCCTTTGGCTCTTATAAATTTCATCTTTAATAAGATATCCAGGAATATTTATCATTTATAGCTCCAAAATTAATAATATTATAGCTAAATGTAAAAAATAATCAAATATTAATTAAATTTAATTAATATCTGAACTTTATTTTTAAAGTTTTATTCAAGTTTTTTGAGTTTTAAAAAAAATTAAAGAATTAATTTGACAAATTTTTATTATTCTATATAATCATAATTTAAATGTTAAGTTTAGATGAAAAAAAAATAATCCATGACAAAATGATTGAAATTAAAAAGAAATTAATCAATAAAAAACTGGTCCATAAGGCTAAGGAAGAAAATGTTCTTATTTATAATCTCAGGCGTGCGTTGTCTGTAAAGATTGATGCTGACATTTTTGAGAATGTCATATTGCCTAAATTGATGAAAGAAGATAAAGATTTATTATTGGAATATTATATACTGCATAAAGGCAGTGAAGCTTATAAGGACTCATCATATTATATAATGTATAATATACCTCATATTATTAATATAGATTATGTAAAGGATTTTCTTGATGAAGGTAAGATAAGTAAGGATGATTTAAAGTCTTTATATAAATATTATCAAAAGGATGAAAATAAAGAATTTTATGTATTAAAAAAAGATATAACAGAGATAGATGAGATACAGATACAAAACATTTTAAAAAAAAGAGATTTACAGATAATAGATTATGATAATAGGGAAAGAATATCAAAGATTTTAGATAAAATTGATGATTATAAAAAAGATGATATTTATTTTGCAAATATGTTTGCAGATAAAGAGCATTCGTATTTTTTTGAACATTATGTAGAGCATGTTCCTGCTATGATGATGATAGAAGCATCAAGACAGTTTTTATTAGCTATATGCCATGTTTTCGGTAAAATTCCATTAAAAGGCATAACATTTATTTTATCAGGAATGCAGGTAGAGTTTAATAATTACCTTGAGTTAAATTTTCCAGTAAAGATGATCGCAAAGGTAAATAATGTTAAGAAGAAGCGCGATGGTACTTGGAAAAGCAAGATTGACTGTACTGTTACATTTTATCAGAATAATATAAAAGCAGCAAGTGTAAATTATGCAGGTAGGATAATAACCACCGATTCATTTAAAGTATTAAGGAAGGATGAGCATAATTATAAAGAAACACCCAGGTTTAATCCATCCGGAATGTTTTATAATAATCTGTCATTAAAAGATAAAGATAATAATAAATATTTATGCAAGATAGTTGATTTATCTACTAAGGGTTTTCAATTGGAGTTTGATAAACCTATTTTTAACTTGGAAACCAAAATTTTTGATTTTTATATTTTTTTTCAGGAGATTGGTTTTGTTAATGGAAAATCAGAGATGATGTGGTATAAAGAGAATTTAGATGATTTAAATACAATGGCATATAGGGGTGGATTTAAAATTACTGATATACATGATTCTGATATTATAACCTTAAAGGAAGCTATTAAAAGATTCTGTTATATAAAGACAGAAAGAGAATATTTATAAATTTATTATACTGTATAAAAATTTAGATTGTTATTATAATCAGTAAAAAACTTAAAAATATATATTATTATTATTTATTAAAAATTTGAAATCTTAATATTTATAAAAAATAATCAATTTAATTTAATAAGGATAAATAATGAAGTATAAGGATGATGTAATAGTGATAGGCAGCGGTATAGGTGGTTTAACATGTGCAGCCTCTCTTGCAAAAAAAGGTTACAAAGTAAGAGTATTTGAAAGATTAAATCAGTCTGGCGGATATGTTAATACTTTTAAAAGAGGTAATTATTGGTTTGAAGGATCTACACATCAATTAGGTGGTTTTAATGATAGACTATATTTAAAAAATGAATTAAAAAAGCTTGATCTAGATATACCATTTATCAGATTGAGTGATAGTTTTGAAGCATTTTATTTTAATAAAAATAAGTTAATTAATAGATATTTTATTAAATCAGGATATAAAGAATCAATTAATTCATTTAAAAATTATTTTAATGATAAAAATATAAAAAAAATTTTAAATTTATGTAGAAATATAAGTAAGGAATCATTAAAATTAAGAAGATTATCAAGAGATAATAAATTTTTTCATATTTTTGATTATATTTTTTTATGTCTATTAAAAAGTAATAATTTATTTATTAATAATATAGGAAAAAAGTATTATATAAATTTTTATAACTATAGGAGTAAATCTTATAAGGATTTGTTAGGTATATCTAATAATGAAGATTATAATTATTTATTATCTTTATATTGTTATTTTTATATATTATCATCACCTTCTAAACTTTCAGCATTGTTAATTTCTCATTTAGTTAATAATTTTATTTTAGATAAACCGCTTTTTATTAAAGGAGGTACTAAAAATTTAATAGAGAAACTAGTTAATATTATTAATTGCAATGGCGGCAGTATTAATTATAATTGCAATGTTGATGAAATTATTATAAAAAATAATGAAGCTGTTGGAGTTTGTTTAACAAATAACAAGAAATATTTTTCTAAATATATTGTTTCAAATGCAGATGCTTTTACAACATATACAAAATTAATTAAAACTGATTTATTTATTAATGATGAATTTAAATATAATATTAAAAATTATAAACCATCTAGGAGTGTTTTTCAAATATTTCTTGGATTGCCTTATGATTTGAAAGATTATGGATTTAATGCTTCTACAATGTTTTTTACAAATACTAAAAATATTGATTATTTATATGAAAATGATTGTAAAAATAACAGTTTAAATTCTTTTATTATTACAAATTATTCAATGATGGATGAAGGATTTTCAAAAAAAGGTACTTCCAGTATAATAATTGCGGAATTTAGTAATTCATTTGATTATTGGAATAATTTAGATAAGAATAAATATAAAATGGAAAAAATAAAAAAACAAAATGAATTATTAAATAATATTATAAAAATAACTGGAATACCATTTGATAAATATGATATTTGTTTTTCAGCGACTCCAAAAACTATGCATTATTATTCTGGGAAATATAAAGGATCAACTTTTGGTGCTGAGAAAAATTTTGTAAATAATGTAAAATTTGACAATATATCATTTATTAATAATTTATTTTTAGTTGGAGCAGATACTGGTAATTCTGGTTCTATAACTTCAACATTTTATTCAGCAATAATTACTTCTGATAATATTGTTAATAATAATATTAATAAATGATTTTATTTATCAATATAATGTTTGATTAAATTGTTAATATTATTAATTAAATATTCTTTTGTTACGTTTTGCTCCCAATTTAAATCTGTTTTAGGATCATCATACTTTTTTTTATAATTTTTCATATTTATTGACATGATATCTACATATGTTCTAGTAATTATAGGATTTTTATCTTTTTTAAATATTTTATATATAATTTCTTGTATTATTGCAAAAATAAATAATGGTATTTTGTTATATGTTTTTTTAGAAATTGTAAATCCTAATTTATCTGCTAATATTTTAAAAAAATCATGCACTCCTATATCCAAACCTTTTACACTAATATATCTTTTATTAATACTTTTTTTATTTTCTATTACTTTAATAAAGAGATCACATAAATCATCTACGTATATTAATGGGACTTTTTTTTCACCGCCTTTTATTAATTTTATCATATTATATTTAATTAATTTTATTGCTTGAGGTAATAAAGTCTTATCATATTTGCCATAGATTAATCCAGGATAAATTATTGTGTATTTTAGATTATTATTTTTTGAATATTTTATAACTATTTTTTCTCCATAATACTTGCTAATCGCATAATTACTGCTTTTAATTTTGAAAAAAGGATTTACTTTTAATGTAGATATTGTTGAGCAATGAATTATTCTACAGTCTGGATTAATTTCTAAGATAGTTTTACATATATTATTTGTGCCTTTTACATTTACTTCATAATAATTTTTATATGATGTATGACTCACCTGTGCTGCAATGTGGATGCAAATATCGATATTATTAATTAATTTTTTTAATGCTTCAACATTACTTAAATCACCATAAATGTAATCAATATTTTTGGGTAGATTATTAACATCGCTTGTTTCCCTTATCAATGCTTTTATTTTATATTTTTTTTCAGATAATATTTCTGCTAGTCTTTTCCCCAATCCGCTTGTAATACCAGTTATCCCAATAATCATAATTGTCCTTTAATATTTATTAAAATTCTTTATCAGTTAAAAATCTTTTTTTAATAATATTTATAAAATTTTTAACTCGTGTTGATAACGGTATACCTGCAATCAATACACCAATATTTAAATTGTCATTTATTGATTTTGGTATATCTGTTTCATTTTTTATTATTACTGGTTTTACATCGTTGTCATTTACTTCTCTTATTATTGATGTTGTAGACGTATCCCTTTCACTACTACAGATTATCCATATTTCATCTAATTTTTTTTCTATTACTTTTTCTTCAATTTCTTCAAATAAACCCTGTTTTGTCCACATACATAATGTTTTTTTATATCCATCAAGATTATTATTTTTATTAGGATAATTAAGATTAATAAAATTTATAACTTTTTCAACATCTTTTTGTCTAAATGCAGCATATACCAATAAATGTACCGGTTTATTATTTTTCTTTTTAGTTATTTCTTCTTTAAAATTATGAGGTTCAATTATAATAATATCATCAGGGAATACAGTTTTAAAGCAATCATATACCATATGCCCTTTAATTATCATTAATATGATCTGATGTGTTTTTATATTAACATTTAATAGTTGATTTCTTAATTCTCTGATCCATGGACATGGATTATCAATTAATGGGATTCCCTTTTTTTTTATATAGTTATATTCTTCGATATCCGAATCATACCCTGTAATATAGATTCCTGCACCTTCAGGAAGGTCATTTATGCTTTGCACATAATTTAACTTTAATTCATTAGCCCATTCTAGATTTGCACCTTTATTGTCTCTTAAGACCCAATTTGCTATTGCATAAAATTTTATTTTTTCCCCATTATAATCAACAGGTTTTGTTAAATATTTTGGATAATTTTCTTTTTCTTCTTTGATCATCCATTTACATTGACCATCTTTTTTAAAAAAATAGAAATAAGACATTAATTCTCCGTGTTTAATGATTGATTATAGACAATAAATTAATATAGGTATTATTGTAAATTGTCAATAAATATAATCAATTATACATTGAAAAAAATATTGATTTTTGTTATAATTATGGGATAGATGATAAAAAAACTATCTGTTTTTATATATTTTATAATATTTTTAACTATTAATATTTCTGCAAAAGACACTATAATTAATAAGGTGCTTTATAAAAAAACCGTATTAAGTTATAATCAGAAAATTTTAATAAATGTATTTTTAAATCCCATGAACATAAGAGATGTTATAGTAATATTTAACAATAAAGAAATTGAAAATATTAATAAAAATTTTAACTCAATGGTTGTAGGGGATAATAATTTTTTACCATCATTTAGTTTTGAAGCGGATAATCTATTAAAAACTTCAATTTTAGAAGTTTTTGTTATATTAACTGATGATGTTACATTAAATACTGAGTTAACATTATATTTTAAAAAAGGTATTATTGTAGAGGATAATCTTTTTCAGGTAAGTAAAGATGTTGTTTTTTTTATAAAAACTGGAGATCTATCAAATAATGGTATAAGTTATTTATTAGAAATGGATGAACAGGGTATTTTACAGATAATAGAAAAAGTTGTACAGGATAATATTCTTTATTATAAGATAAAAAGTATAAGAACCGGATCAACAAAAGTAAATATATATAAATTTGATGAATATTATAAGAGTAAATATGACCAGCCTGTAAAATCGATAAATGTTAATGTGGTGCGCTAATTTTTTCTGTATTTTTTTAACAAATCACTGACTGTTGTAAATGAATAACCGGCTCTAATTAATTCACTAATCAATAAATCAAGATTGTTAAATAACCAGTCATTTCTCACAGAATCATTTTTTCCGGTACTGAAAATAATTATTTTACCGGGTTTGATGTTTTCCAATAGTCTCAATATTATTTCAGAACTGGACATGTATAATTTTGATTTGATTTCATCATTTGTTTCACCAACCCAGTCAAAACTATCCAGATTAAAAGTTACATATTTATATCCGCTTTTTTCTCCATATTTAACAATTGATTCATTATATGCATATTTCGGGCTATGCCAGATAGGTGAAAAATTTTTGCCTGTTAGTTTATAAAAAATTTCTTCATTTGCTGATAAACCCTGACGAATAAAATTTTTATCGATTAAAAAATTATTATCCGTAAGATCAACATAGTATTGAAATAAATTGCCAATTTCAAGATCAAAATATGTTATTTCTTTTGTGATTTCAGGATTAATCTCCATAAAATTACCGCTTATAAAGAAAGTTGCTTTTGTTTTAAATTTATCCAGGTTAACAAGGATGGGGAATATTCCTTCATCCGTTTTTATGCAGTCAAATACTAGTGCTATTTCATATTTTGTTCCTGAAGGATCGTTATAATATTCTACCCCAAGCTCTAATTCGGGCTGATAAAGAGTATATTTTAAATTTGGCACACCGGTAACAAGCAGCAGCTTGCCACTGTAAAGGTCTTTTATATAAATACCCTCACTATAAAAACCCATTTTTAATTCTCTTGTAATTAATCTCTTAATATCTGTTTTTGTATCTTTAATTAATGTTTGTGAACCGTTATATTGTATCAATATTTTATTATTTTTGTTAATAATGAAACTATTATTTTTTGATTTAATACATATATCATTTCCTATTATGCCGGCATCATCAAAAGAACTTGCAAATAACGGTATAAATTTTCCGGATTCGGGATTAACAAGAAGAGTTGTATATTTACCTCCTATTATCCATTCTTTATTATTTAAATTTACAGATTCTATTATTTCTTCATTTTCGTATTTCCAGATAAGATTTTCTGTAATAAGATCAAAACAATATGCACCTTTTGATGTGTTTAAAACAAAATTGTTTTTATTTTTACTTACTGTAAAATTATTAATAAATGCATTATTTATAATTTCAGGATTAAATTTTTTAAATTCATAGTTATTATTATTCTTTTTTATCAAGATTATATTATTCTCAATTTTTCCTTTGTTTAATTTTTTTATTAAAATAATGCCGTTACCGTTATCGGTTATTTCACATCTGTCAAATCTTGTCATATCATCTAACTGCAGGTAAGGATCATAATCCATGTCATCATATAGTGAATAAAAAAATACTGATTTATATTTTTTAACTATTAAAAATTTACCTGATAAATTATTATATATAAAAGAATCAAAGGAAGAATCAAAATTAAAGGGTATTTTACCTATTACATGCCCTAATCTTAAATAGCTTTTATAAATACTTCTGGAATAAAACTGCCTCGAATCGGCTTTATATATAAGATTGTCTTCAATCCAGATTAAATAATCATCATCTGTCCAAAATGTATTATTCAATTTCACTTTACCTACAATACGCCAATCTTCCTGGAGCAGTTTGTTTCTTTTATAATCATTTATAGAGAAATAATATGTTTTATGATTTTTCTCATATACAAAATATTTAGAATTATTTGACCAAAATCCAATAGGCTCACCCGGATTAGTATCAACATCCGTAATTATTTTTTCAACACTGTTTTTTTCAAGATCATAAAGATATATATCTGATTTTACATTTGATTTCGGTATTTTACCCAGTAAATATTTATAATTTGGAGCAAAATTAAGTTTTGACAGGTTAAATATTACATATTCATCTTTATTTTCAAAATTTGGATAGATGTTTACTGGCTGAACAGAGTTTTTATTAAAGTCATAATAATATAATCCCATTCTGTTTTGTATGAATAAAATATTTTTAGTTTCAGAATAAAATAAATTTTCAGGATAAAAACTCAATGCTTCAAATTTATATTCTGTATCATTATAATACCCATAAAATAATGTTCTATTATATTCCTTGCCTGAGAGTATTTCTATAGAATTAAATAATGCCTCGTCGTTTTTATTTAAAGAAATCGGATTGAATTTCAAGTCGGCATGAATTTTTATTGAAAAAATAAGTATTATTATAATAATAAATGTTATTTTGTTTTTCATGTTTTTTTTATCGGAAATTTCACATTATATATAGAGGGATTATACAACAAATTTACTTTTTTTCCATCTATTAAATAAATATTATTATATATGTAAAGTGAAATTATAGGATGACTTAAAATATTTAATGAATTTTTATGAAAATTTATTATTAATTAGTAAAAGAAATTAACATTTTTTTCTTTAGATATATAAGGAGAAAAAAATGGATATAAAATTAACTAAGCTTTATCACTTTGTATCAAAGAGAGAAATGTATGATAAAATAGAAAAAATTTCAAATCATTTAAAACTTAATTTTTCAAAGACAATGGGATTAATAATAGAGGCAATGGTACCTTTACTGGATTATTATATAATTTTTGAACAAGAATCAGATGAATTCGGATATCGTGAATTTGGGGCTGAAGTAGATGTAAGATTTTACATTAATCCCAATGTTTACAGAAAATTAAAAAATGCTCATGGTGTTATGCATACATTTAGTATTGCATCACTATTGAGAAAATTGATTGAGATTTTTTTTATATTAATTGAAATAAAAAGTATTGATTGGTTAATAAGTAGTATGAAATGTGGTATTAAAAAAATTTTAAATGTACTATATAAAAGAAAGTACTTATATAAAAATACAGAAAATATGGTACATATGTTTGAAAAAGAACAAATGGAGGAGTATATAAGCTTTATATTTTCTAAGAATTATACATTATTAGGTGCAGAGATAATAAAAAACCGTATAATGTTCCAATATTAATCAATTTTTTAATAACCATTAAAAACTATTTTTTTATATTTCTGTTTTTTAATAAAAAAGGCAGCGACAGATAACTAGTAAGGAATGCAAAAACAATACCTGCAAACATACTTGAACCTAGACTAAATATAGAATGATTTTTACTTAATGCTAATACACCAAAACCTGCAATAGTTGTTAATGCAGAGATAAAAATCGACTGATATGTTAATTGCAATTCCTCCGTGTTAAAATTGTCCCTGAAAGCTCCCGTTATAAAAATACCGTAATCTACGCCAATACCCAGCAACAATATTGATGATACAAAATGCATGATATTGTAATCTCTTCCGGTAGTAAAAGTTATACCGATACATGCCAATAAAGCTGATATACAAGGCAATATTGATGTGAATGCATACAGGATATTTTTATATGCTATAAACAGTATTATAAAAATAATTATTATTGATAAAATAAGTAAAATAAGAGCTGATTTTTCAAATGCCAATAATCCTTTTGAGCTGTCTTTCATTATGTCGATAATAAAATAATCTATATTAGTATTGCTTAATATTTTGTTTATTTTATTGCTTATTTCTCTTTCATATAACGGGATTAAAATATATTTGTCATTTTCCCATTCTACAAACATTGACTCGATCTCTTGATTAATAAAATCCGGTAATTCTGTTAATTGAAAATTATTTAGCCCATTAATTGTATTTATCCATTCATTAAAAGTATTTGCTTCAAATACAGAGTTTTTAAGATTTCTTTTGAATAAGTTTTTATTAAAATTATCTAAAATAAATTTTTTTCTTATTTCAATTTGTTTTTTTGGGGGAATAAGAAGTGCCGGTGTAAAAAATGTCAAATCAGGATTCTCACGTTTAATAATTTGGAAAGCATTTAAGCTTTTTTGTAATATCTCATCTTTTGTTTTTCCTTTAAATGCAAGAAATATATTGTCGCTTGATTCTGTAAATTTAGTTTTAATAATGTTTAAATTTTCATTTAATTTTTTATGATTCATATCCAGGTTAAAAACATTATCCTCAAATTTGATAAAGAATATAAAAATGCCTGATGCTAATATTATTCCAGTCCATATTAAAAATGATTTAAAATCCGGTATCGGGAATTTTATAATTCTTGTTTTTTCTGTAATTTTACCGGGCGGAATAAGTTTTTGCAAAACAAACCATGATAATAAAAATGCAAATGATATTGTACACCCACCAAAAACAGAAATTTCTATTAAAGACTTTATTCTTGAAAAAGGCAAAAATATAAATGATGCTATAGTTGTGATAAATCCTAGTATTAATGAAAAACCGATTTTTTTTCTGACTTCTTTTAAATCCGGATAGAGGTTTCTCTTGGTAAGATAATGTATTGTATAATCAATTGCTATTCCAGATGTTGTTGCTCCAAATGCAAGAGCAATCCCGCCGAAATTTTTAAAAATAATTGCTACCAGAGAAAATGTTAATGCAAATCCGCCTATAATCGGCAGGAAACTGAACAGTAATAGTTCTATTTTCCTGAAAAAAAAGTAAAAGATAAAAAATACAAAGATTATTGTTAATATAAAAATGATCGTAACATCATGTTTTATTGTTGTTAGACTTTCCCAGTAAAATAAATGAGCACTAAACAGGAATGCTTTATAATTTTTTAATTTTGCTTTTTCTTCAATTTTTTTATTTAAATCTACTAAAAGTTTTACTTTGCTGTAATCTTCTGAAAAGAATCCGCATTTTAATACTTTTAAGTATGCTTTCCTGTCATCAGATATTAATCCTTCTTTTACAGGTGTGTATTTCCCTTTTTTACTTTTGTTGATTATCTGTAAAACCTCAGGTCCCATCATTAATGGATCAAGAAAGAATGATTTTGACGGATTATAAAAAGGCATGCTCATAAGATATTCCGATTTAATATTTAATCTTTTTATTATTTCATCATCAGTAAATGGATTTTTATTTATTTCATATGGATATATAAGAATGGAATTCGTTTCCGAATATTCTAAAAGTTTTTTAATCTGTTCAATATCAGGGATTGTGTTTTTAAAATCAATAGGATATTCTTTTATTATGTTTCCTATTTCATCAATATTTTTGTATAACTCATTTTCATTTTCTGATTCGATATAGATTATCACTTTATCGGCAAATGGTGAAAGCTCGCTTAATGCTACTGTTCTTTCCAGTTTATCATCGAACGGGAACAATGATTTTATTGACATATCTAGATTGATGAAAATTGTAGAAATAAAAATTAGAAGCCCTGAGATGCCTGAGAAGATAAAAAAGAAAAAGTATCTATTTTTTAAAATATTTTTCATCAGGTTTTTTGCCCGTTACAGTATTTCTAAATTTATATGTATGTTTAGAGCCGTTAGTAAAATAGATTTCAATAATTTCTATTTTATCCTCAACTGCTGTAATTAAAATTTTAATAATATTTTCATTGCTGCCGTTTTTGGGGGTTACAGTATAAAAATCTTTTTTGTTTATAATTTCTTTTTTTATATCAAAGTTTTTATTAATATTTTCAGGATTATCAAATATTATAAGAAATTCTTGTGCTTTTGAGTCTATCTCGATCGGATCATTATCACCTTTTTTATATGTTATCTTACCTTTTATTTTTTTGATTTCAATCAAAACAGGGTCTGTTTGCTTAAAAAGAAAATTATTCAATCCGTCCATTACTATAAATCCATTAGCTGTTAATGGCTTTTTTAGATATTTGGCAGTCCTTGTTGATGTGAATTCCGTATATAATTGATTATTTTTAGGCTGCGGTATATTTTGAGAATAAATAATATTTACTGAGATAAATAATATTATAAGTAATATAATTTTTTTCATGTTTATTTTCCTGAAAAATTATTGCGCATTATATATTATTTTAAGAATTCTTAAAAGAAATATATATTATTTTAAGATAATATTACATTTTCTGTATAAACCAGTGAAATGTAGAATGCAGAGTAATATTTTTTTCTTCATCAAATATTTTTACTTCTATAGGTATGAACAGTCTTGTTTTAGATTTTAATTCATTTATAATTTCATCTTTGCTTTTACCGGCAAAATAAGCCTTTGAGTACAATTTACCCTTTGCCGGAATGCTGTATTTTAACTCTGTTCTTCTTACAACAGGTATTATATTGTTTTTGTAATCAATAAAATTATTAAGTAAAAAATCTCCGCTTGTTGCTTCTGCCAATGCAAATTGAACACTGGCATGTATGGTTTGCAGGTGGTTGTGATATTTTTTATCCTCTTCGATTTGTAGTATATAATTTTTATCATTGGATCTTTTAATCCCTATAAAATTATTAAAAGGTATTTTTGTTACATCCATAATTTTTTTACTCCTTATTTAAAAGATTTTTCTCGGCAATGTTACACTCTTACAAAAATTGATTGCATAATCATCCGTCATACCCGATATGTAATCCGTGATTATTGTATATTCATCAACATTATTTTTTATATAATAGTCTTTGTAGCTTGATAAATAATTTGCAAAATCATTGTAGGCATCTATAAAGTCGGATTTATATTTAGTATGGTCAAATTTATATTTATTAAAAAGATTATATAATTCTCCAAATATTATACTTATTACTTTAGAGACATAATAAGCATAATCTATCAATATTTTTGAATTATAAATTGTATTGTAGTTAAATTCTTTAATTATTTTCATCATTTTATGGGCTTCATTTGATATGCCGATTTTATGATTTTTTATGGAATAATCTATTGCATCTTTAATTAGTTTATCAATTATTAAACTATTTATCGAATCTTTAAGTTTATTAAATGTAACACCAAGTATATCCAATACTTCTTTACTGATGTTATTTTTATTAATTATACCGAGCCTCATAGCATCTTCAATATCTCTCCCGAGATATGATATTTTATCGGAAAGTCTGACAACACAGCCTTCATATGTCCCGGGAGTTACTATTAAGTTTTTAATACTATCCAGATCTTTTATATTAAAATCTAGTTCTATATATTGTTCAAATTTTTCCCCGCAATGAGAGATGATACCGTCCTTAACAGCATAGCAGAGATTTAAACCTTTACCTTTATTAGCTAGGTATTCTACTATCCTGTATGAATTAATCTCGTGAATAAACTGCCTGCCAGTTTTGACTAATAAATCACTTATTATTTTTTCTCCTACATGCCCGAATGGAGGATGGCCTAAATCATGCCCAAGGGCTATTGCCTGTGCCAACTCTACATCAAGATTAAGTCCTTTACAGATTGTAGTAGCAACGCTGGTAACATGTAAAACATGTTCTATCCTTGTACATATATGGTCATTTAACGGGGAGAAAAAAACCTGTGTTTTTCTTTTCATTCTCCTGAATGGGAGAGAATGAATTATTGCTGTCTGGTCCCTATAGTAATCCCCCCTTACATCAATTTTTTTTTTCCTTGTTCTTTTTTTTAATAATTTATCTTCTATTTTATTTATAAATATTTTATCAGGCATTTAATTTTTCCTTAAAAAATAAATAATATGGTTTATTTATTCTTTGTATTTTTAAAATATTAACAAATTTTATGATAATTTGTATATTTTTTATTAAAATATCATATATATGCTTTGATTTTTTGTAAAAAAAATAAAATTTTTCTTATTTCTATGGTTTTTTTTTACGAAAATTATATGAGCTAAGAAAAATACAAATTATTTAAAATTTAATTTATATATTTCTTGTTTTATACAACTATTTTTAAGAGGGGAAATCAATGAGGAACATACTAATTATATTCTTTATATTAATAACTTTTTTTATATCAGCAAATGATTTTTTAATAACTGAAGTATCATCTCCTGATGAATTAAAGGGATGCGGTTTTTTCCCATTATATAAAGGATTGAAATGGACTTGGGAAGTAAAGGAAAACAGTGAATTAATAACAAATCAAACTTGGGAGATTGTATCGGCATATATAATTAATAACAGTAAGATTAATGTAGTTAATGTATTGGGATTTTTAATAGCAGTTAAGGATAATAAAAATAAAATTATAGATCAATTTTACGTCTTTGAATATGACGGATATATATGTTATTTAAAGGAAAAAAATGGCCGGATTGAAAGAATAGTCCCGATTAATCCGACTCTTGAAGATCAATGGATGAATGGTGATGATATTTATAATGTTGCAGAACTTGAAGAAAATATGTTAAAGATAGAGTTTATAAATGGTGATGCTAGTAAATACGGCTATATGAAATTTGTAAAAGATGAAGGACCTTATCAAATCTTTGAATATGAAACAACGGGAGATCTTAATAAAGATATAGATATGAAAGTAATCGAAAACATTGCATACTCTGATATAAATAAAGAGTCAAAAGAAGAAATAGTAAAAATAGATGAAAAAGAGAAGGAAATAAAGGAAGAAGAAAAAATTGAAGAAGATAAAGATGTTATTAAAGATGAGGATAAAGTAACTGAAAAAGAAGAAGATAAAATTGTTGTTGAAGAAAAAGAAGATGATACTGTAATTGAAGAAGAAAAGGATGAGGTTGTAATTAATGAAGAAGATAAAATTATTGAAGAAGATTATATAGATAAATTATCAAAAAATAAAAAATATATACAAATAGGCGCATTTAACATTATATCATATGCAAAAATTTTGTTAATTAAGGCAAAGGATAATGGATATACGGCGAAGCTGTTACATGATACGGATGGTTATTATAAAGTATTGGTAGAATTTACCGGTAATGAAAAGGATGTTATAACAAAAATCAGAAAAACAATAGCTCCTGATGCATTTGTAAAACAGAGATAAATATATTTTATTTTATTTGATAAATTTGATTGGTAATTTTTTATCATTTTAAATTAAAAAACTAAGTGGATTTGTTTTATCTGTAATATTATTTTTTATAAAATACTCATAAAATAAATCCTTCTCTTCAAACTTGTATTTGATAAATTTTATTATAGCATCCATCCGAAAAGTGTGTTAATATTATTTTTTACTGTAATAATTTATGTTTTTATATATTTTAACAATTTATACATTCTAATCATTGATAAATAAATATTAAGGTTAAGATGGTAGATGAAATAATAAATAATAGATATAAAATAGTAGAGAAAATTTCCGAAGGCGGTATGAGTGTTGTATATAAAGGATTGGATGAAAAGAGTAAAAAAGAAGTTGCAATAAAAATACTTAAAAAAGAAACAATCTCAAACCGTATTGAGGATATTATTCGTTTCCGTGCAGAGGCTTTAAACATTTCTAAAATAAATCATGATAAAATTATTAAAATCTATGAAGTCGGTGATCTCAATTACACAGGTATAAATGATGTAAAATCACTTCCATATATAGTAATGGAATACATAAACGGATATAGTCTGAATGATATATTATTAAAAGACATGGATTATTCCCTTGAGAATAAAATAAAAATAATAATTGAAATTATAGAAGCGTTGGAGTACATCCACAGCCAGGGGATAATTCACAGGGATCTAAAGCCAAGTAATATTATGGTGATAAATTATGATGGTAGAAAGGAATTAAATATAAAGATAATAGATTTTGGTTTAGCCCAGGTAAAAGATTTTACCCAAAATATTGAAAGTAATGAAATAGTGGGAACATTCGGCTATATGCCGCCGGAGCAAAGCGGTATGATTAAAAGTCATGTTGATGAAAGAAGTGATTTGTATTCTGCTGGTATATTATTTTATCAATTGTTGACCGGAAGACTTCCTTATGAAGGTAAAGATGTTAACTCGATACTGCATCAGCATATTGCGAAAATGCCTGATCCATTGTCAAGGATAAATAAAGATATACCGGAGATACTGGGAAAGATTGTATTAAAGCTGATTGAAAAAGAACCTGAGAAGAGGTACCAAAGTGCAAAAGGATTATTAAGTGATTTAAAGAGGTATGAAAATGGTGAGTATTATTTTGAGTTGGGCTTGGATGATATAGATATAAAATTAAGTTATCAGACTAATCTTATAGGCAGGGAAGAGGAATTAAACAGGTTAAAGATGTTCTTTAAGAAGGCGAGTAGTAGTAGCGGGAGCTTGTGTTTTGTAAGCGGAGAGGCAGGAAAAGGCAAGACAAGATTGATAAATGAATTAAAAAAATGTGTATATGGAGAGGGCGGTATATTTATAGAAGGAAAATGTTTTTCCGGTGAAAATAAGATACCGTATTTGCCTTTTAAGGAAGCCTTAAATGTATATCTGAAAATTTTTAATAATTATTCAGCTGGTAAGCGAGAAGATATAAAGATGAAGTTAAAAGATGTAGTTGGTGAGTTAGGAGAAATAATATTAAGGATAGAGCCATTAATGAAGGAGGTCATAGGAGATTGTCCATCCTTGATAGCATTGGAGCCGGAAAAGGAAAATCAAAGATTTTTAATGGTGGTAAGCAGGTTTTTTCAGGGATTATCTCGGATTGAGGGAGTATTGGTAATCTTAATGGACGACTTACAATGGGTTGAGGATGGAAGTATATCATTGCTGAATGAGCTTACAAGAGATATAAGTAATGCCCCTATATTGCTAATAGGTAATTACAGGGATAATGAGGTACCTGAGGATCATAAATTACAGAAGTTTAAGGATGATTTAAAGAAAGATGGTATTATATTTGGAGAGATAAATCTATCCAATTTTGATGGTGAAAAGATAAATAGGTTTGTATCTTCGTTATTATATGATAAAGAAGAGAATGTTAAAGATATATCTGATATTTTATTAAAGAAGAGTAAGGGTAATCCCTTTTTTTGTATTGAGTTAATAAGATTACTTGTTGATAATAAGGTAATAGAAAGAAAAGAAGGCGTGTGGAAAACAAATAGAGAATTGTTAAATAGAATTGAGTTTTCTAGTACGATTGTTGATACGTTATTAAAGAGGATTCTTTTGCTTAATCAAAATGAGAAGGAGTTATTATCCCATGCCTCATTGATAGGCAGGAAGTTTGATATAGATTTATTATTTTGTATATTGGAGAATTATGAGAAAGAAGTGGTAGTCAGGATAATAGATAAAGCGATTGGATTACAGCTTGTAGAGGTTGATAGTACAGAGAAAGGTAAGTTATTATTTGTACATGACAGGATAAAGGAGGCGTTTGAGAAGATTATAGATGATAGTAATAAGGAGAAAATACATTTAAAGATAGGGTATAACATTGAGGAGAAATATAAGGAAGAGATAGATAAAAATATCTATAACTTTTCATTATTATTTGATCTTGTAAATCATTATGTAGAGTGTGGTGATAGAGAGAAAATATTAAAGTATGCTTATCCTGCTGGTGTAAAGGCAAAAGACAGTTATGCTAATGATGATGCAATAAGATATTTTACGATAATTATAAAAATATTAGGTAGTGTAAATGATAAATTTATAATTGATTGTAAAAAGAATATAGTAGAGATATATCTTGTTATTGGAAAATTTGATGATGCGATTGAGTTGTCAAAAGAGATACTTAATTTTGAAAAAAATAGGATAGAGAAATCAAAGATATACAAGCAGATAACTCATGCATATTTTAAGAAGGGTAACTGGGATGATAGTGAAAGATATGCAAAGATTGGATTAAAGCTTTTAGGTGAGAAGCTGCCTGTTAAAAAAATTGAAGTAATAGTAAGCATATTGAAAGAATTTATCAGGTATCTGTTTTATTCGTTATTTTCTGGCATATTTATAAGAAAAAAATCTAACAGTAAAAGTGAAAAATATAAATTAATTATCTGGTATTATTATGCAACCAGTTGGGTATATTCAGTAAGTGATAATATAAAGTTTGCAAGATGTATTCTCAGAATGAAAAATATCTCTGATACTAAAATAGGGATATCGGAAGAAATGGCATTGTCTTATAATGCTTTTGGGGGTCTTTTGATGGCTATCGCTTTTTTTAAGAAAGCAAAGGTTTTTTATAAAAAAGCGATTGAAATATCAGAGTCTTTTAATTATAAATGGACGCTTGGACAAAGTTATCAGCTTTTATGTGCAAATTATTTATGGAGTGGACAATATAACACTGGTATAGAATGCGGCAAAAAAAGTACTGATATTTTTGATAATATTGGTGATCTAAGAGAACTAGGGACATCTTCTGATTTGCTAGCTAATAATTATTTCAATTTATCTTTATATAACAATGCATTAAAAGAAAATAATATTTTTATAAAAACAAGTATTAATTCTAATAATATTTATGAAAGTGCCTGTACATATAATAATCTTCAAATGTTTTATTTAGAAATGGGTGACTATAAAAATTCTGAAAAATACTGTATTAAAGGTTATGAGATAAGTATAGATAATAAAATATTTTTTACAGCATGTATATCTTTTATTTATCTGGGTTATTTATATTATGAACAGGGATTTTATGATAAATCATTGTATTATTTAAATAATGCTAAAGAATTAAATGAAAAATATAGTTTTATAAAGCATTATACTGTGAATTTTTACCCGATTTTATGTGACCTTTATATTGAAATATATAAAAATGATATTAGTAATAATGAAAAAATAACTATCAAAAAGATAAAAAAATCATGTAAACATTCTCTAAGAGTCACAAAAAACTGGCGTACTCATTACGGCCATGCATTAAGGGTGAATGCAAAGTACTATGCCCTAATAGGTAAAAATAAAGAAGCGGAAAAATATTTTTTACAAAGCATGGAACATTGTATGAAAATTGGAAGAAGATATGAAGAAGCAAAGGGATATTATGAATACGGTTTATTCCTTGATAAAATAAATCGAAAAGAAGAAGCAAAATTGAAATGGGAAAAAGCCTATCAAATATTTAAAGATATTGATGCCAAAGTATATATAAAAAGGACCTCTGATTTACTAGGCATAATAAGTGGAGAAATGGATGAAGACAGCTCAATCTGCAAATTGAGGTATAAACAAAAGCTGTTATCAGTGATTGGGATATCTCAGGATATAAGTTTAATATTTAATTTAAATGAATTATTAGAAAGAATCATGGAAAAAGCGATTGAGATTACAGGGGCTCAAACAGGTTTATTGTTTATCTATAATGAAGATCTAAAAGAATTAGACCTTAAAGCAGGAAAAAATATAGTGAATGATGATATGGTACCGAAGTTTTCCAGAAATATTATAGAAAAAGTATATGCAAGTGGAAAAACGATATTAACTACCAATGCAGAAAAAGATAAAGATTTTAATAAATTTAATAGTGTAAAGGCTCTGGGATTAAAATCGATTTTATGTTTGCCTATAATGCTTCATGAAAAGAAGATTGGAGTATGTTATCTTGATAATCCTTTAACAGCATCTGTTTTTTCTCAGGAAGAAGTAGAGTTGCTTGAAGCTATAATGGCACAGGCAGCCATCTCTATAGAATACACAAAACTTTATCAAAAAATACAATTTTATAAAAATAAAGCTGAGGAAGAAGTTGAAAAATTATCCATTCATATTTCTCAAAAGGAAATAAGGTATGATATTGATGATAAATCATCTATTGTATACAGAAGTAGAATAATGAAAAAGGTAATAAATACCGTAGAAGAGGCAAATAAGATATCCAAGCCCGTGCTTATAACGGGTGAGACAGGGACCGGAAAAGAGTTAATTGCGAAGATGATAAAAAATCCAAAAAATCCTGATGATAAATCATTTATAGCAATAAATTGTGCAGCGGTTACACAATCATTATGGGAATCAGAATTATTCGGCTATGTAAAGGGAGCATTTACGGATGCAAAAACAAATAATCCTGGATGTATTGCAAAAGCATCCGGTGGTATAACTTTTTTTGATGAGATTGCAGAGATACCTCTGGATATCCAGGCAAAGCTGCTGAGATTGTTGCAGGAGAATCAGTACAGACAGGTTGGAGGTAATGATATCCTGGATGCACATTGCAGATTCGTATTTGCAACAAATAAGAATATAGAGAAGATGGTTGCATCAGGAAATTTTAGGGAAGATCTTTATTACAGGATAAACATATTTCACATACATCTCCCCCCATTAAGGGATAGAAGCGAAGATATACCATTTTTACTTAATCATTTTTTTAAAAAGTATTCACAAGAGTTTAATCTTGTGATATCAGAGATAGAAAAGGGAGCTCTTGATGTCTTGTTATCCTACAATTGGCCCGGTAATGTAAGAGAGCTTGAAAATTTAGTAATAAGGACAATGGCAATGATATCGAGTAATGAAGGCAACAAGAGTAAAAATATATTAACATTAAAGGATTTACCTGCTTCTTTTTCGGCAAGAAATCAGAAGGATAATATAAATTATAATATTTATAGGAATGATATTAATGGAGATATTCATATAGATCAAAATTATCCTGCTCTTGTAAATAATTATTCTAAGCAATTGATAATGTGGGCATTAAAAAGAGCAAATGGTAATAAAACTGAAGCAGCTGATATTTTAGGTATAAAACGTACAACTTTAATTTATAAGATTAAAGAATTAAATATTAATTAGATATAATTGATATTATAATTGTTAAAAAAATGACGGCAAATATTTGTCAATTGTCAAATATTTGACAATTTTATAGAAATTAAGTTATTATTATGAATAAAATTTAAGTATGAAATTATTACTATTTATTTATAATTTTAAAATAAAAAATATAAATTAAAACAATTATAAAATGGCTAAATATTGATATAATAATGTTTTATATAGATATTAAAAAGTTATTCACAAAGTAAAATACATTTCATGTCTTTATTAAACTCAGAAATCCGGTAATTAATAAATAAGAAAAATGCTTATCTTGTAATGGCATATATATTGCTAAATCATTTCATAATATTAAAAATTGATCGTGAATATGTAAAAATAATATTACAGATTATCTGGTTTAATGATTTATTATTATAAAGTGTAAAGAATAAAATGAATAAATATAATTTAATTCTACTATTATAAAAGTAATTATATTTACCAAATCATTAATCTTTAATTTTATTTAAACAAAAGCCATAGCAACAGATGATAAGTCAGTGTAAATAAAGTTTTAATTATAAAACTTTAAAATAAAAAAATTTTTTAGGAGGAATTTTATGTTTAAAAAAGTAAGCATAATAATGCTTATCATGGCCTTATTATTGGGCTTAGTTTTATTTGAGTGTACCCTGCAGGGTGATACTCAATCAAGTAGTCAGGAGAATAAAAAAGTCAATGACAATGAAGCATCTCTTGATGGTCAAAATCTCCGGTCAGGCATCGCACAGCCTGGAAGTACAAGGGTACCGCTTTACGATTACCCATACGGATACAAAGGCATATTGGGAGAAAAGAAATACCTTATGGATGAATATTATGAATGGAAATCTCATTATATTACATCATCTGGTGCCGGTGGTAATTTAAGAGTACAGAGAGACGCCATGACGAATTACGACACAGTATCGGAGGGTATAGGCTATGGAATGCTTTTAGCGGTTTATTTTGATGATAAAGATACTTACAGAAAATTGAAAAATTATTTTGAAGCACATGTTACTAGTGATGGTTTAATGCACTGGCGGGTTGATAAAAACGGTAAAAATATTGATGAATTTGGCAACCTAGCACCTCAGGGTAATTTTTCAGAAATAGACGCATATACCGGTAAATTAGAAAAACGGCCGAGAGGATTAAGCAATGCGACGGATGCTGATCTTGATATGGCGGCAGCTGCAGTACTTGCATTTTATAGGTGGGGAACCACACCCGCAGCAGCTAGAGGTTATGCCAGTGAAGCGGAAAAACTTCTTGATGCAATATGGAAGAATGATATCGATACAGCAATGAGTACGTATTGGCTTAAAAATGGAGCAACTTGGGGTGGATATGATTGTTTTAATCCTTCCTATGCTACATTTGCATGGTTTCAATTATTTAAAAAGTTTTCGGGTGATACCAAATGGATGGATCTATATAACAATATGATGAATGTATTGGATGCAATGAATAAGAAATGGGGTAAGGGGCTTTTTCCTGATTTTGTTGGTTACGATGTCAATAAACAAGATTATGTACAGGTATCAGGCGGGAGAGGAAAATGCAGTTATAATTTTTATTATGATGCTGTGAGGATACCTTGGAGATTGGCTTTGGATTACAGTTGGTATGGTAATTCTTCGAAATCAAGAAATATAATGCAGAACCTGACCGACTTTATAGGTCCAAAAACAGGTGATTTTGTCAAGACTCCTAATCTTTTAAGCAAATTAGTAGACGGATATTTTCCAGACGGCAGCACATGGTCTTTTGAATATTCTGACTGGAATAATGAAACAGATGAAGTGACAGGACATCTAAACGCAAGAGGTAACAATATAAAACAAGGAGGAACAGACCATACCGCAACATTTGCAGCTATGCTCCCTACAGTTTATGTGGCGTTATATAATAAATCATGGGGACCAAAGGTCAGGGCTGCTTATGAGCATCTCAAAGGAACAAAAGATCCGTATGGTAATGACACTAATGATAAAAGGTATCATTATTTTGGAAATACATTAAGACTCTTAAGCTTGTTGTATATGAGCGGAAATATGCCGGACCTTTCCTCATGCGGCTGGTATGATTCGACAAAAGAACCGCCCGAAGGAGTATATAATACGGTAATAGTACGTATAAGAAACCGCTGGGAACATAACTGTTATTTACATGTACAACATAGAAAAAGTAACACGGTAGAATGTGGAGTTGTCGAAGACCCGAAATGGGAGAGCGCTCAATGGTGTATCGATAAAAACAGTGATGGCTTTACGCTTTTTAGATGCAGATGGGACAATAATCCGGATAAATATGATTATTACCTTAATATTGAAAATAACGGAGACTATCTGCTTTATGGAAAAAGAGAAGATGGAAAAGCACCTGATACGACCTGGCACAGCGCTCAATGGACATTAGAACATAGTCCTGAGAAGGGGTTTTTCTTTATAAAAAACCGCTGGACAGGCAAGTATATCCACATCCAGAATCGGATACCACTAGGGGACTACTATAAAGCGCAATACGGTAGTATCGATAAAAGCTGGTGGAGTGCTCAGTGGGAATTTGAACGTGTTCAATAATAAAGATTTTTAGATTTCATTTAATCAATGTGTTAAATGTTTTAATTATCATAAGGGATGCATTTATATTCTGCATCCCTATAATAAAAAAATATTTTGATGTTTTTTTAATCTTTATTTTTATCTTTTTATAAGAAATAAAAATAAAGGATTATTATTTATTTTTTTGCATCTCATTTTTGCTTGATTTATCAATTAAATAATATTATACATATTAATTTGTAATAAAAAATTTTAAAATATTTATTGTGAGTTGTTTAATAAGTATTATATTTAACACAAAGACCCAAAGCCACAAAGTTGAAAATTAGAATATGAAGTAATATTTTAAAAATATTGTTATATATGATTATTTTAATTTAATATTCTTAGTGTTTTTGTGCCTTTGTGGTATTCTTATTAAATAATCGCATTATAGGATTTTACTATGTCTTTAAAAATATACAACAGCTTTACAAAAAATAAGGATGAATTCATTCCCATAAATCCCCCATATGTAGGTATGTATGTTTGTGGACCAACTGTTTATGGACATGCACATCTGGGACATGGCAGGACATATGTAGTATTTGACATGATATACAGACATTTATTATACAAAGGATTTAAAGTAAGGTATATTCAAAATATTACTGATGTTGGACATCTTGTCGGTGATCAGGATGAGGGAGAGGATAAAATACAGAAGCAGGCAAAATTGGAAAAAGTTGAACCGGCAGAAATAGCGTATAAATATGAAGTCTCCTATTTTGAGGACATGGATAAATTGAATATACTTAGACCCGATTTAAGCTGCAGGGCAACGGGGCATATTATCGATATGATAGAATTAATTGAAACATTGATTAATAAAGGTTATGCGTATGTTACGGATGAAGGTAATGTTTATTATGATGTAAGAAAATTTAAAAATTATGGTAAGTTGTCGGGAAGAAAGCTGGAGGATAATATAGAAGGTGAAAGGATAGAACAGGCAAAGGATAAAAGAAATCCGGAAGATTTTGCTCTATGGAAGAAAGCAGATAAAGAACATTTAATGCAATGGAACTCACCTTGGGGTAAAGGTTATCCCGGTTGGCATATTGAGTGTTCTGCAATGGCTATGAAATATATCGGCGAAACAATAGACATACATGGCGGTGGTATAGATAATATTTTCCCTCATCATGATTGTGAGATTGCACAAGCAGAAGCAGTTACAGGAAAGGAGTTTATCAGATTTTTTATTCATAATAATTTACTGACTGTAAATGGAACTAAAATGGGTAAATCACTGGGTAATTTTATTATATTAAAAGATCTGTTTAAAAAATTAGATCCTATGGTATTAAGATTTTATATTTTACAGGGACACCATCGAAGTCCGCTTGATTTTACGGAAGAAGCTATTGAAGCTGCAAAACATGGCTATGAAAGATTTAAAAACTCAATTTTTTCATTGAAAAATTTTATTGAAAAAGAAAATAGTAATGAAGTGGAAGTTGTTGCAGAAGTTGAAAAATTAAAGAATGATTTTATTGAAGCTATGGATGATGATTTTAATACATCTAAAGCAATAGCTGTATTGTATGATATTTTAAAGGTTTCCAATAATGAATTATTGAATAACAAGGATCCGAAAAAACTTTTATATATTTATAATACAGTAAATGAGTTTTCAAATAACATACTTGGTTTTAAATTAAGCACTATATCTGACAATAGTGCAGAAGAGGGATTGATGAAATTAATTATTGATTTAAGAAATAATTATAGAAAAGAAAAAAATTATACTATGTCGGATACTATTAGAGACAGGTTAAAGGAATTGGGGATAACTTTAAAAGATGGAGCTGACGGTACAACTTATACAAAAAGTTAATCTATGAAAAAAAAAATATTAATTTTAATTATTTTTTTAACATCAATAAATTTTTTGATTAACAGCCAGGTTTATTATTCTAATGAAAAAAGTATCAGACTGGTTTTTAATGCGGGAGTTAGTTATAATTTTCCTATCATGACCGATTATACTTCACAAACAGAAATGTTTTTTATTGATATACCATTTTCTGTATGTATGGATATAAGATATTTTGACTGGTTTTCTATTTATACAGGGCTTGAGCTTACTTATGCATTGCATATGAGGAATCAGATAATAGATGAAGCTAATTATACTTATTATTTGCATTATTTATTCATCCGTTTTCCATTAATGGTTAAGTTTTATCCAATGGTTAGAAAAGATGAAGCATATCATAATTTTTATTTTGCAGTCGGAGGATTACTGCACTTCTGGCCTTTAAATCTTTATTATGTTACTGTTGATTCTCAGGCAATACATTCAGGGAATGCTTATTATCCTTCACATCCGGAGATGCCCCCGGGCAATATATATACTCCTGTAAATATAGGATTTAAAGCGGCTATCGGCAATCATTTCCCAATTAATCAAAGGATATTATTGGGAATGGAGTTTTATATTAATTATTTATTTATCCCGTTTATAAATGGATATTATTTCGGCAATAATTATAACAGGGGCAATCTTGTTATATTAGAGTTTAACGGTAATATCGGTGTTGTTTTTTCTATTGCATTAAACCTTATCGGAGAATGATATTAAATTTGTTAATTACTTTAATTAATACCGCCGTCAATAATAATATTTTGTCCATTAATATAATTGCATTCTCCTGCAATTAAAAATAAAATAAGATCTGCAATTTCTTCCGGTTTTGCAAATCTTTTCATCGGTATTTTTTCCATCATTGATTTTTTAATATCTTCACTGTAATTATTAGTCATACCTGTATCAACATATCCGGGTGAAATACAATTAATATTAATATTGTATTTTGATACCTCTTTAACTAATGATTTTGAAAATGCAAGTAGAGCTGCCTTAGCTGAGGAATAACTTGTTAATCCCGGTGTACCGCTTAATGCACTTATTGATAATATATTAATTATTTTGCCGTATTTTTGTTTGATCATGTATGGTAAAATTTTTTTTATTAACATTATATGACCTAAACAATTTATTTGAAAAACTTCAAGCCATTCTTCTATATCTGTACTGTTAAAAAGCATTGTTTTATTTACACCGGCATTATTTATTAAAATATCAATTTTATCTGTATATTTTTTTATATTTTCACAAAAATTATTTATATTATTACTTGATGACAAGTCAAGCTGTAATGCTTCAATACGATTATTATTGATTTCTTTTATTAAAGAAAGAGCATTTTTTTTATTCTTATTATAAGTAATTATTATTTTACAATTATATTTTGATAATTTTTTTACAATAGATTTTCCGATACCACCATTGCCGCCTGTAAGTAATATGTTTTTATTATTTAATATATTTTTATAATCATCCATGCAGTTGCTCCATTATCAGTCAAATTATAAATGGTATAAATGCTTTAACTCTTGATTTATATATAGCATATTCTTCATTAAATAAGTCCGACAGATATTTTTCTTCTATTTTAATTTTATAGATTATAGTTGGGATCAATATAAAAATGCATGACAGTAATCCTAAAATACTCTGATAAAATATTGATGCTCCGATTCCTGTAAAAATCATTGCCGAATATGCAGGATGTCTGATATATTTATAAATACCATCTTTAATTAATTGATGATTCTTAGTTATTTGCAGTTCTTTTGTAAATTGCTTTTTTAATGTCTTTATTGATATAAGTCTGATTACAACACTTGCAAAGATTATAAAACTGCCTATGATTATGCATGTTATAAAAAAGTTACTGTAAAAAAAAGTTAATTTGTAAAAATAATCTATAAATGCAATTAATAAGCATAATGTCATTCCTGTTAGATTTAGCCATTTTGATATGAAATCTTTTCTTGTAGTGGTATCATTTTTTTTAGATAGTAACAATATGTTAATTGATTCCACAACAATTGATAATTGATATAATATATAGGGTATTATAAACTCAATAGTTAACAGATATTTAATTAATATATTTATTTTGAAACCCGCAAAAATAAAAACCAAACAATTTATTAATAATAATTCTTCAAACATATTCAATAATAATTTCAATCTTTGCATAATAAGTCCTTATTATTAATTTAAACTCCGGATGCACCATCCATTACAATTACACTTCCATTTAAGTAAACAGGGCTTTCGGTTGCCAAATAACTTACAACATTTGCGACTTCTTCCGGTTCACAAAATCTTTTAATCGGTATTACCGAAAGCAGTGATTTTTTTGCTTCTTCAGTCATTGATTTTATCATATCGGTATTAACACCCGATGGAGCGACTGCATTGACTAATATGCCGTATGGCGCTACTTCTTTTGCAAGAGCTTTTGTAAAACCGATTATTCCTGCTTTACTTGCAGAATAATTGGTTTGTCCCGGGAGTCCCTGCATGCCGCTTATAGAACTTATATTTATTATCCTTCCTGTTTTATTTTTCATCATAGTAAAAATACAATTTCTTGTAACATTAAATAATCCGTTTAGATTTGTATTAATTACTTCCAGCCAATCACCAAGCGGCATTTTTAAAAGAGGATTATCGAGATTTTTTCCTGCATTATTAATTAATATATCTATTGTTTCATATTTATTTAAAATTTCATTTATCATCTTTTTTGTTTCTTCAAAATTGCTTATGTCTGCCTGTATTGCAAAGGCTTCACCATTATTATCTATTATAGTTTTTTTTAGTTTTTCTGCTTCATCTTTGTTTTTTAAATAATTAAAAGCTATTTTGATTCCTTTTTTTGCCAGCTCAATTGCAATTGATTTACCAATGCCTCTTGATGCTCCTGTAATTAATGCTACTTTATCATTATAAGTCATATTAACACCTCGTTTATTGATATTTATTATATAAATAGTTGGCAATATCAAAGCCGTCTTTGATTGCTTCTTTTAAACTGCCGACTTTTTTAGCATCTCCGATTTTATATATATCCGGAGAAATATTTTTTGTTTTTTCATACATATCATCAAAGGATGCATATCCTATTGCATTGATGACTGTATCAGCATCAAAAATATGATTTTCATATATATATTCATTATTTTCATTTTTATTTTTTATCTGACATTTAATTGAATATCTATTTGTATCTTTTTTTATTATTTTTTCTACCCGGCAGTTAGTTTGTATTTTTACACCACATTCATTTAATTCTTCTAGCAGAGTGATTTTCCGCGACCTGGGCAAATCGGCTCCTATAACTTTTTTATTCCCTAGTAATGTAACATGCCTGTTGTTTTTAAGGGATGCTTTCAATGCATCTTCAAGTGTTAAAATCCCGTTACGCAGATTAAAATAAAATTGTTCATGTGTCATTGCACCTTTTTTTATAGAATATAAAGCTGTTTCACAACCTAATGCACCTGCACCGATTATAACAACATTTTTTCCCAAAGATATATTATTGTTTAATAAGTTTTCTGCAATTATTGCATGATTTATACCTTCTATATCCGGCAATAGAGGTTTGCTGCCGGTTGCAATTATTAATGCTTCGGGTTTTTCTTTTATAATAGAATTTATATCTTCATTCCAGTTAAAATAAATCGGTATTTCATATTTTTTCAGCTGATTAGTATAGTTGTTTATAATAGACAAAAAATCCGATTGGCCGGGTATCATTGAAGCATATTTTATTTTACTACAAATAATATCATTCTTTTCAAATACAGTAATATTAAATCCGTATTTTTTTAATTTTATTGCAGCTTCCAGTCCGGATGGACCTGCTCCTATTATCACTATTTTTTTTGGTTTTTTAATAATGGGCATATCTTTTTGATTTTCAAAAATATCCGGATTTTGTATACAGGTACTGTCTTTCATTTCAAGAAGCGGTTCATAACAGCCCTGATTACAGGATATACAGACTTTGATATCATTTATTTTATTTTCTTTCATTTTTTCAATCATCAGGGGATCACATATCAAACTTCTTGCAATAGAGACGGCATCCGCATATTCATTTACAATGCATTCATTAATATTCTCATGAAATCCGAATCTTTCGGATATGATAACAGGTATATTAATATGCTCTTTGATTAATTTTGCAATATAATAGTGATTGCCTCTTGGTATATACATTATTATATTGTTGATTTTTGATTCATAAGAGCCGGGAGCAAGTTCGATAGCATCTATCCCTGATTTTTCCAATATCTTTGCTATTTCAATATGCTCATTTATTGTATTTCCGTTTTCTAATAAATCATGACCGTTTAGTTTAATAATAACAGGATAATCATTGCCTAATTTTAATTTGATTCCTTCTATTATTTCCAGTAAAAATCTGCATCTGTTTATTAATTTACCGCCGTATTGATCATCTCTTTTATTAACTGCCTGTGATAAAAATTGGTCTATTAAAAATCCGTTGCCTGCATGTATTTCTACTGCATCAAATCCTGCTTTTTTTGCTCTTACGGCTGATGTTATGAATGAGTTTTTAATTAGATCAATTTGATCCAGTGTCATGGTAATAGGTACAGGACTTGACTTGCTTCTCACGGAGTTTGCCTCTACAGATAATGATGATGATGATATTGGAGTTTGTTTTATAAACAAAGGATGTGCAAGTTTGCCTGCATGATTTAATTGAAGTGCTGCTTTTGTATTATTTTTGTGGATCATTGAGGTTAGTTCTATTAAACCCGGTATATATTTATCATCAAAAATTTCTATTTCGAACATGCCGAAATTACCGCTCGGATGTACAGATGCTCCTCCGATAATTACTAATCCTGTACTGTTTATTGTACGTGACCGGTAAAATTTTATTATTTTAGGAGTTATAAAACCGTTTTTTGCCATTTGGGTAGACATTGCACTCATAATTAAACGGTTATCCAACTGTAATTTATTAATTTTAAATTTTTCAAATATTTTTTTTACCATAAAATTAACTCAATTTATCATTTTTATTTGATACAAGTGAGAATGAAAGTTGTGCTTTTGCAATAATTTCATCATCAACTTTTGCAACCGCTTTAATCATTGCTACTTTTGATAAAATTTTTACGGCTTCGATTTCCATAAATAATACATCTCCCGGATAAACGGGTTTTATGAATTTCCCTTTAACACTGTAAAATAAAAATAAATAATCTTTTGGATTGATAAATCTGTTTGACAAGCTAAATAAAATAATTGCACTTTGAGCAATACCTTCCATAATTAATGCACCGGGCATTATTGATCTTTCAGGAAAGTGCCCCTGAAAATGGGGTTCATTTGCAGTTACATTTTTAATTGTTGTTATACTTTGATTTATTTTATATTCCAATACTTTATCAACCATTAAAAAGGGGTATCTTTGATGAAGTATTTTTTTTATATCTTCAAATGATAAAACGGCTTTTTTCATTTAATTTCCTTTTTGTAAATTATTATTTGGTTTTAACCTTGTTTTATTTTTCATTCTTTCATTAATATATTTTTTTCTGATTTTAGATAAATCTTTAATCTGATCATATTCAAGAGATTTTAAAACTTCTTTAAAATGATAATCAAGCCAATTATTTGATAAATAAGATACATTATTATATTCTTCCTTAAATACAACTTTACCGTTTTCCAATCTGCCTGTCCTGCTGCATACAGGACATTGTACTTCATTATTTTCCTTAAAAATAAAAAAATTAGAATAACAGTCAGGACATATATTTATATTTCCCCTGCTGCAGTCTTTATTTTTTTTTATGCTGTCAACAATATTAACTCCCATTTTAAATGCATTGGATATGCTTTTTTCATATGATACGACACCGCCCGGTATGCTTGTAGCATGAAACATTTTTGTGTCGACTATTTTAAATTGCATGGCCCTAAAGGTAAAAGTTAATAATGAGAGAGGTAAAGCCTGCTGGAAGTTTTCATAAAAATAGTTTATAAAAACCGAGACTTTTATTGATTTAAAATGCTGGAAGTATTTTGAGTACACCAGATAAACTCTATCGCTCATCTGTTTAAAAATTGAGGTTATATTATTAGAATAATTTGGTGAACCGACTATAATACCGTCATAACCGGTTAATATTTTCATCAACTCTTCAAAATCATCATTATTTTTACATTTTCCGTATAGTACACAATTTAGGCATCCATGGCATGGTTTTATATTAAAATCATATAAATTTAAAACTTCTACATAAGCTCCGTTTTTTTCAGCGCCGTTTAATGCTTCATTAAGTAATATAGCTGTATTTCCATATGTTCTGGTAGCTCCTGATAAACCCAGGATTCTTATTTTTTTATTGTTCATAATTGCTCCATGTTATATACTTTTTATAGATCAGGGCGTTGAATAATAATTGCATTAATATGTCCAAAACAATTCATGGTGATCATTAATATATTATTAATTTTATTTATGCTGTTAGTGGTGTAATTAATTTCATTAAAATCATTAATTTTATTAAAATTTATTATTGAGGATGCAGGAATTATTTTATCTTTAAAAATTCCGGATGCAACAAAAATATTATTTAATTGTGATACTGTGAAGGATTCTCCAATGAATTTTTTAGTATTGCATATATATGATTCTTTTGATGATAAAAGATTTTTTAATCCTAAAAATATAGATTTTCTGGTTGTTTCATTTTCTGATATATCTGGTATTATTAAATCTATATCATCTATTGTAAGATTGGCATCATTTAATACTTTATTAATTATTTTTTGTATAATTATATGATTTACTTTGCCATTTAAGATATTGGAGTCAAATCCGTTGTCAAAAGAAGCAATTTTACAATATACTTTTGATTGATTTTTTATTATGGTATCATCTTTTTCAAGTAAAATAAAACCAGCATTTTCACTTAATAAATAAGAATTCACATTATTTGTTTTACCAAGTTTAGAGAGTATTAGTAAAAATTCATCACATAAATCATTTGCAGCGCCAATAAAAGCATATTTTATTGATTGGTTATTCATCTCATCGATCGCACTTTCCAGGCAATAGCCAAGTGATGCTTCACCAAGGCAAATAGTATTATTGATTCCTTTAAATCCTTTACGTATTGCTGCATATCCCGGGATCGAATTAGGCAGTATCAATGGAAATTGAGCCGGATTAACATAGGCGCCGCCTTCATAGATCCTGTCATAATTAAAATCATAATTTGATTTTACCGGCAAAATTGCCTGATAAAATATACCTGTATCATCACCAAGTTCGCTAAAATTTTTATTAGAATCATTAATAGCAAGCTCGAATGCAGATATAGCCAATTTTGCTTCTGTATTGTATAATCTGATCCCTTTTTCTCCAAGTATTAAAGCTGGATCAAAGTTGTCCAATTGGTTTACTTTAAAAATTTCATCATTTACAGTTTTTTCTTTAAATGTTAAATGATTATTTAGGATATTTTTATAAAATATATCATGATCAAATCCATATGCTGATAAAATACCTAAACCGGTAATATAATAATTGTATTTCATTTTTTTACCTTTAAGTTTTATGTTATAATTTTTAAAAAAATCAGTTTAATTTTTTTAAACAGATTGTCGCATTATTCCCGCCGAATGCAAAAGAGTTGGATATTGCAATATTTACATTTTTTTTTCTCATGGTATTCGGTACATAATCAAGATCGCATTCCGGATCCTTTTCTTCATAATTAATGGTTGGAGGTATAATATTATTTTTTAATACTAAACAGGTAGCGGCAGCTTCGATACTGCTCGCTGCTCCCATAGAATGCCCCAGCATGGACTTAATTGATGATATAGGTATTTTATATGCATAGTCTCCAAAAACTTTTTTTATTGCTAGGGTTTCTATTTTATCATTTCTTTGTGTACCTGTACCGTGTGCACTAATATAGTCAACTTCATCAATTTTAATTTTAGACATTTCCATACATTTTTTCATGCTTTTTGAAGCCCCCAGACCTTCCTCATCTGATCCGGTAATATGAAAAGCATCGCAGGTCAAACCGTAACCCGCTACTTCTGCATAAATATAAGCATTCCTTTTTAATGCATGCTCCAATGTTTCCAATATAAGAAATCCTGCACCTTCTGCAACAATTATACCTTTTCTGTTTTTATCGAAAGGGCGGCACTTTTCGGGTGCTGTTGATTTTAATCTGGAAAATCCTGCATATGCAAAAATAGAGAATACATCAACACCTCCTGCTATTATTATATCTTCTTCATTTTTTTTTAATCTGTTAAATGCATTTATTATTGCATAATTACCGGCTGAGCAAGCCGTACCTATTGTATTGGCATATCCGCTAAAATTAAAATATGAAGATATATTGGCTGATACAGATGACGGGGATGCTGATTTAATGATATTTTTATCTAATTTTGTAAAATTATTTTGTTCTGCAAGATGTGTGCATACGATTTCTATTGATTTACTCTCACCGCCGGTAGATCCTACTATAACACCAATCCTGTTTTTATTTATTTTATCATATGATAGACCTGCATCATACAGTGCGAATTTGGCAGCAACAATACCCATTATCGATGCAAGTCCATATGATTTATCTTTGATCTCAGGAATATAATTTTTATAATCAAAATTTTTTATTTCTCCTCCATAATGAGTATCATACTCCGATGTATCATATGCAGAAACAGGAGAAATATTTGTTTGACCTTTTATTAAATTATTCCAAAATTCATTTTTACCGATACCGATAGAAGTTATTAAACCTAAACCAGTGATTACAATTTTATTTTCATCTGACATAATAATCTCTCAATTTACTTCCGGTTTTTCATCCAGTTTTTTATAAACTAATGATAGTGCAGAATTCAATGTATCAAGTTTTGCCAACTCTTCTTCTACAATCTTAATTTTATATCTTTTTTCCAGTGCTGCTAAAATTTCTAATGCAGCTAGTGAATCAACTCCTAAATCTTTTACAAAAGATGAGTCCGGATGTAATTCATCTTTGTCTAATTCAGTTATTTGTAAGATTAAATCAATTAACTCTTCTTTAACTTTTTCTTGATCATAAACCATTTTTTTATTCTCCTAATTTTTTTTTATTATAAATATCTTAATTTTATAAATTTTTAAATATGCTCTTTGGTATATTTGATTATTTTTTTTAAAATATATAAGGAAGACTATTTTAATATCTATAATTTTTTATTTATTATTTTTAATATTTTTTCAGAGATGATTTTATTGATGCCCTTTACTGCCATTAATTCTTTTTTATCTGCATTAATAAAATTTTTTATTGAACCAAAATGATTAAGTAATCTTTTTGATAATACCTGTCCTATCATTGGGAATCCCTGCAAAATGTATAATTGTCTGATCCATGTTTTTTTTGGTTTATAACCATATCGTTTTGTTGTTTTATTTTTATATTTAATATAATATTTATTTATTGCTAAAAGGCGATCAAAAGTGCCTTTTACAGAATTTGTAAACATCACCTGTGTGTTTAATATTATATTTAATTCTAACAATGCCCCTACTATTGATTCTTTATTTATTTTATACATAGTATTAAAAGGATTTCCTTCTATAATAATTAACGTGTATTCATAATGTTTTATCATATTTATTGTTTGCATAAAAATACGGCCATTTATTATTGATTTAATAAAATCATCTGCTGTTTTTCTTTCGATTACTACATCATTGTGAATAACATAATCACCATAAACAAGCTTTTTTAATTTAAGACTGATTTTATTATTCTTAAAATATTCAAGAATTCCGGATTTTGCTTCTCTATAATCTATCAATATCATAAACTTTATTATTCCTAAAAATATATGTTCTATGATATTAATTGATTTTTTTTTAATAGTATTTATAGATTTTTATAAATTTTTATATAAAAAATTTTATTATATAATAGCAATGTGAGTGTTTTATAGAATATATTATTAGAGTGTTTCTACTTTATTACCTCTTAATATCAATTTATTATTTCCGCAATTAGGACATAAATCACTTTTAAATATTTTTTTATCATTAGATTTAAATCCGCATTTGTCACATTTTATTGTATATTTTGCCTTATATAAGGCTTCATCTGCGATTTTAAGAAGAATCTCCGCTGCTTTTATTTTTTGTTTTTCGATTTTATTCCAGTCTATTTTTTTAGGATTATTAATATTGTATATTGATTCTAATTTTTTTATATTTAATTTACTACATATAATTTTTTCGTTATCGATTAAAGAAGATACCCCGATACTTGATGTATATTTTACAATTTTATTATTATATTTTATAATATTGTTTTCTATTTGCTTTCTAAGTTTTTCTGCAACAAAACATGCTTCTTTTAAATTTGTATCAGGCAATATTATTAAAAATTCATCTCCGCCGTATCTTCCGGGAATATCATAGTTCCTCAATGTATTTTTAATAATTTTACCAGTTTTTTTAATAATTTTATCTCCAAACTGATGTCCATATGTATCATTTATATTTTTATAATTATCTAAATCAAGAAATATTAAAGAAATGTTTCTATATCTACGAATTGAAAGTTCATGATGTAAATTTTGAATAATATTACGCCTATTAAATAGACCGGTTAATTCATCAATAGATGCATTATGCAGGATTTTTAAATAATCAAAATATTTTTTTATATGGTATTCTACAGTGATTAATAAATTACCGCCATCAATAGGTTTATTTAAATATGCGCTTGCCCCCATTTTTTTCCTTTTAAATATTAAATTTTTATCCACAACAGCTGATAAAAAAATGAATGGTATTTTATTCAGATCAGGATTTGTAATTATTTCATCATGAAAATCATCCCCTCTTAGATTTGGCATATTGAAGTCACAAATAATTAAATCCGGTTTACATTGATATACTGCATCAAGACCTAATTTACCATCACCTGCCATGATGAAATTTTTATATCCGCCGTTTAAAAGATATTTCATTATGATTTCTCTTACTTTTTTATCATCATCAATAATTAATATTAATCCTTTTTTAAGATCATACTCACCTTTTTTGTTGGGATCAATAATATATTTATTAATTTGATTTTTTTCAAGTTTATTATTAATATCATCATGGATTATTTTACTAAGATCTTCTTTTAGGGATTCATTATAGTGTTTGGATGTTATGCTATCTTTATAAAAGTCTTTTTTTTCATATAGATGTTTTCCCTTTTTTAATTCTATATAAAAAACAGCACCTTTACCTTTTCCTTCTGATTCTGCCCATATCCTTCCTTTTAGATATTCTACAAGTTGTTTTGAATATGCTAAACCAATGCCGGTACCTCTGTATCTGGCATTTTTCTCTTCATGAACCTGTTCAAACCTTTGAAATATTTTTACCAAAGCATCTGAAGGTATTCCTATGCCATTATCTGCAATTTTTATTATTAAAGAAGCATTTTTTTCTATTAAATAAACATCAATAATTCCTATTTTCGGGTCAATAAATTTTATGGAATTAGAAATAATATTATTTATTATTTCTTCGAGTTTTTCAGGATCCGTATAAAAATTTTTTATACTATTTGAAGGGAGATTTTTATTAATTTTAATGTTACTGCCAATTATTGAAGATGAGTAAAAATCAACGATTTTTGATAAAAATAAAACAGGATCAATTTTTTTAATCTTTAAACGAATTCCTTGTGAATCCATTTTCGCAAGATCTAATAATCTATCAATTGTTTTTTTTAATCTTAGAGAGGCATTATATATAATACTATAATTTTCCTCATTCTTCCCATCATTATTAATTAAAGCCAAATCAGCTGTATTTAATATAGCAGTTAATGGTGATCTAAAATCATGTGTAATATTTGCAATAAAATCATTCTTTAATTTATCCAGACTTTTTAGTTGTTTATTGGCATTTTCTAATTCATTTGTACGTTCTTTTACCTGGTATTCAAGAGTATTTGAAAGTTTAATAAGTTCTTTATGTTCTTTATTAAAACTATCTGTTAGAGCATAAGCAAATACTAATGCATGTCCCAGTATAATTAAAAGACTGATATGAATTGGAATATCAATGTTTTTTGTAGTTAAAAATGAATATATAGTATAATATATCATTAAAATAATGAAGCTTAATGAAGCAATATATTTTTTATTATCCCAATTTTTCCTGTTTTTTATAAAATTAAATATAATTGATAAAATTAATAATAAAGCATATATACCAAGGGCAGGGAAGTAAATTAGTAAATAAAAATGTTTTTTTAATATTATGTATAGTACTATTAATATTAATATATATATAGTTAATGCAATAAAAAATATATATAATCCATATTTGATTATTTTATTTTTAAAATTAAAGATTGTGTCAGAAAACCATACTAAAAATATCGAGAGGAAATGACAGATAATTGGGACGCTTAGATTAACTAATAGTAGATTATAGTTAATAACTGTTAGTGGATACATCCTTCTTATTATATAAAGCAATCCCAAAAATAAACAGTATAAAGCATAAGATAAATTACTATAGTCTTTTTTTCTTCCTATAAATACAAAAAAGTGATAAACAGAAAGTGTGATAAGACTTCCGGCAAAAAAGCCATATATAGTAAGCATTTTTAAATCTCCCTGTTAAGATGAAGTTATCGAAAATGCTCATAAAAATTATAAACGACTATATATATAAATTCAATAAAAAAAAATAATTTAAATATTAGTTTGATAATAATATTATTTCTTTAATATTGTATAAGTTGAAAAAATTAATCCAATTATAACTATAAAGAGCATTGAGCTAAAAATTGAGTGCAGGCTGAATATATCACCTACAAAACCTAAAATTGTTTGGAATAATATAGTACCCAGTGTGTTAAAAACCAGAAATATATTATTATAAATATCCCTGTTTGATTCTTCTGCTCTGTTTACAAATTTGACGCTTAATGTTGGAAAGATGATTGAATGCCCTAATCCGAATATAAATCCAATCAGAAATAACTGCCATTTTGCAAAGAGGAATAATGTTATTAATAATGATATTAAATATGCTGTATATGTAATAAAGATAAGTACTCTTGATTTAATTATATCCAATATTTTAAAAGAAACAGATCTGATAAATATTGCCATGATTGTAAATGCGATTAAAAAAAATGATATGTTTGGTATATTTAATATTATTTTACTGTAATTTGGCATAAAGGATATAAATATGCCATATATTCCTCCCATAATCATTGAGTAAAATATTAAAAGGGGAAATTTTTTGTTTATGAATGTTTGTATTAAATTTATTATACTCATTTTTGATGTGTTTTTACTTTTTTCTACCGATATAAAAACTATTATTACCAGCGCTAAGAATGAGAAAAAAGCAGATGCTAAAAATATATATTTTGCATTTATTTTATAAAAAAATTCTGATAGTATTGATCCTATACTGTTTGACCCGATTCCGGATATACCGTAGAATGCTACTGCACTTCTTCTTTTATCATTTGGTATAATGTCATAAATCATACTGAAAAGCATAGTAAAACCTACAGCAAATGAAACTGAGGAAAATATCATAAAAAGCATGAGTAATGGTAAACTTTGATAATGTAAGAACATGAAAAATCTGAAAATTATTGTAATTATAAATGAATAAATTAAAAGTTTTCTTCTGTTTATTTTATATGCAATAAGTCCATATATAAAAACAAATAAAATTAATTCTATTGACGGGATGCTGTTAAATATTCCTATATATAAATTGCTTGCTCCTAAATCTTTTAAATGGACCGGAAGTATTACCATACTTGTAATACTTGAAAAGGCATATAAATTACAGAAAAAAATTTTTATAAATGAGTCCGTGAATATTTTGTCTTTTTTTAATCCTGATTGCATATTGTATATGAATAAAACATATTTTATATATATTTAAAATGAAAATTTTATTAAGACTAAATAATTAATATAAATTATTTATATTATATATAGATTAATTTTTATTATAATTTATGTTATTTATAATTCTGTTTAAGACTGCTTATGTAATTAAAAAAATATTCACTATAAGTAATTATTTTTTTAGAATACCATGCAAAATTTTTTAATTTTTCTGTAAGTTTTTTATATTCTTGAATATTTATTTCATTTTTATAATATAAAAAATTAAGCATCATTATGCTGTTGTAGTAATCAATATTATTTTTTTTTAATTTTAGTAATATTTTTTTATCATCACTGATTACCGGTATTCTTTTATTTATTGCCAGTATTATTAATTTTTCATCATTTGTTTTATTTTTTATATTATGATCTATTATCTTAAAGTCATAAGAATAAATTCCTGTTTCTTCTATTATTTCCTGTATTGTTAGCAATAATAAACTAACTTGAAGTTTACTTAAAATATTTAATTTATTTAAATAGATTATCGAAGATGCGTCAATTATTAATGAATCTAAATTATTAAATTTAGTTAAAATATTATTTAAATCATGCATTGTTAAAAAATAATAGAAATAAAAGAAAAGCATCCTTTTATTTCTATTATAAAGTAATTTAATTAATCATTGGTCTTTATTTCAAGAAGCTGTTTTGTAATTACCATTTCCTTATATATTTCCGGTATATATTTTTGAACTAATGCAATCATTTCTTCCTCAGATATACCAGTTATTCTTCCTTCATCATACTGTGCCATTATCCATTTATTGATTTCCCCTATTGCAGGATTATTTTTTGTTACTTCTTTATCTTTTTCAAGATTAAAATAAACATTTATCCATGCACAAATACCGGCAGCACCCGATTTATCAGTTATTACAACTTCCGGTTTCCTGTTTAATATGTTTGTTGTATCAAATATATTATAAATTTCTTCATCCTTCATTAAACCATCGGCATGTATACCTGCACGAGTTGTATTAAAATCTTTTCCTACAAAAGGCATATTATTTGGTATAAAAGTATTGGTATATTTTTCCATATAATTTCTTATTTTAGTAATCACTTTAAAATCCATACCATCAGTTCTGCCGAAGAGTTGAGTGTATTCTATACACATCCCTTCTAATGGAGTATTACCTGTTCTTTCACCTATACCAAGAAGACTACAATTTACGGCAGCACATCCAAAAAGCCATGCATTAGCAGCGTTTGTTAATGCTTTGTAAAAATCATTATGTCCATGCCATTCTAATTGTTCTGAAGGTACGTTGCTATATTCTCTTAATGCATATATTATTCCAGGAACAGACCTTGGCAAAGATGTACCTCTGTAAGATACTCCTAATCCTAATGTATCACAAGCTCTAATCTTTATCGGTACACCAGATTCTATTTGTAGTTTCATTAATTCATGAGCAAATGGTATTACAAAACCATTAAAATCCGCTCTTGTTATATCTTCAAAATGGCATCTTGGTTTTATTCCTGCTTCAAGTGCATCTTTTACTATACCAAGATATTTATCTAATGCTTGTTTTCTGGTTATTTTTAATTTTTTAAAAATATGATAATCACTTACACTTGTTAATATCCCTGATTCTTTTAATCCCATTTCTTTAACAAGTGCAAAATCTGATTTTGTTGCTCTAACCCATCCTGTTATTTCCGGAAATTTATAATCGAGTTCCTGACATTTTCTAACTGCTTCTTTATCTTTTTTGCTGTAAAGGAAAAACTCAGTCTGTTTTATTATACCTTTTTTACCGCCAAGCTGACTTAAAAATTTATAAAGGTCAACTATTTGCTCCACGGAGTATGGAGGCCTTGATTGCTGACCATCTCTAAATGAGGTATCTGTAATCCATACTTCTTTTGGTGTTTTCATAGGAACATATCTATCATTAAAAGGTATTTTCGGTACTTCTGTATATGGGAATATATTTCTAAAATATTGGCCGTTAGTGGTATCGATAAGCTCATATTTATCAGGTATAGATTTAAGTCTATGTTGTTCTTGATCTAAGGTTAGTGGTTTATCTAAATAGTAATCCATAGTATTCTCCTTAATAATTTATTTTTATTATTCTTTTGAATTATTATTTAATAAAAATTAGTGATTTGTTAAGATATATATATATTAAGAATAATTATTATATAAGTCAAGTTATATTTGTTTTTATAATGTTAAATTACTATTTATAAAAGCTGAATTTTATTGAAGCTTCAAAATATGAAATCCAGTTTTTATTAATAGATAAAATATCAATTGATCCTTCATATTTAAAAACAAACTCAAAATATTTTATTATATATTCTATCTCAGATGAAAAGCCGATAAGATCAGAGTAATGATTAAATGGTGTAAATTCATTAAAAATATTTTGGATAAAATATAGACCTATTTTTAAATATCCGATTTTTAAGCCTAAGAATGATACATAAACTCCCGCCTTTAAATAATTATTTAAAGTATTTAAATAGTATTTTGAAGGTATTTTAATATCAAGTGTATTTTCAATCATTATGGAGAATCTAAATTTTTCTGGGCCGTAAAAACGGAAAAATTCATAGATAAGTTTTAAATATGTTGAGGGATAGAAGGTAATATAATCATATTCAGGTATTAATTCTAAATACAGGTATTCTTTAAATTCCCATTCAAAACCGAAGTAATAACTGCCATATGCTTTCATAACTGGAGTCGGTACTAAAGAAAATGTCCCGTAAAATGGAACATTTGCATATAACTCCAAGTTGGTTTCAAAGTCAAATTTATTTTTAAATGATAATTTATTTTCTATTCCTAATGAAGCAGTATTATAAAATGAGCTTAAAAGTAATAACGATGGATTATTTATATTATTATAATCATAATATGCATTATAATAATCAATAAATAAAATATTATTCATAAAAATACTGAATGTATATGATTTATGTAAAAAATATATTGTAAGATCATTTTCTATCTTCTTGAAAAAATTACTTGTTTCATTATTTTCTAATATTAAATAATATTTTTCTAATGTATAAAATGTTAAATTAATTATTTCTTCTTTTAGTTTATTTTCATTAGAATAAATACAAATATTTATTAAGATTATTATGGTAATAAGAAAAAATTTTGGCGATTTAAAAAACATTTTTTATTGTTCGAAAAGGATCCATTCAATAGCACGGTATTGTCTGTATATGATTTTTAATTCTTTTTCAATTTCTTTTGCTTTATTAAAAACATTTTCATTTTTTTTATTATTTTCTAAATCCTTTTCCATTCCGTTTAATAATTTTTGTAAATTCTTTATACTTTTATTTATAGCATCATTTTGACTTTGAATCAATTTTTTTTGATCTGTTGTTAAATTTCCAGAAATTTTTTTATCATCAGTCATTATAGAGTTTATCATATCTTTTACATTATTATATTTATCTTTTGTATTTTTTGAGTTTTGACTTTGTTTTAAATCTTTTTTAAATATATCTATATCAGTTTGCAGGTTTTCTATTTTTTTTAAATTATTGTTAATATATGAATATTTTGTACTTACTGTTTTTATATTATTATCCTGATTTTTTAATTCTATTTTATCTTTTTGTATTTTCTCAGTATATATTCTTTCAGTAATTATTTTATCTTTTGAGTTGCCGGGATTAATAGTATTTTTTTCTATATTTTTTTCTGTTTTTTCAATTTTATTAACATTTTCAATTTTGTCTTTTTTTTCCTTTTTTTCTTTTTTTTCTTTATCTTTATCATTCTTAGCATATAAAGAGAATATGATGGTTAATAAAATGATTATCACAAATATAATCTTTTTTAAAAAATTAAATTTCATAATTTCTCTCTATATCCTTTATACCTCATTATTAATATAATTAGGTATATAAATTATTATATTAATAGAATACTTTATATTTGTCTACCTTAATAACTTTTTGGCTGGTCTTTATGAAAAGAATCCCTATAATTAATAATAATATATATATAGAATAAATCAATATTATTTAACAATTAATATTAAAAATAATAGTTTTTAGAGATTATATTCTATAATTTATATAAAAAATATATAATACAGGTTGTTTTATTGCCTCCATTTTTTAAATTTTCTATAAGCAGATCTGCATTAATTAATCTTGCATTATAATTCATAATCCTGATGCCCATTATATTTTTTTCTTCTTCAAAAGGGCTGCCGTTATCTATTATTTCTAATGTAATATTATCTTCATTTTTTATAAAACTTATACTTATATTATCTGCATTATTATATTTTATAGCGTTATCTATTGCTTCATTTAATATATAAAAAATATTAATAGCTACTATTTCGTCTTTAATTATTATATCATCATCATATTTAAATTGGTATTTTACATTATTAACTGATTGATAATTTTTTATTAATTCCTTTATTGTATTAATTAAACCGCCTTCCTGTAGTGTTACGGGGCATAATCCATTTGAGATTGATTTTGTTTTATTTAGTACCTCGTTTAATAGTTTTGATATTTTCCCCATATGTTTGACAATATATAAATTTTCTTTATTTAAAATTTTATTAAGCTCTTCTTCAAGTATTAGTACTTGATGATAAATATTTGAAATTATATTTTCTAAATCATTATGGATTTCTTTCCCGATTTTTTTTCTTTCCCGTTCAATTACTTCAAATACTTCTCTTTCTAATTTTTTTCTTTCATTAATCATTTTGTTAAAAGATTTTAATGCCTGTGATATTTCATCTTTACCCTTTTTTTCTTTGAGAATTTTAGTATTACCTTTTTCACCATATTCTCTTATTGCATTTGTTAGGTTTATTAATGGAGTAATAAACATATTTGCCCATATAAGTGTAATAATGATTGATGCTATTGTAATAATTATTATAAGTATAATATTAGGCATAAGTATATTAAAAACTTTATTTACTATTACAGCTCTCGGTACCTGTGTAATTACATACCAGTTGCATGTCGTTATAAATTCTGAGGAAGTATACCATGATTGACCGTTTATATTTACTCTTGATAATTCCCAATTGCCTAATAATGCGTTTTTCACAGATGGATATTTAGAGTAATCAAGATTCTTTATGCTTTCATTTGTTATTTTTTTATGTGTATGATATAATAAAATTCCTTTTTTATTTGTGAGAATAATCTGCCAATCATATGAGTCAGGATCAACTATATTATTAAAAAGATCTAAATTTTTATTTTCTATATTCAATATATATATTATAACACCCATCGAATTATCATTATTATCAATTATTGGTGCACTTATAGTAATAAATAAACTGTTATTAGAATAATTATCGGAAAATACAATATTATTTTCATAAAATGGAATATTGTAGAAATCATATTCACTTAAATTATCTGCGGATGTCAGTATATTTTCATCAGATATAAATATTATATCCCCTGTATCATCACAAATTATTACAGTATTGATGAAAGGATTATTTTTTTTTTGATAATTACTTATATCTATCATTTTAGTTATGTTAAATTTTTTAAAATAATCCAGCGCTAGAATAGATTTTATTTCATTTATCAGATTCATAATATCTTTATTAATATTAATCGATACGGATTTATTATATATATTTATTTTTTCTTCTTCGTTTTTTAACAGATTTCTATATAATGATATAAAATATAAAAAATATACTATTGTTACAAGTATAAATATTGTGACTATTCCGGTTATTAATTTATATCTAATCGGTGTTATTTTAAATTTACTCATTTATATAAATAATAGGATTATAAAAACTTGTTGTCAATATTTATATTATTTATACTATTATCTTGACTTAGGTAATTATAATTCTTATATTTTATATATAATTGTAATTTAATAAATAAGAAATTAAACATGCCTGATGATTTACTGATTAAAAAAGAGATTAGCTGCCGTTATAGTATATATCCAATTTTAAAATATTTAGAATTAAAATTGGGTTTTTTTGGAATGCGTGAGGTACTCGAACCTATTGGTTTAACCATTGATTTTTTATTGGATAGATCAAATTGGGTGTCTTTTTCTTATTATTCATTATTACTTGAAAAACTTGTAGAAATAATGAATGACGTCAATATTCCATATAAACTTTTTTTTGAATTAGATAATAAATCTCTTTTAGATAATTATTATTCATCATATCCTGTTACTTTTTTTTATAATAAAGATTTGGGTTTTGATTTTATTTTTAAGCTTTTATTAAGTAAAAAAGTTTCATGTATAGGAAATTTGGATGTTGATAAAAAACATAATAATTTTTATATTTTTATTAATTTAAATAGTCAATATAAAAAATTCAATAATCTTGCCCTATCTTTTAAAGGTTTTATATGTTCTATTTTATTGGGATATAAGATTAATAAATTTAAGATTACTGAGATATATAATAAAAAGAATAGTTTAGATATGTATATATTTAAAGTAAAAATAATTGATAATTATATCAAAGATGATTCTCTAATAAATACATTAATTGTGAATACAATTAACAGCATAGAATCAGATTATATGAAGTTGGCTGAAAAAAATAATAATTTGAAGAAGAATTCAGATTATTCCATAATTATGAATAAAATACAAAATTTATTTAATGGGGCTGTCTATTTTAATCCGGCGCTTTATGAGACTTTAAAGATAATTATTGAAGAATTTAACTGCAATTTTGCTGTTTTTTTTCAATATGACATTGATAATAAAATATTCTCTCCGGTTTTAAATATTAATAATGATAAGATGAATGTTAATATTACTGATATTTATTTAAATAAGAATAATACGGAATTAAAAAAAGATGTAGAATTTAATAATATAATTCATATTTTACAGTATAGTTTTATTAATAAGCATTTTACAATAAAATCTAATGATGCAAATGTTTTTAATGAATCCGAGTTTCTTTTTTATTTAATCCCTATCAGCAATAAGGATTTATTTTTAGGCTTTGTACTGTTTATTACTATTTGGAGTATTGATCTTAATGACAGAATAACTATTGATTTATTTAAATATATTTCTGAAATAATTTTAAATGGTTATAAAAAAATTTCTTCCAGAAATATTATTGAAGATATACTTACAAGTATTCCTGCCTATGTAATAATATTTGATCCTGATAGTTATGAAGTAAAATATGTAAATAATATTTTTGTTTCTGCTTTTCCTAATATTACAAGCGGGTTAACAAAAGATGATATAATAGGAAAAGATTTATTCAGCTTGTTAAATTTAAATAATAATAATTTAAAAAAAATGATGGATTTTATTGATAAATTAAAAACATCGGATAGAAATTTAAAACAGGAGATAAATTTAGATGCTAATGTTTTGGAGTTTAATTATTTTTTAATATCAAAAAGTAAAAAGGGAGAAATTTTAGCCGGAATAATTATTAATGACATTACAGAGGCAAAATATTTTCAAGACAGTCTTTTAATTAATGAAAAGCTGATTGCCCTCGGTAAAGTTGCATCAGGTATTGCGCATGAGATAAATAATCCGTTATATGCTGTTTTATCTTTTGCTGAGGATATCAGAGATGAAAAAAGCAACAGTAAAAAAACCATTGGGTATGCTAAGGAAATAGTTAAATATGTTATGAACATTTCAGATATTGTAAAAGATTTATCCAGTTATTCTAAAAGTTTAAGAAAAGAAGAGTCTGATAACATTGATATAAATCAGGTTATAGAAGATTCTTTAAAGATTATTAAATATAGTGCAGATTCATTTAAGATTACTATTGTTAAAGAATTAGATTGTATACCCATAATAAAAGCCAAAAAAGGTGAGTTGCAACAGGTCTTTATTAATCTTATTAATAATGCAATCCAGTCTATGAATGAGGAAGGTGAGTTAATCATTAAATCACAAAATAAAAAAAATAAAATTTTGATATCGATTACCGATAACGGATGCGGTATACCAAAAGAGAATATTAATAAAATTTTTAATCTTTATTTTACTACAAAAGAGCCTGGTAAAGGAACCGGGCAGGGGCTTCATATTGTAAAAAATATACTGGATAAATATAATGCTTCAATCAAGGTTAGCAGCGCTGTTGGAACCGGCACCACATTTTATTTGGAATTTATTGCAGATAAAAATAATCTTTAATTATAAAAAAAAATATTATATAAATCATACTTGACTTTAATAATTTTTATTAATATATATTTATTTTTAGATGGGCAATTTAAACTATACAAAATTAATATTTATCAATATATTTATGGTATTATCATTCAATATTTTTTCTTTTGAGAATAATAATTGTCTATTTTTAATATCATCAAAAAATAATTTTTATTTTAATTTAGAGAATAACATAAATAATAATATTTGTTTAATTAAAGAAAAGAAATATAATGCTTTAAAGATAAGTTCATTTTTTGCGGCATCTTCATTTATTTTAGCTTTATCATTTGGTTTTGGTAATTTGGCATTAATTAATCGGTATAATACAGGGATATCATCGGTCTTTGGATTTACAAGTCTTTCATTGTTTATATCCTCATTTTTAATGTATAACTTATCACAGTCATTGATTTTTATGTCTTTATTTGAATATTTTTTTAATAACCCGGAAGAATACCTGAAAAGATATTTTAAGGTTAGAAATATTTTAATTGCATCTTTATGTATTAATTGTACTTTAAGCTTAGCCAGTTTTATTGTATCGGCAGTTTTTGCATGGAGAATACATTTTATGCAGAATGTAAATGATTATGAGTATTACATCGCGGCAAATTTTGCATACGGGGGAAGCGTTTTATTTTTAGGTTCTGTATTAATTTCTTCTATTATTATATTAAAACATTTTTTGTATAAGAATTACTATAAAAATAAAAAGACGGCGGTTAAAGAAAATAAATTCCTTCCTGTTATAGACCTTGCAAATGATAAATTTATTTTAGGTGCATCTTATCTGTTTTAATTAATTACCTTTTTTTAAATATTCATATTTTTTCTATAATTATTTTAAATCTTTAAAATAATTATAATTAAATCTGATCTCTAAACCTAGATTAATACCAAAATAAAAAGGATAGTAATTTTCCAGAAGTGTATTATCATTTGATTTTTCAAAAGTATATTCATCTATATTTACTATTCCAAACATGATGTTACAAATCCCGCCAAATATAAATGAAATATTCCTATCCTTATTTCTCCGCTCAAAACCGAAAAATATTGACGGGCCTAATAAAAAGTAATAATTAGGGAATGCAATCTGAGTATAGTTTTCATCATTGCCATCTTGGATATTATTTTCTAATATAGACCGAAATGCAAGATTATGAGTTCCATCGTAGTGTTCACCTACCGCAATAAAACGGGTAATAAAAAACATTCCGTATTCTAATATAAATTTATATTGACTTATTGGAGCTCCTATCTTATGAAAAAGTCTAAGTTCATTGTAGATATCATGAAATGTTGGTGCCGTATTATAATATAAATTTAATGCTGAAGTTTCAGTATGTGCAAATCCTATCGGATGAATTATTAAATTAATCCTGTACCCAAATTTATATTCAAACCCAATTGTAAAATTCGGATTAATATAGTATGAAAAACTTAGAATAGGTGTTATTTGAAATGTCTGATAATATGAAAAATGTTTATACATATTATTATGAAATATAAAATCTGTCTCCATTCCATAATATGAAAATGCACCTCCGATGGAAAAATCAATGGCATTTTTAAACCATGTCGTATCCAAAATTATTTTATCTAAAATTTTATTTATATCTATTGTTGATTCTTTTTTTGAATACTTAATATAGTATAAAATATAGCCCTTGGCTCCAATAAGACTAGAAAACTCTAATTTATTATCTTTTATTGTCCATATATATAAATCAGTATCATTTTTATTTTTATTACTTCTGATAATCTGAGAAATTTCATTTTTGATTTCATTAAATTTGTACTTATTTATTTGAATAGGATATCCTATTAATACAGTAACATCGGATAAAACTCCATTAACAAAATCGAATATCGTATATCTTACATTTTGGTAACCTGATAGACTTCCATATAAAACAATTTGATTTTTTTTATTTTTGTATTTTATTTGTGAATTATGAACAATTGTAAGAACATCATAATATGATGTTTCAAGAAAAATACCGTAATACTTTGAAACTAAATCATTTTCAATTCTTACAAAATTTTTTTCTTTAATAAATTCCTTTTGTGATTTTAAACCATATTTTTTTTCAAACTTACTATTAAATATATTTTTTTTAATTTTTTTAAATTTACCTGTAATTTTTTTTGTTATTTCATTTGTAATTTGATCTACAAGAGTTAAGACTTCAATTCCGGTATTTCCTTTTACTGTAACATTAATACTTGACTCAATATCAAGGATATCAATTGCTTCAGATGTTATTGTTATTTTTTCTTTATTTACTAAATATTTTGTAATTATAAATATATCTCCCCCGACAGAAAGAGTTACATCTAGCATTTTATTTTTATTAATATAATTTTTTTTCTTTAATTTTATTCTATTTATTTCTTTATCTATACTAGTAAAATTAACAAAATCAAATTCTTGTGTATTACCTAACTTTGTTAATAATGTATCTCTTATGATGTCAGCAAGATACTCATATTCTTTTTTATCATTGATGTTTAATACAGGACTTATTATAATTGTTCTTTTTATTAATTTATCATCATTTTCAGAAAAGATGCTTGATGAAGATATAGTAATTAAAGTAAATATAATAAATCTTTTCATAAAAAATATTTTATTGCAAATAATATTAAATTGATTAATTAGTAATTTTGATAATATATATACAACCTGTATTAGTTCCTGCCATATAATGATCTTCCGATATCTTTATAAAAGAACTAATCTTTGAATCAGTAATCTTAGTTTTTTCGATTTTATTTTGATCTTTATCATAAATTACAATTTCTCCATTGTTATTACCGTATAGTACTAAGTTTTTTGACATTACTATATGTTTAAACAGATAATCAGATGTGTTGGTATTTTCATCAACCTTTAATATTTCTTTTAATGAATCATTAATAAAATTTATTTCAAATAACATGCCATCATTTGTAACAGCATAAATACAATCTTCATATCCTGCTATTGTTGATGTAATACCAGCAGATAATTTGATTTTTTTATTAATTTTACCATCTAATGATATTTTATAAATATATCCATTATTGTCACCTACATATATATTATTACCGATTAATACTGGTGAATTATAACTACTTCCATTTAAAGATAAAACCCATTTTCTTTTATTATCAAAAGTAAAAGCAGCTAATTCATTCTTTAAAAATGAAGATAAAATAATAGTATCTTTTATAATTAAAGGTGTTGTAGCATTATTAAAATTAATCAACGGTTTATTTGAAATTAAAAGATTATTCAGATTTAATGAATAAATACCATTCCTGTAAGGAATAAAAACTTGATCATTTTCATATACACTTTTAAAACCAAATGTTACATTTGATTCTGATTTAATCTTTTTGATTTCATTGCCAGTATGTAAATCTAATATTAAAAAATATTTATTAATCGATGAAACAAAAACTTTATCTTTATAAATAACAGGAGTTGACATAAAAAATAATTCTTTCCCATATTTTTTATTCCATTGTATTTCACCATTTTTATTAAAACAAATAATTGAAATTGCTGATTGAGCGATGACATATTTATTATCTATCGCAAAACCTATGATGGTATTCTTTGATTTATCTTTCAAATATTCTTGATTATATATTTTTTTCCAGGTTATATCATCTTTTTTCTGCTTTTGAATTATATCATTCATTATTTTTAAATCATTAATCCTTTTAAACAGCTTTTCAGTTTCAGGTAGTATTTTATTTTTCTCAATTTTTCCTTTGCTGATAGTAATACTGCCGTATTTTTTTAGTTTAATATTTTTAATTTTACTAGATCGTTCTTTAATATCAACAACCCCTTCACTTAACAACACGTCTGTTTTTTCATCATCCGTTATTACTGCAAATTTTGTCCCCTTTGCAGTAATAACAGCATGTTTAGTCATAATGCTAAATGAATGAGGTTTAATCTTCTTTTTAATATTTATTAATATTTTACCTTTATTTAAATTTAATAAAACATCTTTTTTATTATTTATCTTATTTATTTCGATCTCAGATTTTTCATCAATAAATGTAACAATACTGTCATTAAATTGAATTTGACAGCTTTCTCCTTTATTCGTTATAATTTTATCGCCATAAGATAATTCATTATTTTCATTGAGTTTACTTATATAAGTATCACTTGTCTTATTTATATTACCATTTATTATTTTTACAGTTATAACAAAGGGTTTTATTTTTTTACTGAAATATATAAAGAAAGGAATAAAAACAATTATTATAAACACTGCTGCTATTGAAAGACTTGTATTAATAATTTTAAATGGATTTTTTTTTATTTTTTTTTCTATTTTAATATTATTACTCTGAATTATGCTTTTTTGATTAAGAAAATCAATCATTTTTTCATCTAAATACTTTGGAGTTTTTTTTAATCCTTTCTGCTTTTTAAAGAGTCTTTGAAGTGAATTGTCATCAATCTTTTTAATTCGCTTTTTCATATTTTCCTTAAATGAAATAATTAGATAGTCTATCCATTTCATTCTTCAAAACTTTTTTTGCTCTATGAATCAAACTTTCCACAGCTTTTAAATTTTTATTTAATTCATCTGCTATTTCTTTTAATTTCATATTATCAAAATATTTCATCTTTAAAATTTTTGCATATTCAGGTTTTAAATTATCCAAGGCAGCATTTAGCAGTAATACTATATCATCTTCTTCATCAGTTTCATCCCTGTTTATTTCAATTATTTTTTCTCCTATAATATCCAATTTTTTTTTCTCATTGTATTGTTTTCTTAATAAATCATTAAGTCTTCTATTTGCTATAATTAAAAGCCAGCCTAAAATATTATTTGAATTTTTTAATTTATTTACACTGTTAAATGCAGTTTGAAATGTATCACTGAATAAATCATCAGTCATAGTTAGGTTCCCTTTTGTTTTATAAGAAAGATAATTGTATATTTTATCTTTATAAATACTATAAAGTTTTTCAAAAATCTTAGGATCCTTTTCCTTTAATTTACTAAATTCTTCCTCGGTCCATTTCATCTAGCAGTATTATTATCCATATAATTAATCGTTTATTCAAACAAAAAACATTTGCATTGTATATTTTAATTATTATAAATTTTTAAATAATGCAATATATTTTTAAATTTTATAATCAATACCAGCAATATGGTAATTTTTGAATGATAATATTATTTTTAATATAAAAATTTCCTTAATAAAAAATATGTTACAAAAGATTATAAAGTAGATTATGCTAAATTGGCATATGTTGTTTGAGATTGTAAATTGCATATTATAATTTCACTAAAATATAGGTATAAAAAATGTTTATAAATGGTATAAAAGAATAGATTAGAGATTAAATCAAAAAATTTTGTAGTTTGTTAAAAATTAAAATATTAGTTGCCAATGTAAATAAAGATCATATTCATCAATATATTTCTATATTTTCTAAATATTCAATATCAGAAATCATGTCAGCATTTAAAGGAAAAACATCGATTAGGATGTTTTATATGTTTTAAGAATTAAGGTAAAAATACTGGGGAAGCTATTATGCTAATACAATTGGTAGAAATGAAGAAATAATAAAAGGATATATTATAAATCAAGATATACTAGATAATATTGAAAAATAAAGAAACTTATTTAAATAATGCTAAATTACCCGGATAGGGTGATATTTCATACAATAATATTTAATAGTGATAATTGATTATTTTTATTCTTAATTATTCAAACATAAGGTCAAGACTATGCGTCTGCTAATTTATTAATTAATTATAATAATTTTTAAATATAATTTTAATAAATCGAATGTTTTATTTAACATAAAGCGATATATAGGGATAAATACTGTATGTATTCATTATTATTTTTATTAGATTTTATTTTAAGGAGTAAATTGTGTTTAAAAAAAAGCAGATCGGAAAAAGTATAATAATTTTACTATTATTAATATTATTTACTATTAATATTTTTCCGGAAAATGAAAAAGATTATGTTGCCGGTGAGTTTATTATTAAAGTTAATAAGGAAACCGGTAAGAAAATCAGATCATTAATGACGGCAGATTCTTTAGTAGTCAAAAATATCTCAAATGTGAATATTGAAATTAATTTTGATGAATTAAATAAACTTTGCAATATCAAAGAAATTAGTCCTGTACATACAGGACTGGTACTGCAAATGCTGAAAGAAAATAAAACAGCAGAAGATATTTATAAAGAAACGCTTGAAAAATTCCCAAAAAGAAAAAAAAGGGTACTTTTTGATCAGAAGGGCAACATGGAAATTCCTGATATTGAGAATATCTTCCTGCTTAAAGTTGACATTGATGCTGATATACCAAAAATTATATTAGAATATCAAAAACTGGATTGTATTATATATGCTGAACCAAATTATTTAATAAAAATGTCTTTTATCCCGGATGATCCTTTTTTTGGATATGACCCGAAAGAAAACTGCTGGGGTGTTAAAAAGATAGAATGTGAAAAAGCCTGGGATTTATCAATGGGAGAGGATGTAATTGTAGCAATAATTGATTCTGGAGTTGATTATAACCATGATGACTTAAAAGATAATATATGGATTAATGAAAATGAGATTCCGGATAATGGAATTGATGATGATGAAAATGGTTATATTGATGATTACAGGGGATATAATGTTGTAAAGAAGAATGGTGAAGTTAATGATGAAAGTGAAGATAGTCATGGAACCTGCTGTGCAGGAATAATTGCGGCATCTTCCAATAATATTGGAGTTGTTGGGGTTGCTCCTAAGGCAAAAATTATGATTATAAACGGTCATGATATTACAATTTCTGGTGAAGAAACTATTTCTAATGTTTCAGAAGGTATATATTATGCTGTACAATATGGTGCAGATATAATTAATTGCTCATTCGGGGTGTATGCTAAGTATTACGAATCAGCATTTAAATATGCTTATTCTCAGGGAGTTATTGTAGTAGCTGCCGCAGGCAATGAATCAAAAGATGCAGCTTCACATTTTCCTTCTGGCTATGACTCTGTAATATCTGTTTCTGGTTTAGATGAAAATGATACACCTGTAAGCTATTCCAATTATGGTGATACAGTGGATGTTGCTGCACCAACAGAAGTTTATACAACATATAAAAATAATTTATATCGAAATTTTTCCGGAACATCTGCTGCTGCCCCTCATGTCTCCGGACTTACCGCATTGCTGGTTTCATACTATGATGATCCTTCCAATCCTGAGTATTCCGATATATTTAATAATTTTACAAATTATCAAGATGCAATCCGTTTTCTTATTAAATTTTCAACGGATTCATTTCCAGATAAACATCTTGTCCCAATGGGTACAGGAAGGATTAATGCATTTAACGCATTAACAATGACTCCTTCCCCAAGATTCAGATATGACGGTTTTAAGTACAAAGACTATGGGGACAACGATTTTATTATTGAAGAATACGAAGATATAGAAATTATTGTTGAACTGGATAATATCGGACTTCCATGCGACACAGTCAGTTTAAGCCTTGAATCAGAGAATAATCCTGCTGTTGATATAATTAAATCTGTATCAACTGCGGAGAACAGCATAACAGAACCAATGAAACTTAATAATGAGAATGATCCATTTATTATTAAAATCAATAATTTAAATGAGAATGAATTTATTGATATTAAAATTACAGTACAAAATACAGAAGGTAGTTATCAAACGTTTACCGATACAATCTGTATTGGCGCCAGAAAAATATCCGATATGGTATATCCTGGTTATATTTCATGTTACGATGAAAAGGCGGTTTTTTTTGAATACCAGAAGAACTCAACAAGATATAGTTTATATAATTTAACAACAAATGAAAAGATTATACTGGCTCAGTATAATGAAGATAAAAAATCAGCGCATAAATATTTTGAAAGACCCAAAATATATAAAAATAATGTTGTATGGTCGTATAATAATAAATTATATCTATATCACCTCAATGATAATCATTCAGATATAATATCTGGTGATAATTCTTATAAACCAAATTATTTTAACAAAATTGATTTTAGGTCTTCATATGATATTTATGAAAATAAAATTGTGTGGGAAGATAAGGGATTTTATACCACTGATGGTAATGGAAGTAATATTTATTTATATGATACAGCTTCAATGACGAAACAGCAAATTACATATGGAAAAGAATATAAAAAAGAACCGTCGATTTATGAAAATATTATTGTCTGGAAAGAATTTATAGACGAATCAGATTATAAACAGGAATTATTTTTATACGATATGAACAGTATGAACCCTGGGGAGAAAACTCAAATTACCCATACAAATGCAAGCACTTATCAAAAAAATAATATTAAAATATTTAAAGATAAAATAGTCTGGGCAGATGACAGAAACGGTAACTGGGATATATATATGTATGATTTAAATATCAATGAAGAAATCCGGATTACAGATGATCCCGGTACAGAACAGAAACCTGATATTTATGGAAATTACATTGTCTGGCAAGGTAGTGGAGAAAGTGCAGAAAATCAATATATTTTTGTTTATGATATTGAGAAAAAAATTATAGTTCAGCATACAATGTATAATCAGTTGCAAATAAACCCATGCATTTATAAAAATAAAATATTTTGGATTCACAGAATTTTATCAGATGAAAATAAAAATGATCTTAGACATTTTTATTCATTATATATGACAGAGATAACTGGGAACACACCTCCAGTAATAGATCCTGTTGATGACATAAATATCTATATTGGAGAATCAATAGAGTTCCAAATTAATGCTCTAGATCCGGATGGGGATCCTTTACTTTATTCAGCAGAAAATCTGCCTGAAGGAGCTGTTTTTAATCCTGTTACGGGCATATTCAAATTATCCGAAGAATACACAAAAAACAAAATGAGACAAAATGTGATTTTTTCAGTTACTGATGGCGATTTTTCTGTTAAAAAAGAAATATACATCAGGGTAACACCAAAACCACTGTTAGGTGATGTAAACACTGATGGTAAAATAGATGTAGTTGATGCATTAAGTATAGCAAGATATTCAAACGGACTAAGCATGAACAGGGTTTTTAATCCGGAATATGCTGATGTTAACGCTGACGGTAAAATAGATGAAACAGATTCATTAACGATATCACAGTATTATGTCAAATTGATCACTGAATTTAGCGGTTCATTGAATAATTCGCCTTATCATTATGCAAAATTGATACCTGATACTAACGGCACGACAGAATATAATTTTGGAATAAAGACAGCAATATCAGATAACGGTAAAACTATTGTTTCTGCATATAAAACTGATAAAACCAATGAAAGAGAAACATACCTTACTGTATACTCAGAAAATGATAATTTTGAGTGGAAAAAAGATAATATTACTTATGATTTTAATAATTTGCAAAACCTGCAATCTTTTTGTATTTCAGGCGATGGTAATACTATTGCTTTTGCTGATCCGGACGGTATCTTAAACGGGTATAATTGCGGAATAGTTTTTGTATATGATAAAAATGATAATGGTGAATGGATTAAAAATGAAAAAAGGAATATATTTTTAATTGAAAATCAGGATCGAACTACTAAGCTTGGAGAAATTATAAAGATATCTGATGACGGCAACACAATTGTGACAACTGGTCACTTTATTAATACTAATAATATTGATACTCAAATAGTTTATGTTTACAATTGGAATAATACAGACAAAATTTGGGAAAACACCTACATATATAATGAAAGGATGACATTGAAAATACAGGATATATCCATTACAATTGATGGAAAAATAATTGCAATTATGTATAATGAAAGGACAGAGTTATATCTATGGGCTGAAGATCTTAATAAATGGGTATATGAAGGCGGGTTCTCTACCACTCAAATACAGCATGAATATGATATAAATAATCCTGTATCAATAGTGTCATTTGATTTATCCGACCAGATAAAATATATGCCGATTATTATTAAGGAAGAATTATCAGATGCTGAAATAAAATATAATTTATGTCTTTCTAAGATAACAAAGAGTTATACTCTTTCTGGAAGTACAGTGATTAATGAAGAATTAGCTGAGATATTCCAGATTGCAGATATTTGCTCAAAAGATACTCCAATTCCGGAAGTATCAATCTCAGATGATGGTAATAATATTTTAGTAAGCGATCCGGTAAATAATAAAGTTTTATATTTTAATTATGACGGTACAAACTGGAAAAGGAATGAAATTAATGCAATAGACGGAAAGGCAGGTGATTCTTACGGTAAATCAGTTAAATTTTCTGGAGACGGTAAAACATTTATCGTCGGTGCCCCGAATGATGATAATATCTGGGATGATTCCGGAGCAGTTTATATTTATGATAAAGGATTAAATGATATAAAGTCAAAATAAAATTTTAAGGTTTATAAATAAAAAATATAGAGGTAATTGTTTTATAGTACAATTACCTCAATTATAAAATAATTTTTGTTATTTATTATTATAGGATTCATTCCTAAAATCAGTTGTATGGGGTTGCAGTATGCTATTTTGCCTGATGTTTGGTGTATTTAATTTTAATAAGTATTTTAAATTTAAGCTTATCCAGTTTTATTGTATCGACAGTTTTTACATGGAGAATTCATTTTATGCAGAATGTATATGATTATGAGTATTACATTGCAGCAAATTTTACATACGGAGGAAGCGTTTTATTTTTAGGTTCTGTATTAATTTCTTCTATTATTATATTAAAACATTTTTTGTATAAGAATTACTATAAAAATAAAAAAGGCTGTCAAAGAAAATAAATTCCTGCCTGTTATAGACCTTGCAAATGATAAATTTGTTTTAGGTGCCTCCATACAGTTTTAAAAAGATTGATTTTTTAGTCATTCAAATTTATAATAAATTTTATAAAGTATATGCAGTTTTATCTATATTTACGAAATCTAAAATAATCTATATAGCCATAAATTTTTTAATTATGTTAAAAAAAAATTCTGAATTTGTTGTAATAAATCTTTAAAAGATATTATTTATTAGAAAAATTTCGGTTTTATTTATGTTAAAAACAGGTTTAATATCCCATTATATTTATTTTTTTTAATTTTTTTTAAGTTAATTATCAACATGTTGAATGTTTTTGATTAATGGACTATAATCTTAATTATTAAATCGATGATTTTGGAGTTAATTATAAAATGATATTAAAAAAGAAGCTGGATTCTAAAATAATATCTCTTCCCAGGGGAGGGTATATAATTGATACTGAAATTGGCTATATTCAGTTTGGATCTCCACCGGAGACAATTAAGGATACAATGAATTTCCCAAAGGGGGTACCTCAGATATTTGTGTTGCCCAGTGAATTTTTTAACTGGATAAAGGGGATAAGTGTTGCTGAGGTTGAATTCCCAATTTATTATAATTTTTTCTTAAAAAACAGAAAAACGTTAATTATATGCAATGGAGAGCAGATTATAAATTTTAAAAATGTATTAGCAGAAGCTGTTTTTGGACCTGAGGTTTTGGAGCTGGAAAGTGAATTTTTATCTGTAAATAAATCAAATTATATACCATCATTAAAATCGGAAATGGATTATTTTAGAAGAAATTTAAAATTGGATGATCTTGTTGATTTTGGCATTTTTAAAAATAATTCTTATAATATTAATAATGATATTAAAATCAGATTTGATGAGTCTGGTAATTTTATTGTTGCTTTAAAAGATGGTAAGGAAATAAATGTGCCGGGTAAAATAGAATATGTCCCGACTTATGATATTGGAAAAAGATTATCAGAGCCTTATGAACCGCCTTTATTTGGCATCACCTGTCTTGGTCCAAGTCATGGTTTCGATCCCAGTGATAATACATCCGGTTTTATATTATGGCTGAATCACAGGGGAATAATGGTGGATCCTCCCGTTAATTCTACCGAATGGTTGCAGGATTCTAATGTTAATCCTAAATTTATTGACAGTATAATTTTAACTCACTGTCATGCGGATCATGATGCAGGTACTTTCCAGAAAATACTGGAAGAAGGTAAGGTTAATGTATATTCTACAAGAACTATAATGAATAGTTTTTTAAGAAAATATTCTGCATTAACATTTGTAAGTGATGATTTTTTAATGCGTCTTTTTACTTTCTTCCCGATAAAAATCGGCAATCCGGTTTTTATACACGGTGCTAAATTCAAATTTTTCTATTCACTGCATTCTATACCTACAATAGGATTTAAGATGGATTTTCAGAGAAAATCATTTGTATACTCATCGGATCATAACAATGATCCAAAGCTTCATAAAAAGTTATTAAAAACAGGTGTTATTGATAAAAAACGGTATAAGGAATTAAAAAATTTCAGCTGGGATGCAGATGTTATTTACCATGAATCAGGATTTCCGCCTTTACATACTCCGATAACCATTCTTGATAAACTTGACCCGGATATTAAGAAAAAAACTGTTGTTTATCATATTAGCAAAAAAGATTTTAAAAATAACACAGATAATACTGAGCTTACATTGGCAAAGTTTGGTATAGAGCATACATTAAATATCGGAGTAAAATATCCCGAGTTTGAAAAACCCTATCAGATATTGGGCTTATTGAATTATTTGGATTTTTTTGAAGATATGCCTGTCAGTAAAGGTATGGAGTTTTTAAATATTATTGAAGAAAAAAAATTTAAAAAAGGAGATGTGATCATAAAAAAAGGTGCGGTCGGAGATATGTTTTATATAATTAAATCAGGCAACATTATTGTCACAGGAGGGGATTTTCATAAAAGAAAAATTTATGGTGCTTGTGATTATTTTGGTGAGGCAGCATTGGTAACGGATAAAAAAAGAGCTGCAGATGTAATTGCAGAAACTGATGTTGTAGTATATACTATTACTAAGGATAAATTTTTATATTTTATTTCCGGAACAGAATTTGAAAAAACTTTGATAAGATTGGCAAAAACAAGAGACAGTGAGTCATGGAATGTACTGTCCAACAGCAAAATATTCGGTATATTAACAAGTACTCAGAAAACAATATTGGAGTCTATGATTTATAAGATTGAAAGACCGGAACCAGGAGTGCTTATTAGGGAAGGTGAATATATTAATGAAATATTCATTATAAGAAAAGGTGAGGTGGAAGTTTTTAAAAATAATAAAGAGATCGCAATATTGAAAAGAGGCGATTTTATTGGAGCAATGGTTAAAGTGCTTAGGAATGAACCGACACTTTATACTTTTAAAAATTTTGGACCAGTAAGCATGTATGCAATAGGCAGGGATGATGTAGTTAAATTTCTCGATAAAAACCCGGGGTTAATTATGAAGCTTACATATGATTTTTAATAAATTTTATTGGGAGAATACACATGGAATTAAAAGAATATGCTAAACCGATTTCATATATAACAAAATCAAATATCGGCATTTTGGTATTACATGGATTTACCGGATGTATTGAAAGTTTAAGGTATTATATAAATAAATTAAAAAGTAAAGGTTATAATATTGAGGCGCCAGCATTAAGAGGGCATGGAACTCATTGGGAAGAATTAGGCAAAGTTAAATATGAAGATTGGGTTGAGGATGCAACGGCGGCTTATGAAATATTAAAAAAAAGATGCGATAAAATATTTATTGCAGGGTTAAGCATGGGTGGAACCCTTGCTTTATATCTTGCTTATAAAATTAAGGATATAGCAGGAATTATATTAATCAATCATGGTATTTTTATTAATGATAAAAGATTCCCTTTTGCATGTGTAGGCAGATTTTTTGTAAAGAGTGATAAGGGGGTTGGGAATGATATAAAAGATAAAACACAAAATGAAAGAGCCTATGAAACAGTACCGACAGAAGGTGTTTATCAGTTATTCAGATTTATTAATAAAGTAAAATCAATTCATAAATTTATTGTCTGCCCGGTATTAATAATAAAGTCTATAGAAGATCATGTTGTTAAATTTAAGAGTGCGTCATTTACATATGACAGGATTAGAAGTGATGATAAGGAAATAATCTGGTTAAAAAATTCATATCATGTAGCAACAATGGATTATGATAAAGATATTATTATTGATAGAAGTTTAGAGTTTATAAGTAGGTTGACTTAGATTTATTAGATTATGTTTTATTTTATTTTAAAGAATAGACTAATAAAATAATTATTATAAAAATATTAATTTACTTTTAAAAATAAATATCATTTGAAAATAAATACCAAAAATGTAAAAATAATCCTATAGGCAGTTTATATATAGGAGTATTTATAATATGGATAAAAAATATATCGGTGCTATTGACCAGGGTACAACAAGCAGCCGTTTTGTTGTTTTTGATAAAAACGGCAAAATGATTGGTATGAGTCAAATGGAGCATAAACAGATTTATCCAAAACCCGGCTGGGTAGAGCATGATCCTATAGAGATTAGAGATAAAACATTTGAAGTAATAAAAAATACTCTTAAAAATAATAATATTGATGTAAAATTATTGGCAGCTATAGGCATCACTAACCAGAGAGAAACAACGGTAGTCTGGAATCCAAAAAATGGGAAGCCTTATCATAATGCTGTTGTATGGCAGGATACAAGAACACTGGATATATGCAGAAATATTGCTGTTAATGGAAATCTGGATTGCTTTCGCAATAAAGTAGGGCTGCCTCTTGCAACTTATTTTTCCGGGCCTAAGATAAAGTGGCTTTTTGATAATATAAAAGAATTAAAAAAAAAAGCTGCTGATGGTGATGTATTGTTTGGCACCATTGATTCGTGGATTGTATGGTGGCTTACAGGAGGACCTGACGGCGGAGTTCATATAACCGATGTTACAAATGCCAGCCGTACTATGCTTATGAATTTAGAAACATTGGCATGGGATGATGATATGCTTAATATAATGGGCATTCCCAAAAACATCCTGCCTGAGATCAAACCTTCCAGTGAAATTTACGGTTATACAAAAATAAATAATGTACTTGATTGCAGTATACCGGTTTCAGGTATACTTGGAGACCAGCAGGCTGCCTTATTTGGCCAGGTATGCTTTAATAAAGGTGATGCTAAAAATACATATGGTACAGGCAGCTTTATGCTTTTAAATACAGGAAATGATATTGTGCATTCTCGATACGGTCTTATAACAACACTTGGATATAAATTAGGTACCGAATCAGCTGTTTATGCCCTTGAGGGATCCGTTGCTATTGCAGGATCACTGGTACAGTGGGTAAGAGATAATATAGGATTAATAGAAAAATCCGGTGATATTGAGAAACTTGCAGGAACTGTTGATGATAATGGGGGTATATATTTTGTACCTGCTTTCAGCGGTTTATTTGCACCATATTGGCGCAGCGATGCAAGGGGAATCATAGTTGGGCTTACTCATTATATAAAAAAGGGTCATTTAGCAAGAGCTATCCTGGAAGCAACAGCTTATCAGATAGCTGAAATTTATGAAGCCATGATAAATGATACAGGGCTTACATTTAATTCTTTAAAAGTAGACGGGGGGATGGTAGTAAATGAATTATTGATGCAGTTTCAGGCAGATATATTAAATATCCCCGTAATCAGGCCAAAAGTCATAGAGACAACTGTATTGGGGGCTTCATATGCAGCCGGACTAGCTGTCGGTTTTTGGGAGAATACAAATGATTTGAAAAATAACTGGAAAAACGACAAAGAATGGCAGCCCAAAATGGATGAGAATAAAAGAAAGTTTTTTTATAATAACTGGAAACGTGCGGTCAAAAGAACATTTGACTGGATAGAATAAAGAAGTCTTTTCTATATAAATTTTGAAAGATATATAAGTTTGATACACCAATTATTTGGTTATATTATTTGTAAATTTTTAAAAATAAATGATTGACTAATCAGTCGAATTATTATATAATTAAAAATAATTAAATCAAAGGAGCTTGTATTATGATTTCAAAAAAGATTAGAAAAAATATAATTTATCCTGTTTTATTATTTTTTATTTTGTTTTTATTATATGGTTGCGCCGGATTATTTGCAAAATCTCTGGTTTATGCAAACAGGCAGCCTGTTATAAAAAATCCGGGTGACTATGGTTTAAAATATAAAAATATTGAGTTTAAGACACCAGACAATATAACAATAAAAGGATGGCTAATACCGGGCAGCAGTGACAGTCTTGGTGTAATAACACATCCTATGAATTTTAGTAAGTATGGTTATTCTGTAAAGAATCAGGGTGCTTTTAAAATTACTGATATTGAAGTTGAGTTTATTAAAACAGCAAAATCTTTAAACAAAGAAGGTCATACTGTTTTAATGTTTGATTTAAGGAATCATGGGGAGAGTGATGATAGCAAAGACAGGATTTTTGGGCTCGGTTTAAATGAATGGCAGGATGTTGCAGGAGCTCTTGATTATATAAATAATAATAAGAGTTTAAGCAATAAGAAAATATTTTTTGTCAGTTTTTGTACGGGAGCCGACTCAACAATAATTGCTATGAGCAAAGTAAAAAATAAATTTAAAAATGTCAAATGTCTGGTTGCTGTACAGCCTATATCTATGAGTGTTTTTGTGAATAATTTTATGAGAGATAAATATAAACCGCTTGTTAAAATGATACCTAGTATAGAAAAGGAATGCATTAAAATGGGTGGATATGAGTGGAATAAAATGTCTCCTGAAGGATATGTTAAAGATATACTGGTACCTGTTTTATATGTACAGGCAAAGGAAGATAAATGGACGGATATAGAGTTTGTAAAAAAATTATATGATAAATCTCCTCAGCCGAAAAAAATATTACTGTTGGAAGGTAAAATGCATAGATTTGATACATATAATTATTTTGGTGAGAAACCTGATGAGTTGATTAATTTCATAAACAAATATTTATAATAAGTAGATATTTATGTAAAAAGTCTGATACACCAAGTATAAATGGATATCAGGCTTTTTTTAATGTAGAAAATATTTAAATGTTATTTATAATATCAATAATTTGCTTAAAATAAACATATCCTTTATTGATTTTATCTGCTGCTTGCATTCTCATCAATTTTAATCTTTTTTTTTCTTTGTCAAATTTTATTTCATAACGATTACTTGAAATTTTTATTACAATTTTATCAAAATCAGATTTATCCGGATCACAATTTATGTTCCATTGAGGATGATTATAAGGACCTCCGTATTCAGGATTTAAAAAAACATCAATAAAACCAAACATATAATGAGGATTATTATTATACATGTTGCAATACGTATGTCTATCACCATTCTTTAAAATAAAATTTTTAACCAGATTAAAATTTTTAACTGTAAAATATTCATCTATACTATTTATATTAAAACTATCAAATTTAATCTTTTTTATATCAACCAGTACTGCTCCTTTATCTCCATCCGGCAATTCTAATATTCCCAATCCTCCCATGAATAATTTGAAATTATATAGTCCGGAAGTTGTAACTATCCAAATATTAAACCATGGAGAAAAATGCCAATTATATAATATTTCATCCGATGGTTTAATTATTTTATAATTGTTTAATAAATCAAAAAAATTATTTTCTGTCAGTATCATATTATTTTGATAATATAAAATTTCTACTTCAACTGATAACGTATCTTTTTTTTTGGGTAAATCACTTTTTTTTAATGCCTTATTTATTATTTCTTTTTCCATATTATTACATTATAATATTATTATTATATTTTATTTTTTTTTATCATAATAATTTTAATTTATTAAAATTATTAATATTTATAAAGAGAATTCTGGATTGACGGTACAATATATTAAACAAAAAAAAGCACACAAAAATTTATAATATAAGTTATTGTGTGCTTTAATTATATATTCCAACTGTTACAATAAATATTAATTAGACAGTTATAATATTATCCTCAGTTAAAGTTATCTATACTTACTGGCTAATCAAATGAATTATAAAATTCTTTTTACCTTTATATAATTCACTAGGTCTGTGAAGTATAACTTCTTTACAATAATGCGGTTTTTTATATCCATCTCTGCCTGTAACAGCAGAGCATTCCCATCCATAACCATAAGAATAATCTTTGTTGAATTTCATTTCAAGTGGGTAATCCCAAGTATCAGCAAAATATTCTTTAGCAAAATCAGTATTACCAAGAAGTGAACCATATTTTACACAAAATAGATAATAAGTATCCACTGTATCTGGATTTCCGTAACAGATTAAATCATCTATACCCTCTGGTAATGTATAAGTTAAAATTTGAGGTTCCAGCTTGGTACCGTAAAATTCATAAACAATTAAATTATTACGGTCGGATGACCTTTTATAAAAATTAATAAAATTGACAATGTCACCAGCAATATATTCATTTGCAACTGCAACATCTGTCCACCCTTCGGACCATTTACGTGAATCTATAAGATATAAATTACTGTCATTGTCGGTTAACTCATATATTTTTAAGTTTTTATTATCTGATGTATATCCGCTGTCTCTTAAACATAATACATATGTATGAAATGAGGGACTGGTACCATAGTTACCGTAATAACAAACAGGTATTAATTTAACCTGGGACCATCCTGTATCTATTTTTTTTCTGCAGACTCTTTCTCCGAGTGTTCCATCGGAGTTCATTAAGTAGATTACTAAATTGTAATCACCATTCTTAATTTTATTTTTTTTATAAAATAAAGCATAAGTAGAATAATTATGACATGAAACAAAATCAATGCTTGTCCATTGTGTGCTTATTTTATATTTTTTAATTGGAGTGTATAATTTCGAGTTATTTACTCTTCGTATATGAACATTATTACCATCATCTAAAAGTGTATTTTTGTAGCAAAACAGGTAATCATTAGATGAGTCCATATGGTAAAAATGATAAACACCGTCATATACATCATTCAATGCATAATAAGTATAAGAGCTTTCCAGTGTTCTATCTGTACTGATAGCATTCTCAGGCTGCTCATTTACAACTCCAGAATCAGCATCCCTAGTTTGAATTGAGGTTTCATTATTATCAGGCTCAGATAATGTACAGGAAAAAGCTATAAATAATAAAAATACCAATAATGTTTTAAAATAACTTTTTTTAAATTGTTTTTTAATACTTAACATTTTTTCTCCTTAATTAATTTTAAAAATATTTAATGTTATTATATTAGGATATTAATTTTTTAAAAAGGGCTATTATGGTCTAAAAATAGTACCTTTTTGTTACCTTTAAATTATTTTAGTATATATTATCTTTTAAAATCATCCTGCAGGATGAAATTTTAATTTTTTTATATTTTTTAACTAATAAATAATGAATTAATATTTAAAGAAATCATGGGAAGCAAGATAACAGTAAGTTATGATTTTTAGATATTAATTAAAAAAGCCTGATATGTAAAAATATAATTTTATATCAGGCTTTTATTAAATATAGGAGATTACTATTAATAATTATTTTCTACTTTAATTATTCCTATTAAAAAGTCATCTGATGTATTTGGCGTATTATCTGTACCTACATTATAAACATATTCCTTCGTGAAAAAAATCGTACCGTCATTAAATTCATGAGTTCTGTAATCTTTTATTAAATCATCAGCATCAAGCCAGATACCGTTAGGACCCGGGTCATTATATGATGTATAAGTATCCCAGCTCCACCATCTTGCATACTCCCCGCTGTATATTGCAGTAAAATAAGCGCCAAACCAGTCTTCTGAAATTTCATCATCAGCACCGTCAAATATTCCGTCAGGACCCGGCACATAATTTATTCTTTTTATAACACCGTCATTATTTGGATCAAATTCACTTATACAAAAACTTGTGAGTATATCATCAGATGTAAACCATTGTCCGTCAGGACCAGGCGATGTATATTTCTTTTCTACTCCTTCAATTTCAGACCAATCACTCCAATTGCCTATTCCATCATCACTGTCAAACCAGATGCCGTTTGGCCCCGGGCTTGTATTCCATGAGCCTGATGTGTCTGTTTTGTTTAAATACCCACCATATGCAGTCCCGGTTGCATTATAAGCAATCACATCTTGATCTCTTAAAGCGTCCTTATAATGTCTTACTTCATAACTTGTCATTACATCATCTGCTGTATTAAAAATACCATCCACACCCGGATCATTATAATATCTGATTATGGATTCTGTGGGGTAGGGTATATCTTCCATAACTTCAAAACTAAATGTTACATAACCGAAGTCTTCCGGCGTTGATCCATCTGCTTCTACAACCTGTACATTTACAGATGATGTCTGATTGTTTGTAACTGTAAATGATATCGGTAACGGATCTGTTACAAGCTCTGCCTTAGGTGCACCTTCCAAGGGAGCAGCATAAAGTATGTTGTTATCTGCATCTACTACTAAAAATTTTGTAAGGTTATATGAACCGGCATCAAGTTGAACTGATGAGCTTATATAATTCCCCTGACCCATGTCTAGAAGTTGGATTTCAATTGAGTCAAGGATTATGTTTCCTGACATGTCTTCAATAGTAACGACTACTGCATTCACATCCTCGGACGGGGGAATCACGGTTGCTCTTGTTGATTCACCGGGATTAAATTTTACATAACCTTTGCTTGATGATGAAGATGCTGTTTTTTTTACTACAACAACTTCTTCAGGATTTTGTCCTGTACAGCTTAAAATTAATAATCCTGCTAAGATTAAAAATAAAAATTTCTTCATATTTTTTTTGCTCCTTTTTTCTGTTTATTGTATTAATTATTTTTGATGCAATAAAAAATAAAATGTTGTAGTTATGCAAAAATTATTTTTTATTACATATTGTTATCGAGGATTTGCGAATATTCATTCGAAGAAATTTAAATTTTTTTAAAAAAACAAAATTTTAACTTAATTTTTACACGCAGGGATTAAATATATGCTCATTATTTTTTCCAATATCATATCAGCCTTATCAGCCGGTAAATTTGAAGTAAACACAACTACTATATTTTTTTCAGGAAGTATGTATATGTTTTGTCCATTAAGACCTCTTGTTGCAAATCCTCCAAGCTCAGGTACCCACCAGTGATAACCATAATCTCCTGACCAGTATGTACCTGTATGATTTTTAACCGATTTTTCAGCCCACTCTTCAGATACAATTTGTTTATTATTAAATTTTCCTTTCTTTAAATACAATAGACCGAATTTCGCCATGTCTCTCGGTTTTAATAATAGACCCCAGCCGCCGTAATGGATTCCGTTTTTATCCGCCTGCCATTCAGCATTTTTAATTCCCAGTGACTTGAAAAGTGTTTTATTTGCGTATTCAAGCGGTGTTAATCCTGTAGCATAATATATGATCCCTGATAAAAGATGAGAGCTCCCTGTATTATAGTGCCATTTATCACCCGGTTTTGCTTCCATTTTTTTATTTAATACATAACTCAAATCATAATATGCCCTGTCATCTTTATTCATATCCCAATGAATCCCTGATTTCATTAATAGTATATCTTTTATTGTTATATTCTTTTTATCCTCTGTAAGGTTGTCTATTTTATAATCTTTAAAAAAAGTGATCATTTTTTCATTTTCATTTTTAATATAATTCTCCTTTATGGCTATGCCTATTAAGGATGAAATGATGCTTTTAGTTGTAGAATACACCTGATGAGTATCATCAGGTGTTAACTGTTTCATTTGGCTTTTTGCGTATCTTTCAAATATCATGTATCCGTTTTTTATGATCAGCAGGCTGTTTATATCATATCTGTTATTATCAATGTATTTAAGCATGTTTCTTAATTTATTAATATCAAGTCCTTCTTTTTCAGGTGTTGATGTTTTCCAGTAATCATATGGATATTTTTCATTGTTTAAATAATTTTTTAGAGAATATATTTCTTTTTTATTTATTGTTTTGGAATTAAATAAAATACCTGATATCAAAATTGCGGATAAGGATAGTAATAAGATTATATAAATTTTAAATTTTATTGTTTTTCTCATTTTTTACTCCATCAAGTATTAGATTTGAATATATATTAATAAATGCTAATTTTTTAGCATATAAGCTTAAAATATTATTATTAGTGTAAAATGTCAAGCTGCAAGATAAATTAATTGTGAATAATTATATTATTTTTTTTATTTCATCAAGGCTTATATATATACCCTGGAGTCTATAGTTGTCTCCCGTTGAGCTTTTAAATATCATATCACCCTTGCCCAGGAGATCTTCCGCGCCGTTTTCATCTATAATTATCCGGGAGTCAACCTGGCTTGCAGTCCTGAAAGCAACTCTTGACGGGAAATTTGCTTTTATTAATCCGTCGATTACATCTGTTGAAGGACGCTGTGTTGCTAATATGAGGTGAATGCCTACAGCTCTCGATTTTTGCGCAAGCCTTACAATAGCGTTTTTGATTACTTTGGATTTATCCTGTAAAATAAGATCTGCAAATTCATCTATTATTACAAGCATAAAGGGCATTTTATTGCTTCTTGCAGATTTATTGTACTCAGATATATTCCTGACACTCTTTTTATTTAATGTTGCATATCTTTCTTCCATTATTTTTTCTACTTCGGCAAGTATCTCCCTTGCATCATCAACATCCGTTATTATAGGGGCAGAGAGTTGTTTTAAATTTTTATACGGTGTAAACTCAACCATCTTAGGATCTATTAATACAAGATTTATGGGTATTTCTTTTGATAATGCTAAAAAACCGACAATTATGCTGTTTAAGAATACTGATTTACCGCTTCCTGTAGCACCTGCAATCAGTAAATGAGGGAGCTCAATGGTATCGGTCCAGACAGCCATACCTTCCGATGATACTCCGATAAACATAGGGATTTTTTCATCCCTTTTTTTTATATCATCAATATAGGATCCCATTCCTAAAAGATCCGGATTATTCCTGGGTATAAATATCCCGAAGCTGTTTGTTCCCGGTATAGGTATCTGGATATTTATCTTAACACCCCCGATTCTTGATGACAGATCATTCTTATATTTTTCTATTTCTTTTAACTGCATTCCAGTCGGTATTTCGTATTCGTAGCGAATTATTTGAGGGCCTGTTGTTATGCCTGTTTGTTTTAATTTAATACCGAATGAATTGAATATATTATTAATCTTTGTACTCATTTCTTTTAATTCATTTTGCGGGACATTATTTTCTATTGTCTTGTTTAATCCGTTGGATGGAAAATTATATCTTAATACGGTAGAGTCAAATTGTTTTATCCTTGATATTGTGTATTCTACATCAACCACTTCACTGTCATTTAATATACCCGGATCTGTAACCTCTACAACTTTCGGTTCTGTTTTTATTGTGGTTTTTGTTTTGCTTTCTGTAATTGTTTTTTGCGACCTGTCTTCTATCTTTTTTATATTATTCTTTTTATTATTCCCAACCATAAGAGGAGTCTTTTTTTTATTAAAGGCTCCTTCAAATATATGAGAAAAAATATTTGATATTCCCAGCAATACAAACAATATAAGTTTTTTGACTCCGGTAAAAAATTTCTGCCAGCTTGATTTCCTTATATATATCAGATAAGCTGTTAATGACCATATAAAAAACAGTAATATAAAAAATGTTCCTCCTACCTTCCGCAAGTATTTTGTAAATATTTCTGCTATAAATCCAGGTTTTACATGCTGCGGGAGAATTATATTAGTAAGATAATTTAATACATAAACAAATAAGGATATTTCACCTATTGTCCATAATAAAAATATTCTCGTCCGGCTTAATTTTTCATTTCTTCTTTTAAAAAATGTGTATCCAAGGGCATAAAAAAAGAAAGGTGAGCATAAACCGGCATATCCAAAAAGTTTAAATATAAAATAATTAAAATATTTAAAAGGATAATTTATATTTTCTGCTACTGCATCCATTATACTTTTATTTTTAAAATGTTCATATCTGTAATAAAAAATAGGTTTCCTGTTAAAATCTCTCATAGCAAAATTTATTATTTGTATGGTGGCTAAAATAAATAACAGAGTACCTATAATCTGTCTTCTCTTTGATATTGATATATTGTTTGACATTTTTTGTCCTCATAATTTTTTTTTATTAATAAATATATGTATATCATAAAATTATAAATATTTCCAAAATTTATTAATCATAAAGTTATTTACTTTGTCTTTTTTTTTAAAAAAAGACACAAAAAAAATGGAGGGGAGTCAAGGGGGACCCTTAACAAACCCGCCTCTTTAAGTAATTAAATAACATAAGTGTTTGGTTAATCTGGTACAACTCCCCTGTACTCACAGCAATGAGTACAAGCTAAAACAGTACCAGATTAACTCTTCACACTAATAACATTTAATTACTTAAAGAAAAATAATAGAAAAAAATTAAAAAATAAATAAAACATTACGCTATTTTTTTTAAATCATTTTATAAATTTTATTTAAAAACAAGGCAATATGCTTATCACACCGGTACTATTTATTAATTATTTAAATAAAAAGTTTTCTGTCGATTTCATCGAATGATGCGATTGTTTTGTCATAGTTATTTGTATCTTTTAAAGTTAATTTTGTCCTGTCATTAAAAACAGCGCAAATATATCCGAAGCCTGCTTTCTTTGCTGCTTCTAATCCGGATAGAGAGTCTTCGATTACCATACATTCCCTGCAAAATAAATTAATTTTATTAACTGCGATTTTAAACATTTTAGGATCGGGTTTGCTGGGTATCATACCGTCATCATATACAATGAGATCTGTATTAAACCATTTTTTTAGATCAAAGATTTCTATATAAAAATCGAGATTGGATTTATCAGATGCAGTTGCAATATTCATTGAAATTTTATTTTGTTTTAAAAAATTTAAGAATTCCTTTACACCTTCTGCAAGATGCAGTTTATTTTTATTTTTTAAACAATTTTTCCTGTATATTGATTCTTTATACTTGATGTACTTATTTAATTCCTCTATTGATAAATTTTTATTAAACAGATAATTTAATATTGTTTTATTTGATCTGCCGTGAATATTTTTATCTATATCATTATATGTAAGTTTTATATTATACTTTTTTGCAAATGACAACCATGCATTATCATGAAAATCGGAATCCCAGAAAAGTGTACCGTTAAAATCAAATATTACCCCTTTTAGCATTATTACTCCAAAATAATAATTATATTATAAAACTTAAATAATATAATTAATTATTAATTTGTGGTATAAATTTTTGAATATACAATTTTTATTTTATGATTTAATTATATAGAATAAAAATTTTGATAAGATAATAACAGAAAAAAATTACTTATTTAGTTAGATTATCTTTTTCCCAATTTTTTCTAAAATTGTCTGCATGGTTTTCAATCCATTCAAACACGCATTCATTGCTTGAAATATTCGGATGCTTTTGTATCCTGCTTTTTTTATAAGACCTTATTTCATTTATCTGGTCATTCATGAATGCTTCAAACTGCTCCCTTAACATTCTTTTACCTTTGCTCACACTTTTTTATAAAATTTGTTGTTTTTATTTAAACAATAACCAATATTTTATAATTTCTACTATTTTATTACATTATTTGTCAAATTAATAATTAAAAAAAATTATTTTTGATACATCTTTGTGCTATTTAATGTAATAAATATTACTTTTATTAACCTTTTATTGCACCGGCAGTTGCACCTTTTATAAAGTATTTTTGCAGGAATAAAAAGACCGATAAAGGCAGGATCATAGAGATAAATGCCGAAGCTGTTTTAATATGCCATCCGGACTCTAAAGATCCTATCATACTTGTTATTTTTACCGTTAGCGGTGCTACATCAGGAGTGCCTCCTAAAAATACAAGAGATACCAGGAGGTCATTCCAAACCCATAAAAATTGAAAAATACTTAATGTTATTAATACAGGTATTGATAAGGGCAGTATTAATTTTGTAAATATTAATAACCTCCCGGCTCCGTCTATTTCCGCTGATTCTACCAGTGATTTTGGTATTTTTGCAAAGAAATTTCTTAACAGGTAAATTGCAAACGGCAATCCATAAGCAGTATGCGCTATCCATACACTGATGAAATTTCCCGATATATTAATCACATTTAACATTCTTAATACAGGAATCAATGTTATTTGTATGGGAATGATTTGAAGTATGATAAATATTATGAATATCGGCATCCTTCCAATAAATTTATAAAATGATATGGGATAAGCTGCCATGGCACCGATTATGACGGTTAAAATTGTAGCAGGTATAGAGATGATTATTGAGTTAATAAATGCCCTCAATATACCGGCATGCATTAATACATATAGATAATTAGAAAATGTTAATTTATGCGGATGTAAAAATGCTTTCCACCAGCCTGATGTTACCATATCTGCTCTGTTTCTGAACGAGTTTATAAATAATGCCAGTGTCGGTATAATCCATATACCTATAAAAATTATTATTATTATATTAATTGTTATTGATGCCAATGTTTTTTTTATTCTGTCTTTTTTCATTTTTATTATTTTTTTCCTTATTTTAAAAGTAGCTTATCCTAATAAATATCCACAAAGACTTAAAAGATGGGAATTATTTATGTGAAATTTCTTAATTTTTATTTATTTCCTCCTTTATGAAAATTTTTATATTAAAAATCATTGCAGGTATAATTGCTAAGAACAGTACAACGGCAATAGCTGCTGCATATTCAAAATTACCCTCATTAAAAGCCGTCCTATACATTCTATTAGCTGTTACTTCACTTACGCCGGCAGGACCGCCGCCGGTCATGGTATAAACAATATCAAAAATTTTTAATACATTGATTATCATTGTTGTTATTACAACAGCTGTTGTGGGGAAAATTACCGGCAGCTCTATCTTTAAAAAGGTTTGTATACTGTTTGCACCGTCTATTTTTGATGCTTCAATAATTTCTTTCGGTATATTATTTAATGCTGCAGTAAAGATTACCGTGCAAAATCCGGTCCATATCCAGATGCCCGTGAATATCAATGCATAATTAACGGTTTCTGCCCTGCCTAAAAAAGCGACAGGCTGATATTTATTTAAACCTGTAAAACTTAATAGTTTAAAAATTGTATTTAATAATGCATTAATTGTACCTATGTTTACATCTTTATCATACATAAATGACCAGATTATACCTGATGCAACATATGATATTGACATGGGAATAAATATTATTGTTTTTGCAATATTTGCCCATTTGATTTTAATAAATAATTTAGCAGTTATTAAACCGACAGAAACCGTAATGCTTGTAAATAAAATCAGCCATAATATATTGTTTTTAAATGCCTGTATCATTAAACTGTCATTCAGCATTCTTTTATAATTTTTAAACCAGACAAATTTAGTTAAATTTTCTTCATTTTCCAATCTATTATAGATTTTAATCAGGATTAACTCGGTTGTGTCTTTAACAGTCATTTCATCATTGATTTCATCATATTTAACAAATATATTAAATGTTTTATTGATTTTTTTAATAATAGGTTTCCAGTTTTTTAACTGTTTGAATTTATTTTTATTTTTAATATCCCTGTTGCCATTCTCTAAAATAATTTTATTGATTGATACTGATATTTGATTTTCACTGATTTTTATTTTTTCAGTAAGGCTTATAAAAAATGTCTGGAATGCAGGTTTAATCAAAAAAAAGAAAACCAATATAAAAGCAGGAAGCATCCAGATATATATTTGTAATGAATTCAATATGTTTTTATTTATTTTTTTCATAACAGTTTTTATCTTGATATAATTTATAAATTTTTTTAATAATTATTTTCTGCTAAATTCTCCATATCTGCTAATATTTTATCTATATCATCAGGATTTTGTATGAATCGTTTGCATGCATCCCAGAAACCTCCCTGGTTCCCCACACTTGGAGGCATCATATCGGATGCATCAAATACATAGATTTTTGCCTCTGTTAATATTCTAGCCGATGATTTTGAAATAATATCAGGATAAATGTCATAAGATACATTTTTATTATGAGAAATAAATCCGCCTTTTTTTGCCCATATTTCATGAGCTTCCTTTGTTGTTAAAAATTGAAGTAATTTTTTAACATTTTTTGATGTATTAAAAATTGCTATTACATCGGCTCCACCTACAACAGGAACGCCATATTCTTCTTTAATTGGCGGGAATGCAAAAAAAGCCATATTCTCACCAAATTTGATATGATTTAATTCATTTGCTACTATTCCTCCCATAAAGTCACCTTCATAATACATATAAGCTTTTGGATTTTCTTGAAAAACATAAAATGCAGCATTCTGGAAAGTTAAAGCCAGGGTGCCGTCAATACCGCCGTAGAGATTTTTGGGATTGCCTATAATTTTTTTCCACTCCATAAATGCATTTTTAATACAGGGATCTGTCCAGGGTATTTCATGATCAATCCATGCCTGGTATTTTTCCGGTCCTGTAGTCCTTATCATTATATTTTCAATCCAGTCAGATAAGGGCCATCCGATATCAGAACCAATCGACCAGGGAGTTTTACCGCTTTCTCTTATTTTATCTGTCAATTTGATCATTTCATCCCATGTCTTGGGGATATCCCATCCGTTTTTTTTGAATTCTACAGGATTATACCATATTACCGATTTATTGCTTGCTTTATAAAAGATCCCGAATAACTTACCGCCGTAACTTGCAAGGTCTATCCACGTTTCAGAATAGCTTTTTAATAATTCTTCCTTATTGAGAAAATCAAGAGGTTTTATTTTTCCTTTTTTAGCTAATTCCTGTAATTTTGCAGGATTTGGTAATATTGCCAGATCAGGAGTATTATTTGCTTCTATCCTTGTTGTAATAAGTGCATCAAGATCTCTTGTTGTTTCAAATTTAACCTTTACACCCGAAGCATTGCAAATTTCTAAAAAATTATTTAATTCACTGCCGCCCCATGTTCCGATTATATGAATTTCATTTTTATCTGTTTTTGAGCAACTTATTGTGAACAATATTAATATAATAAAATATAGTATTTTTTTCATGATATTGACTCCGTTTACTATTTTAATAATACTTTTATTTTAAAGGAAAAAACAGTTGATGTCAAATTTTGATCATAATATAATCTGATTTACTGTGAAAATATTTCACATATAAGTCATGGTGTGAAAATAGATTACAATATATTTTATTAATATTGTTTATATATGTAAAAGTTAAATGGATAGAAATCATTGATAATTCATTATATATAAATGATTTAAAAGAATATTAATTTTAATGATTTTAATTGATTAGTTGGCATGTTTTATGCATTTAGTATAACAAGAATATTTTTATAGGAGAATAAAATGAAGACAAAAGCATTGATTGCATTTTTAATTATGTCATTAATTAGTCTTGGACTATTTGCAGAGGAAGTAAATTTAAAGTTAACCGGTAAGGTATATATTTTTAACAGGATTCATCCTGTTTTAGTCAGTGAAGGTAAAGAATATATTTTACTGGTGCCAAAGATTTTTAATATTGAAGAAGGTGAAGAAATAAGTGTTGACGGCAAGGTTATAGAAAAGAAAAATCAAGATGAAGATTGTCCTTATTACAATGTTAATGCTGTATTTTTTTTGGTAGAAAAGATAACATTTAAAGGAAAAACTTATGATTTAGCAGATTTTAGATTTCATCATTTTGGCAAAGGAAGAGGACATAAAAAATTTGATGAAAAATATGACGGCAAAAGAAGAAATTATAAAAAAGGCGGTTACTGGGAAGATTAAATGTAAAAGTTATTAAATAATATCTATAGTATAGGATATTATTTAATTAATCACAAAGACATAAAGACACAAAAGTAAAGATATTTGTATTTATTAATATATATATTAAGTCTTGCTTTGTGTCTTTGAGTCTTTGTGGTAATTTTTATGAATAAATATATATTATTTGAAGGAGGTTTATATGGGATTTGGTAGTTTATTGTATTGCGGGTATTATATATCAAAAGGAAATTTTTGGATGGGAGGTATAATTATGTGGATATTCTTTGTTTTAGTAATTGGTGCAGGTATTTTATTATTTGTATCATTATATAAAAAAAATAATGTTGTTAAATCAGAGAGTCCTTTGGATGTTTTAAAAAAACGTTACGCATCAGGGGAGATAGATAAAAAAGAATTTGATAAAATTAAAAATTATCTAGTTTAAAAAGATGCATGCCAAGTATAAGACGAGAAGTAAAATATATACAAGAAAATAATATCATTTACAATAATTATTAATGAAACATAATGATTTATTGCAATATTATTTATGAAATTTTACTTCTTGTCTTGGATGCTTTATGATAAAATTTAAATAATTAAAGCTATGAAGATAAAAACAGAATATATTATTTATTTTTCTATTATAATATTATTTATTGCATTAAGTTTAACCTTTATTTTATTAATTAGAGTCAGAAGTGAAAGAAATAAGCTTTTTATTGAGCTGCAATCAGAAAGATTATTGGGAGAGTTTTTAAATGCACATATTGATAATAAGGCCGTTGAAGTTTTTAAAAAAAATAAAGATGTATTGGGTTTTGGATTATATAATTTTAATGGTTTCCCAATAATATATTTTGGAAGTGCACCAAAGAGGATTTTTATCAATCCGGATATCATGCATCATCCTTGTAAATATAATAGAAACAGAGAGACTTTTCAATTAATAAGAATCATAGGTAATCTTCATTATGGAAGAAAACCAAAACATATTATGCCGCATATGTTAAGGAATGATATTAAGATTGGATTTATAGAGTTAAAAGTAAAAGATTATTTCAGGAGAAGAAAAAGCAGCAGTATCTTTATTTTTTTATTTCCGATATCTTTTTTAATCTTAATAGTACTTATATTAATATTATATAAAAGGAATATGGATTATAAAAATAAAATAGAAAAACAAAAAGAGCTTGTTAAACTTGGAGAGATATCGAGAACCTTATCACATGAAATAAAGAATCCGTTAGGTGCAATTAAACTGCAAATCGGATATCTTAAAAAAATTCATCCGAAAGATCTAAATGAATTAAGAGTACTTGAGGAGGAAACTGACAGGATAAGCCTTTTAACAGACAGGATAGGAGATTTTTTAAGGAATCCTGTTGGTAAAGTTTTAGAAATTGATATTTATGATTTTATTAGGAATATAGTTATAAAATATAAAGATAATAATATTGTTATCAATAATAAACTGAGTCGAAAATATTTTGTCAAATTTGATAAAGACAGATTAAGATCGGTATTAGAAAATATTATAATAAATGCTATTGAAAGTGGGAATAATATTGATAATAAGATTGATATTGAACTTGAAGAATCAAGAGATAGAGTAATAATTACAATTAATGACAATGGAGAAGGATTACCTGCAGATTATGAAAATAATATATTTGACCCTTTTTATACAAATAAGACAAAGGGGTCAGGTTTAGGTCTTGCTATATCAAAAAGATTTATAGAAGCACGCGGCGGTAAAATAGAAATTTTTAATAAAAAAAAGGGTAAAGGTACAACCGTTAAAATTATTATATAAATAATGATTTTACAATTAAGGCACTAAAATTTAAATAGATATATTTTAAGCAAAATATTTATTAATAATTTTATATATTTTATTGATTTATTTGTGTCTTAGTGTTTTTGTGGTTTTATATATTAAACAGCTAATAAGGAGTTATATTTGAAGGTTATAGTTGTTGATGATGAAAAAAATATAAGGGATACTATAGTAAAATATCTTAAACTTGAAAATATCACAGGAATACCTGCTGGTAACGGATTAAGTGCAAAAAGAATCCTGGAAGAGGAAGTTGTTGATATTGCAGTAGTTGATCTTAAGATGCCGGGAATGGATGGGCTTCAATTATTAAAATGGATAAATGATTTTGGCCAGGATATACCTGTAATTATTATTTCTGCTTTTGGTGAAATCAAGGATGCGGTTGAATCAATGAAATTGGGAGCAAAGGATTATATTGTAAAACCTTTTGATCCTGAAGAGCTTGTTATAAAGATTAAAAATATATATGAAACAAAAGTATTAAAAGATAAAGTAGAGACAGGTAAAAAGAATGATTTTATTACAGATTCTTTTATCGGGGAAAATAAGAAAATTTTAGAAATAAAAAATCTTATTAAAAAAATTGCTGATACGGATTCAACAATATTAATAACAGGGGAGAGCGGGACAGGCAAAGAAGTTGTTGCAAGAAATATTCATAAATTATCCGTAAGAGCAGATTGTCCTTTTGTTGCTATAAATATAGGTGGAATACCGGAAAATTTACTGGAAAGTGAGCTTTTTGGTTATGAAAAGGGTGCTTTTACAGGCGCTAATATGAGAAAAAAAGGGATGTTTGAGGTTGCATCAACAGGAACATTGTTTTTAGATGAAATAGGTGATATGCCCTTAAGTTTACAGGTTAAATTATTGAGAGTATTACAGGATAAAAAAATACAGAGATTAGGAAGCACGCAAGATATACCTATTGATGTAAGGATTATATCTGCTACAAATAAAAATTTGGATGATCTGATAAAGATTGGTTCTTTTAGAGAGGATTTATTTTTCAGGCTTAATGTAATAAAGGTAGAGCTTCCTGCTTTAAGAGATAGGGTTGATGATATTCCACTTCTTATAGGTGCCTTTATAAAAAAGCTTAATAAAAAATTAAATAAAAATATTAAAGATATTACTAAAGAAGCAATAGAATCTATAAAGTCTTATAATTTTCCCGGTAATATCAGGGAACTTGAAAATATACTGGAAAGAGCTTTTATATTGGCTGATAATAATATAATAAATGAATCTAATCTTGGATTAACAAATATTAATAAAAAAAATAATTTGAATAAAGGAAAATTCAAAGATATTGAAAAGGATGCAATAATTAAAGCATTGCATAGGTGGGATGGCAACAGGACTAAAGCTGCAAATGAGCTTGGTGTTTCAAGAAGGACAATTATAAATAAGATTAAAGAATACAATTTAAAAGAGTTTTTATAAACAATATATTTTAAAAAATATACTTATTTAATTTTATTATTAATTTTTACTATTTCCTTTGTGTCTTAGTGACTTGGCATTGAATTCTTTAATTATATAAATAAAAAAAACCTTAATCCTGCTTGCCCTTTATTCGCTATATGAGAACAGGATTAATCGGTAATAAAAAATAAAAAAAAGCCAAAGTGATAAAATCAAAAATTTTTAGTATAATTAGTTATAAAATTGCTGTTATTTTATTTTTCTTGTTCAAATAATATATTTTTATTATATTTAAATAAATATAAATTTGGAGGGTTATTGTGATGATGAACAATTTTGGCAATCTTGGGCCTGTCGGTGGATTAATATTTATTTTTTATAGTGCTTTTTTAATCTTAGCAGGATTATTAACATTTTTTGCCGGCGAGATTTATATAGCTATTAAAGAGATAGCTATTAATACTAGAAAAGAAGAAAAAGCCGGCAATGATTATCAGAATTTAGATAGAGCAGCATTATTATGCAAAATCATGGGAATAATTATAATTGCACTTGGTGCTATTGCAGGATTATCCGGCTTATTATTTATGGTTATAGGCAGAAAAGGTTTTTAATATAATTATTATAATTGTATATCATGTCATTGAAAAATGTATTAAAATTGATTAATATTATAATATAAATGTTTTTTTGGAAGATTCTTTATGTTGCAGTTTATTTTTTATCAAATATATTATAATGAATTATTGCTTTTTAAAAAAACAGATTTAGATAACATAACAAAAATTTTAACTAAAAATAAAAATAAAAATATTCCTAAAAAAGAAGATGCGATAATTTGCAGTGCCTGTAAAAATTTAATTACATTGCCCAGTGATTCTATTTCAATTGACGGTCATCATTCTCATGTGTTTACTAATCCTGCGGGATTTTCATATGAGATAGGCTGTTTTATTAATGCCAGAGGCTGTTTAAATGTCGGAGATCCGACATTAGAATATACATGGTTTCCGGGATACAGCTGGTCTATTTCTGTGTGCTCAAATTGTTTTCTTCATCTCGGCTGGTTTTATCAATCTAATGGCAATAGTTTTTACGGATTAATATTGGAAAGACTTGAAGATAATTAAATAAAAAATTAACTCTTATATAATTAATTATAAATGCTATTTTTTTAATAAAAATTATACTATTTTTAGTAAACAATATTAATATTTTTTTCTTTAGATACTTTAGATATTATTTATGGAGTAAAATATGAATTTATCATTATCTAAAGTATATCATTTTGCCCTACACCACTTTTACATACAAAAAGTAATTTTTTTAAATAAAAACCTTACGATAAGTAAAAGTGGTGTGGGGTGATATTTTCAAAAAATTATACACTTTTGGGAGTAGAAATAGCCCAAAAGCAATTATTTTATCGGCGGTAAAACATTATACAGATTATGCATCTTAATTCTCAATTATATCTTGATAAAAGACTCTATTAATTTTATATATAACATACACAATTTATTTTTTTGGAGAATCAAATTGACTTATAGGATTGAAATAAAATATAAAAATAATTTTAATGACGGCAGGGAAAAATCTCTTTTGCATGTTATTGAAGAAGATACCGGTATAAAATTAGATAGTGTGAAAATTATTGATATATATAATATATTTGGGGAATATAATCCTGATGAATTAATTCTTTTGAAGGATGAGCTTTTTTGTGACCCTGTTTATCAGGAGGGAAGTACGGATTTTTATTATGCAAAAAATCTTGATTATAATTTTTGTATTGAGGTTTCATATTTACCCGGTGTAACGGATAATGTTGGCAGGACCGCTGCTAAAGGCATAAGCAGTATTTTAAAAAGGAAGATAAAATCAAGCGATGTAAGATCCTCACTGCTGTATCTGTTTAGCGGTAGTATCGACAATGTTAAAAAGGAAAAGATTGCAAAAAATGTATTGTGCAATAATCTTATTGAAAATTATACTATACTGGATAAAAATGATGTTATTAGCGGAAAAACAATATCTTATGTTAAACCTGTTGAGAATGAAATAAAACCTCCTTATTTTAAAGAAATTAATTTAGAAATTACTGATGAAGAACTGTTAAAAATATCCGATGAATACATTCTTTCCTTATCGCTTGACGAGATGCATGCAATACGGGATCATTATAGAGATGAAAAAGTGCAGGCTTATAGAAAGCAAAACAATCTGCCTATTAATCCTACAAATGTTGAGCTTGAGGTTTTTGCCCAGACATGGAGTGAACACTGCAAGCATAAAATTTTTAGTGCAGATATTACATATAAAGAAGGCAGTAACACAAAAGAAATAAAATCACTTTTTAAAAAATATATTAAAGGTTCAACGGAAATAATAAAAAGGAAGAGGGATGATTTATTATCACTCTTTATTGATAATGCAGGTATCGTTAAATTTAATGATGAATATGCATATTGTGTAAAAGTTGAAACACATAATTCTCCAAGTGCACTGGATCCATACGGCGGTGCTATGACAGGGATTGTTGGGGTCAACAGGGATATAATCGGTACAGGAATGGGAGCCTATCCTATTTTTAACACAGATATATTTTGTTTCGGCAGTCCGTTCACTCCGGATGATGATGTGCCTGCTGGATTGCTTCATCCGAGAAGGATTTTTAGAGGTGTGCATAGAGGTGTAAAGGACGGCGGTAATGAGTCCGGTATACCGACGGTTAACGGGTCTATTGTATTTGACGAATCATTTTTAGGCAAGCCCTTAGTATTCTGCGGTACGGGCGGTTTGATGCCTTTAAAAGTTGCAGGAAGGGATTCTCATAAAAAATATATAAAAAAGGGTGATGTTATAGTAATGTGCGGCGGCAGGATCGGTAAGGACGGGATACATGGTGCGACTTTTTCAAGTGCTCATCTTACAGAGTCAAGTCCTACGAGTGCCGTACAGATAGGGGATCCTATAACGCAGAAGAAGATGCTTGATTTTTTAATGGAAGCCAGGGATCTTGGATTATATAACGGATTAACTGATAATGGAGCTGGCGGGCTATCGAGTTCAATCGGCGAGATGGCTACATTCACAGGCGGGGCTGTTTTGAAGCTTGATAAGTGTCCTTTAAAATACAGCGGTCTGGATCCATGGGAGATACTGCTCTCGGAAGCTCAGGAAAGAATGAGTCTTGCAGTACCTGCGGATAAGATTGATAAATTTTTAGAATTATCAAAAAAGCGGGATGTCGAGTCAACCGTTATCGGAGAGTTTACAGATACAGGATACTTTGAATGTAAATTTAACGGGGAAATTGTTTGTATGCTTAACATGGATATGCTTCATGAAGGTGTACCCAGGATGAAATTGGAGGCTCAATGGATTCCCCCTAAAGAGGACAGATTGCAGCCCTTAAATATCGGTATAAAAGAGTCTGTAAGAAAGCTTTTAAAGAGCCCTAATATTGCTTCCAAGGAATACTGGATAAGGATGTATGACCATGAAGTTGGAGCAAGGACTGTAGGCAAGCCTTTCAGCGGCAAGGAGAATGACGGGCCGTCAGACGGTGCAGTATTGAAGGTTTTCCAGGAGTCTAATGAAGGGCTGGTTGTGACACATGGTATCGTGCCCAGGTATGCAGGAATGGATGCCTACCAGATGGCAGCATGCGGTATTGATGAGGCATTCAGGCAGGCTGTAATCCTTGGAGCTGATCCTGATAAAATAGTGGGCCTTGATAATTTTTGCTGGCCGGATCCCGTACAGAGCGAACATACCCCGGACGGAATGTATAAATTAGCACAGCTTGTGAGAGCCTGCAGGGCTGTATATGAAACTACGATTGCATATAACTGCCCGTTAATATCAGGCAAAGACAGTATGAAAAATGATTACAGGCGTGGGGGCAAAAAGATATCGGTACTGCCTACTTTACTATTTACTGCTGTCGGCAGGATAGATGATGTAACAAAGATGGTGTCTCATTATTTTAAAAGAATTGATGAAAAGGTTTATCTTCTCGGACATACGGAAAGCGAGATGGGTATGAGTGAGTATTATGGTATTCATAAAAAAGAGGGCGGCATCTTACCGAAGGTTAATACTGATAATGCAATCAGGCTTTATAAAAAAATATCGCAATGTATTGAAAAAAAAATATTGTCATCAGCTCATGATTTATCCGACGGCGGTTTGGTGGTTGCACTTGTTGAGTCTGCATTCTCAGGAAATGTCGGTGTAAATATCAATCTTGATGCTGTCGGTATTAAACTTACCGATGAAGAAAAGCTTTTTTCCGAAACACCCTCACGGATTTTGGTATCACTGGACAAAAAAAATGAAGATGAATTTCTTGGCATCATGAAGGATCAGCCTGTGTTTTATCTTGGAGAAACATCTGAGGGGAATAGGATAAAAATAGCATCAAATGATAAAATTATCTATGAAGATGATTTAGGAGAATTAAAAGATATCTGGAAGAATGCACTGGTGTTTTAATGTTATAAAAAATGAATTATAAAAAAATAATATTATTATTTATTGTATTTTTTTCATTAGTTTATACCTTTACAGAAGAAAATTTAAAAATTCATTTCATTAATGCAGGGGAGGGCGACTCCATATTGATCCAGACCCCGGAGAGGAAAAACATACTCATAGATACGGGTAATCTAATCACAGGTATTAAAGTTTATAAATATTTAATCAATAATAAGGTTGATACAATCCATCATCTTATCTTAACACATCCGCATCCGGATCATATCGGCGGGGTATTTGCAATAGCACAGCTTTTAAAAATAAAAAGCATTTATGATAATGGGGAATATTTAAACGATATTGCGGAAAAACAGGATATTTACAGATGGTACCGGGATTTAATCAGGAAAGACAGAAGATATAAAAAATTGTCAAAAGGCAAGGTGATTAAGATAGGCAGTGTAAAACTTAAGGTTTTATGGCCCAGTAGAAAAATGTATGAGGATTGGAATGCCAACTCGCTTGTGATGATGCTTCAATACGGAAGTTTTAAGTGTCTGTTTATGGGAGATGCTACTGTAAAAACTGAAAGCGAGCTTTTGCTGCAATATAGAGATCTAAAAGCAGATGTATTGAAAGCGGGGCATCATGGAGCCGGTGATACAGGCAGTACAGCATTCATAAATAAGGTCAAACCTGAAGTTGTAATAATCTCTATTAATAAAAATAACAGAAGGGGATATCCTGCCGGTGATGTTATTACCAGCTATAAAAAATCGGGAGCAAAAGTTTATACTACTTACAATGATGGTAGTATCATTATAAGTGTTAAAAAAAATAGTACATATGTCATTGATACAATTAAGGATTAATAATGAATGTAAATTTTAAAATTACAATTAGAACCATAGTCATATCGGTTTTAATTATTGTTTCTTCATCATTCACACGCCAGATTTTTAATTTTGTTACATATGATCTAGGTTTACCTAAGAGACTGGAAGGCGATGTTTTTAAAAATAAGGTTTTATTCAATCTTAATGATGAAGATAAAGACGCTATAAGTAAGATTTATATTAAGTCTTATAAGGGTGATTATTATTTGTTAAGAGTAAGATTGGATATTGGAGAAAAAGAAGAGGCAAGGTGGATTCTCCTGAAATGCGGCTGGATTAATTATGCTTCTATAATGATATGGGCTATTTTTGGAATAACAGGATTATTGCTTGTATATTTTCTTTTTAGATTAAGGATAAATTTTATAAATTTGATTTTTTTCTTTATAGTATTCGCGATAGGTCTTTTGTATGCGTACACAATGAATCAGCATATTTCCGAGCGTATTCATTTAATACTCTTCGGTATGATAGGCTTTCTGTTTACATACGACAATATAAAACTGCCCCTGCATAGATTAATTATTTATACAGTTTTTTGGGGCTTTTTTGCGGCATCATTGGATGAGATGTTTCAAATGTTTTTACCGTACAGGGTAGGGGACATAAGAGATGTAATATTCGGCGGTGTTGGAAGCACCTGGGGCTGTTTTGTCTGCATATCTATGAAGTATAATATAAAAGAGATTATTGGGAAATTTAAAAGAATTGATATAAATTGTATTGAATTAGATATGAAAAATATTATTAATTATAATAGTCCATCAGAACAAGATATTATGAAAATAATAGAATTATTTCCTATAATTAGTAAACTTGAGTTTTCACTATTGGCAAAAGTATCTAGTAATTTTAAGTTCTTGGATATTTTTTCATCAGAAGAATTATCATCTTGGCATAGAAGATTAAATAATAAGCTTGGAAAACTTAGACTATCATATATATATTTGAAATATAATTTTTTAAATAGAATACCAGATGATAATTGGGTTGATTCATCTGGGAATAATGGTAGAACAATTAAATATTTCCCTGATTTTCAAAAGAAACATTTTGTAAATAAATTTTATTATGACTATTATTATGAGATTTTTTATTATCATTTTTTTTCTGCAATTGATATCATTTTCCATATTTTAAATATTAAGTTAAATATTAATACTAATAATAATGATAACAATTTTAAAAATATAGTTCTTAAAAGAATAAAAGAAAATAATTATAATTTATTTAATATAATGAATGACTTCTATTATAATGATTTGATAAGAAAAGCTGAAAAAATAAGAAATGATTTAACACATAATTTTGCTCCAAATGAAGTTTGTTCTGGTGTTAAATGGGAAGGAATTTCTGGGAATTCACCGGTATCTATTGGTATTGGTAATTACATGACTTCGAATGAAATATTAAAAAATATAGAAGAAATAATAATCCTTTTTGTAGACTTGTTAGATAAAATTAGTGAATTATTAAATAATTAGAAAAATAGGTAGTATTATAAATATTTAACTATTAATAATTCTCAAAAAAAATATAAGAGTATTCTTAAAAAAGTATAAATAGCCCCTCACCACTTTTTATAAAAAAATAAATAAAAAAGTGGTGAGGGGGGGCTGAGATTGATGTAAGATTTTATATTGATCCTAATGTTTACAGAAAACTCAGGAATGCTCATGGAGTTATGCATACATTTAGTGTTGCTGTACTGATAAGAAAGATGATAGAGCTTTTTTTTATTTTAGTAGAAGCGAAAAGTCTTAAGTGGCTAATAGAAGTTATGAAATCTGGTATTAAGAAGATCATCAATATTCTTACTAAAAACAAGAGACTGTTGAAGAATACAGAAAATATGATACATATGTTTGGGGAAGAGTTGATGGAAGAGTGTATAACTATGATATTTTCAAAGAATTATACACTTTTGGGTGTAGAATTACCGAAGAATCTTCTAGAATTTAAACATTAAGCATAAAACATAAATATATTTTTTGTTAATTAAGTTATCTCCTATAATGGAAGGATATTGATTTGTTTTATTTGAATTTTAGTAAATAATTATAAATAGGGATTACTACTCTTTTATTTTTAATTTCTGTAATGATATTATACGGATATAATGATGAAACCGGTTTATATTTTAATTCGCCCAGGATTATTGGATTTGAGTTATCAGGAGGCAAAGGCAAATAGCCTATTTTTAAGTTAGGTTTAGAATCATTCTGATAATCTGGATATAGATATAAGAATTCTTTGCTATTTTGCGAGATTATTCCCATTTTAATCCATCTATTGTTATTCTCCTGGTTTTTAAAAAAACTAATCATATCACTAATATTGTCTAAATTTCTTAACAGGGTAATTTTATTAGTATGTGTATTTAAATATAAATAAAAAAGATCAATATTAATGGAGCCGTAATTATTATCGTTATACAATACGATTATTAATCCCTTATCATTGTCTACCCATTTAGTATAAATTGTGATCAAGTGACTGTTTTTTTTAAGCCAATCGGGTATTGTATCTGTTAATTGTGTAAAACTTGCGATTTTTTTTATTTCACCTGATTCTAAATTGAATAGTCGCACTCCATAACAGAGTTTATCATTTGGGTTTGGTGAATAAGAACATATTGATATAGTTTTTCCATTATTTGATATTGCCGGTCTTGTATAATAAACAGGAGAGTTTGAGGAAAACTTATCAAAATCTTTTATTTTTTTTGGAGAATTACCGGGCGTAAGTCGGAATATAGCAGTAGAATACTCTTTGTCTTTCTTAATAATCCTAAAGAAAAAAAGATTTTTACTATTTTTATCCCAGACAGGAAGAATGTCAATTAATGCACCTTTTCCCAACATTAGTGAATCTCTGGTATTATCATCTGTACAATTAATAAATTTATTTTTTTTTACATTAAATATCCAGATGTCAGGTTCATGCATATATTGAAAATAATCATCTGTAAATGCAATATATTTTCCATTTGGAGACCATGTAAAATAATGTATCCTATTACACGCCTTGTCCGGGAATGAATATCTGTTTATGGTTTTGTTATTTATATTATAAAAACATAATTCGTGATTCATATAATCAAGGAAAACAATGGTATTTCCATCCGGTGATAATTCAAAAGCAGTACCATGGTTATTTGAAAGTTCATCAAGGTCTATTACTTCTGCAAGCTCATAATTTTGACCACATGAAAAAGAAGCGGTGAATAAAATTAATAAAAAAGTTATATTAAATATTTTGTTCATTCTATAATGCTATTAGCTTAGTGAAAGCTGTCTTTTTACGTAAAGATTATAAAATATAATATCATATTATAAAAAAAATGTATTCTCTTTTTTGGATAAGATCATTGTTGTATTTTTATAATATTTAATAAATTTTTGTTAAAAGTAATTGTGCTAATTCATCCGATTTGTTCATCTTTGATGCTGTTGAGATTGTATCTACTTCATAATCTTTATTCTCCCACGTGCCTGATCCTGATACAGCAATTAAAACAACATTTTTATTATTCATATTATCCCTGATAAATTTATCTACATTAGCTCTTAATTTGTTTGCCTCAACCGAGTTTATAATTATTATTGACTGCCAATCGGATGGTTTTATCTTATCATCCAATAAGGACACATCAATAACCTTAATATAGACTTCTTTGTTATTAAGATTATCAATAATTGTATCAACCAGTTTTTCTTTAAATTTACTTCCCTGGCTGGTAATTAAAATATGTTTTTTAAAATTTGGCGTATTAATTTCAAATAATTTAGCTTCTTTTTGGGAAAACATAAGCTTATAACTAACTGCTGTAATAATGAATACTGATATTAGAGAACCTATCCCAATTAAAATTCCTAATAAAATTTTTTTGAATGTTCTTTTCATAAAAACCCCCTTCTTAAATTAATTTTATTTTAATATTAAAATTTTTATTTTATAAATATAATCTTATTAATGGTTAAATTTTATATTTGAATGGTAGATATATTGTGTTAAATGGTTTATACATTTAATGATAATATCTATAAATTCTATAGAATAAGAAATAAATTTTTTTTTATCATTTAAATTATTTCTTTAAATTTTTCTATTAATAATTTGGTTTTTTTGCCGGGTTTACCGTCTCCTATAACCCTGCCGTCAATTTTAATTACAGGAATAATCTCTGCCCCGGTACCGGTTAAAAAGCATTCTTCTGCATTATATAAATCGTATTTTGTAAATATTGCTTCTCTTACAGGAATTTTAAGCTGTTTTGCCAATTCAAAAATGGTGTTTTTTGTTATCCCGTCCAGTGCACCTAAATAACTGCAGGGAGTCAATAATTCATTTTTTAATAAAATGAATATATTGTCGCCGGTGCATTCAGTAATATAACCATCCCGGTTCAGCATTATGCATTCTAAAACACCTGCCTGTTTTGCTTCTATTTTTGCTAAAAGATTATTAAGATAATTTAATGATTTTATCCTTACATCTATTGATAAAGGCGGGATCCTTATTGTAGAAGCTGTTATAACCTCTATCCCGTTTTTATAATATTCACCCGGGTATAATTGTATATCTGAAACTATAATGATTACACTGGATCTGTCACATTTGTCAGGATCAAGACCGAGCGATCCTTCTCCTCTTGTTACTATAAGTCGGATATACCCGTTTTCTTTATTATTAACTTTTACAGAATCCAGTAATGCTTCTTCCATCTGTTTTTCGTTTAAAGGAATATCAAGCAATAACGCTTTTGCACTCATGTATAATCTTTTTACATGCTCATTTAATTTAAAAATTTTGCCGTTATAGATCCTGATGCCTTCAAAGATGCCGTCTCCATATAACAATCCATGGTCAAATACGGATATTTTTGCATTCTCCTTATCATAATATTTTCCATCAATATATATTTTCATAAAACCTCCTGATCTTCATATACATCTCTAAGTAATTTATATTTTTCACCGAATTTATTTATTAATTCGTTATCAAATCTTTTTACGATTTTCATTATATATACATCATGCTTTAAATAATCCTCTGTCATCATGACAAATCCTTTGTTTTTGCTGAATGCCCCGTCGACATCGTTGTTTTTATAAATAGTCCCCATTAAAACCTCGCAGGAATCAGCTACAATAACCAAACCCCGTCCGCCTTTTTCCGAATACAGGGTATCCTCAATCGGATGTTGAAAAATCCGTCCGATTTCATGAACAGGTTTACCAAAATGAATTATTGAAACCTTTATGTTATTTTTTATAGAATCAAGAAGCGCTTCTTTTAATTTTTCCATCTCTTCTTTCCAAATAGAAATCAGCAATGTTTTTTTAGCCTCATAAATTAAATTTTTGGCTTTGCTGATTAAATAATTATAATCTTTAATATTCCATATATAAGAAACATCATCCTCTTTTTTTAAATTTACCAGGTTATCTTTTAAAAAGTTGATGGTCTTGTCCGAATTATTTTTGTATTTGTCGATGTATTCGAGCGGGTCTATTGGGATGTATTTTTTTTTATTATTAACGAGCTCCACTATCATTTCTTTTTCCAGCAGTTTTGAAAGTACTTCATATACTTTTGATGTAGGAATGGAAGAATCTTTAGCAATCTCATAGGCTGTTGCCGGATTATTTATCAAAAGAGAGCAGTATGCCTTTGCTTCATATTCGGATAAACCCATGAATAATAATGCTTTAATTATTTTATTATTAACTACCATAGTAGTTAATAATACTTTTTTTAGCTGAGAATGTCAATAATTAATCTTTTGATTTTTTGATGAATTATTTTACAAAATTATTATTGACTTTTTAAATAAATGCCGTATATTTTAATATATATATACGGCAGAAGGAATTATTTATGAATACAAAACTTACATTACGGATCGATAAGGAAACAAAAAATAAGATTAAGCATTTTGCCGAAAATCATCATATAAGCATATCAAAGTTAACGGAAAGGCTCTTTGAAAATATTATAGTCATGGAAAAATCTATCAATAAAGATTTATCCCCCGTATCTAAAAAATATAAAGGTATACTGCAAAATACAAAATTAGATTATGATGAGCTAAAATATAAATATTTAAAAGAAAAATATGAATAAAGTATTTATAGACTGCAATATAATTATTGACTGGATCTTCGACAGACTTCCTTTTTCTGTTTATGCGTCCGTGCTGATTTCATTAATTGAAAAAAAAGAAATAAACGCTTATATTTCTCCGATTGTATTGGCAAATACTTACTATATTATTAAGAAAGAAAAAAGCAAAAAAGTTGCCGAAGCCTTTTTACAGGATTGCAACAAAATATTTAACATATTGGACATAACGGGAACTGTTACATCAGAGGCGATTAATAACAGATACCGTGATTTTGAAGATGACCTGCATTATTTTACGGCATTAAAAAACAAGATGACTTATATTATAACAAGGGATAAGAATGATTATAAAGATGATCGTATCGGCATTAAAACCGCTGAAGAATATTTAATCGAACTTGGGAAGATATAAAGCGGGTTGTTGTAAGTTTTAACCGCTGAGAACGCTGAGGGATTGTGAAAAATTGTTTTTTATGACACGGATTACCGGGATTAAGCGGATTAAGAAGTTAAATTAATTTAAGAATTGGTTGATGATTTAAGGTTAATTAATATAGTGCCATCTTTGAAATGCTTGATTCATAATCATCGTATATTTTTTTAAATCTTTCGTATGAGCCATTAAAGAAACCATATTTAAATGGTTGCCAATCTTCAAGAAATTTATCTGCATCTTTACCCATTTGATTGAAATTGCTATTATCAGAGTGTTTATATTTCCATGCAAACCTACCAAATGGACCATAAATGAAACCTTTTTTTTGATAAATTAAATCCGCATGTACAAGAGCAAGAAAAATTTCAAAAATATCAAAATAATTTTCATAATCTCTTCCAAGGTAAAACAGATCATCTAATGCAGGTTGCAATATTTTATGAATATATTCACTCATAGGGAAAAAATTTTTTTCATGATTAGGGATTAGCTTAAATGACTTTTCTATTTCTGAAATTTCATTATATAGAGATAAAACGTATTCTTTTTTTTCTCCATAAATTTTTGAAGGTGAAACATAGTTATACATAATCGAGTACAATAAATCATATCTATTAGCTGCGATTGCCGAAATACCACTTGAATAAAATGTTAGCAAAGATGGATAATATCTAAGATTTAACCATAAAACTGTACCATTTTTTAAGTCTATATGATCTAATAATCTGGAAAATATCTTTGTTATTAATGGAGTAGTTTCATTAGATCCCCAGTATGATAAACATGATATGATAATTTTAATTTCATTAATTAGTGCCTCATAAAATTTTAGGCGATCTACAAATTCATCTCTATCAATTTTGCTATTATTATAATTAAATGAGTCAGTTGTTAAAATTGAATGTACTTCCCTTAATTTTTGTGTTACTAAATCATGTAATTTTATTGAATACTTTTTTTCAGAAAGATATTCTTTTGTTTGATTTATTATATTATTATCATCTATAATTTCATTATTTAATAAAGTAGGAGGTATTTCAAAAAAAATATCATTATTTACTTCAGCATTTAATGATTCATTAAAGATATTTGGACCATCAAAAATAAAATCTCCATCTCCTTCTAAAAAGCCAAAGTGAGGTGTTTGATTGGATTTATAATCCTTCGAGACTTTTTCATATACGTATGCCATAACACCATTTGCTGTTAAAATACCATCATTAGTGTATGCATTTGAATTTAGTGCTTGTATTAAGTGTCCAGTAAAAACAGAATGTTTTGGTATTGGCCCCCCACTATCTGCAACTACTTCATTTGCTTTTCCAGCTGTAAGAACTTGTCTTGTAAATCTTTGAAGCATATCATTTAAAAATCTAATACTTCCAGGTCTTAAATTTCTGGTTATTGCAAGTCCGCTGTAACAAGCATCCATTATATATAAAATATGTTTTGCAGGTATTAATTCAGAGTTTAGTGTAAACTGATCCCATCTAATAGATTTTGATAAATTATCAGTTTCACCATCATATGGAATTAGAAAACCAATCTCTCCTCTATTTCCGCTAGTTGTATAACCATGCCCAGCATAAAAAATGATTATTCTATCATTCTTTTGTGTAAGATCTTTAAAAGATAGAAAAGAGGATAAGATATTATCATATGTAGCTTTTTCATCATAGATTTGTATAACATTATCCGAGGGGAAATTAAATTTTTTTATAAGTATATTTGCAATTTCTTTAGAATCATTGACTGCATATTCCAAATTAGAAGCATTTTTATATTTATCAATACCAATTATTAAAGCCCAGCTATTTGAATAAAATGGATTATAAATAATACTTTTCACGATTTGTACCTTTTTGCCTAATTTTATTATAAATTGACAAATTAAACAAATTAATTAACTAATAATATAACGATAATTTTCCAATTATATCTTTAAATCACCTTCGTGTCTTAGAGTCTTGGTGGTTCCATTTTTAGATAATCTTCAGCGGTTGATTACTCTACTCTCTGCATTTTATTCTCAAGCGCAAGCACTTTTTTAATCATTTTTCTTAAAGAAAGCTCTTTCCTTTTTGGCCGGTTTATAAATGATAAAAAGAACAACCGTAAAAAATTGCGTGATAAAAGCTGATAATCATTCTTTAAAAAATTTAAGTATCGTGATCTTAAATCTTCCTGCTGGTGAACGGCTTTTATTAATCCTTCTTTTTCAAGTCGTGTTGATGGGAATAATGCATCCAGTATTTTTTTTATTGATATGCCTAAAACGAGGAGGGCCACTATTCCTGCAGCCATTGGATTTAAACCCAGCCCTACCAGTAAGGAGATGTTGCCTATTGCCGTCAGCCCACTTGTTATACCTACCGCGCTAAATCCGATTACAGATCCGCTTAAATATAATGCAGTTAGAGGAATGCCCAGGGATGTGGCTTTTTTAAATAATTCTACCGGGATATCCTCTTTATTTACAACAAGGTCATGACGTCCTATTTTTTTCATTATTTTATTCTCCCAGTTTAACCAGTCTACAATAAATTGATAAAATTTTTGCGGGAGCCCGAGTCTTTTTATGATCTCGTTTGATTGGAATGAATGTTTAAAGTCGTTTATGTGAAAATATTCCAGATCTTTTAATAATGAAATTTTAGTCTTAATGTTAAGCTTGTTTAAATCTTCGTCCTGTAATTCTACACTATCTTGATTATTCAGAATATTTAAAAAATCAAGCCTTTCGTCCTGACTTAAATCCATCATTGCAAATATCTGATATATCCGTCTTAGATTATTTATATCAGGCTTTTTATATTGGAAGATGTAATGCTTTAGGATTTCTATATAAAGCTTTTTATGCCCGAAAGGTATTTTTACAAGAGAATAATCATCAAACATTTTATTATCTCCTTGCCGTTATTAAATTATAGTACCAGATTCGTGATTGTCAATTATTTTTGCAGGAAAATTTGTCGGGATTTAATTTCTTTATTCTTCTTTTGATAATGCCCAAAATTCTCTTGGTGTGATTATTTTAAATTTTTCATATTTTTTTAATGTTAATAGATCTTTATCGCCTGTAATAATGTATTTTGCATCATTGGATTTACCTAAAGCTAATATTTCATCATCATCTTTATCTCTACAAACGGCTTGTTTTAATTTCTGATAATCACATAATATACAAGTTGATTTTAAATAATCAATTATTTCTAATATTTTATCTGGAGGTAATTTAATTTTTTTATTAAAATTCTTTTTTAATTCATTTAATATGTGATTGCTTATTATTATTATTTCATATTTACTTAAACTTAATTCAAATACCAGAGAACACAGTCCATGACTGGAAAAGGCTGCTATTATTACATTTGTATCTAAAATTACTTTCATGAGATTAAATTAAACACATCTTCATCTGTTAATATGCCTTGTGATTCTGCAAATGGTAATACTTTATTTCTTAATTTTCTAAATTTGTGCATGGATATATAATTTTTTAAAGAATCTCTGATTAAATCACTTACAGCCCTGTTTTCTTCTTTGCTTAATTTGTCTAATTCATCTTTCATTTTATCATCAATTCTTACGGTTATTGATGTGTTCATCTTGTTGCTCCTGTAATACATTGTAACGCACAATTAATTAAATATCAAATTAACATTATAAAAATTTAATAAAGGATATTAATACCGCGTTTATCAGCGTTAATCTGCGGTTTCATTTCATTTTTTGCTAAATTGAAAATATTTTCAGCATCTATCCCTTCATATTTTGTTCTTATAATATCAATAACTTCATATTATTTATCTTCTAATATGGGGATCGATTTTTTTGGAAAGTTTTCATCTAATAAAAATTTCATCCTGCATTTTCAATCGGGAGAGATTCAAACTGTGCCAATTCACTGCCGAATTGCAGTGCCGCTTTTATATCGTCAGGAGTAATATTTGGATAATTTTCTATTATCTCATTAAAAGTTAATCCCTCGGCTAAATCAGCTAATATGTTGCTTACAAGCACTCTTGTCCTTTTAATAACAGGTTTACCATGGCATATTTTTGAGTCTATTTGTATTCTGTGATTCATATTATTTTTCATTTATAATAATTTAATAGTAATTGTCATATATTGTCTAAAAAAAATCAATATAATTTTTTCTGAGTGTTTACTGTATTTTTATACTACCAATATTAAAAAATTTAAAGAAAAAAATATTAAAAATATACATTATTAATGATATATCATAAACATAATAATCTTTTAAATACTTCGTGTTCTTCGTGAACTTCGCGGTTAACCTTTAATATTTTTTAAGGATATTACTTTGGAAATAAAAGTACTTATTTTAACAGGATACGGCATAAATGCAGAGAAAGAGCTTGCCTGGGCTTTTGAGCTTGCCGGGGGAGCTCCAGATATTGTCCATCTTGAAGATGTTATTGAAAATAAAAAACTGCTGGACAAATACCGGATCCTTGCATTCCCGGGAGGATTTTCTTTCGGGGATCACATTTCGTCCGGCAGAGTATATGCCAATATGGTTAAAAATAATCTCATTGATGAGTTAAGAAGTTTTATCGATAGTGATAAACTCGTTATAGGTATATGTAACGGTTTCCAGATAATTACAAAACTGGGGATAGTTCCTGATCTTGATAAAAATCAAAAGCAGTCAGTGAGCCTTATACAGAATGACTCCGGGCATTTTGAGGACAGATGGGTATGGCTGAAAGTACAAACTAATAAATGCCCATGGCTTTATAATATTGATACTATTTATCTTCCTGTAAGACATGGCGAGGGTAAATTTGTTGTTGAGAATGATATTTTGCTTAATAGGTTAAAAGAAAATGACCAGATAGCATTAAAATATTATAACCCTAATTCAAAAGATGTCACATACCCTTTTAACCCTAACGGATCAATCGAAGACATAGCCGGTATAATTAATACAAAGGGCAATGTGTTTGGTTTAATGCCCCATCCTGAGGCTTATATATTTAATGAAAATCACCCCAGATGGACTGAAAAAGTTATTAGTGATAAATATATAGGATTGGATATATTCAAAAACGGTATTAATTATTTTAGATAAATGTTGTATTATTCATGTAAATATTACAATATTTACAATAATTATAAAATAATACAATTTATTTTATAAATTGACAAAATAATATAATTAAACTATATTTGTTATAAAAAGATAAAATGTATTTTCCTTGGTAATATTATGAAAATATTTGGTAAGTTGTTATCAGCTTCTATATTTACCATTTTGGGCTTCATGATTGTCATTACATTATTATTATTTACCTTGTTTAATTCTATAAAATTAAAATCCATGGAAAATCAATCCCAAAAATTAATATCTGATATGCATATGATGACTATAAAAACAAATGCATTATTGATTGCAAATGAAGATATAAAGATATTAAATGATGAATGGTTGAAATCAATTGCAAATTTTGAAGTAACATTAAATAATCTGATAAATCATAAAGCAGTTGGATTATTAGATGAAAATTTAAAAAAACAGATAACATTATTGGAAAACAGTTGGAAACTGGCAAAAAGAAGTATTGATGTTGCCTGTAACCAGTGTAATGATATATTAAACAGTGAGTTAAGAAATATTATTTCACAAAGAGGTATGTTAAGATCCTATGTTGTAATGGAAAGCTCTAAAGAAATGGGAAGTGATTTGTATTGGAAACTGTATAATTTTCAAGCTTATATGGGTACAGTAGAATTAATTGAACGAGATTTTATGATTAATCTGACGGCATTAAGTCAAAAAATAGAAGAAAAATCAAAAGAATATTCTTTCGTGAATTTAATTGTTTCAATATCAATATCTTTATTAATTGTATTATTAACATTGGCTGTAATGATAATTTTTTCCAAAAGTTTAGCCGGAAGGATTAATAAAATAGAAAGTGCGATGTTAAAGGTTTCTGATAAAGATCTTACCGTTAACTATGATTCTAAAGTAAAAGATGAAATCGGTACATTGGGCAGGTATTTAAATAGTGTTATAAATTCTATTGCAGATATTATTAAAAATGCTCAAAACACATGCTTAAAGGTTAAAGAATTAAAAGAAGTTATTTCATCCGGTACTGATGACTCAACAAATGCTTTAAATGAAATTTATCATAGTATAGCCATAATAAAGGATCAATTTTTAACATTAAATGATAATATAACTTTATCAACTGATGCAATTTTGAGAATTGGCGAGACTATTGCTAACCTTGTTTCAAATATAAACAGGCAGTCTGATACTGTTAATGAATCGTCTTCTTCTATTGAAGAGATGACTGCATCTATACAGAGGGTTGCTGATATAACTATTGAAAGAAAAAATAGAGCTGAAGATTTATTGAATATAATAAAAATAGGCGGAGAGCATGTTACGGAGGTAAATAATATAATTACCGATATAGCTAATGAAATTGGGAATATTAATGAAATAATAAAAATTATTAATATTCTCTCGGAACAAACAAATTTACTTGCAATGAATGCTGCAATTGAAGCGGCTCATGCAGGTGAGTCGGGAAAAGGATTTACGGTTGTCTCGGATGAAATAAGGAAGCTGGCAGAGTCAAGTTCCGGTAATGCTAAAGTTATTAGAGGATCGTTAAAAACTATAACAGGTAAAATTGAAAAAGCTTTATCCGTGAGTGAAAAGAGTTCGAAAGCTTTTGTGAATATTTTAGATGATATTAATACTTTTTATGATGTTATGCTGGAAATTTCAAATAACATGACAGAGCTGTCAAACGGCAGTAAAAGTATATTAAAAGCAACGGCTGAGTTGTCAGAAATAACATATGATATAAAAAATAGTTCTAAAGAGATGAGGGATGATACTGAAAAGATTGAGAATTCTGTTAAAAACTTAAAAGACCTGTCATCTCAGATTGTAAACAGTATTACAGATATTGATGAAAAAACAAAAATAGTTGTAGAATCATTTGAAAAAGTAAATAAAATAACTAATGAAAGCCGTGATAATATATCAGTACTTACTGATGTTTTAGATAGTTTTAAAACTACTTAAAGTATTTTCAATTTTTAATTAAAAAAATAAGAATTTTTTTTAAATTTTTAAAAATATTATTTTATTTTCTATTGACAGTAACAAAATAATATTGTATAAACGTCGAACATTTGATTGATTTTATTACAGAATATTAATTAAATCCTTCTTGCTAAAAACTTGATTATGGATTATAATTAATATTTGCAATAATTAATTAAAGTTCATTGACAATTACTATGACAGAGAATGCAAGTGCGACTTATTTTAAATAAGTAAGAAGCGAACGTTACAATTTTTTTGAGAATTAGTGAAAGCTAAGACTCAAACTCTTAAAGAAGCTGTATTTGCTCTTTTATTAGAGCAATTACATACATTATAATGGAGAGTTTGATCCTGGCTCAGAACGAACGCTGGCGGCGCGTTTTAAGCATGCAAGTCGAGGGGTAGTCCCTCACCACTTTGTAGTTAAGAGGCTTTAGTTATTATAATAGTAGAGTTATTTTGAATACAAAGTGGTGAGGGATGAGACCGGCGAACGGGTGAGTAACACGTGAGAATCTACCTATTGGTGGGGGATAGCTCATGGAAACATGGGATAATACCGCGTATGTGACACACCACCCCTCACCACTTTTTAAATTATTCTTTTTATAAAAAAGTGGTGAGGGGTGGTGTGTCATAAAAGCAGCAATTGCTGCGCCAATGGATGAGCTTGCGGTCCATTAGCTAGTTGGTGAGGTAAATGCTTACCAAGGCGACGATGGATAGCCGGCCTGAGAGGGTGAACGGCCACATTGGGACTGAGACACGGCCCAGACTCCTACGGGAGGCAGCAGCTAAGAATATTCCGCAATGGGAGCAATCCTGACGGAGCGACGCCGCGTGGACGATGAAGGCGGAAACGTTGTAAAGTCCTTTTATATGGGAAGAATAATGATAGGAGTGGAAAGCTTATCAGATGACGGTACCATATGAATAAGCTCCGGCTAACTACGTGCCAGCAGCCGCGGTAATACGTAGGGGGCTAGCGTTGTTCGGATTCATTGGGCGTAAAGGGCATGTAGGCTGTTATGTAAGTGTGGATTTAAAGGCCAAGGCTTAACCTTGTGTATGGTCTGCAAACTACATAACTAGAGTATGGGATGGGAAACTGGAATTCCGCGTGTAGGGGTGAAATCTGTAGAGATGCGGAAGAATACCGGTGGCGAAAGCGAGTTTCTGGCCTGGTACTGACGCTGAGATGCGAAAGTGTGGGGAGCGAACAGGATTAGATACCCTGGTAGTCCACACCGTAAACGTTGTACACTAGGTGTTAGATGGTTATTCGTCTAGTGCCGAAGCTAACGCGTTAAGTGTACCGCCTGGGGAGTATGCCCGCAAGGGTGAAACTCAAAGGAATTGACGGGGGCCCGCACAAGCGGTGGAGCATGTGGTTTAATTCGATGATACGCGAAGAACCTTACCAGGGCTTGACATTTAGATGACTGATACAGAGATGTATCTTCCTTTCGGGGCATTTAAACAGGTGCTGCATGGCTGTCGTCAGCTCGTGTTGTGAGATGTTGGGTTAAGTCCCGCAACGAGCGCAACCCCTACTGTTAGTTGCCATCAGGTTAAGCTGGGCACTCTAGCGGAACTGCCGGTGACAAACCGGAGGAAGGTGGGGATGACGTCAAGTCCTCATGGCCCTTATGTCCTGGGCTACACACGTGCTACAATGGGCTGTACAAAGGGTTGCAATACTGTAAGGTGGAGCCAATCCCAAAAAGCAGTCCTCAGTTCGGATTGGAGTCTGCAACTCGACTCCATGAAGTTGGAATCGCTAGTAATCGCAGATCAGCATGCTGCGGTGAATACGTTCCCGGGCCTTGTACACACCGCCCGTCACACCATCCGAGTCGAGGACACCCGAAGTTGTTACCCTAACCTTTTGGAGGGGGGCACCTAAGGTGTGTTTGGTAAGGAGGGTGAAGTCGTAACAAGGTAACCGTACCGGAAGGTGCGGTTGGATCACCTCCTTTCTAAGGATTATCTTTTGTAAGCTATATGAATGCTTACAGTTACAATAGACGTAGTCTAAAAGCATTCTCTGTTGTAGTTTTTTTTTATAAAAGGGCCATTAGCTCAGTTGGTTAGAGCGCACGCCTGATAAGCGTGAGGTCCCTGGTTCAATTCCAGGATGGCCCAATTATAAATTGATCAATTATATATAAAATATTTGATCATAAATTTTGCTCTTTGACATAATTAAGATAAAGTAAGAAAAGCGTCTTAGTAATAGGGTATGATAATATAGTCAGGCAGATAAGGGCTATTGATGGATGCCTAGGCACCATGAGACGAGGAAGGTCGTGGTAAGCTGCGAAAAGCGACGGGGAGTTGCAAACAAGCGTTGATCCGTTGATTACCGAATGGGGAAACCCATGTAGAGTAATGTCTACATATTACTGTATGAATATATAGTACAGTAAGGAAATACTGGGAGAATTGAACCATCTTAGTAACCCAAGGAAAATAAATCAAAAGAGATTCCGAAAGTAGCGGCGAGCGAAATCGGAAGAGCCCAAACCCCTCACCGCTTTTACGGTCAAGGAGTTTTTGTTTATTAAATAAGAACTGTTTTGAAAGTAAAAGTGGTGAGGGGGGTTGTAGGACTTCCGTATATGAGTTAGAAATCATATTTGTAGTAGAAGTGTCTGGGAAGGCACACCAGAGGGGGTGAAAGTCCCGTATACGAAACAGATATGACTCATGGGAGTATCCTGAGTACGGCCAGTCACGGGGAACCTGGTCGGAATCCGGGTGGACCACCATCCAAGGCTAAATACTCCATGGTGACCGATAGTGTAAAAGTACCGTGAGGGAAAGGTGAAAAGTACCCCAGGCGGGGAGTGAAATAGTACCTGAAATCGATAGCCTACAAGCGGTAGGAGCCCCACACCACTTTTACGTTCAAGCAATAAAAATTGTTCCGATAAAGGATTAAATTGGAAGTAAAAGTGGTGTGGGGTGACTGCGTGCCTTTTGCATAATGAGCCGGCGAGTTATTGTATGTTGCAAGGTTAAGTGATAGTAGTCATGTAGCCGAAGGGAAACCGAGTATGAATAGTGCGAATTAAGTAGCATGCAATAGACCAGAAGCCAAGTGATCTATCTATGTCCAGGTTGAAGCTTGGGTAACACCAAGTGGAGGACCGAACACTAGTCTGTTAAAAAAGGCAGTGATGAGGTGTGGATAGGGGTGAAAGGCCAAACAAACTTGGCGATAGCTGGTTCTCTCCGAAATAGTTTGAGGACTAGCCTCATATGTTTAGTTTAGGTGGTAGAGCACTGATTGGACTAGGGCCCTTCACCGGGTACCAAACCCAGATAAACTTCGAATGCCTAAACTTAAAAGTATGGGAGTCAGACTATGAGCGATAAGGTCCATAGTCGAAAGGGAAAGAGCCCAGACCGTCAGCTAAGGTCCCAAATTTATGCTAAGTGGAAAAGGATGTGAAGTGGCAGAGACAGCCAGGAGGTTGGCTTAGAAGCAGCCATTCCTTGAAAGAGTGCGTAACAGCTCACTGGTCGAGTCATTTTGCGCCGACAATGTAACGGGGCTAAGCATAAAACCGAAGCTACGGATGGATAATATTTTCGGATATTATTCGTGGTAGGAGAGCGTTGTGTATGCTGATGAAGCGGTATGGTGATGTATCGTGGAGGTATCACAAGTGAAGATGCCGGCATGAGTAACGACAAAACAGATGAAAAATCTGTTCGCCGAAAGCCCGAGGATTCCTGGGTAAAGGTAATCTGCCCAGGGTAAGTCGGCCCCTAAGGTGAGGCTGAGAAGCGTAGCCGATGGGAAACTGGTTTATATTCCAGTACCTGTTATAGCAGTGATGGGATGACGCAGGAGGTGAATCTGAACCCGGGCGATGGTTGCCCCGGGGGAGGGAACGAGGTTATGCGGTTTATTGTAAAATGCGTAGACCAAGCTGAGTTTCCGAAGGAGTGAAGCTACGTGCGGAACGAAGTCAGATAGTCAAACTGCCAAGAAATAATCTCTAAACTTATGCTATATCAGACCGTACCGTAAACCGACACAGGTAGGCGGGAAGAGTATTCTAAGGCGCTCGGGATAACTACCGTTAAGGAACTCGGCAAAATACATCCGTAACTTCGGGAGAAGGATGGCCTAGCCCGCTTGACGGGAAGGTTGCAGTGAAAAGGCTCAAACGACTGTTTATCAAAAACACAGGACTCTGCGAACCGGTAACGGGAAGTATAGGGTCTGACACCTGCCCAGTGCTGGAAGGTTAAGAGGAGTTGTTAGTTTTCGGACGAAGCAACGAATTGAAGCCCCAGTAAACGGCGGCCGTAACTATAACGGTCCTAAGGTAGCGAAATTCCTTGTCGGGTAAGTTCCGACCTGCACGAATGGTGCAACGATTTGAGCGCTGTCTCAACGGTAGACCCGGTGAAATTGAAGTATCGGTGAAGATACCGATTACCCATGACTAGACGGAAAGACCCCGTGAACCTTTACTGCAGCTTGGCATTGATACTTGATGTAGGATGTGTAGGATAGGTGGGAGACTTTGAAGCGGGTACGCCAGTATTCGTGGAGTCATTGGTGAAATACCACCCTTTCTATATTAATTATCTAACTGTTAGCGTTGATCCGGTGATAGGACAATGCCAGGTGGGCGGTTTGACTGGGGCGGTCGCCTCCCAAAATGTAACGGAGGCGCGCAAAGGTTCCCTCAGCATGGTTGGAAATCATGCGCAGAGTGTAAAGGCAGAAGGGAGCTTGACTGTGAGACTGACAAGTCGAGCAGGTACGAAAGTAGGTCTTAGTGATCCGGCGGTAGCGAGTGGAAGTGCCGTCGCTCAACGGATAAAAGGTACTCCGGGGATAACAGGCTGATTTTGCCCAAGAGTTCATATCGACGGCAAAGTTTGGCACCTCGATGTCGGCTCATCGCATCCTGGGGCTGGAGAAGGTCCCAAGGGTTTGGCTGTTCGCCAATTAAAGCGGTACGTGAGCTGGGTTCAGAACGTCGCGAGACAGTTCGGTCCCTATCTGTCATGGGCGTTGGATACTTGAGAGGAGCTGCTTCTAGTACGAGAGGACCGAAGTGGACAAACCTCTGGTGTATCAGTTGTCGTGCCAACGGCATTGCTGAGTAGCTAAGTTTGGAAGGGATAACCGCTGAAAGCATCTAAGCGGGAAGCCCACCTCAAGATTAGGTATCCCCTCCCTCACCACTTTTACCATTAAGGAGCTGGTTATGTATATTATTTACATAATACAAAATAGTGATACAAAAGAAAAGTATATAGGGTATACAAATAATTTAACTAGACGGATGAAAGAACATAATAATGATATGAGTAGGTATACTGCAAATAGGAATGGTAAATGGCTTTTAATATATTTTGAAGGATTTAGAAATAAAATTGATGCTCTTAATAGAGAAAAAAAATTAAAGCATCATGCAAGAGGTCTTCAGGAAATATATAAAAGATGTAATAACAGCTTTCTTTGAGGGTAAAAGTGGTGAGGGACTAAAGATTCGTTCAAGATGAGGACGTTGATAGGCTGTAGGTATAAGAAGTGAAAGCTTTTGAGCCGAACAGTACTAATAAATCGTGTGGCCTGACTATATTATCATATCTTATTTTATATAAAAAATCATAATTATCTATTGATTAAAATAGATAATTATGATATATACACTTTATCTTAAGTATTTTAATTAAAATATTTTCCTGGTGACTGATAGCGAGGAGGAAACACCTGTTCCCATTCCGAACACAGAAGTTAAGCTCCTCAGCGCCGATGGTACTGTGCGGGAAGCCGCATGGGAGAGTAGGTCGTTGCCAGGTTTTTTTTTGTCCAAAAAGATATAAAATATTTTTTAAAAATTGATAGGTATCCTTAAAACTCGTTCTGTTAATGAAGTAGTAATCTCATAGCTTATTGTAGAAATATTTTTTGCTAAATCATTTGCATCATTAATACAATTTTTTTTATTCCCAAAAATTATGACATCATCATTTAATTTTACTAATTTATCAATTTCTAAAACAGACAGATCCATGGTAATTGTACCGATTTGATTATAATTTTTATTTTTGATTGTTACTTGAAATTTATTAGAATGATTCCTTGAAAATCCATCGCCGTATCCCAGCGGGATAGTTCCGATTATTACAGGTTTATTTGTTATATATGTATGTCCGTAACTGATCCCTGTATTTTTAGGTACTTTTTTAATATGGATTATTTTTGATTTTAGGGTCATTACCGGCTTTAATAAATCATTGTATTTTTCAGATGGTGAATACCCATAGCACATTATTCCTGGTCTGATACCGAAGTTTTCATCATTTTTTAATGATTTTAAAACAGCGCCGGAATTATACAAATGATAAAATCCTGGGCTGATATTTTTTTTAATTAATTTATTTTTTATTTCATTAAAAAGTTTTATTTGATGATCAGTAGTATTTGAATCATCATCACTTCTGGAAAAATGACTGTATAAGCTTTTATAAATCAGGTATTTTGATTTTACTATAAATTTTGACAGCTTTTCGATGTCTTTATAATCACAACCAAGCCTGCCCATACCTGTATCGGCTTTTAAATGAATAAGTGCTTTAGTATTTTTATTTTTTGCCGTTGATTCAATTTCTTTAATATGTTCGATAGAACTAACGGATAAATCAATATTATAATCTATTGCATGTTCTATATTTTTACCAAACTCAACTCCCAGATTAATTATAGGAAGTTTAATATTATTCTCACGCAATTTAATGCCTTCTATAACCCGTGCTATCCCGAGATAATTTACGCCTGATTTTTCTGCCTCCCTGGATATTATTACATCACCATGCCCGTAAGCATTTGCCTTAACCGGGAGAATTATAGGAGCCTGTGGATATTTCTTTTTTATAAAATCAATATTTGACCTGAAAGCCGATAAATCAATATATGCTCTTAAAGGTGTGTCTTCAATAAATTTCATAAGTGAAAAGATATATAAAAGATTATATTATGTCAAATGATTTTGTTATAAAGTATCATGTTTTTATAATAAATACCTATAAACATGAAATTTATAAATACTACTTTGTAGAGTCATTACTAATTTCTAAAAATTATGATTTTACAGCCGAGTAAAAAAAAATAAAGCATTAAATTATATAAATGATCGCTATTTAAATATTGTTTTTTTTATAAAATCATGTCTTAGCTAGTTCTATAAGTTCGTTTATTTTAAAACTTTTTTTTCTTACAGGTTTATAAGTATGTGCAAAAAATGGTCTGTCATGTCCAGGTACTATGATCCCGTCAAATCTTTTTATTTTATTTAATGAATCAAAATACATATCAAAATCCATATGCGGCTCTAAAAACCTGTCTTCTTCATTTGATCTTAATATCATTCTCATGCTTGCCGCATCACCTGCTACTAAAATTTTAAGTTCATTAATATTTAAAAGATATGAATAATGATGGAATGTATGTCCGAATGTAGGCATAATTTTTATAAAATCCGGTATTTTCGGATTATCTTCAATATATAATGTATTATTATTTATGCCGATTATTTCTTCACTCCAATATTTTTTTACAAGAGATTTCATCCTGTCAGCCTTAAATTTATTAAATGAATATTTATAACCTGGGCAGTTTATGTTAAAGAAAGCCAGCAAATCTTCATCTTTAAAAACAGTCTCTGCAATTTTGCAGCCGAATTCATAATCTTTTTTTGATAAGATTATTTTTGCATTCTTAAAAAATCTGTTTGCTCCTATATGATCCGGGTGTATGTGTGTTATGAATATCCATCTTATATCCTCAGGTGTTAATATAAATTCTGTTTTAAGAAAATTTAGTAATGCCTGAGAATCATGGATAGATCCTGTATCAAATATTATTGGTCCAAATTCATTATCATTTAAAATGAAGGAATTGCACTTTAATATCCCTGTGCTTCCGTCTTCATTATTATAATATAAATTTGATAAAAAATAGCCTGCTTTTTTAATCATTATCATTATCCGAGATTTTTAAATCAAGTATAATCATTTGTATATAAAATTGACCGCAAAATTTGTTTGTTTCCAGCTGATATGTTACATCATATTTTTTATTATCGCCGAGTATATCCTGGATTTTGTCTGCTTTATTCCAGTATATACCGGTAAAGGGCTGATTGTATGTTTTAAAAAATAATTTTAAATGCTGTTTTGTTTTTCCCATCTTTTGATAATTTAATATTTCAATTGACGGTGTAAATAAAACAGGATTTGGATTGTTTTCACCGAATGGTTCCAATATGTTTAATGTCTTTATAAGATTATAGTTTAAAAATCTAACCGGTATTTCCGCATCTATAAAGATATTTTCAATGATGTTATTATCTATTAAAAGGCTTGAGTTTTTATTTATAAATTCTTTAAAAAGATCAAGATCATTAACATGAAACCTAAAACCTGCCGCATTCTTATGACCGCCAAATTGAGTTAAAATATCCTGACTTTTTTCTAAAAAATGGACAAAATGGTACTCTGTATCGCCTCTTATGGATCCTACATAATAGTCGCCCTCTCTTGCAGCAACAATTGTAGGGCATTTAGTATGCTTTGATAATTTTGTAGCGGTAATACCGGTTATTCCTTTATGTATTTCATCACTGTAAAAGAAATTTATTAATTTATTAGAAGCAAATTTATTCTTTTCTAACTCCTCTATGAATATATTATATGCTTTATCACCGCTTTGTTTTCTCAAATCATTTATAAATATTAGTTCATTTATTTTTTTTATGTCACACAAATCATTTATTAAAAAATTAACAGTTTTTGATGCTATACTCATCCTGCCCGGTGCATTTAATAAAGGGCATAAACTCCAGCTTATGTCTTTTGAAGTTATCATTCCTATGTCAATGTCAAGTTTTTTACATAAAAGTGAGATGTTTTTTAACTTTCCTTTTTTAAACTGGTTAAATCCAATATAAGTCAATATACGGTTTGTTTTTATTAAAGGCATAACATCTGCTATTGTTCCCAGCATAACAAGAGGCAGATATTTTTCAATTATATATTCTATTTTTTTTATTGATTTAAACAAACTGTTAAATAAGATTATTTTTGCTTTTAGTGATTTGTTTGTTAATAATTTTAAAAGATCGTTATTATTTAAATCAATTGCAGGATTGATAATTTTAAATTCTTTTTTTATTGATTTTAATATATTCCTGTTGTTTTTTAGTTCCTCGTGGTTTTCCGGATGATAAAAAATATAATCTATGTTATTGATTTGAGAATCCTCTATGTCATTTATTTTATTTTTCTCTATTAAAATCATATTGACATATATATCTATGAATAATTCATTGCCATCTTGATATATTATTGCCGTTTTTTTATTAAAATATTTTGATTTATAAAAAATAAAACCAAAAATAAATAAAAATGAAACACCGCATGCAGCGAAGTCTTTAAAACCAAAACTGTCTTCATTTTTCGGATTAATTATTGAGAATGCTTCAGGCCTGTTAATCAATGGCTGATGATGGTCAATAATAATTGTATCTATTTTATTATCATTTAAAAAAGTTATTTCTTCATTATTTGTTATACCGCAGTCTACTGTAATACATAGATTATATTTTCCTATCCAATTTAAAATATTTTTTTGATTTAATCCGTAATAATCATCACCTTCCGGTACTTCCCATTCAGCATTAAGCCCTAATTCTCTTAAAAAATCAGTAATTATAACAGTAGAAGTAGTGCCGTCAACATCTATATCTCCAAAAATTATTATTTTTTCTTTTTTTAATAATGCTCGCTCTAATCTTTTATAAGATTTTAAAAGGTCTTTAAAATAAAAAGGAGAGATAATATTTTCTATTAGAGGTAAAAAAAGATCAACAAGATTATCTTCTTCTGTTAATCCTCTTCTGTCAATAATAGATAAAAGAATAGGATTAATGCCGTTTTGCATCCATTTCTTAACAAACTCGGTATTTATGTCTTTTTTAATTATTTTCATTATATATCAAAACCTGTATGGAATATTTATTATAAGAATTATCCGCTATTAAAAGGGAAAAAACAAAATGATATTATTTTTTATATATTAAATTCTTTATATAAAATTGTAAATATATACTTATCATCAGAATACGACATATTAATTTGTACAACATCTACATTATTTTCTTTGAGCCACATATTAACCTTTTCTTCAAGCCAGTTTTTATTTGATAAAGGCTCAAATATTTTTATTTTTAATTGTACTGATTTTTCGATTGTATTATTATATATCATATATATAAATATATCATATTTTCTAAAAAAAAGAGATATTTTTTTGAAAAAAGTTATTTTATTGATGATTTTTCTAATCTTCTTTTAATTCTTCAATGCTTTCTTTGATGATTTTTTTAGTATCTTCCATAAATGGTTTATTAAATTTTCTAATTGAAGATAAAAACATTAATAGAGCTAAAATAAGATTTAAACCGGCTGTTGATATTATTGAAAAAAGCCAGCTCCAGCTGTTTTTAATGATTTTTACATATAATAAACCTTCAAATAAAAAAACGATGGTAATGTTTAGCATTATTAAAAAACCTATTAAAAAAGATATTCCTACTATTAGCCCGATTATACCTGAAACATATCTTTTAACATCTTTTTTTAATTCTCTTGCCGCAACTTTAAGATGTATTTTTATTAATATTTTTAAAGGTCTAAATAATTTTGATATTAAACTTGTTGATTCTTTAGTAATATTGTCCAGGTCAACATAGTCCTTTTTTGATTTTTTTTTACTTTTTTTTGCCACTGCCAAATCCAAATATAGAAAAAAAGATTCCGGCAATAAAACCGATTACAAAACTTATAATGACGCTTTTAAAAACATTTTTTCTTAGTTTTTCTTCTGCTTCGGGCAATAAAGTATCTTTTAATTGATTGGTTAAAGTTTTTATCCTCTTGTCCATTTTATCGGAAAGATCTTCAAAAACTTCTTTTGCTTTCTTTTCTAATTTTTCAATATTATCACTCATAATTTTTCCAAATATTAAATTTAATTAAATCATATGTTTTTTTTATTAAGATGTCAATAAATATAGAAAAATAATAATATTTCATTAAAATAATTAGTATTTAAGGAATCTCCCTCTCAAGATTTTTATAGGAAAAAAACGCAAGGTTTTTATTTTTTTTGTTAAAAGCTTGCAGAAATATTTATATAAAATTAATCCAAATTAATTAACATATAAGTAATTAGATTGTTTTTAAGGACTAATTAATTAACATTAAAAATGATTAATGTATTTATTAATATAATAATCCGATAATAATTATATGAGTCAAAAAGATTTTATGAAAATATTTATTAATATATTTGTTATTCTTTTTCTGTTTTTTGTTGTTTTTTTCTTTTTTATTAAAATTATGAGGATTATTGATTTTTATAATAAGGTAGACATTGTGTTAAAATCTGCTAACAGTAGCAAAGATATTAAGGAAATTAATTCTAATTTAAATTATTATAATGATGATTCTGCAAAGAATTATGATCCTTTAATAGCTCATTACGCAGAAGAGTTAGGTTATAAAAATGATCTATATGGTTTAAACGGGATGGAGTGGCGTAATGGTATTAATATTTTACTTGTCGGCACTGATAAAAAAACTTTTAATTATGAAAAATCCAGAGCTGATGTCATCATAGTATTAAGAATTATTAATACAGGTAAGATCTTATCCATATCAATACCTAGGGATACATTGATTGAGTTAAAGGAAACAGAATGGCTTGGTTATAAGGATAAGATAGGGCATTCATTATACTGGGAAGGTATGGATAATTTAAAAAAGAGTATAGAAGATTTATTGGGTAGTCCTATATATAAAATAGCAGTAATAGATAATTTTAATAATTTTGAAGCATTTTTAGCAATACTAGGCGGTATTAATATAGATAAAAAACTTGTGGGGAATACGGGAATTAAATGGATAAGAAACAGGAATTTTAAGGATGGAGATATTGAAAGATGTAAGCGGCATCAGGTGTTTTTAAAAAAAACTATTGTTAAATTATGGAATATAAGTAAGAATGGGAATTATTTTTATACAAAATTTTTATATGATGCTTTTAAATCTATACTGCAAACAGATTTAACTAAAGATGATATATTAAATATTGTTTATATATTAAAAAAAAATAATTTTAATCCTGAAAAAGATTTTTTAACCGGTGTATTACCCGGTGAATTTGGTAAATATGATTCTGTTTTAATTAACAGGAATGAAGTTGTATGCTGGATACCTGACAATGAAATGCTTGATAAACTTAAAAGATTGATGTATTCCGAAAAAGACAGTTATAAATCAATAATAAAGACTAATATCGGTTTTTTTGATTATTTAAAGATTAAAGTAAAGAATATTAAGATAGTAAATCTGTAATTATTATATTTATTGACTAAGTTCTAATAAATATTCATATTTTTTTTAAAATGTATAATTTAAATTATAAATAATTATAATCAAGTGATTCTTTAAGAAAGTACTAAATACAACTTTAGGAATCACTCTAAAATTATCAGTAAAAATTACCACAAGGACACTAAGGTGCTAAAAAGATTTTTAAATATTTAATGAATTTTGCCGATTTCTTTTGTGTCTTTGTGTCCATTGTGGTAAATTAGTTATTTCCTTTAAAAATTATTTTTTTTAGCAAGATCATTTGTTATTACATAACTGAATATAAATAAAAAGTATAATATTACTGCAATGATCCAGTTGGGTAATTGATTTTGTACAGGTACAGCACCTTTTATAACGGCAAATATACCGTATATATCCAGCATTATTTTAACAGGAAATATTGTCAGCAGCAATATGCCTCTTCTTGCAACAGGTTTTCTGTCTGCCCATATGAGTAAAAAAGTCCAGCCAAGCATTAATGCTGCTCCGACTCCCATTACATATTGAAACTCCGTTGTGACCGTGTAATTTTTACAGCCGAAAAGTGCCAGACCAAACTTCGGGATTACTAATGGTATCACAAAAAAAGCATCCAGTACAGCACCCATCCAGTAGCTGATTCTCAAAAATAAGATTTTGGTTTTTTCAGTCATGATTAACTCCTTGTAGTTTTAATAAGTTTTTTGATTGTTAATTACAGTATAGTGTAGTTGTTAAATTTTTTCGTCCGGATTAGTTAACCTGTACAAATTTTTTTGTTTTTTAAAGGCTTTCGGAGTCATATTTGTCATTTTTTTAAAAATATTATTAAAAGTGGATTTTGAGTTAAATCCGGTATCATATACTATTGACAGTATATTTTCATTTTCATATTTAGGGCTTAATAAATATTTTTTTGCATCTTCAATCCTATATCTGTTAATAAATGAATAAAAATTTTCTTTTAAATGTATATTAAGAATCATCGACAGACGGTTTGGATTGATATTGAGCATGCCGGCTAATTTAGCTAAATTTATTGTTTCATCTAAATATGGTTTCTTTTCATCCATTAATTTAATTAAATTGTTTAAAATATCTCTCTCTTTATTTTCATCTAATCTTAATTTTTCATATTTTGGCTTTTTTACTGACTGTAATGAGCCTGCATTAATAATATTTATTTCATTTAATAAATCCGGCTGTGAGATAGCAAGTACAGCAGTTAAAAACATAATTATAACTGCCAGTGAAGGTCCAATCCAGAAAATATTATTAACAATATTTATTTGCATGATGTTTGGTATTGATGAGATAAAAATAATAAATTCTATTATTATAAATGAAAAAACTATATGATGAAGCCATTTTAAATTTATTTTTTTTAGATTTGCAAAATATGTTTTTATCATTCTCCTGAAATTATATAAGATTATAATAGTAAAAATGTAGTATAGAAATTCATAAATTCGTCCCAGATAATTAATTATAGGATTAATTGCAATAATTTGATTCGGATAATTGTTTAATATATTTATTTTTAATGATTCTGCAAGAGAATAATATGAAACCATGTTAATTAATAGGATAATCACTGCTGGTATTAAATGAACTGCTGTTTTAAATTGATGTTTATTATCCGGTGATGTAATTATTTTAGCATAAATAAAAAAGAGAGGACCGTAGATATATGGGAATAAAAAAGTATTCCACGGGAATGCGGGAAATATTTTATGAATGCCTAAATTAATCATAATACTTTCAAAAAAATCGGCTGTGATTATGAAAAAAATTATTGATAAAAATTTGTTTGCCTGTTGATTTTCTTTTTTTAAGATTAATATTAATCCTAATAATAGCGCAAGAATGAAACCTAATACATGGATTGTATAATAAAAAATCTGCATGCTGATATTATAATCATTTTATTAAAACTTGTAATCTATATATTGAAAAACTTTAATTTGAGAATCTTTAAAATTAATCTAATTGTTTATATGTTAACTAGTTAAGATTAATTTTATATAAATATTATTATGGGATTGATTATGATGTTGTTACGGGACAACCTCCATCTGCGTTTATCTGCGGTTAAATATTATTTTTAAGACAGCTATTTTTTAAGGATCGATTAATAATACAAACAGGATAATGCTATAAGCATTTGAGCAGGTGCATAAAGCCCCCAGACAATAGCAATATTAAATTTTATTTTTTTAAAAAAAGCATCAAACCCAAGTATTAAATCAGACAACCAGAATAATATTGAGCCTATTGTTATTAAAAGGTTATAGATTGTAATACCGTTTGATAAATTACCTATTGCTGCTATCATTGTCCCTGATACTAATAGCATGTATGGAGCTATCAGCAATTTAATAAGTAATTGATTATAGTTTTTATTAAATAATATATGCAGTAACAGGAGAATCACCAGTAAAATAATGATAACAGCAATCTGGTAATATTGAAATCCATATCCTTTTAAAAAAGCAAGAATGTAGATTATATGAGTAAATATGAAAAAAAACATTCCAAACTGCAGATTATACTGATCTCCTTCTTCCAGCATGTTAAAAATATCCCCGATTAATGAAAATATCAAACCGGCAGTAATTAATACGGCATATTGATTATGATTATAAAACATTAAATATAACGGGACAGCCATTACAGATAAAGTTGTAAGGGGTGTGAATATATATTTTAAAATTTTTATATTTAATAATGATGTGATTATCTTAATTATAAGGAATGCAATAAAAATAATTACTATGATTTTTATGAGCATAATATACTCCTTAGATTGTATTTATGATTTATTATAAACTTTTTAAACTATATTATGCAAAGTATTATTTAAAAATAAAAAAAGCCTTCATAAAATTATTATGAAGGCTTTTTTAAAGATATATTTTTTATTTAGTAGCTGTCTTTATTATTTTTTCTACTTTTCTTAAATAACCAAAATATTTATTTAATTCCTTAGCTGCTTCAACTAGGTTTCCTGCTTGAAAATACAATACAAATGCTTCTCTTGCCTCTTTTAGTGCACCCGGTCTTAGTTCTAATACACCATGATTATATAATTTTTCTAATGCATTATTTGCTTCATATTTTTCAAGACCACGTAAATATTTAAGGGCTCCACTATCCAGATTTCTAAGATTTTTTAATGTTTGATCTAACGATCCGGATATAGCACCCCAGATTGCACCTTCAAGAGCCTTATTACCTACTTTGCCCCAATCTATAACACCTTCCCATAAATATTGTTCTACTGCATTTTTAAACCCACCTGCAACAGCTCCTAATACTGCTCCGGTTCCAGCACCAATTGCAATAGCTCCTACTCCTGATGCACCTACCTGAGTAATAATTGCTCCTGCGAGAGGACCTGTACAGGCAGTTAATGCACCCGCTCCTGCACCAACAGCAGTATTTAGCGCAACTCTTCCAACTCCTTCCCAGCTTAATCCATTGCCACTTTGTACTTCTTTTATTATGCCAACAGTTAATCCAACAGCTGCTCCAATAGCTGCTCCAATAATAATATTTAAGCATTTACCATCAGGGTCTTTATATACTATTGGACTATTTGATGAGTAAGCATAAATATTTAGATTTATCGGATTGTATACACCACCCAGCCCTGGCAGGTTTTTATTATGTTCAGCTGCATCTTTACTGTTGCCAGGTATAGGTATATAATTTAGAAATTCCGGATCTACACTTAACCATCTGGCTGAGAATGAATCAAGATATCTTGCTCCATAATAATATAAGTTTGTTTCTTCATCCAGTTCTTTACCTGTAAATTTATATGTTATCCTGTCAAGCTGGTCTGATTCTTCTTCAAACCATAATTCGCCGTATGGAGTGTATTCTATATGTTCATACTCCATACCGTCATTATCAGTAATATAATTAGAGCTTCCCAGATGATCCGCATGATAATAATATGTGTTTTGTTTCTGGAAATTTATGTCATTTAATCCCTGATCTTTGTGAGATAATTTACTTACTAATCTTGTATCACCTATAAATATATGCTTTATAATAAGCATCGGATTTTCATCAGACTGTATTTGAAACATTTTATCTATATACAATGTTTCCGATAATTCACTGTATTTAGCAGTTCTGTTGCCACCTGCATCATATAGATATTTACTTGTTAATCCATTTACCGTTGCTTCTGTTAATCTGTTGTCTTCATCCCATTTAAATTTATCAGCTAATTGAGTAATTTCTTCATCATCATCTTCAAGCCCGAAAGCTTCTCCGGAAAATCCTGAGTCAGGACCTAAATCAATTGGAGAAGTCTGAGTATTCTGCTGATTTGCAGTATTACTGTTAATAGAATTTCTTTCTATTAAATTGCCGTTATCATCATATATATACTCAACATCCTTGATTCTATTAACTCTATGCGGGTGATTTTCATTATATTCATAATCCAGGCTGTAATTAAGATTATTCGGCATATTGTTGCCCGGATTTTTTATGTTTACAGATATTTTTGAGTTGATATTGCCTATATCATCATACTGAAATGTTTGTGTGTATTCATTTGTTTTTCTAAATCCGGATATTGTATTGTCATAATATGTACCTTGTGCATTCGTTAGTTGATAGATATCATCATAATCATATTCCTGAAGTGTTTCCTTTACTAAATTTTTATTGTGTATTGATATAATATTCCCTACTTTATCAAAACCGTAATCGATATTTTGGAATACTTTATTTCCGCTGTTTTTTGTTAAAATATTTGCTAATAATCTTCTATATGGATCATATGTATATGTTGTTTCAACATCATTTCCGTATCTGATATATTTTCTCTGATTAAATTCATCATAATATATATTTTTAACATATTCAAAGGTTTCACCAAGAAGATTGCCATATGCCCTTTTTATCTTACCGCCCTGGTCATATTCATAGTTTAATATCTCACCGTCGGGATATGTGATATTTTCGATCTGACCCAGATAATTGTATTTATATGCTGTTGTAAAGGAAATAGGAGTTACAGCAGGTGTTAATCTGGTTAATGTTTTATGTATACTCATATTTTCACCTAGTAACCCGTATTCGAAGACAGTTATACCTGATTCATCCGTTATTTGTTTTATTCTTCCTGCACAGTTTAAAGGATCTCCATTAGCACCATACTCATATACTATTTTCCCTGTTTTATCCGGATAATCAATGCTTTTTATCCTGTTGTATTCATAATTATATATTATTGCAGAACCGTTATTTCTAAGGTTATTATCTATCTTTTTTACAAGATTGCTGCATCCGTCATAAAAATATTCTATCAATCCTAAATCAGGATTGTTTAATTGAGTAATCCTGCCGAGAGTATCATATGATATTGATGTTTCGTTACCGCTAGTATCAAAAATTTTATTTATTTCACCCAATAAACTGTATTGATATTGAGTTGTTATTGTCCTGTTATTATTAAACTGTTCTTTCCTTACTATATAATTTCTTATGTCTTTATATGTTTTTGTAATATTGCCTTCCTGGTCGGTAATATTGGACTGAAACTCCCCATTTTGTATAATATAATCAAAGGCAATTTCACTGTTATCAGGCATAATGTTTTTAACTGTTCTGTCTAAGATATCGTATTCTATTGTATTGGGATTTTTGATTTCAATTTCAGTATATTCTGTATTGTACCCTGCTTCAAAAACCGGCTGTCCTTCCTTATGTATTCTGCCCAGTTCATCATATTCAATCCTGCCGTTTATAATCATACCGTAACTCGGTGTTCCATTTTCATTAATTAATACTTCAGCTTCTTTTTTTGTTTGAGCAATTCTTCTCAAACCGTCAAGGATGATAATTGTATCTATTGCATCTTGATTATTGCCGTCAAAATGTATCTTATTTTTTGTTATAGCCCTGGATGGGAATACATTATGCTGATATATAAACTCAACTGCAGGAATAATATTATCATAATCTGTAAAAACCTTTACCAATCTGCCGAAATCATCATATTCTCTTGTTATACTGCTGCCGTTTATATCCGTTAATTTTAGTTCTGCTCCAAAATTGTAATCGTATTCTGCATTTGAAATATAACCGAAAGAGTCTTCAATTTCTGTTATGTAGGTATTTACATAATCATCATATTTGTACTGGATTTTATAATTATTAGGATCCGTTGTTTTTGTTATATTACCGTATTTATCATATTCAAATGAATATACAGGATCATTACCGTCTGCCAGATATTGCGTTATTCCTGTAAGATTACCATTATTATCATATAAGCCTGTTTTTCTTTTTAGTAATTTACTATTAATATCCGTAATGTATAATAAATTTGGATTTGTCATTATATAGTTGTTTTCATCATAATCATAATCAATATTAATAATAAAATCATCATCCTGAGTATCACCTTTATCAACTGATTTAATAATATTACCGTAATCATCATATTCAAATGTTACTGTATGTTTAATTGATTCATTTGTTGTAATATCATAATAATACTGATTTGCTTCTATTATTTTAGGGAATACTACATCTTTAACACCATTAGAGTCAATTATATCAAAATCATATATTGACTCTTCCATCTTATATGTTCTGTCAAGTTCATCTTTTGTCTCGCTTTTATATAATATCCCTTTATTATAATAGCTTGTATTATAATATTTTTTTACAATATAGGAATCATTAGCAAAGATAATTCTTACTTCATCAAATCCGTAAAAGTCTCTTTTTTCTCTATCATAGTACCCGTTATAATATTGATATGATACAGGATAACTGTTTCCAAAACCGTCTGATTTTATAATTTTTGATAAAACATATTTACTATTCGGCATATTGATGGTGTTATTTGTCTTTTCATATTCAAGTTCATATTTTCCACCAGCCGGAGTATTTATTTCAGACAATAAACCTATCGACTTTGCCTTATTTAATTTTACTCTAAAAAAATCATCCAGATCATATTTAAATATATGGTCAGGCACTCCGTCTCCGTTTATGTCATTAAACTGTAATTGAGCACATGATTGGCCGTATGCAAAATTACCGCTTGGATCGATTATTAAACTAACTATAAATATTGGTATTGTGATTTGGAAGTTAAAGCCTATTGAAAAATTGATTCCGCCGGAATAAGTTAAAACATCTCCTGCGCCAAGTATATTTATATCATTAGCACTCTCACCAAGAAAATTATTTAATCCGTTAAAATTTATTGTAGGTACACTTGCACCGTTTTTTGTACCGTTTTTGTCTACTATTTCCGTTATAATATTATTAATGATATTGCCGACATAATTATTGATTGAGAATGAATCACTGCTGTTTAATTTCCAGCTTGGTGCATTCCATTTAACAGGATCACCAAATTTATCTCCAAGGTTAAATCTGATTATAAAATAATCATTTGAGCTTATTTTAAAAACCTGATCCGGTAATCCGTCCCCGTTCATATCTATAAGGTCAGCTTTTGTCCTGCTTCCGTTTACATTTATACCTGCATTAACACCCGTACTTGCTGATCCGCCGCTAACACTAAATCCGCCGCTTACGGTTGTTGTATATCTTATATTATCCGGGTCACCTGATAATTTGCTGGTTTCAACTGCTTTTTCACCCCAGCCTGATGTCATCCATTCTGCATCTATAAATTCATCACCGCAGTTTAATTTAACCTGAAAATTATCTCCGTCCCTATAAACATGATCAACTAAACCATCACCGTTTATATCAATAAAGTCTGTTTTTGTAATTGACTCGCCTAAGGATCCGTTAAAGCTGCATCCGAATGAATGTGAAGACTTATCGGGTATTGTACCTTTTATATATCCGCTTGGGTTCTGTATAAATTTAATAAAACTGCCGGCAGATCCCGGGGTAATACCTATCCCGAATGCACTGTTTTCACTTTGCCTTAGATTGGGATGAAGATTTTTTATGTTTATGATATTGTCAAATCCTTTACCATCCTTATTTAAAATTGCATTTAACTCACATGATCCTATCGGGAATATTATTTGATCCGGATAACTGTCACCGTTAATATCAAATATATCCTTTGTTGAGATTGATGAACCTCCGCTTGTATTAACACTTGCAACTCCTACACCTGCACCTCCGTTTAATGATGTATTGGTACTTTCTCTTATACTATTAATACCGTCAAGTGTTATTGCAGTATTATTTCCCGGAATGTTATCCTGAGCTGTTCCTCCGATTTTTGAAGGGCATATTTCATCATATGATATATATGATACAAAATGCTTTTCTATTTCATATTTTTGATTATTACTGTCAAAACCACGCTCTAAATAGCTTGTTTCTGTTCCTCTCCAAACATTTTTGTTCCAGTAATTATTTTCTGTATTTTGATTTTGAGGATTCATTGTTATAAAATATTCATTGTTGGAGTTAAAATCTTTTTTACCGATTTTAGATTCATCCCAATCTAAGTTGCCGTTCCATTCTCCATAAAACCAGTTGTATACACCGCCGCTGAAAGGTTCTATATTGCCGTTACTCATTTGATCATATGCATTATTAGCTGCCTGTTCTATTTCTTCCTGTGTCGGCGGATCACTGCCGTTTCCGCTGCCGGATTGCTGGTTTTCGAGTTTATTGCATAAATCATTAAGGTTAAAGTCAAGTGATGCTTTAAACACATGAATATAATTTTTAAAATCTATTGTATTCCCCTGGCTGTTAAAGTCCTGCATAAGTATATAACTTGATTTATTTAAATTATTAGTATTTTCATAATTTTTATTTACTACAGTTTCTTCATTGATGTTTGAGCTGACATTTGTTTCTGTTACATCATAATAACCGTTTGAAAATACTTTAATTTGTTTATAAATATCTTTATAAGCAGTTAAATTTTCTCTTGCAATCAAGTTTTTGATTGAGATTATTGCATCGGTTGATAAATCAAGATTTTTATCATAATAATTTCCTTCATTATGGTAATAAGATATTAAATATTCATTATCAAAGTATATGTTGTATAGTTTATTTTTATCTGTAATATTTAAATCATCTTTAATTTGATAATTTATAATATCACCGCTTTCATCTGTTACTGTATTGTAGCATCCTTCTATAAATATTTTATCATTTATATTGTCAGCAAAATTTAAAATAGTATTCTCAAAGAATGCAGGCTCAACCGGATCATCAACATCTTCATCATATAAATTTAAATATATTTCTGTATTTATACTGTCCGGTAAAGAATCATGATACGACAGCTCATATATTTTTTCATAATTATCATACTGCTCTTTTACTGACAGTATTTCATCATGTTTAGATGAGGTAATACCTTCATCTTGATTTGCGATTTTTTCAATAGTGTTTATTCCGTCATCGATTAATAAATATACTCTGTTGTTTTTTTCTTTTATCCATTTTCTTACAGTAGTGTTGTCTTCTTTTTTATATATTTCAACTAAGACACCCTTATCTGTGTTTATCCCTAATGTATTTTCATCATTTTGATATAGGTCTATTATATTACCAAGATTGTTTTTGTTATGTGAAACATTAACATAATATCTGCTATTTTGTTTATTAACAGTTAAATTTTTATTATTGTATTTGTAATATATCCAGCTGTTTTCATATGAGGTATTTTTTAATATGTTAAATACCTGTTCTTTTTCAGTATCAGTTAATGTATTATTCAGGGAATAATAATTTTTGTATTTTCCCTTAATATATGCATTATTCATGGTAAAGTTATTAATGAAATTTGTTTCAAATGAATCAGCATCTATCCTTTTCGGTAAATAATAACCTGCATTTATAAAAATTTTTTTTAATCTGTTTAGTTCGTTTTCAGATAATGCTGTTTTAATATCATAATGACTGCTGTACGGGGATGTTTGAGTTATTAGTGTGTAACAATTTCTTGTAAAGATTTTATCCGATGAATTATTTATTGTTGATAAAAGGCCGTTAAATTCTGTATCTTCATAAGAATTCTTTATATAAGCGCAGTCATAAAAACTCATAAACTCATGCGGATAAATATTTAAGTATATTATTTCCGGATCCCAGTTTACAAGATCGTTTTTTACATCATTTATAGAGCTTACTTTAAAATATATTTTATCATTTAGATTTAAATCATCTATAATATCTTCATGAGAATAATTTGTTGCAATTCCTTCTTTTAATAAAATACTTCTATTTTGTTCATTTTCACTGATTTGATCCCAGTTGCCCTGATTTGTTATATTATCCCATATACTGCTGTTGTTTCTGTAAAGATTGATTTTAACACCGTCGCTTTTTTCTGTCCCGTTATCTAATTTTTCTATTACCCCGCTTATTTTTATTCTCCCGGAATGATACGGCTGCCATTTTCTGACAGGGTCTAAAAGATAATATGCAGATTTTAAACTATTCATGTTATTAATATTATTAATGCCTGTTCCTATCTCCGGGATGTTTGGTGTACTTGAAGTTGCTGTAAAATCAGTATCCGTAAATCCGTTTTCGCCGTTACCTTTTAAATAACTTGTTGAGTTTTTAGATGGTATAATATCTAAAAAACCATCGGAGTTAAAATCTAGAATCGTTGAAAGTGAATCACTAAATGATATTGTACCGCTTCCGGATGCCCCTACTGGGCCGATACTGCCGCTGACTCCAAAATTAAAACCGGTTTGTATGCTTTCATTTAATGATTTATTAAATCCAGGTATAAGTATAGGATCAAGGAATCCGCTTCCTGTATTTAACCTTGCATAAAAGGGGCCTCCGCTGCTTAAATATCCAACCTGGTCAGGCAGGCTGTCGCCATTTATATCAATAAATGAGAGTAAATCATTACTGTAGTCAAATGATATACCGGCATTAACGCCGATAGAGGCTTGAAAATCAAATCCTACACCGACATAAGCTCCTCCTCCGCCTGTAATTGTTTGAGATTTTGTTATGGTCTGCTCGGCATTCTCCCATGGGATCGTATCCTGAAATCCTTCATATTGATCATTATCAGCATCAAAATCTAATGTATTATATCTAAAATCATATGCATAAAATTCATTATCATTATTATCCAACTCTCTAAATTTTATTATATGTGACTGTCCGAATTCATTGTATTTGTATTCCAGATTATATTTTCTAACTACAGTATTATCATTATAAATAATTATATCTTTTAATCTGTTTTCCATTTTAGAGATAAATTTACCTCTACAATCAATCTTTATGTCATTTCTTTCTTCATTTATAAACTCTATCCTGTATTTGCCCTGTTCACCTGATGTATGCCCTGTATATATAATACTTGATAGGTATGTATATCCGTCGGATGTTGTATAATTATAAACAATTGTGTTGCCGTTTTTATCAACTATTCTTTTTATATACCAGATATATACTCCCTTACTGCAAGTAAGTTTTGCATCATCATATCCGTAATAATAATTTGTACCGTCTTTTGATGTTACATTAAATGTATAATTATTACCATTTGTCCCTGTCCTTACTATCCTGTCAAAAGTATTATTAGTCATTAATTTATAATGAACATTACCGTTATTTTGTCCAACAGGAACAATCTCTAATCCGTTCAGTAAATATGTATCATTGCCGTCATATTTAGGTAAACCGAATTTAGTATCAATATTAATAGAAAAAATATTAATATTAAATCCTCTGCCCAGCCAGCCGTTTCCAATCGACGAATTATATACTAATGCAATATCAGGATTAACACCGTTTCTTCCTTTTGGTATATTGAAAGGTATAGAAAATGAAGCATCACCTTGAGAATTAACATCCAATCCGTTAATATCTGGTATATTTGCCATTGGATCTGCTGTCTTGATATCTTTTATAGAATTAACATTAAAATTAAGGGGGTCCGGACTTTCCGGCAATTTTAATACTGAGTTGATAAGATCTGTAAAGTGGTTTGTTTTGCTTGTTATTAATCCATTCTCAATATCTAAACTTATTCTTTCAAGTTTTTCCCATTTATGTATCTGCTCATTATAAAAATAAGTATATAGATTATTATAATCTTCTTTATTTTTAATTTTATCCTTAGAGTAGGGGAGGGTAATCTCAATATGTTTTTCAAACTTCATCCCATCAGGTAAAAATCTGTAACCTTCTACTTTATCTGTTACATTTTGCATTCCAGGATTTAATTCATTTATTTTTTTTAGTTCTTCAATAATTATTTCTGTATCCTCTTTAACTGCACCTTTTGGTATATTTAAAACAATATCTTTATATTTTATTATTATTTCATCTTCCGGTTTTACTATTACATTGTTTTCTAAAATTGTTTTTATTTTTTTACTTCTGATTAACGTTTTTTTCTGTTTTGATTCCTGAGGTGCCGATATTTTATAATTATTTTTTTCTTTGCTTATATTTTTAAATGATAATAAATTATTATTATTAATTATTTTATTAGGCTTATTATCAATATCATTATTTAAGTTTTTTATTTTTTTATTGGAATAAGTATAATTAAATTTATTTTTATTTTCTGCCAATAAATTAATAGCATACGGAAAATTTGATATAAAAAAAATCTCTAAAGTAATAAATGCAATTATTTTGCTTATACTTAATTTATTTTTCATCATTGTACTCCTTATCAATCGCAAATGATTTGTTAAAAAACATCAGATCATTTTGTTTATACAATCCTGCTTTTGCCAGTAGTGTAGATTTATTTGATGCAAACTGTAAATCAACCGGTATATTTTGGAAAAATCTGACATCAACCGGTGTATCAGGAAATTGTTCTTTAGGAGAAATTACAATTAAATATCCTAATTTGCCTCCCATATTAAATAATGGAGTTTTATTTTCATTTTCTTCAAATGTAATAGGAGGATTTTCTTCTATATCATTAAATGTTATTTTAAATGTCCTGTTTCCTAGATAGGAAACCTTTATTTTATTATTTTGATTATTGCCTTGAATAAGGGCACTTGTGAATGTCCAATCTATTATAAACTCTCTTTTTTCTTCAAGAGTATTTGTATTTTGATTTAGTGTTAAGTATCTTTTAATTACACAGTATGATCCGGTTTTTCTAATCATTACAACAATAAAATTATTAATATCCTGCATACAGAATGTTATCCCGTAACCGCCTTCACCCGTTCCCTGTAATTTATTACATACTGCTTCAAAAACAAATGTATCATCATATTGATTGATTTCTAATTGACCCATTTTCCAAATAGTAGAACCGTCACTGTCAACAAATCTGGAATCATTCGTCGAAAACTGTAAATATCCGTTTTGATCTTTTTCCCAGATAACAGTATTTACATTTATTTGTGATGAAGAAGAACTGCTAGTACCTCCTTCTGTATCATCTGATTCTTCGCCGCTTTCCGGACATGATATCAGAGGTATGATTAAAAAAACTATAATCAATATGCTGTAAAAAAAATTATTTTTTATAAAATGTTTTAATTTACTTTGTTTCATGTTTTTGCTCCTTTTAATTTAAATCAACTATTTGCACAAAATTAATTTTATAAAATCCCAATTTGCCCCCGGATAAGTTGCCTAATCCGATAAATTGGCTTTTTTCTGCTGTAATTTGAAAATATATATTTTTTTTGTCATGAGAATCATTTCTGATAGATACCGTATCAAAATCACTTATAGATATACCGGCATAGCCTTCCTGTATAAATTTTATATCTCCATTATTCAGACTGTTTTGTACAAATTCAAACTCAACTACCATCATTTTTTTACCGATAAGTTCAACATAATACCAGTCGTTGTCCAATAATTCATTCCCATTATTATCTTTGTAATAGTAAATATTTGCTGTAACATCGTCTTCAAATAATTTTGCATCTTTTTTCTTATTGTTTTCTTCAAACAGATCATTCTTTATATTGCTTGCATAACCATATACATATTTTGATTTATCAAATTCTTTTTTGCCTCTTTTTTTTGCCAATTTGTAATAATAAAAATTACCATCCGTAACATCATCATCTGTATATGACAAATTAGTACCGCCGTAAATTTTATCAGAAAAGCTTCCTTCAGGATTTTTGTCTCTGTATAAGATATACTCATCTGCACCTATATCCTTATCCCATTCTATTTTTATGGCATTTTCAATCACAAATGACTTTGCAACAGGTTTTGTTATTTCCGGATCTACATTATTTTCTGATAATTCTTCAAAATGGCTTTCCGTACATGAAATAAAAAAAAATAAAAATAATAAGAAAAATAATAATTTACTCCTTTCCATTTAATGTCTCCTTTTTCTAATAATTTACTTTTTGCTTTTTTTTGATAATTTTATCTTATATGCTGTGTAAAAATAAATTTTATAGTCCATATAAAAGTTATTATAAAAAGTAAAATCAAAAACATTGTTAATGCCGATTGCAAAATTTTCTGTTTTAAAAAACCAATGTTCATAACCGATACTTGTATATAAACTAAAAGCTATGGTTGTATTTATATACGGATCATCATATAATTTTTCCTGGTATAAAATATCAAGCTGTAATTGAGGTCCGAAACCGATCGTGAAAACATTTTTATTAAAAAATTCAAAACATGCATCGGTTGATATTTTAATTGTTACAGAATGAAATAATGCTTTAAGATAATCAGGTTTATTCATAGCAAGTGAATATGACGGTATAACACCAAACCTTAAATAAAATCCGAAATTTCTTTTTCTTACAAAATGGTTTAAAGGTGTTACTATTAATCCGGTCTCTATAGTTACAAGACCCGTTATAAGCGTCCACCATTCTCCTATCGGTACCCAATAACCAGCACTGTTATATATATTTATTCCGCCAAAACCTCTTTTTCTCTCCAGTGCTGCTTCATTAAGTCCTAAAATTTCATATAAATATGCCGTACATTTTTTTGATAAACTGTTTATAAGTTCATTAATATTGCCGATTTCTGCTTTTTCATAGAATATTTTTCTTACTTCTTTTTTTTCATTATCAAATATTTTGATTTCTGCATCATAATATTCATATGTTTTTTTAATATGACCATATACTAAATAATTTATTTGCATTAGTTCACATAATTCTGATGCATCAATACTGGATTTAATCACAGGTTTATCCGCAGCCTTAATATTGGAAATAAGATTGATATTTAAAAGACCGGAATAATCCTCTTTTTTTATTAAATTATATAATAAAGTTGTTGCTTCTCCTTCTATCTGTGTTATTTCAATATCAAAAGATTCCGGATATATATTTAAATCCGCAATATATATTCCTATTGAAAAAGAACAAAAAGCAATTGTTAAAAATATTAATGTTATATAAATTTTTTTTATCATAGCTTATGCACCTATTTTTTTTAAGATTGTTATAATTTCATTTCTTTTTATATAATCAGGCTTGTTTTTTAAAATAAAATTAAAAGATGATTTAGCTTTGCTGTATTTTTTATTTATAAAATATGCTTTACCTAATTCAAAATATGCATCATAAAAATCAGGTGAAAGCTCTATTGATTTATTTAATAAATCAATAGCCGATTTTAAATTATCTTTTTCTTTATAACAAAGCCCGGTGTAATAATATGATTTATAATCAGTATTGTTGAGCTCTATAGATTTATTAAAATAATTAATAGCATCTTCATAATTTTTGAGGTTATAATGGCTGATGCCTAAATTTTGATATACTCTATCTTTTTGTTTGTTTAAGATCAGAGCTTTATGCAATGTATCAACAGCTTTATTGTAATCCTGTTTATCATTATAAGTACAGCTTAATTTTAAATATGCATCTATGTTATATGGATCAATTTCTATAATTTTTAAATAATCATCAATTGCTTCTATATTTTTATTTATTTTTAATTTTATGCCTGCTGTTAAAAAATATAATTCTGTATCTTTATCATTGATATTTTTAGCCATGTTAATTAAATCTATTGCTTCATTAAAACTCTTATTAATTATTTTAATTTTTGCCATTTGTTTATATATATTTATTGCTGTTTCTTTTTCCGTATTGTTGCTGAGAGGATTTAAGGTATTTGATTTATTATAATTATCCAATGCATTATTATATTGTTCTAGATTTTTATAGCATTCTCCAACCTTAAACCTATATATATAATCATCCTGTATGTTAATGGCATTTTCATAATAATTAATTGCTTCATTAAAATTATTGTTTTTTACATATATATCGCCTATGACTGCATATGCATTATAAAAATACGGATTTATTAATAGTATTTTTTTTATGTGTTCCATGGATTCTTGATATTTACCCAGTTCTAATTCTGTTTGAGCAAGAAAATATAATCCATTGATGAAATCTTTTTTTATTTTTATAGAATTATTAAATTGTATTTCAGCATTGTTAAAATCTTTTAATTCATAATAAATTTTACCGAGAGTAAAATAAGCATTATAATTATTTGGATTATTACTTAGAGTTTCATTAAGCTCATTTAGTGCAAAATCATTTAATCCTTTTATTTGGTATACTTTTGCTAAAATGTAGTGAGCAATTTCAATCGTATTATCCTGGGTAATTGCTTTTTTGCATCTATCGGATATTTCTTTTATTTTTTTATTGTCTTCAGGATTGATGCTAAATAAGGTTGCAGCCAGATAAGCATTAGCATAAGGATTATCCGGATCAATTGATATTATTTTATAAAAAATATTTTTTGCCTGCTGATATTCTTTCTTATGATAGTACTCTATTCCTTTTTTTAGCAGTGTATCTATTTCACTGTTATTGATTTTTTTTGTTATTTCACTTGGATTATTATGATTTACATAATATTCTTCAAATAATGAAAAAATTGTTTTTATAAGTTTTTCCTGCTGCTTTCTATATTTCTCATCTTTTTCAAATTCTTCAATTTGTTTTTTTTCTTTTTCTGCTTTAAGTATTTTATCCAATAAAATTATGATATGCCTGTCATTGGGATTTTTTTCTAAAATTTTTTCACATAAATTTTTTGCTACAGAATACTCTTTATCAGTATAATATTTTTCAATTAATGAAATCAGCTTTACATTTTTTTTATATTGCTGTTTGTTAAAAATTATATAACCTATTAATGGTAATATAATAATTATTATTAATAATATTGTGAGGAATAAAAATTTGCCCTTCTTCATTTTTTAACTCATTTACTTAAAATTACATTATAAATCTGATATTTTTGGTTTAAAATATATCCCTTTAAGTAAAAAAATCAATAGCCAAAACAGGCTATATTAATTTTTAGTTATTTTTTGTTAGTATTATTTTAAGACTGTATATAAAAAGAATAAAGTATTAATAATTAATTATGTGATTATTATTAATTAGATTATAGTTTACTGGATATAGAGGTATAAGCTTATTTTTATAATATATTATTATTTTACAGCTTCAGTAATAAAGCTAAAATCAATGAATTTTTCTAAATCTATTATTTGTCCTATACTCATTTTATCATGCATATATCTTTGCATTTTATCAAGGTCATTAATTACAGGATAAAGATCATTTGTTGTTATCCCCTTAGGATCTTCTAAAACATTTTTTAACACCGGAACGGATAATCCAAGTTTTCTTTCCGGATCAAGAAAATTTACTGCAATCTCTGCGCATTCTTCTTTATTACTAGCAATCTTTTTACCTGCTTTTACAAGAAGAGATACAAGTTCATATACTGCATCTTTGTATTCATTTATAAACTCTTCGCGCATGGCTAAAACACAACATGGATGATTATTCCAAATAGCACTTGATATAAACTGTAATTCTGCAATGCCTTTATTTATTGCATTGGAGCCGATTGGTTCTGCTACTATAAATCCTGCAACATTTTGTGTCATCATTAATGTTCTGGGCATTAAGACAGGAGGTATTACTTCAAAGGTAACATCTATCTCATTATCAGCACCAGGTACGCCGGGTTTTAAACCCATTTTTGATAGATACTGATGAGCAAGCATATTATGCACTGAAAGTTTATGAGGGATGTTAACAATCTTATTCATAAAAATAGGTTTGTAGTCATCATTGGCATCAGGTTTAAATACTTTTGATCTTACAAAAATACTGCCGTTTTTATGAGCCAGCATAACAAGCTTTATAGGTACATCATATGCAAATAAATCCATTGCTATAGGAGCTAATACAAAAGCACCGTCTATTTCATTTTTTTCTAATGATTCCTGGATAGGATTCCAGCCGGGCATTGAATGTGTTGCAAGATCAAAATATTTTGGATTAACTTCACCTTTTTCGATTTGACTTTTTAATACACCCAATATTAAATGATCCGTAATCTGTATATGGCCGATATTTATTTGTACTTTACCGTTTGTTATCTTTCGCTCCTTTATTATAATTTTGTCCTCTTTTTTAAAACCAAATGCTTTTTCTATTGACTCTAAAAGCTGATCAGAGTTAAATGGTTTTGCTATATGACTGTTTGCACCTTCATTAATTGCTTCGATTTGCTTCTTTTTTTCTCCTTGTGCAGTTGCCATTATAAATAGAGTATCCTTATATTTTTCATTTTTTCTTATTTCTTTAAGAAGCTCCAATCCATCTTTATTGGGCATATTCCAGTCACTGATAATCAAATCTATTTTATTTTTTTCTAATTTTTCTAAAGCAATATTTCCATCCTCAGCTAATGTGATGTTATAAAAACCTTTTTCATAAAGATATTTAACAAAAAGCTTCTGCATGAAATCAGAATCCTCTACAATTAAAATGTTCAAGTTTGTACTTATATCCATATTTAACTCCCAAATTTAATTTATATTAAAACTCTTACAATTTTAAAAAACAGCAAGAGATATGATTGTAGCATTATTAAATCATGCAATAAATTAACTTAATAAATAAAATAAATTTTAAACAATTATTAATTTGAAGTCAATGAATTAGAAAAAAAGAAAAAAAATATGATTTTTTTTAAAATTTTTATTGTAAATAATATGAAATATGTATTCATGTTTTATTGACACAAATATTTTTTTTTTATAATGTAATTCACATTGTTTTTTTATCTTTAGGCGGTTAATTATGTTTAATTTTAATGTTACACCCGATAAAATAATAAATATTATAATTGGATTATCGGCATTTATTATTGCGGGAAGCATTCATGAGTTTGCTCATGCATTCTCATCATATATACTCGGGGACTCCACTGCAAGAGATTACGGTAGAATGACTTTAAATCCGTTGGCTCATATAGATATTTTTGGTACAATAATTTTTCCAATTTTTGCTGCATTTTCTTCTATACCGATTATTGGTTGGATGAAACCCGTACCTACAAATCCTAATAATTTTTTTAATCCTTCAAAAGGGCAGGCTATATCTGCTTTTGCCGGTCCTTATTCTAATCTGCTGCAGGCATTAATCGGTGCAATATTGATTAAAATATTGATTATAATTGATTCCTTTATAATATTCAGCGGTATTTCCTCAACGATAATAGATTATGTTTATAAAATTTTTTTTGCGTATTTTAGGATTAATATTTTTTTGATGATATTCAACCTTCTGCCTTTTCCGCCGCTTGACGGAGGCTGGATCATAAGGCATTTTTTATCTGATAGGAATAAAGAAAGATTTGATAAGATTTATCCTTTCGGGATTTTTATATTGTATGGCATGATGTTTTTGGGAATAATCGGTATATTGTTTATACCCGGGTATTTTTTAATCGAATTATTTTATAAAGGTTTTAGATTATCATATATTTATATTTTTATATTTATTGGTATATTCTTAATTATGCTTTTACCTTTTTATTTATTTATAAGAGAAGATATAACTCATTTTGTTAAAACAAGAAAGTCAAGATTTAATCTTAAACAAAACAGGAAAAAAGCCGACAGCCAGATTGCAAAACATGAGAATGATAATGCGAGATTGATAGACAGAGGAGAAGAAATATATAATAAATTGCAGAATGGTATTGATCTTGATGATAATGACAGGGCTTTTTTAAATAATTTAGAAAAGCAAGTTAACAATAGTAAGGATTCAAAAACTGATAATAAATGTGAAGAGATTGATTTTGAGTTTAATGATGCTTTTTGCTTAAAATGTGAAAATTATCCAGAATGCCTGTTAAGAAGACTTGGACAGAATGTTAAGTAGTATGTAGTAATGACTTCTTTAAGAAGAATTTTTTTCCTAAAGAAAAAATATTACTAAGACATAAAGAAACTAAAATGGTCTATAAATAATAGATTTTTGTATTTTTTATTATAATGTTTCAATATATTTCCATATATATTTTTAAGTATTATTTCAAGATATCTTACATTGTGTCTTGGCGTTTTTGTGGTAATTATCTATTCTTATCAGCAATTATTATAAATATTTATATATTTTATCTTTAAAAATATCACAGGTTATGCATTCTTTGCTGCACCCTTTGCAAAGATTATCTTGTTTTATTTCTGTTATTCTACCCATACTTAAAAGGTGTTCTATGCATGATGTAACCATTGATTTGTCATAATTAAAATTTTGTATAATTTCAGATAATGATGCTTTTTTTTTATCTTTTATAAAATTGCTAATTTCTTTTAGTATCATTTTTATTCTAAATTCCTGTTAAAAAGATTAAACCTGCCCAGAATATAAAATATACCTATAATGATTATAATCATTAAAAGTGGGATAACTATCCATAATAACATATGTCCTAAAAAAATTTGGAAAAATAATGTTGAAATTATCCAGGCAAGTATTGTCAGGTATAAGGCAATGAAGATGCCCATTATAATACCTGTTTCCTTTATAATTGTTCCGAAAGCTCCTATACAGGGAAAATATATTAATACAAATATTAAATAGGAAAATGCCTGTATCCAGCCTTTTGAAAAATGACTTTTCATGGCTGTAAGAAACTTATTGTCATATTGGGATTCTTCCGTGTTATTTTTAGATTTTTCTTTAAAAAGTAAAAATTTCAATATACCTGCGATGTCATCAAATAATAATTTTTTTAGATTATAATAAATACTAATAAATGATTCTTTTATATCTTTAATAATATTAAATTTTTTTGAAGTATCGGATAAATCCGATTGAATATAAATGGCATTCAGCGTGCCTACTATTGATTCCTTGGCAAATATACCCGATATTAATGCTACCGTGGCAGGCCAGTTTTTTTCATCAATACCCATAGGTTTAAAAATTGGAGTTATTATCTTGCTTAATTTGGATAAAATTGATTTGTCTGGATCAGTACCGTTAAATTTGCCGTCTATGCTTAATGAGTTAAAAAAGCCCAGTATTGTAACTGCAATTATAATAAATTTACCGGCTTTAAAGATGAAATGTTTTAATTTATTCCAAGTATGAAGCATTATATGCTTTATCCTGGGAATATGATAGGGAGGGAGTTCTATTAATAGGTGTGAGGATTCTCCTTTAAAAATTGTATTTTTTAATAATAAACCTGTTAATATACTGATTACAATGCCTATTATGTATATTAAGAAAACAACATTGCCTGCATATTTACTTGTAAAAAATGCTGCGGCAAACAATGTGTATACAGGAAGCCTTGCACCGCATGACATTAATGGTGCCATAAATATTGTCATGTATTTATCTTTTTTACTTTCTAATGTCCTTGTTGCCATTATTGCCGGCACTGTACAGCCGAAACCTACAAGCAGCGGTACAAATGCCTTGCCCCCTAGTCCAATTAATCTCATGTATTTATCCATGATAAAGGCTATTCTTGACATATAACCGGAATCTTCAAGTATTGAAAGCATGAAAAACATAAAAAATATAATCGGTATAAATGATGCTATTGTCTGTATACCGGTGCCCACACCGTTTGATAAGATACTTATAAGCCATTGAGGTGTTTTTATCAGCAATAATAATTCTCTCAAACCATCCACAAAAATAATACCTGAAACAGTACTGAAAAAATCTATAAAAGCTCCGCCTAGATTCATTGTAACCCAAAAAACAATATACATTACAAATAAAAAAATTGGTATTCCTAAAAAACTGTTTAAGGTTATTTTGTCAATTTTATCTGTCATATCCTTTTTATTTTTTATTCTTTTTATTATTTCTTTTGTTATACTGTTTATAAAACCGTATCTATAGTCGGCTAGAATTATTATTGTAGAATCACCCAGGAGATTCTCTATTTTTTTAACTTTTTCATTAATATCATTTTCTGTGAGCTTATTTGATTTTAAGACCTTTTTTGTTATCCATGCGTCATGCTCTAATATTTGTATTGCTACCCATCTTGGATTTGAGCCGACTTCTTTTGCAGTATCAATTAATAAGTCATGCCATGTTTGTACGATCTCTTCTACTTCATTTGGATAATGCACAATTGATTTTGGCGGTTTAATATTATAGGAATCACTGATTATTTCATTTTTTAATTTTTCAATATCATTTTTATTTATTGCACAAACACTTATAACATCCAATCCTAATCTTTCCGAAAGTTTTTGTATATCTATAATAATATTTTGTTTATTTGCAAGATCTATCATATTTAATAAAATAATCATAGGAACTTTCATTTCAATGAGTTGTGTTGTCAGATATAGATTTCTTTCAAGATTTGTAGCATCTATTATATTTATTACAAGATCGGGTTCACCGCTTAACAAATAATCTCTTGATACTTTTTCATCTTCAGAATACGCGCTTAAAGAATATATGCCCGGCAGATCTACTATATTTATTTCAATCTCTTTATGTTTAATAGTTCCTTCTTTTTTTTCAACGGTAACTCCTGGCCAGTTACCTATTCTTTGTTTTCCTCCGGTTAGGTTATTAAAAATAGTAGTTTTACCGCAGTTTGGATTTCCTGCAAGTGCAATATTTATCCTATTTTTTATCATTAATAATAGCCTTTTATTGTATTTGTTTTTGAAATTATTATATTATATATTGTTTTATTAGTCAATAAAAGTTTAATGGATCTAACAAATTTAATATTTTTATTGATTATTTATAATCTTATTGGTATATTTATTTAAGAAGTATTTATTAATATGGATTGTATAATGAAAAAAAACACGGGTAAAAGAAGTGAAGATTATTTAGAGACAATATTTTTGTTGAGCAAAGAAAAAAGAATTATCAGGATAAAGGATATAGCTGAAAAATTAAAGGTGAAGAAGTCTACTGTTGTTTCCATGATAGACCGATTGGTTAATGAAGGTTTAATTGAGCATGAGAGATATGGAGATGTATTTTTAAATCAAAAAGGTGTAGAAAAAGCTGAGAAAATATATAAAAAGCATCTTACTATTTTTTCATTCTTACGTGATATATTAAAAATAAATGAAAAAATTGCGGAAAATGATGCTTGTAATCTTGAGCATTATATTAGTGATATAACTGTGGATAAACTTTTAAAATTTATTGAATATTTTTGTTATATTATTAATCAGGATAATCAAATAAATAATGATTTAAAAAATTATTTTCAAAATGGAGAATTCCTTAAATTATCACAATGTAATAAATTTAATATAAAAAAATTAAAAAATTTAAAATCAGGCGATAAGGCAAAAATTTTATCTTTAAAGAATAAAGAGTCTGTAAAGAATAATTTATTTTCAGATGGCCTTAGACCAGGTGAATCTATTGAGGTTATAAATATAGATAATAAATTTAAAAAAATAGTTTTTATCATAAATAATACAGAAAAAACCATTAGTTTTTTTGATGCAGAGAATATCGATGTAGAATTATCTGTATAAAAGTGCTATTTATCACTTCCTCTTCTATTAAAATTTCGTCTGTCAAATTGTCTTCTGTCATCCTGTCTTCTGTCATATTGTCTTCTTTGAAACTGTCTTTTTTCATTTTTATTTTTATTTTTATTGCTTTTGTTTTTTAAATATTCTTTAAATTGTTCTGTAAGGATATTTTTATCTTTCCATACATAATGACAGACATCTGCACCATAACCCAGTGTATTTTTATTACTGCCGTTTCTGTCAAAATAGAATTCTTTAAATAAAGCACTGTGATATATAAAATCATAATCGCAAATCATCGGTGTTAATTCGGGTGTGCCCGTTTCTTTAAAAAAATCATGAAATATACAGCGCTTAACAATATAATGCATTCTGGTTTTGCTGATATAAACATCTTCAACTTCATTATGCGGGCCGAATCCATGTGTAATAAGGATTGATCTGTATTTAAGCCATCTTTCAAAAGGATCTTTTATTGTAAAAAGATAATGCTTTTTTGATGACTCATAATCTACCGTATATGCTACTTTTAATACTATTTCATTCATTATTGATAATGCTTCTTCCTTATTAAATTTTTTTAAGAATGCAAGATATAGTGAAGGAAGCAGTGCCATTGATTTTACATATTTTGATTCTTGATCCTTTCTCTTAGACCATCTTGTTTTTTTAAAAATTTTTTTTGATTTTATAAAAACTTTTATTAAAAAAAACAGCCAAAATCCACCGATCTTTTTTTTTAGGATAGGTTTTATATCGAGTATACATAGAATAGTTGTCATTATTGACTGGTCATTATCCATAAGTCCAACTTTATTGATAATTTATAGTTACTTTTTTTATAGATTTTACCACAAAGACATTTATCCCTCACTACTTTTACAAAAATAACGCAATTATTTAATATATATTGCTAATTGCAAGTAAAAGTAGTGAGGGACAGGGACACAAAGCTATTTATTAAATTAAATAACTAATATAAAATTAGTGTCATAGTGTCTATGTGTTTTAAACAACAAATAATTATTATTTTCTTCTGCCGAATATTCTTAATAAAAATAAAAATAAATTAATAAAATCAAGATATAGATGCAGTGCTCCGAGAATTGCCAGCCGTTTTGTAATTTCTTCACCTTCCTGCTGCATCAAAAATAATCTTTTGATTTTTTGGGTGTCATATGCAGTAAGTCCTACAAAAATTGCAACACCTGCATAGGATATTATCCAGTAAAGCATAGTGCTTTTTAGAAAAAAATTTACCACTGAGGCAATTATTATTCCTATTAGACCCATGAAGAGAATATTGCCCCAGCTAGACAGGTCTCTTTTTGTAAAAAAACCGTATGCTGTCATTGCCGCAAATGTACCTGATGTTATAAAGAATACATTTGTAATACTTGTTCTAGTATAGATTAAAAATATTACCGATAATGTCAATCCATTTATAGCAGCATATAATAAGAAAAAGAATATACCGCTTGCAGAGGACATTTTCATTACTCTTGCTGATAGGAAAAATACAAGAGCAATCTCTACAATAATTATTCCAAAAAAGGTAAAATTATTGGCAAATACTAACCTTAATAAAAATGGTGTATTTACGGTTAATAAAGAAATTAATGCGGTTACCAATATGCCCAATGTCATCCAGAGATAAACACCAACCATAAAGCTTTTTACCATTGCTTCATTGTCGGTTATTGTATAAGTATTTTCATTATTCATAATTTTAGCTCCTTTATTTATTATATATTTTATAATAAAATATATAATAAAAATCAAATTATTTTTTTTTATAAAATTTTTGTAAAAGTATTGACCGATTAGTCGGTCTAGTTTATAATACAATATCTAATATAAAAAACGGGCAATGGTAAAAGAAAAATGGAAGATAAAAAAAAATGGATATTGGAGACTGCATTAAAGCTTTTTACATCTCAGGGATTTCATAATACGCCTACATCCCAGATTGCAAAAGAGGCGGGTGTAGCGACAGGTACATTGTTTCATTATTTTAAAACAAAAGAGGATTTAATAAATTATCTGTATCTTGAGTGCAAGGATTCTATGAAAACTGCCATGCTAAACGGGTTGTTTGAAGAAAAAGATCCTGTTAAACAGATTAAGAAGTTATGGTTAAATATAATATCCTGGGGAATAAATAATACAAATGAATTTTTATTTTTCCAGCAGTATAGTAATTCTCCTTTTATTACAAATATGACAAAAGAGGAAGGTATTAATAGACTGGCTTTTTTATATGACTTTATTGAAAGCAGTAAGAGCTTAAATATTTTAAAAGATATTCCCCCTGACTTATTAATAGATTTAACATATGGTACTATTTCTGCGATGATATATAATATTTTAAAATTTCCTGAAAGAATTAATGATAAAGAATACATGGAAAAAGCATTTTCTATCTTTTGGGACAGCATAAAAAATTAATTTATTATTTTATTTCTAATAAAATTCATTATTTTTGGAGGAGATAATGCAATACAGAAAAATGAAAAAAACAAATGAGGAGCTTTCCATACTCGGTTACGGGTGCATGAGGCTGCCTGAAAAAAATAATAAGATTGATGAGGAGAATGCTAAAAAACAGCTTTTACATGCCATAGATAAAGGGGTTAATTATATTGATACCGCATTTCCTTATCATATGGGTGAGAGTGAACCTTTTTTAGGCAGGGCATTAACCGGCGGTTTTAGACAAAAAGTAAAACTTGCCACTAAATTACCTCAATTTCTTGTTAAAAACAGGGATGATATGGATGTGTTTTTTAATAAACAACTGAGAAATTTGAAAACAGATTATATCGATTATTATCTGATTCATTCTCTAGACGGACCTTCTTGGAAAAAAATGAAAGAATTTAATATATTTGATTTTATGGATAAGATAAAAAAAACAGGTAAGATTAAGCATATCGGATTTTCTTTTCACGGAAAGTCTGATGATTTTAAGTGTATTATTGATGATTATAATTGGGATTTTTGCCAGATACAATATAATTTTTTAGATGAAAAAAACCAGGCGGGTAAAGATGGATTAAAATATGCGGCAGCAAAGGATTTAGGAGTAGTAATTATGGAGCCTTTAAGGGGCGGAATGCTTACAAATAATATTCCTGAAGAGGTTACAAAGATATGGGATAAATCTGACAAAAAATGGAGTCCTGCAGAATGGGCGTTAAGATGGATTTGGAATCATCCGGAAGTAACGGTTGTTTTATCAGGTATGAATAATATGGAGCATATAAATGAAAATTTAAGGATTGCAAAAGATGCTAAAGCAGAAACATTAATGAGAAATGAGCTTGAATTGGTAAACAGGGTTAAAGATAAGTACAGGGAGCTTATGAAGGTTAATTGCACAGGATGCAGATATTGCATGCCATGCCCTGCCGGTGTAAATATACCTATGTGTTTTGAAGTATTTAATAATAGGTATTTAACCGATAAAAAATTTTACTATAAAGTCGAATATGGAATCAGGATGGGTGGACTTGTTGGAGAAAAAGGATTTGCATCTAAATGTATAGACTGCGGTAAATGCGAAAAACATTGTCCTCAGCATATTGAAATCAGGAAAGAGCTTAATAATGTAAAAAAGGAATTTGAAAATTTTGCATTAAAATTTATAATTTTTTTCGGGAAAATTTTTATGTCCGGTATGAGAAAAAAAGCATTAAAAAAATAATAAATTTTTCAATTATCCCCGTATCTGTAGAGTCGAGGCATACCCCGACTCTACAAATTACATATACTATAAAAATAAATTTTATTTCTTATTTAATTATGATATTATTAAAAAAGTATTTTTTTAAAAAATTTTTAATTAACAGATCAGTTTAACGGATTTTTTACATGTCCTTTAACATAAGACTTTTTGCGGATTCATTTACTGCCGGTGTATTATTATCATTATCAATTTATCATTTGCTTATTTATCTTGGAAGAAGCAGTCACAGGTTTGAGAAAAATAATTTATATTTCTCTGTTTATCTAATCGGTTTGATTATCAATATTTTTTTTGATAATACATTAGCAGTAGAGTTTATTAAAAATGATCTGTTAAGGGGATTAATTGCACCATTTGGTGTTGTTTTAGGATCATTTATATCAATGACAGCTGTTATAATTATATTATATAAATTATTGATAATTCCAAAAATATTTAAAGTAGTATTTTATTTATGCATCATAGTTTTATTAACAGCATTAATATTAACTCTTTCTACATTTATAATCGGATGGCAGAGATACATGGATAATGTAGATATTTATGTATTTGCCCTTTTCCAATCAGTTCATTTGGTTATGCAGGTTATTTTTTTATTTTATTTTTTTAAAAATCATATATACAGCGATAAAAATAAGCTGATTATATTTATTGGATTTCAAGTAATAGATGTATTTATTACAATTAACAGAATTATATTAATTTCTGATTATACCAATTATAACAGGAATAATTATTTTTTTATAGGTATCCTGGTGTTTGTTTTTGTATATGTGCTTTCTCTTAAATTTAATAGTGAGTTTAAAGAGCTTGTTGTTTTGAAAAATGAATTGGAAAATAAGGTTATAGAACGTACTGAAGCGCTTATGAATGCAAAGAATGAAATAGAAAAATTAGGCAGGCAGAAGATTGATTTTTTTATAAAAATAGCACATGAGGTAAAGACGCCTCTTACCCTGATAGATAATTATCTAAAGATAGATATTGCAGAAAGGGGTGAATCAAAGCCGATTAATATTGTCAAAGAAAATGTGTATAAACTTAAAAAAGATATAATTAATTTTTTGGATTTAGAGAAAGTTAATTTAAAAAAAAGTATTTATAATCATGATAAAATAGTAGATTTTTCGGTATTCTTAAATAAAGCGGTATTATTTTTTAAAGAAATCATTAAAAATAAAAATTTAGATTTTAATTATAAAATTGATAAAAACATATTTATTAAAATTGCACCTGATGCACTTGATAGAATCATATATAATCTTATTGATAATGCATTTAAATATACTAAAGAGGGAAGAATTGATATTTCACTAAACAGGAAAGATAATAAAATATTTTTAACTGTTTATGATACAGGAATCGGAATATCTAAAGATCAGCAGGATAATGTATTTAAGCCTTATTATCAGATTAGTAATAATGAATCAAATTTACAGGGAATCGGTATGGGCCTCTTTATAGTAAAAAGTATACTTGTTGAAGTTAATGGTAAAATAATTATTAATAGTGAAAAGCATAAAGGTACAGAGATTAAAGTTGTGTTTAATGAATATCATCCGGATAAAAATGATGCAATTGTTTCAGAATATGATAATAAAGAAATAATCATGTATGATAAAAAATATAATATAACGGAAGATTTTTATGATGCATCTAAAAAAACAATACTTATAATCGAAAATAATATTGATATGCTGAATTTTCTTCATGAAAGCATGAAAAAAAAATATAATATCTATATGGCCGAAAATGGTAAATCCGGTTTATCCAGGCTTAATTTAATACAGAAACCGGACTTGATTATTTCAGATATTATGATGGATGTAATGGACGGAAATGAATTTTATAATAAAATTTTAAATGATAAAAGATATACTGATATTCCTGTTGTATTTTTAACAGCAAAAGCCGATGATGATGTACAGATTAAAAGCTTAAGAAGCGGAGCAGTTGATTTTATTAATAAGCCTTTTGATATTGAAGTTTTAAGTGCAAAAATTGATTCAATAATAAAAAATATTGAAAAACAAAGAAAAAGAAATTTAGAGGATTTTTATAAAAAGCTGTCTGCATTTATTAATAAATCTGAAAAGAAAAACAATATTTTTGATTTATTTAAAACTCATGAAATAAATCAAAAAGAAATCGATGTTATAGAGTTGATATTAAAAGGCTTTGAATACAAAGAAATTTCTGCAGAGTTAAACCTGACATTAAGTGGTGTAAAAAAAAGAATAAATGGTATTTATAAAAAATTGAATGTCCAGAATAAAGTTGAGCTGATTAATCTTTTAAATAATACTGATAATTAAATTGAAAAATTAAAAATACTTATCTTCATTATCTGTAATATAATTAGTATTTTATACTAAAGTATACTTAAAACAACCTAAAGTTACTTTGAAATATTTTTTACTTTGCTATATATTTTATTTAAATAAAATAATTGCGAGGCGGTTATAATGAGTAAAAAATTTATTGCAATAATTATAGTATTATTAATAGTATTTTTTATTTACCCGGACGATGATAATAAGTTAGGCCGTATAATTTATTCTAAAAATGAAGAGATATGTATTAGCCTCCCCGGTGAAAAAAAAGAAACACATATTACAAAAGGTCATCATGATATGAAGCCTTCATGGTCAAAAACAGGTAATATGATAGTATTCTTTAGAGTTACTGCATTCACAGATAATGTTGAAACATGGAATACTGCTATCTGTATTATTAATGCTGACGGAACAGGATTTAAAAAGATTACAAGCGGCTTTTTTACCGACTATAATCCGACGTGGACAAGAGACGGGACTAACAGGATAATTTTTTCCAGATACAATAGTAAAATAAAAAGAAGCTCTATATATATAACTACTATTGAAGCTAAACCAGGTGAGGAAATTTTAGTCAGCGATCGGAAATGCAGTGAGTATGCTTTAAGTTCTTTAAAAGACGGCAGGATATTTATTATTAGTTCCAGAAAACCGTCAATAAGTTTATATTTTTTATTTGATCCGAAATCAAAAAAATATGAACCTGTGAAATTTAATTTCCAGTTAAAGGGTTTTTTAGACAGAGCTAGTATTAATCCCGGTGAAACAAAAATAACCTATGAATATAAAAATGGATGGCAGTCATTTGTATATTTAGGCAAAGTAATATATGTTGCCGACTTTAATAAAGATTTGCTAACAATCGATAATCCTATACCAATTACCGATGAAGAAAATATTGCAAACATATATACACTTTATCCAAGATGGACAAGTGATGGTTCCTCTGTTGTTTATCATTGCAGTAAAACAGGTAAAAATCAAATTTATCTATATAATTTATCAGATAAGACAACACTGCTAATTTCTGTTGATGAAGGCGCAAATTATCAATTCCCATGCGGAGAGTCGACACCAAAATAGTAAGGAGAATTTTATGATATGCAGATATAAAAAAAGAAAAATATTTAGAATGTTATTTTCTTTTTTTTTCATAACTCTAATTTTACTGATTTCAATCATAAGCATCGCAAAAAAAAATATTAAGAATGCTTCATTTGAGGAAAATCTTACAGAAGATCCTGAGGAATTAGTAAAAATAGGTTTTACAGCAAGGGAAAGTGATCCCGATGATGAAGAAATAAAAGTAATGGTTGATGAAGTTATAAATCAGGTATTAGGAAAAGAAGGTTTAAAAAGTTTAATAAAACAGGGGGATAAGGTTGTAATAAAAGTAAATATTGTTGATCCTTATAGAGGAGCCCCGGGTGAAAAGGGAAGAGGTATAATAACAGATCCAAGGATTGTAAGATATGTTGCTGAAAAGGTTAGAAGTATAATCGGTTATGACGGAAGTGCAGACTTAAAAGTTGTTGATGCGACTTTTAATAAATCCGACAATCCTTCTTTAAAATCTAATAAGAACAGCTTTTACTGGGCAAATCTTAATATTATAGGAAAGAAGCAGGATAAAGCTAATCATTGTTACGATAATAATGCAGATGGTATTCTTGACGGAATATCCAATGCCAAACTGATCAATCTGGATTCTCTGGATATTAATGAGAGATTTGTAACTGTAGTAAAAGAAGAAACATTGGGTAAGGTTAAGGTAGTAATGCCCAAGTTTATAAGAACAAAAGAAGAAGCTCTTAAAGCAGGTGAGCCTGATAAATACTGTGATGTTTTTATTGGTCTGCCTGTTTTTAAGAGTCATGCTTTTGCAGGCGTAACGGGAGCCTTGAAGCTTCATTATGGTTTTAAATATTATTGGGCGAATGAATATGAGACAGCAAGATGGGAGCATAACGGTTACGGCTGGGGTACAGGCGATAAAAGAAGACTAATATCATATCTATGTGCTCAGAGTATGGTAAGAAAATATGATTTTGTAATAATGGATTGTCTGACAGGGAATAGAAGGGGACCTATAAATTTAAATTTTGATAATAAAAATGTGCCAACAGATTTTATTGTTACCAATGCATTATTATCTTCAAAAGATCCTGTTGCAATCGATACGGTTGAAGCATTATTCGGCGGGTATAATCCGGAGTCAATTAAACTACTTGAAGCAGCATTTTTTAATAACTTAGGTATTAATAAAATTAAAATGATATTTATTGCCGACTTTGATAATTTTGGAAAGCATAGAAATTTTTTAATAAATAAATATAAAGATGTAGATAAAAATTACCGTACTTATCCTTTTGCAGACGGATGGGGAGGAGCAAAAATTATGAAAGATTTCAGTGCCCCTGTAAATGTAACAATATCTGATCCTCAATTAAAAAAAGATAATGAATATGTTTTTAAGTATACGGCTTTTGATAATAATAATGATGATCTGGGATTATCCAGGATTGATTTTTTAGTCGATAGCAAAATAGTAATGTATAAGATCGATGATTTAAAGAATGAGGGTATTATAGAAGTAAATTTAAAAAAATATCTTGGTAAAGAATGTAAATATAAGATAGCAGTATGGGATAAATCGCTTAACTGCACATTATCAGATGAAAAAATATTTAATATTAATTTCTAATTAGGGTATTTATGAATAATTTTGTTTATGATATTTTTTATATTATAAAAGAAGCAGGATTTATGCTTGCTGATCTTATTCCATATATACTAATAGGCACAGCAGTAAGTTCAATATTGATATGGAAAAAAGAAGTGCTGATTCTCAGGCTACTTGCCAAAATACCTGAAATTTTACTTGTGGTAATTTCCTGTATATTAGGTATGTTATCTCCAGTCTGTACTATAGCGACAGTACCGATACTGATCGGATTATTACAGTCCGGCTTCCCTGTATCAGCAGGTATTTCTTTTTTAATAGCTTCCAGTATAATTACTCCTCAAATGGTATTAATTGCAGTAGGAACAGTAGGAATAAAAGTAGTTGTTTTACAAATCTCAGCTGTTTTTTTTATAAGTATCTTTGCCGGGTTTTGTGTTTTTATATTTAAAAAATATGGTATTATATTTGGACAAGTACCTTTAAACAACAATAATAATCATAATAAAACATCAATTTTTATGATATTTTTTAAACAGCTTGAGTTTATACTTATATATATAATAATTGGAGTTTTAGCTGCTTCTTTTATAAATACATATTTGCCTAAAATTGTATATTATAAATTTTTGAGTAAGTCCGGTATTTTAAATGTAACTTTAAGTGCTCTTGCTTCTATGCCTCTTTACACCTGCGGAGGAAGTACATTTCCTGTTTTGGGAATGCTGATGAAAAACGGTTTATCTCCTGGAATAGTACTTGCTTTTATTATTGCAGGTCCTGCAACAAGGATTCAGGCAATTACTGCTTTAAGTTCTATATTAAATAAAAAAATAATACCTATCTATATATTATTTATTTTAATAATTTCAATAATTGCAGGTGTGTTTACCAGAATAATTTCCAACTGGATTTAATTGCTAATAAATCAAATAATGTATATATTAATTAATAGAATATAACTAATTATTATGTTAAGATGAGAATCAGGTATAGTTTTATTATTTTAAGTAATTATTATTGAGGAATAATAATGGGTGAAAGTTTATTTTTAAAATATATATGGATATTATTTATCATATACGGAATATATAATCTTTTTAATTATTATAAAACATTAATAAGGAATGAATTTGACATAAAAGATAGAAACAAATTTTACCAGGCTTTATTCATTAAATTTTTATTGAATATTTTTCCATGGCTTGTTATGGGTTTCGGTACGATAATAGGCAATGTAGGTCATTTTTTGCTTTTTTTTGCTCCTTTTACATTAAATGCCTATGTTATTTCTTTTGGTGTTGCATTTGTAATATCATGTATTGCAGCATTCATATGGCTTAATTTTTTAGGCGGTATAGAATATTTATATGAAAGTAAATCAAATACCGGGTTTTTAGTTAAGTATATGCATATTATTTTAATAATCCTATACATAGTTGTTGTCATATGGGCATATTTTTTAATATATAAATTTGGTTTTAACACTAATATATAAAATTATTGCATTCCTGCCATATAAATAATAAATTAAGTATCATAAATAATAATTTTTTTTATTAAGGAAAATTCAGTGATTAATATTGACGGTTCATATGGAGAAGGTGGCGGTCAGATTTTAAGAACTTCCCTTGGCCTTTCATTGGTAACAAAAATACCGTTTACATTATATAATATTAGAGCCAACAGGAAAAGACCGGGTTTGCAAAAACAGCATTTAACCTGTGTAAAAGCAGCTGCAAGGATAAGTAATGCGATGCTGGAAGGAGATTATATTGGCGCTGACAGGCTTGTTTTTTATCCTGATGATGTAATACCGGGTGAATATGAGTTTGATATAGGTTCTGCTGGGAGTACAACTCTTGTATTACAGACAATATTACCGGGTTTAATAGCTGCTAATGGTCAAACTAAATTGACAATAAAAGGCGGTACTCATAATACATTTGCTCCTCCTTTTGATTTTATTAGTAAATCATTTTTTAAGATATTAAACATGATGGGTCTGCATGTGGATATAAAACTTTTAAAATGGGGATTTTATCCTGCAGGAGGCGGCAGGATAAAAATTATTATCAATCCTGTAATTAAATTAAAACCTGTAATCATAAACAATTGTAATATTACTAATAAATACTGTTACTGTGTTGTATCAAATTTGCCAATAAGTATTGCTGAGGATGAAGCAAAGATAATAAAGGAAAAATTAAGCCTTGAGAATATAAATTGTAAATCATTTAGTGTTAATACAGATGGTAGCGGTAATATTGTAATGATAGAATTGGAAAATGAATATTTTTCCGAGGTTATTACGAGCTTTGGAGCAAGAGGTATTCCCAGAGACAAGGTTGCGTTAAATGCTGTTAATGAGGCAGAAGTATATATTAGATCAAAAGCTCCTGTTGGAGTTCATCTTGCCGATCAGTTACTAATACCATTTGCAATGGCCGGGAGCGGTGAATATTATACAGTAAGCCCAAGCCTGCATACAAAAACAAATATTGAAATTATAAAAAAATTTCTAAATATTGATATTTCTATAAAAAATATAAACAATGATTTATGGACTGTTAAGATTAAATAATTATATAATTAATTAATAAGGAAAAAATTATATATGGAATGGATTAAAAAAGGCAATACAAAAATCCCGATAATATCCTGGTGTAAAGATATAGAAGAAGAAGCTATGAGGCAGGCTTTTAATCTGGCTAATCATCCTAAACTGTTTAATCATGTAGCCTTGATGCCTGACTGTCATGTAGGTTATGGTATGCCTATCGGCGGGGTCATAGCATGTGATAATGCCGTTATACCCAATGCAGTCGGAGTTGATATCGGATGCGGTATGGGGGCAGTTAAAACAGATTATGAGGCAAAAAGATTAAATGATAAAAGAAAGATTAGAGAAATACTTGATTATATCAAAGAAAAAATACCTCTTGGTGAGGGGCATTCTCATGATATTTTGCAGGAATGGGATGGATTTAATGATTATGTAAAAAGCATAGGTGTCTATAAAGGAGTAATCAATAATTTTAACAGCAGTAAAATCCCTGAGTGGCTGGATGAACACGGTTGGAAGCTCGACAGTAAAAATTTAGGTACTCTTGGAGGCGGTAATCATTTTATTGAGCTGCAAAAAGGCAATGACGGATATATTTGGCTGATGCTGCATTCCGGCTCTAGAAATCTTGGTCACAGGATCGCTTCTTACTATCATAACAAAGCTGTAGAGATAAATGAAAGATCAAAGGTTGTTTTGCCTGATAAAAATCTTTCTTATCTGGATTATGATACGGAAGAGGGTAGGGCATATGTCAGGGATATGATATTTGCATTATTGTATGCAGGAGAAAACAGAAAATGTATGATGACTGTTTTTAAAGAAGCTGTCTTAAAATTTTTAAAAAATATATCTTTTACAGAAGAGATTAATATACATCACAATTATGCTGCATTGGAGAATCATTTTAATAAAAATGTCTGGGTTCACAGGAAAGGCGCTACATCTGCTAAAAAAGGCGAGATGGGTATAATACCCGGCAGTATGGGTGCGCCGTCATATATAGTAAAAGGACTGGGTAATCAGGACTCATTTATGTCATGCTCTCATGGAGCCGGCCGCAGGATGGGTAGAATGCAGGCATGCAGGAATTTAAATATACATGATTGTGATAAGGCAATGGAAGGTGTTGTATTTGACAGATGGAAAAAATTAAGAAAAGGTAATAAATCGAATAAGAATTTATTTGATCTAGGAGAATCCCCGTTAGCATATAAGGATATAGATGAAGTTATTCATGCACAATTGGATCTTATTGAACCTGTTGTAAAATTGAGGCCTTTAGGTGTTTTAAAAGGCTAGTTGTTATTAAATTACAATTATCTAAAAAATTTAAGTAAATAAATAATAAAAATTAATTATAGATAAGGATTTAAAGATCTATAATTCTATATAAAGGTTTATTAGCTGTGTATAGAATGATACTTTTTTAATAATGATTTAAATAGATATGTTCGTGTTGTTTTTTTGTTAAATCATATCTTGATGGTTATATAAAATTTATGTTATATTTTAATCATTATATAATTTTCTAATATATTTAGTTAAATTTACTGTTTAATTATAATAATTAATATGAAACATATTATTTTACTTTATTTTATAATTTCATTTGTAGTTAATATTTTTGCTGTAATGTTAACTATATTCTTGTATATTAAATATAAATTTAATATTATTTTGTATTATCTTTTTTTTATTCTTCTTTTAATATTCAATTTTTTAGTAAATACTCTAAATTTTTATAGATTGAGTTTTATTGTTAATAATACAGAGGATTACAATATAATATATTTTTATTTAAAAATTATTGGACAAACACTTTCTTATTTTTTTATTCCTTTATTCTTTATAAATTTTTTTGGGCTACCATTTAATATTAAAAAAAAGATTATTTTTTTAATATTATCTATAACCGGCTTTCTTTTTATTTTAGTCTTTTCTTTCTTTAAATTAGATTATGAACAAAGCATAAAAATATTAAAAAAAAGTATTATGTTTTTTTCTTTAGTAAGACTATTAATTATAATTTATATAATATTATTATGGTTAATTAATAAAAAAAAAATAAAGGGATATGTGATTAATCTTTTTACAAAAGCAATAATAATTACAACTATTTTAGTATTTCCTTTTATTATACTAGGTGTTTTTTTTCATAAGTTCAGTTTTTATTTAGACGGCAGGCTTATCAGTATCCCTCATTTGGGTATATTTATTTTTATATGGAACCTTATCAGTATAATTTTTACTGCATGGTTTTTTTTAAATAGAGTAAATATGAATAAGGCAGAAGAAAATTTAAAAATATTAGAAAAAAATTTCGGCATCACAAATAGAGAAAAAGAAATAATACTAATGGTTTCAAAAGGATATTCAAATAAAGAAATATGTGATAAACTTTTTATATCATTACCGACAGTTAAAACACATCTTAAAAATATTTATCAAAAAACAAATATAAAAAATAGAGTTAAGCTTGTTAATTTATTAAAAAAATAAAATAATTCTAGCTGTATTAATAATCTGGGTTTATCCTCACAAGTATCACTTGCCGTATTTAAATTGAATTTAAATCATACTTAAGTATGATTTTTAAAAGTTTGAAAAAATACTACTTTCAGACGATTTACATAGTCTTTTCCATCTATTACAATTTCTAAAAGATTAATAATAAAAAATTATTTTATAAGGAATAAGCAATGAAAATAATTTATGTTTTAATTTTAATAATTATATTTCCCCAAATAATATTTTCAAATAATTATTTTGATAAAGAAAAAGAATTTCAGATGGGTATAGGCAGTATAATGACATCAAATAATCTTAAAAATATGATTGAAACAAAAAAAAGATTAATAGCTATAAAACATGATTATGATTATGAAATGAAGGGAGTCAATGATGAAGATCAAGAAAAAATAGAATCCCTTGATAAAAATATACAAAGAGGCATTGTATTTTCTAATGTATTAAAATCTATGGGATATGGATTGGAGTTTAGGATTTTATGGCGGGCAATGATTGTGGAAATAGATTTTATTTCTGTGCCTTATACATATGATTTTAAGGATAATGAAAGTCAGATAATATTTATACCAATGCTTGGTATAAAAGCTCCTTTTTTACTAATGCCGTATTTTCTTGCTGGTCCGATTTTTACATTCGGTCTATTTAATAATGGTATTTCTGAAGGGAGGATTTGGCAGAATAAAAAGAAATATGTTGAAAATAGTTTTTTTAGGATAGGATTAAATTTAAAAATAGGATTTGATATTAAGTTTAAATGTTTTTCATTTGGGTGTTTTTGTCAATATAGTATCAATAATATAAAAAAATATTTTTATGATGTTTCTCAAATTATTAATAGTGATTATTCAAAGCATGAAATTGTTAATAATTTTTTTAGAGAGAGATCATATTTCGGCATTTCTTTTTGCTGTTATATAAATACAAAGGAAAAAATAAAAAAAGAAGAAAAGGAGTAATTTTGAATATATTAAAAATATTATTTAAATCATTCTATAATTTATTATTTTTTATTGTACTTTTAGAACCTTTATGGATGTTATTGCCTTTTGCAGTATTTTTATACGGTTCTTTTTTCAAATTAAATTTTTTTTATGAGAATTATCTTACTGCCTGGTTAGTATATCATATTTTGCCTTCTGTAAAAATTTTATGGCCTATTGCATTCTTTTTGATATTTTATGGGACAGTATTATTTATTATTGGATTCATCCAAATTTATTTATCAAAAATTTTAAAAAAGGGACTCATAAAAAACGGGTTATATAAGTTTTTAAGACATCCTCAATACACAGGTTTAATATTGTTTAGTATAGGTTTTATATTGATATGGGGCAGGTTTATCACATTTATCCTTTTTACAATAATGCTGTTCATATATTATTATCTTATAAAAAAAGAAGAAGAAAAATGTTTAAAAGAATTTGGTAATGAATATAAAGAATATATTAAAAAAACATTTTTTTTATTTCCAACGGAAAAATATTTTAATCCTAGAAAAAATCAGATTAAAAACTTAATTAAGAATAAATATATAAAAAGAATCTTTGCTTTTATTTTTATAAATATTTTTATTATTATTATTTGCTTTTTTATTTTATTTATAAGATTTTTAAATTTTAAGAATACAGTTTATTTAAAAACTTATGTAAATATTGACAGTAATAAAAAATGTCAGTTAATCAGTATAACTGGAAACAGTACAAAAAAAAGTAAAAATAATAAAATCGCAGATATATTAAAAAGCATTTCTAATTCAGATAAATTTAAGAATGTATTAAGAAATTTTGATTTAAAAATAATTAATACACTTGTAATTTTTCCTGTTCATAGAACAATAAGAGAGAAGAAAAATTATTATAATGAAGGCAAGATAGATTTTTATGTTGTTCTTTCAAACACAAACCTGAAACTTGAAGATAAGAATTTTAATTTATTTTTAAAATCACTGAATATTATTGGAGCACTCCAATTAAACAAAGTTGATTGTTATAATTCACCAAATATTGAGGATATCATATTAGGAAATATTGAAATAATATTACCTAATTATAACGAAAACAAAGATATCTTTAAAAAAACAATTAAATCATATCTTCTAGGATTTTTATACGGGTCCAGAACATCAGGAGAAGGTCCGGTTCATTTTTTTTTAAAAATTATAAAAAAGAAGAAATACTTAGGATGTTATCAATAAATATGACTGTTGTAAAAATTATAATAGGCTTATAAAAATTAAATTTAAAAATATATTAGTTTAAAAGGATTTATAATGAAAAAAATAATTATATTGTTATTTTTGTTTAATATATTCTGTCTGCATTCAAAAGAATCTAAAGAATTAAATATAAGAGTTGTTGATAGTGAATTGAATATTCCTTTAGAAGGAGTTAAAATTTCTTTTTCTCAAATAGATACAGAAGTTTATACAGACAGCAACGGTAAAGCAAAAATATTGATTGATGATTCGTTTAAAAAAATAATTATTGTCTGCTCATTGATCGGTTATGAAACTCTTACTAAATATATAAATGATTTTAATAAAGAAGTTATAATAAAATTAAATTTAAGTTCAGAAATAGAAGGCAAAGAATTGGTTATTGAGGATTATTATGAAAGTGAAGATAAAATTGGAGCTTCTATACAGCTTGATAAGGAGGAGATGAGAGCACTGGTAATGAGAGGTAGAATTGAGGATGTTATAAATGCAATAAAAACACTACCCGGTGTAAGTTATTCTGCAAAATTTCATTCTGATTTATCGGTTAGAGGCGGTTATCCCGATGAAATCGGAGCAATTTATGATGGTTTTTTTGTAAGATGGCCGTTTTACTGGAATGGTGGTGCAAGCATGTTTAACCCTAATATTATAAATTCTGCAATTTTTTCAAATGGAATATTTTCTGCAAAATATGGTATGGTAATGAGTGGGCTAATTAGTACAGAATCAATAATTTCAATTTATAGGTATACAATTGATTCAACATTAGGAATTGCGGCTGTTGATTCATTTGTTCAATTACCTGTTTTAAAGAATAAGATGGGATTTCTACTTGGCGGAAGAGTGACATATCTAGAGGCAACAATAGCTCCTATCTGGCGATTGATGGGTAATCAAGTGCCGACACCGCCATATATAAGAGAAGCACACATAAATTGGTTTTATAAACCAAATGAACGTTTTAAATGGTATATAAACAGCTTTTTTGGTACTGACGGAATTGGAATGGGTAAAGAGACAGAAAGGGGAGATTCTGATATAATTATTTATCAGGGAAGGGATAATAAAATATATCATGCAATAGCATTTTCCGGTTTTGATATATTGGCTTGCAGTAAAGTTAATATAAAAATTTTGTTAGGTTATGAGTTTTTATTCTTTAATAAAAGAATGCAAACACTAGAAAATGGGGAAAAGGATTACTCAGATGATTTTAAATCTTCAAAATTTTATAACCCTAAATATGGAGATTCATTTCAAGTTGATACTGAATCAGAAATAGTTAGTAAAAAAACTATGCATAGTTTTCAGACTAAGTTTGATATTGATATAGAATTACATAAAAAAATATTAATGGCTGTTGGAGGTATGTTTATTTATGATTTTGTGGATAAAAAAATAGAGAAAGATGTCTGGGAAATTTCAAAAACAGATAAGATTCCAAAATATATAAATGCTGATGATGGTATAGATTTTGATGATACTAATCAGTTTAATTCTTCTTGCTATATATCATTTAATTTTTATCCAATTATTGATGTATTAGAAATAGAATCAGGTTTAAGATTAGATCATTTTTTTGCATACATGAATTCTAATGTTCTAAATATTTATCCTGTAGTTAATCCACGTTTTTATATTGCTTATACTCCTGTGCGTGATTTAAAATATTTAGAAAGAATTACTCTAAGCCTCGGGGCAGGTCTTTATTCTAAAGTTCCTGATTTTGTAAGTCAAAAAGAATACAAAATATCAAATTTTTCTTTAAGACAGCAGCAAGTTTTAACAAGTGTATTAGGATTAGAAGTTTTGTTCCCGCTTGGATTTAAGATAAAATTAGAGGGGTATTATAAATTTTATTTTAATAGATTTTATATAAATAAGTATTATCATGAAGAAGACAATGAATATGAGTATATTAATCATTCCGACGGATATGGTCATGTCGTAGGATTTGATTTAATATTTCAGAGAAAAATTTCAAAATATGTAGATGGATGGATTTCTTATTCATTTATTTTTGCCAGATTTTATAATCCTTCGACTGATGATCTATATTCAGAATTTACAGATGAGGGTGAGCCGACAAATAGATGGTATTATCCATATTATCATAGATGGCATAGTTTAAGCATTGTTTTAAATATAAGGCCTACTCCATGGTTAACTATTACTCACAGCTTTGGTATACATACAGGGTTACCTAAGGTAAGCTATTCTGGTGATCCGGATATGTTTTGTGCTGTAACAGAAGATGATGAATTATTAGAATTATATCGTGATTTTCCGGAGTATAGTGATATATTGCGGACAGGAATCAGTCTCCCCCTTAGTTTTAGAATCAGTTTTAATCATTATTTCCCCAGAACAAAAATAAGATTTGAAATATATGGAGCATTAGATAATATTCTTTCGATATCTTTCCAGGGAAACAAAATATATGAACCGGATGAGAGGACAATAATAAATAAATATACAGGAGAAGAAATAATGGCTCCTGTACCGGATTATACAATGTTTGTGCCCAGTTTCGGTATAAAATTAAGTTATTAAAAATGAGGTTAAAATTATGAATGAAATAAAATATATAATTATTTTTATTATCTTATTAAATACAGTTTTCTTTTATGGTTGTTCTGTTGAAAAAAAATTTGAATCAGTTGATAAATTTGAAGTGAAAGAAAACATTAAATCAGAAAGGGTAATTACAAAGTTTATTATTAAATCAAGTAAAAATAGAATATATGGAAAATTAAAATCTGTTTTCATTCTCCCTGCAAATTTTTACGGAATGATAGAAATAAAGCAGAATGGTGATATTCTTTTTTATATTGAATCAGTAAGATATATAACCAGCTGGGCAAATGGATGGACACATGGTGAAAATAAGGCATCAGGAATAATTAAATTTAAAAGAATGGAAAATGAAAATAGATGGAAAGCAATTGTTATAGAAGAGATAATAATATGGGAATTAACAAAAGGTGAAATAAGATATTACAGTGATTTTTTTCAGGATGAAAACGGATTGAGAAAAGTAAAAAATAGAATGGATAGAATAAAAGCTTTTATAAAATTTATTAAGAATCAAAAAATATTCCCTGATTTTTTTGGAAGTCCCTGGTTAAAAACAAAATACAGTAAATCATTTAGTAGGATTATGAAAAAGTATTTATTAAATAAAAATAATGAATATCCTGAATATCTAAAACTACTGTGGAAATCAAAAACAATTCATAGAGATTTGGATGAAGCAGTAGAATTATTTTTTATGGAGTACAATATGAATTACTATTTTAATAATTTATTAAATAATTCTATATTTATTGAAAAATAATAGCATAACCTACATAAATTAATAAGAAAAAAAAATGAAAAACAGATTTTAATAATGATACGGAAGAGGGCAGGGCATATGTCAGGGATATGATATTTGCATTATTATATGCAGGAGAAAACAGAAAATGTATGATGACTGTTTTTAAAGAAGTTGTCTTAAAATTTTTAAAAAATATATCTTTTACAGAAGAGATTAATATACATCACAATTATGCTGCATTGGAGAATCATTTTAATAAAAATGTCTGGGTTCA
>Ga0209164_1000170_pt1 | contig 206867 bp, 168 predicted proteins | sample MTBNYHSulfiMetaG_FD_187458 | JGI IMG/M metagenome (GOLD analysis project Ga0209164, IMG submission 187458) | Enrichment culture microbial communities from rom New York Harbor, USA that are MTBE-degrading - MTBE-NYH (New York Harbor Sulfidogenic)... | ecosystem: Environmental > Aquatic > Marine...
TCCAATCCGATTCCAGGTCCCTGCTGAACTTCAGCGGCCTCCCTTTCTTATCCAGTTTGCCTTCAGGTGTATTACGTTTATCCTTCAGTTTCCGAAGTTCATCGTTGCTCAAAGGCTTGCTCGCTGATTTAACAAGTCTTGCATCTACGGCGATCCCCTCATTTAGGCTGAGACCTCGTTTGGCAAACTCTTGTAATACCACGTTGTTCAGCTCAATCATGGCTTGTTTCGATACCCTGCCGCGGAATCTTGAAAACGTGGAATGATCGGGGGAAGGTTTATCAAGGGTCAGGCCTAAAAACTTCTTGAAAGAAATACGGTCATTAATCTGGTTCTCAAGTTCAGGATCTGAAGGAATGCGAAACCACTTCTGGAGAAGCATACACTTCAACAACATTACGGGTGGGTAAGCATCTGCGCCTTCCTCGCTCTTACCAACCTCGTAGTGTTCCATCAACAGCGCTTCGATGTTTTTCCATTTTACTACCTTGTTTATCTTCTCCATCATCTTGAGGCTACGATTGTTCTCAAGAGACTTGGAAACTGCTAAGTCGGCAAAGCTCAAATTCTTCGCTATCTCCTTGTATCCCATGGCCCCCTCCCCTATCTCTGTCATCAAATGCCCACGAGGAAATCCATATCATACAAGGCGTTCCAAGTCAACACAATTATTAAGTTCGATTAATACATTTCCTAACTATTTAGTTTTTAATCGGCTTGATATTTACAGGACTTACTATTTTTAGAAGATCGCCTCCAGCAACAATTTTTGGCAGGTTATGCAAAGGTCTCCAAAGCATTTATCTTTTCCATCATTTTCAGGCTGCGGTTTTGCTCACGAGGTTTAGAAAGTGGCAAAAACAGCAAAACTCAAACCGTCTCAGATTTGCCTCTACCTCAATATCTCTTACATAAAACGTCATTTATCTTTTGGAGATATTTTTGTCAAAAAAAAATAATATTTTTTCAATGGTTTTGATCAGATCAATTATTTTACAGATGAATTGTTCAACGACAGAGGGGATACGTCAGAAACTAAAGTGATTGGGCAGCGCTTTATTGACAAATTTTGGAGGGTTTTACAAAGCTCTCACCACATAGTTCAATTGAGTCAGGCTTTCTTGGAGACTCTTTTGAGAAAAATTGAAAACGTGGAGTGGCCAGAAGAAGGAGCACCAAGATTCCAAAAACCGTTTGTTGTCTTCGTTAACTTCTGTGAGGCATCCCGTTGAGCCGGTCCACGATTGCCTTGGCTGCCTTGCCGTCCCCATAGAGGGGCGGGCGCTCCGTGGGTGGACGGAAGGTTTCGACGGCCTGAAGGATTTTTTGGGAGTCGGGTCCGGTCAGAACGTTCCAACCCGAGTCCACGGTCTCCACCCATTCGGTTTCGTTCCGGAGTGTGATGCAGGGGACCTCCAGCCAGTAGGCTTCCTTTTGCACGCCACCCGAATCGGTCAGGATTATCCGGGCCGATTGTTCGAGGGCAATCATTTCGAAATAGCCCACCGGGTCCACAAGCTTCAGATTGGAAGGTGGCTGGTAGCAGGTTGTCTCCAGGCACTTTCGCGTTCGGGGATGCACAGGGAAGACGATGGCCTCGTCTATCTGGGAGAAGGCCGAGAGGATGTTCGTCAGGGGACCTTTGTCATCGGTATTCTCAGCCCGGTGGACCGTGGCCAGAAGATACCCTTTAGGGTCAAGTCCCAGATCCTTCAAAATAGGGGATTGAAACGTCTTTTCTTTGGCAAACAACACGGCATCGGCCATCACATCGCCCACCAACTCAACGCCCTGGGTGATCCCCTCCGCTTGCAGGTTCTCTTGGGCTGTTTCGCTGGGGCAGAATAGCAAATCAGAAAGATGGTCGGCAACCACCCGATTGATCTCTTCGGGCATGCGCCGGTTGAAACTCCTGAGCCCTGCCTCCACATGGGCAATCGGGATGTGAAGCTTGGCGGCTGCAAGGGCCCCGGCCAGGGTGGAATTGGTATCGCCATACACGAGCACCCAGTCGGGCCTTTCATCCAACAGTACGATTTCGATGCCCGCCAGCATCCGACCGGTCTGCTCGCCGTGGTTCCCTGAGCCGATGTTGAGATGATAGGCCGGTTCGAGGATCTCCAGTTCCCTGAAAAAGACGGCCGACATGCTGTCATCGTAGTGCTGACCGGTGTGGACCAAAATCTCATCGATCTTGGCTTCTGGGATATTTCGATTGTGCTCGGCGATGGCCCGTGAGAGGGGTGCTGCTTTGATGAACTGGGGCCTAGCGCCTATAACAGTTACGATTTTCATTCTTTTATTTTTTACAGAAGGAAACGAAGGTAAGAAAGTTTGTTTAGACAGGATTAACAGGATTTACTGGTTTTTTATGGTTTTTGTTTGGACGTGTTATAATCCGCTTCCGTGCACTGTCTTTGCAGGCACCAAAGGCATAGGTATTTCTCATTTTCTTCCGGAAAAGAAGAAACCATCCTGTCTATCCTGTAGATCCTGTCAAAGAGTTTCTTGCCCGTTCTTCGTTTTCTTCCTTGCCTTCTGTGAAATGCTCCTTTTTGTCACCCAATGGCAGCGGCGACCGCTTCCTGATCTTCGTGTGTCAGGTAAGGCGACATGGGAAGACTCAGGCACTGAGAGGCTACCCGTTCCGCCACAGGGAAGTCGCCCGGCTGGTGGCCCAGATCCGCAAAGGCGCCTTGCAGGTGCAGGGGCACGGCATAGTAGGCGACAGAGGGGATGCCTTTTTGCTGGAGCGTCCTGGTAAGGGCGTCCCGATTTTCTGTCAAAATTGTGTATTGGGCATAGACCGACGTGTTGCCGGGGGCGATGGCCGGGCTTTGGATAGGGGCCCCTGAAAGCAGTTCATCGTAGCGCCGACCCACCTCAGCCCGAAGGGCGCATTCTTCTGGGAAGAGGGTGAACTTTTCCAGAAGTATGGCCGCCTGAAGGGTATCCAGACGCCCGTTGATACCGACCAGGGGGTGCTGGTGTTTGACTTTCTGACCATGGATGCGGATTTGGGCCATTTTGTCCGCCAAGGCATCGTCATCCGTAAAAATGGCTCCGCCGTCCCCGTAACACCCGAGGGGCTTGGAGGGGAAGAAAGAGGTGCACCCGATGGCTGACAGTCCACAGGATGCCTTCCCATGATGGGTAGCCCCAAAGCTCTGGGCCCCGTCCTCGATCACAGCGATGTTGTGCTTCTGAGCAATGGCGTTGATCCGGGTCATATCCGCGCACTGCCCGTAGATGCCCACGGGCATGATGGCGCGGGTGTTGGGAGTGATGGCGGCCTCGACCTTATCCGGGTCCATGTTGAAGGTATCGGGCCGGATATCCACGAACACGGTTTTTGCGCGAAGCAGTGCGATCACTTCGGCCGTGGAGATCCAGGTGTAAGGGACGGTGATGACCTCGTCGCCAGGGCCGATATCCAGGGCCATAAGGGCCATAAGCAGAGCATCCGTTCCACTGGCGCAGGAGATGCAGTGTTTGGCGCCGATGAAGGCGGCGAGTTTTTCTTCGAGTTCCCTGACCTCAGGACCCATAATGTACTGGCCATGATCGAGCACCTTTTTGATCGCCGCTTCAATGTTGCTACGGATACGCTTCTGTTGAGCTGCAAGATCAATAAATTGCATAAAGGCTCCCTCTTATTTTTACAAAAGGTAACGAAGAAAACAAAGAGTATAGCCTTTCTTGCCTTTGTTATCTTCTGTGAAGACTATTCCTCTTTCTCCTTTAGGCCTTGGTCGCTTTTTGTGTAGGCTTTTCCGCAGGCCACGCAATCCAGATCATCCGTCAGCCGTTCACCGCACTGGCACATCCAGCCCACAGGCCGGGCCGGATTGCCCAGCATGAGGGCATGATCCGGGGCATTTCGGGTCACAACCGCGCCCGCTCCCACGAAGGCGTAGCGGCCGATGGTGGTGCCGCAGACGATGGTGCAGTTGGCACCCAGCGTTGCTCCATGTTTGACCAGGGTAGGGCGTACCTGATCCATTTTGCGGATCTCCGCCCTCGGATTATAGATATTGGTAAACACCATGGAAGGACCGCAGAAAACCCCGTCTTCCAGGGTGACGCCTTTATAAACGGAGACGTTGTTCTGGATTTTGCAGCCTTTGCCAATGCTCACATCCGGCCCGATCACAACATTCTGGCCGATGTTGCAGTTCTCTCCGAGCTTGGAATTGGAAAGGACATGGGAGAAGTGCCAGATCTTGGTGCCCTTGCCGATTTCGCACCCTGTATCAATGATGGCTGTTTCGTGGGTGAAGAAGGGCTGTTCTTTTTTTGGCACGGATTCACGCGGATGCGCACGGTTTTCTTTCTCTGCGTCTTGGCGTCTTTGCCTGCCTTGTGAAACCGTTGTTGCACTTGTTTCACTGGGCGCGAGATCAATCTTTTCGCCATTGCCATCCAATGACCTCTGCGCGGCATTAAGGATCCGTAAGACCCGCAGCCCTTCCGCCCCGTCTGTACTGGGCCTGGACCCGTTGGAGATGCAGGAGAGAAAATGCTCACACTCCATGCGCAAGGGTTCGGCCTGGGCAATGTCCATTCGTTCGGCCTCTGCCTTTGCAGGGATGGGAATATTGTTTTGCCAGTTGATTTTGTGGGGGTATAGAAGAAGTTTGTCTTCCCATGGCTGGGTGTCGTCAAATACAGCCATCTTTTTCTCACCCACCACCACCAACTGCTGGACCTTGAAGGGATGTAGCCAGGACACAAAGATGTGGGCATGGAGTCCGGATGGAAATTCGAGGTGCGTGGTGGTCACATCGGCAATCTTCTTGTGGAGATAATTGGCGCCGGTGGCCATGACCGTTTCCGGCTCCTCCCCGGCCAAAGCCAGGATCATGGAGATGTCGTGGGGTGCGAAAGACCATAGGATGTTTTCCTCCCGCCGAATTTTCCCGAGATTCAGCCGATGGGAATAGATATAATTGATGCGGCCTAATTCACCTGAAGAGGCCATTTCCTTCAGTTTTAGAAAGACCGGATGATATTGAAGGAGGTGGCCCACCATAAGAACCAGATTTCTCTCCTGGGACAGGCGAATTAAATCGAGCCCATCTTTCTCTTTGAGAACTAACGGTTTTTCAATGTATACATGTTTTCCCGCCAGCAACGCTTCCCGCGCCAGGGTGAAATGCGTTTCGGCAGGTGTCGCGATCACGATACCCTGGATGTCATCCCGCGAAAGGGCATCATTCAGGGCCAGGCACGTCTCTACGCCCGGATATTGATCCAGAAAGCTGGATAGGACGGTTTCGTTCTTGTCACAGATTAATCTGAGGGCGCCGATCTGATGGTAATTCCGGACAAGGTTCTTGCCCCAGTAACCGGAGCCGATGACCGCAATGTTTCTATTCATTCTTGTCTCCATTTTTGAGCCAGAATTCACATGATTTTGTAGGATAATCTTTACAGAAGATAACGAAGGGAACGAAGATCGTGGGCTTTACTACCCCGGTAAAACCTGAAGGACAAGTCCCGCGCGGGCAGGAGTCTAATACGAGGTGACAGGGCATTTGCCTGGAGTGTAATTATAAAAGGATTCTGGAATCATGAATCCAAGCAAATCTTTCTTTTCTTTGTTCCCTTCTTTGAAAAAATCCGATTTTACAGAAGATAACGAAGAGAACAAAGTCTCCTGGATCTCTTCGGGCTGATTGCCTCCGCATTGAGATGTTTGTTTTGGTTTTCCGGAGGGGCTTGCGGGTAGGGTGGGTAAACGCTTACCAGATAGGATAGCCCGCCCCCTCGTAAGACCTGTCAGAAATATATGGGAGCGGGCTGGACAATCAATTGGGTTCTTTTCAGTTTTTGATTTCCTTCAGTTGCGTTTCCAGATTGGCCAGTTGCGCCTTAAGAGATTCATTCTCCTTATTGATATTAATAACATAGAGGGTGAGTTCTTCAATTTTCTGAAGGAGTTTTGAACTGATTTCGCCAACGCTGACTCCCTGTTCCTTGACCTGGGCTTCGGTCGGAATTCCGGGAAGATGACCCCTTTCCTGAATATGCCGTTCTACCTCACGCAAAGTGGGAAGCCTGTAATTGTCTTCGAAGACAAAGTCTGCCCAAGCCGCCGTAGTGACTACCAGTTCTCGGCATCCGATTTTACCTTCAACAGCAAGCGTATAGGACCCAGGATTTGTGGTGCCGATACCGACGCCACCGCCTGTATTAAAGTAACTATCTCCGCCTCCATTTAGGACTATTGAATTTGAACCAGCATTTTTTAAATATAGCGTACCACTTCCAAGATTATTGACACTCATACTCATCGCATAGGTAGTGTTGTCTTGAACAGCAAAAGCAGTTCCAGCTGCACTGCGTTTAATGTGTAACGGATAACCCGGTTCTGTCGTGCCTATACCGAGGTTACCGCCAGTATTAACGAAGTAACTATCACCGCCCCCATTTAGGGCTATTGAAGTTGAACCAGCATTTTTTAAATATAGCGTACCACTTCCAAGATTATTGACACTCATACTCATCGCATAAGCAGTTGCATCTCGAATACCAAAAACAGTTCCAGCTGTAGTGCGTTGGATATCTATTGGATAACTCGGGGCCTTTCCGATACCGACTTTTCCCATAATGTACACATCTGAAGCGCCAGAATCATTCCACCTGGTAGTATCCCCGAAGGTTCTCGACTCAGGCAGAGAACTGAAATAGTTGCTGAGTGAGGTGGTGGTGCCATCCGAAGATGAAAACGAAAGAGGTAAGCTCTTATAGATAGTGGTGAGGGGGTTGTCATCCCCTTCGTACGCCAGGGTCAGATAGGTGGCCATGGAGGCGTTGCTGTTCAGGAGGAGGCGGACCAGGGTTTCGTCGGAGACCCTGGTGCGGGCCCCGACTTCGGCGCCGGCCACTTCAAGGGCGGCCCAGAGTTCCTTGGGCTTGAGGGTTTGTCCGGATGCATCTTTAAGGTTCAGGGGTTGGGTGAAGTCGGCCTTGACCCGGGCCACACTGCCGCCCGTGACCCCGTCGGACTGGCTGAACTCGAAATCCACAGTGTACTGGCCGCGGGGAAAGGTCTGGGTGCCAAGGGGGGTGAGGCCGTTCTGGGCGTCGTAAAGGGTGAAGGTGATCTCCTCGGGGAGGTCTTCGGGGCCGTAGATGGGCACGCCCAGGATGACGTCCTTTTGGAGGGGGATGCCCTCTGTCTGGGCCGAGACCAAAGAGACCGAAAAGATTAGGGCAAAAATAGAAACTAAACAAACGAGACCTCTTTTCTTAAACATAAGAATACCCTCCTCTCAATTATCTACCCAAGTTAAAAATCAAAATGTAAAGCAAAACCCAATAATATTTTACAGAAGGAAACCAAGGGAACGAAGGGATTTGTTTTTAGATTATAACCCCTTTTCTTACCTTCTGTGAACCCTCCTCAGCGATGGGATACAATATTACCATCTTCAAAATGAGACAATAGGGTGATTACCCTATTTCCACGTAGTAAAGACCGTAGATGAAAAGGGCTTTACAGAAAAAATAAATTTTTACAGAAGGTAACGAAGATAACGAAGAAAGAATTCATTTTGGCATATTGCCATCCCACTGTTCTGTTGTCACACCGACGGCTTCTTGGCACTCTTCTGGAAACCCTCCTCAGAGAAGGTCCTGCCTTTTACAGTAACGATTATCTTTCTTGCCTTTCTTATCTTCTGTGAGAAAAGGTTTTTTACAAAAGGGAACGAAGAACGCTAAGAAGTGTTTTGTTAAAAATGTTTAAATTATAATTTTTAGGATCAATACCCTTCAATTAAACCCTTGCTTACCTTTGTTTGCTTCCGTGAGAAAAGTTTTTTACAGAAGGGAACCAAGAAAACGAAGTGACACGATATTTTAAATAAGCTATCCAGTGATGTAAAGAAAAAAATGGCGTTGTTTGGTTTTGTTAAAGATACCAAATTGTTATATCAGCCCTTCATCATCGGTAAAATTTTATTTTACAGAAGATAACGAAGAAAACGAAGACATACCTGAACAGAACATATACACAGTTTTTTAGAGATATCCCCCTTTCTTACCTTTGTTGCCTTCTGTGAAAAATTCATTTACAGAAGATAACGAAGGAAACGAAAAAGATATCCATTTTATTTATTGTTTAAAGATCTTAACCCTTTCTTATCTTCGTTACCTTCTGTGAAAAACTCTTTTAGCTTTTAAACCTTTTTGCCTTTGTTTGCTTCCGTGAAAAATTCATTTACAGAAGATAACGAAGAAAACGAAGAGATCTTGTCTCTCAATTTTCACCCTTTCTTATCTTGCTTTCCTTCTGTAAAAATCATTCATTTGCGCCGGGAAGGATCATTCGGTGGATGCCGTCGCGCATCTGAAGTTCATGAAAGTTGAAGAGCAGGCCGATGGGCACGTTCAGAAGCTTCATGTAGCTCAGGAGCTGAGCCTTATGGATTGGGAGCACCTTTTCGACAGACTTGAGCTCCAGCAGCAGACAGTCGGCAACAAGGATGTCCAGTCTGAGCGGCTCTTCGAAGGTGAATCCTTTATACTCGATGGGAACGATGATCTGGTTTCTTGCGGGCATACCTTCCAACTCAAGCTCCCGCATCACGCATTTCTCGTAGATCGACTCAATCAATCCCGGTCCCATCCTCCGGTGGACCTCAATGGCGGCGCCTATGACGCGCTTGCTCAAGGCGTCGGCCCTCTCATAATCCGGATGCATGATGTTTTTACAGAAGATAACGAAGATAACGAAGAAATATTAACAATACTTTTTTAGTCCTGAAATATTTAACCTTTCTTGCCTTTGTTGCCTTCTGTGAGAAATTCATTTACAGAAGTTAACGAAGATAACGAAGAAATATTAACAATACTTTTTTAGTCCTGAAATATTTAACCTTTCTTGCCTTTGTTGCCTTCTGTGAAAAAATCTCTTTTAACCAGGAGCCTGTTCTCAGTCTGTGCCCACTCCAGGATGGCACGGTCACCGATCCCGGGCTTTGCAGTGCGGACCCAGCCCACGTTGTGGCCGCGCTTTTTCAATTCATCAACGGCCGTTCCGGGAAAGTTTTCGTCAGCAAGGATTCGCATCGTAATGCATTCATCGCGAAGACCTTTTCTGTTTTCAGCACTTCTCCAGCATAACTCAGGCAAGACGCAATATCTTCACGCGTCACACCCGGATAATTTTCCATAATATCGTTTTCGGTCCAGCCTTGAGCCAAGAGATCTATGATGAACTCAACGGCCAGGCGGGTGCCTTTGATAACCGGCTTTCCCGCAAGGATATCCGGATTGACAATAATTCGGTTTCTCCAGTCCATTTTTCAGACTCCTCATGAATTTAGGGACCTTTACTAATCTAATGAAGCCTCTTTTGAACACATATCTTCTTGGCGGTCTTGGCGGCTTGAGCGCAGCGGGCGGTTTTGTTTTTTGAACCGCGCCGGTTAACTACGCTATCGCTGTCACTCCGGTCCCAGTTAAACGAGACATGGTTTAACGGGATAAAAATTGAACGGGGCAGATTCAGGATCAGAACAGACCAATCGCTGACGCGAGTTAACGGGTGGTTGCCTTTTCGATTTCAGCCTCTAATATCCTTAGGACATCAAAGAGTTCCATTTCGACTGATTCTTTGACCTGTGTTTCTTTGCCAGCGTGCATATGGAATGGGAACGTCTTGATCTCTGAATGATGTTTTGCGTTGTCCCATCGCTTAATCAGTTTTGCTTTTTCGTCTTGCCAATGGAACCTGTAAGCGACCAGCTTCACAGCGTCCTCTGCCAACTGCCAGTACATACTTATTTCAAAAAGGCTTCCGTCCGTAATTACAGCTTTTGCTCGAAGATATGCATCTCCCTCGGTTTCTCTTCTCTTGAGGATGGTAAAGGACTCTATTATGGGCGATAAAGTTAGGAGTAGAATGCTCTCCTCGATACATTGTCTTATGGGCAATCAGGCTACTCCTTCAAGCATCTTAAGGCGTTCGGTAGCCCTTCTGTACATTTGGAAAATAGCCGACCACTCAAAGTAATCACCGCCATCTCCGAGCTCGCCCTTTTCGAATCGCTTGAAAAATTCATCGGACGAGATCCCATACCTGGCTTCAAACTCCGACAAATCCTTTTTCAGCACTTCGACATCCGTTGAAGTTCTCTCCTTTGTATGTTCAACGATTTTTCGAATTGCACGTGACAAATACTCGTCCTGCAGACCGCGTTCAAATATCTTTTCTATATTTTGAATTAAATTCATCGTCTTTTGCATGGTATCCTCGCTCTGCGAATAATGGAGAATCTGGTGTCAAATCTTGCATAGTGAATAACAGAGAAGCTGTGTGGGTGGGGGTCACATCTTGATTTGTGATTTGTCAAAATAATTTAGGACAAAATAATTATCAGGAAACTGAAAGGGCAAGGAGCGAGAAGAATCTGGTGTCAAATATCGTGTGAGCTGGGGGACAATCCTTAAGCAATCAAATAACTCTCTGGAATTTCTGATAACCGTGCGGGGTAGGAGAGGTTGCGTTAGGGCTTGGGGGACGTTCTTCACATTTAAAGTTCACTGGGGTTTTTCCTGGAATAGGGTCGTTTTGTTGTTGCGTTGTTCACACATTTGAACCGCACGCGAAGGGAATTGTTGGGGAGCGCCTTAAGGAAATCGTTTGTAGATATCCTTGCGGTGAAGGAAGCGGATGAGTTCTACGGTGTTCCCCGCAATCTTGATTCCGAGCCTGTATTCTCCAATTCTGATACGATAGTACTCCTGATAGCCTTGTATCTTCTTGACAGCCTTTATCTGGCTGATCGAGTCTGCCTCTTTGATAGCCTTTATCGCTTTCAGCAGAGCCTTTCTGGTTGGCTCCTTTTGAATGCTATCGAGATCTTTACTGAATCTCTTTGCATAAACAAGTTCCATGAACTACACTGTCAACTTGGAGAGGATTTCTGCCTCTGGAACATATTCCCCTGTATCACCTTCCTCAATAGCCAGGCCCAATTTCATATCCACGATGGCCTCTGATACAGCTTCTTCCAACAAATCCTTCCTCTCAGCAAGAACGCTTATCATGGCTTCCTTGATTACATCTCTCAGTTCATTCTTGGAAATACCTTGCAATTCCATTGTGTGTCCTCCGATGCCAGCAAATGACATGATGAAAACGCGGCAATATCGAGGCAAATTTATGCCGCGATCAGGCTATGAGAATACCCATAAATCCACACTCTTGTCAAATGATTTTGAACCGCGAAGGCGCTAAGGACGCGAAGTATCTTGGGTTTTTTGTTTGCCTGTTCTTCGTTCTCTTGGTTGCCTTCTGTGAAAAAATCTCTTTTGGATTTAATATGTTAAACCTTTCTTACTTTTGTTTCTGTAAACAAAAGCCTCAGATCGCGCCATCCATTTTTTCAGGATGACTCCGCAGCCACTCTAAAATTGCTTCGCAAACCCTGTCAACATCCGAGAGTTGCTGCGTGCAGATTAGATAAATCTCATTATGGGAGAGTTCATGATAAAAATGCACCAGCCGGTTTCGATATCCTGCCATTTCCCGCAGCAAGGCCCCCATTTCATTGGTCAATACTGCTGATTCAACCAGTTGATCAGCGATTTCTTTGTACTCGGCAGGAGCGATGGCAAACCCCTTGGCCAAAACGTGCCTGCCCAAATCCAACAACGCCTCCAATGCTCGTCTGAGGTAGGATTCCGCAGCGGCCGGCGTCCTTGGATCAGCTGTAAACGTCTCATAATCGGAAAGTGGCAGGTTTCGAATCCCTGCAAGCATCTTACGAATCCATGCCACTCGTTCAGTGACAATGACCGTACGAATTTCACCCGGACTCATCTGGCGCCTTCTTCCATGATCATTTTCATCCGTTGCTTTTTAAAGGGAACAAGGTCAGCCGCCCGCCGCAGAACATAAAGCTCATATCGGGCCTGACGATCCGGATCTTCCGCATGCAAAAGCTCACCTCTGATGACCTCTGCAGCCAGGAACGGTTCAGCCTCACGGACCATGATCAAGTCTACGCGGCAGACGCCCAAAAGGTCTTCCAAATCCAGTATCAGTCGCACGCGTTCAGAAGGACTCAATGTCCTGTCCGGTGGGGTGCGCACCGCTATGTCTACATCTGAATTGGAAGATGTCGTGAGGGCAGAACCATGATGTAAATATGCAGCAATCTCTTTGGCTCGACTTCCGAATACATACACCTCCGTCAAGCCATATTGCAGGACGATTTTCTTGAATGCAGGCGATACCGGGTTCATGTTGCGAATGAAAACCGAAAAACATCCATTTTTACAGAAGTTAACGAAGGAAACGAAGAAGAAAATTTTACAACCGTAGAAGAACTGACGGTACAAAAAGATAAATGGTTCTGAATGGCAACCCTTTCTTACCTTTGTTGCCTTCTGTGAGAAATCTATTTACAGAAGTTAACGAAGATAACGAAGAGTAAATTAATCGTGTAATTGGGGACGTTCACCCTCTCTTTCTACTCCAAAAACCGCTTCTTCTTTTCTGATTTCGTACACTCAAGCTGAGGCACCTGATCGTATCCCTCATGCTTCAGGGATGCCCGGAGGCGCTTGAGCAGGTCCATGCGGGAAAGCGCGCCCTGGGCATCGCGAAGGTGTTTGCAGAAATAGTAGGTAAAGGCGCCGTTGTAGGCTCCCTTGATATAAGCATCCGCAGAGGTCTGGTTGTCCCGGCACCCGGAAAAGAGAACATGGGGCGTGGGGTTGGCGGAACGAAGCAACCGGGTCTCGGGAAGTTCCTCTTCATCGATCTGCCGGCAGAGGATGTCCATCGGGGGCGCCAGAAATCTGGGTTTCACTGATTGCTCGGGCGACAGGCACGCGCTCGCCATCGCCTCACGGGTCCCGGTGCCCGAGTGGCAGCAATCCAGCAGCACCTCCAGGTTCACCCCTTTCGGAAGTTCCGCAAAAATGGCCTTCAGGTCGTCATCCACAATGTAGGTCCCATCCCAGTCCATGTCATGGGGGCAGAGTATCTCATCCAGATGATCCTTGAGTTCGTCGCCGTCCCGATCCCGGATCTGAGAGCCGTGCCCCGAGAAGTGAAAGAGGAGACGGTCGCCAGCCTTTGCACCTTTCACCAGCCATTCGAGACGCGAAAGAATCCCTTTCTGGGTGGCCCTCGCATCCACCAGGACCCGTATCTCTTTGACCTTGAAACCGAAGTATTTGAGAAGAATATCCCGGGTGTTGGTCACATCGTTCACGCACCCTTGAAGGTCTGCGCCGGGCATCCGATAGTTGTTCACGCCTACCAACAGTGCCTTATTGGCCATTTTTCATCTCCTTTTTACAGAAGGGAACGAAGAAAACAAAGTTTTGACAGGACTGACAGGATTTTCAGGATTGGTTTACAGAAGTCAACTAAGATAAGAAAGTTTTTTTGGCCAGGATTAAAGGATTGTGCGGATGTCCTTGTTGTTGCCTGCTCTTCGTTTTCTTCGTTACCTTTTGTGAGATCCCCTTCAGGCAGCCATGCGGAGATCAAGTTTGGTTATGCGGGAGCGTATCGGCTTCAGATCGATAATGTTGATGTATACGATTTGATTGTCCGTTTCAACAACACTTTCTGCGGTTTTTCTTGCCCAGGCATTAAATTCGTCATCCCCTTCAATATTCATAACAACCAGCGCATTATACAGAAGGCAACGAAGAAAACAAAGTTTTGACAGGATTGTCGGGATCATATTGAACCGCAAAGGCGCTAAGGACGCGAAGATTTATGGGCTTTTTGTTGGTATGTTGAATTCCTGGACAAAATTCAACATACCCAATCGCTTCGCGAAAACGACAACATCCTCTCTATCCTGTAGATCCTGTCCAAGGGGTTGCCTGCTCTTCGTTCTCTTCGTTACCTTCTGTGAGAAGTTCCTTTTGTCACCTGATGGCAGCAGCCACGGCTTTCTGGTCTTTTTCCGTCAGGTATGGCGACATGGGGAGGCTGAGGCACTGGGCGGCTACGTGTTCCGCTACGGGGAAGCCGCCCGGTTGGTGGCCCAGATCCGCAAAGGCGCCTTGCAGGTGAAGGGGCACGGCATAGTAGGCGACAGAGGGGATGCCTTTTTGCTGGAGCGCCTTGGTAAGGGCGTCCCGATTCTCTGTCAAAATTGTGTACTGCGCATAAACCGACGTGTTGCCGGGGGCGATGACCGGGGTTTGGATACCGGGGACACCTGAAAGCAGTTCGTTATAACGCTGGCCCGCCTCCCTCCGGAGACGGCATTCTTCCGGGAATATCTCCAGCTTCTCCAGGAGGATGGCGGCCTGCAGGGTGTCCAACCGGCCGTTGATCCCCACCAGGGGATGCTGATGCTTGACCTTCTGGCCATGGTTGCGGATCTGACGCATCTTATCCGCCAATCCATCATCCTCCGTAAAGACGGCCCCGCCGTCCCCATAGCAACCCAGGGGCTTGGATGGAAAAAATGAGGTGCATCCGATGGTGGAGAGTCCGCAGGATCTCCTGTCGTTGTGGGTGGCGCCGAAGCTTTGAGCGGCATCCTCGATCACAGGGATTTTGTGTTTCTGGGCAATGGCGTTGATCCGGGTCATGTCCGCGGCCTGGCCGTAGATGCTCACCGGCATGATGGCCTTAGTGCGGGGGGTAATGGCCGCCTCGATCCTGTCCGGGTCCATGTTGAAGGTATCGGGTTGGACGTCCACAAACACGGTTGTGGCGTTGAGGAGGGCGATCACCTCGGCTGTGGAAATCCAGGTGTAGGGGACCGTGATCACCTCGTCTCCAGGACCGACATCGAGGGCCATGAGGGCGATGAGGAGGGCGTCGGTGCCCGATGAGCAGGAGATGCAGTGGCGGACGCCCACGAAATCGGCGAGCCTCTCTTCCAGTTCATTCACTTCCGGACCCATGATGTATTGGCCATGGTGGAGGACCCTGTTAATGGCCGCTTCGATATTGCCGCGGATACGCTTCTGTTGAGCGGATAGATCGATGAATTGCATTCGAAACCTTTCTATTTTGGACAGGATTTACGGGATTTTCAGGATTTTTTTGAACCGCGCTAAGAACTCGAAGATTTATGGGTTTTTTGTTTGAACCCATATCCTGTTAATCCTGTTGATCCTGTCTAATGTTCCTGTATTTACGTTTGACCTGAACGCCTTCAGGCCCGAAGTTGATCAGAAGGCCCACGTCCTTTCTGAGGGCCGTCAGATAGTTGACCAGTTGCACCTCGTGGGCCTTGACCAGTCTTTCAACGGACTTCAATTCGACAATGATTTCGTGCTCCACCAGTAAATCAACGGAGAAATCGCCCACCACCTGGTTTTCGTAGTAAACCTTGAGGGATTTTTCCGATTCAGCATACAGGCCTGCTTTGACCAGTTCGATGAGGAGGGCTTTGTGGTACACGCTTTCAAGGAAACCGAAGCCCAAGGTGTTGAACACCTTGTACGCACAGGCAATGATCTTATGGGTTAATTCCTCGTGTTCCATTTTTGTTTTAGACAGGATTTACGGGATTTTCAGGATTAGTTTTTTTGTACTCCCCAACACGGACACACTGGCGCGGCTGTGGTGTTTGCCGAAGGCAATGGCTTTTTCTCCTTTTCGTCAGGAAAAGGAGAAACCATCCGGTCTATCCTGTTAATCCTGTCAAGGATCTTTTAATGGCCTTTTCCTGCGCATTTACTCCTGGCAAATCGACCCGCCAGCCAATCCACCAAACACCTGATTTCTTAACCACCGCTCTATTTCCCCCTCTTTATTTCATCTCGAAGTGCAAAAGCCTCAAGTTCTGCAAAGGCCTCCAGGCACAGCTCCGCCCCTTGAATTACAGCGTGTGGAGCACATTAACCAATTGAGTTACTTAACTATTTTAGCACGACCCACACCGGATGAGGTGCAGGGACTACCAGAGGCTGCACAGCTTTTCTTCAGGAAGACCCGACGCGCGCGCAACGCTTTTCAGCTTTTTTCCATCGCCCTCAAAGACAAGTGCCATGTCAAAGAGTCCCTGATGATACTCTCTCAGGCCTTCCAAATCCTTGCATTGCCCGATCAGGGCCAGATTGAGCGCCCTCTCCTGAATAATGGACTCCAGGAGCCCGCCCACCAGTGACGGCCCCACAAAAAGGACCCGGCAGTGTTTCCCCGGGTCGATAGCCGCCAGTTTGTCTGCCAGTCTGTCCCGAATGTCATGATACTCTTTCAGTTTGGCCACCATAAACCTGCGCGCCAAAGCCGCCTTGGCCTCAAGCCCTTTGGGGGTCAAGTGATAGACATAACCGATCTTGCGGGGGCTCCTGCTGAAATTCCCTATCTTCACAAATCCTCTCTCCAAAAGGCCTTTGAGGACATAGTTCACCTGTCCCAGGCTCACGCCCACATGTTGAGCCAACGCCCGCTGAGTCGTGATGTTCCGACTATCCAGGGCATCCAGGATAGGGAAGTCTTTTTCTGAAAGTTCCATAGGGGGATTCCGCTTGTTCAAGTCTGAACAGAATTCATACATTGAACGAGCGCAATTGTCAAGAAACAAATAAGATGGGGACCTCTGACAGGCCGAATTCATGGAGAAGGGGTAAGCGGATGGCTGATGGCTGATGGATAGTGGTTACTGGTTGCTCGTTGCTTGGTCCTTTTTAACTTTGGTCACGTTAGTGCGTTACTCCCAAATTTTCTATCACAAAAAACAAGGAAATAATTTTACAACGTTCTATTGAGATGGCGGGCAATGGTGGATTTTCCGGAGGCCGAAAGCCCGGTAAACCAGATCACCGCCCCTTTGTGGCCGTGCAGCCGTTCACGGTCCTCGCGCGTCAGGTACCCGTTGTACCAGGTCAGGTTGTTTTCGCCTTCCCATTTATCCATCCGTTTCCCTCTTCCTGTATTTGGAGATATATTCGACAAAAAAGGATAGAAACACGGTCAGAAACAGGCCCACAACACCCGCCAGCATCACGTTGAGCCGGGTCTTGGGCTTGATGGGGGACTCGCTGCGCCTGGGGGCTTTATTGATCTGGATGTTCTGGATACTTTTCCTTTGGAATTCGATACTCTTTATGTCTTGGAGAATCAGTTCTTTTTCGCTTTCCAGAGCCTTTATCTCGGACTGCATGGTCTCGATCTTGTACCCGGTCTGTTTGCTCAGGCTCTCTTTCCGGGCCTCCAGATCTTTGATGTCCGCTTGCAGGTTTTCGATTTTGTATTGAGTCTGTTTTTCCAAATTATCTTTTTGGATCGTAATATCCTTAATCTGGTTTTCCAAGGTTTCGATGCCCACATTCTCTTGGAGTATTTCGTGATTTATACTGCTTATGGTGCCAGTCAGGCTATTCAGGTAGGTAATATTTTGTTGAATCGTATTTGTGTAGATCACTGAAGCAAGAACATTTTCTTGTTTGCTGGTACTGGCTAAAAATTTTGTCCTTTCTTCAACCAGCAGATCCGTATTCTTGCTGACCCGGTCAATTTCCATTTTAACATCGGAAATCCTCTGTTGAAGGTTGAGGATCTGCATTTTCTTTCCCTTTATCTGGGCCTTCAATGTGGCTGCCTTATTTGTCTGTTCCATTATTGTTGAATCTTTTTCTGCTTCGGTTGTGGCTATCTCCGCTTTTTTTCCAGAGATCTTGGTTAGTATTTCCGAAATCTTGGCATCCCTCTCTGCTTCAAGGGTGGATATGCCATGCCTTGCCGAAGCGACCTTTTCGGTCAGCTTGGATGCCTCATTTGACTTTGAATGGATTTCATTATTGTAATTGTCTTCATACAGCCTTATGCGCCTGCCGTACCTCTCCAGCAGCCCCTCGTTTAGATTCTTCATTATCTGAAGCCCGATATCCACGTACGGGGTTTCGTATACCACTTCCAGGGCGTTTGTGTTTTTGGGTATGGTCACCTTGAACTCAACGGATGTCGGCGGTTCCTCCTCATCGGGAAACTGCACGTTTTTCAATACCTGGCCATTCAGTGCCCCGGTTTCGATGACTCCCTTTATATTTTCGGGCGAATCAATATAAACGGTCTTGCCGTCTTCCGTGACCTTCAACATGCCGGGTTGAAGGATTGTGGTGATGCCGTAGACCTTTGTCATGTTGAGGCTGACCACGGCCGCGGCAACGGCGCACACAAGGGTCCCTATTATAATAAGGTATTTCCATTTCCAGAGGACCTTGAGGAGGTCCATGAGTTCGATCTCATCCTCGTATGGGTCATATGGCGGGGCCTGCATATCCGATGGGTAGGGCTTGTCCATTTTGTTCATGCCTCGTTTACACATGGGTCAGAAGATTTTAGTGAAATGAGTTTGATATTTACCATAAAAGGGAAAGAAAGTCTCTCACAGAGACCACAGAGTCACAGAGTTTTTTGATCAGAATCCTTGAGAGGAGGATTCTGATCAAACCCTGACATGCCATGGCAAAGAAAAATTCAATCTCTGTGATCTCTGTGCGCTCAAGCGAAGCGGGTGTGAGATATAAAAACATGACCGGCTGCACGCATCGTCCCGCTGTACCTGCAACCATCGATTCAGCGAATGATTTATTGGGTTAATCAGTCTTTCTTGACTCTGGAGCCGATATACCCCGGGCGTTCGCAGATGAGGGCGTCAATCTCGGCGCTCTGTTCGCTCAAAAACCGCATGATCCGATCTGACTTCGACTTCACGATCACCGGGTCCTGACGCTCGATATCCGAACCCTTTATAAGCATCTCATTCGTATAGAGATATGAAATAATGGCATCATCGGCATCCAGCTCCACGTCGAATTTTTGCTGAAGATAGTCCAGCCAGTAGCCGAATTCATGGGGATGCTCGATATGCTCCACCGGAACCCCCATGTCGAAGCTGATCGGTTTGGCCAAACCGGGCATCAGTTTCGATCCGCCCAGATAATCCAGGACATGGGCCAGTTGATGCGTTAGGGCGCTGTCGCCGATGTCAGGAGATAGGGCGATGTAGAGATGATCCGGGTCGGTATGCCTCGTTTTCAAGACATTGACAAAGATCCCGCCGGTCCCCTCCTGTTCTGGTCCCCTAATTTTTTGATCAAACAGGTCCAGGTCCCTGTAGGCGTCCAGATCGATGAATCTGACGCCCGCGGTCACCCCGGTCAGTTTTTGGATGTCCAGTTCATCCGTCATCTCCCGGGACCGGCCGTACCAGACATTCGGCAGTTTCGTAATCCGGGCGCTCATCTCAATGGAGAATTCCCCCATGCCGTCGAGGGGAAGTTCGTCTTCCCTGCCCAAGTGGCAGTTTTTAAATTTCTTCCCGCTGCCGCACGGACACGGCTCGTTTCTTCCGATTTTTTTCATAAGCGATTCACGGTTCAGAGGTTCACGGGTTGTGTGTGTTGGGTCACCAGCCTTCGGTTCCATTCGGGCGTGGGCGCGTCGAGGTGGTTAGGCGTCTCTTTCGACACTCTACTTCACTTTAGGCACTTTAGTTCACTTTAGGCACTTTAGGCACTGTCTTTTTGTCAATCCCCAATAATCCGGTCTTTGTGCGCATCATAGGACCAGCATGGCAAGGGGCCGGTTGCCCCAGTTCTCGGGTTGAGGCTGTGCCGGTAGGAGGCCTTTGCCTCCTGCGTTTTCATCATATGATCCCATCCCCGCTTGAAATAGGAGCACTCATCATTGAAGCAGACCCACAAAAAGCTGTCGGCCCACGTGGAGTCGGCCGGCGGCTGCCATCTTTTCATCTCCGCATCGCAATGCTTACACCTGGGTATTTCCTGATCGTTCATTTATTTTCTCCAATCGAATTTTCCTCACACAGAGAACACAGGGTCACAGAGGTTTATTTATTATTCTTGAGATACCATCCTTAAGAAGAACTTCATTAAAATTAATCAGCAGGCCGATTTCCTTTTCAGCCAGCCGCAGATACGTCAACAACTGTTTCTTGTGAACAGGTTTGACTGCCTCGACAGATTTCAGCTCCACAATTATCACGGATTCAACAAGCAAATCAATACGGAATCCAAGGTCCGTGATTTTCTGGTCGCGATAAAATATGGGGAGTTCAACTTCTGATTCGACCCTTATTCCCATACGGTCCAACTCTATCGCCATACACTTCTGATAGACGGATTCGAGGAGGCCAGGGCCTAAAGCTTTATGCACTGCAATTGCAGCCTGGATAATTTGCGATGTAATGAAATTCAGATCCATCGCATCCCATCTCGCACAAAACCAAAAAAAAGAAATATCACACGGAGAACACAGAGTCACAGAGAAAAATCCTTGATTCTTTTTTGCCAATACTCTGTGCCTCTGTGGCCTCTGTGTGAGACCAAGGTGTTCATTCAAAAAAAAACCAAATCCCTTCCGCCCCGGGACAGGGATCTGGTCTCTTTTAATCCATACACATGGCAGCTCACCCGATGGCGGCCTGTAATATGCCCTCGGGCGGGATCACATTGCAATTGAGGGCCGCATCCTTTTTGAGATCCATACCGAATGCCACGGCCATCAACTGGGTCAGGTAAACGATCGGGACATCGAAATGGGTACCGTATGCGTCGTTGATCCGGTCCTGGTACATCTCGAGATTCATGGCGCACATGGGACACACCGTGGAGATCAGTTCCGCGCCGTGATTGAGGGCGTCTTCCAGGATGTTCTTCACCAGCTTCATGCAGTAATCGATCTCGGGGAGAAATATCCCGGATCCGCAACACTGGATCTTCCTGGGAAATGGGACCGCCTCCGCACCCAGGGCCTCCAGGAGACGATCCTGGACCACCGGTTTGTTGACGCTGTCATATTCCCCATAGGGCCTCACGGACTGGCATCCCACATACCCGGCGACCTTGAGACCGTTGAGCGGCTTGACTACCCTTTTCCGAATCCTGTCGACCCCGATATCGTTATAGAGCACGTCCTGGATATGCCGGACCTTGATGGTCCCCCTGTAATTGAGGCCCCCCTCTGCCAGGCATTCATTCACCTCTTTCAGGAGTTTCGGGTCTTCCTGGATCTCGTGGTTCACCTTGACCATCTGGATGTAGCAGGAGCTGCACGGCGCAACAATGTCGTAGCCGGCATGGGCCTCTGCCAGGGCGAGGTTGCGCGCGTTCAATACCTTGATGGCCAGGTCATTGGCGCCGGCATAGGAGACACTCGCTCCGCAGCAGTTCCAGTCCTCGATCTCCTCGAATTCCATGCCAAGGGCCTCGCAGGGGGGCTTCAACGAGACAAGAAAATTGGCCCCTGTACCCTCTAAGCTGCATCCCCAGTATAAAAAGTATTTCATGCGATGGCCCCTCCTTTCCCCAACCTCTCCGCCTTATCCAGCATCTTCCGGAGGGACTGAATCCCCTTGATCTTTCTCTCCGGGAGGAGTTTCATTCTCCCATGAAGCATCAATTTGATGCCGATATCCATAAAATTGAGCATTCCCTTGATGCCCTCGATGAGCCCGCCCGAAAAAAACACCCTCCTGGGAAGGTCCTTCTCGTCAATCCGTCCCAGCCGGTAGACCTGTTTCCAGAACTCCCCTCCGAAGGCGGCCGTGTCTTTTCTCGGGACATATCCTTTTTTGAGGGCGTAATGGGCCAACCCGTGCATCACATCGATCACCGGGATCGATCTCGGACACTTCACCACACAGGTATAACAGGAGGTGCAGAGCATGATCGACTTACTGTTCAGGACCGCTTCCCTCTTGCCGGCCCGGATCAGTGCAAAGATCTGTCTGGGAGGATAATCCATATGCTCCCTCAGGGGGCACGACCCCGCGCAGACGCCGCAGTTCATGCACATCTTGATCTCATCTCCGGCATCCACATTCCGGAAGACCTCCTCGGCAAACGAGGGATCGTAGTTGACCTTGTTTTCCATAAGCAACCCCTTTTGATTGAATATTGAACAATGAATATTGAATATTGATAAGTTCCGGGCAACAGATCCCGCAATCTTCAATTTTCAATTCTCAATTGCCAATTCTCCTACCATCCCTTATACGGATTGGGTCCGACCTCCTCGATCTTCGCCATAAACTCCTCGATAATACCGGGAATCTTGTGATAATCCGTAATCCCCACCTCCTCAAACCGCACCCGGTCCGACTCCAGGGCCAACCGGTCGAGGGTCTCGGATACCTTGCCTAACCGCGTGTTGGCCAGCTCGCTCCCTTTGACAAAGTGGCACTGGTAATCGTCTCCGTGGCGGCAGCCGAACAGGAGTATCCCGTCAATGCCCCGGGAAAGCGAATCGGCAATCCAGACCAGGTTCATGGAGCCGAGGCACCTCATCGGGATGAACCGGACATAGGGGCTCCATTTCATTCGTTTGATCCCTGCCATATCCAGGGCCGGCAGGGCGTCGTTTTCACAGATCAGGCAGATCACCCTCGGTTTTTCTTCATCCTCCTCCGGGACATGCACCGATTTGATCATGTTTCCGATCATCCCCACCGAGTAATTCTTGAACGAAATAATCCGTTCAGGACAGGCCCCCATGCAGACGCCGCACCGCCGGCATCGGGTGGGATTGGGAAGGGGGTTGCCCTTTTCATCTTCGTTGATCGCCCCGAAGGGACATTCCTCGGTGCATCGCTTGCACTGGGTGCACCGCTGCATGTTGAACTCGGGGAACGTCATATCCCCGGCCCTGGGATGCACCGCCTTGCCTTCGGCCGTTGCCTCGGTGCACTGGATCGCCTTCATGGCCGCACCCGTGGCGTCCTCGATGACCTTGGCCGTCTCCATGGGCCGCCGGATGCATCCGGCCGTATAGATACCGGTCCGTCTGGTTTCGTAGGGGAAACAGATAAAGTGGGAATCGGGAAAGCCATATTTCAGGGTAGGCAATTCAGGGCCCTGGCGATATGCCAGGTGAAGGGCGCTGTTGGCAAAGAAACCGGAGTCGGCCGCCACCTCGATCATCCCGTTTTCATCGGCCCCTTCGGCATCGGACGGCGCCTTGATCCTGGGCGTTGTCCCAGGCCTGGAGGCCGGAACCATGCCGACCGCCAGTACGATCATGTCCAGGTCTTCGATCTTGACCTTTTCGCCCAAGAGCTCGTCATCGGCCTCCACAAAGAGCCTGCCCCCGGCCTCGCCCACCTGCGCTGCCGTGCCTCGAATAAACACATTCCCGTCATTCTGGGCCTTCCGATAGAAATCCTCTGACTGTCCGACCGTGCGGACATCTTTATACAGGATATAGTTCACCGCCTCGGGATTCTGTTCCTTCACATAGGTCGCCTGCTTCATGGAAACCAGACAGCAGACCGACGAGCAATAGGGGAGGTGTTCAGGGTCCCTGGATCCGGCGCACTGGACAAAGAGGACATTCTTGACATCGCCCCCGTCCGACGGCCGGGTGATCTTTCCGGCCGCGGCCATCTCTTCCATCTCCACATTGGTGACCACGTCCTTGAACTTGCCATACCCCAGGTGTCCCAACTTATTGGCGTCGTAGGGGACCCATCCGGTGGCCTGAACAACGGCCCCGACCCTTTCAACAGCGCTGTTTCCGTTGGCCTTGATATCCACGGAAAACAAGCCCGGGCCGCCGCTCACCTTTTCCACTTGCGCAGAGGTATAGACCTTGATCTTGGGCTCATCTTCCACCTTCCGGATCAACGCGGCGGTCCCGGTCTCTGCCAGTTCCTTATAGGGGACGGTAACCCGCTGCTTCATCTTGCCCAAAAACCCGCCCAGTGCGTTCTCTTTTTCCACCAGGATCGCCCGGTAACCGGCCTTGGCCGTTTCCAGGGCCACGGTCATACCGGCCAAGCCCCCGCCGACCACCAAAATGTCTTTGGAATATTCCTCCTCCGCTTTATACGGCTGGACCCACTGGGTGTCCTTGGCCTGGGCACAGCCTATCCGGAGGTTGTCCTCGGCCAGCATCTGGGTGTCTTCTTCCCCGGGGGCCTGGCTCCAGGCCACCTGTTCCCTCAAATTGACCCGTTGAACAATCACATCATGGCCGAAGTTGAAGACGTCATAATTGACCCTGTAAGAACATGCGGCGATAACGACGGTGTTGACCCCTTCGCCCTGGATATCCTGCTTGATGAGGTCGACCCCTTCCTGGCCGCACAAAAAAGGATGGTCTTTGATCACATCGATACCGAAGTCCGCGGTACCCTCTTCCTTGAGCTGCTCTATATTCAGGGCATCTCCGATGCCGCAGCCGGTGCAAATATAAACTGCTGTCTTCTTGTCCATCGAGTTACCTCCTCGCGATTGATTGGATAGCCTTTAAGGCCCCTGCTGTGGCGTCCTGTACGGACGAAGCGACATCGGTGGGTGTTCTGACGCACCCTGCGCCATAAATACCAGGCTGCTCCGGATTGTTGGCCAGAAATCCGTATTCATCGTAGGAAACATCGGGAGCAACATCCATTTCGATCCGGTTGGGCACCATGCCGGTGGCCAAGACCACCATATCGAAGTTCATGAGGATCTGCTCCCCGGTCCGGGTGTTTTCGCCTTCCAGGATCAGGTTGCCTGTCTCCTCGTCTTCGGTGATATTGGCGATCTTACTCTTGATAAAGGCAACCTTTTCATCGGTCTGGACCTTGATATAGAAATCCTCCAGCCTGTCCAACGCCCGGATGTCGATGAAGAAGACAGTGACATCGCAGCCGGGGTGACGTTCCCTTACATAGGTCGTGTGCTTGAGGGAAGCCAGGCAGCAAATGCCCGAGCAATAGGGGAGATGGTTTTCGTCCCTGGATCCGGCGCACTGGACAAAGGCGATATTCTTGGGCTCCTTCTTATCGGATGGCCGCAGGATCTTCCCCTCTGTGGGGCCGTTTGGGGCCGCCATCCGCTCCATCATCACATTGGTAATCACATTCTTGTACTCGCCGAAGCCGTAATAATCGATTTTTGCGGCGTCATAGGGGGTCCACCCGGCGGCCCAGACAATAGCGCCGACCTTCAGATCAAAGGTGGTCTCTTTCATGTCCAGATCGATAGCGCCATATTCACAGGCATCGAGGCATTTCTTGCCTTGATCGGTTCCCACGATGGAGGGATCCAGGACATATCGCATGGGAAACGCAAATTCATGGGGGAGATAGGCCGCCTTGATCGTGTCCATGCCGTAATTGAACGGGTTGTCCATCTCGACTTCGCATACCTCTGCGCATTTTCCACAGCAGGTGCACTTCTCGTTCACATACCTCGGGGCGAGTTTGACGGTGACATCATAGTCCCCCTCCCGCCCGGCAATGCCCGAGACCTCGGCCATGGTGAAAAAACGGACCTTGGGGTTCTGTCTCATGCGCCGGAAGTTGATCTCCAGCCCGCAGTTCGGCGGACACAGTTTTGGAAAATACTGGTATAACTGGGTCACCCGGCCACCCAGGTAGGGATTCCGCTCGACCAACACCACGTCATGACCGGCCTCAGCCGCCTCCAGTGCCGCCGTAATCCCGCTCATTCCTCCGCCAACCACCAATATGGTCTGGCTTGTCGTTTGTACATCTGCCATTGTATCCTCCACGGTTGTAGTTTTTTGTAAAGGTCTATTAATACAAAAAGCGTATTTCGTCAATATCCATTTTTCACATCACGAACGATTGCAAAAAAATGAACATCGACCAAATACGCTGATTTAAGTGCCTAAAGTGCGAAATGCCTAAAGTGAGCTAAAGAAATAGGATGTGTATGAGCTCAATATTCAGCGGATAAACCCCCTTATGGGTACTCTCAGGCGGGACTTCTACGGACTGGGCCTATTGTTTAGCCACGGGACATCGAGCAATTGCATCTTAGATCACTTAAAACAGTTGACGATACCCATTCGTGCCTGGACGAAAACCACGTCAGGCACAATTGAATATTGAAGAATTGAAAATTGAAAATTGATGGAACAAAATTTAAATGAACTGAACCGAATCACCTATTTCATTGTTTCTTGATTTTCCGGGTTTTCGTTCGGACACTCATTAAAGAAATACTCCAGACGCCTTAAATCAGGCGCCTGGAGTATGTTCGGATCAGGTTAAAAGGTTATACACCTGGAATGTTCCAGATATCCTTCTTGCTCATTTCCCATTCCCCGCTGGCGGGATCCCACCGGCAATTGGCAAAGCAATGCCAGTTCTTCTCATCCATCTTGGGCGTGTCTGCCCTGAAGTAGTATCCGGGCCACCGGGTCTCTTCACGGAAGAGCATGGTCCTGATATGGGCCTCGCCCTGCCACATCCTCTGGACATTCTCCCAAACCCTTTCAAGGGAGTAGATGTCCGCGGCAGCCAGCTTCTCGGCATCCTCTCTCAGGAACACAAACAGCTCCATGGCCCTTTCAAGATTGGACTTGCTGGTCTTGAAGGCCGCGGTCACACCGCCTGCGTACTCGTCCATGATCTTCTGGAGACGATCCATGAACTGCCGCCACAGGAGGTAGTTGGGGTTGATCTCCGGAGCCGTGGTCAGCTTGCAGAATTCCTGATAGCGATCCAATGGCGCCAAAAGCTTGGCCTTGATCGCATCCACCTTGGCAGCATCGACCTTGGGCTCCGTATTGTGATCGACAATGTATTTGATGGCCGATTTGCCAACGATCCGTCCTTCCGCATGGGAACCGGACGAGAACTTATGGCTGGATGCACCCGAGGCGTCGCCGGCCGCAAAAAGCCCTTCTGTGGTGCACATATTGGGATAACCCCATTTGTAGGGGGTATCCAGATCTTCGGGACCGCTCACCCAGGCGCCGGAGGCACCGGAGTGGGAGCCGATGAAGTAGGGCTCGCAGGCCGCGATCTCAGAATGCTTCTCTTCCGGCTTGACATTCAGACCCGCCCAGAGATGGGCCTGGGAGATGGTCATATCCAGGAAGTCTTCCCATGCCTCGGCCTCAAGTTCCTTCATCTTCTTCTTGAATGCCTTGGGATCATCCTTGAACTGATCGGCGATCTTGTTGATGGCCTCGGCAGTCTCCATATACAGAGGACCTAAGCCGGCATCCACATCCAGCATGCCGAGATAGTTTCTCAGGTTCGCGGGAATCGGCTTGGCCAGACCGTAGGGGGCCCAGTTATTGAGTTCTTCCTTCCGGACCGCCATGTATTCACCGCCCTCCGAGCTGATAGCCCTCGACTTGAAGAGGAGGAACCATGCGCCCACAGGACCATAGGCATCCTTGAACCTTACCGGGATGAACCGGACTTCCTGGCAGGTCATCTCAGCGCCGGCCTTGATGGTGAAATAGGCGCTGGAACCGGTGTTAAACGGCGGATACCAGGAACGCCCAAAACCTTCACCGACCGACCTGGGCCGGAACACGTGGACTGCGCCGCCCATGGTAGCCACGGTGGCCTTGGCCTTGAAGACATAGATCTTCTCTTCACGGGTACTGAAGCCGACTGCGCCCACACACTTGTTGCCGTCCAGGATGGGCTCGACAATAAAGACCCTTTCAAAGATCTCGCCGCCCGCATCGGCAAGGGCGTTTTTGGCTGCCTCGGCAATGAGGATCTTGTAAGACTCGCCGTTGATCATGAGCTGCCAGCGGCCCTCATGCACATACTTGCCATTTTCGTCGGTCCAGATCTTGAGACCCCATTTCTCAAAGAGATGCACCGTTGAATCCACGTGACGGGCGATGTTATAAACCAGGTCTTCCCTGGAGACGCCCATCAGGTCCTGACGCACATAGCGGACGTAGTCCTCAACGGTGTTCTCTCCATCCTTAACGCCCACATACTGGTTGATGGCCGAAAGGCCCATGGCCACGGCGCCGCTTCGATCCAAAGCCGCCTTGTCCACCAGAGTGACCTTCAGGCCGTTTTTCTTTGCCCAGTAAGCCGCCTCTGTGGCAACACCACATGCCGAAAATCCCCCACCGAGAATCAGGAGGTCAGTCTTTACTTCTACTGTTTCAAAATTTGCCATATCTATATACCTCCTTTCATTAAATTGAGGGAACCGCATCGAGACCCAACGATGCAGGCTCGGTGGCTAAGGCCGGACTGTTCAGATCGTCATGCGTGGGATACCCACCCAGGGGATCCGCCGTGCCCTCATCCGTGGTCCGGATGGGGAACTTGAATCGCTTGATGCTCCCATCGCGGAACTTGATCGTCCACATAATGTCCTGAGACCCCCTCAAGGGAACACAGCTTGCTCCCAGAGGAATGAAGTCTGAATAACCGCGGACATCCATGGCCTGCTGCGGGCAGATCTTGACGCAGCACTGGCATTCCCAGCACATGGACGGATCCCGGTTGTATGCCTTCATCTTCTCTTTATCCAGCACCATCAGGTCGTTGGGGCAAATGTACATACATGCTGTCTTGTCCTGCCCTTTGCAACCATCGCACTTTTCTGCAAATACAAAACTCGGCATTATTACACCTCCTACAATTAACGGTTTTAAGGCTTTTAAAGATTGAATCAATCGATGGAAAAACCTGCCCTCTTGCACCTCCTTTCTCTATGATACCCTCTATGCTCTGTTCTTTCAGATAACCGATCGACATCAGAGCTGAAAAGGCCACCCTCCCGTATGGGGAAGGCGGCCTTTTAATTACTATTTTTTCACATCACCGGTGGCCGCGCCGTGCAGCTTGATCTCGACCTTTTCTTCCAGGTTCTGATAGTAATCCTGAAGGATTGCGGCGACCTCGGGACGGGAGAACCTCGGATCCAACTCGCCGCCCTCGGAGAGGGTCTTCCTGACCACGGTGCCGGAGAGAAGGATTCTGTCCGCCTTGCCGTGGGGGCATGTCTTCATGGAGGCCATTCCGCCGCACTTGTTGCAGTAGAAGGTCCAGTCGATATTGAGGTTCTGGCACTTGAGACCGCCTTCCGGGATCTGATCAAAGATCTTCTGCGCGTCAAAAGGCCCGTAATAATCACCCACGCCGGCATGGTCACGACCGATGATCATGTGACTGCACCCGTAATTCTGGCGGAAGACGGCATGGAGCAATCCTTCCCTGGGACCCGCATACCGCATCTCCATGGGATAACCGCCCTGGACCACGGTGCCTTTGACAAAGTAGTTGTCCACCAGTGCCTGGATGGCCTTTACCCGGACCTCTGCGGGAATGTCGCCGGCCTTCAGTTTGCCCACCAGCTGATGAATATAAACGCCGTCCATAACCTCAACGGCGATCTTGGCCAAAAATTCATGTGAGCGGTGCATCGGATTGCGGAGCTGCAGGGCCGCAACCTTGCTCCATCCTAAGTCTTCAAAAATCTTCCTGGACTCGGCAGGGCGCTGATAAAGGCCTTTGAAGTGCTCGGGATAATAGCTCTCGCTCAGGACCTTAACCGGCCCGGCAAGGTTGTATTTACCCTGGGCCATGACCTTTGCCACCCCGGGATGTTCCATATCCGTAGTGGTGAAAACGGCCTTGCACTCATACTCCTTGTCAATGGTGTATTTCTCGGTGACCTTCATGGTGGCAATCGTGGTACCGGTTTCTTCGTCCACCAGGGCGAGTTCATCTCCCTCCTTGATAGCCTCATCGTCAGTTGAGACCGTGATAGGAATGGGCCAGAAGGTCCCATCCGCCATGAGGAACTTATCGCATACGCCCTTCCAGTCGGCCTTGGTCATAAAACCGGTTAAAGGGGTAAAGGCACCGATGCCCAGCATGATAAGGTCGGAGGTTTCTCTGGATGTAATCCGAATCTGTTTGAGTGTCTTGGCCCTTTCGGTCTCGGCCTTGAGTTCGGCTCCCTCTAATAACAATGGAATCAGTTTTTCTTCTTTGCCATGCGGTACAATGAGATTTGACATACAACTTCCTCCTCTTCTTGGAATATGGTTCTGGCCCGGGATGGGCGGAACTTTCACCTACAATTCTCTCACAGACAAGCCTTGTGCATTTTGTAACAAGCTCCTTTATATATGATTTTTGGGGGGTGTCAAGAAAAAATCAACATTAAATTCCGAACATCTTTTAAAAAGCCTTCCCGGTCGCTGCGATCCTTTGCCCCAGATATCGCTCTTCTGTCTAACATGTAGCCATCATTAGTGAATTCCTAAGACGTCCAATTCGCCTGTCGGGTTTTTGGCTGCTCCCGTTCATTTGGAGTATAGGGTGGCATACCGAACCGCTGCTTTTTGGACGGGACACCGACCGTTGAACACGAAATACAGAACACCCGTGCTGCGGGCTGTTCTGGACCGTGTGCGCCCACTTCTCGTTTATCCGGGTTTGTTTGGACCTCAGAGGGACAGGAACCCAAGGCGGTTTTTGCAACGGCTATGCCAGTCGCGCGACATGCATTATGCCCCGCAAACGCCCCTGAGGCACCAGAGAATAGGGGGTTCTTCGGGATACAAAACCTCGAGGGCGGAGCATGTACCTGCCCATATTTTTTACACAGTGTAAAAGGGCGCCGTCAGCCGCAGGCATACACAATGTCAGGCCATCTCTCTCGGCTGTCCCGTGGATTCCACTACGCTGCTCCACAACCGGCCTTCCGGATTCACGTGCTTCCGCTTTGAAACGGCCAGGGGGATGGGCACATGGGTGAACTCGCCGTTCCAGTAACCCACGACCATATTGGTCCGGCCGCTCATGCCCGCATGCACCGCGCAGTGGCCTAACAGGAGGCAAAATACCGAATCATGCGTATTGGCGGGCCGGCTTCGAATGGTGTAGCTGGGATCAATATATTTGAGGACGATCTTGATGCCGGCCTCTTTGAAATGGGCCGTGATCTGATCCCTCAAAAAGATCCCGATATCTGTCAGACGGACGTTGCCGGACGCGTCCCGCTTGCCGGTCTTCTCCAGGAGATCCTGTCCGGCCCCTTCGGCCACCACGATCACGGCATGGTTCCGCTTTTCGAGTCTGTCACTGAGAGCGGACAAAAGGCCGTTCAGCGTGAAAGGGACCTCCGGCACCAGACAGAAGTTGACGTCGCTGTTGGCCAATGTGGCATGGGCCGCGATAAATCCGGACTCCCTCCCCATGAGTTTCACCAGGCCGATGCCGTTCCGGGCGCCTTCGGCCTCCACGTGGGCCGAGTAAATGGAGGTCCGCGTCTCGGCCACCGCGGTCTCAAACCCAAAGGATTTGTCCATATAGGAGATGTCATTGTCGATGGTCTTGGGAATCCCGATTACGCTGATCTTGAGCCCGCGTCGCCGGATCTCCTCGGAGATGGCCTGCCCGCCGCGCAAGGTGCCGTCCCCCCCGATGGTGAACAGGATGCCGATGTTCATCCGCTCGAGGGTGTCCACCATATCCGGGACGTCCTGAGGCCCTCGGGACGAACCCAGGATCGTACCCCCTTTCAAGTGGATATCGTATACCTTTTCGAGATTCAGTTCCATGGGCGGATGCCGATAGGCCGGCGAAAGGCCTTCGTATCCATACTGAAAACCGAATGCCGATGGAACGCCGTAGTGATGGTGAAGGCTCATCACAATGGCGCGGATCACATTGTTCAGACCCGGACAGATCCCCCCGCACGTGACGATCCCGCACTTGAGCTTTGAGGGATCGAAATAGATCTTCTTCCTCGGCCCGGCCATTTCAAAGGAGGGAAGGCGCCCGCCGGTCTTGACGATGCCCTCTGCCTCCTTGAGGGTCGAATGAAAAAGGACGCGCACCTCATCGTCAACAAAATCCGTCGAATCCATGGGAGACGTGATCCGGCATTCCCCCAGCCTTGATGTTTCCAGTTCCAGTTCCTCATTGGGTTCCATACGGCGTCTTTCTTCACAAAAAGTGACGGCTATAAGATCAAGCACCCGGCACGAATATTCGGTCGTTTCTCTTGCAGAAATGAACAATATGTAAAAGGGGATTGCATGTCAACAACATTAACTGCATCAGGTTCCCCATCGCGGGTTTGGAGACGACATTTTGGGAAAATCTCTTGACAAGCGTCACCGCTGCCATATAATGTTCTCTTAAGTTAATAAAAAGGCAAGCAATTCCGGCTCAACACGCATGTCGACAAAAAGCAAACCGAAAGCAAGAGGAGTAGGTCATGAAGCGCCCGTCCATATCCCGTCAACTCACTGTTTTTCTCTCCTTTGCCGCTGCCCTCTGCTTTCTATCGCCATATGTCTTGGCCGAACAGCAGACGCTATTCGTGTCTGACAAGGCCCTTTGCGCCAAGATGCTCCGCTTCGGTCAACAGTCCTACGAAAGAGGAAAATACCTGGATGCCAAGGAATATTTTCGAAAGGCCATCCAGGCAGACCCTGACTCAGCGGCCGCGTGGAGGTATTACGACAGGGCGACGCTGTTTGCACTGGCCGGGAAGGTGGAAAAAAATCCCGGGTTGATCGCCCCCGACGTCTCACCAAGGACCGAAAAAGGGCATGACACGGTGGCTCCGCCTCCCTCTCCGCCTTCCCAGACAGGTCCTGCCAAAAAGAAGACATTTGTGATTGAGGAAGACGAAGGCTGTTAACTCCAGCAGGAACCATTTACCATGAGCAACGAAAGTGAAGAAAGTGTATTGTCCGGGCTTCTGAAGCAGGCCTATCAGAGAATCTTTTTTGAAAACTGGCCCATATGGCTGGGCGGTCTCTTGATCGGCATCATGAGCGTGATCACCTTCGCCTGGGCCAGACCATGGGGCGTGGCCGGCGGGCTCAGGAACTGGGGAGACTGGTTATTCAGCCTGGTGGGTGTTTACGAGCACCCGACCCTTTCCCCTCTCATCTCCACCAGTTCAATCCTGACCTTGGGACTGCTCTGGGGCGCCTTTGGCGCCGCGCTGATGTCCAAGCAGTTTGCCATTCGAATGGCTCCCCCCCTTGAACTCGTCAAGGGCGTTGTGGGCGGAACGCTGATGGGCATCGGGGCGGCCATGGCAGGCGGGTGCAATGTGGGCGGCTTTTATACCGCCCTCAGCGCCCTCTCTCTTGGCGGGCTTGCCATGATGGTGGGCTTGTTCATCGGCGCCTACCTGGGGCTTCGCTATATCTACTGGGAACTGGAGCACCTGCCGTCGGGGAGCGTTGGCGACGGTCAGACCCAGAAAAGGGAAGGCTCCTTCGACTGGCTTAACGTAGAGCCCTATATCGGTGCGGCCGTTTTCATCTTTGCCATCTTTTGTGCCTGGCTTTACACTCGTCAGGCCCTTACCAGAGTTGGCGGTCTCCTCCTGTGCGGCATCGCATTCGGAGTGATTATCCAACGATGCCGGTTCTGCTTTGTCCGGGGGTTCAGAGACCCGTTCATGACCGGCGAGGGGGAGGTGCCCAGGGGCATCGCCATCAGCCTCATGATCAGCATCCTGGGTTTTGCCGTCCTTAAATGGACCGGCCTCAGGGGAGAAGAGGTCTACGTGACACAGACCTTCTGGTTTGGAAGCCTGGTGGGCGGCATTGTCTTCGGTTTCGGGATGTTGTTGTCCGGGGGCTGCGGAAGCGGTTCGGTCTGGAGGGCTGGAGAGGGCCAGGTCAAACTCATGATCGCCGTGGTCTGCTTCGCCCTGTCCACATCCCTTTTCAAGACCCTGATCAACGCATCCGAAGGATTCAGGGCCTTGATCGGCACCGGGGTCTTCATGCCCCACTATATCTCTTACAAATGGACCCTGGTCATCCTGTTCCTGATCCTTTGCGCCTACTATCTCTTGGCCACGTGGAATGAAGAAACAGACAAATTTACGGTTGAAATGTAAGGAGGCCTCGCGGCCGCAACCAAAGGTATTTGAAATTTGGACTCGTTGCCGGGCGCTCGTTGCCGGTTGCAGGTTACGGGTTCCACTGATAAGTGATTTAGTATCAAATTAGGTTTCAACATCCTGAGAGACAATCTCTCACATTGAAGGCCTTAACGCCCTGTAAGGAGGACTTTTGACAGGGGCATCAGGGCGCGTGGAGATATACATCATACAAGGAGGTTTGGGTTATGACAACTGACATCACACCGGACGAAACATTGGACTGTAGAGGGCTAAGCTGCCCCATGCCGCTTCTCAAAACGAAAAAGGCCGTAGGCAAGATGAAATCGGGTCAAATCATTGAAATATTGGGCACGGATCCCGGCACAAAAAACGACCTTCCCGGTTTTGCCAAAAAGGCCGGGCACGATTACCTCGGTGAGAAAGACGACGATGGCTTTACCCGGTTTTATATCAAGGTGAAATAGGTTTGTGCGGGCTGCCCAGGAGACATGAGTTCAGCCGTTCCCCAATTTTCCTTATTGAAGACAGATCGTTAGTGCCTGGACCGAAAGCCTTGTTCAGGCAAAATTCGAAACACATCCGAATATTCAAATCTCAAATGACAAAACAGAACAGAATGGAAATATCATATTCCTGTCATTGAGAGGTTTTTGGTTGTTGTCACTGTTTCGTATTCCGTGCCTCGGATTTCCTGACCGAAAACCCGATGTTCGGTCAGCCACTATTTAGGAGAAAACCATGGCCAAGAAACTGGGAATTCTTGTCAGTTCCGACAAGCATTTGGATAAGGTTATCAAGTTATGTCAGGCGGCAAAGAAAAAGGGAGACGTGGAAGTCACCATATTTTTTACCCATCTGGGGACGATGCTGACTCAGGACCCTCGTTTCGGAGAGCTTGAAGGTCTGGCCAAGATGTCGCTCTGTAATGTGGGGTTTGAAAGCCATAAACTCAAACCGCCGGTAGTTGGAATCGGTGAAAAGGATTTTGGGACCCAGGCCAGACATGGCGAATTGATTGAAGAATGTGACCGGTACATCGCATTTTAGATTCTTTGTTTGCAATCCCGCCCTGCGGGACAATTTGCGGAGCAGTTGTGTTGAACCGCCAAGGCGCGAAGGACGCGAAGAAGTCTTGATGGGTTCTTTCTGATCCTGGAAGAAAGACCCCAGTGAAATGCGCTTCGCTGTCATTTGCATGAATTTCACGAGGCAGGTTCAGGATCAGAACAGACCAAGCCCTGACGGGCGGTAGCTCCTTATTCGTTAATAGCCTTTAAACAAGAAAAAATCTTCATGTCTTAGCGGCTTTTTGGCTTTGCGTGAGTCCTGCCTTGGCGGGACTGGTTGCGGCCCTACGGCAACATTAGGGGGAATCGTACATATGGAAGACATTAAACATGTGGCCTTTTTGGTGCGAAGAAAAGAAGACCTTTGGGAAGGGTCCCGCTCCACCCTCGGCCTGGCGGTTGAGAATTTCTACGCCTATATGTTCGTCATCGACGTGGAAGTGGATATGACAGAGCCATACAAGGAAAACCTTGAATGGCTCGAGGACATGGAATGTGAGTATTTCTCCAACAACAGGGTAAACGCGGATGAGCACGGCTTTCAGTATCTGAGCCTGGAAGAGATGGGACAGAAACTGAAAGAAATGGATCTCATCATACCCTTTTAGGAGCTTGATATGAAACTGCTGCACTTATTGAAATCAGAGCCGGACGCCAACACAAAGACCCTGATGGCCATCGTGTCCGAAGGGAATGAGGCCTCCCAGTTTCCGCTCCATGACGTCCATGTGGATTATGAGGCGCTCATCGATACGATCTTTGCCAATGATAAGGTCATCTCCTGGTGGTAGCCGCTGAAAAGACCTCATCGGATTTATGAGCGTCGATTTCTGATGGTTGATTGAATAACGGCTTGAATCCAAGGTGGTGCGCAACCGGAACCCCAAAGCCTTTTCGTGAAGGCTACAACAATTGAAAATATCATCTGAAGCTTCGTGAAAAACCGCTGGGAGGATGGGTCGAAGGCAGGCCATGAGGCTCAGGCAGAGCGCCTTTAATTCGGCCTTTCTATCCGATAGCGTTTGATCTTGTTATAAAGGGTGGTCCGGTCAATGCCCAGTATCTCTGCGCTCCTGGAAATATTCCACTGAGTCTTGTCCAGCACATGGACGATATGCTCCCGCTCCACGGACTTTAGGGACTGGTCCTCGGCAGGCTGAATATATTCCTGGCGGAAGATGGGCAGGTCCTTTGGCACAATCTTCCTTCCCTTGCCGATAACCACTGCCCTTTCGATGGCGTTTTCCAACTCCCGCACGTTTCCCGGCCATTCGTACAGCATCATTTCGTCCATGGCCTCACGGCTGATCCGGTCGATATCCTTGTTGGTCTCCTGGGAAAAACGCCTCAGAAAATGTTCCGCCAAGAGAGGGATATCCTCTTTCCGCTCCCGAAGCGGCGGCATGGTAAAGGCGATGACATTCAGACGATAATAGAGATCTTCCCGAAAGGTTCGTTCTTTGATCGCCTCCTCCAGGCTCTTATTGGTGGCGGCGATGACACGAAAGTCCGCCTCTATGGGCTGTGTGCCCCCGACCCGATAAAAAACCTTGTCCTCCAAGACGCGCAAGAGATCGATCTGCATCCGCATGCTGATCTCGCCGATCTCATCCAGGAAGAGGGTTCCCTGGTGGGCCAGTTCCAGACGGCCCTTCTTGGTGGTCTTGGCATCGGTAAAGGCCCCTTTCTGGTATCCGAAGAGCTCGCTTTCCAGAAGATGCTCTGGGAAGGCGCCGCAGTTGACCACCACAAAAGGTCCCTCTGAACGGGGGCTCTGGGTGTGGATCGCCCTTGCCGCCAGACCCTTGCCCGTACCTGTCTCGCCCAGGATCAACACCGTCGCATCGTTGGGCGCCACATCCCGGACCAAATCGAATACCTGCTGCATGGAAGGAGCCTGCCCGATCATGTTCTCAAACCGGGTCCTTTCCCTGTACTCCTCTTTGAGAAAAAGCGTTTCCCGCTCCTGGGCCTGACGCCGGATGATCTTCTCAATGAGCATCCCCAGTTCGTTGGGATCAAAGGGCTTCAGGAGATAATCATACGCCCCCTGCTTCATGGCATCGATGGCCGTGGAGATCGAACCGAATGCGGTAATGATCACCACGGCCACATCCGGATCGCTCTCCCGGACGCTTTGCAGCACGTCCAGTCCGCTCATCCCTTCCATCTTCATGTCAACCAGGAGGATGTTGAACTTGACGTTCTTCAGCAGTTCCAGTGCTTCTTCTCCACTGGCCGCCTTCTCCACATGGTGCCCATCCCTTTGAAGCCATCCGGCCAGGGATTCCCGCATGATCAATTCATCATCCACAACAAGGATTTTGGTGCGCTCCATGGGCGAATACCTTCTCCTTCTAAGCTCCTTGGGTGTCCTTGTTTCCGGTCCGATTCAAGGGGACCTCCACCTTAAACGTGGTCCCCTTTCCGACCTCCGACGCCACGGCGATGCTGCCCCCATACTCCTCGATGATCCCATAAACCACGGACAGCCCCAGGCCCACCCCTTTCCCCTTTTTCTTTGTTGTGAAAAAGGGTTCGAAGAGTTTCTTCTGGTTTTCCCTGGAAATGCCCACCCCGCTGTCCTGAATGCAGACAACCACGCTGTTGTGTTTCAGGGAATGCACGGTTGCGATGTTCAGGACGCCGCCGGCAGCTTCCATGGCCTCGGCGGCATTGGAGATCAGGTTCATCATAATCTGCTGGAACTGGTCCTCTGATCCCAGAACATACGGGAGATCCTCATCCAGGTTGGTGTTGACCTTAATACGGTTTATCTTCAGGAGATTGGCATTCAGAAAGAGGGTCTTTTCAATGATCCGGTTGATGTTGACCTCACTGACGGTAAGTTTTGACTGTCTGGAAAAGGCCAGCAGGTTGGAGACGATCCGGCTGATCCGACGGGTTTCCGTCTCCATGAGATGGACATATTCTCTGAACTGCTGGATCTCCTTCTCTCCGACGGATCCCTCATCAATGATCCGCTGGATCAGCACCAGGAGATTGAGTATGCCCGCAATGGGGTTGTTGATTTCATGGACCACCGACGCAGACAGTTTGCCCAGGGACGCCATCTTGTCCTGATGGAGGAGTTTTTCGTGGGTCTCTTCCAGCTGTCGCGTCCGTTCTTCAACCATCTGCTCGAGGCACCGTGTAATCTCTTCTTCCTCCAACTTCCGTTCCGTGATATCCCGGCTGATTTCGACAAACCGTGAGATCTTTCCATAGCTTTCCCATATCGGGAACAGGGTCACCTCAATATATCGGAGTTCACCGTCGTGGTCCACCCGGGTCAGGACCTGCTGCTCCGCCCCTCTGTTCCGAATGACCTCATTCAGCGGACACACCATATCTCCCTGCACGCAGGGCTGGCTGGTATTCTGAAAGATCTCGTGACAGGTCCGGCCGATGACCTGATCGCGGGAATATCCCATAGAGTCAAGGAAGGCCCGATTCGCCTCAACGATCTTCCTGTCCGGCGTGATGACCACGATGAAGTCCTGAATCCCGTCCAGAATGGTCATGAGTTCGTCGGTGCGATCCCTCAGCTCCTTTTCCTGCAGGGTGACCGTGTTCCAGAGCAATCTGAACACGCGATTGGAAAGGAGACGGATGGTCGTCGGCTTGGTCTCCAGGATATCGCTGAAGATAGCCTCGTCCGGCACCAGGTCAATGATAAGGTCAATGTGGTGCCGGGGCTCATATAATTCGTGATAGTCCGAAACGACCACCAGGCCCACGTCGCGGGCCAATATGATCCCCGGGGCATTCGGGTCCGGGTCAGCCACCGCCACAATCCGGGCGCCGTCCACGTATTTCTGGCTGTACGACATGGTCTTTTGGATGAATTCCTTGCAGAATTCACCGCCTCCGACAATGCCGATGCGTATGGTGGGTATCTTTTTTCGGGACATGGCGACGCTCCGATTCAAAGACATGATTTCCCGCCCGCCGGGTGAAACCCTTGCGTTTCTTCAACCGGGACGGGATCTACATAGCCGGAAAGTGTAACATGGTCGCCCTCCCTGTTCAAGGTTATATTTTCAGTGCGAACCAGGGGGCCGGTTTGCCGGCACGCGGAAAAGGCCTGAAAGTTTTTTTATTGACAGCATGTAAGAATCATGAGAAAAAGACTGAACCTCAAATCTAGGCCGATGCGCCGTTTCAAGAAATTCCCATAAGGAGTCTCGCATGCCCGGAAAAACCGTTGGATCCGTCATGGTGGTAGGGGGCGGAATTGCAGGGATGCAGGCCGCTTTGGATCTGGCCGATTCAGGATACCTTGTTCACCTGGTGGAGAAGTCATCCGCCATTGGTGGGGTCATGAGCGAGTTGGACAAGACCTTTCCCACCAATGACTGCGCCATGTGAATTATCTCACCCAAACTGGTCGAGGTCGGCCGGCATCTGAACATCAATCTGATCACATGCGCAGAGGTAGCCCAGGTTGATGGCGTCCAGGGCAACTTCAAGGTGACCCTCAACAAGACGCCCCGTTTCATCGACGAAACCAAGTGCACGGCCTGCGGCGACTGTGCGGTGGCATGCCCCGTGAGTCTGCCCAATGAATATGATCAGCGCCTGAATGATCGAAAGGCCACATTCAAAAAATATGCTCAGGCCATTCCCGGGGCGTTTTCCATTCAGAAGACTGACAAGGCCCCCTGTCGGCTGGCCTGTCCTGCCGGTCTGAACGTCCAGGGGTATGTGCAGATGGTCCGGCAGGGCAAGTACAGGGAGGCCCTCAAGATCATCATGGAAGACCTGCCCCTGCCCGGGGTCCTGGGCCGCATCTGTCCCCACGGTTGCGAGGATGCGTGCCGACGGTGCGAGGTGGATGATCCCGTGGCCATACGGGACCTTAAGAGACTGGCGGCTGACCGGTTTGACCCCAGGGAGATCGAAGTTCCTTGTCTTCCCCGGAGAGCGGAAAGGGCGGCCATTATCGGCTCCGGTCCTGCCGGGCTTTCGGCGGCCTATCACCTGGCCCGGAAAGGCGTCCTGTCCACCATTTTCGAGGCCCTGCCCGAACCGGGGGGCATGTTGCGGGTCGGGATCCCGGATCATCGCCTCCCGAGAGAAATCCTGGACAGAGAGATCGAGGTTATTACCAATCTGGGTGTTGAGATCAAGACCGACACGCCGTTGGGTCAGGACCTGACGGTGGACCATCTCTTGAACAACGGGTACAGCGCCGTATATCTGGCTCTCGGCGCCCATAAGGGGATCGAGTTAGGGGTCCCCGGTGAAAAGGCCAAAGGGGTCCGCCAGGGGGTGGATTTTCTGAGGGAGTTAAACCTCAAAGGAAAGGCAGCGGTCGGAAAGAAAGTGGCGATTGTCGGCGGGGGCAATGTGGCCATAGATGTGTCCCGTGCCGCCATTCGGCTCGGAGCAAAAGAGGTCACCATCCTCTACCGTCGGACCCGCGCCGAGATGCCTGCCTGGGAAGAAGAGATACAGGCCGCGGAGGCGGAAGGGGTCCGAATTGCGTATCTGTCGGCCCCTCAGGAGGCCTTAACGGAAGAGGGCGCCATCGTGGGCCTGCGGTGCATTCGCATGGAACTGGGAGAGCCCGATTCCTCCGGCCGAAGACGACCCGTCCCCATCCCCGGAAGCGAGTACGATATCGAGATCGATCAACTGATTCCGGCCATCGGGCAGCGTCCAGATCTCTCCGCCCTGGAAGACACGGTTGACCTCAACTTTACCAAATGGGGCACCACAGAGGTGAATCCAATCACCTACGAAACCGGACGCAAAGGCGTCTTTGCCGGGGGTGATCTCCAGACCGGGCCATGGGTGGCCATCGGCGCCATCGCCGCCGGTCGGGAGGCCGCGGAATCCATCGTCCGCTATCTGGACGGCCGGGACACGGCCGAGGGCCGTGAGCCCATGACCGTTGAAAGCCCTACATACCGCCCCATCCCGAAAGACGCGGTCAGACAGGCCCGCGCCAAGATGCCGGAACTCCCCATCCAGGACCGGATGGGCAACTTCTCCGAGGTTGAGCTGGGGTATGACGAGGAGACCGGAAAAGGCGAAGCCGGACGATGTTTGAACTGCGGCTACTGCTGTGAATGTTTTCAGTGTGTGGAGGCCTGCGGGGCGGGCGCAGTCACACTGGAAACCCATGCCCAGAGGCCAGGGACCCTTGAGCTTGAGGTGGGATCTATCATACTGGCCCCGGGGTTTAAGCCGTTCGATCCCTCGCAATTTGTAACCTACAATTACGCAACGCACCCGAATATCATCACTTCCATGGAATTTGAAAGGATCCTATCGGCATCAGGACCGACCCTGGGACATCTCGTCAGGATGTCCGATCACAAAGAACCCAACAAGATCGCATGGCTCCAATGTGTCGGCTCCAGGGATATCAACCGTTGCGACAATGCCTTCTGTTCTTCCGCCTGCTGCATGTATGCCATCAAGGAAGCGGTCATCGCCAAAGAACACGCGAGCGGCGGTCTGGATTGCGCCATCTTCTACATGGATATGCGGACCCATGGAAAAGACTTTGAGCGCTATTACGATACCGCCAGAGAAAAGCACGGCGTGCGCTTTATCCGCTCAAGGGTCCACACCATCGATCCTGTTGATGGGACCGATGACGTCATCATGAAATACGCCAATGAAGCGGGAGAGGCGATTGAAGAGCAGTTCGATATGGTGGTCCTTTCGGTGGGGCTTGAAACCTCTCCGGAAACCGTTTCCCTTGCGGGAGATCTGGGCATCGATCTGACGGAAGGCCGGTTCTGCCGCACTCCCTCTTTTCGGCCTGTGGCCACCTCCCGGGAGGGGATTTACGTCTGCGGAGCCTTTGCCGGGCCCAAGGACATCCCCCAGTCCGTCATCGAGGCAAGTTCTGCGGCCGCCGAGGCAGGGGCCCTCCTGCGTGACGCGCGAGATACCCTGACCCGGACCCGTGAGATCCCCCAGGAGCGGAACATCGTGGGTGAACGCCCCCGTATCGGCGTTTTTGTTTGCCAATGCGGCATCAATATAGGGTCTGTGGTGGACGTGCCGGCAGTGCGAGACTATGCCGCGTCCCTCCCCTATGTGGAATATGTGACGGACAACCTCTACACCTGCTCCCAGGATACCCAGGATGCCATGACCCGGGTGATCACGGAAAACAATCTCAACCGTATCGTCGTGGCGGCCTGCACCCCGAAGACCCATGAGCCCCTGTTCCAGGAAACGCTCATCAATGCGGGGCTGAACAAATACCTCTTTGAGATGACCAACATCCGGAACCAGGACTCCTGGGTGCACAAGGACGATCCGCTCCTGGCCACGGAAAAGGCCAAGGACCTCGTTCGCATGGCCGTGGCCAAGGTGGCCATGGTGGAACCCCTCACGGAAGTCGAAGTGGATGTGGATCAGAAGGCCCTTGTGGTGGGGGGCGGAATCTCGGGAATGTCCGCGGCAAAGAGCCTTTCCAGCCAGGGATATGAGGTATGCCTTGTGGAGCGGTCAGACGCACTGGGCGGGCAGGCCCTCAACCTCTTCAGGACCTGGAAGGATGAGGATATCCAGCAGAACCTCTCCGACCTGATCGCGTCCGTAACATCCGACAGCAATATCCATGTGCGTCTGGGGACGGAGCTGACGAACGTTGAGGGGTTTGTCGGGAGCTTCAAGACGAGCCTAGGCGCTGGCGGGAAGGAAGACCTCTTTGAACACGGTGTGGCCGTCATCGCGACCGGCGCCGCCGAATTCAAACCGGATGAATACCTGTACGGCCGGGATCCCAGGGTGGTGACCCATCTGGAACTGGACCGGAAATTGATGGACCACGACCCCTCCCTCAAATCGCTCCAAAGCGCGGTTTTTATTCAGTGTGTCGGGTCGCGCGAGCCTGAACGGCCCTACTGCTCGAGGGTATGCTGCACCCACTCCATGGAGAGTGCCCTTCATCTCAAGGAGATGAATCCGGATATGAATGTTTACATCCTGTATCGGGACATCCGGACATACGGGGAACGGGAATATCTCTATCGCAAGGCCCGGGCTGCCGGCATCCTCTTTTTCCGGTTCTCCGTGGATCAAAAACCCCGTGTCACGGCCGGTCAGGACACCCTGGAGGTGAAGGTCATGGACCATATCCTCGGACGGCCCATCCTCATAAAGGCCGACCTGGTTTCCCTGGCTACGGCCATCGTCCCCTACAGGGATGAACAACTGGCCCAGTTTTTCAAGGTGCCGATGAATGCAGACGGATTTTTTGTCGAGGCCCATGCCAAACTGGGCCCATCCCAATTTGCCACGGATGGAGTCTTTCTCTGCGGCATGGCCCACTATCCCAAGCCCATCGATGAGTCAGTGGCCCAGGCACAGGCGGCGGCCTCCAGGGCCGTCACCCTCCTGGCCAGAAAGAAGATCCAGGTCAGCGGCACCATCGCCCAGGTCAATCCGCTGCTTTGCAGCAGTTGCGGCGTATGTGTGGATGTCTGCCCTTACTCCGCCCCGTCATTTGTCAAGGAAGGACGTTTTGCCGGCAAGGCGGAGGTCAATCCGGTACTGTGCAAGGGATGCGGGCTGTGCGTCGCATCGTGCCGATCCGGGGCGCTGAACCTCAAAGGATTCGGCGAAGACCAGATCCTGGCCATGATCAATGAGATCTAACGCGGATAACCGCAGCCAATCCCGCCCAGGCGGGACTCGCGCCAAGACGCCAAGAAATAGAAACTTTCTTGTTTTTTGTGATAGAACACGTGGAAATAAGTCACTAATTGATGAATCGAGGGATTGAGGGATTCGGGATTCCGCCTTCACTATCCACTATCCAGTATCCAGTAACCAGCAACCAGGAGAACATCATGAGCGACTGGGAAGCAAAAATAACAACATTCCTCTGCAACTGGTGCAGCTACGGCGCTGCGGATCTGGCAGGCGTGAGCCGGTTTCAGTATCCGCCCAACTTCCGGATTATCCGGGTCCCCTGTTCGGCCAGGGTCAGCCCCAAGTTTGTGCTGGCCGCCTTCCGACACGGGGCCGACGGGGTGTGGGTATCGGGGTGACACCCCGGGGACTGCCATTACCTGGAAGGTAATTACTATGCAAGAAGGAAATTCGCGCTCTTGAAGGGCCTCTTGGAGCATGTGGGCGTTGAACCGGGGAGGCTCCATTTTTCATGGATATCTTCGGCCGAGGCCACCAAATTTGTGGATGTGGCCAATACCGTGGCAAAGGAAGTGAAGGACCTGGGTCCGGCTCGGTATTTTATCAAGAAGAGAGCTGAGGTGGCATGATGCTCAAGTATACTGAAAAGATCCGAGAGACCGCGAAGAGGCTGATAGAGGAGAAGAAGGTAGATGTATTCATCGGGTACAAAAAGGGGTCCGTGCCCATGATGAACGAACCGCTCCTGGTCAGCGATCCGGATAAGGTGGGCCAGCTTTACTGGGACAACTTCTGCGGTCTGAATCTGTGCAACTATCTGACCAAACGGACCGGAAAGATCGGGATTGTGGCCAATGGATGCAATTCCCGGAACATCGTCACCCACATCATCGAGAATCAGATTCAGCGGGACCAGCTCACCATTGTGGGGATTCCGTGCGAGGGGATGATTGATCACCGGGCCGTCATGCGAGCGGTGAAGCAGAAAGAGATCCTGGATATTCAGCAGAATGGGAAGACCTTTGTGGTAAAGGGCGCTGACTTTGAAGAGACCTTTGAGAAGGAGAAATTTCTGCAAAGCAACTGTGCCGTGTGCACCCATCGCAATCCGGTGATCTACGATGAACTCTTAGGCGATTTGGTGGAAGAACAAACCGGGGTATCGCCCTATCAGGATGTGGAAAAGGTGGAGGCCATGGACCCTGAAAAAAAACATGGGTTCTTCACCCGGTTGATATCCCGCTGCATCCGCTGCTATGCCTGTAGAAACGCATGCCCCTTGTGTTACTGCCCCACCTGTTTTGTGGATGAATCCAGGCCCCAGTGGGTGGGGAAAAGCAATGATCCGACCGACACCATGACCTTTCACTTCCTGAGGGCCTATCACTGCGCGGGCCGGTGCACGGACTGCGGGGCGTGCGAACGGGTCTGCCCCATGGGTATCTCCATGCGCCAGTTTACCAAGAAGCTCAACAAAGACTGCCAGGAGCTTTTCTCATGGGAAGCGGGGCTGACCCTTGATCAGAGACCACCCTTGGATGTGTACCGGCCGGATGACTATAACGACTTTATAAAATAAGTGACTAAAGTGAACCAAAAATGGTCTCACACATAGCCACGAAGCCACAGAGAGATACTATTTTGGTTTATCATGTCCCGGCCTTTATTTTTCTTTGTGCCCTCGTGTCTCCGTATGCGCCATCTACCGAAATGTTTCATAGAGGTCAATCATGACAGATAAGATATTCACCAAGGAAGAATGGATGAAGGGCCTGGAAGGCTTGACCGATGCTTACACCCTGTTTGTGCCGGTAAAGGATGGAGATTTTCACGCCTTCATGCACCTGAGCGAGGAGAGAGCACCTGACTTTGATTTTCAGAATACCCGGCTTTCCCCGAAATCCGTGGTCTATCCCCAGTCTGAACGGCTGTTCCAATACACCCTGGATAGTGCCGACCCGGAGGCAAACATCCTGAAAGAGTCTCCGAAGGACTTCTCTCCCAGGGCCGTTGTGGGGATACGGCCCTGCGACGCCCACGCATTGCAGATTGTGAAGCGGAATTTTGACAATCCCGAATACCGCGACCCCTGGTGGGTGAGGCATTTTGAATCGACCACCCTCGTGGGCCTGGGCTGCGACGATCCCTGTTCCACTTGCTTCTGTACGGCCGTGGGAGGAGGCCCGTTTCATGAAGAGGGTCTGGATGCCCTTATCTTTGATCTGGGGGATCGTTACCTGATAAAGGGGGTAACCGACAAGGGGGAGGCGTTTCTGGACAAGATACATGGGGGAAAGCCGGCGGGTGAGGCGGTGTTGAAAGAGGCGGTCGGTCTGGCTGCCGCCGCATCCAAAAAGATCACATCATCCCCTCCCACTGACAGATTGAAGGGGAAGAAGACCAACGACCTCTTCAATGCCCCTTTCTGGGAAGAGGTGGCCTTTGCGTGTCTCAATTGCGGGACCTGCACCTATCTCTGCCCCACGTGCTGGTGTTTCGACATCCAGGACGAGATCTCGGGAAAGGAGGGCGACCGGATGAGGAACTGGGACTCCTGCATGTTCCCCCTCTTTACCCTCCACGGCTCCGGTCACAACCCGAGAGACGTCAAGGTCCAGCGCGTTCGCCAGCGGTTCATGCACAAGCTGAAATACTATGTGGATAGATATGATAACGGCGTTCAATGCTCCGGCTGCGGCCGTTGCGTCAGATACTGTCCGGTCAACATCGATATACGAGACGTCTGTGAACGGATGAACAATTTTTAAAAGTGACCAAAGTTAAGGAGGTTTCTCCCTTGGAAAATCCGTATTTACCCTATCCGGTTCGAATCGATCAGATCACCACTGAGACCGAGGACAGGAATTTGAAGACCTTCAGGTTCGTGTTTCTGAATCCTGAAGATGAGGAGAAATTTGCATATACGCCGGGGCAGTTTGCGGAGCTGTCTGTGGCCGGGAAGGGGGAAATCCCCATCGGCATCGCCTCCTCGCCCACGGAAAAGGGGTTCATCGCCTTTACGGTCAACAAGGTCGGGCTCGTCACCACCCATCTGCACAATATGAAAGAGGGCGATGTGATGGGGATCCGGGGGCCGATGGGCAACTGGTATCCATGGGACGAGATGGAGGGGAAGAATGTGGTCATCGTCGGCGGCGGGTTTGCCTTCACCACCTTGAGATCCAGCATTGTATATATGCTCCAACCCGAAAACCGTCCCAGGTTCAAGGACATCACCGTCGTCTATGGGGCCAGGACCCCGGGCATGCTCCTGTACAAGGATGAACTGGCGGCATGGGAGCAGCGGGACGATATCCATATGCACATCACCGTGGACGGAACAAACGACCCTGATTGGAAGTACAACATCGGATTTGTACCCACCATCACGGAACAGAAGATCACCAGCGCGGATAATGCCATTGCCATCGTGTGCGGCCCCCCCATCATGATCCGGTTCACCCAGCCGGTCCTGGAAAAGCTTGGATTCCCGCCGGAGCGGATTATCCTCTCTCTGGAAATGCGCATGAAGTGCGGCATCGGGATCTGCGGCCGCTGCAATATCGGGGATAAGTACGTGTGCAAGGACGGTCCTGTCTTCTCACTCGCTCAACTCAAGGAGATGCCTCCGGAGTATTAGTCAAACAGACGGTTCTTCCTTTCCAAAGCCTTTTTTCTGGGCCTGCCCCGATGTGTTTGAACGCTCTAAGGGTCAGGCTCAGTCTTTTTCTGCCCGACTGTCGATGAATTTCCCTGTTTGCCTGCATCAACAATCAACCATCGCGCCTGAACAGGCTGTTCGTTCAGCCACGAGCAGGGGTGACCGAGATGAACGGAGAGCATGAATCGATCAAAAGGGGCGCTCAATCACAGATAACGCTCAAGGCCGCCATCATCGGAGGAGGAAATGCCTGTCATAATCTTCTGATACTCCTGAGCGATGAACGTCTGAAACGATTGAAGCTGGAAATCGTGGGCGTAGCGGATCCTGATCCGGACGCCCCCGGTATGGTCCGGGCCAGAGGGATCGGGATCTTCACCACCTCTGACTTTGCCGAACTATATACCCTCCCCGGTCTGAATCTCCTCATTGAACTGACCGGCTCCATGGATATCAGGGAACGGATGATTCGCACCAAACCTATTCACATCAGTTCCATCGACCACCGGGGGGCCCGTCTTTTCTGGGATCTGATCCAGATAGAAACGGAAAAGCAGCAACTGCAACAGGCATCGGAAGAGGCCATCCGAAAGGAACGCGACTGGTCACAGAAATTCATTGATTCCTTGGCAGACAAGATCATGGTGCTGAACAGGGACCGCACCATACACCGGGTCAACAAGACCTTTCTGAAGGAAAGCGGGATCAGCGAAGCGGCCATATTGGGGAAACCCTGTCATGAGGTCATCCGCCACTTTTCCGAGGTATGCAGTGGAGACGCATCTTCCTGCCCTTTTGAAAAGGTCCTTGAGACCGGGACCAGCTATTCCGCCATCCATGAGCACGAGAATGACGACGGGAACAGGATCTTTGAAGAGATCATGGCCACCCCTATCCTGAATGAAGCAGGCGAGATTGTTCAGATCATTGAAGGGATCCGGGATGTGAACCGTCGGGTCGCCCTGCAGGAAGAGGTTCGCCGGAACAAGGAATACCTGGAAAACATCATTGTCAATTCCTCGGACATGATCATCACCACCAACCTCCAGGGGAGGATCGTTACATTCAATCCGGGGGCCGAACATATGCTGGGCTACACGCAGGAAGAGGTCATGGGAACGGACATCGAAGACCTGTGGACGGCGCCGGAAGAGAGGCGCAGGCTCATGGCCGAGGTAAAGGCGAGGGGATTTGTGAACAATTACCCGACCACCCTCATTGGCAAAGACGGCCAGGAGGTGGAGATCAGCCTTTCTTTAGCCGAGCTGCGCGACAGCGAGGGTCATGTTTTGGGCACGGTGGGGATCAGTAAGGATATCACCGAGGAAAATCGTCTGCGCCGGGAGCTCATCCAGAGGGAAATGGAGCTGAGGAAGGCCAATGACTTCATGAACAAGAGCATCCAGAGTTCGCCCGATGCCATCATCGCCACGGATATGAAAGGAAACATCATCATCTGGAACCAGGCCGCAGAGGAAACCCTCGGGTACAAGGCAGCGGACGTTATCGGCAAGATGAATATTGACAGAATCTATCCCAAGGGCACCGCAAAAAGGGTCATGCAGATGATGCGGAGCCCCGAGCACGGCCCGGTCGGCAAACTGAGGTCCTACCCCATGGTCTATGTCCGCCAGGATGGCGAGGTGGTCGAGGGGAACCTCTCCTCCGCCATCATTTATGACGCAGACGGCGCCGAGGCGGCCTCTGTGGGCATTTTCGTGGACCTGGAAGAACGCCTGAACATGGAACGAAAGCTCCGGCAGACCCAGGAGCAGTTGTTGCAGTCCGAGAAGCTGGCCGCCATGGGACGTCTGACCTCGCAGATCGCCCATGAGCTAAACAATCCGCTGTATGGCATCATGAATACCCTGGAGCTGCTGAAAACCGAGATCTCCCCCCAGAACAAGCGGCGAAAGATCCTGGAGATGGCCCTGTCCGAGACGGAAAGGCTTTCTGACATGCTCCGCAAGATGCTCTCTTTTTCCAAGCCTGACGAGGAAAAGAGACAGCCCTCCGACATTAACACGATCCTGGATGAAATCCTTCTCCTTCACGAAAAGCAGCTCCGGGAACACAGCATTGCCCTATCGGTCTCCCTGGGAGAAAACTTGGGAGAGGTATATGCCTCCAAAAATCAGCTCAGGCAGGTCTTCCTGAACATGATCACCAATGCCAGGGACGCCATGCCGGATGGGGGGACGCTCACGGTCGCAACCCTCGCCGCAGAGAACATGATCCAGATAAGATTTTCGGATACGGGAACGGGTATCAGGAATGAAGACCTCAACAGGATCTTCGATGCATTCTTTACGACCAAAGACAGCATCAAGGGCGTGGGCCTCGGCCTGTCAGTCTGCTATGGTTTCATCAAAGATCATGGCGGCGATATCCGCGTGGAAAGCCAGATGGACTCCGGCACCACCTTCACCATTACCCTCCCTTTACACAGAGGAACAGAAGTCTCGGGGTCCTGATCATCCCGCCTCATTCGAACTTCTATCAAGAGTCTCCTTATCCCGCACACAGACGGTTATGCCATCCGTCCATCCACCCAACCAGCCACACCCTTTTTCCGTCGCCGGGGAAGAAATTCTCAATCAAAACGCCAGAGCCGCATGTATTATCACTTTTATATTTATTATATTTAAAATTTTTCCATATTATCGATTTTTTTCTTGACAGACTATAATTTATATAATAATTGTAATTCCTAAAGCAACTCGCACATGGAGGAAATTGAATTGATGGAAGATATTTTGACAGTCTTCAAGGCCAGCCACTATTGCAATGTCTCCCCAAAGACCATTATCAACTGGATCGAATCGGGTCATATCCCGGCCTACAAGACCGTGGGGGGGCATCGTCGCATCAAGCAAACGGATCTCATCGCCTTTATGAATAAACAGGGGATCCCGGTTCCAGAGGGGGGGGAGCCGGTTGACGTACGGAAGCGGATCCTGGTGGTGGACGACGATCCCATCATTGTGGAGACCATTGTCCAGGCCCTGGAGGAAGACGAACACGATTACGAGGTCGTGTCTGCGTCAGACGGCTTTGAGGCAGGATTGCAGGTCAACCACTTCAAGCCCCACCTCATGATCCTGGATATCATGATGCCGGACATCAAGGGGTACGAGGTCTGCCGGAAGATCAAGAACGACGAAAAAACAAAGGATACCCAGATTATCGTCCTCTCGGCCTATCTGGACGACGAGAAATTCAAGAAGATGAAGGAATACGGGGCCGACGTCTGTTTTTCCAAGCCGCTCCCCCTCCCCCAACTGAAGAAAGAGGTGGCCCGGCTGCTGGGATTGTCGATGGATGCCCCGGTTAAATAGAAGACGAGGGATTTCACGGGGTAGAAACGATAATTCCCGATTGGGTCTTCGAACACGGCCTTTTGCACCCGGCAACCCATGGCCGGCATTCCATCCGTAGGAGGAGAAACACGATGAAGCTAAAGGAATCCCTGGATAAAAAGCGGTTTGTCGTCACCTCTGAGATCCAGTCTCCTGTCGATGGAGGTCCGGAGGCCCTTATCAAGAGCCTGGAGCTGGTGCGGGGCAGGGTGGATGGCGTGGCCGTACCGGAGCTGGATATAGAGGGGGTCGTGGGTAACAGCATCACGACCTGCCATCTCCTGAATCAGAACCGGTTCGAGTCCATTTATCAGACCACCACCCGGGACAAGAGCCGTCCTCAGCTTCAGAAGGACCTCCTCATGGCCCATGACGCGGGGGTGGAAAACCTCCTTGTCTTTACCGAGGATTACCGGATTACCGGCGATAGCCTTCAGGAAATGATGTTTTTTCACGTGGATGCGGGGAAACTGGCCTCTGTGCTGGAGCATATGCGTCAGGGGAGTACGGTGGACGGAAATGCACTCCCGTCCAAGGCCGATTTTGTGTTGGGTTCGGGTGTCGAATCGGCATGGGGGAAAAACGTCCCCGATCTGGAGATGAAGGAGCTGGAGGAGATGACGCGAATCGGGACGGGGTATTTCCTGACCACGCCCGTGTTTGATCTGGTCCGGTTCGAAAAGTTCATGAAACAGATCAAGACCTTCGGGATCCCGGTCATCGCCGAGGTAATGATCCTGAGGACTGCGGGCATGGCCCAGTTCCTGAACCGTCATTTCAAATCGGGATTGATCCCTGACTGGATGATCAAGAGGCTGGCCCGGGCCCCGGACCGACAGAAGGCCAGCATCGACATCTTTGCGGAGACGGTCCAGGGGCTCAAAGACCTCTGCCAGGGGATCCACATCATCACCATCGGGGGTGAAGAAAAGCTAAGGCTCTATCTGGATGCGGCGAGATTAAGGTAGGAGCAAGACATGGACACGTGTGGAGTGTGAAATGAAGAGTGAAAAGTTGAAATCGGAATTTTTCTTCTTCAACTTCAGGCACTCCAAACTCGCAACTTCAAACTTGGAAACGAGCAACCAGCAACGAGCAACCAGCATCCAGCATCCAGTTACCAGTATCCAGTAACCAGGACGGGGAGAAACGCCCGTGGAAGAGATCTCCCTCACCATCAACGGGACGCGAATGAGCTGTCCGCCCGGGACCACCGTCCTGGAGGCGGCGGAGGAGCACGGGATTCCAATACCCAAGCTCTGTCACCATCCTGACCTCAAGCCGGTCGGGGCCTGTCGCCTCTGCCTGGTGGAAGACGAAAAGAGCGGCCGTATCATGGCCTCCTGCGTGACCCCGGTTGCGCCGGACATGGAGATCCAGACGGACTCCCCCCGGGTGAAGGGGCACCGGAGAAACATCCTTCGCCTGATGATGGCCGAACATCCCGAGTCGTGCCTGGTCTGCAGCAAGGGAAACCGATGTCAGTTGCGCGAACTTGCCGGGCGAATGGGCCTGGGAGAGACCGGGCTCTACCCGATCCCCAATTACAAGGGGATCGAACAGGCCAACCCCTTCATCATCCGGGACCTGAGCAAGTGCATCCTGTGCGGAAGATGCATCCGTGCAGACCATGAACTCGTGGTGGCCGGGGCCATCGACTATCATATGAGAGGCTTTGCTTCGCGGCCGGCCACCCTCCACGATCTTCCCCTGGAGTCCTCTTCCTGTACGTTTTGCGGAACCTGTGTGTCCATCTGTCCCACCGGGGCCCTGACCCCCAAGATCAGCGGCCATGTGGGGACGCCCGAGCGAGAGGTATTGACGACCTGCGGTTTCTGCGGGGTGGGCTGTTCCATTCTCATGGGCGTGGCCGGTCAGAAGGTCGTAGAAATAAATCCGTCCCCCCTCCGCGGTTCCGTCAACACCGCCACACTGTGTGTCCGTGGCCATTTCGCACACGATTTTCTCAACAGCAGCGAGCGGTTGACGCACCCCCTCATCCGCAAAGACAACGACCTCGTCCCCGTATCCTGGGACGAGGCCATCGACCATGTTGCGGGCCGGCTCATGGATATCAAGAGGGAGGACGGCCCTCAGAGTATCGGCCTTTTCGGGTCTTCAAAATGCACCAATGAGGAAAACTACCTCTTTCAGAGACTGGCCAGGGTCCTTCTGGGCACAAATAACGTGGACAATGGCGGATTCATGGCCGGGAGGGAGGCCCTGCGGGTCGTGGAAGAGAAAACAGGCGGCAGGCGCCGGCCCAACCGGCTCGCACACCTGGAGAAGGCCGAGATCATCATCGTGTTGGGCGCCGACCCCGGGCATTCGGCCCCGGTAGTGGGCTATCACCTCAAAAGGGCCGCCAAAAAGGGAATTCCCATCATAGGGGTGGATCCTCGAAAGACCGACCTCTTTCCCTTTTCCGCCCTCTGGTTGACCCTCGCCCCTGACAAGGACGCCGAACTGATCACCTGCCTCGCCGCCCTCATGTGGAAGAAATTCGCCCATGATCCCGGCTTTATTGAGCGTCTCACAGAAGGCTTCGGTCCATACAGCGAGGCCCTTTCCTCCTTTAATCCCCAACGGCTCTGCCTGGCAAGCGGGTCGGACATAACAGCCCTGAAGGCTGCAGCAGACCTTTTGAAGGGGAAAAAGATCCGTTTTGTGGTGGGGCACGGGGTCACTCAGCAACGCCGTGGGGTCCAGGCCATGGAGGCCATCTTAAACCTGGCCATGATGACAGGGAGTCTCGGTCGTGAACCGGGCGGGCTCTATGTGATGGCACGGGAAAACAATCAGGTGGGGGCATGGGATATGGGGACCGTACCTCACGCCCTTCCGGGCCGTAGGCCCCTTGACGATGATTCACGGAGAAGGGAGTGGGAACGGGCGTGGGGGGTGCGGATCTCGCCGGATCAGGGGCTGAATGGGGTGCGGATGATAGAGGCGGCTGAAAAGGGAAATCTCAGGGCCATGGTGATTATGGGAGAAAATCCGGTTCGCAGCCTCCCCCAACAGGAACGGACCGCCGCGGCATTGAAGGGCCTGGATCTCCTGGTGGTGCAGGATATCCTCCATACCGAAACCACCCGGCTGGCGGATGTGGTCCTGCCGGGCGCCGCCTTTTCCGAGAAGGGGGGCTCCTTTACCAACATGGAGGGAAGGATCGCCTGTTTCACCCCGGTCGTGCCCCCCCCGGGGGAGGCAAAACCGGACTGGGAGATCCTGGATCGCTTGGGCGTGAAGATGGGATATCCCAAGGCCTATGGCTCCCTTGACGCCATACGGGCTGAAATCGCACGCATGATTCCCATGTATGCCGGGCTCAGGGAAGACCCCGGAAAGGCCTGGACCTGGATCCGGGAAACGGAAAGCACGAGACCTTTCCGGTTTTCGCCCCTCCCCTCAGGCGATCGAGAGGAGATGGACGATGACTATCCTCTGACGGCCATCCTGGGATCGCAACGGTTTCACCTGGGGAGCGGGACCCGTACCGGCCGTTCCAAACGGATCACCGAATTTGGTCAAAACGGCGAGGTGGTCTTGTCATCGATGGATGGGGACCGGCTCGATCTCAAGCCTGGGGACAGGATCCGGGTGCAATCCCCCGTGGGGGCCCTGATACGGGGGGTCCGCATAGACACCACCTTGCAGGCCGGGCAGATCTTCGTCCCGACGGGCTTTCATGAAAACGATGCCATGAACCTGATCGGTTTGACAGGACCGGGGACCGGGTCATGGGAGGGATTCAAGACCTGTCAGGTCCGGCTGGAGAGAGCGGGGGTGGAAAAATGATGCCGCAAGAGATCGACTGGGCCCAGATATCATCCATCATCGAAAAACATAAGGGCGAGCCATGGGGCCTTATCCCCCTTCTGCAGGATATCCAGGAGGCCATCGGATACATCCCGCCTAAAGCCATAGAACCGATCAGTGAGGCCCTTCGTCTTTTCCCCGCCCAGGTCCAGGGCGTCATCACCTTTTATGCAGGGTTCAGCATGATGCCCAAAGGGAAATATGTGGTCAGGGTCTGCCGGGGAACCGCCTGCCACGTGAAGGGCGGCAAGAGCATCCTCCGGGTCATGAAAAAGGAGCTGTGCCTCGAGGAGGGGGAGACCAGTCCCGATTATCAGTTCACCCTGGAAACCGTCGCCTGCCTGGGGGCCTGCTTTCTGGCCCCCACCATGATGGTCAATCGGACCTACCATGGAAGGCTTTCCCCTCCCAAGGTGAGCAGCATATTAGCCCAGTTCCCGAAACAGGTAAGAGAGTCTGAATAAGGCATGGAAAAGCTATCATCCGTGGGACAACTGGAATGGCTCCGCAACCGGATCCTGGGGCGGATGGACGCGCGGAAGACCGTGGTCCAGGTTTGCATGACCGGGTGCCGGGCCTACGGGTCTGCAGACGTCAAGTCCTCACTGGAAGCCGAGGTCGAGCGACAGGGTCTTTCAGACCGGGTGGAGATACGGGCCACCGGGTGTCATGGGTTCTGCGCCAATGCCCCGGTAATCGCCATCGAACCGATGGGGATCCAGTATCAGGAGGTGGGACCTGACGATGCGGCCGAGATCATCGACCGGACGGTGCAGCAGCGCAGCCTGATCGACCGCCTCGCCTATCACGACCCGAAGACGGGAGATCCCATATTCTACCGGATTCAGATCCCCTTTTACAGCAAACAGGAGAGGCGGATCCTGGCCAACTGCGGCCGTATCGATCCCACCCGGATCGAGGACTATATCGCGGCGGGCGGTTACCGGGCCATTGTCAAGGCCCTGACCCGAATGACCCCTGAAGAGGTGATCCAGGAGGTGATCGCAGCCCAATTGAGGGGGAGGGGCGGCGCCGGTTTTTCCACCGGACTCAAATGGCGATTTGCGCGCCAGGCCCCGGGCTGGCCCAAATACGTCATCTGCAACGCGGACGAGGGCGATCCGGGGGCATTCATGGACAGGGCCATCCTGGAAGGGGATCCTCACGCCGTCCTGGAAGGGATGCTGATAGGGGCCTATGCCATCGGAGCGGAACATGGGTTTGTCTATGTGCGCGAGGAATACCCGATTGCAGTGGAACACCTGACCATCGCCATCGGGCAGATGACCGAGCTGGGGCTCCTGGGCCGCAATATCCTGGGAACCGGGTTCCATTTCGACCTCAGATTGAAGATGGGGGCCGGGGCCTTTGTCTGCGGCGAGGAGACCGCCCTCATGGCCTCCATCGAGGGAAAACGGGGAATGCCCCGGGCAAGACCGCCCTTTCCCGCCCAGGCAGGATTAGGGGGAAAGCCCACCAACATCAATAACGTGGAGACCTGGGCCAATATCCCCCCGCTCATCCAGAAGGGAGCCGGCTGGTACAGCGAGGTCGGGACCGAGAAAAGCAAAGGGACCAAGATCTTCTCCTTGGCCGGAAAGGTCAACAACACGGGCCTGGTGGAGGTGCCCATCGGCGTGACGGTGAGGGAGGTGGTCTTTGACATCGGGGGCGGAATCCCCAAGGGCAGACAGTTCAAGGCCGTGCAGATGGGCGGCCCCTCGGGCGGGTGCGTGCCTTCACAGTATCTCAATCTCCCGATCGACTACGACACCCTGCAACGTATCGGCGCCATCATGGGTTCGGGCGGCATGGTGGTCATGGATGAAAACAACTGCATGGTGGAGATCGCCCGCTTCTTTCTGAGCTTCACCCAGTCGGAATCGTGCGGCAAGTGCACCCCCTGCCGGCTGGGGACCACCCAGCTCCTGGAGATCCTGACCCGTATTACCCAGGGCCGGGGGAGGATCGCGGATATCCAGACCATCCGGGACTTAGGGGAGACCATCACGGAGACGGCCCTGTGCGGCCTGGGCCAGACCTGCGCCAAACCGGCCCTTTCCACCCTCAAGTACTTCCTGAAGGAATATGAGGACCACATCCTGGAACAGCGCTGTGCCGGGGCCGCCTGTGACGCCATGGTCATCTCGGCCTGCCAGCATGCCTGTCCCGCGGGGATCGACGTCCCCAATTACGTGGCCTCCATTGCGAGAGGGAAATATGAACAGGCTGTTGGGATCATTAGAGAAAGAAACCCTTTCCCTGCTGTATGCGGCCGGATCTGCATCCATCCCTGTGAAGTCAAGTGCAGACGAGGAGAATTAGACGAACCTGTGGCCATTCGCGCCCTGAAGCGTTTTGCTGCAGACTGGCATTACAGAAACATCGGGAGGAGAGAGGCCCCCTTTCCCGTGACCAGGGAAGAGAGGGTCGCTGTCGTAGGGGCAGGCCCTGCCGGTTTGACCTGTGCCTACTTTTTGGCCAAAATGGGGTATCAGGCGACTGTTTTTGAGGCCGAACCTATTGGGGGGGGCATGCTGGGACTCGCCATCCCTGAATTTCGTCTCCCTCGTGAGGTCATTCAGTCCGAAATCGATTATATCGAAAGCTGCGGGGTGACGATCCTTTATAACGCCCCCATTGATGCACGGCATACGGTGAATGATCTTCTGGATGAAGGTCATCAAGCGGTTTTTATTGCTGCGGGGGCACAGTCCAGTAAACGAATCGGGATCATTGGTGAAGATGAGGGGTTGGAAGGCCTTCACTATGGGCTTCAGTTTTTAACAGACATCCGGACAGGGAAAGAGAGGAAACTCGAAGGGAAGGTCGTTGTCTTAGGGGGAGGCAATGTAGCTATTGATACGGCCAGAACTGCCCTCCGTATGGGGGCACAGTGGGTTCAGATATTCTATCGAAGGACAATAGGGGAGATGCCGGCATGGGAGAAAGACATTGACGAAGCCATCCAGGAAGGGATCATTATCAATACGTTATGGGCACCTAAACAGATCCTGCATCAAGGCGGCAAAGTCACCGGCATTGAGTTTATGCGCAGCAAGACGGTTGTTGACGAAGAGGGTCGTTCACACCTGAGCGTTGATGAGGAATCGACCCAGATAGTGGACGTGGATGCGATCATTATTTCCATTGGTCAGGCCGTTGACATCTCCTTTTTATCCAAGGACAGTCAGATTGAGAGATCCTTATGGGGCAGACTTGAGGTGGATGAGAACAATTTGGCTGCAAATATTCCCGGGATCTTTGCAGGGGGTGATTTTACAACCGGCCCGAGTACTGTCATACGCGCCATAGCCTCAGGGAGAAGGGCTGCCCTGGCCATGCACAGGTATTTGCAGGGCGAGAAAGGCCGGCTAACCATCGTTGATGAAAAATCTACCATGATTGAGGATGCGGGTCTGGCCCGTGACGAGGAAATCGCCGTGGAAAAGAGGAGGGCGGCACCTAAGATGGAAAAGCCGGACGAGAGGGCAAGGGATTTTCGTGAAGTGGAGAGGGGTCTCGATGAGGATCAGGCATTGTATGAGGCTGCGAGATGCCTGAGATGTGATTTGGAAGCGAGATAGGAGATACGCCATGATCAGATCCATTACCCGGCAGAAACCCGAAGCGGAGCTGGATCAACTCTTAGACGGTCTGGCCAGGGTCTTTATCATCGGATGCGGAACCTGCCCTACCCTGACCCATACGGGAGGACTCCCCGAGGTGGAGGCCATGAGGAAACGGCTTTCGGAAAAGGGAAAGCTGGTGACCGGCGACGTGGTCCTGGCCGTGGCCTGCGACAACCTGACGCAGGAGGCCCTCGCCCAGAACGGAACCCTCGTGGACCAGGCGGATGTTCTCCTGATCATGGCCTGCGCCTTCGGCGTCCAGAACATCGCCAGGCAGTCCAAAAAAATGGTCGTCCCGGCCCTGGATACCCTCTTCATCGGAAAGGAGACCCAATCAGGACAATTTGACGAGGTCTGCAGGCAGTGCGGGGCCTGCATCTTGGGCGAGACCGGCGGGATCTGCCCGGTCACTGCCTGCCACAAGGGCCTGGTCAATGGGCCGTGCGGTGGGACCAACAACGGCAAGTGCGAGATCGACAGCGACAAGGACTGCGTCTGGACCCTCATCTACAACCGGCTCAAGGAGCTGAACCGGCTCGACGCCATGCGGAGGCTTCAGAAACCCCGGAACCACCAGGCCAGCCTGCAGCCGGGAAAGTGGAGGCTGGATACTTGAAGCTGGATACTGGATACTGGATGATCGGGGTTCTCGAATGACGATTCAAGGCTGATGGGTCATAGCTCATGGCTTAGCTGATGGCTGATGGCTAACGGCTTATCAGCTTATGAGCTCAACAGCTTCATCACCTTGCGCCATGAACCTCTAAACCTTTGAACCTTGAACCTACCACACGAGGTCTGCCATGGTTTCTGCATTCAAGAAGGCCCTCGATTCGGGGAAATTCGTGGTCACGTCCGAGGTGGCGCCCCCCAAGGGGACGAACCTGGACAGGATGGCCCACCACATTGATCTGTTGAAAGACCGGGTGGACGCCATGAACGTGACCGATCATCAGAGTTCCGTCATGCGATTCCCCTCGCTGGGGGGGGCGCTCCTGGTGAAGGAGATGGGCGGAGAGCCCATCCTGCAGATGACGTGCAGAGACCGGAACCGGCTGGCCCTCCAGGCCGACCTTCTCTTTGCCCACCAGCGGGGGATCCACAATGTCCTGTGCCTGACCGGCGATTCGGTGATCTTCGGGGACCACAAGGAGGCCAGGGGAGTCTTCGACCTGGATTCCAGCCAACTGGTGGCGGCCATTCGACGCATGGAAAAGGGGGAGGACCTGGGCGGGAACAAGCTGGAGGGCGCCCTCTCCTTCTGTGCAGGGGCCATCGTGACGCCCGAGGCCAACCCCCTGGAGCCCCAGCTCATCAAGTTCGAAAAGAAGGTCGAGGCCGGGGCCGAGTTCATTCAGACCCAGGCGGTCTATGACCTGGATCATTTCAAGGGATTCATGGATTATGCCCGGCAGTTCCCGGTCAAGATTCTGGCCGGCATCATCCTCCTCACCTCGGCCCCCATGGCCCGCTTCATGAACAAGAACGTGGCCGGGGTGAACGTTCCCCAGGCCCTCATCGACGAGATGGCCGCAGCGCCCAAAGGGAGGGCGCTGGACAAGGGAATCGAGATCGCAGGCCGCATGATAAAACGGGTCAAGGACGAAAAGATGTGCCACGGCGTCCACATTATGGCCATCGGCAAGGAAGAGCTGGTCCCCGACATCATGGCCGCCGCAGGATTGGCGTAGGCTCCTTATCCCCTGGTTTCCTGTCACAAGAAACAAGAAAATCTCTTTGTAATTCGGTACGCCCATTTCATTGACTCACACGGAGACACAAAGACACAGAGAAAAACAAACATAATTCATTTTAAGGCCCTAAAATAAAACCCCTTTGTGGCTTCGTGCCTTTGTGTGAGTCCCGCCTGGGCGGGATTGGTTGCGGGCATCCGCGTTAGAGGATATACACCGGTTCCCGTAAGATGAGATCAACCGCCTGGCCGGCCACGGATGCCAGACGCGGGTGGGTCTCACGGAGATCCACCACCTGTCTGAGATGGTCTGCGGTCCTCATGATGAGCGACGCCATATCCCCCTCGTCCGCGGACACAAAGTAGAGGAGTTCATCCCACGGCATCCCCCTTGCCCACATGAACAGGGCGGCCGCGGGCCAGAACATGATGGGAGGGCTTTGGAACCCCCGCTTCTCCTTCAAGACCCGCATCTCTTCAATATGATCCAGCAATCGATGGAAGGCCGTCTCGATCCCGGTCAGATCCAGGACGCCCTTGATCCTCAGTTCCATTTCCTGCCCCCGGTCCCATACAAACGGCGCCAGTCCGCCGGCCAATTCCGCGGGCGAAATGTCGTGAAACGCCCCTTTTCGAATAGCCTCGGCAATGAGGAGCGGCTGATCCAGTCTGAGGTTGGACGCCCACTGACCGTCAGGGGTCAAACGGTCCGTCTCATCCACAAATCCGGTCTCCTTCAGGAAGCGTAGCTGCCGCTTGAAGCTGAGCCACAACCCGCCCCAGGCCGACTCCGGCCGATCCGCTGACGCACGGAATTCATCCAAGAGCCTCTGAAGTCTCCCGCCCCGTATCCGGTGACAGAGCCTGAAATGGGGGCATCCCTGACACGGCAGCGATTCCAGCCTTTCCCGCGACTCCTGGATAGGATCGGTCTTTGTGACCTCCGCACGATCCTGAACCTCCACCAACCTTAACGTGTCCCTGGGGACCGCGTCCAGCAGAAGGTCCAGTTTTTCCCGTGAATAGCCTTCGGGCAGATCCACCACATAATCGTACACGGCCTCGATCTGACTCAGATCGACCCGCCGCAGCTTGAGCTGCCGTTTCCCCTTCTGGTCCTGCCGCCTGATATTGTGAGAGGCGCAGATAAATCTCCCCTCGTCCGAATAGGTCTTGAATACCACATAGACGTTCCCGTTTTTGTGGAGAAACAGCCTCCCCGGGGTCAACACATCCTTGTGGGCCTGGACCCACCCCTCATAGGGTCGGGTCTTGGCCGACCTTCTGAGGGTCTTCTGCAGGTCGGACCGCGTCCGGATATATTCCATGATCCCGAACGGGTCCGAAGCGTCGCATTTCGCCTCCGGGAGGATCTCGGCCAGTTCCGACACCATCTCCGCCTGCCGTCTCTTCAGGGCGTCTCCGGACTGATTGTCCTGATACGCGGCAAAGGAACGATCCAGAAGGTCTTTGACCTCAAGGGGGGTATGGGAGAGAAGGAGGTTGAGGGTCATGGAAAAGTTGATCCGTATCTGGCTTTGGATCGGATCGGGTGATGAATCCTGCAACTCATGGATGAGCTGCGGGTCCTGGTAGGGCCCGGGGATGACCAGGGCAAATCCGATGTTGTCCTTCCCTCTCCGGCCTGCCCGTCCGATCATCTGATGGAGATCCGTCGCGCTCAGGTCAGCGAATTCATGTCCGTTGTAACGGTCGCTCTGGAGCAGGGCAACGGTTCTGGCGGGAAAATTGACGCCGGCCGCCACCGTGGATGTGGAAAAAATGGCCTCCAGGAGACCCTTGTTCATCATCCCTTCAATGAGCACCTTCCAGTAGGGGAGCTGTCCGCCGTGGTGCGATCCGACCATGGCGTCCAACAGCGGCTTGATCTGGCGGTGTCCTTGGAGGTGGGGATAGTCTTTCAGGGACGCCCGCAGGGTCCCTTTCAGACGTCGCGCCACTGCATCCGGCTTGTCCACCGCCGGGCAGGTCAGGAGGGCATGGTCGCAATCGGCCCTCGACTTGAGAAAGAAGATGGCCGGCAGGAGGTCCAGGTCCCTCAGGCAGCGGATGATCTTCCCATACTCGATCTTCTCGTGCCGTCCCCGCCCGAACTTCCTCTTTGACCCCAAAAACCCTTTCACCTTGGGGTTCAATCCTTTCCGGGTCCCTAAAGGGCCGATCAGCCCGTCCGGGAAGAGAAACAGCATCTCCAGGGGGACCGGACGATCATCCGATCGCACCACCCGGTTGGGAGCGCCGCGAATCGTCTGCAGCCAGTCACAGACCTCTTCCGGGTTGGATATGGTGGCAGACAGGAGGAGGAGTCTGACCCTCGACGGGAGATAGATAAGGACCTCCTCCCACACCACCCCTCGGTCAGGATCGCTCAGGTAGTGGGCCTCATCCAGGATCACCAGGTCCGAGTGGATGTTGAGCCCCTGGTGCATGGCGTCGTAGAGCTGGTTCCGGAGGATCTCTGTCGTGCCCACCACGATGGGGGCGTCCGCATTCTCCTTTCGGTCGCCGGTCAGGATGCCACAGTAGGGTTGTCCGAACTCCTGGCAGAACTGGAGGTATATGGAATTGGAGAGGGCCTTGAGGGGTGAGGCATACCAGACTCTGCGGTCTTCCGAGAGATACGAGCGGATGACCTCCGAGGCGATCCAGGTCTTTCCGGAACCGGTCGGGGCGCTGACCAGGACATCGTAATCCCTGACCAGCTCAATGGCCTCCAACTGAAAGGGATCGGGCGTGAACGGTTCGTCCTTCGGGACCCCGATCTTCTGAAACGATGCCTTTAGAGTGGGGTCTATCTTGGGCCTTGTATAATCGGCCTCGTCCTTCTCCCGATGTCTCTTCCCTGAAACCGGACGTTTGGGTCTGTAATAGCGTTTTTTCAATGCCACAAGGCCATACGGGTCAGATGGGGATTTATTGGGATTATTGAGTTCATCCGGTTTGTTGAGTTCATTGAGTTTGTCGGGCTTTTACGGAGGCGCAAGGCCTGTCAGCTGTTGAGCTGATAAGAAGAGGGACCTCGCGCCAGAACTAACGGCTTAACAGCTTATCAGCCATCAACCATTACCTATCAGCCATCAGCCATGAAAACCAGTATCCAGCATCCAGTCCCTCACGCCACCAGCCCGGCAGCGAGCATATCCATGTCCTGAAGGTTATTGTGCATGGCCTGGCCCAGATGGAGGGATTCCAGTGCCTCCGCCATCCCATCAACGGTAGGATCGCAGCCCCGGGTGATTCGGAGGCTGTTGACATAGACCTTCTCCACCGCCTCCCTTGCAAAGATCCTTGCCGCGGCCTGGATGAACGACCGGGTGCGCGTCTGGCCCCCTTCATAAACAGCAGCCTTGCGGCAGAGGGCGTTCCCGACCTCGGTCCAGGTCATCATATCGGCCAGAAGGAACATCACATATTGGGATTTGGTGAGCTTCTCTTTCCTGGCGGCCAGGATCACCTCGTTCATCGTATGCATGGCCCTTGCCAGGATGGGTCCGCCGGTCTCCTGCGGCAAACTGCTCAGGCCTTCAGCCATCTCCCGGTAAAACCCGCCCTTGGAGCGCACCGTGCTTCGGAGACGAAACATGGAGATAATGTTGCGCTGGATCTCGCTGGTGCCCTCATAGATGGGGAGGATCTTGACGTCCCGCTTGATCTTCTCCACCTCATACTCCCGCATGTAGCCGTACCCCCCAAAGGCCTGGATTCCGTCATTGGCCATGGCGTCGCCCGCCTCGGTGGCAAAATATTTGGCGATAGAGCCCTCCACCTGAAGGTCTTCCTCGTCCGTATCCAGTCTGCGGGCCACCTCCTCGATGTATGCCCGGGCAGCCTCCAGCTGGACTGCATGGGGGACCAGAAGCCGGTGGGTGTATCCCTGCTTGGAGGCGAGGGTGGTGCCGAACTGGACGCGCTCCTTGGAATAGCGTACCGTCCTTTCCAGGGAAGCCATGCCCCCGCCCAGGCCGAATGTGGCCACCATGAGCCGCGTATACCCGAAGACCTTGTTGGCCTCTTTCAGCCCCTGGCCCTCCACGCCGCCGATCAGGTCCTCCACGGGCACATACAGGTCTTCCAGGGTGAGGGCGCAGGTGTCCGAGGCCCGGATGCCGTGTTTGTCCTCATGTTTTCCGGGGATGAGACCTTCGGTCCCGGTCTCTACAATAAAAAAGGACGGCCCTTCCGGCGTATCCGCAAGGATCGTGTAAAGCTGGGCCACGCCCCCGTTGGTGATGAACTGCTTCTGGCCGTTGATCCGGTATCCCTTGATCCGGCCCTGGTCGTCCAGGACCCGGTCGGCACGGGTCTTGAGGGACTGAACATTGGAGCCCGCCTCGGGTTCGGTAACGCCGTAGGCCACAATCAGCCCCTTCTCGGCAATCTTTGTGATATATTTTTTCTTTTGTGCGTCCGTACCCCCCACCCGAATCGGGTCCATTCCCAGGCATATGGCCAGAAACGAGGTGGCAATGGCCAGGTCCATCTTGGCCATCCGTTCAGAAACCAGGGCGATCTCCGCGGCTCCGGCCCCCAGGCCGCCGTAGGTCTCCGGGATAAAGATCAGATGAAGGGCGATATCAGGTCCCAACATGAAACGGATCAACTCGGACGGGAACTCCCCTGCCCGATCCATCTCCAGCTTTGTCTCTAACGGGAGTTTCTCTCTCTCGAGTTTGTCGATGGTGTCAAAAACCATGGCTAACACATCCGGATCCATCTTTGTCGCTTGCGTCATGAACACTCCTCCAGCCGTTAATTTTATTCTCCACGTTCGCAGGGCCTGACCCTAAGAGGCCCCCGAGAGAAGCACGTAAGTGCATTATTGAACTAAAAGAAAGGATCGTCAAGATCAAAAGAGACTGTCGGCCCTTTCGGGGCCTATTCTTTATCATCCCCAAAAGTGTACAGGGCGCCCCCTCTGGATATCTGATATAATAGGATCGACATGATCGGAATGGCGTGGACCCATGGCATAAACGCGCCAGGTTGGCTGAGAGGACCCGCGGATGAGAGATGCACACCCCTGTGGCATCACTGCGAAAGGCAAAATGAGAATGGCTGAACTTTTGCTTGTCACATGGTCCAATAAGCCGTATCATGCTTTTCCGCAGCGATCGCATTCAAATGACGAGATGAATTGCTTCGATCGCTAAATCCGGCAGCGTTTCCGTTTCCGGGCCTGTTTCAGGTCTCTGCCGATCCGGAGACCCGTATTCCACGCTCAGCATATCGTTTCACGGACATGGGAGGTTCTTCAGGGATGCCAAAGAAGACGTTTTCCAGAACCATCGATGAAATCAATCAGAAGATCAAAAAGGGCCGGGTCGTTGTGGTGACGGCCAATGAAATGACGGACATCGTCAGGAGAAAGGGACCTGAAAAGGCGGCCCGTGAAGTGGATGTGGTCACCACCGGGACCTTCTCCCCCATGTGTTCGTCCGGGGCCTTCATCAATTTCGGGCATACCAAGCCCGGCATCAAAGCCTCCCAGGTCTGGCTGAACGACGTTCCTGCCTATGCGGGCATCGCCGCTGTCGACGTCTATATAGGGGCTACGGAGCCCAGCGAAGACGACCCGTTGAACAGGGTTCATCCGGGACAGTTCAAGTATGGTGGCGGGCACGTGATCCAGGACCTGGTGGCAGGCAAAAAGGTGGAGTTGAGGGCCAGCGGCTATGGAACCGACTGCTATCCGAACCGCGAGGTCAAAAAGAAAGTGACCATCGACGACCTCCCCTATGCGGTATTGCTGAACCCCAGGAACGCCTACCAGAACTATAACTGCGCCATCAACCGGACCAGCAAGACCATTTACACCTATATGGGGGTATTGAAACCCAATGGAGGAAACGCCAACTACGCTACATCGGGTCAGTTGAGCCCCCTCTTCAATGACCCCTATTACCTGACTATCGGTCTGGGCACGCGGATCTTCCTGGGCGGCGCCAAGGGGCATGTTATCGGTCCCGGGACCCAGCACAATCCCCATGCGCCCCGGGGCAAGAACGGCGTCCCCTTGAGCGGGGCCGGCACCCTCATGGTGATGGGGAACCTGAAGGAGATGGATCCCAGATGGGTTGTGGGGGTCAGCATTTTGGGATACGGCTGCTCCCTGGCAATGGGACTGGGCGTGCCGATCCCCATCCTCAATGCGGAGATGGCCCGCTATACAGGGGTTTCTGACGAAGAGATCTACACGCAGATTATGGACTATGGGAACGACTATCCAAAGGGAGAGGCGAAAAGCCTGGGCCAGGTAAGCTATGCGGAGTTAAAAAGCGGTCTGATCGGTTTTAACGGTCAGGAGGTTCCCACAGTGCCCATCTCTTCCTATATCAGGGCCCTCGAGATCGCAACCCTACTCAAGGAGTGGATAGAAAAGGGGGAATTTCTCCTGACGCACCCCCAGGAGATGCTGCCGACCGTGCCCCCCCAATAGGGCATGAGTCCCTGATCAATAGGGTCCGGGCGGTCCCTGCCTCTTCAGGACCGTCCGGATCACGTCTGCGGCATGGTCCACGTCATCCCGGGCGATATGGTAGTTCGTCACCGCCCTCAACTGCCGCGGCCCGGTGGGCAGCAGCAGCACGCCCTCCCCGGCGAGCTGTTCCACCAGATGCACCGAAAAAAGACCATCCTTCGTGATATCCATATATACGATGTTGGTCCGAACGCTCCCCGGATCGACCGAAAGCCCTCCTGCATCCACCAGCCCTTCCGCCAGTCTATGTGCATTGTCGTGATCTTCAGCCAGACGGCCAACCATCTCGGTCAGGGCCACAATGCCGGCGGCAGCAATCACGCCGGCCTGGCGCATGCCGCCCCCCACCACTTTTCGGACCCGCCGGGCCTCTCTGATGAAGTCGCGGCTTCCGCACACCACAGACCCGACCGGCGCGGCCAGGCCCTTGCTCAGGCAGAACGTCACGGAGTCCGCCTCCGATACCAGGTCCGACGCATCCACGCCCAGGGCCACGGCTGCGTTGAAGATCCGCGCCCCGTCCACGTGGAGCTTGAGATCATGCCGACGGGCGATCTCTCCCACGGCCCTCATATATTCAGGGGTCAGCGGGCTTCCGCTGCACCGGTTGTGGGTATTTTCAAGCACAACGAGCCGCGTTCTCGGGAAATGGATATTATCCGGTCGGATGGCCGCCTCGATGCGCCCGAGATCCAGGGTCCCGTCCGGTTCATTGGGAAGGGTCCGGGGATGAACCCCCCCCAGGGCCGCGCTCCCTCCCTGCTCGTAATAAAAGGTATGGGACCGATCCCCCAAAAGGACCTCATGGCCCCGGCCGCAGTGGGTCAGCAGGCAAACCAGATTTCCCATGGTCCCACTCACCACAAAGAGGCCCGCCTCCTTGCTCAGCCGTTGTGCAGCCATCTCCTCCAACCGGTTGACGGTCGGGTCTTCCCCGAACACGTCGTCCCCCACCTCGGCCTCGGCCATGGCCCGTCGCATGGCCGGCGTGGGCCGGGTAATGGTATCAGACCGTAAGTCTATCCGAAGCATCCGCTTATTTCCTTTCCCGGGTTATCATTAATAGACCTCGCCCCCCTGGCTTGTCCCCTGTCCGAACTGGGACATGGCCTCGGCCGCAATGGTCAGGCCGGTCTTCAAATGCTCTCCATCAATGCCCGGCACGGCATAGGCGTAGAAGAGGACGTTTTGGGTATCGTCCGTGACCCGGGTCTTTTCGTCCGCACCCTGGCACAGCACGCAGACGATCTCCTTTTCATCCCTGAGGACGATTTCGTTCGCCTTGGTCTCAAAGGCCTGGCCACCCATCCCGCGGCAAATTTCTCCTGCAGCTGCCACGTCCAGGGTCAGGCCTCCGTCAAAACGGTCGAAATCGGTCACCGCCACCAGGATCCCCGCGCACATCTCGGCCATGAAATGGGCGTCCACCATCAGGTTATACCTGGGGAATCCGCTGTTGACCGTCCTCTTGAGGTGCCCGGGAAGGGGACATTCAAACCCGAACCCTTTGAAAAACCGGTCATAGGCCTCAATGCGTTCGGTTATCTCTTTGAGCGTCTCGCGCCGCCGCATCTTGCGAAGGAGCTGTCGCTTGTGTTGATCAAATCCGGGCGGATTCGGAAAATTCCGGCACCCGGTGATCAGGGTAAGACCGAAGGCAAGGCCCGGATACTCCTTTTCGTATGCAGATGATTTGGAGAAAGTGAGATGTGGGTCCATCGAAGACTCCTCCCGTTGTTCCATAACGTGTCGTTGGGTTTCGCTCCGCTCCACCCAACCTACATTTGCTTCAACAGCACACGCGTTTTCCCGTCAGGCGGGGACCGGATTTTGGGTTGTTGGGAAAACCAGCCCAAAGCAGGGGCAACGCGTTGTCCGATTGCCCGTTTCAGACATCAATGGGAACGCCCCCAAGCGTCATCTGATTCAGGACCCGTTTGATCGTAGGGCCGTGGTAGAGCATGGCCACATGGCAGATGGGGTCGGTCCATTCATCTCGCCATCCGGACGGGGGGGTGAGGGATTCCGCAGGAAGCACCATATTGTCCACCGGTGAGTGAAGGGCAATACAGGACACCTCGGGAGGGACCTGTCTCCCTTCCAGCTCGTGGATCAACGGACTGCTGCAGGCCAGGCTCCGGGCCAGATGTCCGATCCCGAAGACGACCGCCTTGCTTCCCCCGTAGGGCGTCCCCAATGTAATGAGGGCCTTCACCTGAGGTCCCTGAGAGACGTTATCCCGTGCAGCATAGGCCTTTGCCAGGAGCCCGCCCATGCTGTGCCCCACCAGGATGATCCCCTCTCCGGGAAAGGCGCCGCCGATCTCCATAATCCATCGCTCCAGTTGGCCGCATATCTCCTTGAAGTCGGGGCGGAGGCTGTTGTAAGTGAAGGCATAGATCCTGTCGTATCCCGCCCGTTTCAGCGACCCCCTGAACCGTATCCAGGCGCTGGCATTGTGGTAGAGGCCATGGATCAGGATCACCGGCGGAGAGGATGAACCGGCGCCGGGGGCCGGGCGCCACAGATTCCGAATTAAGACAAGCGGATAGCAGCCGATGGCCACAATATGGCTCAGCACGCTCGACGCAAGTCCCCTCAGGATCCAACTGCCGGTCTTCCCGTTGGATATCCGGGCCAGTTCATCCCTGTAGGTCGAATTGGCCGTCTCGTACCAGAAGAGGATGTACGTGGCCAGGGGAAAGAACAGAAAGACGGTGATCAGGGCCAGAAAAAGAATGACTGTCATGAGGAGTTCCTCTTTCCCTTTTCAGTTATCGCGCCAATTCTCAATCCCTTAATTCCTAAATTCCTAACGCGGTACAACCACAACCAATCCCGCCCAGGCGGGACTCACACAGAGTCACAGAGACACAAAAAAAAAGGATTTTCTTGCTTTTTGTGACAGAAAACCAGGAAATAAGGCACTAAATTCCTCAATTCCCCAATTCCTGAATTCCTCAATCCTACACCGTATACAGCATGACCAGGCACCGGGTCGGTTCGTTGGAGAGGCTCTTGAGCTTGTGGGGGATATCCGAGTTGAAATGGATGCACTCCTCTTTTTTAAGCACATGGGCCTTCCCCCCTAATGTCAGCTCCAGGTCCCCTGCCATGACGTAGATGAACTCCTCGCCCTCGTGCCGGTATTCCACGGGTTTGTGGTCATGATGGGACGCGATGGTCACCATAAAGGCCCGCAGATGGCTTTTCTCGGCCCCGGGCGTGAGGGTCTGGTAGGAATAACTGCGGGTGCGTTTGACAAAGGCTTGAACGCGCTGATCCTGAATAGCGGCCTGTTCTTCCTTGTGAAGAAACGTCCCCGGATCCACGCCCAGGGCACCTGAAAGACGCAACAGAAAACTCACGGGCGGGGAGATCTCGCCCGATTCCACCTGGGCGATGAAGTCCGGGGTCTGACCGGTCGCCTCGGCCAGGTTTTCGATGGACCATCCCTGGGCCTCCCTCAGCCTTCCGATTTTCTCTCCGAATCCGGAAACCTTGGCCTGGACGCCCTTATCAAAGGTGAGGGCATCGGCCAGCTGACGCATCACCGTCTTCTTGGCCCGGGCAATAAGGAGCGGTACAAAGGTCCTGGCATCCGCCACAATCCCCAGGTCCGCCACCTGGAAGATGGGCGCATCAGGGTCGCGATTGACGGCAACCACGGTTTTGGCCTCGGTAATGCCTGCGGTGTACTGAACCGCCCCTGATGTGGCAATGGAAAAAAGGAGATCCGGCCTCACCGTCTTCCCCGTCTGCCCGATCATCCGTTCTTCCTCTACCCAGTGCTCCAGCACCGGGGGCCGGGTGGCCGCCACCTCGCCGCCAAGGGCCGCGGCCAGTTCTCTGACCCGCCCGAATCCCTCCATGCTCCCCATTCCGGCCCCGCCCACCACCACGGTCTTGGCGCTTTCCAGCTTAAGACGCTCTGTGGGTTCGGGCGAAGAGGAGAGAAGCATAAGGCCCCTCTGGTCATGAGGCGCCTCCACCTGGATCCGTTCAACCACACCCGGATCGCCGGCCACACGGACAGGCGGGCACACATGGGGCTGAACCGTTGCAAACCCCGTAACGCCCGGGTCTGAAAAGGTGATCTCAGCCAGGATCTGACCGCCCCAAGCAGGACACGCCCCTACGATCCCCGCTTCATCCATCCGGAGATCCGCGCAGTCGGCAATCAATCCCCCGTTCCGAATCCGGGCGGTACGGGCGGCCAGTTCCCTTCCAAAATCGGTCAGGGGAAAGAGCACGAGCATGGGGAGACGCTCCCCTGCCAGGCCCGCCAGAGCCCTTGAATAGACATCGGCCTCCGGCACGCTGAAGGCCCTGTTTTCGAGACGATAAACCCGATCTGCGCCTTGGTCGATCCCTTGGCTTTGTGCATGGTCCATTGGAACGTACGACCCGGACAAGCGGGAATCCATGGGGCTATCCTCGGGCGGGCACAGGGAGACCATAACGGCCTTCCCCCCGATGGGCCCGCACAACTCCCGGGCCTTGGCCAGCACGTTAAGGCTGAATCCGAAGAGCCGTTCATCTCTCAGGTCTGCAAAGACCCAGATGTCATTTGTCACAGTCCCACTCATTTTCAATCATCCGTGTGAGATAGGCTCAAGGCGTTAGGCGCCAGGCCCATGAACAGACGGTAAGCTGTTGAGCTGATACGCTTTTAAGGTAGTGAGCTATCAGCCATGAGCCATCATCCACCATCCAGCATCCAGTATCCAGTATCCAGTCCCGCTTTTCAGCGGGATCTCCGCTTCGCTACGACCAGCATCCAGGTTCTACCCAATCAATCCTCCCTTAGTCAATCGCCTCATCAGTTCATCTGCCTGTTCCAGGGGACTCCCTTTTAGAAATTCACAGTTTTTCTGACGGGTTACCCTTGAAATAGAACGAACTCGCGTGGGGGAACCGGCATCGCCCACCTCTTCTGGAGACAAACCCAGGTCCCTCAAATTCCAGAACGTGATCTTCTCTTCCTTAAAGGCCGGACCGATTCTTGCCAGGTCGATCTCCCTCGGCTGAATGCTCCCCGGATGGATGGTGAGTGCCGCCGGAAAAGCGATTTCAAACCGCTCCGCAAAATGATCCGCAATCCGTTCGACCTGGAGACCGCCGTCCACAGTCTCGATGGAATGCACCAGGCCCACCAGGGGGATATCGAGGAAAACCGCAGTCTGGGGCCCTACCTGTCCGGTGTCGCTGTCGGCTGTCCGCATTCCGAACAGGACCAGATCAAAAGGGCTCAGTTTGCGTATGGCGGCAGCCAGTACGGTGGAGGTGGCCAGTGTGTCCGATCCGGCAAAGGCCGGGTCACAGGCCAGGACGCCCCGATCCACGCCCATGGCCAGTGCCTCGGCAAGGGTGGACAGGGTCGACTCGGGCCCCATGGAGAGCGCGGTCACCGTGCCTCCCCGGGCCTCTCTCAAGGAAAGTGCCGTCTCTATGACAGGCCTGTCAAATGGATTCACTTCCAGCGAATCGTAGGAGCGAAGTGCGCCTCCCGAGCCCGCGGTCATGCTTACAGTCTTTATGCACACAATGATGTCCATACAGTAAGTGCCTAAAATGCCTAAAGTGAGCTAAAGTGCCTAAAGTGATTGGAGGACAACCATTCATTTGAATGATTCCTCTATCGGGTCATGTCAGTGGAAGGTGTCTAACTATTCTTCGCGATTCGCCAATCACCCCATCAGACCCCTGGCGATGACCATCCGGTGCACCTCGGAGGTCCCTTCGTAAATCCTTGTCACCCGGGCGTCCCGGTAATAGCGCTCCACCGGATACGACTTGGAATAGCCATACCCCCCGTGGATCTGGACCGCCATGTCGGTCACCTTGCTGGAGGCCTCAGAGGCATAGAGCTTTGCCATGGCCGATGCCTGGGAAAAGGACCCCCGTGCCATGTCCCGAAAGGCTGCGGCACGGTACGTCATGAGTCTGGAGGCATCCACCAAGGTGGCCATATCCGCCATCATCATCTGGACGGCCTGGTGCCTTTCAATGGCGACCCTGAACTGGCGGCGCTGCCTTGCATAGCGGAGGGTCTCATCCAGGGCCCCCTGGGCAATTCCGGTCGATTGAGCCGCAATCCCCATCCTTCCCGTATCCAGGGCGGCAAGACCGATTCTGAGCCCCTGGCCCTCTTCTCCCAGGAGATTGGTCAAGGGAACCCTGCAGTCGTTCAGCCGAATGGAGCTGACCGGGTTGGCCCGCATGCCGCAGAGGTCTTCCAGGTCCCCCACCACAAACCCCGGCGTGCCCCGCTCGGCCACCACCACGCTGATCTCCTTGCGGCCGGCCCCCGGGTTGGTTCGAACAAACATAAGACAGATATCGGCAATGCCCCCATTCGTGACAAAGACCTTGTTGGCATTCAAGAGATAGCCCGACCCGTCCCGGACAGCGGTCGACTCGATCCCGGCCGCATCCGATCCGGCATTGGGCTCGGTAAGGCAGAAGGCCCCGATCTTTTCCCCCCGGGCAAGGGGCGGCGCCCATCTCTTCTTCTGTTCCTCTGATCCAAATGCCAGGATCGGGTAAACCGCCACGCTATTGTGGACCGTCACGCACAGCCCGAGGGCCGCGCAGACCCGTGAAATCTCCTCGATCACAATGGCATAGCTGATGGAATCCAGGTCCGCGCCCCCCAGTTCCCGGGGCGCCTGTATTCCGAAATACCCGAGCCGCCCCATCTTTTCTGCCGTTTCCCACGGGAAACGGGCCTCCTGGTCGATCTCCTTTGCAATCGGCCTCAGTTCGGCCTCACAGAACCTTCGCGCAGAGCGCCGCACCACATGATGTTTTTCCGACAGACCCGTGTCCATGAATGCCTTCGCTATGCCACCGTCCGGTAGACGCCCTTGCTCACGTTTTCCACCCTGCCCTGTTTCTTGAGCTTGTAGAGGGCGTTATGGATTTGTTTCTTGTTAAAACCGGTCTTTTCTGCCAGCAGATCGATCTCCGCAGGCCCGTTCATACGGCTCATGGCCTCATATACCCGATCGGACGCCGGCACAACTCCTTTCCCTTTTGCAACCGGGCGTTTTGCGGCCTTCCGGCGCTTCTTCGCGGTGGGCGGCTTGTCCGGAGTCTCACGAACCGGGACACGTTTTCCCGGGGATCGGGCAGCATCGCCTTTGTTCTGCTCTGCAAAGGTCTCCAGCTTGTCGGCAATAATTTTCGCCCCTTGCGCAAGTATCCTTAAACCATCGCTGACCGTTTTCAAAAGCATTTCCATTTCCTTCATGGCATCCTCCTTGGGTGGATTCACTCATTTAACATGGGCAGCCATCTCTCCAGCCATGTCCCGAAATAAACGGGGGCCGCATATGGAAGAAGAGATGCTTACCGTCTCTATCTGTTCACATCCAGGATCTGGTCTTGGTAGATCTTCCAGTACTCCTTGTCTTTCCCTGGAGGAACAGCCCAGTCCTGGATCATGTTGCGATATTGAGGGGACGGCCGGAGTTCCAATAGGACCTTGTTGATGTCATGAATCGTCCGGCGGCCCCATTCCGTGTCCGGGCATCGAATAGCGCCCCTGATGAGAGGCGCACCCGAATTCTCCGCCACCGAAATCAGGGCGAGGCGGTCCTCCACGCCGGCCCGTTTTGCCGCATACCGGATCGACGCCGGGTACTCGATCAGATAATCAATCCGCCCCTTCAGAAGCATTCCAAGGAGCCCTTCGAGAATATCCTTTCCGCTTCTTCTATAGATGTTTTTTGCCTCGGCATATGGTTTCAGGACATCATCCAGTTCAGGGCCATACAGCCGGTCTTTCGCCGTTCCCAGGATCAGGTCCTTGTTTTGGAGGAGTTCTTTCAGCGAAACCGTCTTTCCGTCTCCGAAGCGATGGGCATCCTCTTTCCGGACGATGACGTTGTGGGGAAGGAGTGCAATGGTGGGGGCAGACGTCAGGAATCCCGGATTGCCGTAAAACTCGCCTGCAAAGCAGACGCGCTTGTCCTCCTTAAGCTCCCGGGCAATACGGGATGCATTGGCCGTTTCTGTGCGGGATCGATAGCCCTTCAGCCGCTCACACACCATTTGCTGTATCCGGTCGGCAATGCCTTTTCCCTTGTCAGGCCCTTTTGTCAGGAACAAGGGCGGCAAATCCAGGACCAGCCACGTCATGGTATCTTTGTCTGTCTGCTCTGCCGCCGACCGGCCGGGGAAGAGAAAAACCACCAACAGGATACAGCAGGCTATTCTGATTCCCTTTATCATATTTTCTCCCAATGGGCAACGGATTCATATTGTTATCACAAACGACGGTCCGATGTAAACTCCCAGGTTGACCTGAACACGTTTCCCGTAGCTTGCTGCGGGAGTCTTCAATGCCTCTCATTGCATCTACCCGAGTCTTTGCAGCTCAGGATCTTTGTTCGCAGTCCCGCATCGCGGGACAGGAAGCGAACATGTGTTGTTGAGGCTGACCCATTTGATTCACCAGAGATGGCGGTTTCAGGTTAATGGCATTATTTTTGTAAGTTATCCAGGCAGGCAGATCTTTTACACCCTGTAAAGGAGTTCGACACTCAATGATTCTGCCGGGCGTTCCTTTTCACCTTCCATCCAAATATGACGTTTAATTTCAAATAGCTATATAAACCGATGCCGTCATCACCATTTGGCACACCCATTGCTGGGTTTTCATGTCAGGCTTGGAGGACAGTCGGATAATGGCCTTGATGAAATATCCTTTTGCTGAACCCGGAAAACCCATTTGCAAATAAGCGTAGCCTCTGGCCGGCAAAATGGCCAGTCGGATCAGGCAGAAACTCACTGAGAGATGAACGTCGAACATCGAACCCCGCTTGCCAGCGGGAAACGCCCAACGTCGAATAAACCAGCAACGAGCAACTCGAATCCCTCAACCTTGAACCTTGAACCTCTAAACCTGAAGTTACCCACAAGGAGGTAGTCCCATGGAAAAGAATGTTTTTTTTCGTTTGATTGTCATCAGTGCCCTGCTGATCGGCGCGGGATGGCTGCTTCACCCGCAGGCCTTTGCCAAAGCAACAATTTGCTATAGCAGCTCGGCCCAAGTCTACGAAGCCCTTGGCACTGAAGTTCTGAGTGCCTTCACGGAGGAAAGCGGCGTGGAAGTGGATCTGTTTGTCGGTTCATCGAGTGCCGCGGTACATCGGTTGATGAACGGATTTGCAGATATTGCAAGCTCGGTAGAGCGGCTCAACTTTGGATATGAGGAGTATGGCTATGTTGAGGTGGCTTTCTGCAGGGCGCCGCTGATCGTCATCAGCAATGTCAAAACACCAGTGCGGAGTATCTCGGGCGAGCAGCTGCGATCAGTATTCAACGGAACCCTCACCAACTGGAAAGAATTGGGGGGTCCCGACCAAAAAATTGTTGTGGTGATTCCGGAAAGAAATACCGGGGCTTATAGGAACTTCAGCCAGCTGGCGCTAAAACGCTTCGATGTCAAGTACGATTATATGGCCTACCGGTCCACGGACGTCGTTGAACTGGTGCACCGTATTCCATGGAGTATATCCTTTATCACCCAGGGCGCCCATACCGTAAATGAGGCTGTCAGGATTATTCAAATCGACGGAAAATCACCGGGCGATGAAACTTATCCATTTCACCAGACATTTTCGTTTATTACCAAAGGACAGCCGGCCAGCCCGGCTAAAAAACTTATTGATTTTGTTTTTTCCGACAAAGGGCAAGCCATCATAAAGAAAAATGGGATGAGCCCCACTGGGCGCTGAAGAGGCCGGGCTGAGAACGGCTGCAACAGATTCGCGAGCTTGGATTTTCGGAGTTATGGCATCGCCCAAATCTTTAGCTCCACGTCCGATTGGTTACGATAAATCGGGAGACCAAGGGATCCATGTGGAAAGGGTTGGCACGGAAAGCAATCGGATTCTGGAATCAATAGACCGAAAAACATAGTAAGCGTTCACAGGGTTACCGTTTCCCGCTGTGGCGGGATTCAAGGTAAGCGATCAACGCAGTTAGAAGGACCCGATTCACGGCAGCATGTTCCTGCACGGCTCTTTTGAGCCTGCGCTTCGCATGGTCTCTTTGTTTTGAGTGCCCAATTCGGAATCGAAATGGCATGCTTGCCGTGCAAAATGACGCTGCGGATGCCAAAACTCAACCCTAATGCCCCCAACTTAAGATATGTCCTGCAGTGTGGGACCCTCTGACGTCATTCCGGCGAAAGCCGAAATCCAGGCCTTTTCTGAATTCCTGGACCCCGGCCTTCGCCGGGGTGAAGGTGCGTACATTACGGTTTTCCTAAGTTAACCACTTTGAGATTAAACCGAATTATTCCCTTATTGTCAAGGAGCACGCAATCCTCCATTGATAAACACGGTGATTTGGAACTGCCAAACAAAGAGGGTCAATCGAGTGCCAAGGCCGAATTCATTCACACATTCCTCCCCAATGCTTGACATCTGCCTATCCTCCAATTACCATGTTCGGCAGATGATAAGGTAACCCTTCAGCATCCTTTAGAAAAGATAGGGGTGAACAAATGATTGTCCATCCCCTAAAAACCCGCCGCATGATGTTTATGAAACTTCGTTGGATTATCTCTTGTTCCTTATCGGGTATCCAGCCGGCGGCTGCTTCATCTCGCGCCATGATCCCGCTGCCAAGCGGGATGGGATGCTCGTCATTTGAAGAGTCTTTGACGGATCAGACCGGCCTTTTTGCCAGCCAAGTCCGCCGCACATCTTACGGAAAAGCCGTCGCGGGGCGTCCGGCCCCGACCGTTCAGGAGGGATTGTGACAGGCAGGTTTTCTCTACCATTGTTTCACCGCCAATACGAGACCGATACGGCAGATTTGGTGATCAGGGACCGACGGTTTCGATTTTTTGTGCCGAAATCTCTTGATAAATTTGTAGATCAGGAAGATGTCTTCCATGACTTTCCCTTATGGGCAAAGATATGGGAGGCCTCCATCGTACTGGCGGACCATCTTGCCGCCATGCCGGTGGATCCGGAGAGGCGTTTTCTCGAGATCGGATGCGGAGTAGGGGTTGTGGGCATTGTGGCCGCTGCCTTCGGGCACCGGATCACCATCACGGAATACAATTCAGATGCCCTCAATTTTGCCAGGGCCAATGTCCATGCGAATCTCTCTGCCGACCCTGCGGCATTCATTGAAGTCGCCCGATTGGACTGGAACCGGCCGCAGTTAGACGGACGCTTTGATTTTGTTGTGGGGTCGGAGGTGATCTACAAGGAGACGGATTTTCAGGCGATCCTGAAGCTCTTTGAAACCTGTCTGAGGCCTTCGGGAGAGATCATTTTAGCGGAAGGGGTTCGGAAGACCAGCCTGGAATTCTTCAGACAGGTTTCGGGGCGTTTTGACATCTCGGCCAGGAAGAAGACCCTCCGCTCCAAAGGCGAGGCCTTTCCCGTCATCCTCGCCAAGATGCGGTTCAAGATCCCAGAGTAACGCCTGATCGCTTTGGAGTGTCTTGGTAACCGTCAGGCCTTTATATTGAAAACCCTGTTGATGATCTAAAGGCTGTCAGGGGCGAAGCCGGTTTTCCACCTGGTTCATGAAGATCCTGCGGATCTTTTCCAGGCGCTCTTGATCCGTTGCCTCAAACCGGAGCACCAGGGCGGGCTGGGTGTTGGAGGCCCTGACAAGGCCCCAGCCACCGTCCATCCGCACCCGGGCACCATCAATGTCGATCACCTCGTAAGTCTTCCTGAATTCTTCCGTAATGGCGGCCACCACCGCAAATTTCCGATCATCGGGACAGTCCACCCGGATCTCAGGCGTTGCGGCCATGGGTGGGACCCCTATCAGGAGGTCTTCAACCCGTTTGTCGGTCTTTGAAAGGATTTCCAGGAGCCTCGCCCCTGCATAAATGGCGTCATCATACCCGAAATACCGTTCTTTAAAAAAGATATGGCCGGTCATCTCCCCGGCAAGGAGGGCACCCTCATCTCTCATCTTCTGCCTGACCGGCGAGTGACCGGCCTTCCACATGATGGCCCTCCCCCCGTGGGCCGTCACATCGTCATACAGGGCCTGGGAACACTTGACCTCTCCAATGATGGCAGCGCCCGGATGCCGTGCCAGCAGGTCCCTTGAAAAGATGATCATCAACTGATCGCCCCAGATGATATCCCCTTCCGGCCCCACAACCCCGATCCTGTCTGCATCGCCGTCAAAGGCAATGCCCAGGTCGGCGCCTGCCTCAGTCACCCGTTTCATCAACGCCTCCAGGTTTGCCGGAATGGTCGGATCCGGGTGATGGTTCGGGAAGAGGCCATCCGGTTCACAGAAGAGAGGAATCGTCTCAAACCCGAGACGCCGGTAGATCCCTACCCCGATGGGTCCGCCCGCCCCGTTGCCGCCGTCCACCACCACCTTCCGCCGGACAGGTCCTGGTCGAATGTTCTCCGCCACACAGTCCATATAGGACCCTGTCACACCGGTCTTCTTACGTCTTCCGGGCCCGGCCCTGAAATCTCCTGCCTCGGCGATCCGTCGGATCTTCTGGATCTCTTTGCCGTAAACCGGCATCTCCCCCAGACATATCTTGAAGCCGTTATATGCCGGCGGGTTATGGCTTCCCGTGATCTGGATGCCCCCGTCCAGGCCCAGATGATGGATCGAAAAGTTGAGGACCGGTGTGGGGACCATGCCGATATCCACGACCTCCATGCCCGATGCACCAAGGGCGCCCATAAGCCATGCGGCAAGCTCCGGGGAACTCAGCCGACAATCCCGTCCCACAGAAATCCGCGCAGCCCCTTTGTCCAGATAATAGGCGGCTATGGCATTCCCCAACACGCGAACGGTGGTTTCGTTCAGTTCGTCGGGGACCGTCCCCCGGATATCATATTCTCTGAAGATATTGGATTTCATAATGCAAAACCGGTTGCTGGTTACTCATTACCAAATGTGAAGGTACGATTTTGGCGCATCACACTCTAAACTCCACACTCAACACGTTACCCTTGATTTCAGGCATGTTCCCTGTGGAAACGGCGGTCCCGGCGAACAGGGGAGGCTGCACACCGGGAAAGGGCCTCCGCCTGGTAGGAACTCCTGACAAAGGGACCGCTGGCCACGGCTCGAAAGCCCATATCAAGGGCCTTTTCTCTCCAATGCTCAAACTCTTCCGGATGGACATATCGCTCCACCGGGAGGTGCGCCTCGGACGGCTGAAGGTATTGCCCCAGGGTCAGGATCCGGCATCCGGCATCGAGGAGGTCCCCTAATGTTTCTTCCACCTCTCTCCCCGACTCACCCAGGCCCAACATGAGCCCCGATTTGGTTGGAATGGACGGGTCTTCCTCCCCGGCCCACCTCAGGATGTCGAGGGACCGCCCATAGTCGGCACCCGGCCGCACCCGGGGATAAAGACGCAAAATGGTCTCAAGGTTATGGTTCAGGACGGCGGGGCAGGCATTCATCACGACCCTGAGGGGATCCCTGTCCCCCTGAAAATCGGGGATGAGGACCTCCACAGCGGCATGCGCCACCCTTTTATGAATCTCCATAATGGTTTCCGCGAAGATCCCCGCGCCCCCGTCAGGGAGATCGTCCCGTGTGACCGATGTGACGACGACGTACGTAAGGCCCATCTTCTTGACGGCCTCGGCCACGTGGGCGGGTTCATCCGGATCAATAGGCGCGGGCCGGCCATGCCCCACCGCGCAGAACCGGCAGGCCCGTGTGCAATCGGGTCCCATGATCAGAAAGGTGGCGGCGCCCTTCGAAAAGCACTCCCAGATATTGGGACAATGGGCCTCCTGGCAGACCGTGTGGAGCCGGCTCCTCTCCAACAGACCCCTTACCTCTTCATAGGCAGGCCCGGTTGGGAGTCTCCGTTTGAGCCAGTCGGGTTTTCGGAGGCCGGGTTTTGTATCATTTTTCTGCTGAGACATCAAACCTCCCGTTGGGAAGGGACCAAATGGACTAAAAGGACTATTGCAGCGGGGCTGCAAAAAAAGGACTCGCGCCAAGACGGGGAGGCGCAGATTTCAAAGATGTCTTCCCCGTTCCGCGTTCCGACTTCCGCATCCATTCTTCATCCTTCAATCCCCAAATTCCTACATCTCTCAATCCCTGAATCCCTGAATCCCTCGCAACATCCGTCATGACCATCTCAATTTCGAAGATATCTTCCAGATGATGCTTGACGCCTTGGCGTACGTCCTCCATGGACACGCTTCGCCCGAGTTCCTTTTCCATGGATGTGATGCTGATTCCCCGGAGACCGCAGGGGTGTATCCAGCTAAAGGGATCAAGGGACAGGTTGACGTTGATGGCCACGCCGTGGAAGCTGATCCCGTGGCGGACCGCGATCCCGATGCTGGCCAGCTTGCTGTTCCCTACCCATACCCCCCGATTGAGGGGATTCCGGCCGGCCGTGATTCCCCAGTCCGCCGTCACCCGGATGACCACCTCCTCCAGCATCTCCACATAGTCCGCCACGCCCAGACGGGCGGAAGTGAGGTCAACAATAGGATAGACCACGAGCTGGCCCGGGCCGTGAAAGGTGATATCGCCTCCCCGTTCCACATGAATCACCTGGATTCCCCTGTCTGCAAGCAGATCCTCGGATACGTTCAGATTCTCTCTCCCCCCCCGCCGGCCCAGGGTAAAGACCGGGGGATGCTCCAGCAGAAGGACCACGTCCGTTTCAAGGCGCTTTTCCCATCTCGCGGCCACGAGATCGGTCTGGAGCTTCCAGGCGTCTTGGTAATCGATCCGGAGGAGATCAACGCATAGACATTTTCTTCCCGGAAAGGCGGCCATGGGGTGCGGGTCTGTTGGGTTTGTTGGGTTCATTGGGTTTGTTGGGTTTGTTGAGTTCGGTTCGCTCAGCCCCACCAAGCTGCATGCCGATCATCCACTCACGCGGCATCCGATATCCGGTATCGAGTCCTGCTAACGACGGGATTTCCGCTTCACCGCAACAAGTATCCAGTATCGAGCATCCAGCATCAATCCAAAGACTTTTTGCGCCGGTCGGATGGAAGAAAGACCGTCTCACAATTTTTGGGCGGAAGCCGGAGTCGTTTGAGACCTACCTCGGCCAGCTGCGAGACCGGGTCGTACATCTGCGAGACCGGCGGATTGTAGGAGAGCTCCGCATCCATCAGATCATAGAGGGTCATCCCCCCATGAATGGCCAGGGCCAGGAGATTGATCCGCCACGCGGCCCCCTCCTTGCCCATGGCCTGTGCCCCCAGGATCTTCCCGTCCGCCCGGTTCACAATGGCCCTCAGATGAATATCGGTCACATCCGGCATGTAGTGGGGCCGGGTCTCCCGCCTCGTGGAAACAGCCCTGGCATCGTAGCCGAGGTCCGTGGCGGTCCGGAGAGTATAGCCAGTTGCGGCGATCTCCAGGTCCCCCACCTTGGTGAGAAAGGTGTTGAGGGCCCCTGGATAGGCGGTGTCTCCACCGGCCGCATTGACGCCCGCCGTCATCCCCTGGCGGTAGGCGGATGTGGCCAGCTGCATGGTGGCGGCCGTCTGATCGATGCGGGAATAGGTGCGAATCAGGTCCCCGATGGCGTAGATCCCCTGAACCGACGTCTCCATCCGGTTGTTGACCGTCACCAGACCTCTTTCCATGGCTATGCCTGCGGTCTCGGCCATCCGCGTGTTGGGCCGCATGCCCACGGCCATGACCACCAGGTCACAGGGGATGGTTTCTCCGGCAATGGTTACGGACGTCACCTCCCGGTCCCCGTCGATCCGGTCGATCCCTTTGCCGAAGAGGACCCGTATCCCCAGTCTTTCGAGTTCATGAACGATCGCCTCTCCCATCTCCGGGTCGAGGTTGCGGGGAAAGGGCTCCGGGGTGCGCTTGGCGATGGTCACATCGAGGCCCCGGCGTCTCAGACCTACGGCCACCTCCAGCCCTGCCGCGCCCCCGCCCACCACCACGACGCTCTTCTTGTTCGACGCAGTGGCCGCCTCAAGCAAGGCACGGCTGTTATCGATATCCGATACAAAATGGATCCCCCTTCCGGCGAACTCCCGCGCACCGGGGATGGGGAGATTGATGGGAGAGGCCCCGTTGGCGAGGATGAGGGCATTGTAGGCGATCTGTTTCTCCTCTGATGCAGCCAGATCCATTACAGTAACGATACGTTTCTCGGGGTCGATGGATACGGCCTCGTGCTGAAGAAGCTTGACCAGCCGGTTTTTGACCTCCGGGACATGGTACTTCAGGTCCTCGAAATCCTTTACCAGCCCCTCCATCACAAAGGGGAGGCCGCAGGGGGAGAACTGATCAAAGTCCCGCTTCTCGATAAAGGTAACCCGGCATTCCCGGCTGTAGCTGAGGGCCGCCCTGGAGGCATACAGCCCCCCAGCACCAAGCCCGACAATGACGATATCGAATGGGGAAGAAGCGCCTTTGCCCATTTCTTAACCCGCCAGACACGGTTTGCGGGCCGCGGTGGTCTCGTCGAGCCGGCGGACCTTGCATTTGCGGGGGGCATCGTGCAGCAGGTCCGGATCCGTTTTGGCCTCATGAACAATGGCCTTGAACGCCTCGATATAGCTGTCGATATCCTCTTTGGACTCGGTCTCGGTGGGCTCCATCATGATGGCCCCCGGTACCACCAGCGGGAAATAGACTGTGGGGGGGTGAAAGCCGTAGTCCATGAGCCGCTTGGCCATGTCGAGGGTCGTGACATGGTGCGGGGCCTGGTGCTTGTCGGAAAATACGCATTCGTGCATGCAGGGTCGGTCATAGGGGAGATGGAGGGTGCCCTTCAGCATCTCCTTGATGTAGTTGGCATTGAGCACGGCCAGTTGACTCGCCTTTTTGAGGCCTTCCGGTCCCATGGTGCGGATGTAGCTGTAGGCCTTGAGCATAACCCCCACATTGCCGTAAAAGGCCTGAAGTCTCCCCATGGAGTCCGGCCTGTCGTCATCCAGGGCATATTTTCCATCCTTCTTTACGATCCTGGGAACGGGCAGAAACGGCTCCAGTTCCTTTTTGACGCACACCGGCCCTGAACCCGGGCCCCCGCCCCCATGGGGGGTGGAAAAGGTCTTGTGGAGATTCAGGTGCATCACATCCACCCCGATCTTCCCCATCTGCACCACCCCCATGACCGCATTCATGTTGGCACCGTCGCAATAGACCAGCCCCCCTCTCGAATGGACGATCTCGGCGATCTCGAGGATATTTTCCTCAAAGAGCCCCAGGGTGTTGGGGTTGGTGACCATGATGCCGGCTGTGTCGTCGTCCATGACCTCTGAGACCGCCTCTGCGGAAAGGATCCCCTGCTCATTGGAGGCCACGGGCACGGGCCGGTATCCGCACAGGGCCACACTCGCCGGATTGGTGCCGTGGGCCGTGTCCGGGACAATGATCCGGGTGCGCTGGGCCCCCTTCTTTTGATGCCACGCGTGGATCAGGAGCATGCCGGTCAGCTCTCCGTGGGCCCCTGCGGCCGGCTGAAGCGTGGCCGCGTCCATGCCGGTGATCTCCGTGAGATACGTCTCCAGTTCGGCCATCATCTGGAGCACCCCCTGGGAGAGGGCCTCCGGAATCAGGGGATGGGCCCCTGCAAACCCCGGAAGGGCGGCCTGGCGTTCGTTGGTCTTGGGGTTGTATTTCATGGTGCAGGAGCCTAATGGGTACATCCCGGTATCCACTCCGAAGTTCCACTGGGAGAGGCGCGTGTAGTGGCGTACCACGTCCACCTCGCTCAGGTCCGGGAAATCAGGCCCGTCGCCCACAAGACCGGGATCGAGGGGAGATGTCTCCACATCCCGTCTGGGGAGCGAAAACCCGCACCGCCCAGCTTTCCCCTTTGCCCACAACAGCGGTTCGTTCAGAATCAGTCCTGTGGTGCCCAAGGAATCCTTCATGATGCAACCTCCCTGACAAATGCGTCCATGGCTTCTCTGGATTTCGTTTCCGTCACGCACAAGAGATAGTGCTCGGAAAATTCCTGGTAAAACGGCTTGAGGGCAAGGCCTGGGATCATTTTTTGGGTCAGCAGGCGTTCATACGTCCTTGCAAATCCCTTTGGAAATTCAACCACAAATTCATTGAACGTGGGCCGCTCAAAGGGGATGGTGAACCCGGCCTCTTTCAGGCGGGCTTTTAGATACTCCGCCTTGTCGTGGTTGAGGTCTGCCAGTTCCCGGATCCCGGTTTTTCCGAGGGAAGCCATATACATGGCAGCAGCCAGGGCGCAGAGGCTGTTGTTGGTGCAGATATTGGAGGTGGCCTTTTCCCTGCGGATGTGCTGCTCCCGGGTGGCAAGGGTCAAAACGAATCCCCGCCTCCCCTCCAGATCTTTGGTCTGGCCCACCAGGCGGCCCGGCAGTTTGCGCATATGGGTTTTGCTGCTGGCGATCATTCCTAGGCCAGGGCCCCCATAAGAAAGGGGTATCCCAAGGCTTTGCCCTTCGCCGCAGGCGATGTCGGCCCCCTGGCTCCCCGGACTTTTCAGAAGTCCGTAGGCCAGGACCTCGGTAAAGCAGGGGATAAACAGCGCCCCGGTCTTGTGGATCTGTTCCCCCGCCTTTTGAAGGTCCTCAATACAGCCGATGAAATTGGGCGACTGAATGGCAACCCCGGCCAAGTCCTCGATTTGTTCCAGTCCGCCAAGATCGGTCGTGCCGTCAGGGAGATAGGGGAGTTCCACCACCTCATAACCGGTGGGCTCGAAATAGGTCTGAACGGTCTGTCGATACAGGGGGTGGACCAGGCGCGACACGGCCACCCGTCTGCGGCCAGTCACGCGAACGGCCATGAGCAGCGACTCGGCAAGGGCCGTGGCGCCGTCATAGTGGGACGCAGTGGCCACCTCCATGCCCAGGAGCCGGGCCGCCAGGGTCTGGTACTCGTAGATGGCCTGAAGGGTCCCCTGGCTCATCTCGGGTTGATACGGGGTATAGGACGTGACGAATTCGGACCGGCCTAGGAGATAGGAGACAGACGCCGGGATGAAATGCTCATATCTCCCCGCGCCGATAAAGGTCTTGTATCCCGGCCCTGCCGCCATGCCTCCGGCAAGGCTGTCCATATGGTCGTTCAACTCCCACTCGCTCAGGGGCTCCGGGAGATTCAGGGCCTCTTTCAGACGGCAGCCCTCCGGAATGGTTGAAAAGAGATCGTCCAGATCATCCACGCCGATGGTCTCCAGCATGGACCGGACATCCTCGTCGGTATGGGGCAGATAACGCATTTACGCCGCTCCTTTCAGCTTTTCGAGGCATGCCTCCGCCGTCATGAGGGTTTCCCACTCGGATATGTCGTCGGGACTCACCTCGACAAACCAGCCGTCGCCGTAAGGGCTCTGGTTCACCAGCTCCGGGGCGTCCTCCAGGGCCTTGTTGACCGCGATGATCTTTCCGGAAACCGGGAGGTAGCACTCCACCACGGCCTTGACCGATTCCACGGTTGAAAATTCGTCGCCCTTCTTGAATGCGGCTCCCACCTGGGGGAGTTCCACAAAGACGATATCGCCCAACTGATCCTGGGCATAGTCATCCAGACCCACCCGGACCCGGTCGCCCTCTACCCTGGCCCATTCGTGGTCTTGCGCATACCGGACATCGTCCGGCAGTGTCAGTTCGCTGATCTCTTTCATGATCGGTTCTCCTCAAATGAAACTGGTTGTTTGGGTTTGTTGTGTTTTTTGGGTGTATTGGGTTTGTGACCGGCCCTATCCGCTTCTCATGTGAAACTACAGGTGCAGAGGTTCACGGTTCAAAGGTTCAAGGGTTCACGTTGCTCGTTACTGGTTGCCGGTTTTTAACTTTAGGCATTTTAGTCACTTTAGCTCACTTTAGTCACTTCACTCCGCAGGTTGGGTAGAGCCGAGCGAAACCCAACCTCTTGGCTGTTTATCATATCATGCCCATAAAATGCAATTGCCAAGGTCGCCCTTTTCTCCTGTTGACGAAATTTGTCAGGACTGATATAGGATGGCCAGCCTTCACACGGCCTACCCCGCGACTCTTCCGAGGCGTATCAGACGAAAAGGAGACAACCCATGACCGAACTGAAAAAAACGCTGTTCCACGATCGACACGTGGCCGCAGGGGCCAAAATGGTGGAATTCGGGGGCTGGGACATGCCCGTCTTGTATTCGACCGGAATCATCGGCGAACATCTCGCAACGAGGAAGGGAGCAGGACTCTTTGACGTATCCCATATGGGCCGCTTCATCGTCCGGGGCCAGGGGGCCCTCAACTTCCTCCAGCACGTCCTCACCAATAATGCAGAGGCCCTCGACATTCGAACAGCGGGCGCCCAGTACACCCTCATCCCCACCCCCACGGGCGGGGCCGTGGACGATGCCTATCTTTACCGATTTATCGAAGAAGAATATCTGCTGGTGGTCAACGCAGCCAACCGGGAAAAAGACTGGAATCATCTGGCCCCCCTGGCTAAGGCATTCAATGATGTGGAGTTGACGGACCAAAGCGAAGACATCGTCATGCTCGCCCTTCAGGGACCAGGGTCCCGGGCGCTGATGGAGGAGATCATCACCTCGGGTCGTCTCCCCGAACCGGTCCGGAACTCAGTGAGCCAGGTGACGATCTCCGGGGCCCGGGTAAAGGTCTCCCGCACCGGTTATACGGGCGAACCCCTCTGCTTTGAGCTCTTTGCCGACCAAAAGGACGGGCTCATGCTGTGGGACCTGATCCTGTCCAAGGGCGCCGTGCCCATCGGTCTGGGGGCCCGGGACACCCTTCGCCTGGAGGCGGGGCTCCCCCTCTACGGCCATGAACTGGGTCAGGACCGTGACGGCAGGGAAATCCCGGCCATGGCCTGCCCCCTCTCGAGATTCGCCGTGAGCTTTTCTCCGCTCAAAGGGGACTTCATCGGCAGGGAGGCCCTGACCCGGCAGCAGGGAGCGCTTAAACAGATCATCGCCGGGGATTTTTCGCGCATTCAGGACCTTCCGCGCATGATCCGGCACCTGGCCGTCACCGGTCGGGGGATCGCCCGGGAAGGGGCTACGCTCTTTAAGGAAGACAAAGAGGTGGGATATGTGACCAGTGGGACCGCGGTCCCCCTCTGGCGCGTTGAAGGGGAGGGCCTCGCATCGAAACGGATCGAGCAGCATGAACTCCGTTCCATCGCCCTCTGCTATATCGACAGCGACATCCCGGACGCCGAACGCCTCTTTGCGGAGATTCGCGGCAGGAGGGTGGATGCCGTCATTGTTCCTTTTCACATGCGGTCCGAGGCCCCCCCCTATGCCCGTCCCATCCTGGTGGATCACGCCCTTTCCGGGCATGAACTGCCATCCGACGACAGGCCGTCCCTGGCCAAACGGCTCATGGAAGAGGCGGTCCGCAACACGGTATGGCGGCAGCAGGAATGCATCAACCTGATCCCCTCGGAAATGACCCTCTCCCCCATGGCCCGGCTCCTCTCGGTCATGGACCCGGCCTTCCGCTATGCAGAGCACAGAAAATCTCAGGCCTTCTACCAGGCAGACATCTTCTATTATCAAGGCACCCGGTTTATCGGCGCGGTGGAAGAGATATTGGAAGCGGAGATGAAAGCGTTTTTAGGGTGCAGGGAGGTGGAGACCCGTCTCATCAGCGGCCAGATGGCCAACACAGCGGTGTTCAGCGCCATGGTGGACTACCTCAACCGGACCGACCGCAAACAGGAGCCGAGACGGATTCGTCAGGTCATGAACAATCATATCGGCAAGGGCGGCCATCTGAGCGCCCAGCCCATGGGGGCCTTGAAGGACTATGTGGCCCGGGATCCCCGGACCGAGAGACCGGCCGTGGTCAACTTCCCGGTCCTCGCCGACAACCCCTTCCGGATCGATGTCCCGGCCAGCCTGAAGCTGATCGATCGCTACCGGCCCGAACTCATCATCTTCGGCAAGAGCATGATCCTCCATAAGGAACCGGTGTCGGAGATCCGGCGATTCTTGGACGATCAGGGGATCTCGTCGGTCGTGATGTACGACATGGCCCATGTCCTGGGGCTCATCGGTCCACATTTCCAGGAACCCTTTGCCGAGGGGGCGGACCTGGTCACCGGCTCCACCCACAAGACCTATTTCGGGACCCAGAGGGGGGTCGTGGGCTGCGGCTTCGAGGAACAGGAAGAGCGTTATGCCCTCTGGGAATCCCTCCTCCGGCGGGCCTTTCCCGGGTCCGTATCCAATCATCATCTGGGCACCCTCCTGGGACTCCTCATGGCCGCCTACGAGATGAATCATTTCAAAGACGCATATCAGCCCAAGGTCATCGCCAATGCCAAGGCCTTTGCCCGGGCCCTCAAAGACGCAGGCCTCGATGTTGCCGGGGACCCGCACATCGACTTCACCGAGACCCACCAGGTGGTGGTGGATGTGGGGTACAGCCGGGGGCCGGAGCTCGCCGACCGTCTGGAGGCCAACAACATCATCTGTAATTACCAGGCCAATACGGACGAGGAAGGGTTCACCGCCTCCGGGGCCCTCAGGCTTGGGGTATCGGAGATGACCCGGTTCGGCATGGAGCCTGCCGACTTTCAGGCCTTAGCCCAGTTGATGCACGATGTGATTGTCGACAACGCCACCGTGTTGGATCAGGTCCGAAAACTGCGGGGTTCCTTTCGTGAACTGAGGTTTTGTTTTAAAGGCGATGAATACGATGACCTGATCCAGGACCTGCACAAACTCATTGCATAGCAGGGCCGATCAAAGGATGGACATGGAACCACCAACGTCGAATGGGGGAAAAGGCGCCCATTGATGTTCAGCTTCAGAGTTGACCGGGATGGTCGCTTGCCGGCGTCATTTTAAGTTGGAAGCTTCTCTCCGCTGCCTTCACCCTCTCAATTCTTTCCGGGTTCAGGAAGGGATCGTATGGAGGGGCGTCCTTCCGGGGGGATCTGCCGGTGAGTTTTTGGTCTAAGTGAAAGAGGACGGCCATGGATTTGTCACACACAGGATAGCCCCGGTCATCGAGGGGAACGACCGGGTCAGGCGAAACCTCGGATATGTTGTTGATATCCACGAGCTTGATCTCCCCAGCCCGTGTCAGGAGAAGGTTCCCGACACCTGCAAGATCGGGGATCAGCCGGTATTCTCTGATCAGTTTTTTGACCCTTTCAACGAATTCCCCGGACTTCTTCCGCACCCTTTCCACCCAGTCGTCTTTTGCCCGCATCAAGTCGTCCCGGGGGTCATCCATGCCCATGCGGTCCAGAAGCGCGCTGAGATGGCCTTTCCCCAAATCGCCCCAAGGCTCCAGCACCTCCCCCGCAATATACTCCTGAAGCCCGGCAAGGAGGATCTCCCGTTTCCCAGGCCCCAGATAGTCAACCAGGAATTCCGCGGGCCGGGCGATATGGTCCGGGGCAAGGCAGGATTCGACGATCTTGACCCGTCGTATCTCTTCCCTGGCCTCTGCCAGGTCCTTGAACCGCCTCCTGAAGATCCGAAGCATCTTGAGGGGAACCGCCCGAGGGAACATCCACAGCCCGTCCACGAGCACCCCGCCCTTTTCCCGGGCCACATCCTCCGGGTTCAGGACCTCCATGAGATGGGAACGGAGGCCCGCACGATAGTGGCGCCTGAAGATGTATTTCCCTGGACTCCTAATAAAATTCAAATGCAGGATGTCGGCGTGCGCCAGGTAGGGCCGGTCCCGTATGTCATCAGACCATGGGGGTTCCATTTATTCCTGCAATCGTTCACGGATTCAAGGTCTATCAGACAGCCCCTTTCAGCCTTCAACCCTGCTCGGGTCAGTCTGTGATGAGGCCGGATACGCCGATCCGTATTTCCGGCAGATCTGCTCGGTCAGTCTTCAAAAAAATGGTGTCGTGATACCTGCCTTTTTCCTTCTTGAGGTTTTCCACGGTGAGGGTATAGGCCTTCTTTCCGGATTCCTTGGTCTCCTTGAGATCCCACTGGATATATGTTCCGCTCTGGGCCTTCGCCTCGGTGATGGAAAAGGGATCGTTGTCCCTGGGAACAATCGTGGCCGTTCCCTTTATCGGCCTTCCGGCAGGCCCATTCAGGACCACATGTTGCGGCCGGACAGAAACGATCTGCCGGGGCCGTATATTTCCCCAGACCGGGATCAAGATCTCCTGCTGAATCTTGTTTGTGGTAAAAAGCCTGATAATGTCTTGATATCTACCGACCGTCTTTCTCGTGTTTTCTATGACCAGGGTATGGACACTTCCATCTGTTTCCTTCCGGTCCATCAGGGTGAAACGGATATCCTCCCCCTTGTCCGCCCTGGCCTCACTGATGTCGAACAGCCCCTCCGAGACAGGGGAGATCCTTACCGCAACCTTCAGATCCTCTCCGACCTCGCCGTTCAGCAGGACCCTTGGCGGGGAGATGTTTGCAAACTTTTTGACCTCGCCCGTGACCGTGACGTCTGAGACAGGGTTTTGTCTATCGTTCGTGTAGACCTTGATCGTCTTTTGCAGGGTCCTCCCACCATAACCGCTTGTATTCACCTTGACAGATATCTTTCCCTCGCCGCCCGGCGGGACCTGCCCCGTGAAAGAGGCAACGACGCACCCTCACCCTCCTGCCACCCGTTTGACATCCAGGACCCCTGTCCCTTTGTTCCGGATGACAAAATCGTGCGGAACGGTTGCCCCTTCAAATACCGCCTCGAAGGTGTAGGCGGGTTCAGGGAAAAAAACCGACGGGGTTGCCTGGGTCTCCTCCTGGGCGCCGGAACTGAAAACCATCAAACACAACACAGAAATCATACACCACATGCCTGAAAAAGCACCTTTTTTCATTTTCCTAAACCCCTCTGAATTGGCGATTGACTTGAAAAAACATCCACGAGACGGCGAATGCCAGATACATGAGGCTGGCTCTTGGCCCATGACTGACGGCTGCCGAGCGGGTGCACGTCTCAACAGCGCTAACGCCTCACGCCTCAACCCTTGCACCTGACGCCTGGCGCCTCCTGCAGTTATTTGATATCATAGACGATCAGCTGGCTCTGGGGCAGCCCTATAAAGTAACTCTCGCTGGTAACGGAGGCCACAACGAGTTCCGGAAGGCTGTCATTATCCAGATCGGCAACCTTGTACCCTACCGTTGTCCCCGACAATTTGGGTGTCACCCAATTGGAGACGAGACCGGCCCCGTCCCAGTCCATAAAATGGACCTTGCCGCTCCCGAACCAGCGAAAATCCCCAAAAATGCGCGCTACCTTTGAATGGTTCTGACAGATGACGATCTCCAGCTTTCCATCTCCATTAACATCATACAAAAAGATGGGCGACGGAATAAAGACCCGTACGGGGGTTTGGGCCATGCGGTTGACATTGACATCCATAAAGTCCATGAAGGCCAGGCTCCCGCCGAAGTAGTCATCACTCTTCCAGAGACGCTCCCCTTCCTGATTGAATACTTCAAGGTGCTCGTAGGGGTCTAAAAGGGTCGTAAATACGGCACCCTTCCCTTCCAGGTCGCTCTGTACAAAATTGAAGACATTTCCGTACCTTGGGAGTTTAAAAGGCTCGGTGGCGACAAACCCGTCCCCCTCGCGTTTGAGTATGTATACATCTCCGATATACTTTCCCTGGGTCGCCCGCTTTTGTCCCAGGAGTGTCTGGCCCCGTCCAGGGAGGTCAACGACCCGGATCAGCCAGCTTTCCCTCTTTGTCGTCTCCTTGAAGTTGCTTCCATCCCATTCCAGAACGAAGGTGGATGCGTTGGTGGCGGTCAGGTTGCTCACATATATCTCGGCCCGGCCGTTGCCGGTTAGATCGGCGACACTCACATAGATGAAATTGGGCGACCAGGTCCCCTTAATGTCCTTGAATTGAATGAGCCTGTTTTTGGCCCACTTGTAGACGTAAACCGTGTCTTTGTCGATGACGACCAGCTCCGTCTTTCCGTCTCCGTCCACGTCCCCTGCGTCCAGTCCTCTTATTTCCAGCTTGAGACGCTGAACATAAGACGGTCTCTGACCGGAACCGTCCGATCCCTCTCTCGTGGAAATTATAGGACCGGATTCCCTCTGCTGTTCCTCCGCAGGACGCTCCGACCGGTAAACCTCTTTCCCAGTGATCTTGGCGTTGATGTCTTCGGCAAACTGGTTCACCGTAGGAATAACCCCGTCCATCCCTTTCGACTGGTCAAAGGCGGTAACCAGTTCATCCGATTTGGCCACGTCAAGGATTTTCGCATCGATACTTACGCTGTCTCCAAAGACGGTGAGACTTCCCAGAATCACATAGTCAGCCCCCAGGGCACTTCCCACGCTCAGTGCCTTTTCCTTATCCAGAGGTCCTGGCATTGCCTCAACCGCCTTCTTGACCGCGCCCTTTTCGATGATCTGCACCTTCCCTTTCCAGGCCAGCCTCGAGTTGAGCATATCCATGATGCCGGACTGCAGAAAGGTGAGATCTCGGTCTGAATTCATGGTAAAGGGGAGGACAGCAATCTTTTTCGGGGCCTCATCTGCAGACAAAGACCCCTGAACAAGCAGAAACGAAAACGACATCACCAGGACAGACAACAGAAGCGCAATTTTTGTTTTCATGAAGCTCCTTATTCAAATGGGCGGTGACAATCCCTTGCCAGGTCTATATAGAGGACTGTCTGTTTTTGATTTACATGGATATTACCTGAACAATAAGGGCATATGATGGGCATCTCAACCCTTTAGGATGCCGTAAAACTGTCCGGAGTGATCGACCTTGTCCCCCACCTTCGTACCGCAGTATTTGCACCGATATTCATACCTGTCGCCGTCCGGAAGGACCAGGAGAAGGAATTTATTGACCGGAACCGCATGCCCGCAGTTGGGACAGTAGAGTTCGGTAGCATCCAGCTCCTGAAAATGATCCGGACGCACCCTGGCTGTCCGGGCAGGGGGACGTGCAAAGGGATACGCGCTGTTTTTCATTGAGAAAACCTTGGATTTGATATTGAAGTTATGATATGGGTATTTGCGTCGTCTCTAAAAATTATTTTATAATAATCATACAGCCCCCTAAAGGCAAGGGCTTTTAGCGGGCACCGGAAAACGGTTCGGACGTGTTCTCATTGGATCGAGGGACCTCCATGGAATGCTTCTTTCTGGAATCCGGCAGGATACTCTGACAGGGGGAGATGATGAAGGTAAAGCATATTGACCACATCGGCGTCGCCGTCAAGGCCATTGAGGCTGCAGGTAGATTTTATACGGACATCCTGGGGCTCAAGATAGCAGAAGTAGAAAATGTCGCTGACCAGAAGGTGAATGTGGCGTTTATCCCGATTACCGACAGCGAGGTGGAATTGCTTGAGTCCACCGATCCGGATGGGCCGGTCGCCAAATATATCAACGCACGTGGGGAAGGGATCCAGCATGTGGCCTTTCGAGTGGAAAATATTGAGGAGGCACTGGCGGAGCTCAAGGCAAAAGGGGTGCGCCTGATCGATCAAGAGCCTCGAAACGGGGCTGGGGGCGCAAGAATCGCCTTTATCCACCCCAAAGAAACCAACGGCGTCCTGGTGGAACTCTGTGAAAGGGAGTCGTAAGGGGCAAGGGTTTCAAAAACGGTAGGTGATGAGTCCATGGGAGGTGTCGTAGGGCGAGACGCTGACCTGAACCTTGTCTCCAACCATGACCTTGATCCGGTGTTTTTTCATCCTCCCGGAAAGCACAGCCCTTACGATCATATTATTTTCGCAGTGGATTTCCATGCTGCCGCCACCCAGTACCTTGGCGACGACTCCCTCTAACTGGATGAGATCGTTTCGACTCAAGATGCTCCTTTCTCGGCGTGAAAGCCTGAAATCCCGCTGAATGCGGGACCCGTTAAGTTCTGATGCGCAAAAGCGGTTCCCCCGCTTTCGGAGCGGCGCCCGGATGGGCGTCAGCGTGTCAGGGGGAGTACCTTGCCGAAGCCTGATGATCTGTACCGCTCGTAAAGGGCTCCATATGAAATCCCGACAACCATATCATTTTGTGGCACGATGTCAATCAAATGTGCAATTTTTTTGGCATGACGCCTTGTTTTCGTGTAAAAACTGGATGCTGGGCACTTGATACTCGATGCTGGTTGATACACTGATAAGCTGATGGCTGATAAGCGGGTGTGTGGCTCAATCCGGCTTCCAGCGGGACTTCACAGCTTGGTAGCTGAAGCGCCTTGCGCATTCCGCCTCATTGGCTTTAGACACCTTGGGCACTTCGAACTTCAGTCACTGCTTTTGCTGAATAATGGAAACCATGATACCGGACATAACCTATCGGACATTCCGAACGTTTACCTTGAATCACGGCAGAATATCTCCGAAGTTGACCGATCTTACGGTCGAGGTCCCTCTCCAGATCATGGTCAATGACACGCCTCACACCCTGGTCATGTTTACCCCGCCCAAGGTCAGGGAATTGGTGTTCGGATTTATCTTTACGGAAGGCCTCATAGCCGACTTCAAGGAGATCACCGGGTTCGACGTTCGTGAAACCCGAAGGGAGGACGGAGATGAGATTATTGAGGCACGCGTGGAAATTGTGCCCAAAGAACCCATTTCCTCGGTAGTCAGCGGGAAGCGCATTTCATTTTCGAGTTGCGGTATCTGCGGCACGGAGAACTATTATCACCTGAGGAACAGGCTGCGGCGGGTAAAGAGCAGACATCGGTTCACGATGGATATGCTGAAACAGGCATCAAACGGTCTGAAGGCGTTTCAACCACTCTACGTAAGGACCGGGGGGGCCCATGCGGCGGTCCTTTTTGATTCAAGAGGGAATCAGATCCTTCATGCCGAGGACATGGGGCGGCACAACGCACTGGACAAGGTCATCGGCGCCTCCCTTATCCATGGGATCCCTCCGGAAGACAAGGTGCTGGTGTCGAGCGGTCGGGCCAGCCTGGAAATGATCCTCAAGATTGCGAGGATCGGGTTTCCTATTTTTGTGGTCATGTCCCGTCCCACCTCGCGGGCCGTGGAAGCGGCCAAGTTCTACAATATCACCCTCGTTGATCTGGCCAAGGATACCAACCGGATCTACAGCCATGCCCGCCGCATCGAGGGATTTTAGGAGACGAGAGGGTATCGCGCAGCCGTGAATGCTGAATTGGAGATCCCCGCAGGCGGAACCCAGAAGATTAAAGATGTTACGGGCGTTGTCCTGGCAGGGGGCCGGAGCAGCCGCTATGGGAAAAACAAGGCACTGGTAGAGATCGCGGGCGTTCCCCTGATCGAGAGGGCCCTCCACACCATGGGCTCGATTTTTGATCACGTGGTCATCATCACCAACACGCCCGAGGAATATGCCTATCTCCAGGTCTCCATGTTCCAGGACATCATTAAGGGACTGGGTCCGTTAGGGGGCATCTATACCGGACTGAAGTCGATTCCCGATCCGGCGGGGTTTTTTGTCGCCTGCGACATGCCGTTTCTCAACCCCTGTCTGATACGGCACATGGTCGCGATCAGGGGCGATTCCGACGTGGTCGTCCCCAGGATTTCCGGGTGGGTGGAGGCCCTTCATGGACTGTATGCAAAAAGGTGCGAGGGGAGCATCGAGAGGCTGATCCATTCCGGGACCTACCAGATCTTCCAGTTTTTTTCAGCGGTCTCTGTCCGTTTTGTCGATGAGGATGAAGTCAGGCGATGGGATCCTGACCTGAGATCCTTTCTCAATATAAACACTCCGGAAGAATTGAGACGACTGAAACAGGATGGTTCGGGAGAAGGGATCGCATCCGGAGATCGCTCCCTGCCGCATATTCCCTCCCGCACGGAGCCCGCCAGGGTTCCAGCGTCTAACTGATGGTAAGGCGCATCTCCTTTACATCCACTTCGAGGCCCATCTCTTCACACCATCGCTTGATTTCCCTTCTTTTCTCAGAGCTTTCCATCTTAAAAGAGATGATGATTTCCTGAATCTTCTGATCAGCGATGACCCTTTCCAGATCCCTGCCCCCCCCGAGCACCGGGTAGCCGCGGATTCTTCTCCGCTGTATTCGCGGATTGTCGTCCAAAAAACCGGCCACGGTCAAACCCAGATCCCGGTTGGTCTCGATCTCCCTGAGGACCATCTGCCCCCCGAGTCCGGCCCCATAGACCAGAACGCGCCGACCCTCCCTGTTGGCGCCACGGACCCCCTCGTCCAAGAGCCGGAATGAGAGCCTCGAGAGGGATACCATGATGAGCATCAGGCCCCAGTAAATGACAAACACGGCCCGTGAAAAACTGTAAAAACGATAGATAAAGAGGAGGATCAGGATAGGCAGAACCGTTCCGGCCGTAATCGCCTTACCATAGGAGATCAGATCCCGGACGCTCGTGTTCTCCCACACGCCTCGGTAGATGCCGAAGGCATAAAAAAAGAGGATTTGACAGGCGATGACGATCGGCAGGGAGTGGAGAAAGAAATCGAAGTTGGGGCCGATGACCCCCTCAAAGCGGAGCAGATAGGCCGTGTAGTAGGCCACGGTGATAAGGACCAGATCCAGCAGGACCTCAAAAATCCGTCGTCTGAACGTGATGTCGATCAGGATGGGGGTCACCCGCCCTGAGACCTCTCCGGACAAGATCGACTTCTCCGAATAGACCTTCACCCGTGCCAGATAGACCCAGAAAAAGACGATGAAAAGGAGGTAGATGGCAATGAGAACCAGACTGGTGCCGGCGTCAAGACGGTTGATGGCGAGGGCCATCAGGCCGGATACCGCGGAAAAGGCGTAAAGGATCAGAACGGCCTTTTTTTCGGAAAAGCCGATGGCCACCAGGCGGTGGGACGAATGATCCCGCCCGCCCTGGGAAATGGGTCGTCGAAACAGCTTGCGCATAAGGCTCACAAACCCGGTATCCAGGATCGGAATAAACAGGATCAATACCGGGATGGCGATGACCGAAAGGAGATGGAGGAAACCCCTCTCTCCGACCTGGGATGGGGTCCCGGCAACCGTCAGGCAGGCCAGGACAAACCCCACAAAGAGGCTCCCTGCGTCCCCCATGAATATGGAGGCCGGATTGAAGTTGTAGACCAAAAATCCTGAAACAGCCCCGAGATAGGCGCTGAGGGCCAGGAGAGAAGGCGCCGAGACCTGACCGGAGACCGGCTCCAGATAGACCCAGAGGAAGAGAAACCCCCCGGCGATCAGGGCAATTCCCGATGCAAGCCCGTCCATGTTGTCGAGCAAATTAAAGGCATTGGTGATCCCCACAATCCAGAGAATGGACAGGAACAGATTGAGGGTCTTCGAATCGGTCCAGCCGAGGCGGTAGCCGAAAAATATAAGGATGGCGGTAATAATGACCTGACCCGCCAGCTTGTGCTGCGGGTCCATATTGAAGACATCGTCGATGAGGCCCAGGACAAATATGCCCACTGAGCAGAGGATCATGACCAGATAGGGTTGGCCGAATACGGACCAGTCCGTCAGACCGGCGGCCAGGGCCCAGATGGTGATCATAGCGGTAAAAATGCTGACGCCGCCAAACAGGGCGGTCTCTTTCCGGTGCCACCGGTTATCCTTCGGCACGGCCACCTGACCCCATTGAATGGCAAGTTTTCTCGCAAGGGGCGTCAGGATAAGCGACAAGACACAACTGAACCCGAAAATGGACAGATAAAAATAAAGCGGCATCTTCAGAAACATAGGGAAACTGCCAGCACCGGTGTCCATGTCCGTACTACGACCTCGACCTCAAAAAATGGATGGGACGCTCATCAACGGCGCGTCGCAGGAGATATATAATTGTAATCAAAAGAAAAAGGTTGGGGACCCATACGCCTATGGCCGGGGGAATGGAACCGCTGGAAGCGATGCTCCGCACAACCATCAGGCAGATATAGTAGATGGCAAAGATCGCAAGACTCACCCCGATTCCTGCAGTTCGCCCCCGGGCCCGCATCTGGGCGCCGAGCGGAACCCCGATGATCCCCATAAAGAGGACCGCCATGGGTATGGAGAACTTCTCGAGAAGTTCCCTCATCATCCTGCTTCGTTGAACATCTCCTTTTGGGACCGTTTGTATCTCCTGGATCAGGTCCCCCACGGACAACTCGTGGGGCGCCTTCTGCCGCGACTCAAGGCTCTTCATAACATCTTTCAGCCCAATGGTTAAGCCATATGTGTTGAATTTGATCGTCCGGGCGGTATTCAAGTTTTTTTCAACCGCGAATATAGTGCCCCTGGCAAAATAAATGGTGATAATCCGTTGGTCAGGCTGCACCATCATCCGGCCCTCCTCGGCCACAATGGTATTGGTCACTTCCTCATCCCGTCTGTCCACGACAAAGATGTCTTTTAATGCCCTCTCCTGCCTGGAAAAACTGTTTACATAGAAAACCAGATTGTCAAAGGGCTCACAGAAAACACGTTCCTTGATCCCCAGGTCCGCCCGTGACTCGACAATCTTGAACAGAAGGTCCTTGAATGACCGGTTGCCCCACGGCGCCGCAAAGACGCTGATGGCGAGTCCCATAAAAAACACCAAAAAGGAGAAAACCGCCACAGGGGGGAGCATCTGGTAGAGACTGATCCCGGACGATTTCAGGGCGATAATCTCGCTGTCGGCCGAGAGGCGCAGGAAAGCCACCACAACCGACATGAGGGTCACCGCCGGAAGGGCGAAGGTCAGGATGTCAGGGAGGAGGAAGAGGACCATCCCGACCACCTGGGTAATGCCTACGCCCCGGGTGACGATCAGTTCGGTAATGGACAGCATTCGTGCCGCCACCATGATGAAGATAAAGACCAGCAGGCTCGCCAGGAAGGTGGGCCATATCTCATTGATGATATAGCGGTAAAGCGTCATCGTAAAAAGTGCCTAACGTATAGGGTGTGGAGTGTGGAGTTGAGAGCGAAATTATGATTGTTCAGTTTCCAATTTCCAATTTCCATTTTCACCAATCGACCGCTCGACCTGTCAGCGGTTTTTTGTTATAGAAAACCAGGGAATAAAACACTAAAATGCCCCAAGTTGATGTCTGATGTTCTCGCAAAAAGGAAGGCCTCTTGACACGGCCGTCAACTTTAGGCACTCCAAACTCCAAACTTTAGTCACTTGTCAACGATCGACCGCCGGTGGATCCCGGCGGTATAGGCGATGCCGCCTGCGAGACTCAGGGCCACTTGCAGAGAAAAGAAGAGGAGGCCGAGACCGAGTGCAGGTTCCGCCTCTATCCCTTTAAGCCCGAAAAAATAGACAAAGGCCCCCTCACGGACGCCGATCCCGTTAAAACTCACAGGGATGAGCGTTATAATCCCTATCAGGGGAAGGCTGGCATAGTAAAAGGAAATGGGAAGATTAATATGGATGCCGGCCCCGAGGAGGGCCACGGCCCCCATTCCCAATGCCTGAAGGGAGAACGAGAGGCCAAGCACGCAGAGGAGCCGCTTCGGTTGCTTCCACAGGATAAAAAGGCCCTCAAGACGCCCGGAAACCCGAGGCCAGAGGCGCCAGACACCCCTCTGAAGCAGCGGCATCCCTGCCAAACCGGCCAGGATGACGAGGCTGCTCATGGTCAGGAAGCCGCTAAAAGGTTCCGGAAGCAGTCCGGACCAGAGGGTAACGGCCGCCCCTCCCAACAGCAGCATGGTGATCAGCCCGAAGAAACGATCCCCCACCACAGTGAAAAGCGCTAAAAACCTTTTCCCCTCCTCCCGGGACAGGAAGTGGGCCTTGAAGAGGTCGCCCCCGATGCCGGTCGGGAGGAACAGATTGAAAAACATACCCACGCAGTAGAACCCTAAATAGGTGGGCCAGGCCCCCGGGAATGAGAGGGTGTTGGCCAGTATCCACCACCGGATGCTGCTCAGGACCTGGGCCAGGAGGAGCATCAAAAAGGCGGTCGTCCATACAGAGACCCGCAGATTTTCAAAATGGCCCCATACCCCCCCGAGATCAAACCGGCAGAGGAGCCAGATGAGCAGACCCACACTGATGGCGATCCGGATCATGTTTCCGGCCCTGCGCCGCGTATTTTTTGTCACTCCAGCACCTCGCGCACCGTATAGATCCGTTTGCCCGAGGACTCGTAATAGGTGCGAACCACGAGTTCGGCGCAGAGTCCTATCCCGATCAACACGATCCCCATAATAATCAGAAGGGCGCCCAGAAGGAGGAGCGGTCTCCCCCCGATGTCAGCTCCGTGCCACAGCTTCACCCATGTGAGGTAGAGTTCAATGACAACGCCGGCGACAAAGAGAGGCCCGCCGCTGAGCCCGAAAAGCTGGAGGGGACGGGTGGCGAATTTCTGAAAAAAGAGCACGAGGATGAGGTCCAGGAGTACGCGATAGGTGCGGCCCATCCCGTACTTGCTTTTACCCCGGGTCCGTGCATGGTGGGACACCGCCACCTCTCCGATGCGGGCACCGTGGAACCCTGCCAGAACCGGTATAAAACGGTGAAGCTCGCCGTAGAGGAGAAGGTGTTTGGTCAGATCGCCCCGGTAGGCCTTAAGAGAACATCCGTAGTCGTGAAGCCTTACCCCGGTGGCCATCCCGATTATCCCATTGGCGATCAGGGAAGGGAGCCGTCTCGGTAGAAAGGGGTCCTGCCGGTCTTTCCGCCATCCGTTCACCAGATCATACCCTTCTTCGAGCCTGGCGATCAGCGGAGGGATATTTACAGGGTCATTCTGGAGGTCGCCGTCCATGGTCACGACAATGTCGCCCAGGGCATGATCAAACCCTGCCGTCATGGCAGCGCTCTGGCCGAAGTTCCGCCGGAGCAGGATGACCCGCAGTCCGGGGTAGTCCTCTTGGATCGTGTGCAGCAGGCCGGGACTTTCGTCCGTGCTCCCGTCATCGATCAGGATCACCTCAAACGATCGGCCCATTGTCCGCATGACCTGGAAAATCCGTTCGACAAGATCCTTGAGATTCGGGGCTTCGTTGTACACAGGAACAACGATGGAAATGTCAGGAGATGCGAATGCCTTTTCAGATCTCAAACGGGATTGTCGATGGTCGATGGTCGATTGCCGATTTTTCTCTGACATCCTCTACCGTACAAACACGGCTTCATGCTACGCACCACACGAATGCCGCGAATTGCCTCGTTCCCCCATGCGCTCGCAGGGGCAGTATGCCTCACCTTCGCACCTTCATCGAATCTTTCAGAAAAAGAGGCGTCCTTTGTTCGCGCTCTTGTTTCCAAGCCTATACGATAGCTCCTAAAAAGTAAACTCTCCGAATTTTCAATATGAAAACTCACACTCTCACTCACGCCTCACGCCTTGCGCCTCCCTCATGCCTCGTGCCTTACGCCTCACATGACATCCCAGCCCAATGCACGATACAACCACCAGGAGAGGGTCAACCGAATAGTCCCACAGGTTCGTGGATTCAAGCAGACGGAGGTTAAAGGCCATCATGGCGGCAATCAGAACAACGGCAAAACGGTTTTTCATTGCCAGCAGGACCATCGTGAGAGAAAACATGAGCACGAACAGCCACGAAAATCCCCAGCCGGCGGCGTAGGGATCCAACCGGGTCAGACCCAGGGCCATGGGATAGAGGACGGCGCTGGCGGTCAGGGAAAATATCCAGCATGTTAGAAGGGCCTTGTCATCTAAAAGCCTGATCCTAAAAAGAGAGTCAACAAGCTTTGAGAAGAGTACTGCCGTCAGGGGGATGCTGAAATTGGCATTAAGACTGATCAGCCACCGGGCCAACGGCAACCCATCCACCGGAAACAGCACGATCCCGGCCCCGATGAGACCGAATGCCAGGGCCGGGCCCCAGCCCCGCAGGTTTCTGCCCGAGAGTGCCGCGAGGCTTTGCAACAGTGCCGTTGCCAGGAGAAACGGGAACACGAATGAAAAGAGATAGGTCGTCACGGCATCGTCCCTTTTATTTGTGCCTCGATCCACGCCTCGTTAAAGATGACATGCTTTATCCGTTTTCTGTCCCAGGTATAGACCAGATGGATCCGGCCGTCCCGAGTGCGGATCATGTAGGGATAGGAAAATTCTCTACCGGTCGCGCTTTCGAGGATCGCTATCCGCGTCCAGTGGACCCCGCGATCATGAGAGACGGCAAGGCTCAGGGTTTCCCGGTTGACGGGGCTGTCATTGAATGCCAGGAGAATCCGCTGATCCGAGAGAAGGATAGCGTCCAGGCCGGCATCGGGGTTCGGCAGGCTGAGGGCCTCCGGTTCGGACCAGGTAGCCCCGGCATCTGTTGTAACGGCTGCCCCGATCGTCTTTTCGTGGGAGCGCGACCGGTAAAAAGCGATTGCCTCGGATGGGCCAAGGGCCACGACGGACGGCTGCATAAAGGACTTCCCCCCGGTCATCCGGCTCTTTTTAAAATGGATGTCCGGGTCCGTTAACCCGGTTTGAATCCAGAGGATCTCCGGAAAATATTCAAGGCATTCGTGGTAGATGGGAACGGCAAAACCGTTGCTGCTCAAAGGCAGGGGCCTGTTTCGGACCAACTCGCTGACGTTGAAAAAGGGGCTGAGGGTCAGTCGTCGGCTCTTGCTCCAGGTGTTCCCGCTGTCATCCGACCACGTCACGTTAAGCGAACTGCCGGACCACCCGCCCACTGCGATGGTCACATAAACAAGCCATAACCGCCCCCCTGGACCGGAAAAGAGGACCGGGTTGCCCACCTTCTTGATATAACGGCACAGTTCCTTAGATGCGGACATCCTGTCTACCACCTTCGCTGGTCTCGACCAGGAGGCGGCATCTCCGGGACCTTTTGCCGAGAAAAAAATCGAGACGTCCCGGGCCCCTTCCCGGGTCCCCCCGTACCACGCTGCCGCCAGCCTCCCCTGGGAAAGTTCGCAGATGGATGCCACATGGACGATGCCGTTTCCGGTATCAGGACTGATGAATTCCTTGTGGATAAGGGGCACGTCAGGGGTGATTGAGGCCTGCACCGGGTCGGCAACAAATGTGCCGCTGTCCCGGTTGTCTGTGGAAACCCACTGATATGCGGGCCAGGCATAAAGGCCGATGGTTGCCAAAAAAAGGATGATGACGAGTCGTCTATTCATGAGGGTTCAGGGGTTCAGGGGTTCCCAGTTCAGAGTCTCAGAGTTCAAGGGTCTGCTCCACGGGCTGATCAACATAACGCGAACCACCATACCTCAGGGGATAGCTATTGTCAATTACCTATTTATATATCTTCTTGTTTTCATTGTCAAATCAAGTCTGATTGCGCATGCGTTGTCACTGGCCTGAGTCTGTGAGCGACCATGTGCCGACAATCCGGACAATCTTCCGGAACAGACTGATAACCCATGGGATGTTCCACCCGAGACACGTGGTCCAGGGTCTTACCGGGTCATGTTTTTGGTTTTCAACCAAAAAGCGCTTGTTAATTATCTTACATTTTTGTATGCTTAATTCCGGGGGCAAACTTCGGAGGTCCCCGGAGAGGTGTCTCGATATACCCCGGCGCCGCGGCGTGGACAAGGCGCTTTTCCATTCAGGAGGCTTATATGCCCGGGTTTGAGGTTTTTGGCGATGAAGAGAGAAAAGAGGTCCAGGATGTCCTGAATACGGGCGTCCTGTTCCGCTATGGGTTTGATCAGGCCCGCCAGGGACACTGGAAGGCCAGGCAGTTTGAGGAGGCCTTTGCCCGGCGTCTGGGCACCGCCCACTGTCACCTTTGCTCCAGCGGCACGGCCGCCCTTTCCATCGCTTTGGCCGCGTGCGGAGTGGGTGCGGGCCATGAGGTGATCGTCCCCCCCTTTACCTTTGTGGCCACCATCGAGGCGGTACTTCATGCGGGCGCGGTGCCGGTGTTTGCCGAAATCGACGACACCCTCTGCCTCGCTCCAGATGGGATTGAAGCGGCGGTTACCCCGCGCACCAGGGCCGTGGTGCCGGTCCACATGTGCGGCTCCATGGCAAGAATAGACGAAATCAAGGACGTCTGCGACCAGAACGGCCTGATCCTTATAGAAGATGCCTGTCAATCGGCGGGGGCCCTATTCAAGGGGAAGGCCCTGGGCACCTTCGGCAGGATGGGATGTTTTTCATTCGATCCGGTCAAGACCATCACCTGCGGCGAGGGCGGAGCGGTGGTAACCGCGGAAAAGGACCTTTATGCCGCGGCAGATGCCTATGCCGACCACGGGCATGATCACATGGGCAACGACCGGGGTCTGGAAGGACATCCTATTATTGGGACCAATTTGCGCATCAGCGAGCTGAATGCGGCCGTGGGTCTCGCCCAGTTGAGAAAACTGGATGCCATTTTGGAGAAGCAGCGGTCGCACAAGAAGGCCCTCAAAGAGGCCCTGTCCCGGTTTCCGGAGGTTACTTTCCGGGATATCCCCGATGAAAGGGGAGATTCGGCCACATTCCTCTCTTTTTTCCTGCCCGATGAGGCAGAAGCCAGGCGGGCGGCAAAGAAGCTGGGCGAGGCGGGCATTGACGGCTGTTTCTACTGGTACGACAATAACTGGCACTACATTCGCCGGTGGGACCATATCAAGGCCCTCGCCTCCGCGGCAAGACTCGCGATAAGGGAGTTTGACAATTGCCCGGATTACATGCAGGTAAGGCTCCCGAAATCCGACGCCATCATGGGCCGCACCCTCTCCATGCAGATCAAACTCTCCTGGACGGAAGATGAATTGAACCAGCGAATTGAGAAAATCAAGGGGTTATTCGCCGGGTAATCCAGGGTATTCGGTTCTTCAATTCCTGAATTCCCGAATTCCCTATTTCAGAGGCCATATGTTTCGAAACTTCAAAACCGTTCCCTATGTTGTTTTCGGAAGGGGCGCATTCAATCAGCTCGACGCGATCCTCTTGGAAAAGCGGAAGTCCCCGGAAGGGTTCATGGTTTTCCTGGTGGATGATGTATTCGGCGACAAGGACCTTGGGAATCGGATACCGGCAAGGCCCGAGGACCTGATCCTATGGGTGAATGTCGATGACGAACCCAAAACGTCCTACGTGGATCAGCTTACATCGCGTGTAAGAGATTTTTCAGACCATCTGCCCGAAGGCGTCATCGGCATCGGGGGCGGGAGCACCATGGACCTGGCCAAGGCCGTATCCCTCATGCTCACCAATACGGGTTCCTCCGCCGATTACCAGGGATGGGACCTGATCCGACACCCTGCGGTCTATCATGTGGGCATTCCAACCCTTGCAGGGACCGGGGCCGAGGCATCGCGCACCACAGTCCTCTGCGGCCCGGACAAGAAGCTGGGCATCAATTCCGATTACACACCCTTTGATCAGATCGTCCTGGACCCGGAGCTGGTTTCCAATGCCCCCGCGGACCAGCGTTTCTATAGCGGGATGGATTGCTACATCCATTGCGTGGAATCCCTGACCGGTTCCTTTCTCAATGCATTCAGCCGGTCCTACGGCGAAAAGGCCATGGACCTCTGCAGGGAGGTATTTCTGGAGGGGGGCCCTGAGAGCGACGACAAACTCATGGTGGCATCCTATTTCGGGGGCATGAGCATTGCCTACTCCCAGGTGGGGATCTGTCATGCCCTCTCCTACGGACTCTCCTTTGTCCTGGGTGTCCATCATGGGGTCGGAAACTGCCTCGTCTTCGATCACCTCGATGAATACTATCCCGAAGGGGTAGCGCAGTTTCATCGCATGATGGACATGCACAGGATCGAACTCCCGCGGCGCCGACTGCAGGCCGTGAATGCACAGGAGATTGAAAAGATGGTGGACGTGGCCCTTATTCTCGAGCCCCTCTGGGAAAACGCCCTGGGTCCTGATTGGAAAAAGATCATGACGCGGCAGAAAATCGGAGATCTCTATGAGAAAATTCTCCAATAAGCCCGCAAGGAAGCATTTGGACCCGATATGGACAGAAGTTCCGCTCGACCGCCGTTCCAAGTCGCACAATCTTTGAACCCTTGGACCTCTGAACCCTGAACCTATTTTTTGGGTAAGCATGAAACAAAAACCCGATGAAATTGTCTGCCTGTATGAGATCACCAAGGCCATTCACGCCACGCTGGACCTGAGGCAGGCACTTTACAAGGTCCTCAGTCTGATGTCAGAGCATCTCGGCATGAATCGGGGATCGATCTCTCTACTGAACCCGGATACCTCGGAAATCCATGTCGAAGTGGCCCACGGCATCTCGAGTTCGGAAAAAACGAGGGGGCGATACAAACTGGGAGAAGGGGTCACCGGCCGCGTCATTGAATCGGGGCGGCCCATGGCCGTTCCCAAGATCAACGACGAGCCGCTCTTCCTGGATCGGACCGGAGCCAGGAGCCGGATCGACAAGTCGACCATATCCTTTATCTGCGTCCCCATCAAGGAGGGCCGGAAGGTGATCGGGGCGCTCAGCGTGGACCGGGTGTTTGAGGGGTCGGCCCCATTGGAGGAAGACGTGAGGCTCCTGATGGTCATCAGTACACTCATCGCCCAGAAGGTGGCCGTGCTGGAGAGCATCAACCGGGAGCAGGAGCGACTCAAAGAGGAAAATCTCCGCCTCAGAAAGGAACTGAACAAGAAATACAGTTTTTCCAATATCGTCGGAAACAGCCGCAAGATGCAGGAGGTCTTTTACCTGATCACCCAGGTCGCCAAGAGCAATGCCAATGTCCTCCTGTTGGGCGAGAGCGGCACCGGCAAGGAGTTGGTGGCCAACGCCATCCATTACAACAGCCTCCGCTCCACCAAGCCGTTTATCAAGGTCAATTGCGCCGCCCTCCCGGAAAATCTGGTGGAGGCCGAGTTGTTCGGCCACGAAAAGGGGGCCTTTACCGGGGCCAATCGGGAAAAAGCGGGAAAATTCGAGATGGCCCATGGCGGCACCATATTCCTGGATGAAATAGGGTCCCTCGCCCTGGAGAGCCAGGGAAAGCTCCTGCGGGTACTACAGGAAAAGGAGCTTGAGCGGTTGGGGGGAAACCAGGTTATAAAGGTCAATATCCGCCTCATCGCGGCCACTAACAAGGACCTGGCCCGATCCGTTGAACAGGGGACCTTTCGTGAAGATCTCTTCTACCGGCTGAACGTCTACCCCATCTATCTCCCCGCCCTGAGGGAACGGGAGGCCGACATCCTGTTGCTTGCCGATTATTTTCTGGAGAAATACGCAGAGGAATACAGCAAGAACATCAAACGGATCTCCACGCCCGCCATCGAGGCACTGACCCAGTATCACTGGCCCGGAAATGTCAGGGAACTGGAGAATTGCATGGAACGGGCCGTCCTTTTGTGCGACGACCAGGTAATCCACAGCTACCACCTCCCCCCGACGCTGCAGACCGCCCAGGAAACCGGGACCCAGCAGACCCAGTCTTTTACCGAGGCCGTGGAGCGATTTGAAAGGGAACTCCTCATCGACGCCCTCAAGAGCAGCCGCGGCAACATGAGGAAGGCCTCCTTGGCCCTCAAGACCACGGAGCGCATCTTCGGTTACAAGATCAACAAATACGGGATCGAACCCAAGCGGTACCGGTAATTGCTGGGATCCAGTGCCTTAATGCGGACAAGACGAATTCAACGAATTCCCAAACCCCGGTACCATTTTCCGAAGCTACGGGGTAAACAAAGGCACACAAAGATCTTATAACCCCATCCATTGGGTTCTCTTTTTCTTTAATCAATCCTCTTCAGGTATGCGTTCGTAATGGGTAGCCGTCGATCCCTGCCAAAGGCCTTGGGCGTAATCTTCACTCCGGGCGGGCCCTGGCGTCGCTTGTATTCGTTAAGGTTGACCATGCGGATGACATCCTTCACCACCTCCCGGTCAAATCCCTCCGCCATGATCTCATCCGGGGCCTTGTCTTCCTCCACATAGGCGTGGAGGATCCTGTCGAGCATCGCGTAAGGCGGGAGGCTGTCCTCATCCCGCTGGCCCGGCCTCAACTCCGCTGTCGGAGGTCTGGTGATAACGCTTTCGGGGATGATCTCCCGGTCCCGGGAACGGTTTACATACTCTGAAAGCTCGAACACCACCGTTTTGGGCACGTCCTTGATGACCGCAAACCCTCCTGCCATATCCCCGTAAAGAGTGCAGTACCCTACGGCGATCTCGCTCTTGTTACCGGTGGTGAGGACCAGCCAGCCATTCTCGTTGGAGAGGGCCATTAAAATATTGCCGCGAATGCGGGCCTGGATGTTTTCGTGGGCGATGCTGTGGCGGCGGTTATCCATAATCGCTTCGGTTGAATGGAGGTAGGCCTCGTAAATCTTCCGAATGGGAACCGTGAACAGTTGAATCTTCAGGTTTGCGGCAAGGAGTCCTGCATCGCCCAGGGTCTCGCCGGAGGTATAGGGTGAGGGCATGGTCACCCCCACCACGTTCTCCGGCCCCAGTGCGTCCACCGCAATGACCGCAGTCAGGGCCGAATCGATCCCCCCGCTCAGTCCGATCACGGCCTTTTTGAAACCGTTTTTCAAGACGTAATCCCGCGTCCCCAGAATAAGGGCCTGATAGATCTCGTCCAGCCTGCCATGTGCCTCTGTGACGGGAGGAGACAATCCTCCTCTTGGATGATCCTCATACGATCCAAGAGGGACAGATACCACTTTCGTCTCGTCCCCCGGCCCTTTCATTTCGGGCGTTCTTGACGCTTCAATCTGAATATCGGCCACCAGGACATCTTCCTCGAAGCGTTTTGCCCGCGCCATAATCTTCCCCTGAGGGTCCATAACAAAGGAGCCCCCGTCAAACACCAGTTCGTCCTGGCCCCCGATCAGGTTGTTGAAGCAGAAAAAGGCCTCCCCCATACGGGCAAAACGGGCTGCCGTCCGGAGCCGCAGGTCCAATTTGCCGGCATGGAAGGGGGATGCGGAGATATTGACGACGATGTCGGCACCGGCGTTCTTTACGGCCTTTTCCTGAAAACCGCCTTCAATCCATATGTCTTCACAGATGGTCAGAAAGAGGCGGATCCGGTTCATTTTAAAAACCACCGACCGGGATCCCCTGGTAAAATACCGCTTTTCATCAAACACGCCATAGTTGGGGAGTTCGATCTTGTGGTAGGTCGCGACCCGTTTCCGGCGCTGAAAGACCGAGGCGGCATTATACACCCTGCCGTCCTGATAATCGGCATGCCCCACCACGGCCGTGACCCCGTCAGTCTGCTCCCGGATCTGCTCCAGCGCATCAAGGTTTTCATAGAGGAATCCGCGCTTCAGGAGGAGATCTTCCGGCGGATACCCGCATACGGAAAGTTCCGGAAAGGTGATGAGATCCACCCCCTGATCGCGTGCGCGTCGAATGGCGTCGATGATCTTTGCCGAATTGGCTGAAAAATCACCGACCGTGGTGTTGATCTGGGCCTGGGCAATTCTGATGACAGGCATATGGAGAACCTCCAAGTTGATGATGACCCAGAGGATTATGCAATTTATTTCACCATGGAACAAGTGCAAATTGGGATCAGAGGCTCGTAAGCGTTCAGAGGTTCAAGGTTCAACGTTCATGGCCGCTCACACCGAGGAATGCCTTACGGTTTTAAATTCTACATTTATGTCTTATATGCCTATTCATACTACAAAACTGAATTACCTGTCAGAACCCCTTCCCGTCTCATTAACACAATATAATCCATAAATACAGATAGTTATGATATAAAATCCTCCCCATAGAGCCATATGGTATGCTCCTTGCTTTTAACGGAAAACAAACGTATCCCAGGGATTGAATATTCTGCATTAAGGCGCAAAGGGGGGTTCTCATGAAGAAAATAGAAGCGATCATCAAACCGTTTAAGCTGGATGAGGTGAAGACGGCCCTGGCCGGGATCGGGGTAAAAGGGATGACGATCAGTGAAGTCAGGGGCTTTGGCCGTCAGAGGGGGCACAAGGAGGTCTACCGGGGGGCTGAATACCAGGTGGATTTTGTCGCAAAGGTGAAGCTGGAGGTGGTCCTTGAGGCATCCATGGTCGGGGAGGCCGTGGCCGCGATTCAGGAACAGGCCCGAACCGGCGCCATAGGGGATGGCAAGATTTTCGTTTTGCCGCTTGAAGATGTTGTCCGCATCAGGACCGGAGAAACCGGTAAAGATGCTATCTAAATGAAGAGGGAGGAAAGTTCAGATGAAAACGATTGTGATGTTCTTGGTCCTGTTCGGCGCCCTTGGCTCCGCGGCATGGGCGGGAGATGATCCGCCGACGCCCATGTCCAACAAGGAGGCCATTGCTTTGGTGCAGACCCACGCGGATTATGTCTGGACCCTGGTGGCCGCGGCCCTGGTCTTCTTTATGCAGGCAGGCTTTGCGATGGTGGAGGCCGGATTCACCCGGGCCAAGAACGCCATCAATATCATGATGAAAAACCTCATGGATTTTTCCATGGGCACCCTGGCCTTCTGGGCCATCGGCTTTGCATTCATGTTCGGCGCGTCAGGGTCCGGATGGATCGGGACCTCCGGATTCTTCCTGAGCGACTTCACGCCGGGCGGAGATCCATGGGTCCTGGCCTTCTGGATGTTTCAGGTGGTATTCGCCGCCACTGCGGCCACCATCGTATCAGGCGCCATGGCGGAGCGGACCCAGTTCAGAGGGTATCTCTTGTACAGCCTCTTTATCTGCGGCTTCATTTATCCCATCTTTGGAAGCTGGGCCTGGGGCGGCCTGTTCCACGGGGGCGGCTGGCTGGAAAAACTGGGGTTTATCGATTTCGCCGGGTCCACAGTGGTACATTCGGTCGGCGGTTGGGCCGCTCTGGCAGGAACCCTTGTCTTGGGGCCCCGCATCGGAAAGTATGACAAAGACGGGAATGTGAGACCGATCCTGGGCCACAATCTCCCCCTGGCCGCCCTGGGGGTGTTTATCCTCTGGCTGGGATGGTTCGGGTTCAACCCGGGTTCCACCACTGCCGCCAACAAGGATATTGCCATGATCTTTGTCAACACGAACCTGGCTGCCGCAACGGGCGCCGTTCTTGCCATGTTCACGTCCTGGATCAAGCTCGGCAAACCCGATGCGGGCATGAGCCTCAACGGGGCACTGGCAGGCCTCGTGGCCATTACCAGCGGTTGCGCCTCGGTATCCCCATCCAGCGCGGTGATCATCGGTGCCGTGGCAGGGATCATTGTTGTCGTGTCCGTATTCTTTTTTGATAGGATCAAGGTGGATGATCCGGTAGGCGCCATCTCGGTCCACGGAATCAACGGGGCCTGGGGCACCCTCGCGGCAGGCATCTTCGCCATGGGCGGCACGTCGGCCAGGATCATCGGCGTTCAGCTCTTGGGGATCGGCGTCTGCTTTGTGTGGACATTCGGCACGGCCTACCTATTGTTCAAGATCATCGACAAGACCATCGGCCTGAGGGTCACCCCTGAAGAAGAGGCCGAAGGACTCGATTATGCGGAACACAGGGGGAATGCCTATCCCGACTTCGAGGTGTCGACCTATATGCAACGGTAGCTGCTGCAAGAGTGGAGTGATTGATAAAGGTTACAAGGGCGCCACGGCGCCCTCAAATTGAAAAAAGGGAGAAAAGAGATGAAAATGAAAATGGGTCAACTGGTTATGAGAATATGGATCGCAGGGCTTGCGCTGGGATTGGCGCATCCCTCCGGGGCGGAGGAGAAGCCCCTTGCCCCTGGGGAAGGAACAACCGTGGCCAAGGCGGATCAGGAGGAGGTGGACCGACCCACGGCCTCGGCGGACGTGGCGTTTCTGAGCCAGTACATCTGGCGGGGGTATGCCCTGAGCAAGGACAGCCTTGTCATTCAGCCTTCGGTGACGGCCGCCTACAAGGGGTTCAGCCTCAATGTCTGGGGCAACCTGGATACCGATGTCTATCAAGGGGCCTACAAGGGCGACTCCAAGTGGAACGAGACAGATCTGACCTTCGGGTATGATCACAGTTTCGGAATACTGGGGGTAGGCGCCGGGTTTATCTACTACGCCCTGGACGGGGCCGACGACTGGAAGGAGTTCTATCTCAGTCTGGGGGTGGACACCCTCCTGGCCCCCACGCTCACGGTTTACCGGGAGGTCTCCAAAAACCAGGGGTGGTACGTCCACTTAGGCGTATCCCATTCCTTTGAACTGCCCAGAGATATGACCCTTGACCTGGCCGGATCCGTGTCTTACTGGGGTTCTGACAATGACAATATGGTGGAATACAACGACGACCTCTCCCGGACCTCTGAGCGGTTCAGCGGGTTCCACGACGGACTCGTTTCCGCGGGCCTGACGATCCCCTTCTGGAAATACTTCACCGTGGTCCCCTCCATCGCCTACGCGTTCCCCCTGTCCCATCAGGCGGATAATGAAATGCAGGCGTTGAGCTGGGGGGGAAATGCCAACCATGTCTTCGGCGGGTTGACTCTCTCCGTGGCATTCTGATGCCATCTTCAACTCCCCGTAAGTCCCCCTGTGGCTGTACGACATGCCGCAGGGGGGTTTTGAAAAAACAACCATCTTGCAAAGGGTTAAAGGCATCCACGTCCAAGGCGATACGGCGGTAAAAACGGTCTCAGATGCTTCTGGCGCCTCATGCAGTGCGGAGGGATGAAGAGACACCCTTAAATGAGGCCAGCTTGCCCCTGTCCAAGCGCCCCAGGGCAATCCTGAGGGGGTCTCCGCTTTGCCGTGCACGCCTGAGCCAGTTTGAGATCTCAGACTTTAGGTCCTCTTCCCCGACCCCTTTTCTTCGGACAGTGGACCTGACATCATTGTCGATGTCCCCTGAATTGAGAAAGGTCCATGTGTCGTTGTATCGGGAAACCACCCCGGTATGCCCCTTGTCGCCGGTTGAAAAAGAGACGATAAGGCCCTGCTCCAGACGCGGCTCCAGGTCTTTCCAGATCTCGGCAGCACGGCGCTGAGCCCCATCACGCCCCGTGATCGTACGGTCAAACACGGTAGTGGAAGAGGCCTCGATCAACCCATTGCCGGTCAGGTAGGCATTCATGGGAAGTCCCTTCTCCACTGCGGCATGAATGAGGTGGGTTTGCAGCCCCCCTTTGCCGCCATAACGAACGCCCATTTCCTTGAGACCCTCCACCACCAGTTCGTAACAATCAAGCCTTTCATAGGGCGTTCCGATATGCTGACTCAACACCGCTGCGAGCGACCCGGAACCGGGGTCGGCACTCGCGATGCCTGCGGTAATATTTTTGGTTTGTTCAGAAGAAGTCCGCTCTTGTGCCACAACAAACTCCCCAGGGACAGGTTTTGACGAAACAGCCATGCCGGATGCAGCGCTTTGCGACAAAGAGACTTCCCGCCTGTCCCACACGACCTCACGCGTGGCGGGATCAATGAATATGTCTTCTCCTTCATGGAGCGTGCGAAACGCCTTCTGGGCATTGGCCTCCGAGTGGATGATCTCCCAGCAATCATTTCGAAGGTCGGGATGTGATATGAGCAGATGGGAGGCGGTGGGGTTTTCCCGGGAGATGGTCCCGATATGGATCAGGCCGGCGCCCGTGCGTCCGCACCCCGAGGGGGCATCGGAAGACGAACCCTTTGGGGCCTCTCCGCTATGGATCTGTCGCTGCAATTCGTCCTGGAATCCGGCCAAACCATTGGCCTTCGCCATGGCCGGGGCAGACGCCTTGCCTTGCATCCTCTGAACTTGAACCGGGTCGATCATGTAATCCATTTTTCCATACCTCTCCCTTTATAGGAAACAGCAATATCCGTGCCATCAAAAGGCCAAATCGTCTTCTTGACAAGCCCCCGTAATGACTGGAGGTTTCACCTCTGTACCGGCCCGCAGGAAATGCAGATCGGTCTGGAACAGCGTCAAAATTGCCTACACACCTTGCGAGAACCGGGCAAGTGAAGGGTTTTCAGGGAGAAAGATGCCCATTGACATCGGACCCGGTTTTACCTACCATGCGCGGAAATCATTTCCGCGAAACATGTGCAGGAGACCAAAACCGATCTTGAAACATCCGAAAGTCATTGTCATTGCTCAGAACCAGCCGTTGGATACCGACGCCCACCTGAGGCGTAAGCTGGAGGACGCCGAGGAGAGGGCCGCGCGTCAGTCCGCCCGCTTTCCCGACCTCGACCTCTCGGCCATTCAAAAGGGCGTTCACCGGAATATTCTGGAGCCCCTCCTCTTTTTAGACGGCCGCTACATGGACCTGCTGGACCTGATGAATTTTGTCAAAAACGGCAGCCGGATTCCGAAGATCACACCGGAAAATGTCATAAAATACTATTCCTTAGCCAATACCGTGACCCTCAACGGCATCTATCTCCATCAATATCTTCGTGCCCATGGATACGATCCGATCATTGTTCAGAACTATGCCACGGCCCACCTCCCCGACCTGCTGGAGGAGAACCCTCTGGCGGTCTGCATTTCCTCCAATTTTATCTTTATGAACGACATCCATGAGATGGGAGGCATCATCAAGCAGATAGCGCCCCACGTCCCGGTAATCGCAGGGGGGATGCTGGTCAAAAAGGTCCTGAATGAGGGGGATCGGTTTTCAGAAAAGACCCTGGACTTCATGGGCGGTTTTAACGGCCATGTGGATGCATTTGTGGTGGAGGCCAAGGGGGAAGCCACCCTGTTGAAGCTGCTGGCGGCCCTGAGACAAGGCCGGGCGCTCGATTTAGTCCCCAACCTGGCCTATTTCAATGGACAGGGGCGGATGGTGTTCACCCCAAGGGAGGAGGAAGCGATCCATATGGACCAGACCGCAATTGCGTGGGACCGGTCCCCCAAGGAGTATCTCCGAAACATCCTTCCCGTGAACAGCAGCCGGGGCTGTTACTACCGGTGTCGTTTCTGCACCTATCACTGGCTTTTTCCCGAGGTCCACTACAAATCCATGGAGGTCCTTGAGCAAGAGCTGACACAGATCGATGCACTGGGGTTTGTCACACACGTGCGCTTTACCGACGATAATTTCACTGCCAACAGGGCCAGGATGAAGGCGGTGCTGGAGATGATGATCGCCCGGGGGTTTGGCTTTACCTGGTCGTCATTTGCCCGGGCCAGCGCCCTGAGGCCGGAGCTGGTGAAGCTCATGAAGGCCTCCGGCTGCGAATTTGTCGATCTGGGACTGGAGTCCGGAAGCCAGACCATCCTGGACCATATGGACAAGCGGCTCAGAAAGGAGCAATCGCTTCAGGCCATAGGGATGCTCAATGATCACGGCATCGAGAGCAGGGGGAGTTTTATCATCGGCTATCCGGGCGAAACCGTTGACACATTTTCGGAAACCATTGATTTTATTAACGACAGCGGCCTCCCCTATTATCATCCCTATCTCTTTTATTATACAGGAAACACCCTGGTGCACCAGGAGAGAGAGGCCCTGGGCCTGAGAGGTCTTGGGCTGGCATGGCGCCATTATACCATGGATTCGGTAGAGGCCTCGGGGCTCATGTCGCAGATGCCCGAGAGGATTGACCGAAGCTTTACCGACGGGCAGGCGTATGTTGAGGAGATCTATAAGCTTCTCAGGGGAGAGGGATACGCTCCGCCCGAAATAAGGGAACTTTTTCGGTTGAAGAGAGCCTTGCAGTTGAGTATAAAGAGGAACGGGGGTGGTGAACGGGGTTCAGAAACAGAGAGGGTCCTGTCTGAGCTGGAGACCCTGGTCAGGTGACGGGTGTGGGACATGGTCATTGGAATCCTGAGCGTACAAGATGAGCGATACCCCCCCAACCAGAGGTTGATGGAGGCCGCCGCTCAATCAGGGCACCAGGTCAGGCTCATCCACACCAGGGACTGTCTCTCAGGGATCGAAGGCGGCAGGGTCACCATCGCCATAGACGGGTGCGAGAAACCCGACATCCTTCTCCCCAGGATCGGGGCAACCATCAATGACTATGCCTTAAGTATCGTGCGGCAGTTTGAGCTTTCCGGGGTGCCCGTGGTCAATGGTTTTGGGGCGATCCTCCTGGCGCGACATAAATTTCTGAGCCTCCAGACCCTTGCCGCGGCAGGCCTCCCGGTGCCGGATACACGGCTGGCAGTGAACATAAAGGGTTTTTTAGAGGGTGTGAATCGGCTTGGGGGATACCCGGTGGCGGCCAAGATGCCCTGCGGCAGGCAGGGGAGCGGCGTGGTCCGCATCGACTCAGGGGTCACGTCGGAGTTTGTTATGGAGAATCTCCAGGACAACTCCAGGGGGGTGCTGGTCCAGGAGTATCTGGCCCCCGAAAGCAGAAGAGACATCCGGGCCTTTGTGGTGGGCGGACAGATCGTCGGGGCCATGGAATTGACGCCCCTTGAGGGAGATTTCAGATCCAATATCCATCTGACGGGACAGGGGAAAGGGCTCACATTGGACCCGTACCTATCGGATCTGGCGATTCGATCGGCCGAGGTCTTGGGGCTGGAGATCGCCGGAGCAGACATCATCGTTGACAAAGAGGGGACCACCAGGATCATTGAGGTCAATTATTCACCAGGGTTCAGGGGGCTGGAGCAGGCCACCGGTAAGGATATCGCCTCCCGGATCATTGGATATGTCGCGGACAAACTCATAACGGGGAAGCCATGCATATCGCCTTTGTGATGGACCGGCTGGAGTCGATTGAGCCTGAAATGGAGACCACCAGTCACCTGATGTATGAATGCAACCAGAGGGGGCATTCCGTCTATTTTCTCGAACCCCATGATATCTACATCCGGAAAAAGGAGGTGGTCGCCCGGATGCGCAATATCACGGTGGAACCCGGCCTCTCCATGAAGCAGTACTGGCGGGCACTCATCAAGTGTCTTAAAAAGGATGAGCTCATATTCGAGACCATATCCGACCTGGACGCCCTCTTTCTGAGAAAAAATCCGCCTCTTATTTACCAGACCATGGAGTTCCTGTCGTCGGTCAGCGACAAGGTCTTCATGATCAACAGCGCCGCAGGCCAGATCATAGCCAACAGCAAGCTGTATATCCTCAATTTTCCGGATATCATCCCGGAGACCCATGTCTCCAGAGATCCCGCGAGGCTCAGAAAAATCATCAATGATTTCGGGGGCGCCATGGTGGTCAAACCGCTTGCGCGATATGGGGGCGAAGGGGTGATCAAGGTGAGCGTCAAGGACCAGGAGAACCTCCATTCCCTCATCAATTACTATGTCAAGGCCTACCGCTCCTATCCCGAGAGGGAGGCGATCATGGTTCAGGAATATCTGGATGTAGTGGGCATGGGGGGGGACGTCCGGATTCTCCTGTTGAACGGCGAAATTCTGGGGGCCATGAGACGAAGGCCCCGCAAGGGAGAATTCAGGACCAATATCCACGCCGGCGCGAGGGCATTCAAGCACGATCTGACCGATGCGGAGCGGGAGATCTGCCGGGCTATCAAGCCTAAGCTGGTGGAGGACGGCCTCTTTTTTGTGGGAGTCGACGTCATCGCCGGCAGATTGGTGGAGATCAACTGTCTCAGCCCAGGCGGCATCCCCCGCATCAACCGGCTCGACAAGGTACAGTTAGAGGTGGATGTCATCGATTTTATCGAACAGAAGGTCTCTGAGATGAAAAGAGAGCCCTGATTTATGCCGGGATGATACTGAGAAAACCATTTAACCAAAGAAAGGAAAGACAATGCGCCCTATAAATCAAAAACGAGAAAGAGGCTCCTATCGTTGGATCCTTGTGTTTGCGTGTGCCGTCATGGTGTTCTCCGGCATTCTCTTTGCCCGTTCAGGGGCCTCTGCGGGAGAGATGCTCAAAATGGGTCTTCTGGAAGAGCCCAAGACCCTGAACGTATGGCGGGCCACGGACGCATGGTCCAATAAGGTGCTGGGGCTTCTGTATCAACCCCTGTATCTGCGGGACCCCAAGACCTTGGAACTGATTCCCTGGCTGGCCGCCGAACAACCCCTCTTTGATGAAAAGGACCTGTCGTATACGGTCAAGCTTCGGCCCGCAAAATGGTCCGACGGCACCGAACTGACCTCAGAAGATGTGGCCTTCACGGGAAATTTCATCAACGAGTTCAAGGTCCCCCAAGATTATTCCAAGTGGAACTTCATCAGCAAAATCGAGGCGCCGGACAAGCATACGGTCAAGTTTTATCTCAAGGAGCCGCAGGCTACCTTTCTCACCCGAACGTTGACCACCCCGATTGTCCAAAAAAAGGAGTGGGCCGATCGGATCGAGGCAGCGAAAAAGACCGAAAAGCCGCTGGGGACGCTCCTCAATGAGAAGATAGATATCCCGGTCAGCAGCGGACCGTTCATCCTGAAAGAGTGGCGGGACGGATCGTATTTGTTCCTTCAGAAGAACCCCCATTTTTTCGGGACCGGGCAAAAGATCCAGGGTCGGCTGCTGGGACCTTATATCGACGGGGTGATTTTTAAGGTCTTCGGAACCTCCGACGCCGCCATTCTGGCCCTCAAGAAGGGGACTATCGACATGTTCTGGTGGGGCGTCCAGCCCGGTTACATGGAGGACCTGAGGACCAATCCGGATATCGAGTTGTTTCAGAACGAAAAGAGTTCTCTTTACTATATGGGGTTCAATGTCAGAAAGCCGCCGTTCAATGATCCGAACCTGAGGCGGGCCATCGCCACACTGGTAGATGAGGATTTCATCATCAAACGGATCCTTCAGGGATATGGGGTAAAAATGTACTCCATTGTCCCTCCGGGAAATACCTTTTGGTACTGCCCGGACGTTCCCAAATACGCCGTGGGTCTCGACAGGGAAGCGCGCATCAAGAAAGCATTCAATATCCTTCGCGACGCTGGATACACCTGGCAGATCGCTCCGGTTGAGGCATCGGGAAAGGTGGCAAACGGCGATGGAATCATGCACCCGGACGGCCGGCTCATGGAAAAATTCACCATCCTGACCCCCCCTGCCGACTATGATCCCCACCGGGCCATGTGCGGCATGATGATGCAGGAATGGCTTAGAATGCTGGGCATTCCGGCCTACTCCAAGCCCATGGCCTTCGGGGCCCTCTTGCAGCAGGTCAAGGCGCGTCATGACTTTGAGGCCTTTGTCCTGGGGTACGGCAACCTCTCCCTGGATCCCGACTACCTCCGGAATTTTTTCCTCTCCAGCAATGACAAACCCAATGGATGGAATATGAGCGGTTATAACAATCCCGAGTTTGACAAAATCGCCGATCAATCCGCACAGACCATGGACCGCGACAAGCGGCAGGCCTTGATTTGGGAGATGCAGAAGATCATCATGAGAGATGTCCCCTATCTCCCGCTCTACAATCCAAAACTCATCGAGGCCGTACACAAGGGGCAATTTACCGGATGGGTCCAGATGTTGGGCGGCATCGGGAACATCTGGACGTTCTGCGAGTTAAAACCGGCCAAGTGACAAAGGGCGAAGAGCTAAGCCTATAGCGCAAGGAGTACAGGGCAGAGCGCAAGGGGTAAAGGGCATGGGGGGCATAGGGGGAATCCCTCCAGATGCCCTGCGCTCTGCGCCACGGAGAGGGGTATGGAACTGCGAAAATATATCGGCCGAAGGCTGGTCCAGGTCGTCATCATCTTTTTTATAATCCTGACGGTGCTCTTCCTCTTGTTCCGCCTGGCGCCGGGCGACCCGGTGTCGCGAATGGTGGACCCGGATATGACGCCCGAGGATGCCCAACGCCTGATGGTCGAGTTAGGGCTGGACAAGCCATTGGGAATCCAGTACATCGTCTACCTCAAGAATTTTTTTACAGGGCATTTCGGGTATTCATTCCATTATGGAGAACCGGTGGTCAAGATTATATGGAGCCGCCTCCCCAATACCATCCTGTTGTTCACCTCATCCATTATCCTGTCGGCATTGGTGGGCGTATTTTTAGGCAAGATCGCATCGTGGCACAAGGGTAAAAAGACCGATTCCATCCTGACCATCGGAGCCCTGGTTACCCACACCGTCTTTTTGCCGTGGCTTGCCCTGATCATGATATGGGTTTTTTCCTACAAGTTTAACTGGTTTCCCATCACCGGAATGATCTCGGAAGACGTATGGCTCGATCCGGACTCAGGCTTTATAGCAAAATCTCTGGATGTCATGTATCACATGGTCCTCCCCTTATCCACCCTCTTCCTGATCCACTTCGGGGCCTACCTCCTGATCATGCGGAGCAGCATGCTGGAGACCCTGAAAGAGGATTACATCCTGACGGCAAGGGCCAAGGGGCTTGAAGAAAAGGTCATCCGGGATCGGCATGCGGCCCCGAACGCGGCCCTGCCGGTCGTTACCAGCGTGGGGCTAAGCCTGGCCTTCTCCATCAATGGGGGGGCCCTGACCGAGACGGTCTTCACCTGGCCCGGCATCGGGAGGGAACTGGTATCTGCGGTCAGCCAGAACGATTATCCCCTGGCCCAGGCCTCTTTCCTGCTGATTGCGGCAGTGGTCCTGGTATCCAACGTCGTGGTGGACGTCCTCTACGCATATCTCGACCCGCGGATTCGGTATTAAGACAGGGTGAATAATGTGTCTAAAGTGACTAACGTGAGCTAAAGTTATTAAAGTGTAGTTACGGACAAGGCGTGATGTGAGTGATTCTATGACAGTCAGAGAAAAATTTCCCCTGCTGAACAGCTTTTTAGACGGCTGGTCCATTTTTAAGCAGAGCCTCCTGGGAAGGATCGGCCTTGTCCTCCTGATCATGTTTGCCCTGATGGCCGTGTGCAGTTATATTCCTCCATGGATAGACCCCATGTACAACCCCATGACCGGCGTCGATCCGGAAATTACCTGTTGTACGCCTCCCAGCATGAGGCACTGGCTGGGAACGGACTTCATGGGTCGGGATATCCTGAGCCAGCTCCTGGCAGGGGCCCGAATAGCCTTCATGGTGGGCATTTCGGCCGCGGTCATGAGCATTGTTTTGGGTGTGGCTATCGGTATGACGGCCGGATATATGGGCCGGTTCATGGATACCCTCCTCATGAGATTGGCCGACATGATCATGGTCATGCCCACCCTCCTGGTGGTCCTGATTCTTTCCGCGGTATTCGGACAGCTCAATATCTGGACCATTGTCCTGATTATCGCCCTGTTCAGATGGCCCGGGGTCTCCCGGATCATCCGGGGACAGACCCTTTCACTGAAGCAGCGACCCTTTATCGAGGCCGCCAAGGTGGCGGGAGCATCCCATTTCCGTATTATATTTCAGCATATTATGCCGAATGTCCTTCCGCTTGCATTTCTGTTCATGACCTTTCGGGTAACGTCGGCCATTATTACGGAGGCCGCCCTCGCCTTCCTGGGATTCGGGGATCCGGGAACCGTAAGCTGGGGCATGATGCTCCAGTGGGTGTGGAAGACCGGCCATATGTTCAAGGCGCCCTATTGGCTTCTCCCTCCGGGCATGTGCATCTCGTTGATCACGCTTTCCTTTTACATGTTGGGAAGGGCCATGGATGAGGTGCTCGACCCGAGGCTGAGGAAGGAGGACCAGACAGATTAGATGGCCCTATTAGAGGTAGACGACATCAGCATCGGTTACAATACACAAAAAGGCTACCTGAAGGCCGTGGAAGGGGTTTCTTTTGTCTTGGAGGAGGGCCAATCCCTGGGCCTCGTAGGGGAATCAGGCTGCGGCAAGACCACCATCGGCATGGCCCTCATGGGTCTGCTTCCGCCGAACGGATCGGTCAGAAAGGGTCGCATTCTGCTCGAAGGAAGAAACATCCTGACCATATCCGACGAGGAGAAACGCCACATCCGTTGGCGAGAGATGGCCATGATCTTTCAGGCCGCCATGAACGCCCTGAACCCGGTGCAACGGGTGGGCGATCAGATCGCAGAGGCCATACAGGTCCACAATCCTTCTCTCGAAAAGGGGGCAGCCCTGTCTCAGGTGGAGGGGCTATTCGACCTGGTGGGGATCCCGCGGGAACGCCTGAGGGATTACCCTCACCAGTACAGCGGCGGGATGAAACAAAGGGCGGTGATCGCCATGGCATTGGCCTGCCATCCCAAGGTGATCATCGCCGACGAGCCCACGACCGCCCTGGATGTCATTGTTCAGGACCAGATCCTGGAAGAGGTGAGACTCTTGCAGCGGGAGTTCAATATCGGCATCATATTCATCTCCCACGATATCTCTATTGTAGCCGATATGTGTCGTGATATCGGCGTCATGTATGCAGGCCAGCTGGTGGAATTGGGACCATGGAGGGCCGTGTTTGAATCTCCGGCCCATCCTTACACAAAGGCCCTTCTCTCGTCGTTTCCGACGCTGACCGGCAAGAAGAGCGACCTGGTGCCGATTCCGGGGGAAACGCCCAATCTGATCAATCCGCCGATCGGCTGCCGATTCTGTGATCGCTGCCCGGAGGCCAAGACGACCTGCAAAGGGACACCCCCTCAATGGGTGGACATGGGATCGGGGCACAAAGTCCTTTGTTTCAGGTCCTGAAGGGATTGAGGGTGAATTCAGGAATTGAGGAATTTATGGAGTTGGCAATTGTAAATTATTATAACTGGTTAGTCTAAAGGACAGCGTTGGGAATCCCATCGATTCCGACCTTTTTGCGAGATTATAGCACTTGAAAATAGCTGACGGAAACAGGCCGATCCTCCAGATGAGGAACGTCAACAAGGTCTACAGGGGCAAGGGAAACCTCTTCCGGGCTTCCGGCAAGGATGTCATTGCGCTCAACCGCATTTCCCTTGACATCTATAAGGGAGAGATCTTCGGGTTGGTGGGGGAAAGCGGCAGCGGAAAGACCACTGCAGGCCGTTTGATTGTCAGTCTGGAGGAAACATCGTCCGGACGCATATTTCTGGACAGCCATGAGGTGACGGCATTGAAGGGTCGGGCACTCAAGACCTTCCGCCGAAAAGTCCAGATGATCTTTCAAGATCCGTATCAATCTCTGAATCCCCAGCGGTCGGTCTACGATACCGTGTCCGAGCCGTTGAAAATCCACCGGATGGGAAAGGCTTCCGATAGAAAGGACAGGGTCAGAGAGGCCCTGAAAGCGGTCGGTCTCTCACCTCCCGATGATTTTCTCTACAGATATCCCCATCGACTCAGTGGAGGTCAGCGGCAGAGGGTGGCCATTGCCAGGGCCATGGTTCTGAATCCCGAATTTGTCATTGCAGACGAGCCGACATCTATGCTGGACGCCTCCATCTCAGCCCAGATTTTCAACATCCTGTTAACCATGAGGAACAAACTCGGGGTCACCCAGTTGTTCATTACACACAGTCTGGCCGCGGCTCGATACCTCTGTGATCGGATTGCCGTTATCTACCGCGGGCATCTGATGGAGCTGGGCCCGGCGGAAGCGGTCATCCAAAGTCCCAGGCACCCCTATACCCAGGCCCTCATCGACGCCGTTCCCAAGTTCGGACACGCCAAAGACGCCAGGCGGTATGGGACCCTTCTCGCCAAGGATCACGAGGCCAGAGAGGATAAGGGATGCATCTTCTATCCGAGGTGCGCGGTCGCCGATGACCATGTGTGCGGCCGAAAAGAGCCCGGTTTGACCGAGATTGAGGCCGGACACTGGGTCGCCTGTTTTCGCCAGGGAAGCGTTGAGAGCAGCCTGACCCCCTTTTCATACGGCCTGGCCGAAGGCCGCTGACCCGGCGGCCCATGATCCGGCTGGCCAGGGTAGTAAATCCGATGTTCTTGCAGGAGCTGAAAGACGTCAGGAATCTCCTTCATGCCCGGACCGGCAGCATCGTCGGGGTGGGCATGACGGCCTTTTCAAGGATCGTCCCTGCCTATTTTATTGATTCCTATCATGTGGCGGCCTTGAGCAGGACCGCCGATCTCCCCCTTCTGAGAAAGAGGGCCGATATCTTTTGCCTGGAAGAAGCAGGGGGCTCGCTGCCCGAAAACGGCCGCAATTCCGCCTGTCTCCTTTCCCATGCGCTGACAAGAGGCTATCTGAACAGCCTGCCGGATCCGAAGTACCTGTTTCTTTATCAGGGCTATCCGGATCTGGAGGACCTGGCAAAGAAGGAGGGATGGGTCCTTTTAGCCAACCCGGCAGACCTCCGTCTCAGGCTCAGAGAGAGGGCCTTTTTCCAGCAGATGGCGGCTAGCCTGGAACTCTGTCAGGTGCCCGGTGCCATCCAACCCATCGCGGTCATCCACAAGAAAGACTACAAGGTGTGGGCCGGGGATCTGGGACCGGAGCTGGTGATCCAGCTCCCGGACATCGCACAGGGCGGCGGAAGAGGGACCTTTTTTATCCGATCGGCCCGGGCCTATGACCGGCTCAGGGAGCGGCTGAAAGGGGATGTCTGGCGGGATGTCGCCCTCACGTCTGTTCTGATCCGCAGGTTCGTTAAGGGGACCCCGGCCAGCGTGGCCATCTGCGCAACGCGACACGGCATCCTGATTTCAGGGCTCCAGAAACAGCTCATAGACCTTCCCTACTGCGCATACTCCTCGGAGAACGGCATATTCTGCGGCCACGTGTGGGATGGAAATCCCTGGACCGAGGCGGTTCAGGAGGCGGCCCTGAAACAGGCCGAAAAAATAGGAACATACGTAACCGCACTGGGCTATCGCGGGGTCCTGGGCATTGATTTCATCGTCGATGAAAAGGCCGGGCAGGTCTATCCTCTTGAGATCAACCCGCGCCTTACCGGGGCGTTTCCCATGCTCTCCCTCCTCCATATCCAGAATGGGATCATTCCCTTAGACATATTTCATATGCTCGAATTCCTGGACCTTCCCTACCGGATCGACGTTTCAGAACTGAACCGGCGGTATCGGACGCCTCTCAAGGGGAGCCATCTTCTCCTTTTCTTTCCACCCGAGGGACAGGATGTCCGGGGATTCCGAATACGGGCCGGCGTCTATGAGGTGAAACCCGGCGACCCCGTGATCCGCTTTGTCCGGGATGGAATGGACTACGCAGATATTTCAAACGAGAACCAGTTTATCGTGTTGGATGGGCCGCCTGCGCCAAAGGCCGTAGAAAAGGCCTCCGGGGATTCCTTTTCAAGGCTGTGTCATCTCCTGTTTCCCTATCCTGTCGCCGATGCCGGGGGCGCGCTCCTCCCCCATGCCCGCAGGGTGCTCGACTGGATCTATGGGTTGAATGACGAATGAGGACCCCAAAGGAATGTGTGCGTGTCAAGCAGAAGTCTCACGGCATATATTCCTCGAAATCATCGAGGGGTTCGTCAAAATCATCTGACATTTCAACCAATCCAACGGCGCTCCCGAATTTGGGATACGGTCGGTTATTGGGAAGCCGTATGATTTGGGGAAAGGGCACGTTGTTTCGTTGTTGTCTAACAAATCAACATTGCAACAACGTCCCCCTGCCTAAAGAAAAACCGGCTGCCTGGAACGCAGGGGATAAAGCAAGTCTGAAATCAAAGCTGATTTTTCAGGAATTCAGACATGGAACTACCCGCAAGCGTAAAAGAAATACCATCACCGTGGAACAGGAGGCGGGCGGTAAATGGGAATTTGATGATCCTATCATTACCCTCGGAAGAAGCGCCGCAAACCATGTGGTTCTACAGGAGATGAGCGTAAGCAGGCGACATTGCGCTATTGTCAATTACCCAGAAGACGTCTGGTTGTACGATCTTGCCAGCACCCACGGCACTTATGTGGATGGAAATCAGGTCGAAAACCTGCTTTTCCTTGAAGGACGTTGCCGCGTTTCAATTGGTGACAGCGAACTCACAGTATTACCCAAGGAGGGGATCCTGTTATGAAGGCGAAAGGATTAGGAGAGGCCCATGAATTTCGATTATCACGGTATTGGTTCAACTGGGTCTAGGAGGATACCAGTACAAGCTATTGAGTTGGCTACAAACATAATTACTGACTGGATGCAGGGGCCCCTAATTCCCTTTCCAGAGGTTTCGTCGACTTGCTTGATAATGTTGTTGCCTCTCACTTTATAGATGGTAATCACTACTGGACCCTTCAACCAACTGCTGCCCATTTTGAAAAGCAATGGAAGCAAGTTATCTCTTGGATCTTGGGTGTTGCATTTTGTAAAAAGGTCGTAGACATTGAAGGGTATACATGGATTGCACCATTAAGCGCTTTTTCCTCCCAAAATACTTATTTGCTTTCTCGTTGGGCACCAATTATCCCTTTTGTTAACTCCACGATTAAGCCTGATCCATCGATATCTGCCACTCTAATGCCTGATTATGTCCTGGCACGGGCAGGAGCAGGTAACCCCCCTCTTGAGATATCTTTTGCTGAGAGCAAGGCTACTAAAAATTGCCTTGAGAATTGTAGCATGCCCCCAGACAGCTGGATAAACCAAGCAAGAAATGCTCGGTTTTATTTTCGCAATAAAGTGATTCCCGCAACTCAAAAAATGCTGATTGCGACTCGGGTTAACCCAAAGGATAGGAAAGCTAAAACCAGAAGGGTATACGTTCGGTGCTGGAATTCTAAAAAGGAGTCCCTTGGAGTATCCATTGAGGGTTTCCGTGATATTCTACTTCTACATTATTTTGGTGTCTGCGAACGTCTTGGAATTACAGCAAATGCAAAGTTGCTGGCTTTGCGGAGCTATCGTAACGTTGATATGGACCAAAAGAGACAGATGGTGTTCCTCAAGAATGACCTTCAAGAGTATGAGAAAGAAGTTCTCAAAGATGCGAAGGAAGAAATTGATATTCATTACACAAATAGACTAAGTGATTTCCCGGTATCAATTGCTAAAAACAGAGCCGATTTTCAGATTGGGCACCGATTGATGAGATTAGGTCTCTCGCCACCCGGAATGCATGTTATCCGTTGGCTACAAAAAGGAGAGGATATCACGGAACTGGAAAAAATTGTGAAACGACTTCAAGAGAGTTTAAGTGAAATAGACTCAAATCCGGAAATGGCCGAGGATATATTTATTAGACCCGACGGGGTATTTGCTGAATTTATTAGGTGAGTTGAGGTTCAGAAAACCCAATGAGAGCGCCGTTTGACATTAGGTAAAGCCATGCTTAGCAAGCAAGGCCATGTCCACAAACTGGATGAGCTCCTTTTCGCACTCTTTAGACGCAAGTATTCCTCTGCAGAAGAAGAGCAGGATACCGAGCCCATTACGGAAATCAACTTCCAATATAGAAACATTCGATATTGAAAGCAGCCGTTTGGACATACCTAAGTGTGAAAATGGGCACGCTGTAAGGTTTTTAGGTTTCTCAAGCTGGTCATAGCATTCTGAGTGGCGGATGAGGGATGTCGATAGAATCATAAGTTTTCCTTTATGCACAACAATATGGATGAAGCACCTTGGAGATGGTTCGTGGACTGGGACAATGGACTTGATAATGGATATGACGACATGGCACACGATCCTCACCGCGATAATGGCATGCCAGGGGAGGGCCCTGAAGGCGGCCTCGATCCTCCGGACATCACCGATCTGGCCAGTGCCTACTTTTTGCTGAGCGACGATGCCCAGGATGAGATCACCGGGACCGGCAAAAAGAAGATGAAATGCCGCTCCTGCGGCCATCGATTCACAGGTGAGATCTACGACAGGTGCCCAAAATGTGACAGTCTCGAAACCGAAGAGGTCTTGTCATTTGAGGAAAAATGAGTATCGCCTTTGCCATGACAGCGCCTGACGCGGGGTCTGATCTCCCGACCGTCAGGACCTTTTATATCAAGAGATGTGCAAGCGCCCTTGAATATGGGAGGAGAATCGGTTATGGTGTTGCGCGGAAAGGAGAACGCAATGAAACAGATAACAGAGGCCCTCTATTTTATCCCGGGCCAGGATGACATGATCCCTGATTCCCATGTCTACCTCATCGGCAGGCCCGAATCCAAGGACCTGACCATTGTGGATGCCGGGTTGATGGGCAAGGGACAGTACAAGATTGAATCGATTCGGAAGGCCGGGATCCGGCTCACGGATATCAAAAGGGTTGTTATGACCCATACCCATCTGGACCATATCGGATGCCTCGGAGAAATTTTCCAGGCGATACCGGATGCCGAACTCTGGGTCCACAGGGCAGAGGCACTTCTTCTCGAAGAGGGGGATGAACGGGCGGTGTACGGGATGGACATGTTCCAAAGCATGTGCCAGGCCCAGTACGGGATCCGGCCGGGGGCCTTCACGTTTCAGGTCCATCGCAAACTCGAAGGAGGAGGCGAGACCCTGGATCTGGGTGGAACGGCCTGGGAGGTGCTCCATATCCCCGGCCATTCCGAAGGGAGCATCGGCCTGTATAACCACCAGGACAAGATCCTGATCCCCGGAGACACGGTGTATGCGGATTATGCCATCGGCCGGTTCGATCTCTACGGCGCCAGTGGCGCGCAACTCAAGGACTCTCTCATGGAATTGTCAAAGCTGGAGGTCGATATCCTCCTGCCGGGACACAACCGGATTGTGGAGGCGGTGCCCCCGGGGTATATCCTCGAAACGGCCAGACAGTGGGAGCCGTATCTGTCCTGAAGGTTCAGAGGTTGAGAAGTTCAGACTGGCCGGAAACTGCAAATACCTTTCAAGAGAACCTCTGTTCATCCACGGCGTGCTGAGGTCATGAAAGAGCGGATGGCGGCGATGAGGTCTTTCGCCTTCTGGATGAGGGGATTTCTGATCCGGACCGTTACATAAAGGTCTCCGGCCTCTCCGCCAGCGCGGCCGCTCTCTCCCATCCCCTTCAGGCGCAGTTGCTGTCCGGACCTTATATCCGGGGGGATGGTCACCAGCAGTTCCTTGGCCGCTTTTCGGCAGGAATACTGTATTTTGCCACCAAGCCGGGCCAACGGAGGGGAGATGACAATACTGTCTTGCAGGTCCGTCCCCTTTTCGGGCAGTTCAATGCCCCATTTCTTTTTGAGCCCGTATCGGATCAGTCTGCCCAGATACCCGCCGAGCAGGGCGCTTCCGCCGGCGCCTGGTCCGCCCACAAAGACCCGGCCAAAGGCCCCCGGCCTCCGGAATTCAAAGGTCCGATATCCGGCGCCGTAGGATTCCTTGAAGACATCGTCAAATCCCCTGAAGCCGAAGGCCCGGCTCAATTCCTCAAAGATTTGCTGGATATCCGAGCCCCTGAAGATATCCTGATCGGAATAGGTCTGCCTGAACTGGCCATAGGCCGATGATCCATAGGCCTGTCTGAGCGCGTCGTATTCGCTTCTCTTTCGGGGATCGGACAGCACGGCGTAAGACTCGTTGATCTCTTTCATCCGGACCGCCGCCTCCGGGCGGTCTTTGTTCCTGTCCGGGTGGTGCAACAGGGCCAGACGACGGTATGCGTCCCGGATCTCTTTCTGGCCTGCTTCCTTTTTCAATCCCAGGATGTCGTAATAATCCTTTTGTTCCATAGCCTTCTATTTTCCAAGGGGGTATCGATCCGCCCCCTTTTCTAGTCGTCTTTGCCATTCAAAACCTTCCCATCCGGTGAAGATAGTGATAGGCGACGATGCCGACAGTGGTGGAGAGGTTCAGGCTCCGAACTTTCCCCCAGATCGGTATGGCATAACAGGGATACGATTCTCGAATAGCCAAAGGCAACCCCCCGGTCTCCTGACCGAATAGGAGGTAGTCTCCCCGAGATACCTTCGCATGGGTATAGGGCGTGGCTACGTGCCGGGTAAAGGCCATCAGTTGTCGGCGCATATCCATACCTGCGAGGAATGTCTCAAAGCTGGGGTGGTATTGGACATCCACTTCGTGCCAGTAGTCCAGGCCGGCACGCTTAAGATGCCGGTCGTCCACCCGGAAGCCCAGCGGATGGATCAGGTGAAGCCGCATCTCGGCGGCCCCGCACAGCCGGGCGATGTTCCCCGTGTTGGCAGGGATCTCGGGCCGGTAAAGGACCACATTCAGGGAGGGATCATCAAGCACTCTGTGGCGTATTCCTGCGAGATCAGTGGTCATGGAACCCTTGCAATTCTTCCTTTTCCCTCGCTCGGATAGTCAATCACCTTCAGTTGCCGTGCAAAGCCAATAAGGGCTTGATAATCCATGAGGCCGGTCTCCTTCCATTCAATGGAACCCGGTTTCAGGTGGAGGTATTTTTCCATGTTTTCGGGGCTGGCACAGAAGGAATTATGGGCAAGGGTATACATGCGATCCGGTGAGACAGGCTCTCCTCCAATCGCGGCCTCAACAACCCTCCTGCCGTAGGGTTTCCTGGGGTCTGCCGTATACCGTATTCCGGATACCTGGTTTGAGACAGATCGTGCATCTCCTTCAAGGATCTGCAGTATCTGCGCACCGGTGGCTTTTCCCACGACCAGGTGGTTTTGAAACGGACACATGGTCTTGAAATCCCCCGCATTGAGCAACACCGATTCCCCTGGATAAACCAGGAAATCCCTTCTGAGCGAGGAGCTGTTGGTCATCGCCACATCTGTTTGGGTGGCCCATCTGAACGCATCCGTTACAAAATCACCCAGGCTGTTTTCCTGGTTGCGCAGGGACGCGCCCAAGAGAGACTGCTTAAGGACGGCAAACCTCTCCCCCCCGGCCTCATCCACCGCTTCTTTGACAAGCATGGAGACATGCGCCAAAGGGGAGGGCATCAGCTTCACGATCCGGTTCTTCACGGAGGTGATTCCTCCGTCATTGACCATGAGTTCCGCCTCCCCGTAAAAACTGTTCATGGCGCCCGCCTGAAAGATATATACGTTGTTTTTGAATAAGGGAGGATCCAAAACCACATGACTGTGGCCCGACAGGATCACATCGACCCCCAGCCCGGGCGGAATGGCCTCTGCAAGCTCGATGATCTCCTGAACGTGATCATGAACCATCAGAACCGTTAGATCAAGGCGGCCCATCTCGGGGATATAGTGTTTGACGGCCGAAAGCATCGGAACCATCTTCAACCCCTTGTCTTCAATGGCTTTCAGCACCCGCTTGTTGCGTGTCAGAAGAAGACCGATGAGCCCTGTCCTGAACCCCGATGCAGAGGTGATGACCCGATAGGGGGTAAAGTAGGGTTTCTCATCCCGGGTTACCAGATTCGCACAGAGAAGCCCTGACCGGAATGAATCAGGACCGGGCGTCCCGTAATCGAACTCATGGTTGCCTGCAGAGATCACGACCCTTTCGCCATACCCCTGTGCTGCAAGTTGTTCCCAGAAACAGTTCCATAAGTCCAGTTCCGAGACGCCCTTCATCTGCTCAGGAAAGCTGGGACCGGTAAAAAGGTCGCCGCTCATGGCATAAAAGGAATTGGGCTCCCTCTGGAACAGGGGGGTAAGCATCGCGGCGATATCCGATATCCCGACGTTCGTCGAGTTCGGAAACAACCAGCCGTGAAGATCGTTTTGGTAAACGATCGTTACCTTCTCGTGCGCAGCAGAGGGAACCGATATCGATAGGGCAAACAGGCATGCGATTATCAGCAACCGGATTTTTTTCATGGGAAAAACCGTATGCCATCTTGTATGGCGTATGCTTGATCTGAAAGGGTTTAGAATCACAGCTCAATCATCGGACCGGGCGCGTCCTGCTCCCCCACCCAAATGCTGGCGGCCCCCAGGCCGCATGTCTCAAGCACCCGGGTTGCCTCCTTCCGGGCCTTTTCAGGAGCATTATTTATTTTGCTCAGGTGGGCAAGGACCACCAGCCTCAAATCGGCATGGAAGACAGCTGCCAGGAGTTCTCCGCCCTGCTGGTTCGAGAGGTGCCCGTCCGTGCCCTTGATCCGTCGCTTGAGATAGAGGGGATAAGGCCCCTCATCGAGCATACCGGGATCATGGTTGAACTCCAGGATCAAGGCCTGACACCCCTTCAATCGCTCTTCAGCCAGCCGCGTACTCCGACCCAGATCCGTGGCAAACCCGATTCGGGTCCCGTTCGAAGAAAGGACAATGCCCATGGGATCGGCGGCATCATGGCATTTTGTAAAGGTTTCTATGACGAGGTCGTTGATGGTGAGAGACCCGCCGGTTTCCATCAGCCGGAGTTGCGGAAGTCTGCCCAGTGTTTTTTGCCCGTTCTCCAGGGTCCCCGAATTGATGTAAAGCGGCAGATTGTAGCGCCGGGCCATGGGCCCCGCCCCCCTGATGTGATCCTGATGCTCATGGGTCAATACGATCCCATCGAGGCGGGTTGCCGAGACCCCCACCGCGGCGAGACGACGCTCCATCTCGCGGCAGCTCAGGCCGGCATCAATCAGGATGCGTGCCCCGTTTGTCTCGACGTAGCAGGCATTGCCGCCGCTCCCCGAGGCGAGCACTGAAAATTTAAGCACGTTTTTCATATGAGCCGGGCCAGAGTTCAGAGGTCAGAAGTCGGATGTCAGAGATCAGAAAGACCGGCATTTCCTCATCGCAACATCGCAACATCCCAACATTCCAGTATTCCAGTATTCCAATCAGCCACCCATCCAGTATCCAGTATCCAGCATCCAATTTCAATCGATTCCACTGTGGCCGAAGCCGCCCGATCCTCGGTCGGTGGCGTCAAGATCCCCTGCCACCAATACCTCCGCCCGGTACACCCTGGATATCACCATCTGGGCGATGCGATCTCCCCGCCTGACAACAAAGGAATCTTCGCCCCAGTTGATGAGAATGATGCCGACCTCTCCTCTGTAGTCGGAATCAATGGTCCCCGGTGTGTTGACCATGCCGATGCCATGGTTCAGGGCCAGGCCGCTTCTGGGTCGAATCTGGGCCTCATATCCAGGCGGGATGGAAATTGACAGACCGGTAGGGATCAGACGGATTTCGCCCGGATTCAATGTGACAGACCCTTCCACACAGGCCCGAATATCCATCCCCGAAGCGCCTTCCGATGCGTAGGCCGGGAGGGGAAGTCCCCTGTGATGAGTGAGCGGCTTGACTTTTACGCGTATACGATCCAAGAGATACCTAATGGAATATGGAAACGTGGGATAAGATACCGTGGTTTTCGTTGGTGGTGTAGATTAGCCGTTATCAGGGATGAAAATCAAGCGTATAATTGATGCGGTTTAATGCATTCATATTTGAAAAGAACTTTGAATATAGGTTCACCTGCGATTTAGTGTGTCATCACGGGGAGACAAACCGAAAAGGTACTACCTCGACCCGGTTCGCTTTTCACCTGAATCATGCCGTTATGCGCATCGACGATGCTCTTGACAATGGAAAGGCCGAGGCCCGTCCCTGTAATATAGCGCGTCTTCTCATTCTTTATTCTATAAAAGCGATCAAAAATGCGACTTCTTTCTTCTTCTGGGATTCCAAACCCCGTGTCGCTCACCTCTAAGCAAACATGCCCTTCTTCCATGCGCCCTGAGACCTCAATATGGCCCCCTTCAGGCGTATACCGAATGGCATTGCTGATAAGGTTTGACAGGACCTCCTCCATATTGAAGCGATTTCCAAGAATCGGACTCAGATCCGGAGTCTCTACCAAGCTCAGGCGAATCCCTTTGCCTCGGGCCCTCTCCTCATAAAAAGCGACCTGGTCCCGCAGAAGGCCTGCAACATCCAATTTCTCCTTTTCCTGTGTGACAAGACCCGCCTCGATCCTGGCCAGATCCAGTAGTTCCGAGGCAAGCGCTGAAAGCCCTTTGACCTTTTCGGAGACGCGTTCCAGTAACCGGGACTGTTCCTCACTGACCTGACCCGCCCGCCCTTTAAGGAGGACTTGGATCTGCATGAGCACGGAGTTCATTGGACTCCGGATTTCATGCGCTACCATGGAGACGAAGTCGGATTTGAGCTGTTCCATCTTCTTGTGCGTCGTGACATCGTGCAGCACGGTGACTGTACCTAGGTTTCTGCCAAGGCGATCGCGAAAAGGGATGCATTGAACGCCCAAGACCATCTCTTCATCCGTGCTCAGGGATCCCTTACTGAATTCCCTGGTCAGTTCTACGAACTCATCTGCGGGCATGGCGAGCGCCTCACGGACCATCTGGTTGAACGCTTCATTGGTCACGATCTTGCCGAGAGGCTGCCCGATCACATCGGAACCGAGGCAACCGACCATTCGCATGAAGGAGGGATTTGCCAATGCGATGACCCCCTCTCTATCCGTGGCGACCACGCCCCCGGGTAGGTGGTTGATAAGTGCCCGGACCCGCGATTTTTCGGTAGCGACATCATGAAGCGTGCGGATATACTCCATTGCCTTTTTTATCACCAGCCGCAGCTCCTGCGGAGAGAAGGGTTTTGGGAGAAAATCAAAGGCGCCTTTCTTCATCGCCTCAATCCCGTGTTCGAGGGTGGCATAACCGGTGATGACGATGACTACCGTGTCCGGATGGGAGACCCCGATATGCTCCAAGGCCTCCAGCCCCGACAGCCCGGGCATCATCAGATCAAGCAACACGATATCATAGTGTTCGCTTTCAAGCATGCTCAGGCCTATCTCTCCCGACTCGGCCGAGGCTGCCAAGAAGCCTTCCTCAGCGAGCATTTTGATGCAGCCATCCCGGATCCGCTTCTCGTCATCCACCACGAGAACGCGAGGCCTCACATCGCCATCAACTTTCTCATCCGCACTCATGAATCCTATCCTCATATAAAACGAGTTGCTGATTGCTTGATGCTAAGAGTTGAATACTCCCAAAACCTGAATACCGATACCCGAAACCCGGCGCAGAGCGTCTCTGCCCCATCCGGCGGCCTCATTTTGCGAATCAAGCCTCAACGCACTTCGTATCACGCTATTCCCATCAGCTCATTTTGGTCGCTTCAAGCCACCCAAGCTATTTTCCTTTTATGACATTAGGCTTCCGCCGGTGTATAGAGGGGCAATTCAATCACAAAGGTGGTCCCGTTGGGACCTGTCTCCTTCACGAAGAGACTCCCCCCGTTTTCCTGTATGATCCCGATCGACGTGCTCAGACCCAGACCGGTGCCCTCTCCGGGCTTTTTGGTGGTGAAGAAGGGATCGAATATCTTTGACAGATTGGCATCGGGAATTCCGCAGCCCGTATCCTCCAACTCCAAGGTCACTTTCCTGGCCGGCTTGTCCCGCCGTGTCCGGAGGGTGAGGACGCCTTCGCCATCCATCGCACCCAGGGCATTCATGATCAGATTAATGATGGCCTGGCTAACCTGTTCCGTATCTACCTGGACCAGCATCATATCCTCGGCCATCTTTTTCACCACATTGACGTTCCTGAAGAGCCTCTGGTCGCGAATCAGCCCCAGGCTCTGCTGAACCAGCGTATTGAACTGGATAATGTTCTTGCTGGGAGCTGCCTTCCGGCTGTACGCCAGCAGATTTCTGACAATGACCTTGCAGCGGTTCGCATCCTCAATAATGTAACCGATCTCTTCCTTCATAGGATCGGTATCGGACAGCTTTTCCATGAGTAGGGTCGCATAGAACAGGATGCCGGTCAGGGGATTATTAATCTCATGGGCAACGCCTGCGGCGAGCTGACCCATGGATGCCATCTTTTCCGTCTGGATGAGCTGCGATTGGGCTTCCTTGAGTTTCTTTTCCACAGCGAGTCTTTCCCTGAGATCCGTATAGATCCCCATGGTGGCTACTTCCCGACCCTCTTCGTATATGATAGAGGCCGAGATTTCACCGGGGATTCGCTCCCCCTTCGAGTTGAGCACATCAATGGGTGTATTGGCGAGTTTGCCCTTTTCCCCGTACTCCGGGCTTCTCAGCATTTTCATAATGTCTCTTGCCACACCGGGCGGATACAGATCTTCGACACTATTTTCCTTCCAGACCCTCTGAATGGAATAGCCAAATAGTTCCTCTGCCGCGGGATTCATCAGAAGGATGTTTCCCTTCACATCCGCTGCCACAATGGCACTCACAGAACTCTGAATCACCTTCTCAAAGAACTCCCGGGTCTCCTTGAACTGCTTCTCCATTTTCTTGATGAACGTTACATCCCGCACACTCTCCATGATATAAGCGAGACTGCCGTCATCGCTGAAAATGGGAGAGAACACCCTGTCTTCCCAACGGACATCGCCCTCATCGTCGGTAGCGGTCGTGAGAACCGAATCGGTTTTTCCGCCGGCGATGACCCTGGGGAGAGGGCAGATATCGTCGGAGCAGGGCGCCTCCAGGTGGTAGAAAATTTCATAACACGACTTTCCCACGACCTCATCGTGGGTCAGGCCCATTTTGTCCAGAAAGATCTGATTGGCCGCCTTGATGATCCTATCCCTTGTGAGGATGAGGGTCGGAAACGACAAGGAGTCGAACACCTTGACCTTCCAAGGGACCTCATCCGCTGGGGTTCTGTCATGTGCTGTCATGAATGGCCTTCTCCCGTGGGTCCTTGCAATGGGTCCTGACGTCCGTCGGTATCTCGATGGCTTCAGATAAAACCGCGACAGCGTGTTGCGCCGTTTTGTGGGGCAGCACAAGATAGATGGATGACGCGGAGCACGCCCACAGGATAACCGGAATAGATTCACGCTCCAGGACGCCGAATACCAAATCGACGATGCCGTACCGATCACCATAGTGGGGTCCGTGAAAAAAGAGCATCTCAACGGGTGACACCCAGTGGATGCCTTCATCGTTTTCCAGAATGGGTTCGGACATATGCTCGAATTGGCTCCGGACCGCCGTTTCCATCCCGCTATCAATAAGGAGGTGGATGGTGATCCTCCCGTTTTCCGATCCCCGGGCCGTGACCAGCCGAAACTTAAGACCCGACGCGCCCAACTTCCGAAAAATCTGACCGCAGGCCGCTGTCCACTTCGCATCCGCTACCCACGAAAGGAGGGAAAGATCTGTCGCCTTTTTGAAGCCATAGGTCTTGAGTTTGGGTTCACAATAAACGGCAACGGTTTCCAAAGGTAAATCCCTTCATGGATTCAATGCTCATAGATTCGCAAGCATCCGGGGGGTTGAGGGTCCTGCTCAAATCGATTGCTGCCCAGCCGGCCAGGGGTAATGCGTGTGGACGGCATGGAGATCGGGGGAGCGGCTACGCCTGTCGAACGTGGACCGTGGATCTCAGCTGAACAGAATCCTTGGGGAAGGAAAAGAATTGGCTGAGGGCAGTCACTGCGGTCTCCAAATCCGTGTATCTCAGAACAAATGAGAGGGCGGCCAGTGATGACGAAAGATCGAGAATCGGGAGGTTCACCGCTCCGAGCGCCAGGAGCGAGATCCCCAGGACCTCCAACTGTGATTGATGGGGGAACATGGAGAGGAGTCCCACGGCCCCTGTGAAACGCGCCCGTCCCCTCAGCATCTCCTCTGATTCGATGAGCTTCCTCACACGCGTCTCGTGCCCAATGTCCACACAACAGGAGGTCACGGTATGCTCCCCGCTCCGGCCGATCGTGAGGAATACAATGGATATTTTCTCCTCAGTCAGGAGTCGACACAAGCGACCAGTCCCCTTTTCCCCCGATACGGGATCGACAACATGGATCCGCAATAACTTGCCGCTCACCTTGACCCCGCCGGTCTGTATCTTCTGAAAGTGCCCGGGCACGTGTACCCCCTCCCCAGTCCGGTTCGGCTGTGGTTACGAGTGGGCCGTGTGCTCTTTCACAATCTCCATCAGCTTGTCCAAATCAATCGGCTTGGGAATATAATCGTCAGCAAGCGACTTCTTCCCATCCCAGTGCGTATAGCTCGTGGAGGTGACGGCGGCCCCGACTGCGGTCAGCAATATGACCCTTATATCGCTGTAGTCCGGGTTGTTCTTGATCTCATCACATACCTGATAGCCGTTCTTGTTGGGCATCATGACGTCCAGGATCACCAGTTGCGGCTTCTCTTCCTTGATGCGGTCCCATGCCTCGTTGCCGTCATAGGCCTTGGCCACCCTGTAATCCTGGCTCTCCAGTTCCATGGAAACAGCTTCCACCAGATCCGGATCGTCATCCACCACCAAAACCATCTTTTTCTCGCTCATTTGTCCAACTCCTTTGTTCTATCAGAGAATTGTGTTATCTTCATGCCCGTATTGTTATCATCATCCCTCGTCAAAAAGGAGATGTTTTCTCCCACCCGACACATTTCTATTAACGGCTACACCTCGGGACGGGGGAGTAGTCCCGCACGATCTACAATTTCAGGCACCTTCTCTTCCCATTCAATGGCCATGATATGAAACCCGCTGACGCCCTCGACCTCCTTGAGCCGTTGGATAGACTCGACGGCTATGGTGAGGCCTTCCGCTGCCTGTTTCTCCTTGGGAACACCGGCGATGCGGTTCACCAGTTCATCCGGCACATCCATGCCCGGCACCTTGTTTTTCATGTATCGGGCCATCCCTGCGGACTTCATGGGCGTGATCCCTGCCAGGATATGGACCTTTTCGTGAAGCCCCCGCTCACAAACCTGCGCCATCCATTGTTCAAATTTGTCCAGGTTGTACACGCACTGGGTCTGAATAAAATCCACACCGGCTGCCACCTTTTTTGCAAGCCGGGGCACACGCAGTTCAAACGGGTCTGCAAAGGGATTGGCCGCCGCACCGATGAACATCTTCGGAGGATTTTCGATGTCGCCGCCTCCCTGGAACTTCCCTTCCTCCCGCATCTTCCTTACCATCTGCACCATTTGTACCGAATCGATGTCATACACATTCGCCGCCATGGGATGATCCCCGAATTTAGGATGATCACCTGAAAGGCAAAGCATGGTATCCACACCGTGGGAATAAGCACCGATGATATCGCTCTGCATGGCAAGACGATTCCGGTCCCGGGCGACCATCTGGAGGATCGGGCTCAGGCCCATCTGCCGGATAAAAATGCACGCTGCCATGCTCGACATCCTAACCACGGCTGTCTGGTTATCCGTCACGTTGATCGCGTCCACATACCCCTTGAGCATCGCGGCCTTTTCACGGATCTTGTCGGGAACAGCCCCACGCGGGGGACCGCACTCGGAGGTCACAGCCAACCCGCCCGTATTCAATACCTTTTCCAGTCGACTGTCTGTCTTCATAATGCCAAGTCCTCTCTGACTATCTTTCGCGGGCCGCCATCCCGGCTTGTTCGCCAGTCTCTGGCCGGCGTGATCTGCTCATAGCTTTTTTGCGTACCCAGCGCCTTCATCCGTTCCCAGATCAGGTGCCATGCACAGTCCACATCGGGATTGATTTCACATTTTCCACCGGCCGATCCGCCGCAGGGCCCGTTTAGTAGCCTCTTGGAGCACCTTGCGATGGGGCACACGCCGCCGGTCACCCCTAAAACGCAGTCTCCGCATCCCTGGCACCGCTCGGCCCATACGCCCTGGCGCTCAGAGGCACCCATAAAGGTGGTATTAAGCGCAGGGAAAACCGGCTTTTCCCTGAACCGCCTGGCGATCTCCTGAACGCCGCATCCGCAGGCCATGGAAAGCACCGCCTCCACCGCATCGATCTCCCTTACCAGTTCCTCCACATACTCCGGGTCGCACTGGCGCTCAAGGGTCACTTCCTTCACGTCCAGTACCCTTCCGGCTTTCATGGAGGCCACCTGAAGCGCTGAGGAGAGAAGACCGACCTCCTTCCTCCCTCCGGCCGCGCATACGGTGACGCATTCATTGCACCCCACCAGCAGAATGCGCTGGTAAGGGGCTACATACCCGATTAGTTCCTCCATCGGCTTACGCTCAGCAGTAATCATAGGTTCTGATTCCCCTCCATCTCTCCGGGTCAACCCGCGGCGGACCGGGCAGTGGCTCCTATAAACGACTTCACCGGGTTTGGCCCTTGTTCTCGAATTTTTTCAGTAAAGTCGGAGGCCGTCCGCGCAAAACGTTCACCCATTCCGGCAGACATGGTGATCATTTCCAGCCTCTCTCCTCCGATGCCGATCTCATCCAACAGCCTCTTGACGTATGCCACACGTCTGGCCGCTCGCATATTCCCGTTCTTGAAATGACAGTCTCCTTCCAGACAGCCTGCCACATATACGCCGTCAGCGCCCTTCTGGAATGCCTTCATGATGTGAATGGCATCCACCTTCCCTGAACAGGGAACCCGGATGATATGAACATTGGGAGGATAGGAAAGCCGCCTGCTTCCTGCCATGTCTGCTGCTGTATACGAACAGTAGTGGCAGCAAAAGGCAACGATCACCGGTTCAAATGCATTTGCCATTATATCACCCTTTCCAGAAGTCCGTAAAGTTTTGCCGTAATCTGATCATCTTCGTACTGCATGAGTTGAATTGCCTTGGCAGGACACTCTGCCGCACACACGCCGCACCCATGACATTTTGCCGGTTCGATTTCCGAGTAGCCTTCAGCATTGATGAACGGCACGCCAAAGGGACAGGCCCTCACACATATGAGGCAGGCCGCGCATCTATCTCCGTCCACCCGTGCAACAGCCGCACCCAGATCCATGGTATCCTTGGCCATGAGCGTCATGGCCCTCGCCGCCGATGCATGGGCCTGGGCCACGGATTCGCGGATGGTTTTAGGTGAATGGGCGGTACCCGCGACAAAAAAGCCCGGCACCGGCAGATCCACAGGCCTCAGTTTGACGTGGTCCTCCAGGAAGTATCCATCGGTTGTTCTCGGCAGACGAAAGATCATGGAGAGTTCCTCCGTCACCTCGTCGTCGGCGATCAGCCCGGTGCTCAGGATGAGACAATCCGCGGTCAGTTCCACCTCTCTCTGCAGAATCGGTTCGTTGAAAAGGACAGAGAGTTGATCGCCTTGGGCCCTGACATTCGGCATATGATCCACATCATATCTGGCAAATATCACTCCGCGGGATCGGGCCTCCCGGAAGGCGTCCTCCTGAAATCCATAGGTTCTCATATCGCGGTAGAGGACCGTTATCTGGGCCTCCGGGTTGAGTTCAAGGATTCGCAAGGCGTTTTTCACAGCGGCCTGACAACAGATCCGTGAGCAGTTGGGGTTCTCCTTTGTGCGGGAGCCCACACACTGAATCATCACAATCCTGTTCCAACTCCGGACTTTTTCGGGTGCATCCTCGATAACACCTTCCAGATCGAGCTGCGTCAGGACCGCCTTGTGTTCATCAAGAAGGTATTGGCCGGGCCGGTTGGGGACAGCCCCTGTGGCAAGGATCGTGACGCCATGCTCGATCTGCCGGTACTGCCATCGCGGGCCGATCTGAAGGCCTGTCTTGAAGAAACCGGGCATCCCCGAGTGATCGACAATCATGGCATTGGTCATCACCTGGATGTTGTCGTGCTGAAGTGTCTTTTGTACGAGCGCCTCCATATAGGCGCGCACATCCTCCCCCTCCAGGGTCTTGCGAATCTGCGTGGCCACCCCTCCCAAGGCGTTCGACTTCTCCACCAGGAAGACCTTCAACCCTTGGTCGGCAAGACCCAGGGCCGCATTCATCCCGGTCACGCCTCCGCCGACCACCAGGACGGATTTATTTACGGGAACCGTATGTCCCTTCAATGGATGCGTAAGAGCGACACTGCACGCGGCCATTCGAATCAGATCTTTGGCCTTGTCCAAGGCATCCCCGGGCCGATCCGCATGGACCCATGTGTCCTGATCGCGGATATTGGCAATCTCCAGCAGGTACTTGTTCAGCCCTGCCCTTCGAACCGTATCCTGGAAAAGGGTCTCATGACTCCTGGGCGAACACCCCCCGATGACGACCCTGTTGAGGTCATAGGCCTTTATCTCAGACACTATCCTGGATAACGCGTCCCTGCCGCAGCCATATCCGATCCTTTCCGAGGAAACCACGCCGGGAAGGCCCCTGGCATATTTCACTACCTCGTCCACATCAATGACGCCGCCGATATTATTGCCGCAGTCACAGACGAAGATTCCTATGCGCGGATCGAGCCCCCTGACGTCCTTTTCAGGAGGGAACGCCTCTGAATCTTTTTCCTTTTTCGGCGAAACGGTCAGGTTTGTGGACGCCCGGTGCGCAGCGGCGCTTGCCTGGACCATGGTTTCAGGGATGTCTTTCGGCGCTTCAAAGAGACCGCAGACATATATGCCGGGCCTCGAAGTGGTCACTGGATCAAAGCTGCTGGTTTTCGCGTAGTTGTGGCGGTTCAATTCGATTCCTAATTCCCCAGCAAGCGCCACCACATCTGGAGAGACCCGGAACCCCGTGGATAGTACCACCATGTCGAAGCGTTCCCTTTTAGGGAGGCTGCTGTCGGCCGTTAAATAGGTGATGGAAAGATCGCCCGTATCAGGAATCTGATCTACCGTATGAGGTCGGCTGCGAACAAAGCGGATGCCGTATTCATTTTTGGCCCTCTGATAATAGCGTTCGTAATCCTTGCCAGAGGTTCGCATATCCATATAAAAGAGGGTGGCTTCAATGCCATCGCCGAACCGTTCCTTCGTGACGACGGCCTCCTTAATGGCATACATGCAGCAGACGCTCGAACAGTAGGATACGTAAGGGGGCCTGGCGCCCCGTGATCCCACGCATTGAATCCAGGCGATCGTTTTCGGAGCCTTCCCGTCCGAAGGACGCACCAGTACCCCGCCGGTGGGCCCGGACGCGGAGAGGATCCGCTCATAGTCATAGCCCGTTATCACATTGGGGTACATTCCGCTCCCGAAATCGGTGAGCACGTCGGGATTGAATAGCTCGGCACCGGTGGCGAGAACAATGGCCCCCACGGCCATCGACCGGTTCCGGTCAACGTCGTCCGGGATGATGGCCCCGGCCGGACATACCTTGACAAGGGCCTCGATATCGCTGCACTTCGTCATATCGATGGAATAGGCGTTGGGAGTGGCCTGGGGATAGCGCATGCACGTGGGCGCCCGATGGTCCAGCCCCGGCGTGAACCGCACGCACTCGGGAAACGCCTTCAGACACGCACCGCATGCCGTGCACCTGCTTACATCAATAAAGCTCGGCCTGGTGTGAAGCGATACGGTGAAATTCCCTGCGTCGCCCTTCACTTCGGTGACCTGCGTCATGGTGAGGAGTTCGATATGAAGGTTGCGGCCGCTTTCAGACAGGAAAGGGGATATGGTGCATAAATCACAATTATTGGTGGGAAAGGTCCTGTCCAGCTGCGTCATGAAACCGCCGATGGAATATGCCTTGTCCACAAGAACCACATCTCGTCCGGCTTCGGCCAGATCGAGGGCGGCCTTGATCCCCCCCATCCCGCCGCCCACCACAAGTACTCGATTGCTTGCTGAGGAACTCATCTGGTTACTCATTTTAACCCTTTTCTCTCATCCCGCGCAGGCGGAACCTGCGTGTTTCTGATTATTGTGACTAGACGCCTTTATGATCCCTGAGGGTTCCAGACGCATTCCTACATACCGGCGTGCTCCAGAATAGCGGGGATCACGTGTTCCCAGCCGAGCGCGTCGATCTGCACACCCTGTGAAAGCCCCTTCAGGCTTTTGATAGTCTCTGCGGCGATCTTGATACACTCCCCGGTCCGGTCTGAAGACTTTCTAATCCGGGTGATCAACTCCTCAGGGAGATGGGCGCTGGGCTCATTGATCGAAATGTACCTGGCGATCCCCACGGACTTGAGGAGAAAGACCGTCGGAATGATGGGCACCCCCAGTGCACCGGCGCCTTCCATGAATTTGGCGAACCACTCCACGTCATAGACCGGCGGCGCAACGATGAACTCGGCTCCTGCCGCTATCTTCTGTTCAGCAGACGCAATCTCCCGTTTCATCTCCTCTTCATCCACGCAAGGCGCGACCGTGCAACCCACCGTAAAACTGGGCGCCCCCTTCAGTTCAAATCCTGCCATATCGATCCCATCCTCAAGTGATTGAACAGCCTTCAGGAGGCCGATCTCATCGAGATCATTCACTGCTTTGGTTTCAATGTGATCTCCGAAACTGACGTCCTCGCCCGGGACGACAATGAGATTCTGGATGCCCAGAACATGGGCCGAGAGGATCTCCCCCTGCAGGGCGACCCGGTTTCTGTCTCTGAAACAAACCCGGATAATCGCCTCAAGCCCCTGTTGCTGCATGAGCACGCCGCCGCCCAGGGCGCTGATTCTCATTGCATCCTTGTCCATGTCAGGAACAACGACCGCATCGACGGTTCCCTTGATTCGCCGCGCGTTGTTGATCAAATCGGAGATATCCACCCCTTTGGGGGTATCCATCTCGGCCAGGACAACAAATTCACCCGCCAGCAGTCTTTTTCTGAAACTCATATACTTTTCCCTTCTTTAAGATTAATAGTGAAATCGAAGCCCGTTCTCCCGCCGGAAATCGATCCCATCCGTCGATATCGGCCTCAATTCCAATGCGGATCGAAAGGTCAGCCCGGCGACCGCCCTGTCTCAACAACGGGTCCTGCATCGAAGATGGGCTGTCTGCGGACATTAGCGAGGCATGCCAGCACATTTTATGCCAATCAAGGGCTGCGCCAGCGGGAGAGCGCTGCTGCATCACACCGAATCCGAGGGGGTTCGGCAACAACCTGCTGTTGTTTCAGTTTGTTTATGGGTACAACCCTCAAACAGAAAAGGCATGCAAGGAGCTGGATCCGCTTATTTGAGAACGCCCTTTCGCCGCAAGACGTGCCGCAATAGCCCTGCATATATGCAATATTTCAGGCAGGGAAATCGCATAGACGCAGTATCAAGATAAAGGGTCCGAATGCCCGTCCCGGTAATAGAAGAGCGTCCCTCATTTGAAAGAGGATCGCACAGGAGACCCATTCTTCCTATCAGGCTGTCGGACTTTGTTGCTAAGTTATTAAAATCATTAGATGTGGCATTTAGCCCCAAAAAATTAAATGCCGTAAAATCAAGTACTTATTACACGCCATTACTGCAAGACCGACAAACTGATAGGAGAAAGAAAACGCCGCCCTTCTCGGCCGGCTTAGGTCAAATAGAACGGGCCTTCCCCACCATGGCGTTCTTCGCGGCAAGATGCTTGGGCGCGGGATTGCATCTGTGCAACAATTCGCAACCTGAGACAATCGCCGGGATGCAGTTCTTCCTGTCTGACGTATTTTGGATACTATAATGGATCGGGGCGGTATGACAATACACAAGAGCCTGATCGATTTCAACTGTAATCGATCAGGCCGACATCAACGTCATCATTTTCCAATGGCCCCAGAGCGGCAAAGGAGATCCCGCGCTCCCGGAACGTGCTGCTTGCAACCGCCACCACGTCACCCATACTGACCTGCTCCAGACCGGAGACCAATTCCTCGTAGTCCACATGCCGTCCGAAGGCAAACTCGTTTTTTGCCATACGCATCATCCGGTTGTCGGCGCTTTCAGAACCCAGGTATATGCCGCCGATGAGATGTTCCTTGGCCTCTGCCACTTCCGTGCCGGTCAGTTCGCCTCTGCAAAGTTTCACGATCTCCTTCTGGATCGTTTGGAGCACGAGATTGAGGCTCTTCGGTTCTGTGGCCGCGTAAATCCCCAAAAGGCCCGCATCCACATAGGTCGACAGGAAGGAATAAACGGAATAGGCCAGCCCCCGTTTTTCCCGGATTTCCTGGAAAAGACGGGAACTCATGTTTCCCCCCAGGATGGTGTTGAATATGGCGCATGCAAATCGTTTCTCATCCAACTGGGAAGGGGCCTTTCCCCCCAGACAGATGTGAACCTGTTCCAGGGACTTGTGATGCGTGGAAAATCCCCCTTTGGATAGGGGTGCGCTGCGAGCGGAACGGTTTTCTCCGGTGGTGGGTAGGGTCTCGAAAAGGGGTTTAAAAAAGGAGACCATTTCGGGGTGGTCCACCTCCCCTGCCGCCACCACGAGGATCTCCTCCGGGACATAGGATTTTTGGATGTAATTAAGAATGGTTTCCTTGCTGATGGCGGATACGGTCTCCCCGGTCCCCAGGATCGGCCAGCCGATGGGATGACCATCCCAAAAAAGCTCGGTGAAAAGGGTATGGAGGTTATCGTCCGGGGTATCTTCCATCATGTTGATTTCCTGAAGGATGACCTCCCGCTCCCTCTCCATGTCGATGGAATTGAAAGTCGAATTCAGGAATATGTCGGAGAGGATTTCGGCCAGGCGGCCAAAATGCCTCCCCAGGACCCTCCCGTGAAAGCAGGTGTTCTCTTTCCCGGTGAAGGCATTTGAAAGACCTCCAATAATATCCAGTTCCTTGGCGATCTGGAGGACGTCGCGTCGGCGGGTCCCTTTGAAACTCATGTGTTCGATAAAGTGGGAAACGCCGTTCTCCGCACGGGTCTCGTCGCGCGATCCGGTATTCACCCATATGCCTAATGAAACCGATCGCAGGTGCTCCACCCGTTCGGAGATGATCCTGACGCCGTTGTCGAGTACCGTTTTATGGTACATTATCGAGACTTTCTCCCAAAGCGGCCTTTCGCGACAGGCGTATCCTCCCGTCGTTCCCCACCTCGAGAACCTTGACCAGCACCTCATCCCCTTCGTTGAGCACGTCCGTCACCTTGTTCACCCGCTCTTCCGCGAGCTGGGATATGTGGATCAGGCCGTCCGTACCGGGGAAGATTTCCACAAAGGCGCCGAAATCCATGATCTTGACCACTTTCCCCATATACAGCTTGCCCACCTCTGCCTCCTGGACGATGGCCCGGATCATCTTGATGGCCGCGTCGCTGATCTCCTTGTCCGGAGAGGAAACCGTAACCGTTCCCTCATCATCCACATCGATCCTTGCGCCGGATGAATTGGAGATCTCCCGGATGGTCTTTCCCCCCGGACCGATGAGGACCCGGACCTTTTCAGGGCTGATCTTGACCGTGGCAATAATCGGGGCATACTGCGACACATCCGCCCTGGGCCGGGAAATGGCCTTCTCCATCTCATCCAGGATAAAGAGTCGACCTTCTTTCGCCTGCTCGAGGGCCTTCTCCATGATCTCCCGGGTGAGCCGTTCAATTTTAATGTCCATCTGCAGGGCCGTCACCCCGTCTCGCGTGCCGGTGACCTTGAAGTCCATATCCCCGTAATGGTCTTCATCACCGATGATATCGGTCAGCACCACCATCCGTTCACCGTCGCTGACAAGGCCCATGGCCACTCCGGCAACCGGCGCCTTGATAGGGACGCCCGCATCCATGAGTGAGAGGCAGCCGCCGCACACGCTGGCCATTGAGGACGAGCCGTTGGATTCGAGGATTTCCGAAACCACCCGGATACAGTATTGAAAGTCTTCCTTTTCCGGCAGGATGGGAAGAAGTCCGCGTCTGGCCAAGGCGCCGTGGCCGATCTCCCTGCGACCCGGACCGCCCAGCCGCTTGGCCTCGCCCACACTGTAAGGCGGAAAATTATAGTGAAAGATAAATGAGCTGAAATAATCGCCGTAGATCGATTCAATCCTCTGTTCATCCCGTTCGGTTCCCAGTGTGGTCAGGACCATGGCCTGGGTTTCACCCCGAGTAAACAGGGCAGATCCGTGAATGCGGGGCAGGAGCCCCACCACGCAGTCGATTGGCCTCACCTGGTTGAACGGGCGTCCGTCGATGCGTTTTCCCTCAGACAGCATCATCTCGCGCACCATGGTCTTTTCGAGAGAATGCACGCCTTCCTTGATCTCTGATTTCCTTCCTTCATACTCGGCAGAGAGCAGCTCAACGGTTTGGATCTCAGCCTCACTTCGTTTCCGTTGCCGTTCCATCTTGTCTGCCGTGGCAATCACTTCCTTCAACAGAGGGGCGGCGATTTCCCTGATCCTGGCCTCGAAGGCTGCGTCCGTCTCGGGCGGGGGAATCATCCGCTTGAGCTTGCCGACCTTGGCCTTCAGTTGCTCCTGCATATCCAGCATCGGCTGAATGGCCTCATGACCGTAGAAGATTGCCTCGATCATGTCAGCCTCAGAAACAAATTTGGCCCCTGCCTCAACCATGACAACGCCGTCCCGGTTCCCTGCAACGATCAGATTGATATCGCTCTCAGCCTGCTGACTGATCGTGGGATTGGTGATGAACCGGCCGTCGATTCTGCCTACCCTGACCCCGGCGATCGGCCCGGAAAAAGGGATATCCGAAATCTCAAGTGCGGCAGAAGCCCCTAACATGGCCAGCATATCCGATTCATTTTCCTTGTCCGTGGAGAGTACCGTTGCAATGACCTGGGTCTCGAAATGGTAGTTTTTGGGAAACAGGGGCCTGAGCGGCCTGTCTATCAATCGAGACGTGAGCGTCTCCCTTTCACTCGGCCTTCCCATGTCCCTTCGGAAAAAATTGCCCGGAATATTGCCGCCGGCATAGGACATTTCCTGATATTCAACGGTCAAGGGGAGAAAATCGATCCCTTCACGGACCTCGTCTGTGGAAACCGCCGTCACCAGGACCACGGTCTCCCCGTAGGTCACCACCACAGAGCCGCTCGCCTGCTTTGCGACCCTACCCGTCTCCACATTCAGCGGCTGACCATTTATCTCAATAGAACTGCTCGTTATCATAGTTTTCTCTATCCTTTCACTATATTGGACCTATTTTCAGCATTACATCCTACTTTCGAATGCCAAGTTCTCCGATCAGACTCCGGTATTTCTCCGCATCTTTCCTTTTCAGGTAGTTGAGGAGCCTTCTCCTCTGGCCGACCAGTTTCAACAGGCCCCTTCGTGAATGGTGATCCTTCTTGTGGACCTTGAAATGATCGGTGAGGTATTGAATACGACTGGTAAGCAAGGCGATCTGGACCTCGGTTGAACCGGTATCCTTTTCATGGACCTTAAACCGCTCAATAACTTCCTTTTTTGCTCCGGCTGACAAAACCACTTTTCGTACCTCCTCTGTGTTATGTGATATGAATTGTGACCTCTTTTCCTATGGCGCAGCGAACTGCCCCCTGCCCCTTGCCGTCTCCGCTATGACGAAAATACTCTCTCTATGTCGATCCTGCCGTGGCCGCCGCCATTCCCGACCGTGACCTGCAGAATTGCGACAAGCCCTCCGCCGCTGACAAGCTTGACCCGTCCCTCATGAAGATCCGGGCCGACGTCGGTCTTTGGATCGAACCCTGACGTCAGTTCCTCCCAGGCCGGTCGGCAACCCTGCCGCACCTTTCCAGCCGTCTTTGCGCTGACAACAATCTCCCCCATATGGGGGATTGCATCCCGCATGGGAAGGATCCTCTCTGACAGGGACGGACCCTGGACCCCGCTGCCGATTTCCGCAGAGGAAAGGGCCTCCCCTACATGGAAGGGACCGCTTTTGATCCTGCGCAGTGATCGAAGGTGTCCACACGTGCCCAGGGCCTTTCCCAGGTCTGAGGCGAGGCGCCGCACATAGGTCCCGCTGGAGCACCGGATGTGCACTGTGATCTCCGGGAGCGCCATCGACAGGATCTCAAAGGAATGGACGGTGATCTCTCTCGCCCTGAGTTCCATGGCCTGGCCCTTCCTCGCCAGCTGGTAGGCCCGTTTCCCCTCGAATCTGACTGCCGAATAGGCCGGCGGCACCTGGCGAAGCTTCCCTACGAACTGCTTGGCTTTTTCCCTGACGTGTTCCAGGCTCATATCAGGCACCGCAGCAGCGGCCACCACCCTTCCGGTAAGGTCCAGGGTGTCTGTTTCAACGCCCAGTTCAAGGGTTGCCGAATACACTTTTTCACCCGGCATAATGAACTGAGAGAGCTTGGTCCCCTGACCCACAAGGACAATGAGCAACCCGGTGGCAAAGGGATCCAGGGTTCCGGCGTGCCCGACCTTTACCCGGTTTGCACCCTTGAATGCGAACCGGGTCTTCTTGACGACGCTATGGGAGGTTTCACCCACGCATTTATCGATCAAGAGTATCCCGTCAGTCGCAGGTCCCATCCAAAAACCGTTTGGCCTCTTTCAAAAAATCCGTGAGCGCAGCGGCCACAGGGCCGTGATAGGTGAATCCGGCAGCCCTGGCATGTCCCCCGCCGCCGAATCGGGACGCCAGTTGGGCTGCATTGACGCAGGTGTTGGACCGAAGACTGAACTTGCACGCGTTGGCGCCGGTTTCACGGATCAGGATCCCCAGCTCAACCCCTCTGATGAAACGGGGATAATCCACAAATTGCTCGCTGTCTGCCTCATGGGCCCCGGCCTCCTCGAACATCTTGCGCGTCAGGGTCATGATGGCAATCTGTCCCTGATGGGCCAGGTGGATAGTATCCAGGGCCGTTTTCAACAGCCGAAGCCGAGGCATGCTGTGGTTGTCCATCACCCTTCGAGATATCTCCCAGGGGTCCGCGCCCCGATCCACCAGGTCGGCAGCCGCTCTCAAAGCCCTGGCCGTGGTATTGGCATATCTGAAAGAACCGGTATCCGCCTGTATGGCCGCAAAGAGGTTCCCGGCCACATCGGGGCCTATGGGAAAGCCGGCAGCCCGAATCACCCCGAATACCAGTTCGCCGGTAGACGAACTCTCCGGTTCAATCAGGTTCAAGGTTCCGAAGTGATCGTTGGTTTCGTGGTGGTCGATATTGATCAGGGGCAGATGATCCTTCAATTGATCGGCAAGGTTTCCCAATCGCTCCTTTTCTGCACAATCCAGAACCACCGCGACATTAAAAGCCGTGCCGGGGTCCAATCGGGTGACGACCTGCCCCGCTCCCTCCAGAAAACTGAGAGGGGGGAGAAGCGGCTCCTGGGACAGGAGCGTCGCCTCCTTCCCTGCATCGGACAGGCTCTTCCCGAGGGCCAGCATGGAACCGATCCCGTCCGCATCAGGGTCCTTGTGGGTCATGAGGAGAAAACGATGCTCGTCAGTCAACACGGCCGCTATCGTATCGAGAGACGTCATGACGGGCCTTTTTCAGAAGCACCTATTTCCTCGAATACCCGTTCCATATGGCTTCCCGCTTCCAGGGACGCATCGTGAACAAACAAGATCTCCGGCACGTAACGGAGTTCCATCCGGGTCCCGATCTGTTTCTTGATAAAGCCCCTGGCGCTGTTCAGGCCTGCCAGAGCTTTTTCTACCTGTCCCTCCCCGCCCAGGACGCTGTAAAAAACCTTCGCCTGCTTCAGGTCGTTGCTGAGCCGGATTCCGGTCAGGGTGACGCCTTGGACCCTTGGGTCTTCGACTTTTTCCAACAGGAGAAATGCCATCTCCCTCAGGATCAGGTCTCCTACCCTCGTGGCCCGTTTCCCTGCCGCCATTCCTGCTTCCTCAATTCCTAACGCGGCCTGACCGCCGCAACTAATCCCGCCATGCGGGACTCACACAAAGACACACAAAGGATTTTTTTTGAAAATAAACGGGAACACGCCCTTTTCTCTATGTTCTTTGTGGCTCCGTGTGAGTCTATAAAATATAGGCCTACTGAGATACAAACAGATTTTCTTGTTTTTTGTTACAGGGTTATTGGAAATAAGGGCCTAAATTCGGCATCACAGATTGATAATGTCCATTTCCGTATTCACGATCTGAGCGAGGTAGAGGGCGTCGAGGAAATCGAGTATATGATTCAAGGAGGCGTCAATATGACGCCGATCATTCCCTACGGCACTGATCCCCAACTCGATTTTCTGCCATTTATCGTTGGATCCGACTTCTGCAATGGAGACATTGAACCTGGCCTTTACTTTGTCCACCATGCTCCTGACCACCTTCCGCTTTCCCTTGAGAGAACGGTTGTCAAAAAGCATAAATTCTATCTTGAGGGTCCCCACCACCATATACTAAAGCTCTGCGGCCACCTCTTTGACCTCATAAACCTCAAAAATATCAGAGGGCTTGATGTCGCTGAAGTTCTCCAGACCGATGCCGCATTCATAACCGCTCTGGACCTCCTTGACATCTTCCTTGAATCGTCTGAGGGAGGCGAGTCTGCCGTCAAAGATCACCACATCGTCACGCAACAGCCGCACGTTTGCATTTCTGTCCACATGTCCGTCTGTAACCTGGCATCCGGCGACCGCGCCCACTTTCGGCACCCGGAATATCTCCCTCACCTCTGCCCGGCCGATGACATGCTCCTCCAGGACCGGGGCCAGCAGACCGGCCATGGCGAGACGGATATCGTTGATGGCATTGTAGATCACATCGTAATACCGGATATCAACATCCTCCCTGTCCGCAACTTCAACCACGCGGGGGTTGCCTCTCACATTGAATCCGATAATAATCGCCCCCGATGCGGCAGCCAGCATGACATCCGATTCCGTAATGGCGCCCGTCCCTGAATGAATAATATTCAGCTTGACCGCTGGTGTGCTCTGCTTGACGAGTGATTCGGAAAGCGCCTCTGCAGACCCCTGGACATCGGCCTTTAAGATGATGTTGAGTTCCTTTATATCCCCCTTGTTGATCCTGTCGAAAAGATCGTCGAGGCTGACCGGTCCGCGCCTGGCCATCTCCTGCTTCTGGGGCCTGGTCTTTCGGTGTTCAATGATCTGTTTGGCGGTCTTTTCATCTTTTACCACAATAAATTCATCTCCTGCCATGGGTACTCCTGAAATGCCGTACAACTTGACAGGAACGGACGGACCTGCAATTTTCATTTTCCGTGCCCGATGATCCAGCATGGCCCTGACGCGGCCAAAATAATCCCCGCAGACAAATTGATCGCCCTGCCGGAGCGACCCGTTCTTGATGAGGACCGTGGCCTCGGGGCCGCGACTCTTATCCAATTCCGCTTCGATCACCGTGCCCCTCGCGTCTCTGTTGGGGTTGCCCCTCAACTCGAGCATCTCAGACTGCAAGAGGATCAGGCCCAACAAATCGTCGATGCCCTGGCCCGTCTTGGCGGAAATAAAGGCCCACAGGGTTTCGCCGCCCCATTCTTCAGGCGCGAGATCCAGTTCTGCCAGTTCTCTTTTTACCTTGTCGGGCTCAGCGTCCGGCTTATCCATCTTGTTGACGGCGACAACGATCGGAATGCCGGCCGCCCGTGCGTGATTGATCGCCTCCTTGGTCTGCGGCATGGCCCCGTCGTCCGCGGCCACCACCAGCACAATGATATCGGTGACCTTTGCCCCCCTCGCCCGCATAGCCGTAAAGGCCTCATGCCCCGGGGTATCCAGAAAAACGATATCGCCCCCGTCAGTCTTCACGTAATAGGCCCCGATATGCTGGGTAATGCCCCCGGACTCTCCGCCGATGATATTTGATTTACGGATATAATCGAGAAGCGAGGTCTTACCGTGATCCACATGCCCCATGATGGTCACCACAGGGGGTCGTGGAACCAGGTCCTCAGGTCGATCCACCACATCTTCAAAGAGACTCTTTTCCTCGAATGTGTCCAATTCCAATTCAAAGCCCAATTCCTCTGCAACAACCGATGCGGTCTCAAAATCTATCGGTTGATTGACGTTGACCATGGCGCCCAGTTTGATGAGCCGCTTCATCAGTTCAGTGGCCTTTGTCCCCATGGCCTTGGCCAGATCGGTAACCGTCACCGTCTCCTGGACCCCGATCTTTCGCTTGATGGCCTTGGGAACGGTAATCTCGGTATGCCTCAGTTTCCGGACCACCTCTTTTCCCTTTTTGCCGGTCTTCGCCCCCTTGGGCCTTCGGGGCTTGCCATTGTAGAGATCGGCCCGCTCATAGACTTCCTTCTTTCGTCGCCGGAATGTGCCCCGGTCAGGCGCCTCTTCGACCGTCAGCACCTTTTTTTCCTTCTTCTTTTTAAAAGCCTTCCCTTTTTTCGGTTTTTCTTCCTTTTCCTCAAAGGCCCCCGGGGGGGCTTTCGGCGCTGTTGGTTCAGGGATTACGGCCGAGACCTTCTCTTCAACCTGCTTAGCCAGAATGTCCTTCAGGGGTCCTTCTTCCGGCCGCATGATAATCTTGGCCGGCCGTTCAACCTTTCTCTTTTTCCCCTTCTTAGGCCTTGGTTTGCCCTGTTTATCACCCGTGACGACCTCTTCTTCCGTGGCGGCCGGTTTCGGCTCCTCGGGTTCAGGTTCGACCCGGGCGGGTTCTTCAGCGACCGGTATCTCTATCCCTTCCGCCGGCGCCGCAGGAGCGGGGGTGGGCTCCTTGGGTTCAACTTCCGCCTCGGCCGCCGCCTCAACAGGAAGACTTTCTTCAATTTCCGGGAACGCTTCCGGTTCAGGTTCCTCTTCTGCCGTGACTTCGGGGGGAGCCTGCTCGACAACGACAACCTTTTTGCGCCTGCGAATCACCGTCGGTTTGATCCGCTTTTCTACAACCACCTCCGACACGGTGCCGCCCGCAATGATCTCTCTTGCCTTGACAATCAAGGGTTCGTCAAGCGTACTCATGTAATTCTTGACGTCCAGCCCTCCGGCAATGAGCTTGTCTACCAAACTCTTGCTGTCCATGTCGAGTTCTCTTGCTAATTCATAAACTCTGACTTTAGCCATCGATTCCCCCAAATCAATTCATTATGGTTCGCACACCACCCTCATTTTTCCATTCAGTGATTCCCGCACGGTTGAACACGAAAAAAATCGGGATGAACCGCAACAACGTCCCCCGCCCTGAACGCCCTCTTCAGGCGCTTGTTCGTCTTGAGGGACTTCACGCAGGATTCAGCCGGACAGACATAAGCCCCGCGGCCTGCGCCTCTCCCTCCCGCATCCCGAATAACCCACCCATCGGCATTCAGGATGAGTCTAACCAGATCTTTCTTATCCCGTTTGGTATTGCAGGATATGCATGTTCTTATCGGTATGTGCCCTTTTCCTCTACTCATCCGCACTTTTCGATGTTTCGGGTTCCCGATCGTCGTCCTCGACGACGTCCTCCACCTGAGAGGTTTCCGTCGCCTCATCTCCAGATGCCGTGTTTAATTTTTCGTGGTCGGATGTCTCCTGCGTCTCAGTTTGAGAATCCGGATCGGACAAGGATGGTGGCGATTCCGGAGATGCTTCGGCTTTCTCCTCTATCGCTCCGTCCGGTTCTTTGCCCGCCGCTTTGTGCATCCCCGTGTCAGGCGCCTCTGCATCCTGCCGCTCGCTGACGTACCGGATAGCCTCGTCAATGAGAGTCTCTGCCTTGGCCTCTGTCATCCCTTTGACGGCGAGAAGGTCCTCGACCGAGGCGCCGGCCACATCTCCCACTGATTTGAAGTCCGCCTCATAGAGATCGGTCGCCCGCTTTTCCCCGATCCCATCCAGGTCCAAGAGCGACCGGTATCCGTCCTTGAGCGCCGTATTATAATTGGTTTCTCCCACAACATCCAGCCTCCACCCTGTCAGTCGGGAGGCCAGGCGCACATTCTGCCCCCGTTTTCCAATGGCCAGGGACAACTGGTCATCCGGGACCACCACCTCCATACTGCGGTTGTCCTCATCCACAATAACCCGCGTGATATCGGCCGGGGCCAGGGCGTTGCATATGAATTTCGCCGCATCCGGATCCCAGGTGACGATGTCGATCTTCTCACCGCGCAGCTCCTGGACCACAGCCTGAACCCGTCTCCCCTTCATGCCCACGCACGCCCCCACAGGATCCACATCCGGATCCTTGGATGCCACCGCAATCTTGGCCCTGCTTCCCGGTTCCCGCGCCACCTGCACAATTTGAACAATACCCTCGGAAATTTCAGGGACCTCGTTTTCAAAGAGGCTCGCCAAAAAATTGGGATGGGTCCTGGAAAGAATAATCTGCGGTCCTCGACTGAACTGCTTCACCTCCAGAATAAAGGCCCTGATTCGATCTCCCTGTCTGTAGGACTCCCTCGGGATCTGCTCCTTCTGGGGGAGTTCGGCCTCTGCCCGCCCCACATTGACAATGATGGCTCCCCTGTCGAATCGCTGCACAATCCCATTGAGGATCTCGCCGCGGCGATCTTTGAAATCATCATAGACCATATCCCTCTCTGCCTCTTTCAACCTCTGCATGATGACCTGCTTGGCAGACTGGGCGGCAATTCGACCAAAGGCGTCGGTATCCATCTTGATTCCGAGGCTGTCTCCCAATTCGGATTCGGGATCCACGTCCTGGGCTTCCTTGAAGGATATCTGAAGGTGTTCGTTTGTCACCTCTTCAACCACTTCCTTAAATTCAAAGGCCTCAATCTCCCCGAGTTCCTCATTGTAATTGACCTCCAGATCGTAATCGGGGCCGAATTTCTTGCGGGCCGCCACCTTCACCGCCTCCTCGAGCGCCCCGATCAACACATCCTGCTCAACGCCCTTTTCACGACTTACTTGATCAATAACCCTCTTCAAATCCGAAATCATACCATTCGCTCCATCAGCACACTGAATTCTTTAAGGTCTTTGAAAGGCGGTCCATGCCGCTTTCTCCATTGAATCACGGTCTGTTCAACCCGGGCAGGATCGAGGCCCTCAGGATCAACAGAAACAGGTCTAGAGGGGAGGACGGATTCAACGCCCTCATTTCAATCCCTAAAATCATAGATCAGATTGGCTTTTTCCACGTCCCCATAGAGAAGCAGAAAACGATCGTTGTTTGCAGTCACGCACAGCACGCCGTCTTCAAAGGACTCCAGTTTTCCTTTAAAATTGCGCCGGCCGTCAACGGGGGCCGCCATCCGGATGTTGACATCCTTTCCGACGGCATGGGCAAAATCCTTTTCCTTTTTAAGAGGCCTGTTGAGACCCGGGGAGGATACCTCCAGGACATACGGCTGCTGAAAAAAATCCTTGACCTCAATCAGATCCTCGATCTCTCTGCTCACCCGGACGCAGTCATCCAGGGTAATCCCCCCATCCCTGTCCGCATAGATTCTGAGGACCCATCTTCCCCCTTCTGAAAGATACTCAACGTCGACAAGCTCGATTTCCATCTCATCCAGAATCGGTTCTATGAGAAGACTTACCTCTCTGACCGCCTGCGTATACATCCTCACATCATCCTGAATCACATGGGCACAAGGCGCAAGGCCTGAGGTGCAAGGTTGAATGGTTCACAGCCTGACCGCGCGGCATCTCCAGCCGGGACCCGGCGTTGGGGACCCGTGCCTGAAAATAAAAAAAGCGGGCCACCCTGCCCGCTTCCCCACTGCAGACTCAATTGTAAAGCGCTTTCTTACATAAGGTCCTTTGAGCAAAAACCGATAAGGAATTATGAAAAACCAACGCAGTATCCGCAATTTGAAGTAGATGAACCGCAGCAAAAAGCGTCCAATAACCTCAAAAAGGGGGAATCAGGCCCGACCTGTCAGAAATGAATGGAGCGGGCAACGGGGCTCGAACCCGCGACACCAAGCTTGGGAAGCTTGTACTCTACCAACTGAGCTATGCCCGCTCAAACCATCATTTCAGCCCGTTCGTTGGTGAGAAGATAATATAGTTAATCTTAGCAGTCAAGAGATATTTTGACCTTCCAAGACCCGCCATTGCAAAAAACTTGACATTCATCAGCGACAAAAATAAAATCTCTCCAAAATTCCCCATATCCTGAAATAAGTTACAGGACATCTTTACGAATCTCTTAATCCCCGCACCTCTCAAGGGTGCCATGCCCCGGAAATGGGAATGGATTTTTTACGGGGGTTTCGCAAGGAGACACAAACACTTTTGGAAGACGGCTCTGAACAGGGTTTTTTTCATTTTATCAAATCGTTGATCAAAAAAAAAATACGCCTGGACGACAGCAATGATCTGACCGATGAGATCCATGACCTCATGGATGAAGGGCAGGCAAAAGGCCTCATCACGGATGAAGAATCCCACATGGTCTATGGCGTGCTCGATCTCAAGGAGACACCCGCCCATTCCATAATGATCCCGCGGACAGAAATCTCCTCCGCCTCTTTGGATTCAACATTGGGTGAACTTATTGATCTCGTTACCCGTTGCGGGCATACCCGGATCCCGATACACAAGGATAATATCGATCAGATCGTCGGCATCCTTCACGCAAAAGACCTCCTCAAGCTCTTGGGAAAAGACCCTGAATCCAAAATCCCGACGGATATCCTCAGGAAGGCCTTTTTTGTGCCCGAAAATCAGAGGGTCAGCGACCTTTTGAAGAATATGCAGGAAAGGACGACTCACCTGGCCATTGTCACAGACGAATACGGAGGCACCGCAGGCATCATCACCATCGAAGATATCCTTGAGGAAATCGTAGGGGAAATCATGGATGAACACGACCACGAAGAGACCCTGCTGACCCGCCTTGAAGACGGGTCCCTCGCGGTACACGCCCGGCTGGATGTTGAGAAATTGGGCGAGGCACTCGGAATGGAGCTGCCTGATGGCGAATTCGAATCCGTAGGCGGATTTATCATCCACCTCCTCGGGAAGATTCCCAAGACCGGCGAAAAGGTACGATTCCAGGATATTGAAATGACCATCCAGAAGGGAGACCAGCGACGGATTGAAAAGGTTCTCGTCTCCCGCGTGCCTCCATCCGGAAATGTCGGGCATAAGGAATCCGCCGTTTCCGGTCATGCATAACCCCGTTTCCCGATGCCCGCGCAAAGACCATCTCCCCCGTTTCTTCGCAACCTGCTCCTTGCAATTCTTTCGGGTATCTTGCTGACCCTCTCTTTTCCTCCCGGAAGGTTTTCATACGTGGCATGGTTCGCCCTGATCCCCCTCCTAAAGGGCATCCAAACCGCTTCTCCTTCCAATGCCTTCAAATTGGGTCTTGTTTCCGGTCTCGCCCACTACCTGACCCTCATTTATTGGATCATCGTCGTGCTGGAACACTACGGCAACCTGCATATCGGTATCGCCGTGTTTGCACTGCTCCTCCTTTCTCTCTACCTCTCTCTCTACGTGGCCCTTTTCTCCACTTTGGCATCCCGACTCAGGGATTCTGTATTTTACCCCGTTATACTGGGATGTTATTGGGTTGCCCTGGAGTACCTCAAGGCCCATCTGATGACCGGTTTTCCCTGGTGCCTCCTGGGATACAGCCAATATGAACACCTGCATATCATCCAATTGGCGGATCTGTTCGGGGTATATGGCATCTCCTTCCTGATCGTCCTCGTCAATGGGGTTCTCTTTCGCATCAGCGCCATGTCTCTCGGCCGGAAGACCGGGGTCCTGAAATGGGAGCTTCCTTTCGCTGTCCTGCTCCTGGCGGGGGCATGGATATACGGCCACCATCAGATCTCAGGAACCCCGGCCCATGGACAGGCGGGTAGACCTGTGAAGGCGGCCGTCGTGCAGGCCAATATCGACCAGTCTGTCAAATGGGATCCGGCATATCAGGAGGACACCTTACAAAGCTACTATCGGCTCACCCGTTCCGCCCGTGGCTTCCATCCCGAACTGATCGTGTGGCCGGAGACCTCGCTCCCCTTTTTCTTTCAGGACCATCCGAGGTTCTCTCCGGGGATTATTTCGCTTGCAGCGGAATCGAGGGCCGTCCTTATCTTTGGAAGCCCTGCCTACCGGCGTGATGGGAGGGTCGTCCACTACTATAACCGGGCCTACATGATCCGACCTGACACCCGTGACATCCTCTATTACGACAAGATGCACCTGGTCCCCTTCGGGGAATATGTGCCATTCAAAAAATATCTTCCCTTTATCCGTCGTCTGGTGGAGGCTGCCGGTGATTTTGCCCAGGGAGACAAATCAGAGGCGCTCAAGGCGGGGGATCTTTCTTTAGGGGTCCTGATATGCTTTGAGGCGATCTTTCCGGAATTGGCCCGGTCACTTGCAAGAGATGGGGCCAATATCCTTGTGAACATCACCAACGATGCCTGGTTTGGCAGGACCAGCGCCCCTTACCAGCATCTGAGCATGGCCGTTTTCCGGGCCATAGAAAACCGCAGACCCATGATACGGGCCGCCAACACCGGCTTCAGCGCCTTTATCACGCGGACGGGGGCCATCCAATCCAAAAGCGAACTCTTTGCCGAAGCGGTCTTAAAGGGTTCAATAACCGCGGGGACTTTTCCATTGACATTCTACAGCCGTTTTGGAGACCTTTTTGCATCGGCGCTCCTCGTCACCTCCGCCGCACACATCCTTTACGGCACCTGGATGAGACGAAGGCGGAAGGTTGTCTAATCTGGATACTGGATGCTGGATACTGGTTGATAAGCTGATAAGCTGATGGCTGATGGCTGATGGCTCATAGCTGATGGCTGTTGAGTTGATAATCTCTCAATAGCAAGATTGATAAAGAAATCAGGGAAAACTCTCCAATGTGGACCACATCCTGATCCATTATGAACCCCGGAAGAAGGAGGTCATGACCTGCGCCATACCGCTGGGTGAAGACAAGGCGTCTCTGGCCGATCACTTCGGAAGCGCTCCCCACTTTTATATCGCCGGCAAACGTCAGAAGGATGGCGACATCATCTCCGAGGCCTATTACCACAACCCCTTCCGCCGGGATGAGAAGTGAAAGGGGATCAAGGTGAGCGAGTGGCTGCTGGAAAAGGGGGTTGACCGTGTCTATTCCCCCAAGGAGTTGAGCGGAAGAGGCCCGGGCTATGTCTTTTCCGACGCGGGGGTGGAGGTGATGGTAACGGATCTGAAACGGCTGGAAGACATTAAGAAAGACTTCCAGAAGACGTAAATTGTCGGAGGGTGGACCTCTGGAGGCCCTTTAGAGACCCCTCGGAACCTCTTTCGCCAACATCCCTGTCAGCGGGACGGTGTGAACACTACAAGAAAAGGGGTGTGCTGATGTAGCGCTCTCCGGTGCTGGGAAGGATGGTCACGATGGTCTTTTGGGCGTTCTCGGGCCTTGCGGCGACCTGAAGGGCGGCCCAGACCGCCGCACCTGAGGATATGCCGCACAGGATGCCTTCTTTTCGGGCCATTGCTCTCGCCACCTCAAAGGCATCTTCATTGGTGACCGTAATAATTTCATCGATGATCCGGGTATTCAGCACATCGGGAACAAAGCCTGCCCCGATCCCCTGTATCTTGTGGGGTCCTGGCTGACCGCCTGAGAGAACCGGCGAGTCGTGCGGTTCCACCGCAACGGCCTTAAAGGAGGGTTTTCGAGCCTTTATGACCTCTGACACGCCCGTGATGGTCCCCCCGGTACCGACCCCGGCCACCAGGATGTCCACCGCCCCCTGGGTGTCCTGCCAGATCTCCTCTGCCGTTGTCTTTCGATGGATCTCCGGATTCGCGGGATTTGAGAACTGGTCGGGCATATACGCGCCAGGGGTGTCTTCGAGCATCTCACGGGCCTTCCGGATGGCGCCCTTCATCCCTTCTGCGCCGGGCGTCAGGACCAGTTCAGCGCCCAGGTGCCTCAAGAGTTTCTGCCGCTCCCGGCTCATGGTATCCGGCATGGTCAGGACAAGCCGGTAGCCCCTGACGGCGCATACAAACGCCAGGGCGATCCCCGTGTTGCCGCTCGTCGGCTCGACGATCAGGGTCTCCGGTCGAATCCGCCCGTCTCGCTCCGCGGCTTCGATCATGGCCAGACCGATACGGTCTTTTACGCTTCCCAAGGGATTCTTGAACTCCAGTTTGGCCAGGAGGGTCGCCGCTCGTCCCCCGGATATTCTGTTGAGCCTCACCAGGGGAACGGAACCGATGGTACGGGTAATGTCTGGGAAGATCACGCCCATGGTGTCAGGTCCTCCGCCTTAACGTGTTGTCTTTTCATCCGAACGCTTGTCCTTGATAATCAATTCCGGGCGTTTCAGAAAGACCCGGGTGTCCGGAGGTATGGATTCGGTCAGCCACACATTGCCGCCGATGACCGAACGGGCCCCGATCACGGTCTCGCCGCCGAGGATGGATGCCCCCGCATAGATGACCACGTCGTCTTCAATGGTAGGATGCCGTTTCCGGTTGCGAAGCTCGTGGATGGTCCCCTTGGGAAGCGACAGGGCCCCCAGGGTGACGCCCTGGTAGATCCTCACCCGGTCACCGATGACCGTGGTCTCGCCAATGACGACGCCGGTTCCGTGATCGATGAAGAAGCTCTCGCCGATATGGGCGCCTGGATGGATGTCGATGCCGGTCCGGCTCTTGGCATATTCCGTCATGATCCTCGGGATCAGGGGAACGCCCTGGTGAAAGAGCTGATGGGCGATCCGGTAGGTGGTGACGGCCGACAGCCCGGGGTAGCTGAAGATAATCTCGTCCTCGCTCTTGGCAGCCGGGTCTCCCTCCCGGGCCGCTACAACGTCCTTGGCAAGGGCCGTGCGCAGGTCAGGCATCTCATTTAGCAGACGGATAGCGGCCTCATACCCCGCTTCCAGGCATTTGGAACAGGGCTTATCGTAACGAAGACAGTCGTGACGGATGGAGAGGGTCACCTGTTCGGCCAGGCTCTCAAAGAATCCGGTGACCTCCTGTCCCAGGTAATACCCGAGGTTGACCCTGTCGATCCGTGTACGGATGAAATAGCCGGGAAACAGGATCCTTTTGGCGGTATCGATAAGGGCAATGATGGCTTCCCTTGATGGAATGGGCTCCGGGCTCACATGTTCGAAGCACTGGCGTCCATCACAGGAACGCGCGATGCGGTCCACAATATCGGGGATGCCCTTCCGGTAATGCTCTACACTGGAGAGCTCTATCCGGCACTGATCTTCTTTGGGCGTCTGATCCATGATATTTCCTCCCGGGCGTGAGGCGAAAGGCGCAAGAGTGCTATATGTTCATTGGGTTCGTTGGGTTTATTGGGTTTCACTGCAAAGCGGGATCGAGCTATTTAGTCTGATCGATTATCAACTTAACAGCCATCAGCCATTAGCTTATCAGCTTATCAGCTTATCAACCAGTATCCAGCATCCAGCATCCATCTCACGTCCCTGACGCGCAGGCCTGGGCTTCAGGTTTCCAGAAGGGGGAGAATCCCCGGAGCTTCTCAATAATCGGGGGGAGTTGGTCGATCACCATGTCGACCTCTTCCTCGGTAGTGTAGACGCTGAGGCTGAGCCTTACGGATCCGTGAGCCATGGTAAAGGGCACCCCCATGGCCCGGAGTACATGAGACGGCTGAAGGGAACCGGAGGTGCAGGCCGATCCGGAAGATGCGCAGATCCCGAACTCGTCCATGAGGAGGAGAATGGCCTCTCCCTCAACAAACTCGAAACTGATATTGGTGGTATTGGGGAGCCTTTCGGAACCGCCCCCGTTCACCCGGCTGTTGGGGACCCTGTCCAGCAGCCCTTTTTCCAGCCGGTCTCGGAGTTCCCTGACCCGGGTGTTCTCCTCTCCCATCCGTTGGGCCGCCATCTCGCAGGCCCTGCCGAGACCGATGATGCCGGCGGTGTTTTCGGTCCCTCCCCGACGGCCCCGTTCCTGGTGCCCGCCGATCAGAAACGGAGAAAATTTGGTGCCCTTCCGCACATACAGGACCCCGACCCCCTTGGGGGCATGGAGCTTGTGGCCTGAGATGGAGAGCATGTCAATGACGCTCTGCCCAAGATCAATGGGAATCTTTCCCGCGGCCTGAACCGCATCGGTATGAAAAAGGACACCCCGGTCTTTGGCCAATCGAGCTGCCTCTTCCACAGGGAAGATCGCCCCGGTTTCATTGTTGGCCCACATCATGCTGACAATGGCCGTATCCGGGGTCAGGCTCTTCTTGTATCGATCCATGTCGAGCCGGCCTTCCCTGTCCACCGGGATCTCGGTCACGCGACAGCCCCTTTTGATCAGCTCGTTGCAAAGGACCTTGACAGCGGGATGTTCCACACGGGTGGTGACCACATGCATCCGGTCTTTGCCGGTATTGAGCGCGGACATGATGGCGGTATTGTCGCTTTCAGACCCGCAGCTCGTAAAGATGATCTCATCGGGAGAGGCCCCCAAGAGGGCAGCCACCTGTTCTCTGGCTTTGCGGATATTCCGGGCGACCTGGCCGCCAAATAGATAGGCGCTGCTGGGGTTTCCGTACAGATCCGTGAGATAGGGAAGCATGGCTTCCAGCACCTCGGGCGCTACCCGGGTGGTGGCGTTGTTGTCCATGTAGATGGTCTTCATTTGGGCACCTCCTCGACGGTCAGTTCGGGCCACACATGTTCCCGAAGCCTGGCCTCCACAAGATGGGTCAGGGTCAGTTCCGAGGCCTTGCACACGGCACAGGCGCCCCGTGTAGCGACCAGCACCCTGTTGCCGATCACATCCACCAATTCGATATCTCCGCCGTCCTGCTGCAGCGAGGGCCGGATTTCCCGTTCGAGGGTCTCCTCGATCATCTTGATTTTCCGGATGTTGCTCAGCTTGGGCCGTTTGACCGGCGCTTCCTCTTCTCGAACCCTCGCAATCAGCGCCCGGATGGCGTCGTGGCACGACTCGCAGCCGCCGCCGGCCTTGGTATAATTGGTGACTTCCTCCACGGTGGTGAGATTATTCTCCCGAACCGCCTTTTCTATCTCTTTATCCGTGACCCCGAAGCATTCACAGACAATCTCCCCTTCCTGTTCTTTGGGCGCCTCTCCTCTGTAGTTGGAAAGGGCCGATTCAAGGGCCTGCCGGCCCAGGACGGAACAGTGCATCTTTTCCTTGGGAAGGCCCCCGAGAAAGTCGGCGATGTCCTGGTTGGTAATCTTTTCAGCCTCTTTCACGCTTTTCCCCTTGAGCATTTCGGTGAGGGCAGAGGCCGAGGCAATGGCGCTGGCGCAACCGAATGTCTGGAATTTCGCGTCTTCAATCTTGCCGTCGTCGTCCACCTTCAACGTCAGTTTAAGGGCATCTCCGCAGGCCATGGAGCCCACTTCGCCCACAGCATTTGCACCTTCCACTTCCCCGGCGTTCCGGGGATTCAAGAAGTGTTCCTTCACCTTGTCCGTATATTCCCACATAAGCGCCCTCCCTACACCAAGCAGGTTAAAAATGAGACCCCGCCCCTATGGTCGAGCAGGATCTTCGGATTGTTATTGTCCATAATAAGCATTTTTTAGCACAAATTGCATTTTATCTCAACAACCGATCGCGGAAGGATTCGGATTTCCAGGGCGGCAGTGAAGGACCGCTCATCCTTTATAACCTCATTGTCAGGGTTATGGGGCGCCATGACCGCATGATGATCTGCGATGCCGTCCGGAATAAGAGCGTGCTCCTTTGAAAAACCTTGACCGGGAAGCCCGAATGGCGTTAGTAGGAGGATGAAGACATGGAATCATTCAACTCAAAAGGAGGCGGCAGGATGGCAGATTTCCGATGTGTTATCCTTATTGCGGCGGCGGCAGTATTGGTCTGGAGCGCTCAGGCCCTATCTGCACAATATTACATCACCGAAAGCGAGTCCGGCATCGTTGCGATCACCGATCATGAGCCGGAAGAGGGGGCCATCATATTGAAAGGGCCTTTCGAGACGAGAGATGCGGCCGAAGAGGCCCTCAGCGACGAGGAAAAGGAAAAACTCGGCACGCGAGGGAAGGGTGAGGGACAGGGCAAAGGCCAGGGAAAAAAGAGGTGAGAAAGGGGATGCCATGAAGGATGGGAGAAGTCCGGAATGCGCCAAGTGTTCCGTTAAGGATCGAATCTGTCAGACGGAGGATGGGAAGGGACCCGAGTCATGTCCCACGATACACTACCGGGAGACCATTTCGGAGGCTGAAAGGGAATACGAACGGCCTGAGGTCCATGAATTTGCCAGGATGGCCTCGATCCAGGAATCCGAGTGTTACAGCAACCGGGATATCCGGCCCTATGTATTGCATCCGGTCAAGCCCCGGGTCCAGGAGATCTGCGAGTTTGCACAAAAGATGGGATATCATAAACTGGGTGTCGCCTTTTGCACCGGGCTTCACCCCGAGGCAAAGGCCCTGACCCGGATACTGGAGGCGCAGGGGTTTGAGGTGGTCTCCGTTGTCTGCAAGGCCGGCGCCACGCCCAAGGAAACGATCGGCATCAAGGACTCGGAGAAGGTACGGATCGGAGGTTTTGAGTCCATGTGCAGCCCCATTACCCAGGCCGCGATCCTGAACCGGGAAAAGACCGATTTCAACATCCTGGTGGGTCTGTGCGTCGGGCATGACTCGCTGTTTTTCAAATACAGCGAGGCATTCTGCACCGTCCTGGTTGCAAAGGACCGGGTCCTCGGCCACAACCCGGCCGGGGCCTTGTATACCTCCGGCACCTATTATGCCAGAATGCTTCGCAAAGGATTCTGAGGGACCGCCAGGGCCAGGTATCGATCCCCCTCCGAGAACATGAGGCGTTTGGCCACCATCATTTGAAGGAAGGGTCCGATGCGGTCTTCGCCAAACTGCGGGAAACGAGCGAGGATCTCGGCCATGGAACGCTGGGTCTCGCAGAAGAGATACATGGCCCGGGAGGTCCCCTTTAAGCGATGGGTCATGGGCTCATCATCCGGCCGACGCTCACGGATGATCAGGAATGTCCCCCCGTCCCTGTAGGAGAGTATCGGATCAAACCCGGGTTCCTGATGCATACGGTCATAAAATGCACGCCATTCCGCCAGCTTTTTCCGGACCGGCGCCCATAGCCGGCGCTGGCGCCGGACCCCTCCATCGTATCCCTGCATCATGAACCGGAGTTTTCCCAGCATTTCCGCCGGGAACAGATGCCGATAATCCGGGTGATTTCCCTTCAGGCGAATTCCGTATCGGTCCGGGTCCCGCCACAGGGGGCTCCCATACCCGAGCCAGAGATCAATCCCTTTCAGCGGTCGGAACGGAAAGGCAAAGGTCAGATGATTCAGGGTCTCTGCCACGTCTTGGAAATCGCTGGAGGGAAAACCCAGGATCAGGTTTCCGGTGAGGTCCGGAAGGTGGGGCGCCTCGCAGTGCTTCATGATCTCCAAATTGTCCATGGCCGTGGTCCCCTTGTTGAGTTTCTTGAGGAGTCCGGTGCTGAGCGCCTCTATGCCCACCTGGACCTCCCGCATGCCGGCCGATCCCATGGCCTCGAGAATGGCCCGGGATGTCTTGGCCCGAATTTCAGAGAAGAGCCGAAGATCCAAGCCCAATTGCCGAATGTCGTGAAAGCGCCCTTCCAGTCCCCGGGCGGGGAGCAGGTTATCCATGAAGGATATTGACAGGACCTGGTGACGCTTGACCAGGGTATGGATTTCCTTGACGATCTTCTCCGGGCTTTTTGACCGATACCCTCGCCACTGGAGGTTGAGGTTGCAGAAGGCGCACCCGGTCCCTCCCTTGTTCCACCAGCACCCCCGCGACATCTCCATGGGAAGCTTGGGCAAAAAGGCGTGCCGGGGGCCGGAAGAGGAGAGGTCGCGAAAATAATCCGTATAGTCGGGGATCGGGAGTTCATCTAAATCAAGGACCTGGTGATCCGTATCTTTGGCCGGGGGGCTTCCTCTACGGATCAGACCGGGGATGTCCGGCAACTGTGTGCCGTTATGGCAGGCCCGCATCGCCTCGGTCAGTTGGAGCAGCGGCAATTCCCCCTCGCCGCGAATCACATAATCGATTTCCGGAATGGCCTCCAGAAGATTTTCCCCCAGGACCCCTGCACAGGCGGACCCGCCTGCGACGATCCTTACCTCGGGCGCGCGTCGCCTGATTTGCCGAATGAAATAGAGAGAACTGGTCAATTGGGCCAGGCAGACGGAGAATCCCACCAGGAGATACCTTTCCCAGGGCACTGATTCCACAACCCCAAGAGAGGCGGTCTCTATGTGACGGCAGAGATTTTCGAAGTCCGTTACCCTTAACCGGGGATGGCCGCGGCCCTTTCGGTTCCAATACCGAGCGATTGTTTCCATGCGGTCGGGGTACAGGAGGGCGGCGTAGGGGGATTCTGCAATCCACGACCGTTCAGATACGACATGATAGAGCGGATAGCCGATGGCCTGGGCGATGCTGAGGTAGGCGTGGAAGGTGTCTACCCGAATATCGGGAAGGTCCTTTTCGACAAAGGCCTTGAGAGCGCCCAATTGAATCGACGGCCGGTCAAACAGGGGCCAGGGTGCGGACACCAGGGCAATCCGTTCTTTACGGGCCAGTCCCGGCTCAGCCTCATTCATGATACCGTCTCCCGGGTGAATTGTCCTGTTTTTCCGGATGGTTCATCCTGCACGCCGCGATCGAATGCCCGCGCAAAATCCCGACTCGGTGCGGCGACAGGAAAGAACAAGATGCGCCCTGGATCAAGGCCATTGAAATCCCTCAGGAGGCCGTCCATTTCATCGCACGAGATGCATCGAAACCCCACGCCCTGCTCCACTGCCTTTCTCAGGATTTTCGGATGGGGATTCGCATGGACCGGATAGAGGAGGCGATCCATGACATCGATCGATAGCAGGTCGAATAAAATCTCATTCAATGTCTCCTCATTGAAGACATAGAGGGAAGATCCCTGGTCGGCCATGGCCAGTAATTCATACCTGCGGGCTTGCCACCATTCAGTTTCCATGGGCTCGGGATTTTACAGCCTGTCGGGCGGGAGGTCAATACGGCTGTTTACCAAAGAAAGGGCAGCCAATTGGTCAAGGCATCTCCGTCAAACGAGCCTGGCCTCGGGGAGAGTTCCTCCCATAGGGCTGAGGCCCAAGAGAATTGAAGATCCTTGTGGATTTGTGTCGTTGTGAGACATTCTGGTTGCGGCCATGCCGTGTTGGTTTTTCATTGACCCTCCAGGGGCTTTCAGTATAGGCTTTCATCAATTATCCGGTCCCTGTACCAACACGATGGCGCCCGTCCGGGGCTTCCCTAAAAGAAAGGAAAGGCGTGGTTTCCAACAAGTCACAGAGAATCCATGTGAGCGTCAGGGAGGCCCTTGGCCTCCTCATCCCCTATGTCAAGGCAAGGGTCCTGACCCAGGTAAGGGCCATCTGGCTGATCATTTTGTATCTGATCTTTTTTCAAAAGTTTGTTCTCGGGATCTCCATCGCCGATGCGTCGGTTATTGCCGGCGGCATGGTGCTGGTCGTGATCGGCCTGACCCTCTTCATGGAAGGTCTTCTCCTAGGCCTTATGCCGCTGGGAGAGATTGTGGGCGTCAAGCTCCCCCAGCGTTCCGGCCTCCTGACGGTTCTGGGCTTTGCCCTGGTCCTCGGTTTCCTGGCCACCCTGGCAGAACCATCCATCCAGGTTCTGCAGACGGCCGGCGAATCCGTAAGGCCCTGGGAGGCGCCCCTCCTGTTTCTCCTGCTCAATTCGTACGCCCCCTGGCTGGTCTATTCCGTAGGCGCAGGGGTAGGGATTGCGGTATGCCTGGGGATGATCCGTTTTTACTACAGCCTCTCTCTCAAGCCCTTCATTTATGTCCTGGTAGGGGCACTCTGTGTCTTCACGGTGTGGGCATCCTTTGACCCGAACCTCAGACATATTGTCGGCCTGGCATGGGATTGCGGCGCTGTGACCACAGGACCGGTCACCGTGCCCCTGGTGCTGGCCCTGGGGATCGGTATCTCCAGGATGTTCGCATCCTCGGATTCGGGCGCAACGGGCTTTGGGGTCGTGACCCTTGCCTCCCTTGTTCCGGTGCTCGCCGTATTTGTGCTGAGCCTGTTTCTTTTGGGGATCGCGCCGCGACCCATGTCCGAAGCGGCGTTCTTCAACCCGGAAAACAGGGGAGTGGCCGAACGACTTTTAGGCGGCGAAAATCGTCTCCTCCGGTATGTCCTCATACAGGCCCGACCAGAAGGGCGTATGGCCTTTTTTGAGGGAGACCGTGAGAGCATCATGCGATGCGTCGACGGCCTGTTGGCGAATGAAGATAAGAAGAAGTCCGTCTTTGGGGATATGAACACCGTGAAAAAATGGATTGCCCTGCAAGGGACCGCTGAGCAGCAGCAGGTCATTTTTGGCGGCCGCGATAAGATGGAGGCGTTCCTCCTCAAAGGCGGCGGTTCGGCCCTGCAAATCCGCGGCATAGATCTCCTGAAGCAGAATGCCGTCGCCGCAGTCAAGGCCATAGGACTATTGACCATCCCCCTTTTTGTTGTCCTCTTTCTTATTCTGCGAGACAAGATGCCCCAGCCCGATGAGATCTTCCTGGGTCTTTTTCTCTGCATCGTGGGGCTTGGCGTCTTCGGGATCGGGATCGAGATCGGGCTGAACAGACTCGGCACCCAGATCGGGAGCAAACTCCCCTCCTCCTTCAAGGCCATTCAGCTTCCGGAGGAAAGGCAGTCTATCGCTGACTTTGATCCGGCCATGGTCCACACGGCCATCACTCCGGACGGCCAGAAACATCGGTTCTTCTATGTTAAAAAAGGGAACCGTTACGTCGAAACGCCTTATTATCCTAAAGATTATGATCCTAAAACCGGCCGGTATCACCATATCCCAACCAAAGGGCCTCTTTTTGGGGCCCACGGCGGACCTGCGGGGATAGGGGTCGTCCTTTTCTTTGCCTTTGTCATGGGATATGGAGCGACCCTTGCCGAACCCGCCTTGAATGCACTTGGCCTCACGGTGGAGGGATTGACCGCAGGGGTATTCAGAAAGTCGCTTCTGATGCACGCGGTGGCCTTGGGTGTCGGCGCAGGAATCGCCCTGGGCGTGGCCAAGATCATCTGGGATGTCCCGCTTGTCTGGATCCTGGTTCCCTCCTATCTGATCCTCCTGCTTGTGACCGGATTGTCCACGGAGGAGTATGTGAATATCGGCTGGGACAGCGCAGGGGTCACTACGGGCCCCATCACAGTGCCCCTTGTCCTGACCATGGGCCTTGGAATAGGCGCCCAGGTGGGGGTGGTAGAGGCATTCGGTATCCTCGCGGCCGCATCTGTCTGTCCCATACTGAGCGTCCTTCTCCTGGGTCTTTATGTTCAGCGGAAGCGGGAGGCCGCCCTGAAGGAATTCGTGGCCGGCCAACAGGATGGAGGGATGATGGGATGACGGCAACAAGAACGGTCTTTCGCATCACCGCTTTTCTTCCCAGGAGCATTTCCAAGGAAGTCCTGGAAGCATTGAAGGCCGTGGGGGTCCACGATCTCTATACGACGGCCGCCCGGTCCCTGGTAATTGAAGCCAAGAAGGGGATTTCATTGCTCCTGCCGGGAAGGGATCTGATCGCGGATCCAATGGACCTGGTTTTTTTTCTGGGTGGAGAGAAGACGGAGATCCCTCTCTTCAACCTGGTTGTAGAAAAAGGGCATCTGGCCATTCCTGGAATGGGGTCTGTCATCAGCGAAGCGATTGAAGTCCCTTCAGAGGAGATCCTCTATAATGAAGAAAGTGTTCAACCCTTTGATGCACCATCGATCCCTGTACATCCCCATGCCGTCACCGGGATCTGCTGCATCGTGCAGAGAGGCCGGGGAGAGGGTGTTGCCAGGATCGCGCTGGATACGGGGACCTGCGTGCCTGCGATCAATTTCGGGATCGGTACAGGGGTCCGAGACAAAATGGGACTCCTGCGCATCACCATTCCGGCTGAAAAGGAAATCATCCATGTCTTCACTTCGGTGGATGAAGTCCACGGCATCCTGACAATGATGGCCGAGGCCGGAGACCTGGAACGGCCGGGCAAGGGGTTCATTCACAGCTATCCTGTAAAAAAGGCCGTGGTCAATATGAAGGTGGTCAGGGGAGGTCAGCAGCATGCGGCCAGCATTGAGCAGGTGATTGGCGCGATCGACCACATCAAAGGAGGGGCCGAATGGCGGCGCCGGGCCAGGGGAATCGAAAGGCCGGTCAGACGGCAGCGGGGATTCCTCGACAGGCGTGTGGACATAAACCTCCTGTGCGACGGGGGGACCGGTCCGGACCTGGTGAAGGCCGCCATGGGGGCCGGGGCCGGGGGCGGCACCATTCAGAGCTTCAGGCATGTCCGCCCATCGGATTCACCCCTGGCCGCAATGAGCCCGCTGCGTGAGCTTTGCAGCATCATTGTCCCGGAGGACAAATTGGAGACCATTTCGGACGCTCTGAAGGCGGCCGGGGCCTTTACGGATCTCTGCCACGGTCAGGTCCACTTCCGCCGGGTCCCCAGGGCGGTGACCTATATGGGCAAGTGAACCCTTTTCTGACAGGACTTCCTTCATCCAACCATGAGCTACGGGCTTATCCGATTAGCAGCTGTTGAGCTGCTGAGCTATTAAGCGAGTCTCTTATCCGCTTACCGGCTTATCAGCTATCAGCCATGAGTTATTCGCCTGTACTTCGCAACCCGTATCTACTGATAATCCCCCACCAGCACAAAGGCCCCCCAGTAGCCGGGATGGGGATACCGGGTTTTCACATGGCGCATGGCCTTCTGGAGGCTTTCGGCCGTAGGGCTTCTCTTATATTCGCGGTAGAACTGCTTGACCAGGATAGCGGTGGAGATATCGCTGACCCGCCAGAGGCTGGAGAGGACCGCGTGGGTCCCGGCATAGAGGAAGGCCCGGTTCATGCCGATCACGTCATCCCCCTGGGTCACCCTTCCGAGCCCGGTCTGACAGGCGCTCAGGACCACGAGCCCGGCCTGGATATCGAGGCCGAAGATCTCGGAGGTCTTCAGGTCGCCGTCATCCTTTTCGTCTCTGGCCAGTTTGACGGCCGAGAAGAGGGGGTTGATGGGATCGAACTCCCCGTGGGAGGCCAGATGGATGATCCCGAAATCGGATATATGGCGCACCACCCACCCTTTGGTGGCCCGTTTTCCGGTGAGGACCGTGATGTCGGGGAAGTTCCAGCCGATGGTCCCCACCTCTCTCTCGGCAAAGGGGAGGTCCAGGGCGGGGTTTCCCAGGTCGGGATTGCCCACTGCGAGGACCCTGGGATTCTTTTCCTTGGCCCGTCGCTCCAGGGTATACCGGAGCACGCTGGCGCTCGGCACGGAAAAGAGAGGGAACCGGTCCGCCAGATACGCTTTTCCGTCAAAGAGGGCGGCAAAGGAAAGGTGGTGCAGGGCATCATGGGGCACGATCCCCACGGCCTGAACGCCCTCCAGCCGCGGTTCGGGCCGGGACAAGAGCCAGGCGTGGAGTTGTTGAGAAACCGCTTCCGCAGGTTCCAGGTTCTGAAGGATCCGCCGGTAATGGAGGACGGTCTCCCTCAAGGTCTTGCGGCCGATGGGGGTGCGGAACAGGTCGGCCCGATCCCGCGTGATCAGCCAGCAGAGGACCTCGTCGGGGACGACATAGTAGATCAGGACCGCCACGCCGGGCTCGATCAGGTTGCGGAACTCAGGGAGCGTCAGGGGCTGGACCGAGACGATGCTGGCCAGTTGTGGGTTCTTGATCTGGATCTCCAGCATGAGGTCCCGGCGCTCGTCCATGGCCCGTTTCAGTGCCGTTTCATAGACTTCCCGCGCACTCTCCTCACGGGACTGGGCCAGGAGGGTCTCATACTCGCCGATCCGGGCCTTCAGGGCCTTCTCGCGATCATACATCTTTTGATTGACGGCCCCGTGCAGGCTGAGTCGCTGGTTTCCCAACAGGTCGATGAGGTTCCGGGCCCGGGAGCGCTCGGCCACCTCAAAGGCCTCTGCGTCTCTCCCCATATCCACCAAGAGGCCCACCAGGGTCTCATAGACATCCATCTTGTTTCCGATGAATCCGTCTCTCAGCTGCTCCAACCTGATCTCAGACCGCATCGCTTCAATGACGTCCACGGCCTGGGAAAGGAGGTCCCTGGCCCCTTCCCGGTCTCCCTGTTTAATCCGGAGCCTGGCCAGGCCGTAGAGGGCCCGCCATTCGGTCTCACGAAGGGCCATGCCCCTCGAAAGGTCCAGTGCCTCGCCATAGACCGTTTCGGCCTTTGAAGCGCGGTCTAATTGAGTCAGGGCATCGCCGTACGCGGCCAGAATCTTGGCCTGGTTGATCCGGTTGCCGATCTGGGCCGCCGTGGCAAGGGCCTCCTCAAACAGGGGGAGGGCCGCCTCCGGTTTTCCCATGCGCACATAGGTCATGGCCTGGTTCTTGAGGTCATAGGCAATGGCCCATTTGGAGCGGATCTTTCGGTCGATCTGCAAGGCCTCGTCCAGTATGTCGAGGGTCTTCTCATACTCCCCCTGATCGCGATAGACCAGTCCCATGTTGTTGAGGGTGGTGGCCGTCTCGTCCTGGCGGGCCTTCAATTTCTTTGCCAGTTTCAGGGCGTCTTCCAGTTCCCGCAGGGCCCGATCGTGATTGCCCAGGGTCCACCAGATGAGCCCTGCGGTATTGAGGGCGTTGACCTGCTCCAGGTCCCACTGGTTTTCCCGGGCCTCCACCAGCACCTCCCTCTGCCTCTCGAAGGCATCCTGGTATCGGGCCTGAAACCAGTCATTGTTGGCCTGCTCCATCCGGATATTGGCCCTGATGCGCTGATCCGCCTCTCCCGGATCCAGGAGGGCCAGGGCCTTTTGGTAGCGATCCGAGGCATCCACGAAATTCCCGAGGAGACGGTCGCACCGGCCCGTATCCAACAGGGCCTGGGCCATCCGAGCCTTTTGTTCCAGTGCCTCATAGAGGTCGTAGGCCGCCATATAGTGCTGTTTGGCCCCGGCATACCGGCTCAGCCGCAGATCATATATCCGGCCCATGCGCATGTGCTGCCGGGCCAGGAGTTCGTCCTTGTTCATGTCCCTGCTGAGGGCGGCTGCCGACTGGAATCGCGCCAAAGCGCGATCATAGTCGGTGGCGTTCTCCAGGACCACGCCCAGATCGGTGAGGGCCGCCACCTGTGGGGCGCCCAGCTCCAGATTGGCCATGATCTCGGCCCCTTCCTCCAGGACCGGGATGGCCTGATCGTATTTCTCCATGCGGGCCCGGACCAGGCCCAGCCGGATAAGGGCATCCGCATGTTCCGGGGTATCGGGTTTTTCCTGAGCCATCATTTCGGCCAGGGCCTTTGCATAGGTTTCCGCATCCCTGTAACGACCCGCAGCAAAAGCGCTTTCCCTTGCATAGGCGTAGAGCTGGGGGATATAGGATTTCAAATCCTTTGTCTGAAGGGCCACATTCAAGGCCTTGTCAAAAGAGACCATGGCCCTGAGCGGCGCTTTTCCCTTGAATGCCTGGACCCCGTCCGTGACATATTCCTTGAAGCGCTTTTTGGCCAGGGCCAGGGCCTCGGGTTTTGTCATGCCCCAGTAGCCCAAAGAGATCCATTCCTCCCTGCCGCTGGCCTGCTGCTGGGCAGCTATCAGGGCCTCAAAGGGAGGGGCCTCGGCAAATGCCGCAAAAAAGGGGCCTGTCACCGTCAGGTCGGACGGGCCTTGCCGGGGCATCAGGAGGGTGGGCACGCCGAGCATGGCGAAGAGGTGGCCCAGTGAATAGGCCTGCTCCACAGAGGCCCCCGGCAGGAGGGCCAGCGAGACATCCGGGACCCGGCCCGAGAGACGGGAGAGGGGAAAGGTCCGGCCCTTGTCCAGTCCCACGGCCAGATAGGGAGACGGGATCTCTCCCGGTCGCGTGGGGACTGAATTGGCCGTGAACAGGGGCCCTCCCAGAAGGAGTCCCTGGGCCCCGGGCAGGGCCTCCATGATCTCGGTTTCCAGGGCGCCGGCCCCAAGGGATATGGATTCAAAGGGGAGGGGGATGGCGGATTCGAAGGAGAGGGCGATGATGCGACGACGGAAGGGCCTTCGGTTTTCCACGGACCGCACCATGTGCGTGGCGTTCAAGGCCAGGGGTCGGTTGAGAGACGCGGGGAGCATCTGCAAATCCTCACACACCCAAACGGTTTTGTCTACATCGAGCCCCTGAATCGGATCGTCCAGGTCTGTCTCCTGAACTGCGATGTCGTCCGGGGTGATCCTGAACGCCTGTGCGGGTCCCTCGTGCCTCCCCTCGAAGATCCGCATGCAGGTCCATCCCGCCGGCAGATTCTCCATGAGATCGATGGCCTCCACCGGGTCAGGGCCGAACATAGCGGCAAGACCCCTGCAGCCTTCCCTGGCCGCCCGAGTCCTGAGCCTTTTTAACCTTTCCTCATAGACCGACAGGGTGTCGTGGTATTCCTTCCTCAGGGCGTCGGAACGGGAATTAGGGTCGTGGGTGACAAAGGTCTCTGCTAGGTCCTGGGCCTTCACGGCCAGGCCCAGTAGGATCATCACCTGTTCCTGAAGGGCCTCGGACCGGGCCAGACCCACCTGAACCGGGACCTGATCGTTTTGCTCCCCCATGGCCTTCCTGAGGAGTTGCCGTTCCTGATCGATCCGTTGCCGGAGATGGGGCCGGTCTTCTTTTGGAGCGGTCTCGATCTCTGTTTCCAGTCGCTCCACGGCCATGAGCCTCGGGGCCATCCGATTGAGCCACGCCCTTTCAGGCTCTGTGAGAGGGCTTATGATCAGGGGTCTCAGGCGGTGGAACCGCTCCATGTCCGATATCTTTTCCAGGAAATTGAAGGCCTCTTCGATCTTCCCCTCCCGGATGAGATCAGCGACCATGGGCGAAAAGGCGTGCACCATCTCGCCCCGGCCGCAACCGGTTTCAAAGAGGGAAACGCGTTCCAACGCCGACAGGGCCGCTTTCAGGTCTCCCAGCCCGGCCAGTGCCCGCCATTCGTACGAGGGAAGGACTCCCCTCTGGGAGATCTCAAGTGCCTTGCGCAGATGCTCCTCCTGTTTGCTTTCCGCTTCAAGGTCCCCGGCCACCCGCGCCATGTTGAGGTGGAGGGCCGCCTCAAGGGCCAGGGTCTTTCTCCCCTTGGGGCCTTTGACGCGGTTCAGCCAGGCGAACCCCTCGGAGAAGTGGGCGCCGGCCCGGGTCAGGGCGTGGCTGCGGCGGACCTCGTCTTGGGGCGAGGTCGCGCCCTTACCGGGTATCTCCGCCATCAGGTAGACCCCGAGGGTGTTGTGGTACTCAGGGGCCGTCAGGGGGTCCAGGACCTCGAAAAAGGTCCTGAGGAGCCGGACCGTCCGGCGGTCCGCGATCATGAGATCGGCCCGGCAGAGGTCATATTGGGGATCGCGGGCCGGGATGCGGGCCAGCGTCGCGGCCATGTTCCCCACGTTCAGTGCTGCGCTGACCGGGTTTTTGAGTTCCAGGGCAATGAGGGCGGACCGGTGAAATCGATGGAAGGCCTCCGCAGGCCGTTGCAGAGCATAGCTCAACTGTCCGCCCCGGTGAGAGAGGAGGGATAGACCGTACAGATCCCCCTCCGCCACCGGCTTTTCCGCGGGGTAGGCCGTCAGTTGCGCGGCCAGCGCGTCTTCTGCTGAAGAGAGTATCCCCAGCTCGGTCTCGATGCGGGAGAGGAAGGCCTGGGCCAGCCGCCGCTCCTGGTCAGGGGTGAACCCGTATACGGCCCTGGATGCGTCTGTCTTGTCAAAAGCCACGTCCAGGGAAAGGTTTACGAGGGCCTGGCCGGGCCGTGATGCGGCGCCCTTTTTGGTCTCTGTTGCGCCATGCCGATCCAGGAGCGCCGACACCTGCTGAAAGTCCCGGGCCGACGCCTGAAGCATCTCGATTCGGGCCGCTCCGGTGAGATCCCCTGCGGCCATGTAGGCGCTGTAGGCAGCCGAGCGCCGGTTGGCCGCCAGGTTCCGGACCTGGTCCAGGGCCTTGTTGAGCGTAAAAGCCGCTTCAAAGGCGGTACGGGCCTCAGGCCATCGGTTCGCCTCCTGAAAGGCCAGGCCGAGACGGTCCAGCATCTCGGCCTTGAGCTGGACCATTGACATGGGAAACCCGAGGGCCTCCCTTGCTTTAAGGAGCATGTAGCGGAGGTTCTGCACGGTCTCCTCGGGCTTGTCCTGGATCAGGGGCGCGATGTCGGCAATGAGCGCTTCCTGATCCTTTAGGATCAGTTCCAGTGCATCCCGGTAACCCTGCCACCGGGGGTCGGGCGGAGGGCCGAAAGACTGGGCCGTGGCCTGAAAGAGCCGCTGATGGATGTCGGCCTGTCGCTGGGCCAGGGCCTTTGCGGCCTCGGCCGTCTCGGGTCGTTTCAGGGCCGGGGTCAGGACCCGGTCGCGGACGGCATCGTTGATCTTTCCCATGACCTCTGAAGGCCGTTTGGGGTCGATCCGTTGATCGATGAGGGCGATGGCCTTCTGAAAGGCCATGATGGGCCGCTCGGGGTCCCGCACCTGGAAGGCCGCGGCTCCTAAGCGACGGTAAAAGAGGATCTCCGTATCCGGGTGATCAAAGGGAACATCCGCATTGAGGCGTTCCAGGTAGCGCTCCAGGGCCTTTCCATACTGGCCCAGCAGAAAATGGATGTTCCCTAAGTTGAGGGCCAGATCGGCCCCGTTACGGGGGTCCTCTTCGGGCCGGTTGAGGAAATAGGCCTTCTGGTACGATTCGAGGGCCTTTTCCAGATATCCCGGCTGGCTGTGAACCGTCTCCATCACCTCAAAGATATACCCCAGGGTCTGGTGAAAATAGGCGGTCTGTCCCTCGCGCTGGATAGCCTGTTGGATCAGACCGCGGGCCTCATCGAGAGGCGTCTGTCCATCCAGATAGGTAAGACAAAGCCCGGCGGCGTAGAGGCGGACCGGGTCATCCGGGGCCTGTTGCAGCCGACTGCGATAGAGGGTGAGGGTGGATTCCATCTCCTGTTTGGCGGCCGCGCACTTGATATACCCCCGGTGTCCCCGGATCAGGGAGGGGTCCTCGCGGATCAGTTCCGCATAGATGGCCTGGGCCCCGGGGACCTCGCCCAGCAAAAAGAGATAATCGGCCGCGGCCAGGGATTTCTGCACATAGGCGGCGCGGGCCAGGCGGTAGAGCCGGTCTTCGTTGGGTCGGAGGTCCATTTCCGTTGCATAGAGATCGATGGCCTCCCGGAACAGTTCCTCCCGATACAGGATGTCGGCCAGGGCCAGCCGGGCCGAGGCCGTCTGGGTGGCAGTCTCTTCTGTCTGGGGAAACGCGGTCAGGACCTGCCGGTACCAGGTCTTGGCCTGTCTCCAGTCTCCCCGTTCAAAGGCGATATCCCCCATCCGGTTGAAGGCCCCCATAGCCGCCTTTGGAAGGGTCGTTCGATAGTCCCTGGCCAGCTTGTTGAGGGCCTCGATCCGCGCCTCGTCCGTGGTGAGGCCCGGATCCGACAGGGTGGTGTCGATCATCGCTGCCACGGATTGGTCGGCCCAGAGGGATTCAGGGGCCTCGTCGATGACCCTCTGAAATGCGGGCATCACCTGGCCGGGCCTCCCGATACGGCCGGTTATCCGGGCCTGGAGAAAAAGGGCCTCTCCTTTGGTGGAGTTCCCGATCTCCGTCATGTGAGCCACCCGGTCCAGGAGCTTCAAGGCAATAAGGAGCGATTCAGGATCCGTGCTGAGGTCGCTCAAGAGCTGGGCCTTCTCCAGAAGACTGCGGGCCCGAATACGAGCCAGGTCCTCAGCGGAGAGCCCGGGGCCTGGAAGGTCTCCGATTTTCTCCGGGGACGGGATGCGGTCGAGGGCCTGCTGAACGGCCGCCGCTTTTGCCGCATCTGTTACCGCGGCCTCCCATGCCTTTCGCCCCCGTATCCCGTCCAGACGGATGCGGGCAAGTGGGGCCTCGGGAGCGGACGTATCAAAGGAGGAGATCACCAGCGAATAGGCCCGGTCTGCGTCATTGCGCCGTCCCATACGTTGATAGACCTTTCCCATCTCATAGACGGCCTGTGCCCTGACCCTGTTCTGGTCCGGGAAGCCTTCGATGACCTTGTAAAATGCCAGGAGGGTCAGACGGTCGTCCCCGGGCCGGCGGTCGCCAAGGGTTCGGGCAAGGGCCATCTGGGCCTTTGCATCCTTCTGAAGGGGGATCATCCCGTCCATTGGCAGACGCCGGAGATTGGAGGTCCCTCGAAGGCTCGACAGGAAAAAGATCCCGGAAGGGGCCACCATGGGCTGATAGGCTGAAAAGGCCTCAGAGGTCAGGGGATAGACCGGCGGGTTTGAACCTGTGACCTCCACTCGACAGATGACGGCAGGGTCTTCGGGCGTCACTTTTCGGTCGCCGGTGGCATCCACGGCAAAACGGGAAAAATAGATGTATCGGCCGTCGGGCGACCAGGACGGATAGAGGTCCAGGGCCGGGCCTCGGGTCACAGGCGTGACGCGGCCGCTGGGGAGATGGAGCACAAAGATATCCCCGCCCGGATCATGCCGGCCCGAGACAAAGGCACAGGCGTGGCCGTCCGGAGAGACCGCGGGGAAGGCCCCTTCGGCCCCCGTATCCAGCAGCTGCCATGAGGCCGACGCCTTCCGCAGGTCAAGGACTGCCAGGCGTCGCCCTGTCTCTCCGGGCCGGGAGAGATGAAAATAGAGGGTGTTTCCGTCGGGTGAGAAGGTGGGGGCCCCGTCCTGGGTCTCCCGTCCTGTGAGCCGCTTGGGGGACCCGCCTCCCTGGCCCGGGATCAGGAGATAGATGTCTCCCTTGGCATCGTGGCCCGTGGCCGCAAAGGCGATCTTTTGACCGTCCCGGGAGATGGCAGGGGCCGTGATTCTCCCCACCCCCTGAACCCGCCTTTCCGGCAGTTCAACGGCCGATGGCCCCAGTTTCCTGAGCCAGAGGGAGGATTGTCCGTTCTCTTCCGTGACATAGACCAGCCTTTGCCCGTTGCCGGACATGGCCGCATAAAGGACCGGATCGACCTCAAAGGTCACCTGGACCGGCCGGTGGATGGGCAGGAGCCTCGGGCCGATCCGTTGGGTCCCCTTCTGCGCAAAAGGGTCGGACGGAGGCGGACCCGCAGGGGGTTTTATTTCACCCGGCATGCGGGAAAATCCCAAAATCGTGCAGGCGGACAAAAGAACGATGAGCAGGAGCAGTATCCCTGTCAGAAAACATGAATTGTGAATTGAGGGATTGGGGGATTGAGGGATTGAAAATGCGGAGATACGAAAATCGCCGCTTTTCTGACCTCCGACCTCCGACCTCCGACCTCCGACCTCCGACTTCTGCCCTCTGACCTCCGAGCTCTGACCCCCGGTCCTTCTCACGGTTTCACCGTCCACTTCCCGTCCTCCTGCTGTATCTTTTCGCCCGAAAGAGCGTTATCTCGGTTCATTCGGGCAAAGATGCTCCGGACCCGGGGCAGATCCTTTTCGGTCAAATCCGGGTTGGTGTCCACCACCCGCTGCATGACCGTGTCCCGGGCCTTATTGACCTGGGCCACCACCGCGTCGAATTCAGGCTGGGTGTACCGGGATGCAAAGGCCTGAAGATCATCCGGGACCTTCTCCTTCTGCAGGGGAAAGGGGGCCAGACGACCCTGGCTGTCTTCTCCCACCCAGCCCAGCCGTTTGAAGGCGTCCACATCATCTTCGTGGAAGGCCAGGGTCTCCACGGCCTCCACCGCGTTCTGCTGCTCCCGGCTCTTTTTGGGCGGGGTCTTGATGGCGCCCGAGGGGTCCACCCCCCTGACCGAGGCCACTAAGAGCACGTCCTGGGCCAATGCATTATAGGATCCTAGGACCTGGTTTTCGAGGGCCGTCCGTTCGCTCACCACATTGACGTCCACCTTGGCCAGGGTGCAGCCGGACAGGGCCATCATAAACAGAGCGAGGATTGATGATATTTTCATTATGGTTCCTCCGAAGGAGAGGTTAAGCTGTTGAGCTGTTGAGCCGTTGAATCTGGCAACGTGTCAGCCATCAGCTTATCAGCTTATCAACTCACCAGCCATCAGCTAAGGGCCATCGGCCTTAAGGCCTATCTTCCACAAACCGTATGCTTGAATCCTTTCCAATCAGTATACTATCGGCAGACAGGGTCTTCAACCCCTTCTCCACCGGACCCAGTCCTCCCAAGATTTTCTGGAGTCTGGCGTGGATCGGCAGGTTGGTCAGATTGAGTCGTTCCACCGCAGGAAGGGGGATACTGGTTCCCATTGCGGCCACGGATCCGGCAAGGGAGAGGTTTCCATGGCGTATCTGCACGTCCACCCATTCGGGGGTCCCCTTCCTGAGGAGGGCCCGCTGCCGGACGATCCCCTCATTGGCCTCGTAGGGGTCCATGGCGTACAAAAGCCTCTCCAGGGTCCTGGAGCCGATGTGGGTGAGACGGATGCCCGCGCTCAGGTTGTTCATGACCCGTACCGATTCATGGGAAACGGGCATCTGGAGGGAAACCTGTCCCGAGACCCGGGTGTCCGGATCTGTATGAGGAGACGTCCTTTCCCCCGGGGCCGGTTCAGGGAGGAGCGTTCGGGCGTCCAGGCCTGAAAAGGCCCCGTTCATCTCAAGGCAGGATAGATCGTCCTGCCGGGTGATCCGCAGATCGCCCAGGATGCTCCCTCCCATGGCATCCAACTGGAAGCGGTCCAGGGCAGGGAGGGACCCGGCCAATCGGAACTGCATCTGGCCGTGGCGCAATTCAAGGGGAAACGGGCCTCCCTTTAAGGTTGCCGATTCAAACGAGAGTGCAGGGGGCCCGGACATGGATCCGCCCAGGTCTTCCACCAGCCGGCGGACCAGGGGATTGTCGGGTCCGGACGGCAGCGCTGCAGCCCTTGAGGGATGGAGGACCTTTTGGGAGAGCGGCGCAGGTCCTGATCCGGGCCTGTCCTTTCCTTCCTCCTCAAATTGAAGGCCATAGGTCTTGGTCAGATGGATATGGCTGGTCAGCCCTTGAATGTGGGCCTGCTGTGCAGTCACATCGAGGCCAGCGCTCTCGAGGGACACACGGGCCGACATCTTTTTTCCCCCGTTCAGTTCGAGCCCGAGGCCGGCATTGAGGGGTCCGGTCAGGGCGAGGCCGGGCGTGAAGGGGGCCAGAGACGGACCCAGGGTGGTCCGAAGACCCGCGGCTATGTCGACGTCCAGATGCCTCAGGAGGGTGGAAAGGGTGGGCGTTTCCTCCAGATTCAGGAGACGGCCCAGCCTGTTGAGAGAAATATGGAGGTCCTGATCGATGTTCAGGGGGTCGATATGGAGGGCCTCTCTGATCTGAAGCGACGACAGGTCCCGGCTATCGGCCCTAAAGGAAAGGGTCGCCGAGAGGGGCTGTTCGAAGGCTTTTGAACCGGGGATCTGCGAGATGGCGTCAACGGCCAGGTTTCCCTCCAGGAGAACGGATTGGAGCCCGGCCGAAGCGGTGACGGTCAGGGGAGAGACGGAACGGATGCCGTGGGCCGACAGGGACGTCCCTTTCTTCATGGGGAGATCCAGGCCCACATTCTTCAGGCCGGCCTTTAGTTCGACCCTGTTAATGAAGCCCATGGCCTCGAGGCGACGGGCCAAGGAGAGCCCCCGGTCGGAGAAGGTCTTCAGCTCTCCCGGCGTGGGCTGCCGGCCCTCAAGTCGCCAGTCCACATCCAGGGCTCCGGAAAAGCTCCCTTTGGGCCTCAAAGAGGCAGGGATCAGGGCGCAGGCCGCATTCAAATCGAGTCTGGAGCGTCCGTTGGCCCGGAGGGCCTTTGTCCCGAGGGCAGCGGCCGCTCCCTTGATCTGCATATCGAGCAGATGGCCGAGACGGATGGTTGCCTCCAGGCCTCCCACGTCGGCCATAAGGGGCGTGAGGCTCGCAATATCCAGATCCTCTATCTGTGCCTTCAGGTGCATGCCGCCCTGGATCGGTTGTTTGGAAATGGGATCGATCCGAGGGGAGGGGGATTCAACGGCCGTTTGGGCAGACAGTTTCATTAATGGGGGGCGGTCCTGCATGAGGATGGAGGCCTTCAGGTCATGATGCATGTCGGGGATGGAGGCTAGGCCCGGGGCGTCCATCCGGGCAATCGTAAGCGATTCCGTGAGATGGACCGTCCCTGCCATGCCCAGCAGGGCCTTGGAAGATCGGACCAGGTCTTTCATTTTCACATGGACGTCCGTGGCTTTCAATCCGTGGACATGGACGGGTTGGGGCCCTGTCAGGCTGAGGTCCTGGATCTCCAGATCTGCGCGCATATCGATGGATAGGGGAAATTGGTCCTGAAGCCGGACATCCGCCCCTGGCATGCGGAGGCCCACCCCCTTCACGGAGAGGCCGTTTTCGGCGTGGGCCAGTTTCAGACCCGGAAGGTCCACCCTGAGGCCCTTCACCGCAATATGGACCGCCCCGGCAGGGAGTATCCCGTTCAGGTGCACCTGCTCGACAAAGACACCCTGGGGATCCTTCGGGGACCACCCGCCCGTGACGTCCATGGCGAGGAACGGACCTGCAAGTCCTGCCATCTCTTTCAGGTCCACGGTCACGGCGTCCACGGAGAGATCGGCCTCTACCCCGGAAGGGTCCGCCTGACAGACCCGGCCCTCCCATTGGAGGCGGGTCTTCTCCTGAATCCGGAGTTTCCCTTGAGCGATCGTCAATTCCTTCTTTTCCGGTGTCACGGTCCCTGTTTGTGAAAACCAGAGGGCCACAGGCCCGACGCGGCGTTCCTTAAGGGGGCCTCCCGCAATTGCCAGCCGACTGCCCGAAAGCCTCATATCATAGGCGATTTTGTCCCCGGAACCGAGGTGCGCCTCTGCGGTAAAAGCCACCTCTCCGGACACGGCAGGGAGAGTGGGGGGGGCCAGGGGACCCGCCGCTTCCATAAGGGCAGCGAGGTCCAGAGTCAGATTTCCTTCGATCCCCATATCCGAGAGCCCCCCTGACACGGCCAGGTCAAGGCCGGGGAGCCTGCATCGGGCCTGGATTGATGCCCTATTGAACCGGATGGCGGGTGTGGCATCCACCAGGTTCGCCACGGAAAGCGTCAAAGCTACGGGCGGAAGGACCTTGCCGCCCATCTCCTGGGTTGAAGAGAGGGTCAGGGTGACGGGCTTGCTCACAAGGGAGGGGATATCGACAAGGAGGGCGATGTCGCGAATCGCGAGGGAACGCTTTGCCTGCCGGTCCTCCACGAGGATAGCGCTCCGCTCAAGCCGGATCCGTGCGTTGAGGTCTCCGGGGAGGGCCAGGGCCATGTTTCGCCAGTTCCCGGGTTCGGCCGGGAAGGTTTCTGCCGCGGGCTCAGGGGGCGGTTTGAGCCGGGCCAGCCAGGCCTCCAGATTGGTGCGGCCGTCCTGCCCCCGGATCACGCGGGCTTTGAGTCCCTCCATCTGAAGATCCAGATAGAGAAGTCTGTCCATCAATCGGACGGGATCGATATCCAGGGTGAGCCGGTCAAGCGAGAGGATCGGGTCAGTGCCAAAGGCCTGATCATCCGCAATTCGAAGACCCTCTATTCGAATGCCCTCCTTCCAGGTCCATTGAAGGCCGTCCATGGTCACCGGGGCATGCAGGGCCCGGGAGGCCCGGGTTTCGATCTGCTTTTTGGCCCAATCGGTGGAAACGGCCCTGGGCATCATCCAGAGGGCCGCAACCCCTATGGTCAGGATGAAGATGAGGACCGCCAGACCCCACAGCAGCCATTTGACAATCCAGCGCAGCATTCAGGTGCCCTTGGTCGAGGTTCAGAGGTTCAAGGTTTAGAGGTTCAAAGGTTTAGAGGTTCAGAAGGTTGCAGGTTGACAGCAGGCGTTGAACATTCACAGGTTATTCTTGATTTTCCGGTGTCAATTGTCAATCCTAAAGCGGCTTGGCCGAAACCAGGGTATCTCAAACACGTAAGACGCAGTCGGAGGAAGGGAAGAGGGTGAGAAGGTGAGAAGGTGAGAGTCAACGAGTAACCAGGAACGAGGAACCATCACCGAGTTCCCGAATTCAAGGCTGTTGCCCTGAGGTCGCAGCGGGATCTGCACTGCGCTCCGACCGGGACCGCGTCACATTCACCCTTGCAATTGAGTGTGGCCCGTACTATAGATGGGTCCTCAAGCGGGCACAGTAGAAATGGCTCGCAAACGCATTAAGGTTAGAAAGGTCGTCTGAGTGAACCCGATACCTGAAAGAGAGACCCTTGATTCCAGGGCCGTCATCCTGCTCACCCTGCTCTGCATGGCGTGGGGATTTAACGCCGTGGCCATGAAGGTGGGCAATGCAGGGATCGCCCCTATCTTTTGCGCCGGCATCCGGTCCGTCATCGCGGTGATTGGACTGGCCGTCTGGATGCGGATCAAACGGATTCCCCTGTTTCCGGGAAGCCTGATAGACGGGCTGATCGTGGGCATCCTCTTCGGCCTGGAATTTGCCGCACTCTTCTCTTCCCTTCTCTACACCACGGTCTCTTCCGCCTGGATTCTCCTTTATTCCACACCCTTTTTTCATGCAGTGGGGGCCCACTATTTTCTCACCGGGGATCGGATTACCCTGCAAAAGACCATCGGCCTGGTCCTGGCGTTCTTCGGAATCATCCTCCTTTTGAGCAAGCATCTGGGGGTTCCGTCCCTCACCGGACTGATGGGTGACATGCTGGCCCTGGCCGCGGCCATGCTCTGGGCCGCCACCACCATCTGGATCAAGCGTCGGCTGGTGGGACGGGTATCGCCCCATCATACCCTCTTTTACCAGACCGTGTTCTCCATCCCGATCCTCTTTCTCCTAAGCGTCCTGTTCGGCGAGACCCCGGTTCATCACCTGGATGCGCCCATTATCTCGTCCGTCCTCTTTCAAGGGATCGTCATCGCCTTTATCAGCTACCTGGTCTGGTTCTCTCTGGTCCACGACTATCCGGTCAGCAGGCTCTCGTCCTTCACCTTTCTGACGCCGGTGTTCGCCACCCTCTCGGGGGCCCTCTTCCTCCAGGAACCCCTGACCCTCCGCCTGACCCTTTCACTGGTCCTGGTGAGTATCGGGATCTACGTGGTGAACCGGAAATGACCAGCTTCTTCGAGGTATTTGTTTGGGCCGGACTGCCCTGACATAGGTGAAGTGGCCGCACTCAACAAAAGGAAGCAGAGATTTTACGATGCACCATCTGACATTAACGACCTCTCTGATTTTTGTCGCCCACTGGGCCATCGTCATCGCCCTGTCCCTTCGCGTGATTATGAGACGTCTTCCGGTCGGCGTCTCCCTGGCATGGATTGCGGTGATTTTCAGCATTCCATTTGTAGGGGCTGTGATCTATCTGCTCATCGGGGAGAACCGGTTGAGCCGAAAGTATATGGAGCGGGCCGCGGCTATCCATCGGATCTACAGCGAGTGGCAGCAGGACCTGCAAAGAAGGGCGTCGGCGCCCCGACCGGTCATCGATCAGAAGGCCGCCTCCCTCCAGTACCATGCGCAGACCCTGGTGGGATTTCCTCCCATGGAGGGGAACCGGCTCAGGCTGATGGCTGATTTTAAAACGGTCTTCGAGTCGATTATTGCGGACCTGGACCGGGCCAGGCGGACATGCCATCTTGAATTCTATATCTGGCACATGGGCGGGATGGCGGATCAGGTGGCGGAGGCACTGATCCGGGCCGTTCACCGAGGCGTGGTTTGCCGCGTCCTGGTGGACGCCATCGGCAGCAAGCCGTTCCTCAAGGGCCGGCTCGCCCGGGAGCTTCGGGATTCCGGCGTCCACGTGGCGGCCTCTCTCCCGGTAGGCCCTTTACAGCTGTTGACGACCCGGACCGATCTGCGGAATCACCGGAAGATCGTGGTCATCGACGGGGAAATCGCCTATACAGGGAGCCAAAACCTGGTGGACCCGCGATTTTTCAAACAGGACGAGGGCGTGGGACAGTGGATCGACGCCATGGTGCGGATGGAGGGTCCGGCCGTCGAGGCCCTGGCAGGGATATTCATCGAAGGGTGGGAGATGGATACGGGCGAGGGTCTCGAGGCCCTCGAGGCCGGCAGCGATGTGGGACCGGTGTCGGTGAGAGGGTCGTCGGTGGTGCAGGCGGTCCCTTCGGGGCCTGGATTCAAGCCGGATGCCATCCGCCAGTTGCTGCTCAGCGCCATCTACTCGGCCTGCAGGGAGCTGGTGATCACCACCCCCTATTTTGTTCCGGACGATACGGTCCATACGGCGTTGATTTCCGCCTCCCATCGGGGCGTCGATGTGACCCTTGTGGTGCCCGAAAAAGTGGATTCACGCCTCTCTCATTACGCCAGCCGGTCCCTCTACGACGACCTCCTTTCGGCGGGGGTGCGGATTGCACGGTTCAGGGGGGGGTTGTTGCACACCAAGTCGATTACCGTGGACCGGGAATTCTCGGTATTCGGATCGGTCAATCTGGATATGCGGAGCCTGTGGCTCGATTTCGAGATCTCCCTGTTTGTCTACGATCCTGAATTTACAGAGAGGGTGCGCGCCATGCAGGACGGATACATGGAGAACGCCGGGTTCATGGACCTGACGGAATGGCGAACGCGGGGGGCAATTCAGCGGTTTGTGGAGAATGGAGCCCATCTCATAGGGCCCCTTCTTTGAACCCTGGACCCGCACAACCCATCGCTTCAGCCGCCGGTTCTATCGAGGATCAGTATCCCCACCAGATAATGTCCTTTGTATGGACCTTGATCCAACCGTGTAATATGTCGGATCTCCGTTCTCAGATGTTCCGCCGAACCTTCAGGTGTCGCCGGATTGTATTTCATCTCCAATACATCGCCCACATTCAGGCGCTTCAGCGCGGCGGAGGTCTCATTTATCAGGATACCGAGGCCCCATGGCGACATATCCCGCACCCTGAACTGATGGACAGGAAGCTCACGGCTGACGGCGAACTCCACGCTGTAGTAGTCATCGACGATTTTTCGGAGTTGGGACCTCTTCTCGGGTCCCTGGCCCTTCTCTATCAACGGATCCATATCGAAACCTCAACCCACCAGCCAGCCCTGCCATGCGTCGGCGGCCTTTCTGCGGCAGTCTCTCGTGTCGCCGCATAAAACAAGGTTTGTAAAGAAGAATCGTTTTATTTTTAAACGATTTTGAACTGAAAGTCCATACCTTTTTTAATTATGGCTAATCGGCTATGGATTCAGACCCTTTCCACTGACGGCGCTCAGGCGGGATACGCACTTCCAAATGCCGGTTTGAAACGGTTGCATCCTCCAGGATAGTGTTATATATATGCAAACATAGGAATTCTTGAGTTTACGATCATTTTGTCGGCAAACACGCTCGAAGCCCATGCAAAAAGTCCCTTTTGCATGGATTCAGGGGTTAGGAATTTAGAGATTGCGAATTATTGAAGGTTGTTAGGGTTGCGGCAAATCATCAACATCCCGAAGGCCGCAGCTTTTTACAAGACCGTGAAGTCCTCAAATCGATTGATGGGGCGTGCGACAATCCCTGTTCAGGTCCCGGAGGTTGGGGCATGAGGTTTACGCTGAGGCTGAAAATTCTTCTGATGGTCGGCATTATTACGCTCTCTTCCCTCTTGGGCTATATCGTGTTGACCTACAATGCGCGGGTTATCGGAAACAGCCTTCGGGTTGAGACCGAAAACCATATCAAAGCGCTTGTGGGGAAAAATGCCGAGAAGATTGAATCCGCCATGCTCCTTATGGAGAGAACCGCGGACGCCCTTGCCACCGCAGGAGAGGCCTTTTATGCCGTTCATAAGGCCGCCGGACAGGATATCACGGAACAGATCAGGGAATACCTCGTAAACACCTTCAAGAAGACCCCGAAGGCGATCGGGGGAGGTCTCTGGTACGAACCTTATGCCCTATTTGAAGAAAAGAAACGTTTCGGGCCCTATGTTTACCGGGAAAACGACCAGGTATCTTTCACGTGGGACCTGAACACGGAGGCGTACGATTACCATCGCCAGGCATGGTATCTCCTTGCGATCCCGGAGGACTGGAACCGGTCGCAGCAAAGACCCTCCAGAATCTACTGGACGGATCCCTATCTTGACGAGGCCGCAACCAAGGCCCTGATGATTACGGTCGACGCCCTGATGCACGACCCCCAGGGGAGATTAATCGGCATCTCTACGGTTGATTTCAGCCTGGAGGGCTTGAAAGAGATGGTGGCCAGGATGACTGTCACCCCCCACGCTCTGCCATTTGCCGTGGATGTGTCAAGCGGCCTCCTCATCTCTTTTCCTTCTGATCCGTCCAAGGTCTTGAAGAATATCGCCGATCTCGGATGGGGGGAAAAGATCGAAGCGATCAAAAACGTCCGGCCGGGAGAGGCGGTCGCAGCCGTGGAAACCTTTGAAGGAAAGGAGTTTTTTTTGTTCTATACGGTCTCTTCCACCGGGACGGCCCTTGGCATCCTGGCGCCCCATGACGAACTCTATGCCCATATCAACGAGCTTGACCGGGCCAATATGGTAACGGCGCTCATCATCATTTCGATCCAGGTTGTTCTCTATCTGCTCATTGCGCTCTTCATGGTTAGGCGCATCTGCAACCCGATCAGCCGATTGACCGATGTGGCCCAGGAGATTGCAGGAGGCAATCTCGTCGGTGCGTCCGGGTCTTTGGCCGAGATTGAGCGGAGGAGCCGATCGGACAGGGATGAAACCGGACAGTTGCTGGCTGCCTTCCAGGGAATGAACAAGGACCTCACCGCCCTCTTCGGGCAGGTTCAGCGATCCGGAACCCAGGTCAGCTCATCCTCGGCACAGATCGCTGCCTCCTCAAAAGAGATGGAGGCCACCATCAGCCAGCAGGCCGCAGCCACGCATCAGGTCAGCGTTTCATCCAAACAGATTTCCGCCACTGCGAGCACGCTGGCCGACACCGTCAATGAGGTGACGACGTCTGCGACCGAGACGGCAGGCTTGGCCGAATCGGGCCAGAAGGGCCTGGCGGGCATGGAACAATCGATGCAGGGCGTGCTCAAGGGAACGGAATCCGTCTCGGCAAAGCTGGAGGAAATCAAAGACAACACCTTGAACATCGGTTCGATTGTAGCAACCATGACCAGGGTCGCGGATCAGACCAATCTTCTCTCCCTCAACGCGGCGATCGAGGCTGAAAAGGCAGGGGAGTACGGCCTTGGATTCTCCGTGGTGGCAAGAGAAATCCGAAGATTGGCAGACCAGACCTCCGTGGCCGTATTGGATATCGAGGATATGGTCAACCGCATGGAGACGTCCGTATCCACCGGGGCCGCCGAGATGGAGAGATTTTCCGAGGACGTGCGTACCGCGGTCAGCGACATCAACAAGATCGGCCGACAACTCGACGGGATCATGGAAAGGGTGCGGTCCCTCCCCCCCCGTTTCGAATCTGTAAATGAAGGAATGGAAACCCAGTCCCGGAGCGCAGGCCGAATCAGTGAGACCATGGAACAGTTGAACCTGACCGCCCAGCATACGCTGGAGGCATTGAGGGAATTCAATCTTTCGGCAGAGGACCTGAGGGAAGCGGCCTACGAATTGCAGGAGGCGGTCGCCCGCTTCAAGGTAAACGATTGAAGTATGAGAGGGAAACGAAATGAGATTAATGCTTAGGCACAAGGTCATCGGCCTCCCGGTCTTAGCGGCCATCCTGCCGGTCCTGGTGATGTTTGTCTTGACATTTATGGAAAAGAGCAGCGTTACCCAGAAGATCGAAGGGGAACTGGATCTTTTGGCGCGTGACAGCATGAAGGGGATTGCTGCGGCAATCAGGGATACCTGCCAGGTCACGAGCGACATGATTCAGAATGATGTGGATCGGCATCTTCACGATGTGGATTCGTTTTTTTCAGCCCTTGGAGGGTTCTCCTTGTCTCCTGAAGAGGTCTCGTGGGCCGCGGTGAATCAGTTTACGGGTGAGGAAAGAAAGGTTTCCCTTCCCAAGATGGTCATCGATGGGGTTACCTGGCTGGGCCAGAACAGAAATTTGGATGAATCGACACCTTTTATTGATGAGGCCAAGATAAAATTTGGGGGAAATATTGCGGTTTTTCAGCGCATGAATGAACAGGGAGATATGATGCAGGTGGCAACCACCCTGTCCACCCCGGATGGACATCGGGCCATCGGGAGCTACATACCGGCGGTGAAAGACGGCATTGCGGTCCCCGGCATTTCAACCGTGCTTCAGGGGAAGTCCTTCAAAGGCATGGCGGATGTAAGTAAGCGGTGGTATATTGCCAATTTTAAGCCGATTACCGATAAGGCAGGGAAAATCATAGGGATGTTGTTTACGGGGATACCCGATAGGATCCCTGAGAGTCTGCGGCAGGTCATACTGAATATGAAGGTCGGCAAGACAGGCTATGTATATGTCCTCGGAGGCCGGTCCCCCCACCACAGAGGACACTACATCATTTCAAAGGATGGCGAGCGGGATGGCGAGAACATCTGGGATTCGAAAGACGCAACCGGTCGTTACTATATTCAGGCTATCGTAAACAAGGCGATGGAGATGAAAGGGAATGAGGTGGCTTTCGATCGATATCCGTGGCGGAATGTAGGGGAAGACAAGGAAAGGTGGAAGATGGTCGCCTTCACCTACTTTGAACCCTGGGACTGGGTGATCGGGGCCGGGGCATATGAAGACGACTATTATGATGCGAGACAGAAGGTTGAGTCCTCCATGTCTCATATGCTGTGGGTCATGATCCTGAGCGGTCTCGCTGTTCTTATCCCCGTCGTCGGGATCGCCCTCTTCTTCGGCAACGGAATCACCAAACGCCTCACCCAGATCACGTCCATATCAAGAAAAATAGCCAAGGGAGATCTCTCATCGGCTGCAGAGGCTGTCAGGTCCTTGGCGGCCGCAGACGGTTCCGACGGCACTGGCAGGGCCCCCGACGAAACAGGGCACCTTCTCAGTTCCATCAAGACGATGACCGAAAACCTCAACGCCCTGGTGGGTCAGGTCCAGCGATCCGGGATCCAGGTCACCTCATCTTCCACTCAACTGGCGGCCACGGCCAAGGAGCAGGAGACGACCATGGCCAACCAGGTCGCCTCTACCAACAGGGTTGCCAGGTCGGTAAAAGAGATCTCCGAGGTCGCGGCCCGGTTGGTGGAGACCATGGAGCAGGTCGCCTCCAAGTCTCAGGAGACGGCCGGTTTTGCGAGCAAGGGTCAGACGGATCTGGCCCGTATGGAATCCGCCATGCACAACATGGAGACCGCCTCCAGGTCCATATCCGGAAGGCTGGAGACCATCAACGAGAAGGCGGAGAACATCACAAACGTGGTCACCACCATCACCAAGGTCGCGGACCAGACCAATCTCCTCTCCCTTAACGCGGCCATCGAGGCGGAGAAGGCGGGCGAGTATGGAAGGGGATTTAATGTGGTGGCCCGGGAGATACGGAGATTAGCGGACCAGACGGCCGTGGCCACGCTCGATATCGACAAGATGGTCCAGGAGATGCAGTCGGCCGTATCCGCGGGCGTCATGGAGATGGATAAATTCATCGCGGAGGTCACTCGCAGCGCAGAAGACGTGGGAAGGATCAGCATCCAGTTGGCCAGGATTATCGAACAGGTCCAGACCCTGTCGCCTGATTTTGAAAACGTAAATGTGGCCATGGGCCGGCAGTCGGAAAACGCCCAGAAGATCAACACCTCCATCGCGACCCTGAGCGAAGAGATCCAGATGGTTACCGAATCGTTGCGTGAGTCGTTTTCCGCTATTGAGCAACTGAATGATGCAGCCAGGGGACTCCAGAACCAGGTGTCGCGATTCAAGGTGAGCTGAGCCGGCACAGCCGGGACCCAGGATGTCTCACACAGAGCCACAGAGCCACAAAGAGACAGAAACGATTTTTTGCTTTTTGCGACGGAAATATAAGAGATAAGACCCTGAAGCATTTGGCCTGGGGCCTGATGCCTTGTGCTTTCTTAGGAGCTCGAATGTCCAACATATGGTCAAGATTTGAGATGCGTCACTATTCATTATTCACTTTTCATTTTTCAATATTCAATATCCAATGCCTTGCATGCGGGGTGTTGGCCGCCATCTGTTTCCTGGCCGTTGACGTTGCGCCTTCCTTCTCCGGTCCGAAAGAGCTGACAGTGGCCGTCGGGCTGGCGCTGCCGCCCTATAATATTCCTGAAACCGATTCGGGAATCGAGATGGACATCGTGCGCGAGGCGCTCCGGAATAGGGGTTATGCCATCAAGGCGAAATACGTGCCCTTTGCGCGTGTCAGAAGGGAGCTGATGAATCGCGAGGTAGACGGCGCTTTGACCATCAATCCGGATTCGGGCATCGAGGCCTTCTATTCGGATGAGCATCTCGTGTGCCAGAATGTGGTCGTCAGCCTGAAGAAGAACGACTTCAAAATCAACACCATCAGCGATCTCAAGGAAAAGAGTGTACTCGCCTTTCAAGACGCCACCCTATACCTGGGCAAGGAGTTCGCTGCAATGGCCGATCAGAATCCAAAATACAAGGAAATCGCCAAGCAGGAGATCCAGATCAATCTGCTGTACACCAATCGCGTGGACGCCATTGTCGTCGACAAGAACATTTTTTATCATCATCGGAAGCACAATGACATGGTGGACACCTCCCAGGAGATTGATATCTGGCGCATCTTTCCGCCGACGACCTTCAGCGTTGCCTTTGTGGATGAAACGGTGAAGAATGATTTTAACGAGGGGCTGAAGCAGTTGCGGGAGTCGGGCCGCTATGATGAGATCGTCAAGAAATACATCACCCCCTAACCTCAACTCGGAACTCGACGGAGCGAGCGTCATGCGCAACTGGAGCATTGTAACCAAGATAGTGGCGGCGGCCTGCGGTATTGTGTGTACACTGGTGCTGTTAGGCGGTTTTGTCCTCATCAGGTTCGAGATCAAGATGGTGTCTACCTTCACCAAACAGATCCTGACGGAATTGAATGAGTTTATTGATGACAGGGCGACACAGGCAAAAACCGATCTGGACCAGAATTTGCAGTTCAACGCCGAGATCCTGAACGGCGTGGGCGCCACCTATCTATACAATCTTGATCAGGACGGCATGAAGCAGTCTCTGCGCCCTTACATGAATTACCGGGAGATCGTCGCCATCAAGGTGCTGGATGAAAAGGGAAAGCCCTTTGCCGCGGCCTGGAGGGACCCCGACGTCGCCATCGGGGAAACGCTTCCCGGCGATCTGAAACTGAACGGGGCGCTCTCGATTTCCGTGGATTGCATGCACAACACAAAAAAAATCGGCAGGTTCCAGGTCTATTACACGGACGCGATATTAAAAGAACGGATCAAAGACCTGAAAATGGATGCCTCGCGAGAGGCGGAGTCCTTTGAAAACGCTGTCCGCTCAGAACTCAACAGCGCCATTGTCAGTCAGACGATCGGCGTCTTTGTCATCCTTCTCACCCTGGTCGTTTCCCTGATTTTCTTTCTGAGGGCACTGGTCCTCAGGCCCCTGAAGGCGGTCTCTGAAGTGGCGCGACAGCTTTCCAACTTCAATCTTGCGGTCCGCATCACCGCCACGACCCATGATGAGATCGGCGAACTCCTTCGTGCCATTGACGGCATGGCCGAATCGTTTCGCCGGGTGGTGGGCCAGGTTCAGCGATCCGGGATCCAGGTCACCTCCTCTTCCACCCAACTGGCGGCCACGGCCAAGGAGCAGGAGACGACCATGGCCAACCAGGTGGCCTCCACCAACCGGATGGTGACCTCGGTCGAGCAGATTTCAGAGGTTGCCACACAACTCGTGCAGACCGTGGAGCAAGTGGCGTCCATGTCGCAGGAAACGGCCGGTTTTGCGAGCAAGGGTCAGACGGATCTGGCCCGTATGGAATCCGCCATGCACAACATGGAGACCGCCTCCAGGTCCATATCCGGAAGGCTGGAGACCATCAACGAGAAGGCGGAGAACATCACAAACGTGGTCACCACCATCACCAAGGTCGCGGACCAGACCAATCTCCTCTCCCTTAATGCGGCCATCGAGGCGGAGAAGGCGGGCGAGTATGGAAGGGGATTTAATGTAGTGGCCCGGGAGATACGGAGACTGGCGGACCAGACGGCCGTGGCCACGCTCGATATCGACCAGATGGTCCAGGAGATGCAGTCGGCCGTATCCGCGGGCGTCATGGAGATGGACAAATTCATCGCGGAGGTCAATCGCAGCGCCGAAGATGTGGGAAGAATCAGCGTTCAGCTGGCCAGGATTATCGAACAGGTCCAGACCCTGTCTCCCAATTTCGAGAATGTCAATGTGGCCATGGGCCAGCAGTCGGAAAACGCCCAGAAGATCAATCAATCCATGGCCCATCTGAGCGAAGAAATGAAGGAAACCATGGATTCCCTGCGCGAGACCTATGCGGCCATCGAGCAGTTGAACGAGGCGGCAAGGGGCCTGCAGGATGAAGTATCCAAGTTCAAGGTAAGCTGAAAGGGGTCGTGGCTGATGGCTGATGGTTGATAAGCTCATAAGCGGATCAGCGGCTCTGGCGCCCAATCCCGCTTTTCAGCGGGACTGAACAGCTCAACAGACTGATCCTGCTTTCAGCTTTAGTCTCTTTAGCTCACTTTAGGCACTTAACCTGTTAGGCACTTCTTTTTCCGTAAGCTGATGAAGAACCTTGCGCCTGACGCTTTGCGCCTCAAGAGGTTGACCATGATTCGATGGGTTTTGATCATACTGTTTCTGGTGGGGGGAGCTGCGGTCAGTTCTGCTGAAACCATTTCCCTCGGGGCTGAGAATGACTGGGTCCCTTACGCCAACCAAGACGGGACCGGGATGTCGAATGAGATGGTCCGTGCAGCCTTCAAGGCGGTGGGCATCGAGGTGATATTCCAGGTGGGACCCTACAATCGTCTGTTGAAGAGCGTCCGGGACGGCGGGATATTGGGGGCCTTTAATGTGCCCAAAGAACACGCCAATGAGGATCTCTATCTCTTTGGAAAGACCCCCCTTTTCACGGCATTGTCGGCCTACTATCACAACCGCGACCAACCGCTTAAAGCCACTCGAAAGGAAGATCTGGTCAACGGAGAAAAGGTGGGCATCGTATTCGATTACGGGTATGGGGATTTCTTTTCCAGAAATGATCGTATCGCGAAGATAGAGGTGAGATCGGACCTCTTGAACCTGAAGAAATTGGCCATGGGCCGGATCGATGCCACCATTCTCTATGACAAGACCGCGAAAAAGCTTATCGAGGAAAACGGTCTGACCGATAAGATCGAGAAGGCCTTTGACAGCGAAAAGGCCGACATCTACGTCGCCTTTTCAAAGACCTTCCCAAAGGCCCGCTATTACGCCGACAAACTTGATGAAGGCCTTGCCATTATCAAGGCCAACGGCGAGTATCAGAAGATAGTGGAGGCGTATTGAGCTGATGGCTCATAGCTGATGGCTGATGGCTGATGGCTGGTGGCTGATGGCTGATAAGCGGATATGGGGCTCAACAGCTTAATAACTCAAAAGCTCAACAGCCTGATCCCGCTTTCGGACTTCAACTTCAGCGCACTTGAGCGACATAAAAACCCGGGTACTTCTTTTGCTGTATGCTGATTGAGACCCTTGCGCCTGACGCCTCGCGCCTCAATCGTCAATCATCAATCATCAATCCCGAGGGGGCCATGCTGGTACTCATATTCTATCTGGGGGACACCGTTTACACCATGAAATGTGACAGGGTCAGAGAGGTGGCCCCCATGGTGAAGCTCAAGCAAGTGCCCCATACCCCGGATTACTTTGCCGGGCTCTTCAATTACCGCGGGGTGGTCGTTCCGGTCATCGACCTGAGGCAATTGATCCAGGGGTGTCCGTGCCGAATGCGTCTCAGCACCCGGATTATCCTTGTGGATTATCTCAGAGAGGATAAGACCTCCGCGGTCATCGGGCTTATCGCGGAGAGGGTCACCGATGCGGTAAAAAAATCTCAGGACGCATTTGTATCCCCCGGGCTTAGCATGCAGGACGCCCCCTATTTAGGGGGGTTCATAATGGAAGGCAATGAAATGATCCAGTATATTGATCTGGACCTTCTTCCGGGAGCATTCCGATTCCTACCCATGCTGGAAGGCGGCCATGATGTCCCCGGCAATGATTGAATCGTTTCTTGAGAAAGCGATCGGCCTGTCTGCAGAGGCCATCGGTTCCGAGGTTATTGCCAAGGCGATTCGTCTTCGAATGGCCGACCTCGGGTTGCCTGACGTCGCCGCCTATCAGGACTGTCTGATGGCCTCTGAAAAGGAACAGAAGGCCCTTATTGAAGCGGTGGTCGTTCCGGAGACGTGGTTCTTCCGCAACAAGAAGGCTTTCCGCTTCCTTGTGGATTACGTTACAGGGACCTGGCTCATAGAAAACCCGGGCCGCCGGCTGCGGGTCCTGAGTATCCCCTGTTCTACCGGTGAAGAGGCCTACTCCATTGCCATGTCCCTGATGGATGCCGGCATTCAAAACGACCGGTTCCACATAGACGGAGTGGATATCAGTGAGGCGGCCCTGGCCAGGGCGAGAACGGCCCTCTATGCCCGAGGGTCTTTCCGAGGCGACGACCTGTCCTTCAAAAGTCGCTATTTTGATCCCGAAGGCAACGACTTCCGCCTCCATGACGACGTACGCAAGGCGGTCCGGTTCTTCAGAGGGAATGTCCTGAATGACCGGATTCTGACAGGTCAGGGGCCCTATGACATTATTTTCTGTCGCAATCTGTTGATTTACCTGAGCCCCCGGGCAAAGGAGCGAACCTTAAAGGCCATGGACCGGTTGCTGAGCGATTCAGGTATCCTGTTTCTGGGGCATGCCGAAAGACAGGTTGCTGTGTTGTGGGGGATGGTGGGAATCCCCGAGTTCGGCGTGTTCGCCTGTCGGAAAGAGCTCAGGAAGAAGGTGCGGCCCCACGACCCGGCCGCTCAACCCCGGCCCTGCCGGAGACAGCTTGAAGAGATCGGGAGATGCATTCTGCCGATCGGACCGGCCGTCTCTCCCCATAGGGCCGGCAATGCCTCTGAATTCGCTATTTCGGACCGAGACCCGGACAACAGGGGAGAGGATGCCGTCCATAGAAACCTGTTCGACGAGGCCCAGCGCCTGGCCGACAAGGGGTCTCTTTCGTCGGCCCTCGAGCTTTGTCAAAATTTCCTGAAGAACCATCCGGTTCATGTTCAGGCCCATTTTCTGATGGGACTGATATATGAAGCACTGGACAGGGCGGAAAAGGCCGAGGAATCCTTCAACAAGGCCATTTATCTCGACCCGAACCATTCAGCGGCCTTGAATCATCTCTCCTATCTTGTTGAAAACCGTGGCGACAGGTCACAGGCGGCCCATCTGCGAGAGAGGGCACAGAGGGTATTTCGGAAGCAGGCCGAAATCTGAGGGGACGGATTATGGAGAAGCAAAAGGAAGCGAGATGCTGGAAACGGATAGGGGTCTGGGCCAAAGACGGTCCCCGCTGTCCCGAGCTTAAACGGGTCATCCATTGCCGCAACTGCGAGGTGTTTACCCAGGCGGGCCGGAATCTCTTGGAACGGGACCTCCCGGATACATACAAGGATGAATGGGGTCAGGTCCTGCTGGAAAAGAAGAATGAAGAGCCGACCGGGACCTTCCCTGTGGTGACATTCCGGATTGAAACCGAATGGCTGGCGTTGCCGGCCCGGTTTTTTGCAGAAATTATCGATACGGTCCCCATTCACACCGTCCCCCATCGAAAAAGGCCGGTATTGAAAGGCGTGGTGAATGTTCACGGCGAGATCCAGTTATGCATATCCCTGGGCCGCCTGATCGAACTGGAGCCGGAATCCCCTGAGAGCGAAAAAGCGGTAAGGCGCCATGAACGGATGATGGTGGTCAGCAAGGATGGCGATGCGTGGGTCTTTCCGGTGAAGGAGATCCATGGGATTCACCATGTCCACCCGGGCCTGTTCCAGAATGTCCCGGCGACGGTGGCGAAGTCCAAGTCCTCGTTTACCAAAAGAATCTTCAAATGGGAAGACAGGCATGTGGCCCTGTTGGATGACGAACTCCTGTTTTACAGCCTCAAGAGGAGCGTCCAATGACGGATCAGAACGGTTATGTCTCCGATGATCATTCCATCATGGATCTCTTCCGTGCGGAGGTGGAACGTCATGCCGCCACCATCAGCGACGGGCTGCTGGTCCTTGAGAAAAATCCGGCAGATACCGACCGGATGGATGCCATGATACGGGCCGCCCACGCCATCAGGGGAGGGGCGCAGATCGTGGATCTGGATGAGGCCATTGCCGTGTCCCGGGCCTTGGAGGCATCATTTGTCGGCGCACAGAAGGGTGTGCTCTCCCTGGGACGCAATGCCATCGAGATCCTCCTGAAGGGCGTGGACATGCTCAACCAGATTGCCTGTTCGGCCGATGAACCCGAATGGATGACCCGGCATGAGGAAGAGATCGGAGGTCTCATCGCGGCCATGAACGGGATTTCCTCGACGGAAAAGCGTCCGGAGCCTCAGATCCCCTCAACCTCCCCTGCCAGGACAGAGACGGCAACATCGCCCGTTGCAGGCGGGGGCCCAACGCAGGCAACGGAATCGGGTCCCGGACACTCATCCGTCATCGCCGACCCGGCCATGTTGGAACTCTTTCGAACGGAGGTCCAGACCTACGTTGCCATACTAAACGACGGGCTGCTCGCATTAGAGGATGATCCTGATGCGATGGATTCACTCGATCCATTGATGCGGGCTGCCCACTCCATCAAGGGGGCTGCCCGCATTGTGGGCTTTGATGTGGCGGCAGAGGTCTCCCATGCCATGGAAGATTGCCTTGCAGCCGCCGGGAAGGGCGAGGCGGCCCTGGGCCCGGATCAGATCCACATCCTGCTCAGGGGTGTTGACGTCCTCAACCAGATCACCGAGGCAGCGGAGGCAACCGGTTTCGAACCTGCTGACCGCTCTCAGGATGACATTGAAGGGCTGATAGCGGCCATACAGGGGATACGGTCCACGGAGACGCCGCCTCCGCCTCACGCCCCATCAAGGGATCCTGCGGCGGTAAGGGATACGACAACCGGGGAAGGACAGCTCGACATGGTGGATCCCACCATGCTGGATCTCTTCCAGGCAGAGGTGGAAACCCATGTGGCTGTACTGAACGACGGCCTCCTGGCACTGGAAAGCAATCCGGGGGCCACGGATCAATTGGAGGCCCTGATGCGGGCGGCCCATTCCATCAAGGGTGGGGCCCGGGTCCTGGGCCTGGATGTTGCGGTCCGGGCGGCCCATGTCATGGAGGACTGTTTTGTGGCCGCACAGAAAGGGACGGTCTTTTTAGGCTCCGATCAGATCGATATCCTCCTCCGGATCGTGGACATCCTGACCCAGCTTGCCCATTCTCTCAGTGAGGGAGAAACGGACTGGCTGAGCCGGCACCGTGAGGAGATCGACCGCCTGGTTGGCGCCATATCGTCCATCATAGATGGAGAAACGGCCATCCCGGTTTCTCCCATCGAAACACCTTCCCCAAAGGAGGCCCCTCCGCCGGCCAGACACCCGTCTGAACCGGTCCCGGCCCATTCGGAAACGGACGTGGACCTGACGTCCCTCCGGGAAGGCGTCGAAACCCTGCCCCAGCTGCGTACGGCGGAGGACAAGGACCGTACGGTACGCGTCACGGCCGCAAAGATCGAGCGCCTCATGGGCCAGGCCGGAGAGGTGGTCGTGAATGCCCGGTGGCTCCCGGCATTTTCAGAGGCCCTGCTGGAACTCAAGAGAAATCATGGGGAACTGCTTACGATCCTGGATGGATTGCAGGAGGTCCTCGTTCAAGAGGGAAGCGGCCCGGGTGCATCGGATCTCGTGCTTCAGGCCAGAACAAAGACCAAGGAATGCAGCCGCAAGGTAGGGGAACGGCTGAATCAGTTCGATCTATTCAACAGTACCTCCGCGGCACTTTCCGACCGGCTTTACCATGAAGTCATTTCAGTGAGGATGCGTCCCTTTTCAGACGGGGTCCAGGGGTTTCCGAGAATGGTGCGCGATGTTGCCCGGGAACTGGGCAAGAAGGTCAGCCTTGAAATCAAGGGAAAATCAACGGAAGTGGACCGGGATATCCTGGAGAAACTGGATGCTCCCCTCAACCACCTCCTTCGCAACGCCCTGGATCATGGGATCGAACCCCCCGAGGACCGGGTTCGTGCGGGGAAGCCCGATACCGGCTTCCTGCGCCTGGAGGCCGCTCACCGTTCAGGCATGCTCATGATTACGCTGTCCGATGACGGCCGCGGCATCGATCTTTACACGTTGCGGCAAAAGATCGTGGAAAAGGGCCTGGCGGGCGAGGATATGGTCGAAAAAATGAGCGATTCGGAACTGATGGATTTTCTCTTCCTTCCTGGATTTTCTACTGCACAGAATGTGACGGAGATATCGGGCCGGGGCGTGGGCCTCGATGTGGTCCGGAATATGGTGCATGATGTGGGCGGCGTGGTCCGGGCCGTATCCAGACCCGGCGAGGGAATGACCTTTCATATGGAGCTTCCCCTTACCCTCTCCGTGGTGCGAACCTTTCTGGTGGAGATTGCCGGGGAGCCCTATGCCTTTCCACTTGCCCGGATCGAGAGGTGTCTCGAACTCCCGAGGTCGGAGATCAGCACGGTCGAGGACCGGCAGTATTTCAGGTTTGACGACAACAACATCGCCCTGGTGGATATCCACAACGTTCTGGAACTGGATGCCCCTCCCGAGCAACGGGACGCCCTGTTCGTGGTAGTGGTCAGCGACAGATTGAACTTCTACGGCCTTTCCGTGGATCGCTTCCTGGGGGAATACGACTTGGTGGTGCGGCCTCTGGACCCGAGACTGGGGAAGGTCCCGGACATCAGTTCGGTCGCCGTGATGCTGGATGGATCGCCGGTACTCATCTTTGACGTGGAGGACCTGGTTCGGTCCATCGACAACCTTCTGACGGGCCGCAGGCTTCGTAAACTGAGCCTTGAGGCGGGAAAGGGGACGACCCGGCAAAAAAAGCGGATTTTGGTGGTCGATGATTCGTTTACGGTCCGGGAGATGGAACGTAAACTGCTTGAAAGCAGAGGATACGACGTCGAAACCGCAGTGGACGGGGTGGACGGCTGGAACGCCGTGCGTGTCGGTCATTATGATATGATCGTATCGGATGTGGATATGCCGCGGATGAACGGGATCGAATTTGTCAAACAGATCAAACAGCACCCCGAACTCAAATCTCTCCCCGTGATCATCGTCTCCTACAAGGACAAGGAAGAGGACCGAATCCTGGGTCTGGATGCGGGCGCCAACTACTACCTCACCAAGAGCAGTTTTGAGGATAACTCCCTCATTCATGCTGCGGTGGACCTTATCGGGGAGGCGTGATGGTGCGGATCGGCATTGTCAATGATCTGGCCCTGGTGGTGGAATTTCTGCGACAGATTGTCACCAAGGTCCCCGGCTATGAGGTGGCCTGGGTGGCCCGGGACGGCGCCGAGGCCGTCAAAAAGTGCGCGGCGGATACGCCGGACCTGCTCCTCATGGACCTGATCATGCCGATCATGGACGGTGTGGAGGCCACCCGTCGGATCATGGCTGAATCCCCCTGTCCGATCCTGATTGTGACCGCCGCCATGGATGGTAATACCCCCAAGGTCTTTGAGGCAATGGGCCACGGGGCTCTGGATGCCGTCAATACCCCCGTCATGGGAAACGATACAGCCTCACAGGAGAGCAGGGAGGCATTGCTCAAGCGGATTGAAACCATCCGAAGGCTAAGCACCCCCTCCACTCTGTCCCTTCAGGGTCGCAAACGACCCGTCCCGACAAGGGATCTCCCCCCCCTTGTGGTGGTCGGTTCCTCCACGGGCGGCCCCAAGGCGCTGGCGACCGTCCTTTCCGGACTGCCCGGAGATCTCCGGGCCGGAATTGTCGTTGTTCAGCACGTTGGCGGCGAGTTTTCAGAGGGACTGGCAGGTTGGCTGAGCAGCCAGACCCTCCTGAATGTGCGTCTTGCCACCAGGGGCATCCGCCCCTCCTTGTCAACGGTCTTCCTGGCGGGGAGCAACGATCACCTGATCCTTGCCCCGGATCTCACCCTGACCTATACCAGGGAACCGAGCAACATCCCTTTTCGTCCCTCAGTGGACGTATTTTTCAAGAGCGTCGCCGAACACTGGCCGTTGAAGGGGGTTGCCGTCCTGTTGACCGGCATGGGACGGGACGGCGCCGAAGGGCTGTCCGCCCTCCGCCAGGATGGCTGGTACACCATCGCCCAGGACGAGGCCACCAGTGTGGTTTACGGGATGCCGAAGGCGGCCCGGGACCTGGGGGCGGCCGTGGATATCCTCCCCATTGACCGTGTGGCTCCGGCTATTATTCGGTTTCTCGATAAGGGGAGGCCGCCCATGAGGGTCATGAGCTGGGAATGGTGATCTGGATACTGGATGCTGGATGGTGGAGGGTGGATGAATCGAGGGGAGGATCGCTGATCCCGCTTTCAACTTTGGGCACTTTAGTTCACTTTAGGCACTTCCTATGACTGACGACAGAACCGAGCAGACCGTTTCTCTGACCCAGCACCGGATCACCGTCCTTCTGGTGGACGACCAGGCCATGATCGGCGAGGCCGTCCGCCGCATGCTGGCCCCGGAGCAGGATATTGATTTCCATTTCTGCCAGGACCCGACAAAGGCCATCAAGGCGGCCAACCGGATCCATCCGACCGTTATCCTCCAAGACCTGGTCATGCCCGAGATAGACGGCCTGACCCTGGTCCGTTACTACCGGGCCAATCCCTCCACCCGGAATGTGCCGTTGATCGTCCTGTCGAGCAAGGAAGAGGCCTTGACCAAGGCGGAGGCCTTTGCCCGGGGGGCCAATGACTACCTGGTCAAACTGCCGGACCGGCTGGAGATCATCGCCCGGATACGGTATCATTCAAAGGGCTACATCAATCTGCTCCAGAGAAATGAGGCCCAGGCCCAACTGGAAAGGGCCAACCGGCTCATCCGCAAGACCTTCGGTCAGTACCTCTCCGACGATATCGTGGATGCCATCCTGGAGACCCCGGACGGGGCCGCCCTTGGCGGGGAAAAGCGCTTTGTGACCATTATGATGACCGATCTTCGGGGGTTTACCGCCATCGGCGAGCGGCTCCCTGCCGAGGACGTGGTAAGCATTATCAACATCTATCTCGAGACCATGACGGAGATCATTCTCAAGTACCAGGGGACCATCGATGAATTTATCGGCGATGCCATCTTTGTCATCTTCGGGGCCCCGGTCCTTCGGGACAATGACGCCAAGCGGGCCGTGGCATGCGCCGTGGAGATGCAGCTGACCATGGCGGACGTCAACCGCCGGTGCAGAGAGCACGGGTATCCGGAGGTCCAGCAGGGGATCGGGATTAACTCCGGCCAGATCGTGGTGGGCAATATCGGATCCAAGAAGCGGATGAAATACGGCGTGGTGGGCCGGAACGTCAACCTTACCTCGCGCATCGAATCCTATACGGTCGGCGGTCAGATCTTCATCTCGGAGAATACCCTGGATGAATGCGGCCGCCATCTCCTGAGGATCGACGACGAGATGGAGGTCATGCCCAAGGGGGTCAAAAGGCCGATTACGATTTATGAGGTGGGCGGGATCAGGGGCGAATTCAATCTGTTCCTTCCGGAAAAGGCGGAGGTAAAACTGCCGGAACTGTCAAGGCCTTTCCCTGTTCAACTGACCATACTGGAAGGAAAGCACGCCAGCGACGAGGCCCATCACGGGACGGTCATCCGGATGTTGGACGCCACGGCCGAGATTGAAGCGGATGTGCCGGCCGAGAAGTTGATGAACCTCAAGATCGCTGTCGCAGACACGGAGGGAAATGAGATCACGACCGATCTGTACGCCAAGGTCACGCAGAGGGTTTCGGACCATCCCATCATCTTCAGGGTCAGATTTACCTCCATCCCCCCCGAGGCCGAGGCCTTTCTGAAGGCTGTCGCGACACAGGAGCGGACATCATGAATTTTCCGGACCAGGGATTATCCGACCCGACCACGCAGCTTACGGAACACGGCATCACGGTGCTTCTCATCGACGACCAGGCCATTATTGCGGAGGCGGTTCGCCGGATGATGGCCCAGGAACCGGACATCCGGTTCCATTACTGCCAGGATCCGGCCCAGGCCATCCGGACGGCCGTCGCGATCCATCCCACCGTGATCCTGCTGGATCTCATCATGCCGGAGATCGACGGCCTCACCCTGGCCAAGTTCTTCCGCGCCAACAAAAATACCCGGGAAATACCCCTGATTGTCCTTTCCTCTAAAGAAGAGGCCGTCACAAAGGCCGATGCCTTTGCCGCAGGGGCCAATGACTACCTGGTCAAGCTCCCGGACAAAATCGAGCTGATCGCCCGGATCCGCTATCATTCAAATGCCTACATCATGCGTCTTCAGCGCAATGAGGCCTATGAGGCCCTTTTAAGAAGTCAGGAGGCCCTCACCAACGAGCTGAATCAGGCGGCGGAATATGTCCGATCCCTCCTCCCGCAGCGGCTTTCGGGGGATATCCGGACGGACTGGGAGTTCATCCCGTCCACCTCGCTTGGCGGGGATTCCTTCGGGTATCACTGGATCGATGACGACCATTTTGCCATCTACCTTCTGGATGTGTGCGGGCATGGGGTGGGGGCGTCGCTTCTCTCCATTTCCGCGCTCAATACATTGCGGTCCGAATCCCTCAATTACGTGGATTTCCGGGACCCCTCCCAGGTGCTGGAGGGCCTCAACGAGGTTTACCAGATGGAGGCCCAGCACGATATGTTCTTCACCATCTGGTACGGCGTGTTCAACAAAGAGCGCCGCGATCTGACCTTTGCCAGCGGCGGACATCCTCCTGCCATTGCGTGGACCGGGGCGTCTGCCGAGGCATCCGGAACCGTGGCCCTGACCTTGGGCGGGTTGATCATCGGCGGACTCCCCGGGCAGAAATACCAGAGGTCAACCCTCGCACTGGAGCCCTATGCCAGACTGTACATTTACAGCGACGGGATTTACGAGGTTCCCAGGCCTGAGGGCGGCATGTTTAAGCTGAATGATTTCGTCGAACTGGTGGGGAATCTGTGCAAGGAGGGAGACGCCTCGCCGGGGAACATCATCCAAGCCATGAGACAGATTCAGAAAAGAGAGATGTTTGAGGACGATGTGTGTCTGCTGGAGGTGGAGTTCCTGTGATTTGATTTTCTGTTACAAAAATGCCAATGGCACGAACTTCCCACCGCCCATCAACATGTTGGCATGACAGTTTTCTAAGAATAAGAAAAGACAGAAAATGAAGGTCCCTTGGATATCCAAGTGACGAATCGCTGAGAAGGCCCCTGATCTGATCGAGAATTTCCAGGCCATGGCAGGGTACCCGGTCAGGCCTCCTCTCCCGGTAGAGGACATTGTTGAACACTGTATCAACCTGAGACTCACCTATGACGATATTGAGAAAAATCAAGAAATCCCATACTAATTATCGTTTTGTTGTATCCAAAAGCGTCAGGTGGTAGGGCGGTAACAATTTTTTGTGAAGCATGATAGGCGAACAATTAGCCCCAATATATTGTTTGTGCCGGAAAGGTCGCCTGAATTCATAGCGCTGGGACAACGTAAGGCATATACCAGGTTTTGGGTCACCCGAAATCTGTGAGGTTTCCAAAACATACATGCTATTCAACCCAGTTGTTATAAGAATCGCATCTCAAGAGCCGGTCAAGCCTCCGGGGTCATGGATATCACAGGTTTTTCGAGCTTGACCATATTTTGGGTTTTAAGATATAGGATGGGGTAGATTGAGAAAGGCATCTTTCGGATTCGATGCGATGTGCTCAGCAAGGAACCGTAGGCATATCTCACGTTTTTGGTGCCCCGAAATTTGTGAGGTATCCAAAAGATACCATTTGTATCCTGGAAAAACCCAGTTGTTCAAGATAATGCAGGAAACCTTGAGATTTCCCAACGCCCAGACTCGAATCCATTATTTGGGTAGCCTTCAATTGTTGATTTTTCCGCCTTTCATTTTGTAGTCTTGCTTAAATGAAGGCCATTCAGATGCGACAATAATGCAAGCAAACTTCTATCGAAGGGCCATGTGACTTGTCAACATCTGTATATCAAGTGTTGCTTCGCACTTTTTGCATGTATTATTTTTTTATCCTTGCCAGATTTTGCTAATGCTTGGGCAATCTGATAGAAACGGCTAATGCAACTCCACAATCCTTTTTCTATCTTGGTCAGTATGGAAAACATAGATGATCCCTTAACATTCGCCTTCAAATTGAGAACAGCCAATATGTCATTTAGATTTGGAAT